>ENA-ORMR01000059-ORMR01000059.1-human-gut-metagenome-genome-assembly--contig:-NODE-59-length-134078-cov-43.595778_pt1 | contig 134078 bp, 98 predicted proteins | sample MGYA00242107_ERZ509003 | MGnify/ENA primary metagenome ERZ509003 (study PRJEB26280, sample SAMEA2338699) | human gut metagenome | biome: human gut; feature: human-associated habitat; material: faeces...
TTTTTAGCCTGTTTAAACTATAAAAAGAGACTGCCCAAACTTGTTAGACAGTCTCACCTTTACCCTTTCACCTTTTGCTGCCCTCTTAAAATTGAAGGGAGATATTTTAGCATCGGTGTCTTTTCGTTGAGCCCAAAGCTCACATGGTAACAGACACGAAAATATTAGGACGGCAATAAATGCAACATACCTTATTATACGTATGGGTGAAGCTGAGCTCATGATTAATATATGGTTAAATTTTTCTTGGTTTCAGACGGAAATTTGAGAGTCAGCAAGGAGCTGAGATTCTATCTGTCAACGGCATTCGCCGTTGACAGATAATATAGAGGCTTGCCGCATTTTACACACATACTTTATTTTCAACCTCTAAATTCGGTCATTAATGCGGTGACTAATGTTTGAGTTTGATTTCGATGTAGCCGTTGGGGTATTCGGGCTTTTCTTTGTATACGGTTATCGATTCGATGGTCTCAGGGTCGATATTGTCGATATCGGTTGTTTTCTTGCCGTCGACCGTAACTACAGGGGCATTGGGGCCTTTGAGGTCGGAGTTCCGTATGGTAACGGTCTTCGAGTTGTCGGCGTTTCGGCCGTAGCCCACCACTACGATTTCGTCGAATTGGTTGGCAGGCTTGTTGGCCGCGGCTTTGTCATTGTCGGGAAGTTTGAATGTCACCGGTACGGTGTAGGCCGAGGCCACGGCTTTGCCGCCGACTTCGCCGGGAGTCCACTTGGGCATGGAGGAGATTACACGCACAGCCTCGGCATCGAGTTCGGGATAGGAGCTGCGCACGACTTCGAGATTGGTGACGGAGCCGTCGGGTTGAATGGTGAATTCCACCACCGTGCGGCCCTGGTGGTCGGCCTTCACGGCAATCTCGGGGTATCGGATGTTGCGGGCGAGGAATTTCATCATCTCGCCTTCGCCGCCGGGAAACTCGGCTTTCTTGTCGAGCATGGCCTGACTTGCGGATTCTCCGGATTTTTGCGTATCTTTGCGCACGGTTGTAGCCGATACGACCCTCACCGGTTCGTCGGCGCTTTCGAATGAGGCCGCCCGCATGCCCTCGAGGCATCCTGCTACTGCCGGAATGTTGACCACTGCAATGGCTGCCACTGGAGCCAGTGCCAGGACGAAGCCGCGGAGGCGGCGAAGTCCGCTGTTCTTTTCTTTGTACATCATCGTAATACGTTTTTTAAGTTTACTGTGATTGAGGCTGTTGGCAAGCGACTGGAAACGAGTGCCCACAGCCTTTTTTATTAATAGCATCTGATATGTGCGCGGATCGATACCCGAGGCGAGCACGGTATCGTCGGCCTGATATTCGTGCACGGTCTTCAGTTCCTCGCGCATGAGCCATGCGGCGGGATTGTACCACAGCACTATGCACACAGCCTGTGCCAGCAGCAGGTCGAGGCAGTGGCGGTGGTGTATGTGTGCCAGTTCGTGGGCAGTGACGGTATCGCCGGCCGCTTCGTAGTCGTCGGCGCTCATGACCACGTAGCGCCCCCAGCTGAACGGGGCCACCTTGCCTTCGGGCAGCAGTACGAGCGTGTAGCCGTCGCGCTCGTGCCGTTCTCCCGACCGCACAAGCCTGACAAGGCGTACGCCTGTAGCTATGGTCAGGGCGGCTGCGACGGCGACTCCGGCCGCATACAGGCCGATGAGTACCAGGGGCCAGAGCGGCTGTGCGGCAGTGTCGCCGGCTACTCCGACGGGCAGGAGGCCGAAATCTATCGCCCCGGCGGCCGTGCCATCGCTCCCGGGCCGGTGGAGGCGGCTCAGCGGCCATGCGGCGAAAGCAATAACGTATATGCCCAGAAGCACTACGCGGTTGAGCGACACCTGTTTTTCGCCCGCCATGGCAAGCTTGTAGAGCAGATAGCCCGCAAGCAGGAAAATGCCGGTGTATACCGTATATGCAAGGAGAGCGCCCATGGTTATTTTTTATTGTTCTGTTCGACCATGTCGATGATTTCGCGAAGTTCGTCGACCGATATCTTTTCGTCTTCGACCAAGGCCGATACCACAGAACGGTAGCTGTTGTTGAAATAGTTTTTCACAAGCTGGGCCAGCGAGCGGCCCACGAAAGCGTCGCTGTCCACGATGGCTCCGTAGGTATAGGCATTGTTGCGTTCGCCAATGTGTGCAACGAAGCCTTTGTCGACGAGTATGCGAACTATTGTCGACACGGTGTTGAAGTGCGGTTTGGGGTCGGGATAGGTGACCAATAGCTCGCGGATGGTCTGCGGGCCTTTTTTCCAAAGCTGATACATCACTTCTGCTTCCTTCTCGGTGAGTTTCTGTGGCTTGTCGTTCTTCATAAAAACTAAGAAAATAGTTTACGCCGCAAATGTAATAACTATTTCTTTAGTTGCAAAATTTTTCATCAAAAAACGCACAAAAGTTAGCCACGCAGCGCCATCGCGGGCATAAAATAGTGAATGTCTCTGAAACGCACCCCAAAGTGGTGCAAGAAGTTAGCCACAGAGTGCTCTCGGCAACAGGGAATAGCAGACAGACGGGAAGAGCACCACGGAGTGCTCTTGGCGACAGGGAATACCGAATGGACCAAAAGAACACCACGGAGTGGTGCAAGATGTTAGGCCCGGGTTAAGGGTCGCCGAATGGCGCCCGCAACCCGGGTTTGCCATATGTCTCCCACACAATTACGACTCCATCGGAGTCGCACCTCTCCCGCTGGTTTTGTACGACTCCTACAGAGTCGGTTCTTGGAGGGAAATTGCACAAAGAACCCGGGTTGCAGGCGCCGTTCGGCGACCCTTAACCCGGGCCTAACATCTCTGACCACTCCGTGGTCGATTTGAGACACAAGACCTTTTCCAAGCCCAATCTGCATCGTGCCTTTCTGCCGCGAAAAGGCCTCGAAGAGGCCGCCCCCGTACACAGCCCCATGCGCTCGCGCATGGGGTGGAAAGCCAAGGCCCGAATCGCGCCTCGAAGAGGTGCTACCGTGCATTTTCGCGGTACACAGCAGCGCCTCTACGAGGCGCGCCGCCTCCACACAACGAAACCCCGGGCGCGAACGCCCGGGGCTGTACACAGAAGCGGCCTCTTCGAGGCCTATCTCATTGCCCACCCAACTTCCGCGCCCGGGGCTGTACACGGGAGCGGCCTCTTCGAGGCCTTTCGCACCGCCCCCCCTCTCCTAACTTCCTAATCTCCTAATTTCCTAACCTCCTCATCTCCTATCTTCTTAGCTTCCTCATCTCTTAGCTTCCTAAAAAAAGCGTCCCGGCCTTTGGTCGGGTCGGGGCGCTCGGGGAGAGTATATATAACATTCAACCATAAAAGTCTCCTGTTTTCGGTGAGTAAACGCAACGTATGGCGGTCTGGTTGTACAATGAGTGTTAAGAGAGTGTTAGAATTTACTTTATGAAATCTTTAGAGGTCTTTCCGGCCTGTTTTAACATAAGTCAATTTCAAACTCTCTCTAAAAAGAGTATTGCAGCATCGCCTCGACACGGTTGGCTTTGCCCGAGAGGCCCGATATATCCTTGCGTGTGCCGTGGATATACTCTGCGCCGATGCGGAGGTCGCCCCAAAGATTATAGAAAACGTTGGCTACGATATACTGTGCGTAGCGGTAGGTGTCGGTGCTCATGCCTGCGGTGTCGTAGAGCTGAGCCCGGCTGTAGCTCGCGGTAGCGAACAGTTTGGGCGTGAAATTGTACTGCACGCCGGCGGTCCATCCTGCCATACCGGGGGCCTTGAGCTTGCCGCCGTTGCCGTCGGGTATAAGGTCGTAGCCGAGATCGGCGAGGTCGTTGATATACGAGCCGATGCCTTTGCCGTAGGTGTAATGGCCGAAGAAATTGAAATCGGGTGTGATGGCGGCTATTGTGCTGAGCTGTACGCCATAACCGGTGGCGAAGTGGTTGGCGGATGTCTCGAGGTTGCGGTAGCTGAGCTCACGCAGTATGCCCGACAGACGTATGTGCGAGCTGCCTTTGTCCCATGAGTACTGCACGTAGGCCGGTATGTCGGGGAATCGCTGCGATATGGCTTCGGCACGGTTTCCGGGGGTATAGGTGGCGTCGGGGACTTCGGTGGAGGCCGCGAAAGAGAAACCCTTCCACGACGGTGATATATACTGCACCATCATGTTCTTGGACGATACCTGTCCCGAAGGACCCTGATCATCGATTGTAGGTGCCATGGCCGGGCCGTCGGCGAAGGTGCTTCTGGCTTTACCGAGAGTCACATGGCCTACGGTGACATAAGCCTGCTTCAGCTCAAGACCGTAGGACGGACCGGTGAAATTGGTCTGGATATACACTATCACCCTGCCTACTCTGGTGGGACGTGTGACCATCTTGAGGAAGATGGTGGAATGGGCCGCCGTGGCTCCGAAACGCTGACGCTGGGCCGGATTGAGTGGAACGGGTATCATGTCGGTGTAGAAATCGTTGTTGTCTACTGCGCCGTTGAAGTCGTATTCGCCCACTGCCTTGAGGTAGCCGCCTATACCGAGGGCCACTTCGCCTTTCTTGTCGAGGAACAGGAAGCGCGGGGCTGCGGGATCCTCGAATGCCAGATTTTCGCGCGAATACATCATGGCGATGTTGCCTATGTGGTCGGGATGTGTCTTGTCGCCCGATACGATTATCGCCCGGGAGGGAATGGAGTCGGCATCCACTTCCTGGGCGAACAGAGAGACAGAAAAGGTTGCGGCTATAGCTGCAAGAATTAACTTTTTCATAGTTATCAATTTAAATATAAGATTTCAACATTGATAACTATAAAAAAGTTTATGACGGTGTAAAAAACGGCCCCGCGCAACGATTGTAGCGCGGAGCCGTGATATGTTCGGGGGTAGACGGATTATTTGCGATCGTGTTGGCCGTAGCCATAGCCGTAACCGTAGGTCTTCTTACTTGACGAGTAGTATCCGTAGCGCTGATATGAGTATACGCCCGATGCCATGTCGACATCGTTGATAACCAGATATGCGGCCGAGAATTTATTGGCAGCCACAGCCTCGTGAAGCAGCTGCAGGGCATTTCTGGTCGATTTTCCGGCACGGACCACGAAGATCTGCAGGTCGGTGAGACGGCTGATGAGGAAGGAGTCGGACACCAGACCGACCGGAGCCGAATCGATTATCACGTAGTCGAATTCGATGCGGGCTTTGGCTATGAGTTCTTTCATGCGTTCGCCCATAAGGAGTTCGTTGGGGTTGGGTGGTACAGGACCGGCTGGAAGCACGTAGAGGTTAGGATCCTGATGCGACTGCACGACGAGTTTGGCGAGGTCGGTTTCTTTGCCGGCGAGATATGTGCTTACGCCCATATTGTCCTTTATGCCGAAAACGGTGGGAAGCACCGGACGTCGCAGGTCCATGCCGATAACGAGCACTTTCTTCTTCATAAGTGCGTATGTCATGGCAAGGTTGGATGCCACGAAGGTCTTGCCTTCGCCCGATACCGCCGACGTGACGAGTATGACGCGGCTTTCGGCACCCTTGCGGGTGAACGATATGTTGTTGCGCAACAGGCGGAAGAGTTCGGCAACCGGTGTGGCCACGTTCTCTGCCACCACAATGGTCGATTCGCTGCCTTTGGAGGCCCGGCAGAGTTCGCCTATTACCGGCACATTGGTGAGGCGCTTGAGTTCCTCCTGATTTCCGAATGTGGGGAAGAGACTGCGGCGCAGGAATATGAAGGCGCCTGGGATAAGCAGCCCGATAAGGAAGGCGGCCGCCATTATCAGCATCTTGCGCGGAGCCACCGGAGCATCGGCTATGGGGTCATCGATGAGTCGTGCGGTGCTTGTGGCTATAGTCTTCTGCAGGGCGATGTCCTCGCGGCGCTGCAGAAGGAAGGTGTAGATGTTCACCTTCACCTGCTGGTCGCGTAGTATTTCCTGTAGACCCTTGTCGACCGACGGCTGCGAGGCAAGCTCGGCGCCTGCGGCGCGGTCGAGTTTCTCGATGTTGGAGCGCATGGCCAGCAGATTGCGGCGGGCGGCCTGTATCGACTGCATGATGCGTGCGCGGTCGGTGTTGAGTTCGCCGATCATCGATACCACCAGAGGATTGTCGGGGGTACTGCCCTCGATGGTTCGGTTGAACTGGTTGACCTTGCGGTTGTATGTCTCGATGATAGTGGTGAGGCCCGGCTCGTTGACCAGTGTAGGCAGTGTCTGGTGGCTCTCGGAGCTCTGTATCATCTTTTCGATGTCGTCGAAGAGTATGAGCTCGGCCTCGACCTCGGCCAACTGGGCGTTGTAGTTGCTTTGCTGCGAGAGGTTGAGATGCGACTGGGCCTGGAGGTCGGAGATATTGTGCTGCTGACGGTAGGTCTGCAGACGGTTCTCGACGTTCTTGAGCTCGTCGTTTATCATCACCAGACGTTCGAGGATGAATGCCTCGGTCTGGAGAGCGGACCGGTTCTTGTCTTCGATAATGTCCTGGTTATAGAATGCCAGAAGCGCCTCGATGATGTCGAATCCGCGCTGGGGCACCTCGTCGAGCAGCGACAGACGGATTATTTTTTCCGAATTTTTCGCAAACTCTATGTTCAGCCTCTTGGAAAGCGCCGTGGCTGTGGCGCGGGGGCTGGTTATGACGATTTTCTCGGAATGCTCTACCTCGGGTATGAGCGAGGAGCGGGTGAGGGTGAGAGTGCCGTGCGACAGCTGTATCTCGCAGGGGAGCGTGGTCTCCTTGACCTCTTTTTTCTCTTTGATTTCCTTGAATTCGGTAGATACCTTGATGTCGTACTTGTCGCCGTCTTTGGGGCTTACCTCTACGAAGATAGGAGATTTGAGGTTGTAGAGCGACAGGGTGTCGAGTGTGGCCGCTATGGGATTGTTGCCGTAGAGCGGGGTGTCGCGCAGGGAGCCTTTGTAGTAATATGTGTACGACAGCCCGAGGGAGTCGACGATTTTCACAAGGTTGTTGCGGCTTTTCATCACCTCAAGTTCCGTTTCGTCGATATAATCCTTGAAAGCGAGCATCGGGTCGGCGGCCGTCATGCTGAAAGCGTTGCCGTTGGCCTGGGCCGCGTCGTTGAGATAGATCGATGCCTCGACCTGATATGTGGGGATAACCGATTTTATATAGATGAAAGCCAGCACAAGGCATGCCGCTACACTGATGGCAAACCATTTCCAGTGAGACAGGAAGTCGAGTAAGAGACCTTTGGTATCGAACTCGGAGTCGGCGATGTTCTGTTGGTCAAGGGGATTCTCGTTGCTCATATCAGTCTTTGCTCAGGTTAATAATACCGACTACCAGCGATGCCAGCGACGACATGCCGCCTACGACAGTGATAGTGGCCGATACTGCGGGGTTCATCTGCCATGCCGAGGCTCTCATCGACGAGTTGGGCTGCACGTAGATATAATCGTTCTGCTGCAGGGTGAAGTAGGGCGAAAGCAGGAAGTCTTTGTCGTGGATGTCGAGTTTCACCACCTCGCGGGTGCCGTCGGCATTGGTGCGGTACAGGAGTATGTTTTCGCGGTCGCCCTTGATGTCGAGGTCGCCGGCCATGGAGATGGCTTCGAGGAACGTCATGCGTTCATTCTTGCTCTGGTATACTCCGGGATTCTTGACTGCGCCGGCTACGGTGACGCGGAAGTTCATCAGCCGGATGTCCACGATAGGCCGCTCGGTGACGTATTTGGGATATATCTCGTCGGCTATCTTCTCGGCCACGTCTTTCTTCGACAGACCGGCTACATGGATGCTGCCTATGATGGGGAAGTCGATGCAGCCGTCGGCGTTGACCAGATAGTATTCGGTCGACACTTCCAGACCGGTAGTGGTATAGTTGTTGAGTTGCCGGCTGTAAGTACCTATTTTACCGTCGTTGTCGATGTAGCGTCCGCGGTTGAAGGGTGCGAGGGCGTTGACATTGGATCCTGTTACTTCGATGTTCAGAAGGTCGCCGATATTTATCACCGGATCGGCGTTGACCGGAAGCTGCGAGAGAGTTTCGGTGCCTATAGTTTCGGCATCTACGAAATAAGGAACTTTTTTAGGCGCCGAACATGAGGCCGTAAGCAGGAGGACAACGATGCCGGTAGCTATTTTGGTTCTGAATGTAAACATAGTTAATTGTATGGACCAGCAGATATGTAATCGGTGTTTTCGCTTGTGATGATTATAGCGGCGCAAAGGTATGGAAAATATGCCATATATCCAAATATATAGGGATTCTGGACCTTTTTGGCCTCACGAAGGCTTTATTGCGGGATTGTGGCTCCATGCTGCCGCAAGAACTTAACAAGGGTTCCGCCGATATTGTTCACGTAAGTGCCGATAATTCGTCGAGCGCCGCCGTGTGCTTTTCGACCAGACGGGTATAACCTCCCCGCCGTCCGCGCTCGAGGTTATGGTGCAGGTCGTTTGTCTTTACGGCTATGGCTGTTTTGTTTCCGGAGCGGGCTATGGCACGCACGTAGTCCATATAATCTGTGCCTTTCTTGTGGGTCAGCAGCCTGAGGACGTCGACAACCGCCGTGGGTACTCCGCGCCCGAGCAGATCCTCGAAAGTATAGTCGGTATCTTCAACCACATCGTGAAGGAAGCCGGCGCATTGTTCGTCGGGCGTCGTGCCGGCCAGTCCCACGGATAGCGGGTGCAGAATAACGGGATTTCCGTCGAGATCGCGCTGGCCGCGGTGAGCCTCAAAAGCTATTTCGAGGCAGAGTTCTATGGTGTCGCTGACGGCACCCGGAGTCTTTGCTTTATTCTGGTCCATAGTCGGTTTTTAGAGTATACCCGATTCCCGGATTGTTCATGGGGAAAACGGACAGAGATTTCATTGTGTACGCCCAAAGTTACTGAAAATATTGTGAAACGGCAATACACGATAAGATACTTTTTTAGATCACATGGTGAGCGGGTACTTTAATTTGGGAGAACGGTGGAAAATTGTTATTTTTGTGGCAAAGATACATATACACCCTTATAAGGATATGGCAACAAAACCGTTTCATTACCAAGAGATGTTCCCTCTGGGACCTGATACCACTGAGTATTATCATCTTACATCCGACTACGTACACACCGAGACCTGGGGCGGCCACGAGTTTCTGGTCGTAGACCCCGAAGCCCTCACCGTGCTCGCACGCCAGGCCACACACGACAACGCCTTCATGCTCCGCCGCGAGCACAACGAGATGGTGGCCAGGATACTCTCCGACCCCGAAGCCAGCCAGAACGACAAGTTCGTGGCCCTCACCATGCTGCGCAACGCCGAAGTGGCCGCCAAGGGCCAGCTTCCCTTCTGCCAGGATACAGGTACGGCCATCTGCCACGCCTCCAAAGGCCAGTTCGTGTTCACCGGCTGCAACGACGAAGAAAAAATATCGCACGGTGTATATCTCACATATACCACCGACAATCTCCGCTACAGCCAGAACGCACCCCTCACCATGTACGAGGAAGTGAATACCGGCTGCAATCTTCCCGCGCAGATCGATATCCACGCTGCCGAAGGCGACGAATATCACTTTCTTTTCGTGGCCAAGGGCGGCGGCTCGGCCAACAAGACTTACCTCTACCAGGAGACCAAGGCCACTATCAATCCCGACCGTCTGGTGCCCTTCCTCATCGAGAAAATGCGCTCGCTCGGCACCGCCGCATGTCCTCCCTACCATATCGCATTCGTTATCGGCGGCACATCGGCCGAGAAGAACCTCGAGGTAGTGAAAAAGGCATCGGTGAAATACCTCGACTCGCTGCCCACACACGGCAATGAGTACGGCCACGCCTTCCGCGATGTCGAACTCGAGGCCACCCTCAAGAAAGCAGCCGAAGAACTCGGCCTGGGCGCACAGTTCGGCGGCAAATACTTCGCACACGACATCCGCGTGATCCGTCTGCCTCGTCACGGCGCTTCGTGCCCCATCGGCATGGGCGTGAGCTGCTCGGCCGACCGCAACGTAAAGGCCAAAATCAACCGCGAGGGCCTGTGGATCGAGAAACTCGACTCCAATCCCGGCGAACTCATACCCGAGGAATACCGCAAGGCCGGCGAAGGCGAAGTGGTGAAGATCGACCTCAACCGCCCCATGCCCGAAGTACTCGCCGAACTGAGCAAATACCCCGTATCGACCCGTCTTTCGCTCAACGGCACCATCATCGTGGGCCGCGACATCGCTCACGCCAAGATCAAAGAGCGTCTCGACCGCGGCGAGCCCATGCCCCAGTACCTCAAGGACCATCCCATCTATTATGCAGGTCCTGCGAAGACTCCCGCAGGCATGCCTTCGGGCTCTTTCGGCCCCACCACCGCAGGCCGCATGGACAGCTACGTCGACCAGTTCCAGAGCGCCGGCGGCTCCATGATAATGATTGCCAAGGGCAACCGCTCGCAGGCCGTTACCGACGCCTGCCACAAGCATGGCGGCTTCTATCTCGGCTCTATCGGCGGTCCTGCCGCCGTGCTGGCACAGAACTCCATCAAGAACGTCGAGCTTCTCGAGTACCCCGAACTCGGCATGGAGGCTATCTGGAAAATCGAAGTGGAAGACTTCCCCGCATTCATCCTCGTCGATGACAAGGGCAACGACTTCTTCACACAGATTTTCGAAAAGTGCAAAATCTGCGGTCTGAATAAGTAACTAAAGTTTCGCAAGTTTTCAACTTGCTCAACGTGAAGGGTGGATGGTGAAAGGTGAAGATAATAGTTATTTATAAGGAAGTATTATCTTCACTCAGGCGAAGCCTGAATTTCACTTTTCACTTTATTCACTTCAACTTGAGCTTGCGAAAGTTGAATAAGTATCAGACCCCCTCATCCATAAGCCCGCTTCGGCCCTTCCTGTACACTGGGGGAAACCGGAGCGGGTTTAAACCATTTTTTAAGCCGTTTGTCTATTTATTATACAGCATTCCGACAACAGGCTAATCATACTACAATATGCGCAGAATCCTCTTTCTCGTTCTCAATGCCGTTGCAGCATTGTTTATCTCTCATCAAATGACAGCACAGACACCCGAATTCAAAGAACCCGACTTCGCCTATCCCAAAACGGTCGAATCCGAGGCGCGGGCTCTTCTGCAGAAAGCCTCGGCTCTCGAAGGCGATGCCGCCTCGGCGACACGCCTGCGCGCCGTACTCGAAATATGCGCCGCGCAGACTCAGATCGACCGCGCGGCTTCGTTTGCGCAGCCCGCATTCATAGCCGGGCAGGCCGAAGCCGCCCGCGGTGCCGGGCGCGCCATGCTGCTGGCGCTCGAGGCATCGAAATATGCGCAGATCTACAATAACAACCGGTGGAACTACGACCGTGTCGACGCTCCCCTCGAGCCTTATCCCGCCGATGTGTCGGAGTGGAGCGGTCTCCAGTTCCGCACCCGCATAGCGGCCCTCTTCGGCCAGGCCATGGACATGGCGCCCGAGACTCCGCTGGAGGTGTTCGAGTCGTCGCTGGAGTATTCGCCAAGGGCTCTGGAGTATATTCCGACGGTGAAAGACTTCGTGCGCTACCGTGCGTTTGACACGTTCGGCGACATCGGTTGCCGCGACGAGGCTGCCGTGCTTGCCAATAAATGTATGGATGCTGCGCGTCCCCAGTCGCCGGCCTGGTTTTTCTGGGCTGTACAGAAGAACAGAACCGACTACAAGGTCCTGGCCGGAATATACGACGCCAATGCCGGCGTCGAGGCCGCCCGCTTCGTGCTGGAGTGGATGGTTACCGGAGCGCCGTCCGAATACGAGGAAGTGGTGTCGGCCAATGGCAATAAAGAAACGGCCCGTTTCGCTGTGCGCGACTGCAAGATCGCCATGCTGCGCGAATCGCTGGCAAAATTCCCCTCGTGGTACAACAACGCCGCTCTCGAATACGCTCTCGCCTCTCTCACACGCCCTGTGGTGAGCTACACCTACCCGGGCATGGTGTGCCCCGGCGCCGATATAAAACTGAGCTGCCAATACAGCTTCGCAAAGAAAATAGAGGCTTCCCTGTATGCTGTTGCCGACAATGACGACAATATCGATACCGGGCGCCTGTTAAAGCAGCCTAAGGCGGCCTCGGCATCGTTTACTCCGGCTGATACCGACGGCAATGCCGATCTCACCCTCAAGGCTCCCGCCCCGGGCAGCTATGTGCTTCTGGTGACTGTCGACGGACAGCCTGCCGACGATCGCGGATGGCGTGTGCCCCGGATCATGGTTACGCCCCTTATAGGCTTTGCCGTCAATGGCTGCAAGGAGAGTGCCGTAGTGGCCGTGGATTATACCACAGGCATGCCGCTGTCGGGCGTTACTGTAAAATCGAATACCGTATCATCGCGCCGCAATGCCGTTAATTCATCGACCCTCATCGGAAAGACAGGCGGCGACGGCTTCCTCGTAACGGATGCTCTGTCCATGGGTACTCAGAGCCGGTATTGCTCGTTCACCTACCAGGGGCGAACCTATGATTTCGATGACAATGTGAGGCTGGCGGTGTTCTACGACGGCAGCCGGTCGGCCGAGCGGCTCGAAGCCAACCTTATGACCGACCGCGCGCTCTATCATCCCGGCGATACTGTGCGGTGGGCTTTCGCAGTATCACGGCTTGGCACCGATAAAAATGCCGTTCCTGTCGCTGCATCAGATATGAAGCTGACGGTGGAATTCAAGGATGCAAATGGCCAGCCGGTGGGTTCTGCTGAAGTGACTACCGACCGTTTCGGCCGCGCATACGGCTCGTTCCCCACCAAAGAGGGCGCTCTTACCGGCTCATATACATTCCGCATCAAGGAAATACGCCAGTTCTACGGCCATGTGATGGTAAGCGACTTCAAGCTTCCTGTCTTCGAGGCCAAAATCGACAGGATAGAGCGCGATGTGCCTGCCGCAGGCGACGTCCGCGTATCCGGCTCGGCCCGCACATTCACCGGCATGGCCGTGAGCGGTGCCAAAGTGAAGCTCACACTTACCGGCGCACGACGCTGGCGCTGGTTCTCGCCGGCCGAAGAACTCGCCGTTTACGATACCGTCACCGCGGCCGACGGCACATTCTCGGTAGTGCTCCCCGCTTCGGTCTTCAAATCGACCGACACGAAATATACCGACTTCATAATCGGGGCCGATGTCACCTCGGCGGCTGCCGAAACGGCGCAGACCTCGCGCAATTTCACTATCGGCAAGCCTTATGGCCTTGCGGTGTCGCGCACGCCGGGCCGCGCCGACACGTCGGAGCCTCTCGAAACTCTCTTCGAGGCTTACGATGCCGACGACAAGCCGGTGAAGATATCGGTCGACTGGAGCCTGGGCGTTGCCGAGGGCGATTCGCTCGTGAGTGTCGTGGCAAGCGGAAGCGGTATCACCGGCGAACCGGTGAAACTCGATCTCGCTTCCGTTCCCGCAGGCATCTACACCTTCCGTGTGGCTGCCGCCGACAGCACTCTTGCCGATCCGGTCACAGGGCCGTCGGTAACGCTCTACAATGTGGCAAAAAATCGTGTGCCGCAGACCGGCTCGCCCGTATTTGTGCCCCTGGATTTCTATGCATCCGCCGACCGCAAGGTTAAGGTGCTTGCCGGTGTGGCAGGCTCCGACAAGGTGTGCGCCTTCGTGGCCGTGCGCTCGGAGGGTAATCTGATTTCTTTCCGCCGCGAAATGCTGAAGCCCGGTTTCAGCCACATAAATATCGATGTGCCTTATAGCTCCGACAAGCTCCAGGTGCTCGTTATCTCCGTCCGCGACGGCAAGACATACTCCGAAGACATCACCGTAAGCCGTCCGCAGGAGGCTCCGGTCAAAGTGGTGGCCGAGAGCTTCCGCGATAAGCTCATACCCGGCATAGGCGAAACATGGCGCTTCCGCCTCACCGACGGCAACGGAAAAGCACTCGATGCCGCCATGGTTGCCACCATGTACAACAAGGCGCTCGACAAACTCTACACCGGCAACTGGCCCTCGGGCTTCATGACAGTCGGCGACTCCTACTGGCTGCAGGTGACAGCTCCTGGCAGCAACCGCTACAGCCGTTATTTCTCAGGCAATGTCGATTCTCCCGACAATTCGGTAACGATCGTATGGCCGCAGTACCGCTGGTGCACTCCGTATGGCTTTAATGTAGTACCTGGTCTGATGACAGGTACCACCATGAGAAGTTACGCGGCTGCCGCTCCTGCCCGTGCCATGATGAAAAACGAGATGCTCGATGCCGCCGCGCCCGAAGAAGCCGAGGAACTGGGAGAGGTTCCCGACATCACCGAAGCCGGTGCAGGAGCCGATGAGGACGCGCCGGAGAAATTCGACTACCGTGTGGCGGAACAGTTGCAGATTTTCTGGCAGCCCGCACTGGTGGCCGATGCCGACGGCAATATCGACATCGTATTCACCATGCCCAATGCCGTGGGCACATGGCAGGTAAAGGCTTTCGCTTGGACTCCCGGACTGAAGGCGGCCGCCTATGCCGCCGAGTGCATGAGCACCAAGCCGGTGATGGTGCAGCCCAATCTGCCGCGCTTCCTCCGCCAGGGCGACAAGGCCCGCGTGCTCGCAACCGTCTATAATAACAGCGACGCCGACGCCGCCGTGACAACGACCGTCGAGCTTTTCGACATCGCTACCGGCAGGACCACCGCCACGGCTGTCAGCACCGACAGCATCGCCAGGGGTGCCTCGGCGATGGTTGCAATTGATATTGATGTGCCTGTCGATGCCTCGGCCATCGGATACCGCGTGCGCTCTGTGAGCGGCGCTTTCTCCGACGGCGAACAGAGCGCCATCCCGGTGCTCGCATCCTCGTCGACGGTAGTCGAAAGCACTGAGTTCTATCTCAATCCCGGCGAGAAAAAGCCCTTCGAACTTACCGTTCCCGCCACCGGCGACGCCACCGTCACCCTCCAGTACTGCCAGAATCCCATCTGGACTGTGGTCAAGGCCATGCGCGGCATATATCAGCCGGGCAACACGTCGAATTCCATCGTGTCGTCGCTCTTCTCGGTTCTTGCCGGAAACCATATCACGGCCACCAACCCCGCTATAGCCGCGGCCATAGCCGAGTGGAAGAAAAATCCCGGCGAAGAGGCTCTGGTATCGATGCTCGAGAAGAACGAAGAACTTAAGAAACTGCTTCTCGACCAGACTCCCTGGGTTCAGACTGCTAAGGACCAGAGTGCGCGCATGAGCTCGCTCAGCGAATTCCTCGACCCCGAGACAACGGCACGCGCCATCGCCAGGCGCACCGCCGACCTCGAAGAGCTGCGCAACCGCGACGGCGGTTTCGCATGGGGACCGTGGAGCCCCGAATCGTCGGTATGGGCTACAGAGAATGTTCTTACCACTCTCGGACTGGCATCGTCGCTGGGACTGCTGCCGCAGTCCGATACTACGCTCCGCGGCATGCTTCAGCCGGCATTCGACTATCTGCAGGCCGAGGTCGTGAAGCCAAACCGTCCGGCCACCGACCGCTCGCTGGCTCTTATCGCGGCATTGCTGCCCGAGCTCAAGGTGTCGGCTGGTGCCGACCGCATCCTACGCGCCACTGTAGCCGACATCGCCAAAAACTGGCGCCGCGACGGCTCTGTCGGCAAGGCCTACGACATAATTATCCTCAATGCCAACGGACGCCGCTCGCTTGCGGCCGATGTGCTTGCCTCGGTGCGCCAGCATAGTGTGGAGCAGCCCGGTAAGGGCCTGTGTTTCCCCAATGTGGGCGATGTGCGCGGATATGCCACCATCATACAGGCCTATGCCGCCATGGGCGCCTCGGCTGCCGAAATCGACGGCATGCGCCAGTGGATTACCGTCTATGCACAGGCCAACGACAATCTCGGAGCCTATAATCCCGACTACATCATAGCCGCCGTGCTGCTAACAGGCAGCGACTGGACTTCGGTACCGGTGAAAGAGAATGTGACAGTCGACGGCCGTCCCGTCGAGATATCGAAGATCGAGAGCGCCACAGGCTACTTCGCCCAGACCATAGAGACCGACGGAAGCCGCCCGGTCACCATCACCGTTCAGCCCAACGGTGTCACTCCCTCCTACGGTTCGGTTGTGACGGTCGGACGCCGCCCAATGGCTTCGATCAGTGCCAGGGCAGGCAGCGACATCTCCATCGACAAGCGCGTGCTCGTGCAGCGTGGCGGCGAGTGGGTCGAGACAGGTACTTTCGCCCTTGGCGAGCGTGTGCGTGTGCAGCTCGTCATAAAGGCCGGACGCGATTTGCAGTATGTCTCGGTCGACGATGAACGTCCCGCCGCTTTCGAACCGGTCGATCAGCTGCCCGGATATGTGTATGACGGCTCTTTGGGCTTCTACCGCGAGAACGGCGATGCCAATACCCGCCTGTTCATCGGCTTCCTGCCCAAAGGTACCTACCATGTGAGCTACGACATGACAGCCGCCGTAGCCGGCGAGTTCCGTTCGGGTATGGCCACGATACAGAGCCAGTACGCACCCGAAATAACCGCCCACAGCGGCGCGGACACCATAACCGTAGAGGCTCGCCGATGATGTATCTCGATGCGCTGAACGACCGCCAGAGCGAGGCCGTTACCACCACCGAAGGTCCGGTGAGAGTCATAGCGGGGGCGGGCACGGGCAAGACCCGTGCCCTCACCGCCCGCTTCTGCTATCTCACCGACATGCTCGGCATCGATCCCGGCGCAATTCTGTGTGTCACATTCACCAACAAGGCGGCCGCCGAGATGAAGGAGCGTATACGCGCCATGCTCGGCGACTTCGATCTCGGCTATATATGCACCTTCCATTCCTTCTGCGTGCGTCTGCTCAAGGAGGACATCCATGTGCTCAACTATCCGTCGAATTTCATAGTTATCGACGAGGATGACCGCACAGAGCTTCTCCAGAAGGTGTATCTCGACATGGGCCTCACTCTCAAGGAGCTGCCCATAAGCCGCGCCGTCGACTACATATCCACCCGCAAGGCCGCCCCCGGCGACGAGTATCTGCGCTACATCGAAGAGCTGAACAATACCGGGCTGCTGGGTCGCTCCGAGCGCAATGCCGACCGCTTCGACGAGATATTCCAGCGCTATATCTACGAACAGAAGAAGAACTTTGCCGTCGATTTCGACGACATCATCATTTTCGCGGCCTATATACTGCGTAAATATCCCGACATACTGCTCAAATGGCAGGAGAGGCTTGAGTATGTGATGGTCGACGAGTTCCAGGACGTGAGCCCGCGCCAGTACGAGATAGCCCGCATGCTCGCCGGTGGGCACGGCAACCTTTTCATCGTCGGCGACCCCGATCAGACCATATATTCGTGGCGCGGGGCCGATGTGGGGCTGTTCCTCAATTTCCATCGGGTCTATCCGGCCGCAACCACCATAGTGATGGATGCGAACTACCGCTCGACGCCTCAGATCATAGCCGCGAGCAATGCCCTCATAGAACACAACACCAACCGCTATCCCAAGGCCCTGCACGCTGTCGGCACCGACGGCGACAAGCCTTTGGTGAACCATGCGCGCACCGAGAAAGCCGAGGCCGCATGGATAGCGTCGGTAATCGAAGGTCTGGTGGAGAGCGGCGAGCAGCTGTCGGACATCGCCATACTCTACCGTGCGCACCATCTGTCGCGCGTGCTCGAGGAGACCCTGCTCAAGAAGGGGATAATCTACCGCATATACAGCGGCACGGCCTTCTATCGCCGCCGCGAGGTGAAGGATGTGATATGCTATCTGCGCATGCTCGTGAGCGCCGATGATATTGCCTTCGAGCGTACCTTCAATGTGCCGCCGCGGGGCTTCGGAAAGAAGAAAACGGCATTTCTCCATGCCGAGGCCGAGCGCACCGGCGCCACTCTCATGGAGACACTGCGTGCCAACGTCGACCACCCGGTTCTCCGAGGCAGCAAGGCGCGCCAGTATATAGCCACCATCGACGAAGCTGCCGCTCTGGTGGGCCGTCTGCCCTTAGGCGACCTGCTGCAGCGTGTGCTCGATCTGTCGGGCTACGAGGAAATGCTGCGCGGCCTCAGCGAATGGGAACGCCTCGACAATCTTGCCGAGCTCAAGCGCGCCATCGAGGAGGCCGGGCACGACGACGATGCCACGCTCGAGGAATTCCTGGCGCGGGTGGCGCTTATGACCGGCATGGATGCCGAGACAGCCGACCTGCCGGCTGTAAAACTCATGACGGTCCATACGGCCAAGGGCATGGAGTTCCCCTATGTCTTCATATGCAGTCTGAACGAGGCTTCGTTTCCCTCGCGGCGCTGCTCGGGCCCCGAGGAAATCGAGGAAGAGCGCCGGCTGGCCTACGTGGCCATGACGCGTGCGCAGCGTGGACTGTTCCTGAGTGACAGCGAGGGTTTCAACCACGACAATACCGGCAAGACGCCTTCGCGCTTCCTCTATGAGGCGGGTATCGATAATCTGCGTTTCGAGCGGCCCCTGCCGCCGCAGACACCGCTTGTGGCGCCTCCTCCGTCGGGCCACGGTGCACCTCCGCTTGCGAGCGGCGACATTGTGGAGCATCCGGTCTTCGGTCGTGGCATGGTGATGGATGTGGACCGGGCGAAGGAAACCTACACGGTCCTGTTTGACAAGATGGCCACCCCGCGCACACTCCGCTTTGCCGCGCCGCTTTCTTTAATTCAATAATAAATTACTGACACTGATACAAACAGTTTAATTCATAATTCTTAATTTGGAAAAGACTCTCTACGTCAGCGATATGGACGGTACTCTGCTCGGCTCGGACAGCAGGGTGTCGGAGCGTTCGGCCCGCATGATAAGCGAACTGTCGCGCGCCGGAGCCGACATAACGGTGGCGACGGCGCGCACACCGGCCACTGTGGTGCCGCTGCTCGCCGAGACATATACCCGCCCCGATGCCATCGTCATGACCGGCGCCGCCACATGGGACCGTGGCGCCGCAGCTTTCGGCACCATCCACTATATGCCCGAGGCCGACGTTACCGCCGGTCTCGAAATGTGTCGCCTAATGGGTGTGCATCCTTTTGTATACGCCATGCGCGACAGCGGGGCCATGCTCGAGGTGTTCCATGGTGCCGGAGCTATGAACAAGGCCGAAGAAAGCTTTTATCTCGAGCGCAAGCATCTGAAACTAAAGAAATTCCACACCGGCACACCTCTGCCCCCGTCGTATCTGCCGCGCACGGTGCTTTTTTTCGCTATGGGCGACCGCGCAAGGGTAGAGGAGGCTGCGGCAGCACTGCGGACCAATACCGAATGCGCCGTGTGCTGCTATCCCGATATTTTTAACCACGATGTGGCCAATCTCGAGGTCTTCGCCCCCGGGGTATCGAAAGCCGCCGCCGTTCTCGAACTCAAGAAGCGTATCGGCGCCGACAGGCTTGTGGTGTTCGGCGACAATCTCAACGACCTGCCCATGCTGGCGCCCGCCGATGTCGCCGTAGCCGTGGATAATGCCTTTCCCGAGGTCAAGGAGCACGCCGACGTGGTGATAGGACCCAATTATGCCGATTCTGTAGCTAACTATATACTTCAGGACTTTACACGTCAATGAAACCATATGCATTTCTTGCCGCCGCCGCTTTTTCGGCCCTGGCGGCTGCCGCCCAGATCAATAGTCCCGCCAACAGCGGCGACATGCTTCGTGCGGGCACTTTTTTCGCTGCAGGCGACAACGAGGCCGCTCTCGACCAGCTCCGGCGGCTCGACCCGGCGGCTCTCGATGCCGACGAGGCTCTGGCCGCCGCATGGCTCGAAGCCCGCACTCTGTACGGCGCTGCCGCTTATGGCAGGGCGCGCGCGGCTTTCGCCGCTTTCGCAGAGCGCTATCCGGCGTCGCCTCTGCGCACACTGTGCCGTAAATATATGGCCGACTGCCTCTTTGCCGCCGGCGACTATGCGGCCGCGCTGAAAGAATACTCTGCCGTCGATACCGACGGCCTCGATGCAGTCCGGGCTGCCGAGCTTCATTACCGCAGCGGATTCTGTGCTCTTGAGGCCGGCGATACCACCCGTGCCCGTGCCGAGTTTGCCATGGCTACCGCCGGTGGAGACTACGGCTCCGCCGCACGCTTCCACATGGCCGCCATCGACTATTCGCGCGGCGACTATGCCTCGGCCAAGGCTTTGCTGCGGCAGGTCGACACTTCGCGCGCGCCCGGCGACATGGCCGACTACTACCTTGCATCCATCGATCTCGCCGACGGCAATTATGCTCAGGCAGCAGCCACGGCCCGCGCGCTGATGCGCCGCCGCACCCTCGACCCCGCCGCCGAGGCACAGATGCACCGTGTTGCCGGCGAGGGCCTCTTCCGCAGCGGCGAGCGTGCCGAGGGCCTGCGCGAGTTGCGTGCTTATCTTGCAGCGGTCGACGAGCCGGCTCCCGAAGCATGCTATTTCGCCGGTCTGGGCGAATACGACGACGGAAACTATGCCGCCGCTGTCGACCTCCTCGACAAGGCCACGGCATCGGATGATGCCTCCGTGGTGCAGTCGGCCTATCTGTATATAGGGCAGGCCCTCCACCACCGCGGCGACGATGCCGCCGCCATTCTTGCCTTCGACAAGGCCGTGAAGACCGACGGCGCCGACCCTTCAGTACGCGAGGCCGCCTATTATAACTATGCCGTGGCCCGCTCGGCCGGTGCCGAGGTGCCCTTCGCATCGGCGGCCGATATTTTCGAGGATTTTCTGCGACTGTATCCCGCAGGCGTGTATTCCGACCGTGTGCGCGGCTATCTTGCCGACGGCTACATGGCCGACCGCAACTATGCCCGCGCGCTCGAGAGCCTCGACGGCATAGCCTCGCCCGGCCCCCGCACACGCGCCGCCAAGCTCAGGCTTCTCTATCTTCTGGCCAACGATGAAATCGCCGCGGGCGAGCTTGCCAGTGCACGCCGTCACCTCGACACGGCACGCTCCTATGCCGACGCCGATGCCGCCACAGCCGCCGAGGCGACCCTGCTCCGCGGTCGTCTGGCAGCAGCCGAGGGCCGCAACAGCGACGCCGCCACCGAATACCGGCGCTATCTTGCCGGAAAAGGTTCCAGACCAAATGCCACGGTGACCCGCTACGGTCTGGGCTATGCCCTGATGGCCGAGGGCGACTATGCGGGCGCACGGAGCGCTTTCTTGCAGATAGAAAACGACCGCACCCTCACGCCGGCACAACGCGCCGACGTTCTCAACCGCCTGGGCGATATCGCATATACCGACCACGATTTCGAAGGCGCCGTGGCGCTGTTCAGCCGCGCTTACGATGCCTCGCCTGCCTCGGGCGACTATGCGTCCTTCAACGGCGCCCGCATGCTCGGTTTCGCCCGCAACTACGAGGGCAAGCTGCGGGCCATCGACGTGTTCATGAACGAATTCCCGCAGTCGGTGCTGATTCCCGATGCTTTGCTCGAACGCACACAGGCACTGATAAGTCTCGGCCGCAATGCCGAGGCCGTCGACACCTACCGCCGTCTCACCGAGACCTATGCCGGCACTCCGCAGGGGCGCCGCGGCTATCTCGAAATGGCCATGACCCTTCTCGATATGGGCCGTCGCGACGAAGCCATGGCGGCATACCGCGATGTGATTTCGAACTATCCCACCTCCGAGGAGGCACTTCAGGCATCGGGTCTTCTTAAAAATCTCTATGCCGCCGACGGCCATGGCGACCGGTATCTGGAATTTATGGCCGGCGTGGAGAACGCTCCCGAGGTCAGCGCCGACGATACAGAGCGCCTCACATTCGAGTCGGCGCTCGCCGCCAACAAACGTACCGGCGACACCGCGGCTCTGCGCTCGTATCTCGACCGCTTCCCCGACGCGCCCCATGCTCCAGAGGCGCTCCTTGTGGTGGCACAGGCCGAATACGATGCCGACCGCATACCCGAGGCCCTCGAACTGTTCAGGACGCTCGAGACCAAGGCCCCCAATTCGACCGTGGCCACCGACGCCCGTCTGGGCATCATGCGCTCGGCCCGCGATATGGGCGATTATGCTCTCGCCGGGTCTACGGCCGAGGCCATCATCAACTCGTCGGCGGCTCCGGCAGCCCTTTCTGAGGCCGTGTATACCCGCGGTATCGCTCTTGAGGCCGACGGCGATACAGCCGGCGCCATAGAGCTGTGGCAGTCGCAGGCGGCGGACACCAAGAATATTTTCGGAGCCAAGAGCGCCTACCGTGCCGCCGAGGCGCTGTTCGAAAGCGGTCAGACCGACAAGGCTCTTGCCGCCGTGCAGGCGTTCACCGGCAGCGGATCGCCGCACAGCTACTGGGTGGCCCGCGGATTTATACTCCAGAGCGACATATACCGCAAGCTCGGCAAGGAATTCGAGGCCCGCGAGTACCTCGAGGCTCTACGCGACAACTACCCCGGCACCGAGACCGATATCTTCTCCCTCATCGACTCCCGCCTCAACCCCCAACCTGAAAAAGAATAGCAATGGAAATGAGAAAGATATTTTTGATGGCGTTCGCTGTGACGGGAGCGCTTGGACTGAAAGGGCAGCTGACAGCCGAAATCGATGTCGAGCGCACTGTGGTGCCCCGCCTGGAGCTGCAGGCCCCTCTCCCGTCGATGGTACCGTCGGTGATAGCATCGACGCAGGAGCCGCTGCGGCTGTCGATGTCGGAGTACAGCGGCGGTGCGGCCGATTTCACCGTGAATCCCGGCGGCTTGCTCGCGCCGGCTTTCACAGGGCTGGCGCCGCGCTCGCCCTATCGCGGATATGTGTGGGGCGGTTATTTTCCCGCCTATAATCTTGGCATTGGCGCCGGCTACAGACTGGTAGACAACGAGCGGACAGCACTCGGAGCCGCCGTGCAGTTCGACGGCTCGTCATATAACGCGCATATGGCCGATGGTTCGCGCCCCTCGGTGAAGGACAACACTATAGGGGTGCAGACCGATTTCAGCCATGCTTTCTCGGCTGCAGCACGGCTTGGCGCTGTCATAGGCTATTCGCATGCCGCTCTGGCGGCTCCGACCTTCCAGACGGCACGTCAGAACCGCAAAATCGACGATTTCAACGCCGCCATACAACTCGACGGCCGTCACCGCCACGCCGGATATGCCGTGAAGCTCGATCTGAACCGCTTCTCGGTCGGCGACGATATCGTGTGGGGCGAGAGTATGCTCACGCCTCCGTCGGAAACTGTGTTCGGTCTTTCGGCATCCTTCGGCGGTACGACGCCCGATTCGCTTTTCCGCTACAATCTGGCCGCGGGGCTCGATATGAAACACCGTCAGGGCCATGTGTGGACCGGCACCATGTTCGAGCCGGTAGCCAAGGAGAATCCGCTGCTTGTGAGCCTCGACCCGACGGTCGGCTTCCGTTTCGGCTCCGTGCTTATCGATCTTGGCGCCCGAGTCGACATATCGTCGGGCCTCGAGGGCAGTTCTCTGCATGTGGCCCCGCGCGTCGATGTGGCGTGGACGCCTTCGGGCCGCTTCGCCGTCTTTGCCCGCAGCGACGGCGGCGCGCGCATGACCGATCTGCGCACTGTCTATAATTATTCGGTATTCGCGCCCGGTGTGCTGTGCTATGATGCGACGTTCTCGCCGGTCAATGCCCGCGCCGGATTTGCCATCGGTCCTGTCGGTGGCTTTTCGGCCGAGATCTATGCGCGCTATGCTTCTACCCGTCGCGCTCCGATGATGGCTGTTGTCGGCGCAGATATGCCGCTTGCCGTGCTCGCGCCTGCGAATATGAAAGGATGGGGCGCCGGCGTAAGTGCCGGCTGGAGCGGTGCCCGTGTTTCGTTATCAGGCAAGGCAGAGCTGCTGCAGCACACTATTGACCGCGGATTTGCCGACGCGCCCGACCGTGCCGGGGTTGTGGCTTCGCTGAGCGCGCAGTACAAGGCCACCGACCGCATTTCGGCCGATGCTTTGTGGAATTTCCGCGGAAACCGGGCGTATGCGCTCGACGGCGCTCTGATGCCTATGCGCAATATCAGCAATCTCAATCTGGGCGTGCAGTGCGTCGCCACCGACCGTCTCGACGTGTTCATCCGTTTCGAGAACATCCTCGGCCTCCACACGGAAATTCTTCCCGGCCTTACCTCCAACGGCATCCACGGCCTCGCCGGAATCGTCTACCGGTTATAGGCTGTTAGGCTGACAGGCTGACAGGCAGACAGGCCTCGAAGAGGCCGCATCTGTGTACAGCCCCGGGCGTTTGCGCCCGGGGTTTTGTTGTGTATGGCGGCGTTGCGCCTCGTAGAGGTGCTGCTGTGTACCGTGGAAATGCACGGTATCGCCTCTACGAGGCGCGGCCGGGCTTGCATCGTTTTACCCCATGCGCGAGCGCATGGGGCTGTGTACGGGGGCGGCCTCTCCGAGGCCTTCGTGCGGGAGATGAGCTTTCGCGAATGGGTAATCGACCACTCCGTGGTGTTTTCTGGGCCGTTACAGTGTCTGAAACCTCCGCAGGAGATTGGTTAAGGATAGCCCGGCATGCCACCGAGCATGCCGGGTTTATTGCCGTATCATAATAAAGCCTCTGTAGGAGGCTAATTATCATGCCGTATCCGTGCCATTATTAATCGGCCTCCTGCAGAGGCCTTGATGCCGTTGTTTTTTTGACCCGGCATGCACGGGGCATGCCGGGCTATTCTAAATCAGCCTCCTGCGGAGGCCAAGGCGAGTATGGGCGTTGAGATATGAAGAAAAGGTGCGTCGGACGGGCCCGGCGCACCTTTTCGGGATTAGTATTTAACAGGGTTTTATTCTTCTTCTGCAGCGACGATCTTGATGTTGTCGAGGAACCAGCGGTTGGCAGTCGCTTCATCAAATTCGTTCTGGGAGATTGTTATCTTGGTGTCTTTTGTAATCTTGTAGCCACCGAGATCTACCGTCGCCTTGATCCATTCGAGCTTATGACCGTTAGCCCATCCGTGTGTCGGCACGTCGATCTTGACAGCATCGTCGCCGTTGGCGATCTCTACGAAGAGTGTCACAGGATCGATCTTGCCTGAGCCCTGACGCATCGGGCACCATTCGAAGTTGAGGATCACATGTTCGCCCTCGGGTATGTTGTCGATCGAAGGCAGTATGATACCGCTGTGGTTGCCGGTCTTACCGAATTTGAGATAGTTCTTCTGCAGGTAGGTGCGTTTTTTGTCGCCCTTGTCGTAGACGAAGGTATAGCCCTTGGATTCGATATAGTCGAAGCATGTCATTTCAGTTCCGTCGACAGTGGCCTTGAGCGAAGTCAGCGCGGGCGCTGAAGCGTCGAGGTTATCTTCGGCAACGGTATCGCCGGCTTTGCCGGCCACGGCCCATTCGTTGAGCCATTCCCAGTCTTCGCGGAAGTATACAGTCTGATAGTTGCCTTTGACTTCAACTCCGGTGACAATGAGACGGACATTGGTGCCCTGTGTGCCGAGATAGTAGCCGGTGAGGACCACAACCTTATTCTGGATTGCGTTGACATCGATGTCGGCTGTGGTATCGATGAACACACCAGCTTCAGGCTCTTCCTCGATATAGATACGGCCTGCGTCGATATGGCCTTCGATGCTGACGTATCTGATGCCGTCGGCCTGGTAGTTCTTGAAGCTTGTGATAACTTCGGGTTCGGGATCGGTGACGGGGACGTTGTCCTTGAGTTCGAATACATGGCACTGGAGGTAGGGAGCGCCGATAGCATCGGATGCCTTGTAGCCCTTGAATGTGCCGTGTGCACCCTTGACAGTGCCTTCGGGCTTACCTTCGGTATAGAGGTACATTGTTCCGTCGGTAAGGATGAGGCTGTTGTTGAGTTCTGCCGCAACAGTGAGGTCGGGCATAATGACGGGCGATTCGTCGGGAGTGATGGCGAGCTCGGCGATAGAGTAGGAAGCGACACCGAGATAGTCGTCGCCTGCCTGCAGGATCACCACCTGGGCTTCGGACATCTTGAGACCGCCCTTGAGGGTGAACTCGCCGCGGCGCGGAAGCTGCATGACGCCGTTCTCATAGTTGGGGGTAACGGTAACGGTGACGAAGGTGGTGCCGTTGCCGGTCTCGGGCGAGATGGACACCCAGTCGGAACAGCTTTCGAGGTGCCACTCACCGTCGGATACAACCTTTATCTCCTGGCTCTGCGGGTCGGTGGCCTCGTAGTTCAGCTGGAAGACGCTGCACAGAACTGCCTTGGCAACGGGGGTGTCGTCGTCGTCGCAAGCCGTGAAGGCAAAGCCGACCAGAGCCATAAGAGCTGCTAAAAATATTTTTTTCGTATTCATTGCAATAATCTTGATTGAGTTGAGAAACTACGTCTTACCAACCGGGATTCTGTACCAGATTGGAGTTCATCGAGAGCTCGTCGTAGGGGATGGGGTAGAGGTAGTCGCGTTCTTCGTTCCATCCGTTGCGGTTCACACCGTTGCCGGCGTGGTAGTTGACATAACCCTTGTTTTCGGAGGCATCGCCCTTCTTGGGGTTGAGGCTGGTGTAGAGGTATATGTCGCGGCCGATTTCGAGATATTGGCAGCCCGTGTCGGCATCGGGGACAGTAGGACGACCGCTGTCGGCGGTATAGAGCACCAGGTCGATTTTGCCGTTGCCGGTGAGATCGTAGTTGCCCGGGCCTTTGAAGTATACGCCCGAGAAGCTCTGGTCGATGCACTTGCCGGCATGCCAGCGGATCAGGTCGTTGTCGCGGAAGCCTTCCTGGATAAGCTCGATGGCGCGTTCGCGGCGGATTTCGAGGATGACACCCTTGTTGGAGCCGCTGACGTTGGGATAGCCTGTTTCGGCCGATTCAAGATAGGGGTCGGGATTGGCGTTGGCGGCAGCCATGCTGAGAGAGGGCATGCCGACGCGTGCGCGAATCAGGTTGATACTCTTGTCGAGGTCGTCCTGTGTAAGTGTGCCTGCCTCGGCCTTGGCCTCGGCATAGTTCAGGAGCACTTCGGCATAGCGGAATGCGGGAATGTCGTTGGTGCAGAGGCCCTGCGATGTGTGAGCCTTGTTGTTGTTCTCCGACGGGCCCTGTGTCCACTTGATTGGCAGATAGCCTGTGGGGGTGATACCGAAGTTCGGAGCTACAAGCGTTGTCTCTCCGGGGTAGCAGTAGCCGGGAGTGATGATGCTCTGGGCCAGACGCGGGTCGCGGTTCTGGGTCTCGTCGGCAAATTCCATTGTCTCCCACGATTTCTGGTCGGTGAAGCGGCTGCCGTCCTTCATCAGATACATGTTGATGAACTTGCGTGTGTAACCCGGGCGTCCGTGGGTGCTCAGTATCGAATAGAGCGAGAGACCGTGGGTGTTGTTGGAAACCGACGCACGGTAGCTGCGGGCAAGGATATATTCGTCGGGGTTGGCTGCATCGGCGATGAAGAGGTTGAGATAATCCTTTGTGGGATTGCCGGTGGTATAGAGCTGATATTTGCCGTATTTGCCGCTCATGAGGAACTCTGCGGCCTTGGCTGCTTCCTCGAGATACCATGCGGCGTTCTTGGCACCCTCGACGTTGATGGTCGGGTTATGGTATTTGCGGAAAGTACCTTCGTAGAGGCATGCGCGGGCTTTCAGAGCGAGAGCCGCACCCTTTGTGGCACGGAAAGTCTTCTCGACCGACTTGATGTCGTCGGCGTTCTGAAGATTTGCGATGGCGAAATCGAGATCTTCGATGATTTTCTGCATGATGATCTCGCGGCTGTCGCGGGGGGCAAAGAGCTGTTCGTCGGCCGAACCGAGAGGGCGGTCAAGCCAGGGCACATCGCCGTAGCGCATGAGTTTTTCGAAGTAGAAGTATGCGCGGAAGAAGCGTGCCACGCCGCTGTAGAGAGCCACGGCATCCTTGTCGGGGCAGCGGTCGCAGCGCTCCAGAAAGTCGTTGCAGCGACGGAGGTTGCCCCATGACCATCCGTTGCCGCTGGCACGCACATAGCGGTCGCCGCCGCAGCGGGTGAATTCGGTGAGGGCAGCGGTTACCATGAGGTCGCTCACACTGTTTCCTTTGGGCATATCTTCTGCATCGGGCAGAAGGTTGTTGTAAAGAGGATTTGTGAACATTTCAAGGTCGGAAGCCTTGGTGAAGTAATCCTCTTCCGTCTCCTTGTCGAGAGGTCTGAAGTCAATGGCGTCCTCGCACGATGCCAGACCCATTGCGGCCACGATAAGAGCAGGAATTATATATTTTTTCATTGTCTATATCAGCTTAAATTTAGATAGTGATGTCGAGACCGAACATGTAGGTCTTGGGCCACGGATAGGCAAAGTTGTTGTAGTCGTTGGAGCTGCGGTTGAACGCGGACTCGGGGTCTACATACTTTGTGTTTTTCTTCAGAGGCGACCAGTAGTGGAGGTTTTCACCGGTGAAGTATACGCGTACTTTCTCGATCCTGGCTTTCCTTGTCCACTTGGCGGGGAGAGTGTAGCCGACAGTGACATTTTTAAGACGGCAGTAGCGGATGTTCTGCAGGTACTTGTCGTTTTCGTACTGCAGCGGACCCTTCGACCATGCGCCGCGGCCCATGGGGCGGGGGAAGTAGCTGTCGGTATTGTCAGGCTGCCATACCTTGTCGTAGAAGTCGGCGGGAAGGAATGTTAGGTATTCGTAGGCGAACGGACCCCAGAACGAGAAGTTCTGGCCGCTGGGATACCAGTAGTGGTTGCCTGTGCCCTGGAAGAATACCGAGAAGTCGATGCCGAGGTACTGGAAACCGGCTGTGATGCCGTACATGAGCGAAGGCAGCGAGTTGCCTATGATTTCGCGGTCGCCGTGATTGTAGAGCGAGTTTACGGGAACCTTTTCGGCTTTTGTGTCGGGATTTTCATCCGTAAGGTGCTTTTCGGCTTCAGCGTATCCGGCATCGCCGGGGACATAGAACTGCCCCTGCCATTTAAGCATGTCATCGCGGCCCTGGTTTACCTTGCCGTCGCCGTTGAGGTCCTTGAAGATCACGTCGCCTGCCTCCCACGAGGGAAGGCCGCCGCGGATAACGGAAAGGTCGATGTTCTTGGCGTATTCCTGAGCCTCCTCAGTCGATGCGAAGTAGCGGTCTTCGAGGCGGTAGCCCCAGATGTCGCCGATGCGCATGCCCTCGTAGTAGGTGGAGAGGAGCTTGTTGCCGTTGCTCTGGAACTTGGTGATGTGCGAACGGTAGTCGGAGAGCTGGAAGCCTACATTGTAGGTGAAAGGATGTCCCCAAAGGCTGAAGCTGTCGTTCCACTGGAAGGCGAGTTCGTAGCCCTTGGTGCGGAGGTTAGCGATATTCATCTTAGGTACGTCGGCACCGTATACGCCGGGCAGCTGGAGGCCGTCGGTGAGCATGTTGTCGGTGTCGCGGATATATACGTCGCCGGTAAATGTCAGACGGTTGTTGAGGAAGCTGAGGTCAAGACCAAGGTCCCACTGCTTGGCGGTTTCCCAGGTGAGGTCGGAGGATATAGGAGCGTCGAGCGAAGTATACTTCTGCGAGCCGGTGCCTGTGCCGAAGTTGAAGCTTGCAAAGTCGTGCGAGGTTACCGAGCGGACAAAATTGTAGTAGCTCGAGGTCTGCTGGTTGCCGAGTTCGCCGTAGGAGAGGCGTACCTTGGCGTTGTTCCATACGGTGCGGAGGTCGTTCCAGAAGTTTTCTTCGGAGAAGCGCCAGCCTAATGAAGCGGAGGGGAAGAAGCCCCAGCGGTGACCCTTGCCGAAGCGCGAGGTACCGTCGTAGCGGAAGGAGAATTCGGCCAGGTAGCGGCCCTTGTAGTCGTAGTTGGCACGGCCGAAGATGCCTTCGAGGGCGTATTCGTTCTGGCCGCCGGCGATTTCGATCTTATTTGCCGATGTACCGGTCTTTTCGTCGGTGATGGGCACGATAAGGCCGATATCGTTGAGAGTGGGCGAGCTGAGGTTGTAGGCAGTGACGCCGATACGCTTGTAGTCGTACTTCTCGTAGTTGAAGCCGGCCATCACGGTTATGTTGTGTGCATCGGCAAAGGAGTCCTTATATGTGGCGAAAGCGTTGGCCGAGTAGTAGTTGCGTGTGCGGGTATCCTCGCTCAGCTTGTTTTCGCCGGCACCGGTGGTGTAGTACGACATTTCGGCATCGGGAGTTTCGCGGTAGGCGAAGTTGTTCCAGCGGTGGGTGTCGCGGGTCTGGTTGAAGCGATATGTGAAGTCGCCGCTGATGGTGAGCTGTTCGATGGGCTGGATGTTGATGCGGAAGGTATTGGTGAAGTCGGTCTTGCGCTCAACGTTGGGGTGTGTGCCGCCGCCTACGATGGCGTGGCGGAAGTTACCGACGCGGTAGCCGATCCAGGGGTTGTTGCCTACCCATGTTCCGTCGGGGTTCTTGAGGGGGAACACGGCGAGAGCGTGGCGGTTGAGGTATGCGAAGGTGTCCTGCACGTCGCCTGCGCCCTGATAGTTGTACTGCGAGCTATAGAAGGCCGTATTGTTGCTGATAGTGACCCATTTGTTGACGGCGAAGTCGAGTTTCGAGCGGAGGTTGAATTTTTTGTATTTGTCCGGATCGAGCTTGAGAATGCCTTCGCGCAGATCGGCGCCGCCGGAGAGGAAGTATTTGAATTTGTCCTTGCCGCCGCTGAAGCTGATGTTATACTGCTGCGAGGGATGTGACTTGCGGATGTTCTCGCCGTACCAGTCGGTGTTGGCATAGTACTTCCATACATTCTTGCCATTGACGTTCTGCTCCACAACCCAGGGACGGTCGGGGTGCTCGGTCTTGTCGTTGACACGGGCAAGGAGTTCCATCATGTCCTCGTGGGTATAGTCGAGGTAGTTTTCGTTTGCACGGGCATACCAGAACTGGTTGACGATATAAGCCGACCAGTAGCCGCGGGTCTCATAGTCGGTGGAAGTGGTCGATGTCTCCCAGCCGGCACGGGCGTTGAAGCGCACGGTGGCCATGCCGTCTTTCGACTGGCCCGACTTGGTGGTGACGAGGATTACACCGTAGGCTGCGCGGGCGCCGTAGACTGCGGCGGCCGATGCGTCCTTGATAACGGAGATGTTGTCGACGTCGTTGGGGTTGACCATGTTGATGTCGCCGATAGAACCGTCGATGAGTACCAGAGGCGAGCCGCCGTTGATAGATGTCTGGCCGCGGACGTTGAACGAAGCCGATTCACCGGGGACACCCGACGAAGTGGTTACGTTAAGACCTGCGACAGCACCCTGAAGCATGTTGGAAACAGAACCGCTGGTGCGGTTTTCGAATTTGGCGCCGTCGATAGATGCCACGGCACCGGTAAGGTTTACTTTCTTCTGAGTACCGTAGCCGATGACAACGGTCTCTTCAAGCATTGTGGAACTTTCCTCAAGGACAACTTTTACCTCGCTCTGGTCGGCTGCCACGCTGACAGTCTTCTCGGTGTAGCCGACATAAGCGAACTTGAGAGTCACAGGGCCATTGGGGACGGTAATGACGAAATTGCCGTCGATGTCGGTAGAGACGCCGGTCTTGCTTTGTCCGGCCGTCACAGAGACACCGATCAAAGGCTCGTCGGCGGTATCCACGACGTTGCCTTTCACCTCGCGTGCAAACGCTGCCGAGGTCGTCGACAGTAGAATCGCAAGCACGAGCATCAGTCTTGTGAATAGTTTCATAGAATTAAGAAATGTGTGATTGGAAAAATTTCAGGCTAATGGTGAATTATGGATTATGAATTATGAATTGAATGAAGAGACTGTCGGTTCCGGCTGCAAAAGTCGGTTTCCGATGTTAAATTTTGAAGAAAGGTTTGTCAACAAAATATGAAAGAGTCATTCAATCCATAATTCAACATTCACAATTCTTTTCGGTTACCAGGTGTAGGACTCGAGGTTGAAGGCTTTCGGGCGAGCCATCTTTTCGGTGAATGTGCGGCCGAAGCGGTCTTTCACGGTAATGGTCAGATCGATGCTGGCATCGGGGGCGGTCACTTCGAAGAAGTGCGGATAGCTTTGTGTAATGAAGTTAGGCACAGAGTTTTTGGTGCTTTGGAAGCGCTTTTTGCTCATGGCTTCGATGTGCAGTGGATCGTAGGCGGTCACTGGCTTGGCCTCGAGTGTCTGGCCGGTCTCGGTGGTGACGGTTATGGTCCATTCGGGATCGTAGTTCCATACATTGATGAGCACCTTGTTGGCCTGCGAGCCGCTGTAGGCGGTGCAGTAGCGCTGCCATGAGGCTACGGCTTCGCCGCTGATGCCGGGGATGTCGGTCTGGGTGAACTTGACATTGTTGAGGTCGTAGGTGCGGAACTGGAAGTCCTCTTTCATGTTGGTGCCTTTGTAGATCCAGCTGAAGTCCTTGCCTGTGACGTCCCAGATGGCATAGCCTGCGGGAGATCCGTCGGGAGCCATCAGCGCGCCGGGGGTGAGTTTGCCGCTCCACCACCAGTCGCCGCATACGGCGGTGACGTTGTGCTCCATGATGTTGTCGTAGCCTTTGAGAGGTGTGTGCTTCGAGGTCACGTTGTAGTTTTTATGGGTGTGACCGCTGACAATGTGTACCTTATAGTCTTTGAGCACGGGCAGAAGCTCGCTGGCGTTCTGGATATTGTTCTTGAAGTCGGTGGCTCCGTTGGGTCCGAAAGCGGGAGCATGCATGGTCAGGACCACGGGAGTCGATTTGTCGACATAGCTCAGGTCTTTGGCAAGCCACTGGAGCTGTGGAATGAATATCTTCTCCTGATAGTTGCGTTTTGTAGTGCCGTCGTATGTGCTGCAGTCGATGTCGTCGAGCACCACATAGTGGATGTCGCCGATGTTGAACGAGTAATAGTTGGGGGCAATCGAGAGAATGAAGTCGTTCTTGGCGGCAAAGTTGTTGGTGGTCTTGTAGTTGTTGTCGTGGTTGCCGATGGTTTGGTACACGATGAGATTGCTGAACGACTTGTTCATCTGTTTGATATAGTCGGCGAAATCGAAATTGTCCCAGTAGATGTCCCAGGTCATGTCGCCGAGGGTGATGGCGTAGGTGCGGCCTTTCTTGCCGTTGGCATTGACGTCGGCGGCGAATTTTTCGAACTGTTCCACGTCGTTGTTGCGTGCTGCCAGGTGCATGTCGCCGAAGAACAGTACGCGGTAGTTGCTCTGGTCGACCTTGGTGAGCTGGAAGTCGATGTTTTCGGGAGTAGTAGCCGGAGCTGTGAGGGCGAAGTAGTTGATGGGCAGGAATCCTGCGGTCTTGGGCTCGTAGCCCGAAGGAACCGACATGAATACATACTTATAAGCCTTCTTCGACTTAAGCTCGTAGCGGCCCTGTGCATTGGTCACGGCAAAGTCTACACCGTCGCTGATCACCACGCCTTCAACGGGACCCTGGCTCGTGCTGACGGTGCCGAAAACGGTTGTACCGTCCTGAAGCTCCCATGATTCGGTGACGAATTTGATGGTCATTGTGCCGAGCTGCTTGCGCTCGTTGCCGCGCTGCAGGTATACGCGGTAGCTGCCGTCGGGGGTGCCGTCGGGAATTGTGAACGAGAACGAGTCGGATTTGATTTCGCTCACGGGGCAGCTGATGATGCGGCCGTCGCTGCCTTCGAGCTTTATCACATCGGTGCTATAGACAACGCTGCCGGCTCCAATTGACAGGGTGCAGGCCTCGCCTTTGACTACCGACACCGACGACGGTAAGGTAAGTTCGATCTTGATGCCTCCCTGATTGGGATCCGGTTCGTCCTTCGGGTCGCTTCCGCAGGAAACTACAAATAGACCCGAAGCCGCAGTCAGCATCAGCCCGATTAAAAATTTAGGAATTTTCATAAAACTGGTGTTAAATACTAATTTCGAATTGTGTGTTGTTTCGTGATATTTTTCTGCAGGGCAGGAGAAAGTGTATTTTAGGTATGTGAAGTTAATTCGATGGTACTAAGATAGATAAACTATTAAGTAAATATCCGCTGGAGATGAAGTGTAAAGATAGGACGAACGGGACCGGCCTTTGATGCATTTCAAGCAATCCATGGACTTTTGTGATAGTTGGATATTCAGGTTTTAAGGGTGATGTGATTTCAGGGCGTTAAATTACTCCTTTTTTCGCAATAAAACAAAAAAATTTCGAAGAAATATTTTGTATTAAATAATTGCGAATAAATTAACATATTGATGTTAAAACGTATTTTATTGATTACAAGCTTGTTGAGTCTGTGGAGATGTGAATTTGCTTAAAAAGTGTGAAATTCGAAATGAAAGCGGGTCGAAATGCGCACCATAATCCCGGATTTGTCAAGGGTGCAAGAGCGATGGTGAATTTCGGAGTGCGTAATCTTATATTATATTAATGTGTGTCACTGTGGTTTCGTTTTGCTTTCGTTTTTATCATTCGTAATGAAGACTCAGGAGCAAGAAACGGAGCTGTAATGTGGTGTAATTCGATGAAAATCCTTATTTTTGCGGAAAATACCATAGAATCGCAATGACACAGTATAATTTCGATGCCATCATCGACCGTCACGGCACGGCCGCGGTCAAAATCGACCGTCTCGACGCTGTTTTCGGCCGTCATGACCTTACTCCCCTCTGGATCGCCGACCTCGATTTCGCCGTCTGTCCCGATATAACCGCAGCTCTCAGCCGCCGTCTCTCTCATCCTGTACTGGGATATTTCGAGGCTTCCGACGGCTACTGGCAGGCTATAATCGACTGGAACAAGCGGCGCCATAACTTCGACATAGCTCGCTGCGAACTGGCTTTCGTGCCCGGTGTGGTGAAGGGTATTGCCCTTGCCGTCAATTACTTCACCCGCGAGGGCGACGGCGTGGTGATACAGCCGCCCGTCTACACGCCTTTCCGTACGGTGGTCGAGGGCAACGGTCGTCGTGCCGTTGAGAATCCTCTTATTTTCGACGGTGAAAGCTACCGTATGGACCTCGACGGCCTGCGCGAGGTCGTGGCCCGCGAAAAGCCCCGCATGATGATACTCTGCAATCCGCACAACCCTATCGGTATACAGTGGGATGCCGATACTCTCGCCGAACTCGCCCATATAGCCCGTGAGGCCGGCATGGTGGTGGTGAGCGACGAAATACACGGCGACCTCATGCTCGAGGGACGCCGCCACATTCCCTTCCTTGCTGCCGGACCCGATGCAGAGGCCGTGGGTATTATGCTCGGAGCTCCGTCCAAGACCTTCAATATTCCCGGACTGGTGAGCTCGTGGATGGTGGTGAAAAATCCAGAACTGCGAGAGCCCTATTATAAATGGCTTGAAGTTAACGAATTTACCGCGCCTGTAATGATATCGGCCATCGGAGCTGAGGCTGCATACCGCAACGGCGAGGACTGGCTTGACCAGATGCTTGCCTATGTGCAGGACAATATCGACTTCGTGACAGACTATGCCGCACGCCGCATTCCCGGGCTGAAAGTAATACGCCCGCAGGCTTCTTTCCTGCTGTGGCTCGATTTCAGGGAGCTGCATCTGTGCCACCGCGAGCTTATGGACCTCCTGCTCGACAAGGCGCATCTGGCGCTTAACGACGGCACGATGTTCGGCCCGCAGGGCGACGGTTTCGCCCGTCTTAACGTAGGTGCTCCCCGCTCGGTGCTTGCCGGTGCTCTCGAAAGTCTCGAGATGGCAATCTGCGGCACAGTGAAAGCCAATTGATATAATGGATATAAGAGTTCTGCCGCCCGACGGCATTCTGGAGACTACGGTGTCTCTGCCGGCGAGCAAAAGCATTAATGCGCGCGCCATTGTCATGGCCGCCATCGCCGGAGATCGTCAGGCGCCGGTGGCATGTGCCGACACCGAAACACTGGCGCGCATCCTTGAGGCACCGGTACTTAAAGGCATAGTCGACGTCGGGCCGGCGGGTACGGCCATGCGTTTTATGTGCGCCCTGGCGGCCGCCACAGAGGGCAGCGACTGCACCCTCACCGGTACTACGCGCATGCTCGAGCGCCCGATCGGCCCGTTGGTCGACGCGCTGCGTGCTCTCGGCGCCGATATCGCCTATGAGGGCAAGGAGGGCTTTCCGCCCCTCCGCATCCGCGGCCGTCGACTTTCGGGCGGCACGATTGCCGTGGACGCCTCGGTAAGCTCGCAGTTCATATCGGCGCTGATGATGGTGACTCCGCTTATGGCCGCGCCGCTTGAGATAGAACTCAAAGGTATTGTTGGTTCGCTGCCGTATATCGGCATGACCGCTGCCATGATGAGGCACCGCGGCGTGCGCGCCGATGTCGAACCGCTGCGGATATGGGTCGACAACAGCCCCTACCGCAAGGCTTCGGCCGATGACGGCGAGCCCGACTGGAGTGCGGCCGCATTCTGGTATGAGATTGCGGCACTGAGCGCCGGCTGGGTGACGCTGAGCGGCATGCGCGACGGCTCCATACAGGGCGACAGCGGCGAGGCCGCGCTTTTCGAGAAGCTCGGCGTGCTCACCGAGTTTACCGACGATGGCGCCGAACTCTCGGCAACCCCCGACCTCTACAACAGCCTCGACGCCGACATGTCGGGCATGCCCGATGCGGTGCCCGCTCTTGCGGTGACTGCCTGCATGGTGGGTGTGCCCTTCCGTTTCAGCGGGGTGGGCTCGCTACATCATAAGGAGTGCGACCGCCTCGAGGCTCTTGTGGCCGAACTCGCCAAGCTCGGATTCCCTCTCGAAATCGAGGTCTACGGTACGGTGCTGTCGTGGGACGGCAGCCGGCGCCCCGTGCGTCAGTTGCCGGTGTTCGATACCTATGGCGACCACCGCATGGCCATGGCTCTTGCGCCCACTGCCATCTTTGTGCCCGGCATAGTGGTGCGCGACGCCGAAGTGGTGAATAAATCCTATCCTGAGTACTGGGACCATCTCCGCGAGGCCGGATTCATACTTCTCGACCCGGCCGAGAAACTTCCCGAAACCGCCGAATAATGCTGTCGCTCATTCTACTTGCAGCTATTGTCGGTGTCGGACTGATCCTGTATCTGGAGCACCGCAGTTTCCTGCGCCGCAAGGCCCGCAATGCCGCCGACGAGCCGGAAGAGGCTCCGGCCGCTCCCGAGGACGAGAGCGAGGAGTGCTGCGGCATGCACATAACCTGCGAACGCGACTCGCTGCTGGCGGCCGTGTCGGAGACCATCGAGTACTACGACGACGAGGAACTCGACCGCCACGCCGGCCGCTCGCCCGAAAGCTATACCGACAGCGAGATCGAGGAATTCCGCGACATACTGCTGACAATGCAGCCGGCCGACATCGCCGGCTGGGCGCGCAGCCTGCAGCTGAGGAATATAGCCCTGCCGCAGCCCGTGCGCGACGAACTTATCATGATAGTAGCCGAGGCACGCTCGGCCGCAACCCGTAATGCTTGAATATTTCGACTATTCCTTCTTCCGGCAGGCTATTGCCGGTGTGGCGCTTATAAGTCTGTGCGCCGCCATAATAGGTACATATATCATCACCCGCCGCATGGTGGCCATATCGGGCGGCATTACCCACGCCTGTTTCGGAGGCCTCGGCCTGGGATATTTTCTGGGCATGAGTCCGGTGCTTATGGCCGGAGTGTTCGCGGTGGTGTCGGCGCTCGGCGTTGACTGGCTGTCGCGCCGGTTCCGGGTCCGCGAGGACTCGGCCATCGCCGTGGTATGGGCGCTGGGCATGGCTCTGGGTGTGCTGTTTGTGTTTCTAACGCCTGGTTATGTGCCTGATCTCAACTCGTTTCTCTTCGGCAATATCCTCACCGTATCGACATCCGATCTGGTGAGTTTCCTATGCTTCGGAGTGGTGCTGGCCGCATTTTTTGCCTGGCAGTACCGCAATATAGTGGCCACGGCTTTCGACCGCGACTTCGCCACCGTCATAGGGCTGCCGGTGCGCATGATAACGCTTGTTATGACCGTGCTTACGGCCGTCTGCATAGTGTTGACAATCCGCCTGGTAGGCATTATGCTGCTTATGTCGATGCTGTCGCTGCCTATCATTACGGCCGAAGTGTTCTTCCGCCGGTTCGGCACTGTCATGGCCGCTTCGGCGGTAATATCGCTTGTTACCTCTCTCGCCGGACTCTTCCTTTCCACGGTTATCGATGTGCCTTGTTCGGCCCTCATCGTGCTTACGATGGTGGCGGTGTTTGTGGTGGCGCGCGTGGCCGCGGTTTTCAGAGGGTAGCTAAAATAGCTATAATAGCTAAATTAGCTACTTTAGCTATTTTTTAACTATTGCCCCGAGGGCCCCACATAAGTAGGCTTGAGACCGCCCCAGTCGATGAGGATGCGCTGCACGATGAGGCCGGGATCGCCGCATGTAAGCGTGAGCCGGTGCGACTCTTCGGAGCTGTCGACCGGGAATGTAGCCTCGGTAATCATGGCATTGCGTATCACATTGTCTTTCCAGGGTTTCGACTGTTCTTTGGGTATGAAGTCCGACACTACGGGGGCGGCTCCGTCCACCGATATGCCGAATGCGGCATGCGCGCCCTTGTAGAGCGGGAAGCGGGGAACGGTGTAGACTATCACTTTTACCGAGTCGGCCCCGATGGCCGGAAGCTTGTATTCGACACGCAGCGGGCAGTCGGCGCGCGAGGCGTCGACAGAGGGCTGTGTTATCTCTCCAAGCTGAAGGGCTTTCCAGTCGAAGCCTATGCCTTCGAGCAGGCGCACGTTGTGGTTCTCGCCGGCAACAATGCGGTCGAACGAGGCCACCGGCACGTAAGCGCAGCCTTCGAGGCGGTCGTCGGCCGCTATGGGTGCGAGGTCGACGGGCTTTTCGCCGGCGCCGGGTGTCACAGTCATGTCGGGCATGTTCTGGTAGAGGCAGCATATGCCCGGCGGAACGGTCATCATGTGGTTCCATTTGCCGTCGAGCATGGTGTTGTAGCGGGCTGTGAGCGCATTGATGCTGTCGGAAGCGGCTACGGACTGGGCGGCGGCCCAGTTGGCTTCGGCCGGGCGACCCTTTGCGGCGAGCTCGTTGCTGAGCTGGGCGAGCAGGAACTTGCGGTTCATCTGGTCGGACGCCATGGCCTGGTATCCTATCATCTCGTAGAAGGCGGCCTGAAGCTCGGCGGGCATGTCGCGCCACAGCCTGTCGGCCAGACCGGATAGGGCGGTGTAGTCGGCCAGTCGGCGACGGGCGTCGTTGTAATTGTCGAAAGAGAACTCGGTGCCTTTGAGGCAGTAGTACGACGGGTCGTCCCATATACGTTCCCATCCCATGGCTTCGGGTTTGCGGCTCCATGCCAGGCGGTAGTATTCGTCGAGAAGACGCTTGAAGTCGGCGCGGTAGCGCTCGCCGAAGATGGAGCAGAGGAAGTCGGTCTGGTAGTTGTTGACGTTGGCGTAGGAGAAACGGCCGAAGTCCCATGCCATGGCGAAGAAGAGCTGCATCGACAGTTCCATGGGTTTGATGTCGCCCACATTGAGGAGCCAGTAGCGGTCGGCGCCGGTGTCGTAGGCTTTCTTCAGTTCCTCGTACATGAGCATCGGGGCCGTGGTGCTGATCCACAGATAGTCGTGGGGCACGCCGAGGTAGGAAACATGGTAGTACACGCCGGCGCGGCCCGAGCGTTTGCGGTCGCGCGGATTGCTGAGCATCTTTATGTACCCGTAGTTGTCGTCGGGCCATACGAGGGTTATGTCGTCGGGCACTTCGAGACCGGCCTCATACAGTGTCTGAGCCTCCTTGTAGGGCACGAAAATCTGGGGAATTGTTTCGACGGGCTTGTCTATATGGCGTGCCAGGATGCCGCGCTGGTCCATGATGGCGTTGTGGAGCACTTCGACTTTTTCCTCGGTGCTCATGTTGCCGCGCATGCCTTCGTCGTGGAGGCCGCGCATGGCCATGGTGTAGATGTTGTCGTATTTTCCGGCTTCGGCCACGCGGGCGTCGAGCTTGTTGTAGATGGTCTCGCGGTTGGTCTTGTAGTTCCAGTCGCCGTCTTTGGCGCCGTCCCATTCGGCTTTGGAGGCGTTGTTGAACAGCAGGGGCTCGCAGTGCGAGGTCGTTATCATGATGCCGTAGCGGTCGGCCACGACCTTGTTTTCGGGATGGGTGTAGAAGGCGTCGGAGCAGGTGTGCATGGCCGGTGCGAGCATGTTGGCTTTCAGGCGCAGCAGCAGCTCGCACACGCGGGCATAGGTGCGCGGACCGATGTTACCGACTTCGGGTTCGTAGTTCTTGGCGGCCCAGGGTGTGAGGCCCCAGTCCTCGTCGTTTATGAATATGCCGCGGTAGCGTATCGAGGGCCCGGCCGAAACGTAGTCGGCCGACACATAGATGCTGTCGTGCCTGCTCACGGGCACATCGGCCCACCACGACCATGGCGACACGCCTATGCGCTCGCTGATGGAGAGGGCGCCGTAGGCTGCTCCGCGCGGGTCGCTGCCCACAACGAAGAGGGCGGCCGGGCAGCCTTTGAAGGGAGCCTCGACGGTGCGGATCATATATTTTTCGAATGCGCCTTCTACCGGCGACAGGTCGACTCCGGCTTTTGCGGCCAGAGCTTTCACCTTTTTATTGTCGCAGGTGCCGATGATTACCAGCGGTTTTCTGCCGGTTTTGCCGACGACCGCCGGCCGGACGGCGCACACGTCTTCGATATCGCCGGCAAGCATGTCGGCTGTGGTAGCGATAACCGGACGGTCGGCCGGAGCGTATATTTCGGCCCCGGTCAGGGGGAAATCACCTCCGGTAAAGCTTATTTCGAGGTCGGACGAGGCAGAAGCCTGCAGGCAGGTTGCGGCCATGGTTATGAAGACGCCGCAGAGTCGTATCAGATTTAAAGTTCTCATAGATAGTATCGTTTCTGAATGCAAAAATAGTAAAAAAAAGCTTCCGCAACAAACGGATGGCCTTGACGGTGCCACCGCAGTGATTGAAAAGCGTGTCCGGCTTTGGCAAAATGAAATTAAAGCCATATATTTGCAAGCAAAACGACAACCTTTCATTTCTAAATACTTTTCTAAATGCGAAAAATTCTGCTGACAGCCGTGGCGCTGTTGTCGTCGGTCGTAATTTCGGCCACGGCACAGGTTGCGGCTCCGACTCTTTACGGCAACCTCATCTATAGTAGTGCATGGGGCTCGTCGGACGGAGACAAGGCCGGTATCTACAAATTCACGGCCGACGCAACGGGCGACGTGAGCCTGGAGTATAAACCTGCCGGCGGCTATATCTATGCTAACGGCGGCGCTGTGTATGTCGACGGCAAGTACTATGTGCTCGCCCACGAACCCAAGACCGGGGCCGTGAAGACGAATGTCCTCTACACCTACGATGCCGACACCTGGACCCTTCTCGACAAGAAGGACGCACCCCTTGGCACCTCGGCCAACGATCTGACCTGGTGTCCGGTCGACAACAAGGTGTACGGCGTGTTCATGAACTCGACATCATCGGGCTATGTGTTCGGCACCCTCGATCTCGCCGACGGCTCGGTTGATGTGATCAAAGCTCTTGACCTCAGCGATAATCTTGGCCCGATGCCTATGATGGCACTGGCATCGAGTGCCGAAGGCGACATCTATGGTGTCGGCGCCGACGGCAATCTCTATAGCTTCGACCGCACCGGCGGCGACCACACTCTCATCGGTGCCACCGGTTTTTTGCCCGCGCGCTGGAACCAGTCGGCCTGCTTCGACTTTACCGATAAAAAGATGTACTGGGCGGCATGCAATGCCGATGTGTCCGCACTCTTTACTGTCGACACTACTACGGGCGCCGCTACCAGAGTGCGTACTTTTGCCAACGACGAAGAATTTGTGGGCCTCTACTCGCTCAGCGGCATCGCCGATGTGAAGGGTCCGCAGGCTCTCGCGGATTTCACCGTAGAACTGCAGGGTGCCTCTCTCAGCGGCAAGGTATCGTTCGAAATGCCGGCGAAAACCATTGCCGGCGACAATCTTGTCGGCGATGTGAACTATACCGTCGAGGACAATGGCACCGTTCTGCTCGAGGGCAAGGCTGCCGCAGGCTCTGCGGTGAGCCGCGATGTTACCTTCGCCGAAGGCGCGCATACTCTTGTTGCATACGCCTCGACCGACCAGGGCCGCGGCGCTTCGGTGCGGGCAAGTGTATATGCGGGCAAGGATGCTCCGGCTGCACCTGCCGCAGTTACCGCCGTCAAAGACGGTCAGACAGTGAAAATCAGCTGGGAGGCTGTGACGGACGGCGCACACAACGGCTATCTCGACGGCGCTGTCACCTATACCGTCACCCGCCAGCCAGATGGCAAGACCGTGGCTACCGGTCTCACGGCCACTTCGTGCACCGACAGCGAGCTGCCCGCCACGCTTGGCGACTATACATATAATGTATGTGCCGTAGCCGGAGGCGTATCGGGCGCTCCGACAGCATCGGCACCTCTGTCGCTGGGTTCGGCCTACGAGACGCCCATGAACATGGATCTGACCAAGGAGGACCAGTTCAAACTCTGCACCGTAATCGACGCCAACAAGGACGGCAAGACATGGGAATACTCGGCAAACGGCTCCATGTGCCGATACAACAGCAAGAATGAGTCCGACGACTGGCTGATAACACCGATGATCAATCTTCAGGCCGGTAAGCAGTATACTCTGACGCTGGAAATGCGTTCTGGCAATAGTCGGACAGCAGAGACTTATGAGGTCAAGGCCGGCCATGCCGCCGCTGTCGACGCCATGACTGTCACAGTGGTCGAACCTACTTCTCTTAAGGTGAATACCCGTGCGCCCTATCCGGTGATCTTCGTTCCCGAAGCCGACGGCGCGTACTGCTTCGGCATACACTGCACCAGTCCCAAGAACGGCTACAGCCTCTATGTCTACTCCATTTCGGTGTCGGAAGGTGTGTCTACCGGCGCACCCGTAGCTTCAGAGTCGGTAACGGCTACTGCCGCAGCCAACGGTGCCCTTGAGGCTACTGTCGTTGCCAAGGCTCCCGAAAAGGCTGTCGACGGCACGGCCATCACCACGCTCGTGAAAGCTGAACTTGTCAACCTGACCACTGAGGCCATTGTCGGCACTGTCGACAACCCGACTCCCGGCGCCGAAGTGACATTCACCGACAAAAACGCGGTGAACGGTATCAACGAATACTCTGTGGCATTCTATAACGCTGCAGGCAAGGGCTGCGCAGCCACCGCAAGCGTGTATGTGGGCGAGGATACTCCTGTGGCACCATCCGATGTGGTTGTGAAGCAGATCGACGGTAAAGCCGTGATAAGCTGGACAGCTCTGGCCGAAGGCGCCAACGGCGGCTATGTGAATCCGGCCAATCTGAAATACCGTGTGGTGAACGTATCGAACAAAAGCGACATCGCCACCGGTGTGACCGAGTGCACCTGCACCGACGGAAGCCTGTCGACCGACGAACAGCAGATTATCCAGTATACCGTCTACGCCTCGAACGTTGCAGGCGAGGGTATCGGTACAAACTCCAATGTGCTTACCTTCGGCGATGCATATCCGGCACCGTTCGCCGAGTCGTTCGCCGGCGGCAAGGAATCGATGACTCCATGGGCTGCCGAGGTGGAAGGTAAAGGTTATCAGTCGTGGACACCGTCTACCAACACCATCTACGACGAAACAGACAGATCGCAGGATGGCGATGCCGGCTGGATAAAATACTCCTCGAAAGGCACTGTTACACTTCTTTCGCCTATAATCGATGTGACTACTCTCAGCAAGCCGGCGCTTAAATTCTGGTATATGGCTGTCGACGGCGCGACGTACGATCTCGCCTTTGATGTGGCTGTGTCGGGCGACCGAGGCGTGACACGCACCAATAAATTCTCGGTGAATGTCACTGCCGAAGAATGGACTCCCGTGACCATAGACCTCGCAGACTTCAAGAACTCTAAAGAGCTGCAGATATGCTTCAAGGCGTCGACCCAGTCCTATCAAGACATGGCTATCGACAACATCAAAATCTATGATCCCTGCAATATCGACCTCGGCATACTGACTTTCACCGGTCCTGCTACTCTCGATGCCGGCTCCACAGGTAAATACAGCGTCAAGCTTGCCAATAATGGCGCTGCCGGGGTGGCTGCCTATACGATAGAGGTATATGGCAACGATCGTCTTCTCGCATCTGCTCAGGGCGAGGCTATTGCTCCGGATGCTTTCGCTACCGTAGATATCGATGTTCCGGTACCTGTCAACTTCGGGGAAACAGTACTTACTGCCAAAGTAGTTGTTTCCGGCGACGAGAATGCCGCCAACGACGAGGCCACGTTCGCCATCAGCGCCACACGTCCGCGCTTCCCCGTTATCGAGACACTGAGCGCCGTATCGGAAGGTGCCGGCATCAAGCTGTCGTGGGCGCGTCCGGCCGAGCAGCGCAATCCTTCGGCCATCACCGACGATTTCGAGAGTCTTACTCCCTGGGATTTCGGCGGTGTCACAGCCACAGAGCATACCGGCACAATCGGCGACTATACTGTATATGACGCCGACGGCGTCGCTACCGTAGTGGCTGCCTCCTATATGACACAGCCCAATGGGGGCAAACCAATGGCATACCAGGTGAATAAGACCGGTAATCCCTATCCCGATGTGGATCTGACTACTTACAATATCAATGCCCATAGTGGCAGCCAGTCGCTTATCGCCTGGGGCTCCGCCGATGGCGCAAGCAGCGACTGGCTCATACTGCCCGAACTTTTTGCCGGCGAGACTACAATATCGTTCTGGGCTCACGCCACACCGATGGACTGGGGCACTTCGCCCTCCGAGAAGATGGAAATCCTCTATTCGACCACTACGTCCGACATAGACCAGTTCCAGTCGTTCGGTGGTACATTCGACGTTCCTTACGGCTCGCGCTACGACGATGAGGCTGGTTTCCATCAGTTTGTATTTACTCTGCCTGCCGATGCCAAGTATGTGGCCATCCGCTCGTCGCTCTCTACCCAGATGAACAAATCGATAGTTCTCGACGACCTTTGCTACACTCCTGCGTCGCTGCCTGTCGAGACCCTCGAAATCAAGGGCTACAACATCTATCGCGACGGTGAGAAGATCGGTACGGCCCAAGCCGAAGAGTACCTCGACACTACAGCGACCGGCAGCCATGTTTACAACGTGACCACCACCTACCATCTTGGCGAATCGCCTTTCTCCAATGATGCTGATGCAGCCGTGTCGGGCATAGAGAATGTGGTGAGCGGCGCCGACGGCGAACTCCGTTTCTTCAACCTCCAGGGCTTCGAAGTGAAGAATCCCGAACCGGGCCACATCTACATCGTGGTGCGCCCCGACGGCACATCCTCCAAGGCCCTTATCCGCTGATACGATCCCTCTCCTGAACAAGCCCGGCCTGTCGCCCGCCCCGACAGCCCGGGCTTTTTTTATGCTGTAATGTGAAAGTTTTGGGCGCAGGGTGCGGTTGCGCGAATTTTTTTGTAATTTTGCGCAAAATACCGCATTGATATGATAGACAAGATAAACGCCCTTAGGGAAGAGTTGGCCGCCATCGCCGCCAGTGGCGAGGCAGTCGACGTAGAGGCCCTGCGTATCAAATATTTGAGTAAGAAAGGCGCTGTGTCGGCGCTGATGAACGACTTCCGCACCGTGCCTGCCGAACAGAAGCGCGAGCTCGGTCAGGCTCTCAACGAGCTGAAGAATTTCGCCACCGAGACCATCAATTCGCTTCGCGAGGCTGCCGAGGCCGGCCGCGCAAAGGCCGACGTGCCCGATCTTACGCGTACGGCAGCTCCCGTGACGCTCGGCACGCGCCACCCGCTGTCGCTTGTCCGCGAGCATATCATCGACATCTTCCGTCGCCTGGGCTTCACCATTGCCGAGGGTCCCGAAATCGAGGACGACTGGCATGTGTTCGAGAGCCTGAACTTCGCGGCCGACCATCCTGCCCGCGACATGCAGGACACTTTCTTCATCGGCCGCAACCCCGACGTGCTGCTGCGCACACACACTTCGAGCGTGCAGACCCGCGTCATGACCTCGCAGAAGCCGCCTATCCGCATCATCTGCCCGGGCCGCGTGTACCGCAACGAGGCTATCTCGGCGCGCGCCCACTGCTTCTTCCACCAGGTAGAGGCTCTGTATGTGGACCACAATGTCACTTTCGCCGACCTTCGCCAGACTCTGCTGTATTTCGCCCGCGAGATGTTCGGCCCGCAGACCGAAATCCGTCTTCGCCCCAGCTATTTCCCCTTCACCGAGCCTTCGGCCGAGATGGATATCAGCTGCAATCTGTGCGGCGGCAAGGGTTGCTCGTTCTGCAAGGGCACCGGCTGGGTCGAGATTCTCGGCTGCGGTATGGTCGACCCCAATGTGCTCGAGGCCTGCGGTATAGATTCGAAAGAATACACCGGTTTCGCTCTCGGTATGGGTATAGAGCGTATTACCAACCTGAAATATCAGGTGAAGGACCTGCGCATGTTCTCGGAGAACGACGTGCGCTTCCTCGACGAGTTCACAGCGGCGAAGTAATGAAGCAGGCTGAGCGATACCGCGCCGTTATCAAGCGCTTCGAGCGCGAGATGCCCATAGCCCGGACGGAGTTGCACTACGACAATCCCTATCAGCTGCTTGTGGCGGTTATATTGTCGGCACAGTGCACCGACAAGCGTGTGAACATGATAACGCCGGCGCTTTTCGAGGCGTATCCGACGGTCGAGTCGCTTGCCGCCGCCACGCAGTACGATATATTCGCCTATATCAAGTCGGTATCGTATCCCAACAACAAGAGCAAGGCGCTTGCGGGCATGGCCCGGCGACTGGTCGACGACTTCGGCGGCCGGGTGCCCGACAATATCGACGATCTGATGAGTCTGCCCGGGGTAGGGCGCAAGACCGCCAATGTGATACTGTCGGTGATCTTCGACCGCCCGACCATGGCTGTGGACACGCATGTGTTCCGCGTGGCCGAGCGCATAGGTCTCACCACCGGCAGTCGCACACCGTTGGCCACCGAGAAGAAACTCACCGCCAACATACCCGAGGAATCGATTGCCAAGGCGCATCACTGGCTGATACTGCACGGGCGCTATGTGTGCAAGGCTCGCAAGCCCGAATGCGAAGGATGCTTCCTGGCCGATGTCTGCCGCTACCATGAGCGCGAGCAGGCCCGCGAGGCCCGCGGTATAGCCAAGACCCGCTCGATGGCCTCAACTGACTGAGACGATGGACGAAAGCAATCTGTTCATATTCACGATCGAGGTGGTGGGCACCATAGCCTTCGCCATCTCGGGCATACGTCTTGCCGCGGCCAAGAAATTCGACTGGTTCGGCGCATATGTAGTGGGCCTTGTCACCGCTATCGGCGGCGGTACTCTGCGCGATGTGCTGCTGGCGGTGCCGGTGTTCTGGATGCAGAACGCCATGTTCCTGCTTGTGACTTTCGTGTCGCTTCTCGCCGTGATAATATTCCGCCGCGCTCTTGTGGGGGGCATGCGCACGCTGTTTATATTCGATGCCATAGGTCTGGCGCTCTTTGTGGTCGTGGGTATAGAAAAAAGCTTTGCGGCCGGCTATCCGGCCTGGGTGGCCATAGTGATGGGTATAATCACCGGCTCCTTCGGCGGTGTGACACGCGATATCCTTATCAACGAGGCTCCGCTGTTCTTCCGGAAAGACATCTATGCCACGGCCTGCCTTGCCGGCGGTGTGGTGTACTGGCTTGTTGATTTCATACCCGGACTGCCGCAGATGGTGCCGCAGATAGCGTGTGCGGTCGCTGTGATAGGACTGCGCGTGGCGGCTGTGCACTACGACTGGTCGCTTCCTATTCTTAAAGTGCCAAACAGCTGAAGAGTATGCTTGCAAACCGGAAAGAACAGCTCGGACAGTTTATACGCTACTGTATCGTGGGAGTGCTCAACACACTTGTCACCCTCGGTGTGATATATCTGTGCAAGTCGATGCTTGGATGGAACCTGTATGTGAGCAATGCCCTGGGGTATATCGCCGGGGTGACCAATTCCTTTTTCTGCAACAAGCAGTGGACATTCCGGTCGAAGGGCCGCTACCGCCGCGAGGCGGTGCGCTTTGTCGCCGGTTTCGGCATATGCTATGCCCTGCAGTTCGTGCTTGTGTGGATGCTGACCCAGTCGGATTTCGGAGCGTACGAGTTCATGTTCTTCGGCGTGGTGATATCGGGCTACGGCATCGCCACACTGCTGGGGAATGTGGTGTATACGCTTGCGAACTTCGTATACAACCGTCTGGTGACTTTCCGTTGAGCCGGGCTCGCTTTTTGTGGAGCAAAGGGGAACAGTCTTCGAAAAAAATGTGTTAAATTTGCCACATGCGACGCCGCGTGCGAACAATGCCGTGTCGGCGTAGGTTTTAAATTTAAATCTAACGTTTCAACTAATCCGGAATGAAGCTCCATAATCAATACAAAAAGTTGCGTCCGTGCGTCTTTGCCCTCGTGCTGGCAATGGCGGGCATGCCGGCTGCCGTCGGGGCACAGGAACCGATGGTATCGCCGGACGCCACGGTGACGCTTCCCGGCGTCATGTCGCTCGACTCGTGCCGGGCTATGGCACTTGCCAACAACAAGCAGCTGATGATGGCACGCCAGCGCGTTGTCAAGGCCGGTTATCAGAAAAAAGAGGCTTTCTCGGCCTATCTGCCGGCTATCGATTTTGCCGGAGGATATCTCTACAATCAGCGCAAGATCTCGATGTTCGATTCCGACCAGATGCTGCCGATCAAGAGCTTCGACCTGGCCACACAGTCGTATCAGTTCGATCTGGTGAAAAATCCGGCTACCGGCGAGCCTATAAAAGGTCCCGACGGCCAGTATGTGCCCGCGAGTGTGGCCTATCTTCCCAAAGAAGCGCTCGAATACGATATCCACAATGTGTTTTTCGGAGCTGTCACCCTTACCCAGCCCGTATATATGGGCGGTAAGATTGTGGCTATGAACAAGCTGACAAAGGCTGCCGAAGGCGCCGCCCGCGAGATTGAGAACAACGAGACCGAGAATGTGATATATGCCGTGGATGCCGCCTACTGGCAGGTGGTGTCGCTCAAGGCCAAGAAAGAGCTTGCCGAGAGCTATGTGAATCTGCTCGACTCGCTCAGCCGCAATGTCAGTCTCATGGTCGCCGAGGGTGTAGCCACGCGTTCCGACGCTCTGAGCGTCGACGTGAAGCTCAATGCCGCGCAGGTCGATCTGGTGAAGGTTGACAACGGTCTGGTGCTGTCGCGCATGGCTCTTGCCCAGGTGTGCGGACTGCCGGTAAACACGGTATTCACCCTTGCCGACGAGGATAATACGGCGGCAGTGCCTGCCGAGGGTGTGGCGCCCGCAGGGGGCTACGATATGGACGACGTGTATGCCCGGCGCCCCGACATCAGGGCGCTCGAGTACGGCATAGAAGCAGCCAAACAGCAGAAGAAAGTGGCGTTGTCATCCATGCTGCCCAATGTGGCTCTTATAGGGTCGTACGAGGTGTCGAATCCGAATCTCTACGACGGCTTCAAGAAGCGCTTCAAGGGAGCCTTTTCAGTCGGTGCCATGGTGAGCATTCCCATATGGCACTGGGGCGGCAACCGGGCCAAGTATAAGGCAGCCGAAGCCGACGAAAATATACGTCGCCTCGAGCTTGCCGACGCCCGCGAGCTTGTTAGCCTCCAGGTTAGCCAGGCTTCGTTCAAGACTCAGGAGGCCTACAAGACCTACAATATGACCATGACGAATCTTGCCAAGGCAGACGAAAATCTGCGCACGGCAACCCTTGGCTTCCGCGAGGGCGTGGCCACCACCGACAATGTGATGGAGGCCCAGACGGCATGGCTCAAGGCCCACTCAGAGCAGATCGACGCGATGATAGAAGTGCAGCTGTGCCAGACATATCTGAGCAAGGCACTGGGAACGCTCTATTGAGCTAAACAGCTAAGATAGCTAAAGTAGCTAAGGTAGCTATTATAGCTATTTTAGCAATTAACCGGAAACTAAAAAAACTAACAATATGACACAGAGTCAAAACCAGGAAAAGAGGGCTAACCGCACCCTGCTGGTCACCATGGCCGTCGTTGTCGCCGCCGTGGCAGTAATAGCCGTGATAGGTTTCATATTCATGAACCGGCCCGACTCTTATATCGAGGGCCAGGTCGAGGGTACCAACATACGCATATCCGGCAAGCTTGCCGGACGTGTGACAGAGTTCTATGCCCACGAGGGCGACACGGTGCACGCCGGCGACACGCTGGTGCGCATCCACTCGTCGGTAGTGGAGGCACAGCTCGGACAGGCCGAAGCCATGAAAGAGGTGGCTGCCGCCCAGAACAAGAAAATCGATGCCGGTACGCGTATGCAGATTATCAACGCGGCCGCCGACCTTCTGCGCCAGGCCGAGGCAGCGGTGACTATCACCAAAAAGACCTACGACCGTATGGAGCGTCTCTACGGCGAAGGTGTCATAGCAGAGCAGAAGCGCGACGAGGCCAAGGCTGCCTACGATGCCGCCGTTGCTGCCCGCGATGCCGCCGCCAGTCAGCTGTCGCTGGCCAAGGCAGGCGCACAGAAAGAGGACAAGGAGTCGGCCGAAGCTCTGGTACAGGCTGCCGGCAGCGGTGTGAAGCAGGTTGAGGCCGTGCTCGAGGACAGCTATCTCGTAGCGCCTTTCGACGGCACTATAGACCAGGTGTATCCCGAGGTGGGCGAACTTGTGTCGCTCGGAGCGCCTATCATGAGTCTTCTGCGCACCGATGACCGCTGGGTTACCTTCAACGTCCGCGAAGAACTGCTCTCGGAGCTTACCATGGGCAAGGAAATCAAGGTGATGATACCGGCCCTCGACAAGAAGGAAATAACCGTGAAGATATACTACGTGCGCGACATGGGCAGCTATGCCACATGGCGCTCCACCAAATCGACCGGGAGCTACGACAGCCGTACATTCCAGATCAAGGCTCGTCCGGTCGAAGATGTGCCCGGCCTGCGACCCGGTATGTCGGCGGTATTCGAACAGCCGTCCAAATAAACACCCTGTAAACGACCGACGGATATGAAAACTTTTATATCAGGCCTCAGGCGCGAGGTACACCGCATGTGCTCGCGGAAGATGTATATCTTCGGCATGGTCGTTGTGCCCGTTTTCACCGTCATTTTCTTCCTCAATCTTCTCAGCAGCGGTCTGCCCAACAAGGTCCCGACGGCTGTCGTGGACCTCGACCACTCCTCGATGAGCCGCAGTGTCACACGCTCGCTCCGCGCTCTTCAGCTGCTCGATGTGAGTCACGACGCCGAGAGCTACGATCAGGCGCTCGATCAGGTACGCGCAGGCGAGACGTTCGGCTTCTTCGTGATACCAGCCAATTTCGAGAAAGACGCCCTCAGCGGCAACACGCCCACGCTGGAATACTACACCAATATGACCTATTTCGTGCCGGGCACGCTGTCGTTCAAGGGATTCAAGACGGTGGCCGTGGCGACGGCCGGCGGTGTTGTGCAGCAGACGCTTATCAGCCTCGGTGTCGACCCTCAGAATGTGGCGTCGATTATCCAGCCCGTGGTTATCGACGAGTATGCTCTCAATAATCCGTGGATGAATTATTCGATCTATCTGACACCGTCGTTCTCGATGGCGACTTTCGCCCTTATGATCATGCTCATGACGGTGTTCTCGATAACAATGGAAATCAAGGAGGGCACTTCGCCGCAGTGGCTCGCCACAAACGGCGGCAGCATAGTGCAGGCCATAAGCACGAAGCTGTTGCCTCAGACCGTGGTGTTCATGGCCGTGGGCCTGTTCATACTGTGGGTGATGTTCGGCTACTCGCATTTCCCGCTCAACGGCAGCCGCTGGTGGATGGTAGTGGCTACATTCCTGCTTGTGACGGCGTCGCAGGGTTTTGCGGTGTTCGTCTGCTCGGTGGTGCCCAATCCGCGTCTTGCGTTCAGTATGTGTGCGCTTTTCGGCATTCTGTCGTTCTCGTTCACCGGTTTTTCGTTCCCGGTGCAGAGCATGTACGGCGCACTGGCGGTGTTCAGCTGGCTCGCTCCGATACGCTACTGGTTCCTCATCTACATCAACGAGGCTCTCAACGGCGTGGGGCTGTACTACTCGCGCTACTACTATGCGGCGCTCATACTGTTCCCGCTTGTGGCCTCGGTACTTCTGAAACGACTTAAAAACGCATGTCTCAAACCCGTATATGTGCCATAATATGAAAGCAATCGACTACATAAAGAATTGGTTCGCCGCTCTGGGTCGAGTGTTCCGGCGCGAGTTGCGGCATGTGATCAAGGACCCTGGCGTGCTGCTGTTTTTCATAGCGCTGCCGCTGGCCTATCCGGTGGTCTATACGCTTATCTACAACCCCGAGGTTGTGCGCAAACTGCCGGTGGCGGTTGTCGACGAGTCGATGAGCGCGGCATCGCGCGATTTCATCCGCAAGGCGTCGGCGTCGCCGTCGATCGATATCTATGCCCGTTGCCCCAATATGGCCGATGCCAAGGTGCTGATGGCCGAGGGCGAGGTCTTTGGCATAATGCAGATACCGTCGGACTATGCTCAGAAACTCGGCACCGGCGAGCAGGCGCATGTGGAATTCTACTCCGATATGAGTCTGCTGCTTCGCTACAGGGCTTTTGTGGCCGCACTCACCGATCTGCAGATAGAGATGATATCGGAGGTAACAGGCGAGAAACTGCAGATGGCCGGTCTCCAGTCGATGGTGGGCGATGCATCTTCGCCCATCAACAGCGAGAGTAATTTCCTGGGCGATACCGAGCAGGGCTTTGCCTCGTTCGTTATACCGGGCATCGTCATTCTTATTCTGCAGCAGAGTATGATTCTCGGCATCACCATGCTCGGCGGTACCTCGCGCGAGCGCCGGCGCCGCAACGGCGGCATCGACCCCGAGGAGGTGCAGGGAGTGCCCGTGTCGGCTACTGTGTGGGGCAAGGCGCTGTGCTACACGGTGTTCTATATCCCCATGACGGTGTATATACTCCGCTTTATTCCCGAGATGTTCAACCTGCCTCACTACGGCAACCCTGTCGACTACTATCTGTTTATCTTCCCGCTGCTGCTTGCCTCGGCATTCCTCGGACTTGCATTGAACTACTTCATGAAGCAGCGCGAAAGTGCCTTTGTAATCATAGTGTTCACTTCGGTGGTATTCCTCTTCCTGTCGGGACTTACCTGGCCGCGCTACGCCATGAGTCCGCTGTGGACATGGGTCGGCAACTGTGTGCCCGGCGTATGGGGTGTGGAAGGCTTCATCCGCATCAACAGCAACGCCGCGTCGCTGCCCGAGGTGGGACGGGCCTATATAGCGCTGTGGATACTGGCGGCAGTATATATGCTTCTGGCCTGCCTGTCGACTCGCCTTATCAGCAGGAAATTATGAATAATGGACTGATGATAGTGTCAGGACATAATTCATAATCTATTTTTCCGTTAACATATTGTTTAAACATCGATCAATTCATAATTCACAATTAAGCTTGCAATGGCTGGAGTCAAAGGGCTGATGAAGGACACGGCTATCTATGGGTTGAGCTCTATAATAGGGCGCTTCCTCAACTGGATGCTTGTGCCGCTATATACCATCATGTTTCCGGTAGAGGAATATGGTGTTGTCACACTGGTCTATTCTGTAGTGGCCCTGGAGATGGTGATACTTGTCTACGGTCTCGAGACGGGTTTCTTCCGCTTTGCCAACCACGAACGCTGGAAAGACCCGATGGAGGTCTATTCGACATGTCTGATATCTCTTGCGGCAAGTTCTACCTTTTTCGTGGTGCTTGTGGCGGCATTTCTCAAGCCGGTAACACACTGGATGGAATGCGACGGCCATCCGTCGTATGTACTCATGATGGCCGTGTGTGTGGCTATCGATGCCTTTCTGGCGGTGCCGTTCAGCTATCTGCGGTATGCCCGTCGACCTTTGCGCTTTGCCACCATAAGGCTTGTGAATATTGGCGTTAATATCGGCCTCAACCTGTTTTTCATTCTGTTGTGCCCCTGGCTTTTGGAGCATGCGCCGTCGACGGTCGACTGGTTCTATCGGGCCGATTTCGGCATCGGATATATTTTCCTCGCCAACCTGATAGCATCGGGTGTGAATTTTGTGATGATGATACCTGAGTTGCGTGGCTTCCGGTGGCGTTTCAACAAAGTGCTCTGGCGTGAAATTCTTACATATTCGTCGCCGCTGCTGGTGCTGGGTGTGGCGGGCATAATGAATCAGACCATCGACAAGATACTGTTCCCAAGTCTGGTATCTGATCAGGCCGACGCCATGTATCAGCTCGGTATCTATGGCGCCAACTACAAGGTGGCTGTGATACTGCTGGTATTCCTCCAGGCATTCCGCTTCGCCTACGAGCCTTTTATTTTCTCGCGCAGCAAGGAAGCGGGGCAGGGGAAGTTCCAGGCCTACCGCGACGCCATGAAGTACTTCGTTGCCTTCGCACTGCTCATATATCTTGGCGTGATGTTCTATCTCGATTTCGTGCGCTACCTCATATCGCCGCGCTATTTCAGCGGTCTTGTAGTGGTGCCGATAGTTATGATGGGCGAACTGTTTTTCGGCATTTTCTACAATCTCTCGGTGTGGTACAAACTTACCGACCGCACGGTCTACGGCATGTGGTTCTCGCTTACGGGACTTGCCGTGACGATAGTGATGAACGTTATTCTGGTGCCGCGCATCGGCTATATGGGCTGCGCCATCGGTGCGCTGTGCAGCTACGGCACCATGATGCTCGCCAGCTATTTTATCGGCAATAAGAAATATCCCGTAGGCTATCCGGTGGGGCGCATACTGTCGTATTTCGGCGTGGCTGCAGTGCTTTATGTGGCCGGTGTGCAGGGCGTCAATGCCATAGGGGGCCACATGGTGCTCAAGTGTCTGATGCGTGCGGTGCTCCTTGCGGCCTTCGTGTTCTACTTCGTGCGTTCCGAGGGAATATCGTTTAAAACGCTGGCCGGTCCCCTGGCCTCACGTCTTCGCCGCCGATGAAGATAGCGATCATAAACCATAGCGACAGCCGGGGAGGCGCTTCGGTGGTGAGCCTGCGCCTTATGGACGCTCTTACCGCCGAGGGGGCCGACGTGTCGATGCTTGTGATGCATAAGGCCACTGGACGTGAAGATGTTGTAGAGGTGGCCTCGCCTGCGCGCTGCCGCTTGCCATTTCTGGCCGAGCATGCGCGGATATTCGCCGGCAACGGTTTCACGCGCCGCGACCTTTTTGCAGTGTCGATAGCCACCGACGGGCTGCCTCTGGCGTCGCATCCGGCAGTGCGCGATGCCGATGTGGTGATGCTCAACTGGGTGAACCAGGGTATGCTCGCGCTCGACGAAATCGCGAAAATGGCCCGCGCCGGCAAAAAAATAATATGGACCATGCACGACATGTGGAACGCCACAGGCGTCTGCCATCATGCCGGAACCTGCACGCGCTACACCCTCGCGCCCGGCTGCGGCAACTGCCCGCTGCTGCACGGGAAGGGCGGCGAGCACGACCTCTCGCGGCGCACATGGAAGCGCAAAAAGGCACTCTACGACACTGCCGGCATTCACTTCGTGGCTGTGAGTACATGGCTTGCAGGGAAATGCGCCGAAAGCCCGTTGATGGCCGGCTGCCGCGTGTCGGTGATACCCAATGCCTTCCCGGTCGATGAATTCTATATGGCCCCGCGGCGTAGCCGGGCCGAAATGGGGCTGCCCGACGGCAGGAAACTGATAGTGATGGGTGCCGCCCGCCTCGACGACCCTGTGAAAGGCCTTCCATTGGCTGTCGACGCCCTCAACCGTCTGGCCGATGGCGGCCGCACCGACGCTCATGCCGTGTTTTTCGGAGCGATACGCGACCCTCACGCTCTCGACGGCCTCCGGCTGCCATATACGGCTCTTGGACCGGTGGCCGACAAGGATTTCCTGCACGAACTCTATGCGCAGAGCTCGGCGGTGCTGTCGTCGTCGCTCTACGAGACTCTGCCCGGTACGCTCATAGAGGGCCAGGCGGCCGGATGCTTCCCGGTGAGCTTCGGCGAGGGAGGCCAGGCCGACATCATAGACCATGGCACTACAGGCTATATAGCCCGCTACCGCGATACGGCCGATCTTGCCGCCGGACTCGGAATGGCTCTCGACGGAGACTTCGAGCCGCAGGCTCTGCGCGATTCGGTCGAAAGCCGGTTCGGTGCCCGCACCGTGGCCCGCAAATATCTCGAACTTATATGAAAGACAAGACAATACGACTTATATCGAAACTCCGCGGCAGCGACAGGCTCGCCGTGCTCTTTGTGTGTCTGGGAAATATCTGCCGATCGCCGGCTGCCGAGGGCGTGCTGCGCGATATCGTGGAGCAGGGCGGCGAAAGCGCCCGCTGGACCATCGATTCGGCCGGAACGGGCCGATACCATATCGGTCAGCTGCCCGACAACCGCATGCGCATCCATGCACGCAGGCGCGGGCTCGAGCTGACGCACCGCTGCCGCCAGGTGTGCGAGGCCGATTTCGATGACTTCGACCTGATTATACCTATGGATGCCGACAACGAGGCCAATCTGCGCCGTATCGCACCCACGGCCGAGGCGCTCGACAAGATAGTGCCCATGGCCGAATTTGTAGACATGGCCATGCGCTACGACTATATCCCCGACCCCTACTACGAGGGCGCCGAGGGCTTCGAACTTGTGCTCGACCTGCTGCAGAACGGCTGCGACCGCCTCTATCAGCTGTTACGCTGACGGAAGCTCTATGCGGAATGTTGTGGCCTGAAAGGGAATGGAGCGCGCCACGAAGATGTGGCCTTTGTGGTACTGCTCGACGATGCGCTTGGCCAGTGTAAGCCCCAGACCCCAGCCGCGGCTCTTGGTGGTGTAGCCGGGATTAAAGACCGTCTTGAAGTTTTTGCGGCTTATGCCCTTGCCTGTGTCGGTGATTTCGATGGCGGCGCCTGTCGGCGACGGCATTACCGATACTGTAAGTTCGCCGTGGCCTTCCATGGCGTCGACGGCATTTTTTATCAGATTTTCTATCACCCATTCGAGCAGCGGCGCCGATGCCTCGACCGGCATTTCGGCAGAGGCAGTGTGTATGCTCAGATTTACCTTTGGCGATATGCGTGTGCTCATGTAGCCGGCGGCCGACGATACGATGGTGTTGATGTCGCGCCGTTCGAGTTTCGGTGCCGAGCCTATCTTCGAGAATCGCGAGGCTATGGTGCTGAGGCGGTTCACGTCCTTGTTCATTTCCGTTATGGTGTCGGGATCGACACCCATGTCGCCGAGCAGTTCCATCCATGCCATAAGCGACGATATGGGCGTGCCGAGCTGATGCGCGGTCTCTTTCGAGAGGCCGACCCATACTTTATTCTGCTCGGCTTTCTTGGTCGAAAGCACGGCGAAATATACCACGGCGATAAAGGCGAGCATCACCAGCAGCTGTACGAAGGGAAACACGCTGATGCGCCGGAGCAGGGTAGAGTCCTCGTAGTAAAGGAAATACTTGGCGTCGGGCGCCACGTCGATCTCTATGGTCCGCGGTCCGCCCTGAAGCTCGGCCAGACGCGCCTGCAGGAAGTCGATGTTGGCCTGCGCCTGCGGAAGGCCCGACACGGGGTTGTCGTCGGCTACGGGAAGGTCGAAATTGCGGAACTGCAGTATGTTGCCTTCGGCATCGGTGAGGAGTACCGGTATGGTGGTGTTGCGGCGGATGATGTCGAGCAGGAATTCGTCGACTTCGTTGGGCAGCGACGTGCTTGTGAGCAGCTGCCGGGTGGCGTCGGCCCATATCTCCATACGTTCGCGTTCCTGTGCCGACAGATCGCGGATGAGACTGTCGGAGAACACCAGAAACAAGGCCACGACGCATGCCGCAGCCGTCAGAAAGGCGAGTTTGCCGTATCGCCTCAGTTCGTAGATATTGGCCATGCTGCAAAATTAGCGCATTGACCCCGAAAAAACAATAGTAGCGTCGTTATCGGCTTTGCATGGCCGCAGGTGTCGATATTGTGAATAGCCGCTTGCCGGAGAAAAAATTGTCAGATTGTGAATAAATCAATATCTTTGCATAAAATAGCTTGTTTGATATGCCGGACACAGATATTTTTCAAGATGCCATGAATCGCCCTGAGCCAGAGAATGAAATGCTCGAGGGCGAGACCGGTCTGGATATAGCGGAATCCACCGACATCTATCCCAATGCCGAAGTGAGGATTTCGCGGTCGCAGTATAGCCTTTTGCATCTGAAGCGCCTCTATGAAGACCGCGGCGAGCTTGTGATCGATCCGGAATTTCAGCGCAACGATGTATGGAGCGCCCGCCAGAGAAGTGAACTTATCGAGTCGGTGCTCATGGGTATACCTTTGCCTGTGATATATTTGTTCGAGTCGCGCGACGGCAAGAAACAGGTCGTCGACGGACGCCAGCGCATAACTGCCATAATAGATTTTCTCAACGACAAAATCAGACTTTCCGATCTGAAAATTCTCGGGAATCTTAACGGAAAGACCTTTTCGCAGCTTGAGCCGAAGCTACAGGGAATAGCGGAGGATTTTCAGATTCTGGCATATGTTATTCAGCCACCTACTCCGGAGAGGGTGAAATATGACATTTTCGACCGTGTGAACCGCGGAGGTACCAGGCTTAATTCGCAGGAAATGCGCAATGCCCTCTATGGCGGCTATGTGACAAAGCTTATCGACAAGATCTGCCGGTCCGATGCGTTCAGGGACGCAACCGGCGGAGGCGTAAGTTCCAAGCGCATGCGCGACCGCTATGTCGTGCTGAGAGCGATTGCTTTCTCGGCGCTTTTCAGCGGAAGTCTCGATAAAATCTCGCGGCCTTACGAATACAAGAGCGACATCGACGATTTTCTGGCATGGTTCATGGCTATGAACAACCGTATCCTGACCGAAGATATGGTCGACAAGCTTGCTTCCCACTATATATCGCTGTTCGACCGCATCTATTCGGCGCTCGGCTCCGATGCTTTCCGGTTCGAAAGCTCGCGAGGCAAGCGACGGCCTGTCAATATGCCCTTACTGGAGACCGTGGTATATCTGTTCGCTATCCTGCTCGATAATGTCGTGGTCGATTCGCCGGATTTCATCACTGCATTCAATGATTGGAAACGGACGCTTGATGCGACGGGTCTGTTCAGACGCAGTATCGACTCGTCGACGAGCGTATTCGCAAGGAAGGCCGAAGCCGACCGATTCGCACAAACACTGATTCACGAAAAATGATAGATTCTCTTTATATCAAGGGCCTCAAGAGTATCGACGAGCAGGCTTTCGGCCTGAAGCCTCTGACCATAGTCACGGGACTCAATTCTACCGGCAAGTCCACGCTGATGCAGTCGGTTCTGCTCGTTTCGAAGTTCTGCTCCGATAACGGACTCCGGTTTTTGCCGGATATCAATACCCGGTTCGAAATCTTGCGCAACAAGTACAGGAAGGCTGATACGATAGAAGTGCGAATTGATGGCGATGGTTTTAAGAATCGGTTGACTATGCAGTCGGAAAGTGCGGAAGTATCATTTGCACCAAAAGAACCGGGCCCGGTTTTTGAGCGGAATTTCTACTATCTGTCGGCCAACCGTATCGGTCCGGAAAACCTGGCGGCCATATCGAATGAGAAAGTATGCGGGCTTAACGGCGAGGCTCTGTTCGGCACTTACGAAAAAGAAAAATCGAAGCCACTGCGCGAAGCTCTGATAAAAGACGATGTATCGTATACCCTCGCCACACAGGTAAACTACTGGCTGCGGCATATACTCGCTCTGCCTATAGAGCTGTCGACCACCGAAGTCAACGCCATGACCGCCGATGTGAGATATAAAAGCGACGGCATACCCGATATAATGCCCACCGAGCTTGGCGCCGGTGTGAGCTACCTCGCAAAAATTCTCATACTGTGTCTGAGAGCCGAGAAAGGCGATCTCGTGATGATAGAGAATCCCGAGATCCATCTGCATCCGGCGGCTCAGTCGCGTCTGGGCGAGTTCCTTGCGTTTATAGCGGCATCGGGCGTGCAGGTGATACTCGAGACGCACTGCGAAAACCTGTTGAACCGTGTGCGCTACGAAGTGTATGCGGGTCGGATACCGGCCGATGATGTGGTGATATACTATAAGGAATCGATAACGACGCCGTTTGTAGAAATCGGCATCGATGCCGACGGCCGGTATACCGCCGATTTCCCCGAAGGATTTTTCGACGCGACTCTTTCCGAACTTCTTGAAATCGACTGAGAGCCTATGGGTGCGAAATTCAGCGTGGCTCTGTGCGACGATCTGCAGCGAGAATATTGCAGATATAAGAATGGCGAAGATGGGATTAACCGTAATATAATCAACCGCATACTCCGCTATGGGGCCGCGACTTCCATTACCAACGAGGCTCAACTCGCCCGCATAGGATATGCTCCGGACTCCAATCTGAGAATGCAGCTCAGAAAGAACTCGCTCAAGGACCAGAGTGTGGAAGAACTTGCCGGAAAGACCATATATAAGATAGTGCTGTCGGACAGCCGCGACGATTTTCCGTATGTGAATGTAATGGACGACGCCGAGCCTGTGAAGCCTATGACAGGAGGCTGTTTTTTCAGAGATATGCCGCGCGAGAAGGCGAAGAGGCATATAGCTGAGCTATGTGCCTCGGCAAAGCGGAGCATACTGATATATGATGCTTATCTCGACCGTGATCCCGGGCCGGTGACGGACCTCCTCGGTACCATTCTGCCCGACCGGAAGCTGGATATAATCCATCATCCCGGGCAGCTGCCACCCGATATGCAGGCCAGTCTGAAGCGGCTGCACAGCAATTTTACTTTTGTCGAGAAGGTCATGCCGACTCACCACGACCGCTATATAATAGTCGATGATAAGATCGAGATTATACTGACGAGCGGATTCTATAATTTGGCAACTACGGTAAAGGAACTTACCTATATCGTGCGGGAGTGCCCTTCGTCGAGATTCGCATGACAATATGAAAAAACACCCGCGGGGGGTGGGCCGGGCGGGTGTCTTTATGGGGTAGGGCGGTAGAGGCGGTCAGGCCTGAACCAGCGAGATGATAACTTCTTTTTCGTCCTCGGGATCGGGCTCGATGGCGATTTTGCCTTCGCGGGCGAGCCAGCCGAGTGCGGCATATACTTCTTTGTCTTTAAGTTTGGTGATTTTCTTAAGCTGCTTGATGCCAAGGGCTTCGGCGCCACTAAGAGCTACCCAAACTGTGCCGGCGTTTGTGCCGATTACTTCTGTGTTCATTGGAGTGTTGATTATTTAGATGTTAGACATTGTAGTTGTTTAAGCAGGTGAATTTTGGTGTTATGGGTGCAAAATTAACATAAAATGCCTAATTCACAAGTCTATAAATGAAACATTTTTGAGGTCTTTTTGTTCTCGGGCGGTCTAATGTTCTGTTTTATGCGGTATTAGCATGCACGAAAAAAATAGCGTGCATGGCAATTTTCTTGCGATAATGGCGTCGGAAAGGCAAAATGGAGAACGTGTAAGGGCTTTTGGCGGCATTTTGCCGCCAAAATCTTGGTTTTTATTTTTAGATACTATACCTTTGCGGATGTTGAATCTTAAAGTATCATTTCTATGAAAAAACTCTACTCTGTTTTTCTTGCGCTTGTTCTGTGCGCGACAGGTGTCAGCGCCAGTGTACTCGACGGCATGAAGGTGCCCGACCGGCTGAAGAATGTGCCTGCTGCGGCTCCGATGAAGGCAGCGGCCTCGGCAGATGATGAATGGACGGAATGGTCGGCCTTCGGCACCGGTACATTTACCATGGATGACGGTATGGAAATTTTTCTGGGCGAGACTGGCTATCAGGGCGACCATACGGGCATTCAGGTCGACTGCCGGACGAATGCGGCCGACCCTCAGGTGCAGCAGTATCGCTTCAGGGGCGTTTTCAATAATGCCGATATTGTGGCGGACTATAACGGTGCCACCGGCCTGCTGACCGTGCAGCCTCAGCTCATCAATATCGATTACTACGGTATGGCAGACTGCCCGCTCAAGGCAGTGGATGCGGCTACGCTGTGGAGAGTGGTAGGGCCTGGAGCGGGATACGGCGAGGAGGATATCGAGTTCATGTACGGCATGTACAGTTCATACAATTATTTTATCCCCACCCTCGGACGCTTCTATATCTACTTCGCTCTTATCTACGATGGCCTGAACGATGCCGCCGGTCTTGTGGACTGCCAGCTGCAGCTCGACGGCTATCCCGACTTCACACCGGCCATCGGTATGGAGAAATATATGTCGCCTTCCGATGCCAAGGCCACGATATCGTTCCCCGAAGAGACGGCCTACGCTCTCTATGCGGTAAGCAACCGCCCGCATACCCAGGCTACTCTCGATTATATTCTGGAAAACGGCGAGACTCCCGATATGATCTACAAGGTTGAGGCTCCGGGCGAGATCTCACTGCCCAACGGCGTACACAATAAGATAAGCGACCTCATTGTGATAACTTACGACGACAAGGACAACGCTCTGGAGATGAACTCGCAGTTCTTCACCGTTGTCGACGATGAGGCCGACAAATGGACTTCGATAGGTCAGGCGGGCATATATACCGAGATGCTGGAAAAGACCGTGTTCGAAAGCGAGGGCAACGACTATACCGTCGAACTCCAACAGAGCAAGGACAACGCTGACCTCGTGCGTATCGTGGACCTCTATGGCGAACAGTCGCCTCTAACTTCGCCGGCACAGGTGCACTCGGCTATGCGTCATTATATGGTGTTCGACCTGAGCGATCCCGCGATGGTTCAGGTGGCACATACCGACCTCGGCATCGACATGGGCGGCGGTTCGTTCTATGTCTACGCCGTGGCCACTGCCCAGGGTTATCGCGGCAAAACGCCCGAAGAGATTAAGGAGAAATATCCCTGCGGTACTTACAGCGACGGGATTCTTGAATTCCCCGAAGGTGCTCTCGAGATGCTTTGCGATGATTTCAGCGTGTTCGGCGGTACTGCCGGAGCGGCATATCCGTGCGGTAAGTTCCAGCTCGATCTCGACGGCATTGCCGGTATCGGCAATATTACAGTCGGTGCCGATGCCCCGGTGCGCTATTACAATCTGCAGGGCATGGAGGTGAAGAATCCCGCGAAGGGCATCTATATCCGCTGTCAGGGCGCCAAGAGCACGAAGGTCGTTTTTTAGGCCTTATAGGCTGACAGGCTGACGGGATTTTTAGGCTGACAGGCTGACAAGCGGTTAGGCAGACAGGCTTTTTTAAAGCAGCACCTCTTCGAGGCCTGTGTGCCTGTCGGCCTATACTGCTTGGATGCCTGAAAGATTTTGTTTATCTTTGTGGCGTGAAATGGTTGAAGCAGATTCTGAGTCGTTTTGGCAGCATGCGTGCGCGTGTGGCGCTTGCCGTAGTGTGCGGTGTGGTCATGCTTTACCTGACTTGGGCGAGCGATCGATCGCCCTATTCGATAGGGTCGGAAGATGTGCTGATGCGGCATCTGTATCTTGCTGAAAAGATTGTCGGCATAGAGGATCGCCGTCTGCCCGCCGATTATCTGGCTGTGAATGTAGGCTACGACCGTCAGCTTGCTCCGCTGTGCGATGAGTACGGCGATACCCTTGGCGAGCGCGAAGTCGCCAACCGCTACCGCATGTACCGGTTTCTCGACGCGATAAAGGATCTGAACTATAAGGCGGTGCTTGTCGATGTGTTTTTCGACGGCGACCGTCCTGTGCCGGGCGATACGGCGCTGATAGAGCTTATCAACGGTATGCGCGACGTGACTGTGCCCTGGCACGCGTCGCACCGCCTGTCGCCTCTTGTGCATCCCGAGAGGGTGTCGAGCGGCGATTATACCGTGAATATATACGAGGACGACTTCGTGAAGTATCTGTATGTCCACGGGTCCGGCCGTGAGTCGGTGGCTCTGCGCACCTATGCGTCGGCCTGTGACGATGGCAAGACCCCGCATGGCTTCATGCATCAGAAAACCCTCACTCTCCCGCTGGATATAACCATGCGCGAGCAGGTGCATACCGACGGCACCATGGAGTGGTATAATCTCGGCTCCGACCTTCTGTCGGACGGTGCCGAGGAAACGCTGCCCCGCCTTGTCGACGGCCGCATAGTGGTGATCGGCGACTACGTGGAGCTCGACCGGCACGGTACCTATGTGGGCGAACTTTCGGGACCGGCCATCCATATCAACGCTATCGATGCTCTCAGGCGCGGTCTCGACAAACTCAATGTGCTCGAAGGGGCGGTGATGTATGTGGCGTATGTGTGCATATGCCTTATCCTGCTGTGCGGCATGACGATTTGGAGGCGATTTCGGGTACGACAGGGCTCGTTGCTTGAATATTTGCTTAATTTCGTAAGTTTTTCGCTCTATTTGTGTCTTTTAGAGATTATTTTGTATATTTGCTTCGGGAAATTCCACGACGCCTTCCTTGTGACGGTATTCCTGTCGGTATTTACTTTGTTTTGTCAACAACTGAATAAACAATATCCACTATGCCAAGAATAGCGACAATGGTGCTGTTCGTGCTCGTATGCCTTTGCGTGCGGGCCGATTACCGCATACTATATATGAATACCCCCACCATAGAGATAGGAGGGAAGACGCTGAAGGTGAAAGATACTTTTGTTCCCGATGCCAAGATAAAGTGGACTTCGCCCAAACAGGCCATCAAGGTGCTCGACACCAAGACCGGCGAAAAGCGTGTGCTCGTGGCCGACGATTTCAGCCAGGCCAAGGCCCAGAGCGCCAAAGCCTATCTGGACTATGTGTGCCGGACCAAGCGCCTGTCGACCGACAGCTATATCGGCAAGACGGCCATAAAGTCGCTGGCATCGTATCTCAACGACCGCTTCTATCTTCTTGACAATCTCGAGATAGAGACAGGCGTGCCCACCGATGCCAACCATTATTTTTTCATAACCTATGTGCACAACGGCCAGGAGATAACCAAAGCGGTGCCCAACGACAAAGGTGTGTTCACGCTCACACCGCCCGTATTCTCCTTCAACGGCTCACGGCCCGAAAACGAGGTGACCGTTAAAGTATACTACTACGACAAGACCGCCGACCGTGTGACACCCGTATGCACCAACATGCGTGTGGTGATACTGCCTAAGAAACTTAAATAAAACCTTTTCAGACCAACCATTTTAATACCAACCCTCATAATCCGTAGCGGAAGACTCCACAGCAGGGGTCTGCAACCGCGCAAATGCATAACATGGACATAAAAGCAATTAACCGCGCAGCCGACAACATCAGAATTCTGGCTGCGTCGATGGTCGAGAAAGCAAAATCCGGCCATCCCGGCGGCGCCATGGGCGGCGCTGACTTCGTAAACGTACTTTTCTCGCAGTTCCTGGTGACTGATCCCGACGATCCCACCTGGTTCGCCCGCGACCGTTTCTTCCTCGATCCGGGTCATATGTCGCCGATGCTGTACTCGGTGCTGGCTCTTGCCGGCCATTATACCCTCGACGAACTCCAGCAGTTCCGCCAGTGGGGTTCGGTGACACCCGGTCACCCCGAGCTTGACCCCGAACGCGGTGTCGAGAATACCTCCGGTCCTCTCGGCCAGGGTCATACCATGGCCGTGGGCTGTGCTATCGCCGAGCGCTTCCTCGAAGCACGTTTCGGTGAGGCCGTGGCTCACAAGACCTACGCCTTCATATCGGACGGCGGCATACAGGAAGAAATATCGCAGGGCGCAGGCCGCATAGCAGGCTATCTGGGTCTGTCGAACCTCATCATGTTCTACGACTGCAACGGTGTGCAGCTTTCGACCATGGTCGACGCTGTAGACCGCGAGGACTATGCCGCCAAATACCGCGCATGGCACTGGAATGTGCTCGAGGTTGACGGCAACGATCCGCAGGCTATCGCCGAGGCTATAGTAAAGGCCCAGGCCGAAACAAAGAAGCCTACCATCATCATCGGCCATACCGTGATGGGCAAAGGTGCCGTCAAGGCCGACGGCGAAGGCTTCGAGGGCCAGTGCTCGACCCACGGGCAGCCTCTGAGCAAGAGCGGTGCCGACTATGCCGCTACTGTGGCTAACCTTGGCGGCGACCCCGAGAATCCCTGGAAGATATTCCCCGAAGCAGCCGAACTCTACGAGAACCGCAGCAAGGAACTCCGCGCCATCGTGGCCAAGCGCCGCGAAGCCTTCAAGGCATGGCAGGACGCCAATCCGGCCAAGGCTGTCGAGCTCAAGGGCTACCTCGAGGGCGTTCTGCCCCAGATCGACTATACTGCCATAGTGCACAAGGCCGATACATCCACACGCCAGGCATCGGCCGATGTGCTGTCGGTACTCGCCGAGAAGGTAGGCAACATGATTGTGGCATCGGCCGACCTTGCCAACTCCGACAAGACCGACGGCTTCCTCAAGAAGACCCACGCCTTCACTGCCGATGATTTCAGCGGCGCATTCTTCCAGGCAGGTGTCGCCGAGCTTACCATGGCCGCAATTATGAACGGTGTGGCTCTGCACGGCGGCGTTATCGGCGCCTGCGGCACATTCTTCGTTTTCTCCGACTACATGAAGCCTGCCGTGCGCATGGCCGCCCTGATGGAACTCCCGGTAAAATATATATGGACACACGACGCCTTCCGTGTTGGCGAGGACGGTCCTACCCACGAGCCTATCGAGCAGGAGGCACAGCTGCGTCTGATGGAGCAGATATCGAACTTCAGCGGCAAGCCATCGATGCTGGTTCTCCGTCCGGCCGATGCCGCCGAGACCTCGGTATGCTACAAGATGGCCATGGAGAACAAGGAAACCCCGACCGCTCTCATATTGTCGCGCCAGGATATCAAGGATCTTCCCGCTCCCGCCGGCACCACACGCCAGCAGGCAGCCCTGGGCGCCGAGCGTGGCGGCTATACCGTTGTGGCTCCCGAAGGCACTCCCGACGTGGTGATGGTTGCAAACGGTTCGGAAGTGTCGCTGCTGTGCGAGGTTGCCGCCCTGCTTGCCGCCGACGGTGTCAAGGCCGCCGTGGTGTCGATGCCTTCGGCAGGACTGTTCAACCGCCAGCCCGAGTCGTACCGCGAATCGGTTCTTCCCGCCGGTGTGCGTCAGTTCGGTCTCACAGCCGGTCTGCCCACAGCCCTTATGACAATCAGGGGCTTCAACGGCGAAATCTACGGCATGGAGCGCTTCGGCGCATCGGCTCCGTACAAGATACTGGACGAGAAGTTCGGCTTTACGGCTCCGCAGGTCTTCGAGCGCGTTCGCAATCTTCTTGGTCGTGTAAATCTGGCCGACTGTTAAAATTAGGGGCGCTAATTCAATAAATTTCACATTTGTTGGTTGCGAATGAAAAATTTGTTGTAATTTAGCGCTCTCTAAAAGTACGCTCAGACATAACATTCAACCATTAATCATCATATCTCTATGAAAAAAGGTACACTTTTGGCATGCGCATGCGCACTCGTACTGGGTGCACAGAGCGCTGTGGCCCAGCAGGCACCGGAGGTTACTTATGTCTCCGATCCCGCACAGGGTCTGCTGATCAACCGCATGCAGGACAACTGGTTCATCACCGCAGAAGGTGGCGCAAGTTTCTATCTTGCCGACAAGTCTATTCATCGCAAAATCGGTGATCGCTTCATGCCTGCCGCTTCTATCTATGTAGGCAAGCACATCACTCCCGTCTTCGGCCTCCGTGCCGGTATCAACTGGCTCGGCCTCAAGGGTCTCGCCACCGGTCCCGACTACATCGGCGCAATGCCCGACGAAATGGTTGGCAACTACTACAAGACAAAATACAACGAATTCGGCCTCGTATTCGACGCTATGGTCAACCTCACCAACTGGTGGTGCGGCTACAACCCCAACCGTGTGTACAACGCTACCGTATACGCCGGTGCGGGCGCATACTCCACTTTCGTGAAGGACTATAACGGCACCAAGGCCGACGGCTGGAAGCACGCCAACGATGCCATCCTCACTCTCCGTGCCGGTCTTATCAACTCGTTCCGCCTCAACAAGCACATCGCTCTGTCGCTCGACCTCCGCATCAGCGGTCTCGACGGTCTGCAGAACTTTGGCGGCAAGAACTGGAACAACAAGTATGCCAGCCTTCAGGGCTATGTAGGCATCACCTACAACTTCAACAAGACCGACTGGAGCGCTCCCGTCGTTCCCGTATGCCCCGAACCTGAGAACTGCGACGCCCTCCGCGCCCGTCTCGCTGCCGCCGATGCCCGCATCGCCGACCTCGAGAGCCAGCTCAAGGACTGCCTCTCGCGTCCTGTTGAGACCAAGGTTGAGGCTGCCGGTCCTCTGGCAACCGTATACTATCCCATCGGTGTATCGCGTCTGAGCCGCGAAAACCAGCGTGTGGTTAAGGCTATCGCCTACGTTATGACCCAGAACCCCGACAAGAAGTATGTTCTTACCGGCTGGGCCGACAACTACACCGGTACCGACAACATCAACGTGCGTCTGCGCAAGAACCGTGCCGAAGGCGTTGCCAAGCTGCTCGTCCGCAACGGTGTTCCCGAAAGCCAGATCACCACTACCACCAACAACGGCAACCTCTCCGACCTCGGTGAAAAGTGCGTGGCTCTCGACCGTGCAGTAACTATCGAAGAAGCTAAATAAGTATTGACAACGATACTGTGAAAAAGAGCCGCCCTCAAAGCGGCTCTTTTTTAATTAAGAATTATGGATTATGAATTATGAAACACCCTCTCATGATTCAATCTCTCATATGGCGATCCATAATTCATAATCCATAATTCATAATTGCGATGATTCGTGGTCGATTTGCGCCGTCTCCTACCGGGCGCATGCATCTTGGAAATGTGGCGGCGGCGCTGCTGTCGTGGCTGTCGGTGCGCGCTGCCGGCGGTGAGTGGATTCTGCGTATCGAGGACCTCGACCCGCAGCGGTCCCGGCGCGAGCATGCGCGCCTTATCGAGGACGATCTTCATTGGCTCGGGCTCGACTGGGACGAGGGCGGCCTCGACGGCACCGGCCCGTGCGGCCCGTATTCGCAGAGCCTGCGGAGCGACGTCTATGAGCGCTATCTCGGCCTTCTCAACGACACCGGCTATACCTACCCCTGCCGGTGCACGCGCGCCGAGATAATGGCCACACAGGCCCCGCACCAGTCCGACGGCAGGGTAGTGTACGGCGGCAGATGCCGTCCGGCCGGGTTGCCTCGGCATGGAGCCGACTTCGCCGGGGCGTCGACCCGCATCTATGTGCCCGACCGCGATATAGCGTTCACCGACCGTGTCTTTGGCCCTCAGACAAGCAATCTCGCCGGCGATGTGGGCGACTTCATACTGCGCCGCGCCGACGGAGCGTGGGCATATCAGCTTGCTGTGGTTGTCGACGATGCCCTGATGGGTGTTACCGAGGTGGTGCGCGGAGCAGATCTTCTGCTGTCGGCGGCGCAGCAGATATATCTCTACGGGCTTCTTGGCCTGGAGGCGCCGACGTTCGCCCATATACCGCTGCTGTGCAATGCCGACGGGCGCCGTCTGAGCAAGCGCGACGGCTCTCTGAGCATGGAGTACCTGCGGGAGCGATATACCCCTGCTCAGATCATCGGCCGCGTGGCCGCCATCTATGGTCTCGTGCCCGAACCGACCGAAATCACCGCCGCAGAGCTTATCGGCCGTTTCGACTGGGCTGCCGTCCCCGCCGTCCCCACTCTCGAGGTATGACGCTGCCGCGCGCCATCCGGCCGCGTTTGTCAGGACCCGATAAGGATCATTGCGGCGATGCCTCCGACAAACATGAGGATGGCACCGACACAAAACAGTGTGGTGATACGCGACCATTTCCGATGCCATTGCTCATCTTCTTTTTCGAACCGCTTAAAATATTTCAGATATCGGTCTTTGGTATACAGCGCCTTGTAAAACGGAATATAGCAGATTCCCACAGGTAAGGCAAGCAAAGCTATCTCTACTAATGAAGGCAGGCTGCCGAACCATCGTGTTCCCAATCCTAAGAGGACAAACGAAATAAACCCCGGATAGCAAGCGGAAAAGTAGCCGATCCAGTGATGTGCCCAGCCGACACAAAAGCCGTTTTTACTATTAAGATACGAATTGTCCCATTGCGGGTCTGTTTTCTGCCTGCGTTCATGATACCGTTTTCTGAAATTTTCTGTAAAAAGATACTGTAGCGGAGAAAACAATCTATCGCAGGCATTCCTCCCAACCCTATATACTTTCTTCTCCCGCAGCCACATGCAGTAGTGCACCGCATTGAGGAAATACTCGAACTGTTTCCGATTCATGGCTTGATGGGATCGATAAATGTCATTGCTATAATACCTCCCAAAAATGAGAGAACGGCTATAATGCAGAATAGTGTCGTTATTCGCGACCACTTTTTATGCCAGTACTTATCTTCTTTCGCAAACTTTCTGAAATATTTCAGATATCGGTCTTTGGTATAAACAGCTTTATAGGCAGGAATATAACAAAGTCCTATCAGGCCGAAAATGATAAAGAGAACAATCCCTTTAGGAAGGTTTCCCCATATCCTGTTGCCTAAGCCTAAAAGAATGAAGGCAAATCCACATGGATAGAAGGAATATAGAAATCCAAACCAATGATTCGTGGAAGCTGTATTCCAGCCATCGTGGGGATTGTTGCGATAATTATTCCATTCTTCCAAACCGGTTGACTGCCGCTTATTGAATTTTGCTCTATTTTGGGGCGGTAAGATATTGTTTGCTATGGTTGATGTTAATGCAAATACAATCTTGTGTACAAACTCCTGAAAGCTTTTCTGATTTAGCCACATGCAGTAGTGCACCGCATTGAGGAAGTACTCGAAGCTATTATCACTTTTATTACTCATATGATTCTTCAACGGCTAATCTGTGGGCTGCAAGGGCGTAGATGCGTTTGGATGAGATGGCATTGGTGTGCAAAGATAATTAATTTGTAGGGAATCTGAGATGATATGATAAAATTATTAAAAATATATTAAAGGGGAGGGCGATCGGTGGGACTGAGTGGCATAAAATGGCGGGTAAATGGCGGTAAGTGTGAAAATATTTAAAAATATTGACTATCTTTGCAGCGTCAAAAGAAGCAATATGAAAACTCTCTCCATGAAGTCCGACGAAACCAATCCCCAAATATATCACATTTACCAATTTACCCAATGAAACGACTACTAACCGTATTCATCGTGCTTTGGCTGGCGCAGGCCGTGGCTTTTGCCGCCGGAGCAACCCTAAATTGTAAAGGAACGGTCGTGGACGAGGAGGGCGAGCCTGTAATAGGCGCCGGAATCGTCATAACGAACGGCCGGGCACTGGCAACCACCGATATCGACGGACGCTTCGACGTGAAAGTCCCTGTCGGCACGCCTACGCTCACCATCAGCTATGTGGGCTATGAGCCTGCTGTGGTTGCCGCCAAGGCCGACATGGGCACTATCAAGCTCAATCCTTCGAACGAAACTCTCCGCGACGTGGTGGTGACACAGTCGCTGGCCCGTACGCGTCAGACGCCTGTGGCTCTGTCGCAGGTGAACAAGGCCGAAATCGACGTGAAGCTCGGCACACAGGAGCTTCCCGAAATCCTCAACACCACTCCCGGTGTGTGGGCCACCAAGGACGGCGGCGGCTTCGGCGACGCCAAAATCAATATGCGCGGTTTCCAGAGCGCCAACGTGGCTGTGATGGTCAACGGTATCCCCGTCAACGACATGGAAGGCGGCTGGGTGTACTGGAGCAACTGGGCCGGTCTCGGCGACGTGGCTTCCAATATACAGACTCAGCGCGGCCTGGGTGCGGCAGTGCTGTCGGCACCGTCGCTGGGCGGTACCATCAACATAACCACACAGAGCCTCGACGCCGAAAAGGGCGGCCGCGTGTGGTACGGCATGGGTAACGACGGTCTCAACGACTACGGCATCAAGCTGTCGACCGGTCTGATGAAGAACGGCTGGGCCGTGACCGTGCTCGGCTCGCACAAGTGGGGCGACGGATATATCCAGGGCACCGACTTCAAGGCCTACAACTACTTCGTGAATGTGTCGAAGCGCATCAACGACCGTCATCAGCTGTCGCTGACCGCTTTCGGCGCTCCCCAGACCCACAACAAGCGCGGCAACAAGGACGGTCTGTCTATAATCAACTACCAGGAGTACGCACACGACTGGATGGGCTCGGAGAGCATGTACAAGTACAACGCCACCTTCGGTTACGACCGCCACGGCAAGGTGCGCTCGTCGAACCGCAATACCTACCACAAGCCCCAGATCTCGCTGGCACACATATGGCAGATCGACAAGAAGAGCAGCCTCTCGACAACAGTGTATGTGTCGCTGGCCAAGGGCGGCGGCTACAGCGGCCAGGGCCGCGGTACCTATAAGGGACAGAACCTGAGCAACTCGAGCTGGTACGGCGCTACCAACGGCGCGCCCAACATGCTCTTCCGCGCCGCCGACGGCACATTCGACTATGCCGCCATTCAGGAAATGAACATCGCCAGCACCACCGGTTCGAACATGGTGATGAGCGAAAGCAACAACTCGCACAACTGGTACGGCCTCGTTTCGACATATCAGAACAGCTTCCTCGACAAGAAACTCAACATCCTTGCCGGTATCGACATGCGCTACTATGTGGGCTATCACAACAATAAGATCATCGACCTCTACGACGGCGAGTACTTTATGGACGACAGTTCGCGCGGCAATGTGAAAGTGGCCAACAACGCCGCTGCCGCCGATCCCAACTGGAAATACCAGAAACTCGGCGTGGGCGACTACGTGTACCGCAACTATATCGGCTATACTCAGCAGGAAGGCGTCTACGCCCAGGCTGAATATGCCGCTTTCGACAAGAAACTCAATCTGGTGCTCTCGGGCTCGCTGAGCAACACCGGCTACAAGCGCAAAGATAAATTCTACTACGACGAAGAGCACGGCACCACAAAGTGGTACAGCTTCCTCGGCGGAACAGTGAAGTTCGGCGCAAACTACAATATCGACCGCCACAACAACGTGTTCGCCAACGTCGGCTACATCAGCCGTGCGCCTTTCTTCGCCAACGGCGTCTTCCTGTCGCAGGCTACCTCGAACGCCACCAACCCCGACCCCGTGAACGAGAAGGTGTTCTCGGCCGAACTGGGCTATAACTTCCGCTCGCGCTATTTCTCGGCTACTGTCAACGCCTACTACACCAAGTGGCTCGACAAGACCACCGTGCGCGGCGGTACCATCGAGCAGGGCGAACACGCCGGCGACCGCTTCGCCATGAACATGACCGGTGTCGACGCCCGCCACATGGGTGTGGAACTGAATGCCACATGGGTGCCCTTCAAATGGTTCGAAATGACCGGTATGCTCTCTGTGGGCAACTACGAATGGGCCAGCGACGCCAAGGGCTACTTCTACAACCAGCTCGGACAGCCGCTGAAGAACTCGTCGGGTGCCATCGCATCGGGCGTGCTCGCCGAGGACCACGCATGGGCTATCCTCAATCAGAAAGGCGTGAAAGTGGGCGGCTCGGCACAGACCACAGCAGCCATCGGCGCCACATTCAAACCCTTCGAAGGCTTCCGCATCGGCGCCGACTGGAAGGTGAACGCCCGCAACTACTCCGACTACTCGGTAAGCTCGCCCAGCTGGAACACCACCATCAACATCGGCGATCCCTGGCGTATTCCCTGGGGCAACCAGCTCGACCTCAACGCTTCGTACCGCTTCAACATCGGCGGTGTCGACGCTACCCTCTACGGAAACGTGCACAACCTGTTCAACTACAACTATGTAGTGGACGCATGGTCTGACTCGGCCAAAAATGCCGACTGGGAAAATATCTACGGTGTGTTCTATTCCTTCGGCCGCACCTACTCCATGAAGCTTCGTATCAACTTCTAAGCAGACATCACGACAATGAAAACCAATAATATATCCAAGGCTCTGCTCGCTGTTGCCGTAGCTGTCGCAGCTACCGCCTGCGACGAAAACTCCTGGAACGACAAACTCGACGGTTTTGAGACTATCGAGGACCAGCCCAAGCAGGATGTACAGTCGGTCGACTATACACTCACCGATGCCGACTACAGCGCCATCGCATCCAATGCCACCAATGTAGCCCTTGCCGGCGACGAAGGCAAGGCGGCTCTCGCCGCCGTAGGCTCGCTCAAGCGCTTCTCGGCTGACGCTCCCGCATCGGCCTATGTGCCGGCTTTCTTCTCGACCACAGGCTTCCCCTATTTCACTCTTTCCGACGGCTCGTCGGTGCGCCTGACCTACAAGGAGGCCGTGAACGAGCCCGAGATATTCGTGCAGGCACAGACCGTGCAGCAGTACACTCTCACCGCCGAGGAATATCAGAACCAGGTGTGGGCTTCCGATGACTATGTGACAGCCTTCGCTCCCTCGAAACAGCCTGCCGACTATCTGCCGGCGATTCTCGACGGCGCTCTCGACCCCGCCGACGGCACCTTCGCTGTGGTAAGCTATCAGATGGCCACCCAGGAGCCGAACTTCGGCGGCAATGCCCCCGTTGAGCCGGTAGAGGTGTATAACAACACCCTCACATCGGAAGACGAGTACAACACATTTACTGCCGAGAACACCACCATACCTGCGGACCTCTCGTATGTATGGAGCTGGGGCGGCGCCAACTACGGTGCCAAGGCATCGGGCTTTGCCAACAAGACCAACTACGACACCGAGGCATGGCTCATCTCGGCCGAAATCGACCTCTCAGCATTTGCCGACGCCACACTCACCTACGAGCAGGCTACTAATTTCTTCAGCTCGGTCGACGTGCTCCCCGACCAGGCTGCCGCTTATGTCCGCGAGAAAGGCGGCCAGTGGGTTAAGCTCAGCCCCGCATATCCCGAGTCGCTCAGCTGGACATTCGTACCCTCGGGCGACATCGATATCAGCGACTTCGCCGGCAAGAAGATTCAGATAGGTTTCTGCTACAAATCGACCGCCGCAAAGGCCGGTACATGGGAGGTGAAGAACGTGAAGATCATGGCAACTCCTGCTTCGCGCTCGTCGCGTGCCGCCATCAGTGTTCCCACCGAGGCCCGCAATGCCGTATACCGCTACTCGGGCAACAAGTGGGCGCCCGCAGGCAACAGTTTCGCCGTGCTTCAGCCGGCCGACTACACCGCCATGGGCCAGACCCACACCAACCTTTCCACCGCCGAGCCTTATCTGTCGAAGTGGCTCGACATCAATGCTCCATATGCCGCAGCCGACGACATCAAGTATGTATACTGGCTCCACTATGCATCGAGCAAGACCACATGCGAATGCTCGGCCTACAAGTACGATGGCAGCGCATGGGCTCCCTACAGCTTCGTAGAGACCGTGACCAACCAGTTTGTGCGCAACGACGGCAAATGGATGTTCGATCCCAACGTCACCATAACCCTTCCCGCCGGCCGCGGCCAGGAACTGAGCACTCTCTACTTCCAGGCATGCGTCGACTGGGTGTTCGAGAACATCTGCAAGCCTCTTGGCGACACCAGCATCAAGAGCGGCAAGTTCTATGTATCGTCCTACGGCAACAACGAATACTACTCGGGCACATCGGCTTACCAGGGCAATGTGGACCTCCGTCCGTCGGCTGCCCGCGCACAGTATCCGGCAGAGTATGAGTCTATGGCCGACAACGCTATCATAGCCCTCGAGCGTACCCGCTTCATGAAGGAGGTTATGCCCGGCGCTCTCGCCGCAATCCATGCCGACGCAGCTCCCATCGAAGGCCTCGACGTGCTCTATACCATCAACTTCTACTCCTACATGGAAGACCGAAGCACCAAGACATGCCAGGCCATCTTCAAGGTAACCGGCAAGGGCCAGTTCTCGCCCGTATCCTGCAACTGGGATGTGGACAATGCCGACAACAAGCCCGAAACCTACGAATAATCGCTGACGAGCGATCATAACCGCAAGCGGAGCCCCGGCAGACGAGGCTCCGCTTTTTTTAGGCCCGCGCGCAACATATGGCCGCATACAGCGTTTAAAAGATAAGAGGTTATCAAACCCTCTAAATATCTGAGACAATGAAAGTATACACACGCACCGGCGATGCCGGCACAACCTCGCTCGTGGGTGGCACCCGCGTGGCAAAAACCGATGTCCGCCTCGAGGCCTACGGCACTGTCGACGAACTCAACTCCTGGCTCGGTCTCCTCTGCGCGTCGCCCGATATTCCTCCGGTCGGCCGCGAAGCCCTCCAGAGAGGTATGAATCTGCTTTTCGATATCGGCGCCTCACTTGCCACCGAGTCCGATTCGAAATGGAAGCCCGCGCCTTTTCCGGCTGCTGCGGCCACAGATCTCGAGCACGCTATCGACGCGCTCGAGGAAACGCTTCCGCGTCACAACCGCTTCATTCTGCCGGGCGGACACCCCGACGCAGCCCGCGCTAACATAGCGCGCACGGTAGCACGCCGGTGCGAGCGCCGTGTCCTGGCTCTCAGAGAGACCGGTGCCGATGTCGACCCCGAGATATTGAAGTATATCAACCGGTTGAGCGATTTCCTGTTCGTGCTCAGTCGCGCTATAAATAAATTTAACAATATCGAGGAAATATTTTGGGAGAAATCTTGTTAGTATTCATGCAATATCTTATCTTTGCGCACTTTTTACTGCAAATACTCTAACACAAGATAAAAACATGTATTGGACACTCGAATTGGCCTCGAAGCTTGAGGACGCTCCCTGGCCCGCAACAAAAGACGAGCTCATAGACTACGCTATGCGCAGCGGCTCCCCCATGGAAGTAATCGAAAACCTTCAGGAAATCGAAGACGAAGGCGACACTTACGAATCCATCGAAGACATCTGGCCCGACTACCCCTCCAAAGAAGACTTCCTCTTCAACGAGGATGAATATTAAAATAAAAGGCGATAAAAATCGCTGAAAATCACACTGAAACACAAGATGTTGGGGACAACAACAATCCTCAGCATCTTCTTTTTTGTCCCTATATAGCTTTGTTTTTGTCCCCATTTTTATTACCTTTGCACAAAATATTCCTAATTTTTGGATAGTAAAACTTATGGGTAGACCGAAAGCAAGCAAACTAACTGGCAAGTTCTATTTAAGGACTGACCGCAACCCTGACAAGAATGGGAAATACGCCATCTATATTGACTATAATATAGGTGCAAAACACGCTCGCACTGATACAGAGGTATGGGTTGAGGAAAAATATTGGGATGCAACCAAAAAGGAGGTCAATACTAAACATCCTCAGCACAAACGCCTCAATGGGCAGTTGGAAAAGAAAAGGCGTGATATTGATGAGGCTATCTATGAATATTCTCAACGAGGGAGATTGACTATTGAAATACTTCGCTCTTTGGTTCAAGGCCGTACCATACAAGGCAAGAGCAAAGAGGATGACTTTTTTACCTATGCTGAGAAAGTGATAAACGATGAGTATAGGATGGAAAAGATTGGTGTTTCTGTAAGAGATAACGCCTTATGTGGTTTTTCTATGTTCAGAAAGTTTCTGAGAGAACACATTGGGGAAGACTCATTATATATAGGTGAGCTTTCTGATGAATTGGTAAAAGAGTATATCAAGTGGAGGCAAGGAAACGGAAACACCAATGCCACTATAAATAAGGCAATAACACCGATTCTGAAAGCAGCAAAAAGAGCAGTCTATGATAATTTGTTGCCTAACTCCATTGTGGGTAGCATTACGGATTGTTATTTGCCAGTGAAGCCAAGAGTCGGCGATGATATAGAGGATACCACAGTGCATTATCTGACACAAGAGCAGATGAAGAAGTTGTTGGATATATATGATAAAGTGAAATACCCTCGCACAAGAGACTTTATTGATATGTTCTTGTTGTCGTTCAACGCATGGGGATTGCGAATAAGCGATTTGATTACATTGGAATGGAGAAATATTGACTTTGAAAAGAAAGAGATAAATAAGATTATTGTCAAGAATAACAAGCCCCACAGAATCGATCTCAACGATGACGCACTCACAATACTTCAAAGATGGAAAGAGCGAACAGGCGGAAGAAGGTTTGTTTTCGGCCTATTGGCTGATGACTTTGATTTGAGTGATATGTCAGAGTTAAAGAGAATGAGACTCAATAAGAACAGAGCCATATTAACTTCGTTAAAAACCATTGGCGATAAGATTGGACTTGATTTTAATCTCACTATGCACGTAGCAAGACATACATTTGCAGTATGGGCATTAAATGCAGGGGTTGATGTGCATAAGATAAGTGTGATGATGGCTCATTCAAGCGTGTTGACGACAGAAGCCACATACGCCAAGTTCATGCCCAAGTCATTGGAGGAGGAAGTGCACAATAAGTTAAACTTCAAGATGCTCTAAAAAGCGCAACTGTAAAATATTTTACACACGCAATAGATTTAACTCTTTTAACATTTATAATTTGAAAGTGTTAAATTTTTGTCATACCTTTGTATTGAAGTTAAGCATCTAACTTCCCTCACGTTGAGGTCTGAGGCAAATAATTTATTGCCGAAGGAGGTGTCCAACCTTTACCATTTTAAGGTGGCATCTTATATAAAACGATGCGGTACCCACTAGGAGGAGGGTTCAAAAATGGAAACTAATATTAATAGTTGTGGCACGCCCACAGTTGCAGGTTCAAACCTTATCATTATCAGCAAGGATATTCTTGAAAATATCCTAATGCAATTGAAGGAGCTTAACGAGAGAGTCGCTACAATGCTCCCTACAACATCCAATCCTGAAATCTTTACCAACAAATCTATCAAGGAACTGTTAGGCATCCAAGATAAACTGTTGAAGAAGTATCGTGATGACGGCTTATTGCCATATCGTCAGATTGGGGATAAATATTGGTACACCCGAGAGGATATAGAAGTGTTGCTATCCAACTCTTACAACGAGGCGTATGCCTACGCAAGCTAAGAACGAATAATATAGCATATAATTATCACAATTCTATTTTATTTATAATTTTAATGTTTCATATTGTGGCATTTGCTACAATTCGGGAATGCCATGCTAAAATATATATTATGGTTGTAGATTCTATGAATGATTCAGAACTTATTGCTGAGGTTCTAAAGGATTGGTATGATAACGCCATCCATTTTTACAGTAAAAAAATGAGTGCGAAAGCCTCTAAATACAGGAGGGCAGTAATGACATCTGACCGCAATAGACCTATATTCTTTGAAAAGATTGAGTATATCTCCCATCGCAATAATCGCTTTGTTGTAGTTCCTTACTCTATCAATCGTTCAGATTTTAAGAAAAGAGGGCTTGCTTTTATCAGTTATTCAACAGTCTTTTACAGAGGAAGCAACAAACTCTTGCAGATATCCCACGATGTTAGCAATCCGCATGAATATCATATCACTTTGTTCTGCCATCATTGCATTAAGAGATACTGTGAGAGGTTCTTAAATTGCCCAATGAAGGTAAATGACAATCTTTATATTGAACTACTGAAGAGAAATTCGGTGTTGTTCTCTACCGAAGTGGCAACCCCAAATGCAGGAAAGGCATTGTACGCAGTTTCTGATGACGGTATATTCATTGGTAAAAAAGTCAACTCGCAAGGCATTCTAATTAAGACATATATATCCCGAGCAGAGTATTTTGAAAATCAAGAACAATTTGCCGACAGTGTATTAAGAAGAATAATAGAATATAAACAAGCAAATTATGTACTTGATTATACTGGATTGGCAGGGTAAACACTATGGTTGTCCCTGCGATATACTTTCAGTATCATAATGTTGTAGTTGTTATGATATAATCATCATAGCACCAAGGGGTTAAAGCACCGTATTCCGCGTCTCAAAAATCCACCATTCCTATTATTAGTAAGGCGGCAACCAAGAGGCATACGAAAAAAATATTTTTTCAAAATTTTGAGAATTGCCTATTATAGCTACTTAATTTTCTAAACTACAAGATATTTATATAATAAAACGATAAAGAGATATGAATTATAAAAGACAATATCGCCAACTTGACGATGCGACAAAACAGAAAATTAGTCAATCATTGAAGAACAGAAGTAAGAGTATGAGCCATAAGGAAAACATTAGTAATGGCATGAAAGAGTATTGGAAGGGCGTTCCTAACAAGCCTAATGACGGTGGGAATGAGAATGTTTAACTAATTGTAATGTGATGGAAAGAAGATATAACATAAGCGTTTCATTAGAGGGATATACCGATAAGAACAGTATTAAGTGGCAGACAGTAAAATATAAGCAGTGGTCTCTTACGATTGATGAACTAACCAGATTGATTAAGTATGGATATTGCTTTTGCCATTGCTTCCATACTCGTTCTAATGCGTTTGGATTGAATGAGAAAACAGACACCAATTTCAGAGAGGCAAATATGGTGTTTGTTGATATTGATGACAGCATCATATCAATGAGTGATTTTATAACTAAATTATCATACAAACCCACAATCGCTTATACCACTCCAAACAACCATAGCGAGAAGTCAAATTACCTTTACCGATTCAGATTATGTTATATCGTTGAGAGTCCAATTAAAGACATTAACACATACAAAGGAGTGTATGAGGGTATAATGCATCACATCTCAAAGGATATTGAGGGTTTTGTATGTAAGGACAACTGCGGCCGTAGCCCCTCACAGCAATTCAGTGGTAATGGCAGTGGGAATTGCGAAGTGTATGTTTCCAATGTCATTTATAATAGTCAGGAGCTTGCTATATCAGTCATTGTGGGCACAAAACAAGCAAAATGCAACAAACTGCGCAATGCTGAGATTGTTGCAACTGACAACCAAATGTTGAGGGATTTAAGGGATATGAAGCCATTAGATTTTATCGCTAAGTATCGCAATACTTATTCATTATATGAAAGCACACCATTGGAGTATCATGATGGTTATGCAATTCTTCCCAAAGATTACACCATGATAAAGAGAGCATGGTATTGGGATAACTTTATCAAGAAGGATGGAACTGTAAATTACTTCAGCAAGCCCAAACGGCTGAGAGATGGGGATAAACGCAAAAAGAAACTTTATACCTCTGCATTGATACGCAAACAGATACTACCATCTGTATCGTTTGAGCATCTTCTTCTCAATTTAGTGTGGGATCGGGAACAGTATTATGACAATTCAGACAATGAACTAAATAACAACAGACTGATTGATATTTGCAGAAGGGTTATAGCCACTCCATTAGAAGAAATCAAACTGAAAAGGTATCGCCCTAAAGATTACGAAGTAGATAAAGAGTATTGTAGAGAACATGGCATAACGCCCAACGAAATGAAGAATAGAGTGAGAAAACATCTTAAAGACATGGAGATAGGTGAATCTTATGATTGCTCCATGTCAGTAGCGGAAAATTTGATTATGTTGAAAAAATTGGGAGTAAAAGTTGGTAAGAGTAGGCTCTATGAGTGGTGCAGAGAAAATGGGATTGAAACTAACCCCAAACGGACACAACACGCAGAGCAAAATACTGATTACGTGGATTTAAAAGTATGTACCGCGCAATACTATGTTTGCAGTTCAATAGAGCAGAAGAAAGTATTAAAAGAAAAAATTTACTCGTTTTCAGCAGCTTGACTATCTTGTTTCTTACGGCCTCTATTGCCTGACTTTTGAAGAAGCACACCCTTTCTAATGATGCATTTTGAATTTGAATATGGCTTATCAGCAGATAGGCCATAATTTCTTAATGCCCCATACCCAATACCCAACTCTTGAGGGGTATAGTATTCAAATAGATTGGCGATAGAACCATAGTAATGATGTTCACCATTGCTTAATTCAAGATGTATTACAGTTCGTTCTTTTTCAGTTGCCATGATTTATTTAATTAAAGCGCAAAGATAACCACAAAATTACACATACCAAATAAATGTCATCAATTTAAGATTCTTTAGCTCGCAAAAGTTGCATGTATTTAATTATTGTCATATCTTTGCATTGTCAAACAGAAACAATAATATAACACCACAACAATATGAATGCTCTTACAATCAGCACCAACAACATCGTGAACAACATCGCAAAGGTACTCACAAAATCAGAGTGCATTGATACACCAACAGCAATCAGCAAGGGACTGATACTTGAAACTCTTAAAAAGCGTATGATGCGTGGAGAGGTGGTAAGGTTCTGTTATCAGAAACTCAATGGCGAAATCAGAACAGCAGTTGGGACACTCCAAACACAAGCAGTAGAAGCAAATATAGCAGGCACTGGCATTCCCAAAAGATTCTATGGAATGTTTGCCTATATTGACCTTGAGAAAATGGCGTGGAGAGGTTTTAAGGAAGAAAGGATAATTGGTATTGTGGATTGAGAGAAACTAAGAAGCACATAGCGGGAGGTCATATCGGCCTCCTTTTCATATTACACAATTTCAAAATATGTCATATATTTAAGATTCTTTAGCTATGAAAATTTGTTGCATTTATTGAATATATGTAACTTTGTAGTGCAATTAAAACTCAATGATATGACAACGACAAACGACATAATAAGCAACGCACTTTCAATCCTCAAAGGACATGACTTCTATTGGATGATGGATGATTACGCTTACACAAATGGCACAATGAAAAGTGCAGAGGCTAATATGCGTTATTTCGTTAAAACTATCAAGGAGCTTCCCACAGACCTCTACGAGTTAATGAGATCATTGTGGATGGCAGAATACAACTACTGTGGTTGTTTTCGCCCAGGGTGGACTTCTGAAGAAGCACCCAAATACAAAGAGGAAATTGAAAGACTGAGGGCTGAAGTGGAAAACTATATAACACCAATGCCTATGGTTGCTTAATCAGATTCCATTTCAGATGTATATAGCTTTCTTCTTTTTTTTTATATTATTCTGAAATGGAACATTCACTAATTCATAGAACTGAATATAATCTCAAAATCAGATACTTGATATAAACGTGACAATAATATCAATCACTAACATTAAAAATCTACGAAAATGAGCGTCAGAAACAGTCATACGACAGCAGATTACCTTGATTGGAATACCATGCTCAACCTCATCAGAAAACTGTACAGAGATGGAGATTACAGAATGTCTTTATTCATTGGTGCAGGTTGTTTCTTTGGTTTGCGTGTGAGTGATTTGAGAAAACTCACATGGGGTATGTTGTTGCAGGATGATAAGTTTGTTGTCAATGAACAGAAAACGAGTAAGAGGCGTGTTGTTAAAATCAACTCAGATTTTCAGAAGCATATCAAACAGTGTTATGAGGCACTGAATATTCAAGATATGGATGAGGCTTGTTTCCTATCTCGCAAAAATGCAGTGATGACTACACAGCGTATCAATGTCAGATTAAAAGAGATTAAGAGGCGTTATAATGTGAAGATTGACAATTTCTCTTGCCACAGTCTGCGCAAGGCTTTTGGCCGTAAAGTTTTTGAATCGTCAGGAGAAAACGCACAGATGGCACTTGTAAAACTCTCAGAACTATTCAACCATTCAAGCGTGGCAATTACTAAAATCTATCTTGGATTACGAGAAAAAGAGTTGCTTGAGACCTATGATCTGTTAGATTTTTAAGTAGCAGCTATTAAATAATCGCCACAATAAGAGCGTATTTCCAAAGAAAATTGCTATCTTTGCATCGTGATTCCCAAAGGAGTCACGGACATATTGAAGAAGCGTTTTCGCATCATCTATCGGTTAAAGCCTAGGAAACTATAACCAATGAGATAAGGATGATGATGGAAGTACGCTCCTTTTGGCTTGCATTTCATAACAAATGAGATACGGTCAAAGTGGAGTTTGCTACCCTTATCAGTATCTCATACCCTTCCTAGGCGGTAAACCGATTGATAAGTGGAAAGTGGCTCCACTTCTTTTATGTGTTTACCAATCATTCACTATCAAAAGCATCGCAGAGCCATAGATGCAGAGGTACAAGCTTATGGCATTAATAAATTGTCCAGAGTGTGGACATCAGATGTCTGACACTGCAGAAAAATGCCCCAACTGTGGGTATAGAATAAATGTATCACACTCTCATCCCCCTAAATACATCTTTGCGATTATATTGTTAGTGGGTATAGTGATTTTGTCATTTGCCATTGGGTTGATCATGAATTTTAGTCTGGATACAATCTGTTATGGCGATGATGATTTTATTATTGGTCTAAGTGTTTTCATAATTACTGTGATTGCGTTATTGGCTGGTGGCTGGTTCTTTAAGAAACGTAACAGATTTGCATTGACTTCAGCAATTGTTGTATCAATTGTTTTTACAGTAGGATTGTTGATTATGATTCTTTCGTTAGGTATGGAGAGTAAAGGTCAGCGATATTTAAGAAGAAATGGCGAATACGTGGGGAACCGAACTGAAAATGCTATTCCTAACAAGAATAATGCTACGACAACTAACTCAGATGTTCAATTAGGAAATGGTGTAGCGAATGAAGAATCAGCGCCTGTTGGCACTTATCAAGTAACTGATAAAGCTGGCAATAAATGGCTTATTAGTGTCAATGAGGATGAAACAATCGTCATTGAAGGAACCGATAATAGTGCCTATTATGGCTCATGGCATCTTTATAAGGGTAAAATTGAAACATCCTTTACTTCTGACGGTTACATTTACCCACCGTTAATCTTCCCAAATTCTGAATCAACAGATGGAATGTATCTTGTAATTGACTTAAAAGAAGATTACATCTATGCATCCAATTCTGCGAAATCCAAAAATCCAAGAAAAAGACTTCCGATTTCTAAGGTCAAATAAAACTATAATGGTGTGTGGTTCAGGCAAACGATGTTTGCCGAAATCACGCACCTTAACACCATAAGAGAAATGAGGAAATATATCAATTTTTTGCTTTGTCTTTGTCTAGTTCTCGTTACTGCTTGCAACTCAAAGCATACAAATAACTCAACCAAAACAGAAAACTCCACAGATGCCACAGAACTTTATAAAAAAGGCGTTGAAGCCCTTGGCAAGCAAGATTACGAACAAGCAATGATACTATTCATAAAAGCTTCTGATATGGGAAATGCGGAGGCTATGAACGATTTGGGCGTAATGTACTCAGAGGGTATTGGAGTAACACAAGATTATCTTAAAGCGTTTGAATGGTATAACAAAGCTGCTCAATTAGGTTTACCAGTTGCACAAGCAAGCCTAGGCATTTGCTATCAGTTTGGAGAAGGAACAGATATAGACTTACAGAAGGCTATTGAATGGTATAATAAAAGTGCTGAACAAGGAGATGCAAGGGCGCAGTATAATCTTGGTAATTGCTACTTCTTTGGTGACGGTGTTGTTAAGGATTACAAGACTGCAAACAAATGGTATCTGAAATCAGCAGAACAAGGATATGCAATGGCGCAATACTGTATTGGAATGTCTTATTACTTTGGAGATGGAATCAATCAAGATTATAAAGAAGCTGTAAAATGGTTTAATCTTTCGGCAGAACAAGGATATGACAAAGCACAATATAGCTTAGGACTATGCTATTCCAAAGGTAGAGGCGTAAAGCAAGATACCAATATGGCATTGAAATATTATACTCTTGCGGCTAAACAAGGAAATGAAAAAGCCATTAAAGCATTAGAATGACAATATTCACAAAAAGACATAAGTGAATATTGTCATATCAGCGTAATCCACTGAAATATCGCAATATATCTCATATTTGAAGGTCGTTGAGGTCAGAAATGACTTTTACGACTTTCATTTTTATATATGTTTGCTCGTTTTTGAATGTTCAGATTGTGATTTGATTATCATAATTTCATTAACTTTGCAGTGTAAAAATCACAACAATGAATCCAAAAGTTGAAAGCATCAAACGACTGATAGCGGAAACGAATATTAGTCAGACGGAATTAGCGAAACGCAGTGGCATTGCGTTTGGTACTCTCAATCGTATCTTAAATGGGAAGCAACCACTTCAACCTAATACGGCTAAGAAGATTGCAGATGCTCTTGGATTACACCTAATAGACCTTATGGATGATGAGGTGGCAATACCTCAACAGAACTACAATATACAAGGGTATCTTGAGTATAATGGAGAGATAACAAAGATAACTTCATTAAAGCAGCTTGAAAAGTGGCTCTCTGACCTCAAAGAAGAAAATGAGATACCACAGCAAGCGAAACTCATTATCAAGCAAAACGAGGCGAACAAACGCAATATCAAGAAAAACAATCCTAACCAATCATATCATTTCAACATAGAAGATTTTGAGTTTGTTGATACCTACGATGCGACTTTATTAGATTGCTGGGCGTGGAAAACAGCAGACGATGAAAAGGATGGCGTAAGATTGGATTTGGGAAATCAGTGTAGTGGCTATGAGTTTGACTTTATGGGAGAGCATTTCTTCACAAATGAATCTCTTTACCTATGCGGACAATTCTCACAAGAGCCAACAGAAGAACTGAAACGTATACAATATCAACTTCTCTATGAGAAAAACGGTTATACTGCAAAGAAAAAGATTAAAAACGCTCATAGAGATTTGATTAGAAGCGATTGGGATGAGGTTGCACCCCATTGGATGATGTATGTATGTTGGCAGAAGTGCTTGCATAATCAGCGATTTGCAGAATTGCTTAAATCCATACCTCGTGATGCCATATTGCTTGAAAACTCCACTACCATTCACGAAGGGACAAGTGTATTATGGGGAGCTAAGAACAAGGAAATTGAAGAAGCACGAAGCATTGTGGCAAGAGCAGCTGAACTTCAATATCTAAAACAGTGCAGAAAGAATGGTATCAGACCCAATAAAGCCGATGCGGAACAACGAGCCACAGAAGCGAGAAACAGTATTCATTATATAGGCCAATATAGTGGAGGTAAGAACTACATGGGTAAAATCCTTAAACGTTGCCAACTCGCTCTATTGGATGGCACGACACCCCAAATTGATACCGATCTGTTGAGGTCAAAGAAAATATATCTGTTTGGGAAATTACTAACATTTGAAAACGAATAATGAAAATTATGAATAAAGTTCAATTAATGACAATCCTAGTTGTGTTAGCTTGCATCTATGCGATTCTAACAATCAAATTGGATATATTTTGGCATATCGGTACAAGTAGTAATGCAGATAACATTAATGAAATTATACTTAATCTTTCATATAGTATCTTAGCAGCTGTAATTTTCTATATCTTTATTGATGTTATACCATTCCATACTAAAAGGAAAAAAGTTAGGCAAGTCCTTTCAACCATGCTAAGTGGTATAAAATCTGACATTAGAGATGCAAAGAATGCGATTTATCTTCCACCATTTACAAACGTGGCAAAAACACAGAATGATTTTGTCTCAGATTTTGAAAATAAAGACATGATGGATGCTTATTGTTTGGGGATATATGGGTTTAAGAATCTGAGGGAATTTTTCAATCACAATAAAGTTCAGATCAGAAACTCTATTCACAATGTCTTGAGCTATTCGGAATTTCTTACTGATATAGAAATAATGATATTAGCAGACATCAATTCTTCCAAGTATATCAATGAGCATTTCTTTGTAAAAGACTTTGATAATATTGAGGAACATCCTGATTTATATACTAACCAAAAGGAAATCGGGGAAAGCATCTTCCACATATCAGAATTAATTAGTAAGATATGAGAAATACTATGATTTGCACTCTAATCATTCAAACTATTTCTATTGAAGAAATATTCCCACAGAGGAGGAATATTGAATAGTGTTTTGCAGTTATTTACAGTCCAATATTTGACCCCATATTTCATTTATTTAAACATATAATATTATATACCAATGCATTATTTTCGATTCAACGAGGACGAGTATTGATATAAAATCCGCCCGATTTTAAGACTCGAATAACTTATAAACAAGCGATTGGCAAGCATCAAAATAAACTTGTCAATCGCTTTTTATTGCCTTTTATGTAAATAGTATATTGCTGATGGTCAGGTGGTCGTGATAAATGCTTATAATAGTATTCGCATTTGTTTGTCAAAAAACACCATCATTTTCCAAGGTTTGTGAGTTGTGGGAGGTGGCTCTCACAAGACAGTATAATGGCATAATTGTGATGGTTTTTGTCAAACTATAAAAATACATGAAAGATTTTCATAGTTTTACAGGGCATTGTCTATCGTGCTATCAAAATCTGCCCCTTTGATATATCCGCTTTTCTGTTTGTTCAGTTTTATTTCAGTTAAAAGACCTGATTGAACCAACTCCGAAAGGTCTTTCTTTGCCGTCGGCTGTGAAATTAACATTCTGCCGGCAATATCTTTGGCAGTAACTATCAAGTCGGGGTCTTTTATAAACAGGTGCAGAATTGAGGCCTGACGTCTTGTAATACCTCCAATTTTTAGCAATTGTACTTCATCTTTTTTCTGAGCGGTCTTGCGTTCGATATATGCCTTAAGCTCGTCGAAAGCTTTTTCAAGAGCAATTAAATGATATGTAATAAAGTATCCGATATCATTATTATCGGCTTCTGACTGAAGGAATGTTTTCTCGTATAAAGCCTTTGACTTATATATGATTCTTGATATCGAAAGGTACTTGATAAGCCAATAACCTTCTTTCAGAAGATACCAATAGAAAATGGCTCTGGCTGTACGACCATTACCGTCAACGAATGGATGGAGGAAAGAAATAAAATAGTGCAGTATAGTTCCTTTGATTATCGGGTGGATGAAAATTGTCAGGTCATTGGAATTGGCAAATTGGCAAAACCAATCAATAGCTGCCGGTATTTCTGTGAATGATGGTGGTATATGAACAATCTCATTGGTGACAGCGTTTGCCACGACCACATTATCGTTCTGCCGGAATCGTCCGGTATCTTCCGGATTATCCATTGTGTTGTAAGTCATCAATGAATGTATGTGAAGAAGAAATTCGGGGGTCATTGCCTGGCCAAGATTTTCAGAGAGGAACTGGATGGTTTGGTAATTGTTGTAAATCATCCATTGAGACTTGTCCTTTGGTGTAACCTTATTTCGAAGCATTTCCTTTGCCACCTTTCGAGTAGTCGAAGCCCCTTCCATTTGGCTTGATGAAATGGCTTCGTCAATCACAGAATTCATCAAATATATTTTTCGGCTATCGTGTGGGATAAGAGACTCACTACCCCAAGATCCTCCAAATTGCATGTCAAAATTATGGCATAGTCTGGCCATAGAATTTGTCATGCTGAAATGAATTCGGTAATTTGGATCCACTGTGATTTGGCTGCTCAAACGTAATTGTTTTAGTGCGCTCCACACATCTTCAGGAGTATCAAAACCTTTGAGTTTCTTGTATTTTACTTTACTCCAGTAAGGGTATTCTTCTTGAAATTTACGAATTTCCTCCATGGATTCCAGAGTGAGAACTTCAGAAACTGATTTTGTGGCAGCGATATATTTCGGAGGTTGCTCTATCATACTTTCATACTATCATTTGTCTGCAAAATTAGCGAGACTATGAAAATCTTGCAAATATTTTTATAGATTTCGATAGTTAACATTTCTGCCATTGCCTAAGAGGTTGTTTAATAACATATGTGAATGCACAGGTTGGTGTATTTTTGCTTAAATTGCACATTGTGAAGAGGGAGCATAGCGGTTGCTATGTGACCGATGAGCAATGGGCAAGTTAACAAAAAGACACCAAGATTGTACTAATGTTAACAGACGGCCTCAATCAGACAGACCCAATAAACACCATTATTATGAAAACAAAGGCTTCGCCTCCAAAAATTCAGATTGTCTTTATCTCTGACTTTTTGGCCTGTGAATTCACATATGTTATTAAACAACCTCTAAAAGAGTTCACAGATAAACAGCGGAAGCTGCTGCGAATAACAATGAACGCCATGCCTTCGGGTTTTAAAACGAAGTTCGACGGATATTTTCTCACTGCATTAGCTGAAACGCCAAACGAGATTCTGAAATGCGCGATGTATCTGTTCCTCGGCTATCTCGTGCAACCTAATACGTTAGTTTCGCGAGTCGGAACTTCGCGAACGTCGGTCGTAGAATGGTGCGCGTTCGGCGAAGCCGAAAGTTACCGACCGCAATTCGCCCGGTCATGCGGAGGCGGTGGCTCCTCTTCTGACTTGCCCTGGGGTCGCAATCCGGATGAAGATGACCGCCGCTTCGCCTACCGCTGCATGATGCAAGCCCACAAAATGATGAAATCCTCTCAGTCCAAACGTAGTATGAATGGAAGAAGATGAAAGTTATTACGTTTCTTATGATAGATATATTCGCCGCTCACTTCAATATCTTGAATGATGCAATGGTGCCATCATTATATATTAATCGCTCAATATAAAAACCTTTGCAAGGAGACTCGGATAATTGTCGGTCATCAAGAGAAAAGTATTGTACTGATTTTACAATCTTATCATCTGTCACTGGGCTTTCTATGCCTGAAGAATTACGGATGTGCCCGAAGACCCAATCAAGACGTTCCGTGGTATAGCTCTGGATGCATGTTACTTCATGAGTCCAGCCTTCTTCTATGTCCAATCTGGTAATCGCACCCCGGGCGTTCAATTCATCTATAAAATCTGATGCTGTTTCAACGCTCATAATCCGGTCTGATGTTCCAATTACTGTATATATGGGAGTCGTTGCCACATTGTCAGCATCACACTTTGACGGATTGCCGGCGACAGGCATGGCGGCGGTGAACAGACGAGGATATGCAGACAGCATACTCCATGTTCCGGTTCCACCCATCGAACCGCCAAAAATATAGATGTCGGTATTGTCTAACGATTCTGAGAGGACGTGCCTGTCAATCAAAGCCTTCAGGACTCCAAGCATCGGACCGCCCCACGATTTGTCAGAAGGACATTGAGGAACAAGATAGACTGCATTGAGTTGTTTAAAGTCAAGATAGTTGGCGATGCTGTCAATACCGGCTTCTTTCATTTGGGTATCATTGTCGTTTCCTTTGCTTGAACCGCCATGCAGGTAAATCACAAGTACCTGATTGCCCATGCCGCTTGTATGCGCGACTCTGTATGGCAATTCAATTCCTGCTGCCACAATTTTTTCTGCTTCAAAAATCAAACTATTCTCTGATTTACCTTCAGCTGCGCAGAAAAGGATGCCGATTAACGACATCCAGATCCGGAAGATTTTTCCAGCGTTCATGTTATTATCTATCTGCGATTTCTATGATTCTTTCGTTTGCCGTCGCCCTTACCCATTCTGTCCAGGAGCTTCTTTTCAAGCTTATAAGCCTTGTCAATTTGCTGTTCGGAAAGGAAACCGCTGTAAATGTGATAGTATTTTTTTCGCAGGTCGAGAATTTTCTGGCTGCGATCAAGGCGCTGCTCGGTGGTCAGCCCCTTACGTGGGCCAAGTGCCCAGATTTCGCGCTGGTACTGACAATATGTTTCCACATATTTATTGGTGGTTGATTCGTCAAGCGCAAGTTCATGTGCGATGTACTGTGCCTGCTTAGTAGCCAGTTCTTCACGCGACAATCGTGGACTGCTATTGTTCTGTGCTACTGCTGTTGCCCCACTTGCCACAATCATGATGGCAATAAAGATAACTCGGAATAACTGTTTCATAATTCGCTCGTTACTGTATTTGGTTTAGAAAAAGATCCTCGTGGTATATTTCGACAAGATATTCCTGGTCGGCTTCGCTCAGATTGCCGAATGCAAGGTCTATCTGTGTCAACGGGTCATTGTGAACTGCCGACAGTGGCTTTATCATCAACAATAATGCGACACTTGCCGCTGCTGCGATCCCACCGATTGAACCCCATCGGAGAATCCGACGTTTACGCTTTGTTTGTCGGTCTTTATTCAGTGTCGCGAGGACTTTTGTCTCAATATCACCGAATGTCTCTGTCGGCATCGTGTATGGCATCCGTTTTCCAATATCGTTGAAATCAAATTTTTGAGCCATTATAATAATTTTTAAGCATTCATGTAACTGACTATCTTTTCCTTGGCAATATGATAGCTTGCCTTGACACTTGATGGAGTTGAACCGATTATGTTGGCAATCTCCTCATATTCCAGTTCGTCGTAATATCGCAGGTTGAATGTCAGTTGCTGTTTGGTCGGCAATGAAAGGATTGCGTTCTGCAGTTTCACAGCCTCGATATCCGTATAATTGACATATTCCTCATCTGCTATCGTTCTCGCCTCCGACGAATCGTTGTCTTCAAGGGAGATTATGTTATCACGCCGTTTGCCAATCAACCTGAGAGCCTCATTGGTGGCAATACGATAAATCCATACATTAAGAGAACTGTCGCCCTTGAATTTATCGATTGACCGAAATATCCGGATGAATGTTTCCTGTGTAGCATCCTGCGCATCAGAATGATGTATCACCAGACGCCGGATATGCCAATACACAGTTTCCCATTTTTCTTTCATCAGGATACGGAAACCTGATTCGGAATCACGCCGGATTGCATTGATTAATTCAGCATCGTCAGTCATGAGCTTGCGCCAGGCATAATATAGAATTTCTTTTTACCTTCAACGATTGACAGGATAGGAATATTTCTATCCAGAACAAAGGCGTCAAGTTCTGCCTCTGCCGCATCCTTGTTGAGCGATGTTATTTTCGCATATTGCTTGACGGTGAGCCGTTGATTGTTGTTCAGATAGGCTAAAGCCATTGCCAACCGTTCTTTTTGGCTGAATCTGTTGCTTACGTGCTTCGTAACAACATGGCGATGTACCGGAGTTGGGATGACCACAACACGTGCAGGATAATGAATGTGATGACGATGAGGACGGCGAGCGTCTGCCTGACTGCAACCGGCTATCATCAGAGTCGCGATTGCCATTATTTTTAGTTTTGAGCTGATGTTCATGCTTTCATTTGTTTTAGCGTTCTATTTATATGACCCAGCCAAACATCAGTCGTCAAAAATAGGTCTCAAAAATTTCCAAATTATAGATTGATTATACTTCCTCTTTATGACTTTAGAGGAATTCCCCATTCTCCTCCAAAACTGCAATATAGAGGCCAAAATGCCATCGCATTTCATGGTTTTTTAGTGCAAAATACACTTGTCTATCCTTGGCAATGTTCGTGTAATATACTGTTTATTAATAATTAATTCATTCTTTAACGAGGACGAGTATTAAGACTCGAATTTGCATATAACGTACTATTTGCCAGCCATATAAACAATTAGGATTTGTTTGTATGGCTGGTGTTTTATTGTCTCATATGGCAAAATTTGTTTGTATTAGTTCGTTATCAATATTGCTTTTTACTTACTGAATGATGAAATCGACTCAGCTTAAACGCGGTATTTTCTTTGGTGGCTGCATTATCCGCGGTCTGTCGTTTTTGCGGATACATTAATCGGCTGCTGATGAGCCGTGAGATTCGAAGATATCCACCATTTCACGGAACTTTTTTTCCTCGTCGGCTATCAGATCTTCAAACTCTTCGAAGTTGTCGGCTCCGCAGGGTATTTTAAGCGACAGGATGGCAATTTCTCCGCCATGCCCGTTGAGACTGCCGATATTGATGATCGATGTCTTGGATTCCGGTGAACCTACGGGATTTACAAGGGCTCCTTTATCGGAGCATGTGATGTGCATATAGGATATGAGCTGATGAAGATCGTCTCTCGAAATGCTATGGGCGGCAATGCGTTTATATTTCGCATCAAGGATTATTTTATCTTTTATGAAATCGGGATATCGCGGGTATCTGTTCTCTTTAAACAGCCATATTCTTCCAGTATCGACCTTGTTTCGAGGATGGGTATAACCGAAGTTCCCGATAAGGGTATAGACATATTCTTCCCAAAGCCATGCGCCGTCAAATAGGATTCCATATACTTTGTCGGCATCGCCGTTTCTCATCTGCTGACCTTTGAGTATCATCAGACAGAGGCGCTGCAATACTTTGTAGGCAGAAAAGTATGGGTGCGCCAGAGGCACCGCATTGCGTTCGATTACGTTTCGGATATCTGTCTTCCGGTAAGATGGCGTGACATTGACAATGGTATCCACATCCTGTTTTGTCGTGCAATCGGAGTACAATATATTCTGTCCGTAGGGCAGGCGGCGGATATATTCTATTGTATGTCGGACAAGTTGTGTGATATCGTTGTCGTAGCTGAATTCTCTGACAGTGTATGCCACATTCCCGACAAATGGCAGATTGCACCGAAGATGGCGGCTTACGTCGATTTTACCCCGGACACGGCTGTCGTTGTATTGGCTGACCGTATATTCCTTGTACAGGCCCTGACGTAATGCTTCGTGCAGAAGTCTGGGAAAAAGGAACGGAAGGATGTCGAGCGCCGAATCATGCCGGGAATTATGCTGCAGGTCCACTACATTGGGGAAGAAGACCTTTCGTAACATATGGTAGAGGAAATAATCGCCGGCATCATCTTTGCCGAATCTCGATCTGACCGACAACTGAAGACTGTCGATGCCTATAAAGCCAAGGATGTTGCCCGTGACAATTGCCGGACGGCGTCCCAGGTGCAGAGAGAAGACCGGAAGACTTCCGACACCGTCTTCCGACTTGTCGATTGTTGCGGGGAATACCAACAGCGACGGATTTCCGGCAATAAGGTCGCTTAGCGGAATGTCGGCTATCTTTTGTAGAGACGGAATCCACTCGGGATTGGCAGTGAGTGAACCATTGTTGTTATCCGTTGTGCGGATATGCTCAGATTCCGTCATATTGTTCCTTGAGATATTTCAGTTTTTGCCCGTTTTCGTCGATACCGCGCAGATATTCGGTCAGCAGAGGGGAGAGATGATATTCCCACAGCATGCCGAAAGGATCTTCGGAATCTTTATAGAGCGAATATTTGATGTAGTAGGCACCTCCGGTCATGTAGGCTTTGGAAAGACCGACTTCCGGCGACACGATAGCCTCATTAAGTCGTGACATCTTCTTTTTTAGTAAATCGAGAGTTTTTTGGTCCGGCATATTGCCCTCCCATGCCCCCGGGCTGTCGAGTATGCCCGCGCTTTCGGGTGCGCCGACTTCCCGGAATGCGAACCGACGCCGCATGGCGAAATCCATGCGGTCTACGCTACGGTCGATGTCGTTCATAGTGCCTATTACATATACATTTTCCGGTATAAAGAACCATCCGGTGCTGTCTTCGTCAACCTCGTTGTCGAACAGGGTAGGCTCCTCGATAAGATTGGCATACTGGGTGCGCACCTTGCCGGCGGAGCCGCGGTAGCCGGGGTCGATCGAAAAGAACAGCTCACCGAACACTTTGCTTATCTCGGCACGGTTTATTTCGTCGATTATGAATACGAAGTTTTTTCTCTTCACAGCATCGGTTGCAGTGGTAGCAGGTGAAGATTCGTCGGCGAAAGAGTCCTCATTAAGGGAATACATCGTATTGAGGACGGTCCAATATCCCGACTCATGGCATCCGCCAATGATATCGCGCATCGCAGTCGTGATATTGGTAATGCTATTAAGTTTTTGCTGTGTATCGTATACTGCGGCAATTTTTAATATGCGGGCCAGAGATATGGTATAGGTCTTGGAGCTGTTGCTCGTGCCGATAATGATGTTGTCCTGATTGGAAAGCATTACTTTCAGGGGTTTGCCTTTGCGTTGGACTATCGTGGTCACAGCCCCATTTTTAATGTTGTCTACAAGAGCCATATATCGCCGTTTGATGTTTCGCTCGGCGTTCAGCTGGGACGCTCCTTTTGCGCTGTCGGTCAGGTTTGTGAGTGCCTTTTCGCAAAACCGGCGGAATATGCCCGGGCGCAGTTCGAATCCGATATTTCCGTCCTCTCCGTTCCTGACCGGGCGCAATCCTTCGACAAAATCCGTATAGTCATAGTTCGGATGGAACTGGACGAATTCGGTTTCGGCGTCCATAGCTTTGGCAATTTCCTTGGCCAGGTATGTTTTGCCTGTTCCCGGCGCTCCGTGGAGTATGATGTTTCTGTTGCTTTCGAGGAGTTTGATATAGCTTTCCATAATTATATTCTTTTGCAGACTTGAGAAGAGAGGGGATGTCGTGTCGATTTTCCCGCATTTTTCAATGCCATATTCAGTGGAGACTTCCTTTATTGTGGCCCAGATGCTGCCGTCTTTCTGATGCCAGCTGATACCGTAATTGTCCACTCCCGCAGAATGGTCCGACGGATTGTGCCAGATCTAGCGGTCTACGATAATCCGGTGATTCCAGTCGCCGAGTTCGGACATCGATTTGTCGTTCGAGACACTTGTTACTTCGCCATATGCCACCAGCACGTTGTGGTATTTGAGTATTGCGATATCGCCCGGCCGCACTTTTTTGAACGGTCCTTTCTGCGATGTGCTGTCGTGCATGAAATGTCCGGAATATCTGATGCACCGTTCGAAATTCTCCGCCTCGTAATCTTCGCCGGGCCGGGCCACGCTGCATATGAAGAATTTTCTATCCATATAAAAATGTCAACTGAATATGGTTTAACGGCAAAGATAAGGCTTTTTTGTCCTATAATCGCAGAATGGCCAAATAAATACGATAAAAGACCAATTTTAGCCATGATTTTATGAAAACATTTCTGTTATTAAACAACCTCTTAAATTTGGTTCAGATAGGTTCACGGTATGCTTTTTACGCTTCGCCGACGGTAGCGCCGGTAAGGAATATGGCCGTCTATATCGCACTACGGGCTTGACTCTCGTTGCGACTGGCGATGAATCGGGAGTGCACGTGAGATAGGCGGATCTGGTTGCTGATCCGGTTGCTGACTGAGCGGAAAATCTTCTTATTTTACTACAAAGGTTTCGACGAGCTGGAGGTCGGCGCCTGTCGGTGCTTCTTCTCCCGGGGCCAGTGGCGTAAAAACAGTGAATTCGGTCGACTGCTTGCCATCGATTGCCGATGCGTTTTCGAGCAACCATTTGATGGTGGCCAAATGTGTCTGTTTATTTTTAAGGTATGTGTCGACAACTTTGTTGCACTGGTCGATGATTTTCTTGCTTTTGCTCAGTTCTTTGCCGTATTTTATCGATGCTATGCCCAGCGAGGGCAGCGAAAGGGCTACCGAAGCCTGCTGCACGCGCAGAGTGTTGACCATCGAATTGAGCTTCTGCAGGTTCTCGATTTCGCGCTTTATCTCGTTTGCCAGTTCCGGGATGCGTACTTCGAATGGTACGAAGTTGGCTCCGAGAGCAGCCTGAACGCCTGTGGCGTCGTGCACGGCATTGCGGCCGCCATTGTTGACCACCCGCGTGGCCTTGCACACGGCGCCCCGGGCATCCCTGAGATACCAGGTGTGAAATTCGTGCTTAGGCTGGCCTTCGTTGTTGTGCATAAGGGCGTCGACGCCGTTGTAGAGCTGGTACACTCTTTCGAAATATTGATTGACGTTGCTTACGGGCGTCGTCGGCGGGCGCTTCCATTTTTCGGGTGACGGGACGTCAGTCCAGTCGAATATACTGACTTCGGCATGCGATTTGACACTCGATGCCGGGCGGCTAAGTTCGCTTTGTGCTTTCGATAGTTTTGCGTTATATACTATGTATTTTCCCGATCCGTTGTCGCAAGGCATCCAGAATATGAGCTGCCGGCATCCGTTGATGGGCACGGTGAAGGTTGTGGGACCGTTCATTTCGTTGAGCATAAGTTCGGCCATCACTTCGCCGTCGGCTCCGATGAGGAGTCGCTGTTCGCGGTCGGTAAATGTGCCGGCGTCGAGCAGCCCGGCATCGGCGGGGCTTATGCAGGCCACGGTAAACGTTACCGAATTGTATGCGCCATAGGTATTGAATGCCGCTACGGACGAATCCTCGGCCTCACCGCCTGCCGCCAGCATCATCAGGCCGGCCATGCCTGCGAGAGAAGAGCCGACCATTGCTCCCCCCACCATGCCTCCGGCCACAAACGAAGAGCCCACGGCTGTGGCGCCTATGGCACCTGCTGCCGCGGCGTTGGGATCATCGCCGAGTACGCCGTGCTCAAGCGAGAAATGTACGCTTGTTTTCAGTAGGAATCCGTTGTTGATGCGTGTGCCGTCGCGCAGGGTCCAGTATTTTTTGATGTCAGATCCGTCGAAGCACTGGCTCTGAGTGCCGGATACAAAATGGAGATACGGCTTGGTGAGACGCAGCAGGTCGATATTGTCCGGGCAATCCGGCGTCGAGTGTGTGAACAGATCGTTGTCCACGATTTCGCCTCGATAGAGCACGATGTCGGCAACGCCTACAGTGCCGCCTCCCTTGCGGTTGTCGAAGGTGAGTTTGCGGCATTTGTCGATTTTTACCCAGTGTGTGGTCGGCATTGCCGTAGCCCGGACCGGAACAGTGTAGAGGATCTTGTCGTCGGCGAGTACGTTGATTTCACCGTCTTTTACGTTCGACAGTCCTACCGGGCCGGTGGTAAATGTGATGTAGTCGAACTGATTTCCCAGATCGAACGAGGCCGACGAATAGATGTGGTCGTGGAACACGCTTGCTCCCGAAGTGAAGAGCATGCCTTCGGAGTGCTTTACACCGCCCATCGAGAAGCCGATGTAGTCGCTTTCGCCGGTGAAGAGCATCTCGTCGCGCTCGAGGCCGCCGAGGATGGCGAACGGTTCGATATTGCTCATCAGCGGGCATACGTCGGGCAGTTTCGCCAGTGCGGGGTCGGCGACAGCCGGTGCAGACTCTCCTGTTGTTTCAGGGCTCATGCCTTTGGGCCATGCCGTGATGTCGGCAAATCCGGCGTTGATGTCCCACTCCGACTGCTCGGAATGGAAGGACAGGCGGCTAACACCGGTCACATCGATCACCACCTTCTCGGCAGTGTCGAGCTGCCGTATTTCTTTCTGGTATATAGTGTAGCCGTCGCCCTGTATCGTTATGTAGCCCTGACCCTCGGCGGTATTTTTGTTGTTGTCGAGCGGACCGATGATGAAGCTCAGTTTCTCGTACTGCTTGTTGAGATTGAACATCACGCCGCCGAAGTGGCCTCCCGAAATCTGCATTCTCATGCTCATGGCTATTCCGTTGTGGTATTTATGGCCATTTATTTTCAGGGTTTTGTATTTTCCGGTGGGCGATATGAGCAGTACATTGTTGTTGTGATAGTACGGACTCAGTTCTGTCACAAGCAATGTTTTGTTTTTGGCCGGGGCCTGGTTCAACGCCGGTTTCTGAGCCTTTTCGGCTGCAGTCCAAAGCATAGGCTGCCCTATGCCAAGATAGATTTCACCCGAAAGGATGTCGAAAGTCACCTCCTGTGCGCCGGCGACATCGATTTCGTACGGCCGTGGTATATCGAAATCGTAGAATTTGTCGTCGACCTTTTTCTTGCCGTCGACACGCACGGTAACTATCGACGGGTCGCTGCCTACCGAGCTATTGTCCATCGGGCCCATCATAAATGTGAGCTTGCTGTATTTGCCTCCAAGCCTGAATGTTACCTTGCCGGTCTTTTCGGGCGCGATCAGATAGCCGCCGCCACGGCCCAGCGAGAAGCCGGATGTGGCCGAATAGTCTCCCATCATCTTCAGTTTCTTCCCTTTCACCACCGATGTGTAGGCAACATCGTTGCTGCGGGAGCATGAAGTCAGTGGAGTCGCTGCTTCGGCGGCAAATGCCGAAAGAAGCAGGCATGAAATTATGATAATGATTTCTGCGAAAGATTTCATGGATATTTCCGGTTATTAGAGTGAGAGATATGATTGATTTGCAATGAGTGCCCAAAGATACGTATTTCTTTCTATAAATCAAAACTTTGCGCGTCTGAGATTCACACAAGATGGACGGTTGTTTTTTTTGATGTGTGTTTTTACTTTCTTAATGGAGCGGAGTCTAATTTATGAAGGTGAACTACAGAATTATTAAACACCGTCGAAAAAGAATATGAGAAAGATATTTTTTATCCTGATTATGGCTGTCGGCCTGTGTGGTGGCTATGCCTCGGCCGGAGAGCGTCATGACGGCCACCGCGGGCACAGCGCCTACGAGCAGCGGGGGCGGCATCACCGCTCGCCTTATTTCGTTATCGACAACAAGGTTTTCTATGACGGGCGCCGCATCGACGGCGCATCGACATCGGGCTTTTCAATACTGCGCGACGGATATGCCAAGGACACCTGGGCGGTATACTATTGCGGTGTCAAAATCGACGGTGCATCAAGTGGTTCGTTCAGTGTATTGGGTTATGGCTATGCCAGGGACACGTGGAATGTATACTACAATGGCGTGAAGATAGCCGGAGCCTCTGCCGGCAGTTTCTCTGTACTATCCGACTGGTATGCCCGCGACACATGGAACGTGTACTACGACGGAGAGAAGATTCCCGGTGCATCGCCCGACAGTTTCCGAGTGCTTCGCGACGGCTATGCCTGCGATACATGGAACGTATATTTCGATGCGGCCAAAATTCAGGGAGCCTCGCCCGACAGTTTCAAGGTGCTACGCGACGGCTACGCCCGCGACACCTGGAACACATATTATTACGGCCATAAAATCGACTGAACAGTCCGCTGCAGGGCCTCAGGAGAGGGAGTATGGACGGAGGTTCGCCGAATATTTTTCTTCAATGCGTTTGGTCTCGGGATGGCTCCTCTCCAGTCCCATGATGAGAGTGTCTCCAAAGTGGAAGAGCTTGCCCGAGAGTTCTCTGAAATTTGTGTTGACAAATTCTTCCGGCGACTGATGTTCGGGAATCACTTTGTAGAATATGTAATACCGGTCGATCAGGCGGATAAACGACTCTCTGAAAACCTTTCGAGCTCTGTTCCGGAAGTTTTCCTGTTCGGCACTATTGTCCTTTCCATAGAGGGCGATAAGATAGAGAAAGTTGATGTCGTAGTGCGATAAAATCAATGTATCGCGGTCGAAGAGCCGGTTTTCAAATTGTATGATCCGGTGCTGTAACAGCGGTTGCCCGTCTTTATCGACATCGTGTGGCTCGAGATTGTCCGATGTATAGGAATAAGGCTCGGGGCTATTGTCTTTTTTGATTTTGGCCGATATGAAGAAGTTTGGCGTTATGTTATATCCTTCGGTGAGAGTGTCGCGATAAGGCAGATAGCCACGGCGTCGCTTTTCTTCATCCGTACCTTTGCCGTAGGCTATGTCGAGTGTCAGCTGTATGACATTCTTCGCATAGGTGAATTGTTTGTAGATCGATTCGCTGCCGATTGCCGACCCCGCCTTATAGTACTTGCTGTCGGCGATATGATATACCTTGCTGTCCGGATTGACAAGCGCTTCGTACGGGTAGATATGGTCTATTATTTTGCCGTCTTTCTGAGTCTTGAATCCGGCGGGGACTTTTTCTCCCAGCAGAGTGTCGATTATCGACTCAAATACTGACTCGAAGTTTTGTGCGATCAAGAAGTCTTCGGCTTTTCCGGAAGAGTGTATTCGGTCGGAGTTCTCAAAGAATGAATAGCATAGCGACCACAGCTTGAGAGCCGTGTCGCTGAAGTACTTGTATTTTATCTGGCGCAGCCTGGTCTTGCCGAATCCGTTCAGGTAATGTTCGAACCGGCTGCCTCGGATGGTTTCGTAGTTACAGTTTATATCTGCGCTGAAGCCATACTGCCTGTTGATATATTCGAGTATCGAGAAAAATATCACCAATAGTTCTTCATCGAAATCGATCTGTTTCTTTTTATTGATCGGATTCAGATATATCGGGGTTTTCTTTTGTCTTATAGGCGTCTGATGTGATATCGTTTTATTCCAGTTTACCCGGTTGTAGCCCCTGTGTATATTCTTGATTTCGAACATTACATAGTCTTTGTTTTCGCGGGCAAAGCGGAGCAGCGACAGTATGGTGTCTATAATGGTGCCGTTCTTGGTTCGGGCTGTGGAGTCTACATCGGATATTGTATGGCGGCTTACTATGGATGTGTCGTTGTTTTTATAGAATATGTTTATCGCCCTGTAGATCCATATCGAAAACATCTGGAGAAACGATCTGTCCGCTCCTTCGAGTTGCGAGTTTTCAAAATCCAGCAGATCCGTCGGGCTGTACCGGTTGAGAACCAGGCCTTTCCCGGTGGTATCATTTATATCATTCTTGTCTTTGGTAAGAACGACTTTCGGCAGGAAGAAGATGCAGTCGTTTATTTCGGGATTGAAGCAATAGCCCACATAGGGAGGGCGGATTTCCCGTTTTTTGTTCGGGAAATCCAACAGTCGCGGAGGCAGAATCTGTTTCAGCTTATCCTCCTCATAAGGATATCCTTCAATTACTATCCTCATTATCCTCTACGCCGGTTGTATTTTCGGATCCTACGGTTTTCTTAGAGTCGGAACGTACTTCCGGTGTTACTCCCAGATTTTTTATAAAGGCGTCGACAAGTGCATTGTCTACCATTTTGAAGCGTGGCGTAAAGTCCTTGAACGAGTGTTGCTCTTTGTGGGCGCTGTCGGGATTTCCGTCGGCGGAAAAATAGAAGACAGATGTTCCGTCTTCGCTAAAATCCTTGTATACATCGTTCCACAGATAGAAAATTACCTTCGACACGAAGTCGTTTGCTGTAATAGTCCGGTTGCCGTTGCGAGGTTTTACAAACCAGAAACCAAGCTGCTTGTCTTCGGACCGTGTTATGCCGAAAATCCGTTTGTTTACTTCTTCGAGGAAGTTGCCCCAGTCATATCGGTACGCATCTGTCTCGATGGTCCGTTTCACTATCTCTTTCCTGTCATTTTCCGGTTTTGTTTCAATCGGCATGTATACCCAATCCCAGCGACGCTTAAATGCGGAATCAATCGGGAACAGCGACTGATCGGAAGTATTCATGGTAGCGAGGATGTGAAGATTGGGAGGCAGCTGCATCCGGCGTCCTGTCCTGACATCGGCATCGGCGATACCGACAGCCGAGAATGCCTTGCACAGGTATTGCTGCAGATCGCTGTCGGGTGTTGTCCGGTATGTGGAATAGCCGTCGGAATCACGGTCGAGTAGTTGAAATATGTCTCCGAATATCTGGGCACAGTTTCCTCTGTTGATTTCCTCGATTACCAGATAGACCGGCCGGCGCAGATTGCTCCAGGCCCGGACATAGGCATTGACGAATGCCTGCGGAGTGAATTCATAGGTAATCTCGCCATTATTGCGGTATTCTTCTCTTTCTTTCAGAAGAGATGTAAGAATCGATTTGAAGTATGTCTCATTGTTCCATCCGAAGAAGTCGACGATGAGTTTGTTTGCGCTGATTAAATTTTTTTCTTTGACTGCCGGCAGTATGCTTTCGGCATTTTCAAAGATAAAATCTACCTGAGCTGATACACCTGTTACTGTTTTCGCCTTTTCGATCAGTTCGTCGGCTCCGGTTATGCGGGCAGTCATTTCCTTTTTGACGGGTTTGTAGCAGCCTACGAACGAGGCATAATCCGTCTCCGGATGGAAGGTGATGCGGATAACATCGTCTTCATTGCCGTATACTGTTTTCAGATTGTGGGATTTGCCCACGCCCGGTGCTCCGAAGAAAATCTGCTGTAACGCGGTCCGGGTATTTTTCCTGTCGGGTGACGGATGTCGGACAAAAGGCCACCGGTATCTGTCGATGTCGATATTTACAGGTTCCCTGAATGCGGCAAGGCCTGCGCTTTCTCCGGCGAAGGGATAGCACAGGTCGGGAGTTATGAGCCATTCGGCTGTATAATCGTCGGGATAGAACCATCCGGCGTAGAAATCGCCACTGTCGGTCTTGAGGATGAATACATACAGTGGCCTGGCAGATTCATTGTAGTCGCTGCGGGGGAAATCGCTGTATTCCGATTTCCATATGTTGATTCGCTTGTATTTGTTTTGCTCGCGTATGCAGTTCGAGGTATCGCGTCTTTGCGATATCACAACAGTCTGAGGCGGCAGATCCAGTGAGAGACTGTGCACCGGCGCTTCCCATTTATATCCGGAGCCGAGAGGTTGTCCCGGCCCAAAAAATGAATTCAGGTCGGCATCCGGAATTTTACCTTTGGGTAGGTCGATATATGTCTGGCTGCCGCCTCCGTCACTATTGATCTGGTCGGTAATAGCCCTGAACTCATTTTGAGTTAAACGTCTGAACAACCAACTGACTGCCTTCATTTCTGTATGTATATCAAATATTCGGTCAGATAAGGATCTTTTTTGCTGTTATTGCTTTTGAAGCGTTTGTATCTTATCCGGTGGATTTTTATGGCACCAAATATAGCTAAAAATTTTTGTAATTCTTCTATCGGAAGAAGGCCGTCTTCACTATAGCTTATAAAAATATGCCTTGCATGAATATTATTGATAATCTGAGTGAAGGAGTCTCTGATTTTGAGTTTGGAGCAAAAATTTGAGTAGCGGTCGCGCCAGGGCCGCAATCCGCTTTCGCCGATGGCCTCGGGATTGTCTTCGCGGGCCAGTGTCTCCAGGATATGGTAGTTGGCCGCGTACTGCCTCTTGATATAGGGCGGATCTATGTAGCATACATCGGCGGTGAGGGTTTCGGCGAGAGTTTCGGCATAGCCGCACAATACCCGGTGGCCGATATTGTCGTTATTCTCTATCGCACATGGCTTCAGCTCGATGGGCGTACAGGCCCGCTGTACGAAATGCGACAGATAGTGCCCGTATGTGCCGGCTATGTTTGCAATATCGTTGCTGTCCAGAATCAGAGTATGTAGCAGCAGCGAGTGTTCTATCGAGTCGGTCCGGCCGGCTTCATGCCATTCTTTTATCTTGGCTCTTATTGCGTCGATTTTCTTCGCGTTTTCAGCCGTGTAGTACATTCGCGGCTTCGATGCGTTCGCGGGCTGCCCTTCAGGCGAAAATTCGGTGTAGAAATAGCCGCATATTCCCTGCAGGCTGTTAAGATAATCCAGCACTTTGGGGTAATTGTCGGTGGAATCGGTCTGTAACCCCGGGATTAGGCCTACAAGACCGTTAAAAGAGGGTGGGGCGTCTAAGAGCAGATTGACTCTCAGATGATGCAGGGAATAGGTCATGACGTCGGAAGCTGTCACACGGAAACCTTTCCTTCTCAAAGCAAGTGAAAAATTTCCGGTGCCGGCCATCAGATCTATAATAGTTTCGGCGTCAGGAACTTCCTGTCGGATCAGGTCAATTATAGTATTTGCGAGTTTCTCTTTCGACCCTATATATCGATATCCCATTTTTTCTCCGGAATGTTTAATAGTCTTTTAAATGGGACTAATGGTTCTGCTTCACTTATTGTGGTCATTATTCGCTTAAAACTTTGGCTGTTTAAGCGAAATAATTTCATAATCAGTGTCTCTAAATATAAATCTTTCTTTGGCGGGAGGCTTATTGACTTGCCCCTGTAGATGGCCCTGACAATTTTTTCTATCTCAGCCACATATTCCCGGTCGGCTTTTGTGAAATCGTGATAATCGGGCACCGGAAGACTCCCCACCATCTCCTGCGAGAGATAAGGATGCGAGCACCAGTTGGATGAGCCGAATTTCTTGATTATGTAATATGTCGTAACCCTGCTGTTAAGGATGGCTATGAAGAACTCCGGCGATAAATCGGGCGGACAGTCGGCCGTCTGTTTCAGTATATACACGACCTGATTGACTATATGCTCTTTATAGTCTAAGACCGCTGTTATTCCTACACCGGTCTTTCGGACTAATATTTTGGGCCCGAGATAAAAGGCAAGGTCTTTATAGTTTATTCCGTCTTTGCCTGTCTCTATGGTGTGTCGCGATGAATAAGAATACCGCGAAAGATCTTCGCCGCTTAAAAACGGAAGATGGCTGCCGTCGGGACGGACGGTGTCGGATATGATAGTTTCTTTGACCGCTTTAGCTACATCGAAGCTATGCCCGCAGTGGCAGCATTTGTGCGGGCTGTTTTTCTTCAAGGGCATCGGTTGCCATTTGCGGCAGCCCGGACACTGTATGATTGTCCCTTTTTTTGATAATTCTACTCCCCGGGCGGATTTCAGGAAAGAATGTAGTCTGGGACGCGATTCCAGTTGTGAGATCAGCGAGACATCATCGGGCGACACATCGGTCGAGAAGTTATAGGAGTCACGGATAAAGTCGTCCTGGCTGCATCGGTGTAGAAACCGTTGCTCTGTTTTATCGAATGAATTCTTGTTTGCCAGGATCTCCTTGCTGACAACATTGGGGTAGTGGACACACTCGATATGGTTGTTCGGAGAATAGCCTTTGATGCCGACTATAACCGACACGGACGTATTTACGCTGTCAAAGAAAAATTCGCCTATTCGGCCAATAAATTTTATGGAAGTGGTGTCGAGCAATAGCTTTCTCACCGGCGTATGCTCTTTCCTGAAAATCGAATCGGGCAGAATGAACGCATATACTCCGCCGTCGGGAAGCAGACTCAGGCTTTTTTCAATAAACAGGTCATAGATATCATATTGCCCGGATGCGGTGCGGAATTTCGAAATCGCATCTATGTCAAGAGATATTTTGGCCCCCCATGGCGGGTTGCTTATAATACAGTCGAAGCCTTTTATGCCGCATTCTTTTTTTATCGCAGACCAGCCGTCTTGCGTATCGGAAGAAATAACCGGATGTAATGCGTCGGTATTGAAAAGACGATTGTTTTTACCGAGCCGGACAGATGTTCTTCTTAGAGCTTGCTCATCGATATCTACACCGATATAAAAATCTTCTGGATTTTTGCGTATGGCATTTACCGCAATGAGAAGTTCTCCGTCTCCGACCGCCGGATCCAGCACCGAAACAGGCCTGTCGGCCGGCAGATATAGGGACAGCTTCGACGCAACATACATGGCAAGGGTGGCCGGGCTGTAAAACGAGCCCAGCTGCTTTTTCTGCCTTTTGAGTTCTGTTGCTTCCATACTTGCCTGACTGATGGGGGGCGATCTAATGCAAAGGTACGAATAATTTCTGATATGGAGTCTGGGCCCGTAACCGCAGGGGCTGCACCTCCGGGCCTCAAAACAGCCGGCCGACATTCCGATTTGGATGCGATGCGTGATTGTTTTATATTTGTATTGTCGTTTCTATAAATGAATACAGGTAGCTTCCTCTCGCTTTTGCCTGTATGAGGACTTGCAAATAAACACCGGATTATGATAGAAGAGATTTTAAGGCACAACCGACAGTTTGTCGACGAAAAAGGATACGAGCGTTTTCTTACCTCCAAATATCCCGACAAGAAGATTGCCATAGTCACCTGCATGGATACGCGCCTTGTGGAGCTGCTTCCGGCGGCTCTGGGGCTGCGTAACGGCGATGTAAAGATTATCAAGAATGCCGGCGGGGTGATAACCAACCCGTTCGATTCCACCATGCGCTCGCTCCTTATAGCGGTCTACGAGCTTGGCGTGGAGGAGATAATGGTCATAGGGCACACCGAGTGCGGCGTACAGGGCATGAATGCCGCCGAGATGCTGCGTCTGATGAAAGAACGCGGTGTGCCCGAGAGCAATATATCGCTCATGCGCCACTGCGGTATCGACCTCGACAAGTGGTTGCACGGCTTCGACGAGGTGACGCAGTCGGTGGCCGAGACTGTCGACCTGATCCGCAACCATCCTCTCATGACCACCGATATCCGCGTTGCCGGCTACGTTATCGACTCGGTCACCGGCGAGCTGCGACCCATCTGACAGCCCGGAATCTATAAAAATGTTAAACAGGCGTGATGTTTGAGTATATCTTGTCTGTACCCTGTCCGTTTTACCTCTCAATGTTTTCACGGTTGCATCCATGTTTGCCGCGATCGCTCTCACCGCATCGTCAACCCCGATTTCAACGCAAACAACGGCAACGGCTGGAGCGGCACCTTCTTTACCGCCGCAAGTGCCGGTGTGGCTGAGTTCTGGAACGAGACCTTCGACAAGTATCAGGACCTCGCCGACATGCCCGCGGGCAAATACCGCCTCGAGGTGCAGGGCTTCTGCCGCTACTGCTATCAGGCCGAATCGCGTGCCGCCCACGACACCGGCACCGAGCAGCTGCTGGCAAGCTACTACATGAATACGGCCGAAAACCCCTTCATGTCGCTCTACGACACCACGCTTCTGGGGGTGCCCGACAATGTGGGCCAGTCGAACACAGCCTTCAACGTCAACGGCGACTGGTGCTGTTTCGACAACTTCCGCCTTTACTACAAAGGCGCGCAGTCGGGTGTTGAAAATGTGATTTTCAACCGCCCCGACGGCCCCGTCAACGTCTACACCGTTGCCGGTGTCCTCATCCGCGAAGCCGTATACCCAGCCGAAGCCACCGCAGGCCTCGCCCCCCGGCATCTACATTGTCAACAACCGCCAAGTCCACATCCTCTGATCCCCCCACCATCAAAACGAGCGGAGCGCCCCACCGGCCGCCCCGCTCGTTTGCTTTGTGTGCTTCCTATCATTAAACCCACCCTCGTATTATTGAGAAACGAGGAGACTCGCGGTACACATAATTTTTTAGAGTGATTATTGTCTACGAATCAGATCTCGCGTGGTTGCGAAATGAGGGAGACCCTCGGTGAGCGGGTCGTGGGACATTCGCGCAGGGTGGAGCGAAGCGAGACCCTGCGATTCGTCGCCCCCACAAAAAGAGAAACCCGCGTGAGCGGGTTGCGAGACAACGGCCATGGAGGCGGGGTCCATGGCCGTTGTCGGTATTGCAGAAGATGCGTTAGCGGATGATTATCTTTTCGATGCGGCTGCCTTGCCGGATGACATAGACGCCCGGATTCAGGCCGTCGATGCTGTCGGCTACTCTTACGCCGGTGAGATTATATACTTCGACGGGCATATCGGCATTGATATCGTCGCCCGGAATCTTGCCGATGCCGGTTACATCGCCGTTCACGTTATAGAAGTCTTTCCAGAAGTCGGCCGTCTTGTAGAGGGATACTGCCTCTGTCGGGACGCAGAGGCGACATGTCGATTTGTCGACAGCGCCCAGGGCATTTGCTCCCACTTCGGGAGGCGTTGTGCTCCGGCAATAGATATCGCTTACACCGCCGAGGTCCATAAATGCATTGTTGCCAAGCTTACGTACGTCGGGGCCGAACTCTATTATGCTCACAGGCCGGTTCCGGAAAGGTGTATCGACTGCCGCTCTGGCCATAGTGCCATAGCCGGTAATTTCGGCCGCATCACAGCAGACCCTTGTCGAAGCATCGTTCGATGTATTGAGCGCGAAAGCACCGTTTTCGATTGTCCTGATTCCTTTTCCTATGCGGATTTCTTTCAGGTCATAGCATTCGGCGAAGCATCCGTTCGACAGCATTTCCACATTATCGGGAATGTCGACCGATTCGATGGCGGTATTCCAGAATAATGAATCGGGAATAATACGGACCGTCTCGCCTATTACGAGATTCTTAAACCTGGGACAGTTCCTGAAAGCCGGCCCGATATAATCGTCACCGGCATACTCGCCGCTGTTTGCCTGTTCGGCATTATAGTACACGGCCTCCAGATTGCCGCAGTTATTAAATACAGTATTTGCAATCTTTGTGATAGAGGCGGGTATTGTCACCGATTTTAAATTGTCGCACGAATAAAAAGCGTTTCGTCCGATTTCCGTGACCTTATATTGCAGTCCGTCGTGTTCCACATATTCCGGCACGACGAAATCTATCGGCTCGGAGGCTGTGATTCCGGTGATGGCCGTGGTGAGATTATTGGTGTCGTATGTGAATGTCAGCTGATAGTCAGCACCGTCGATCGTGTCATAGGTCTCGATTTTGCTGAATAAATTCCACGGCGCCGTAGCCTTTATCTTGTCTAATGCCGCTTTCTTCACATAGAGTGTCGGAGTGTTGTAGTCAATGAAATTATTGTCGAGGATAGCGACAGGTTCATCCGCGTCATAATATATTTTTTCAAGATTATTGCAGCTGGCGAACATATGTCCTTCCGTTGAGCAGATGGACCCCGGTATAGAGACTGAGATGAGGTCCTTGCAGCTGATAAATGCCATTATACCAACCGTCGTTACCGACCCCGGTATTGTGACAGACGTCAGACCACTCATGCCAAAGGCAAAATCATCGATGGTAGATACTGAATCAGGTATTGATATTGACCTCAGACTGCTACAATTTTGAAAAGCCGATGATCCGATAATTTTTACCGAATTGGGAATTGTTACCGATGCCAGATTGCGGCAGCCGTAAAAGACACTTGGGCCAATCGCTGTGACCGGACCGGGAATCATTACGGAGGTAAGATTGCCGCAGCCATAGAAAGCCATGTCGCTGATTGCGGTGACTGAAGCGGGGATTTCGTAGCTTGTATTCTTTTTTCCGGCCGGATAAAAGGCCAACAATGTCATATCTTTGCTGAAGACGATGCCGTCGATTGAAACATAGTTGGGGTTATCATCCTCAACATAAAGATACTCTAAATTTTCACACCCATGCAAACCGGAAAATTCATTAAGAGAATTCGGTACAGTAATCGAGGTTAAACCGCTGCATCCGCCCAAAGCGTTAAAGCCTATCGATGCTACGGACTTTCCAATCGTTAATGAGGTCAGACTGCTGCACGCGGCAAATGCACCCCCGCCAATCTCTGTGACTGAATCGGGAATCGTTAAAGATGTCAGACTGCTACAGCCATTAAAGGCCGACATTCCAATCTTAGATACAGAATTGGGTATGGTTACCGATCTTAGTTCGCTACAGCCGTAAAATGTTGAAGAGGGAATCTCTGTGAGGGATTCGGAGAGTGAGACCGAGGACAGAGCGCTGCAAGCGGAAAAAGCTTCCGAACCTATCGATGTAATAGAATCAGGCAGAGTCAATGATGTCAGGGCACTACAGCCGTAATAAGCATCTCTGCCTATCGAAGTCACAGATTCGGGGATGACTACCGAAGTCAGATTGCCGCTTCCGTAGAATGCAAAATGGTAGATATACGTGACCGAAGCGGGTATCTCATATGTTGAATCGGTTTTGGCCGCGGGATATTGATAGAGTATGGTTTTCTCTTTGTTGAAAAACACTCCGTCGGCCGAGCTATAGTTCGGATTATCTTTATCGACATCGATAGCAGACAGACCGGTGCATGAATAAAAGGCAAACTCGCCAATTGTTGTGACTGAACTTGAGATGTCTATAGAAGTGAGGCTATTACACCTCTCAAAGGCATATCTGTCGATTGAAGTTAATGTATGTGGGAATGTAATACTGCGCATAGTACATCTATTAAAAGAACTCGATCCGATGCCGACTACCGTATAGAATTTATCCATATAGACGACACTGCTCGGTATTGTCACATTGTCGGCATAGCTTACCCAGCCTGTTACTTTACAAGTGCGCTGAGTTTCATCGACAATTTCATATTTTAGTTCAGATCCACTGTAGGAAAAAGAAAAGGTCTGCGTCCATGCCGATAATGCCGACAGCAGACAGATAAATAGGATTAGCGTTTTTTTCATAGTTTATAGCATTAGTGTGCGCCAAAAGTCATGAAAGTGCTCTTATATTATTTAGATTCAGGTTGTTAGAGACAAGAGTTCTTTTAATCCCGCATTGACTGCGCAAAAGTATGCAAACCTTTTTATTTCAAAAATTTAAATTTGGTTCAAGTTGGTTCACACCATGATTTTTATGCTCCGAGGCTCATAGAGTCCGGATATAAGAGCGCCATATTTAGCCCCAGCCTTTTCTCGCGACCCGCTCCCGCGGGTCTGTGTGAGGGGTGGGGGCTCCGCACGCAGGGTCTCGCTTCGCTCCACCCTGCGCTATTGTCCGGGCACCCGCTCGCCGCGGGTGCTTTCTCTCGACATGTCATTCATCTCATTGTCGCGCTATTGTCCAGACACCCGCTCGCCGCGGGTGCTTCCTCTCGACATGTCATTCATCACATTGTCGCGCTATTGTCCGGCCACCCGCTGGCCGCGGGTGCTTCTTCTCGACGCGTTATTTTTTTGTGGGGTCGTCGGGGGCGGCCGGGCGGGTGGAGGCGGGGGAATCGGGGGCGGCGGGATCCTGGAAGAAGGGATAGGGGACGCCAAAGATGTCGTCGATCTTGCGGCCAGGGCTGAGATAGCCGTCGACGATGGTGTCGCGACCCGAAGGATTCTCGAATGTATACAGCATGAAGTACCGCAGCATGGCGGCTACGTGCTCGAAGACAAGGTCCTGTATACCTTCATATGGGAACCATCCCGAGGTAGCCGTAAAGCAGTAGATCTGGAAGGGAATGCCGGCAGCCGTCTGCGGAAGCGTCGACACGAAGCAGTCGCTGGTGTGCGATATATTGGGATTGGCGTCGAGCCACATTTTCATGTAGGCACGGAAAAGGCCTAGATTGGTGTCGATGGTGCCGTTGACAAGCCCTTCGGGATTATCGACATCGGCCACCTTGCCGGCGGCGCGCTGTGCCAGTTTGCGGGTTATGTAGTCGTCCATCATCGGCACCTTGCGTATCATATCGAGCATCTGCGGAGTGGCGGGCAACACACTGTCGGCATCGATCATGAAGCAGCGGCGTATGCGGCGCGTATGGCTCTGCTGCATGGTGCGGTAGTTGGTAAATCCGGCGCTGATGAGATTATATGGAGGCAGAGTGGTGGTGGTCTTGTCCCAGTTGAGCACCTTCACGGCAATGAGCGACACTTCCTGCACCGTGCCGTTGGCATTTGTGCCGGGAACCTCTATCCAGTCGCCAACATGGAGGCTGTCGTTCTCCGACAGCTGCACCCCGGCCACCACGCCCAGAATATTATCCTTGAAAATCAGCATCAGTACGGCCGAAAAAGCGCCCAGGCCGGCCAGAAGCGAGCCCGGCGAACGGTCCACCACAATGGCGATGGCTATGATAAGCGCTATCACCCACAGCACTATCTTGGCGAGCTGAGCAAGGCCGTTGAGAGGCAGCTTGCGCTTGTTGGCGCGTGCGTCGATATGCTGCCACAGGGCGTTGAGCAGTGCGGTCAGAGCGACAGTCATGACGAACACGATGTACACACACGTTATCTTGGTGAAAATGCCCGACAGCGCATTGTGATTGGACAGGGTGAACTGTATGAGTATCAGGAAGACCAGCGGCGGAATAATGCGGCATACCTTGTGGAAAAAGCGCTGGGCTGTAAGCGCCTTGTAGGTGTCGGAGCTCCAGTGTCTGGCCACCGCCTGCACCGCATGGAGCACAAGCCACTGCACTATATAGCCCACCACGAGCGACAGGCCGAGCACCACCGCCGCATAGAGGAAGGTAACGACGGTCGTATTGTTGTCGAGACCGAATACGCCGAGTATCCAGTCGACAATATCCATGATAAAACGCGCTATGGCGGCCGATATGCCGTCGCGGTCGCCGATGAAGTGAGTGATATCTATCGGCGGCCGGACGGTAGAGGCAAGAAGCAGCAAGGGTTTGACAGTAAACATACTATATTCGGATTAGACAACGCCGGTCGCCCGACGCCGGTTATACGACAGAAATTTGCCGGAATGTTCAGCGGCTCACTACGGTACCGGGCAGTATGTCGGGAGCCGTAGCCGACGGGATAGCCTTTATCATAGTGCCGTCGGTGGTGTAGAAAAGATCCATGTCGGCCTGTCCGGCAGTCTCGACCTCGATAACATAGAACTCGTCGGTAGTCTGCTTGTAGTAGCTGATGTCGTCGACAGTCCATGTGCCGTACTCGCCTTTGGCAAAAGCGGCGTTGACGGCATTATCGGGAACAAGGAAGAAATCGCGGCCGAAATCCTTCTCGGTCATGGCCCAGGTAGCCTTGGCATCGAACCATATGTCGTAGCCGACTCCGTTCTTGTCGAACTCGGCCACACGATAGGCGCCTTCGGTCTCCCATTTCACGTTTTTCGCATCGGGTTCTATCTGTTTGAGAGCCTGCACAAAAGCGGCCGGGACAGGAGCGTTGGCATTCTTGTTGTCATCATCGTCGCTGCACGACTGGAGCACACTCGCCGATACCGACAGGACCAGTGCAAGAGCGAAAATAGTTTTTATCCTTCTCATAAAAAATTGAATTTTAAATTATTACAGCAGTATGATAATAACGTCACAATCCCCGAAAAGGTTCTGAGAAAGCCACCGGCGGCACGAAGCATATTGTCCCCATAAAAAAATTTATTTTTTTCAAACAGCCGTTGAGTGCAAAAAAACGATTTCGCGTATTAAATGTGTATAACCAACAAAATACATCATGAAAAAACTCTACTCAACCATCGTCCTCAGCTTATTTGCCGCCCTGGGAGCCACAGCCCAGGTGAATATCGGCGAAACCGCCTACACTTCGCTTCAGGAAGCCGTTAATGCAGCTACCGACGGCCAGACCATCACCATCACATCCGATGTAAACATCGAAGGTCGCGTGACCGTAAGCAGCAAGACACTTACTATTGCCGCCGAAAACAATGCCAAAATAGTTGTTGCAAAAAACTTCTCTCAAGCCCGCCTTCTCTTTAACTCCAGCGCAAACGTCACTCTCGAGAATGTTACCATCGATTGCGGTAACTTCGCCACAACTGCCAACGTAATTGAGATTAATGCAAACGCCGCCGGAGCTACTCTCAAGAACGTTACTATCCAGAACGCCAACCAAACAGCAAACCGCATAATACTTGTCAAAAAACCGACAGTTATCGAAAACATCGTATTCGAGAACTGCACCATTGCAGATGGTGCATATCCGGTTGTTGCAGGCGCAAACGGTCTGACTGTCAAAGGCTCGGGTGAGTATGAAGTTATGGTCCAGAACAACTACACCTTCACCACCGACAACTTTACCGGTAAAATCGGCATCATCCTTGAAAACTGGACTTCCCGCAAGGTCGTTAATTCCGGCAACGTAGCCAACTTCGAGCTTGTCAACGCCCCCGAAGGCTACACCCTCGTGCAGGATGGCGAAGGCGTAAGCACCTCTTTGGTCAAGAATATCGTAACCAACGAGACTACCGGTGAATCCTTCACTTCCTTTGCAGCAGCATACGACGCAGCTTCCGCTAACGATGTACTTGTTCTCCTCGAAGATATCACTCTGGCTGCACGTCAGGACATTAAAAAAGCCATTACCCTCAAGGGTGCCAACCCCGAAGTAAAAATCATCCGCAATTTCACCAATGCCATTCTCTTCAATCAGTCGAGCGGTTGCCCTATGATTCTTGAGAATCTTGTTGTCGACGCCAACAACAAGGGTAATAACAAGAATGAATTGGAAGTAGGAAACGCCAATCTTACACTTAACAATGTGAAAATAATCAATAGCGTGACTACCCAGTCGCTCATATGGGTCAAAGGCAGCAGAACACTTAACATCAACAATGTAACAGTTGAGAATTGTGCCGGCACCATAGGATTCGCGTCCAACGGTCATTTGAATATCAACGGTGACAATAGTCTCAATCCCATCGTATTCGCTTCGGCACTGACAGTTCCTGCCGATGGCTCACTGACAAACGAACAGCCTATCGTACTAAATTTCGCAAGCGATTACACTCCGGCCGCAGGCAATGTTGTTGTAACAAACTGCACCGACGCAGCAAAATTCGACCTCGTTGCCGCCGACTGGCATCTTGAGGCTAAAGACGGCAATCTGGTACTCGCCGAGGGCGAAACCACAGGCATCGATGCTATCGTAGCCGACGAAAACGCTCCTGTCGAATACTACAATCTCCAGGGCATCCGCGTGGCCGAGCCCTCGAACGGCATCTTCATCCGCCGTCAGGGCAACAAAACCACCAAAGTAGCTTTTTAAGCTATTAAGCTGACAGGCTGACAGGCCTCGTTGAGGCCCCGCATATAACGAACCCCGGGCGATCGCGTCCGGGGTTCTTTTGTACCCTTACAAAAACCACGCATCATAGAGGCGCCACCGCCTAACCGCCAAACGGATGTTCAATATATACACAGGCTATGGTTTGAGCTCCTCTGGAGCGACTACCATAGGTCGCCCACGCAAAAAACATTGCAACCGCAATAGCGGTTAAGCGCGGTGCGCTTTCCTCGGTTTTGGTCTTCAGCTCGACAGGCCCGGAGAGACCTATCTGCCTGTCTGCCTAATAGCCTAAAGATTTGTAAAATCGGGAAGAATTATTTACCTTTGGGCCAATTATTTAAAGTAGTAGAACACGCAGGCTATGACTATAAACGAATTTTACAATCAGCTGCTGACCATCACCGGCAACAGAGACAAAACTGTCGAAGATCGTATCGACAATGCTCTTGAATTGAACGAGCAAGTAAGACCTGACGACGAAGTCATGGCAGCCCGCTTCGACAGCATAGCCTACGGAGTTGTCGCTTCCATGCTCGACAAGGAGAACATCTGTCATACCTACGATGTGGAGATGATGCAGGCTCTTACTCTCCAGGCCGAGGCTATGATCCGGGGGAAGACAGAACGGTCGTTAAAGGATTTCCGCAAAGGAGTCGACACCCTTATCGCCGATGGACATGTGCCTTTCGACACACTTATAATGACAGTCGGCCGCATAGTGAAGGCGCTCCGCTCGACGGTCTTCAACCATGACCGCTACGGCATTCTCGATGCCTTCATACGCCGGGCGGCAAAAGCCGCCGACGCGGGAGAGGAATATGACCGGGAAGCGGTTGCCGACATGGCGCGGGAGCTGTACCGGCTTGACAATCTGCTTTCCATACATGGGGCTGACGACGAGGCCATACTGAAATTCATCTCCGAAGACGAGCTTCTGAAAATCAGGGAGAACCCTCAGGAGGGATACCTGAAGAAAGACAGGATCGAATACTCCCGCCGGTGGGAGGAGGTATATTACGATGTCGAGGACGAACTTGACGAAATGTTTTCGGAGACACCCCGCCACATGGGATTCTGCTTTGAATACTGGCAGGCCAAAGCCGACCTGCTGGCCCGGAAATACCGAATCCTGTGGCGCAATCCGCATCAGATGAATCCCGACGTTATGTTTGACTGAACGATAACCTTTTACTCAACCCATGACCATGAAAGACGAAGAATTGCCCGACTATGGGCCACGCGACATAGACGACGATTATTTCCAAGAGATCTACAGAGCCGACCGTGTTCTGGCACGTGCTCAAAAGGGCGATCGGGAGGCTATGTACGAAATGGGCCTGCGCTTCTATTTCGGCGAAGGACGCCAGGAAAATTACCGTCTGGCACTCAGATATCTTCTCACACCAGCCGAAGAGGGCAACGCCTGCGCCCAGTACTACGTAGGCCGCATCTATGAGACAGGCGAGGCGACGAAAGAGAAGGAATATAAAGGAGTGGCACAGGACCCGGCCGAAGCCGCAAGATGGTTCGCCCGAGCCGCAGCCCTCGGCCACGAAGAGGCCGCCAAGGCCCTCGAGCGGCTCCGAGGCACGTAACCCCAGGACAATTCTCAGGCATAAACTATCTACATAAAAGGTTCTCGCAACCCGCTCGCCGCGGGTTTGGCACTGGAGGGGGGAACGCCGCACGCAGGGTCTCGCTCCGCTCCACCCTGCGCTATTGTCCGGGCACCCGCTCGCCGCGGGTGCGTTCTTACACATGCGCCGGATCACAAAAACCTCCGCCGGAGGCCTATACGACGAGAGGTGTATATTTCAACGCCCCCACTTAACCTCCTAATGTCTTAACATCCTAACATCATCCATTCCTAACCTCCTAATTCCCTAACCTCCTAATATCTTAAGGAGTGGTGGCCGGGAGCGAGGACGGTGGGATTGGGGGAGGCAAGGGTGGCTTTGACACCTGCCGGTATGTCGACTTCGAGAGCGATGGTGCCCTCGTCGGTCCGTTCCCATGCTACAGCGATGAGGCCGAAAGGCGTCTCCTTCGAAGCCCTCACATAGTCTATGCCGTCGACCGTCTGTGGTGCTATCGTCACTTCCGCATAACCCGGAGCCGTCGGCACTATGCCGGCAAGCGCACGGTAGAACCATGTGCCCAGACTGTTGTAACAGTTGTGTATGCGGCTGCGCTCGCCATTCCAGTGCTCCCATGTGGTGGTGGCTCCATTGTCGAGCATATACAGGAAGCCGGGATAGTCGCGTTTCTTAAGCATATCGTACATAAACTGCGCCTCTCCGCTGGCGGTAGCCCACTCGGTAATGACTGGCAGCCCCATCAGACCGGTTGCGAGATGTCCGCCGAAACGCTCAGCGGTAACACGCTTCAATGTCTGCTCTACCGCCGACATGCAGTCGGCCGGAGTTACGCCGGCCAGCATGGGATAGACAAGATCTATCTGTGTGCCGGTGCCGTAGCTGCAGCTTTCGCGGTCGTAGAATTTCTGATGTATAAGCCGACGCAGTGCCACCGCCTCGGCGCTGTATGCAGTGGCATCGTCGGGCCGGCCGAGGGTTTCGGCTATCTGCGCCATCGTATCGTAGCACACAGCTATATAGCAGTTAGTTACCAGGCCCACCGACTGCGGGTCGGTCTGGTCGATGCCGGCAGGAGTGGCCCAGTCGCCCAGGAACCATCCGCGGTAATCCGTTTCGGGCCAGGGTGTAAGCAGACCGTCGACGGTATACTCCTTCACATACTGCAACCACTGCTGCATATTCGGGTAGAAGCGCTCGAGCAGACGCCTGTCGCCATAGTTGAGATAGGTCTGCCACGAGGCGGTGATTATGAAGCCGCCCCAGTACGGGCCGCCGCCGGCCGTGTAGGGGTTGGGAGCCGTATTGGGCATGCTGCCGCCCGGGCGCTGGCAGTCGGCCCAGGCCTGCATCCAGTTGATATAGGTGGGCGCCATGTTGAAAAGCGTCTGTACGAAAGGTGTCGACGCATTTCCGTCGCCACCGTAGCCGAGGCGCTCTATCTGCGGGCAATCGACCATATATCCGCCCAGGGTGAGACACTTCATAGTGTAAGCCATCATATTGTAGATGGCGTTGAGGTCGGAGTCGGAACATTCGAACGATGCATCGCCAGAATAATCGGTATGTATGAGGCATGCCTCGATATCGCCGGTCGCCGGAGCCGATGCAATACCCGACAGTTTGAGATAGCGATAGGCCTTATAGTTGAACTTATTGAGGAACTTCTCTTCATTTTTGCCCGCACCGATATAGAAATCCTCATAGAGGCCGTCGCGGAAATTGCCCTCGTCGTCGAGAAAATCGCAATAGCTTATGCGCACTCTCTGTCCGGGCTTGAGGCCGGTGAAAGCGATGTCGGTCCAGCCGGTGAAATTCGTACCCATATCATATATCCAGGCCGAATCGCCTGCGGCTACTACCGAGACCGGATGAAAACGCCGCTGTATGCGGTTGAGTTCGGCCATCTGCGGGCTTACTGCATGAGCCGGCACCGCGCCTACAGTAGCATTCTTCCAATCAAGGCTTTCGAGCACATCGGGCGACACAGTCACTGCCCTGCGGGCATCGACGGTCTCGCCGCCGAACTGGTGCGGCCACCATGAACCGAAAGAACTGTAGCCGCTCTCGGCAGCCTGCCAGGTGCTGTCGGAAACAAGAGCCGTATGCCACTCGCCATCGGAGAGGATCTCGAGCTGTGCGCGCACGTAGGGTCCTCCCGCTACACCACCGGGAAAACTTTCGTGAAACCATCCTCGGCCGAGCCACAGCACAATATCGTTTGCCCCATCTTCGAGCAGCGGCGTAATATCGTATGTCACCGCCAGCGAACGCTTGCTGTACTGCGACACTGCCGGTGTCAGAACTGCGTCGGACACAGGGTGCCCATTGACATAAGCCTCATGATAGCCAAGCGAATTAACGTGAAGCATAGCCTTTTCGCCACCGTGCCACTCGAACCTCTTGCGAAGAAGAGGCGAATTGTCCTTGTCGGCATCGGCGGCTTTGCCGATATATGAGCCCGACCAGTCGGAGGGCGCGAGCAGACCGATACCGAAGCAAGCAGGCTCGCTCCATGACGATACTTTTCCGTCCTTATTCCATACACGCACCATCCAATAGGCGATATCTTTAGATTTCAGCGGCTCACCATCATAAGCCACAAAAGGCGACAACGGAGCCGAAACTTTGCCGGTATTCCACAGATCGGCGTCGCCTTCGTTCAGGAGACCAGGCGACGAAGCTACAAGAATCTGATATGCTGTCTGAGCCTCACCCTGCTCCGAGCCGGCATCTATAGTCCAGCTGAAATGCGGCGTTGCGCTGTCGATGGCCGTGGGGTCGACCAGCGACTCACATTTGAGATTTACTACGGCAACGGGTGAGTTTTTTGCCGATGTAAGCATGAAAGCGGCACCTGCCAGAACTATGGCAGCACCTGCTATATATAGTTTTTTCATATAGTAAACTGGTAAGAACCCGATTCAAGATGTTTTGGTTCTCCATCGCCGATGAAAAGAGTGGCGGTAGAGTTGGCCGGAACTGTTACAGAGTATACCACACGTCCGTTACTACGTGTCCACTCCGAACGTATAATGCCATAGGGAGAACGGTACGATGCCTTCACATAGTCAAGACCATCGACAAAATGCGGTTTCAGCAGGACATTACGGAATCCCGGATTTTCCGGGTCGACATTTATTCCGGCGAGAGCCTTATACATCCAGGCCCCGATTTCGCCGTACATTATGTGATTCTGCGAATATCCGGCAGCGAGACCGTTGTAGTCCCAGTTCTCGAAAAGCGTTGTGGCACCCTGGCGCAGCCAGTTGCCCCACGACGGATAGTCCTGCTGGGTAATCATACGGAATGCGCGGTCGGCGAAGCCGGCATCGGTAAGAGCGTTCATAACCGTTTTACACCCCATAATACCGAAGTCGAGATGATCCTTGTCGTCGGCGACACGGCGGTCGAGCACTGCGGCCACTTTGTCGCGGCAGTCGTCGGGCACCACACCCCAGTAAAGCGGCATTGCCTGCTCGGTCTGAAGGCCTTTGGAATATACGCCGGTTTCGCGGTCGAGAAATTTGTCGTTGATGGCACGGCGCACCATTTCGGCCTTTTCCTTATAGTACCTGTAATCATCTTCCTTACCAAGCACGCGCGCGGCTTTCGACACGATATCGGCGTTTTTGAAGTTGTAGATCGATGCAGTGAGTTCTTTGTCGGCCACGGCGCGGTGCGTCACCCAGTCACCAAGACAGGCGTCGGGAACGAGGCCGTCAGGGTATTTTGCGAGCCAGAAATCGGTATGGCGCTTCATGCACTCGTAGTTGTCGGCAAGGGGAGTGGTATCGCCATAATATTCATACAAGGCCCAGGGGATGATGGTCATGGAGCACGTCCAGTCGACAAGGTCGCCGAGGCCCCAGCCTCCCGACGGAATGATACAGTGCAGCCGGCCCTGGTCGAACATATCGTCGCGATGGTCTGCCATCCATTTTTCATAGAGGGTCATGCCGTCGTAGTTGTAGAGTGCCGTTTCGACGGCCAGGTGCGCGTCGCCGGTCCAGCCGTTTTTCTCGCGCTGGGGGCAATCGGTAGGATATCCCACCAGATTGGAGAGATAAGAAACATTGGTGGCACGCCACAGGCGGTTGACCAGCGAGTCGGAAGTCTCGAAAGTACCGATAGCCGGAAGATCGGTATGGATAAAATGCGATGTAAGATTGTCGGCGTCAAGCTCGAGCGGACGGTCGGATATAACCTCGACATACTGGAAGCCCTTGTAGTTGAAGCGCGGTGTAAAGGTGTCGGTCTTGCCGTCGAGCACCAGCACATCGGTGTGGAATATCTCGTCGGCATCGTAGCGGTTGTGGTAGAACTGCAGCTGGTTGTCGTCCCATATCCGCTTGCCGCGCGAATCGAGCTGCTCGCCATGATGCAGTTTCACACGTGTGCCGGCTTCGCCTTTAGCGGAGAATGTGGTGACACCGGCCCAGTTCTGGCCGAAGTCATAGAGCCAGGTCGTATCGTTGAGGTGTTGCACCGACACCGGACGGCGCGAGTCGGTGATGCGTATTGGGTGCATGGCCTGCGACACGATATTATCCGACGGAGCGGTGGCAAGGACCGTTGCCGGGCGCCATGCCGAGTCGTCGAAGCCGGGAGTGTCCCAACCGGCCATATCCTTGCGGAAGTCATAGTTCTCGGCCACATAGATGGCATTGAATGTCACTGGACTGTCGGCGGTGCGGAACGATTCGTCCGAGGCGAAGGTCTCAACCCTGCCGTCGGTATAGCGCACGCGGATATACAGGCAGAACGACGGCCTGGCTCGCCATGGGGCGTTGTGGAAATTCCACACGGCTTCGGGCTGATGGTTGTACCAGCCGTTGCCAAGCATCACACCCACTGTATTGTCGCCTTGATGCAGCATCGGAGTGATGTCGTGGGTCACATAAAGCAGCCTTTTGTCGAAATTGGTGAAAGCCGGGTCGAGGAAATGGTCGCCTGCCTTCGTACCGTTGACCGACAGCTCGCAGAGGCCGGCTGCGGCGATATATGCCCGTGCCGACTCAACCGGCCCGGACAATCGGATATTACGGCGGAAACACGAGGTGGAACGGTCGTCGATGCTCTTGCCGTCGGATATAAACTTTCCTTTAAGATTCTCGGGACTAAGAATGCCGGTTTCGAACGACGATATGACCGGCCGGGACTTACGGCCGTCTTTGTCCCATACGGTGACGCTCCAGTAATAGCGGGTAAATGGCTCGAGGGGACGGCCGGCGTAGACCGCTGTCATGGCGGGGCCGGTCTTTTTCAGGCGCCAGAGTACCTTGCGGTTGTCGGCAAGGGCGGCGGAGTCGCGGTCCACACCCACCATATATGCTGTCTGGACAGCGCCCTGACGACTGTCGTCGATATGCCATGACAGGCGGGGAGCACGGCGGTCGATACCGAGAGGATGTTCCAGATATTCGCAACGGAGCCCGGCGGGATTGCACTGTGCAGCCGCCACAATAGCGCCGCCAAGAGCGGCGAATAAAATAGCAAGCCTATATTTTATAGTTTTCATGATACAAGTGAATGTTGCCCAAATTTGCGAAAAAAGGACTTTTTAACTGTTCTGTTTTTTGCCAAAGCTGTCCTCAGACATATTTCGATAAACTTTTTGGCATAAACTTGCATACAGAACCATCTGAGGGGACATGGCGTTATAAATGGACAGGGAGGTTTTCGCCGCCACCGCCCCGGTGCACGAAAAGCTGAAAAATGTGCCTGGCGCCCGCACCCTGACGGCGCCCGGAATTAAAAACCGGAATTCAATGTCTGCAAACGTAACTTTTCTCGAGAACTCGGGCTTTATGGTAGAATTTCCCCGCATAATCCTCGTGTTCGACTATATGGCCGATCCGGCCCACAAAGTAAAAAAAGCTCTTGAGCATCATCCCGACAAACCTGTGATTTTCTTTGTGACACACAACCACAGCGACCATTTCAATACCGATATATTCAACCTCGGCCAGAGCCACAGGCGCCTTTACGTGCTGTCGAACGACATACCCACCCGCGAGATACACGACGATATGCCCATCGACTGGATGAGCGCGGGCGATATCATCGAGAATCTTCCCGAAGGAATAAAGGTAGAGGCATTCGGAAGCACCGATGCCGGTGTAAGCTATCTGGTGACCATGGCCGACGGCTTCAGGATATTCCATGCCGGCGACCTCAACAACTGGCACTGGGATCAGGAAAACACCGAGCGCGAAATACATAAGGCCCACGAAGATTTCACCGTCATTGTCGATCGCATAGCGGCAGCGTGCCCGGCTGTCGATGTGGCTTTCTTCCCTGTCGACACGCGACTTGGCGCTAACTGCGCCGCAGGAGCCGAGCAGTTTCTTGCCACAGTCAAAGTTGCCGACTTCTTCCCCATGCACTTCAAGGGCCGCTACGAAACCGCCTGCGATTTCGCCGCATACCATCTGCCCGACGCAGTACGGACACGCACAAACATGTACTGTCTGCACAATCCTGGCGAAAGCGTGGAAATCTGAAATAGCCTGTAGTATCCCTCGCGAATGGAGCCTGCACAAGGCCCCATTTCTTTTTTTGAACGTTTTTGGCAATGATGAAGACACCTCTAAATATCTAACAAAAGTAATTTCGCAGTGTTTTTTTAATCACTGCAATATGAAAAAGTATTTAAGTCTGATTGCCACAGCCGCACTGCTGTCGGCATGCTCCGAAGCGCCTACGGTAAGCTCGCCCGACGGCACTATCAAAGTCGACGTAAGTCGCGACGGCTCGTCGCTGAGCTATGCCGTGACCGTAGGCGGCGATACGCTGATTGCGCCCTCGCACCTGGGCTTCGTCGCCGAAGGTCTCACTCCGGCCGCCGATGCCAAAATGACAGTGAAGCATTCCTCGTTCGACCAGACATGGACTCAGCCATGGGGCGAAAACAAGGAAATACGCAACCACTACAACGAAGTGGCCGTGACACTTACCGATGCCGCTCTTGAATATACGGTGCGTGTACGCGCCTTCGACGACGGCGTGGCATTCCGCTACGAGTGGAATCTGGCCTCGAGCGACTCGGTGGTGGTCCGCGACGAGCTTACCGAGTTCGCTTTCGCACGCCCCGCCATGAGCTGGGCCATACCGGCCAATTTCGACACCTACGAGCTGGAATACCGCAACGTGGCCATCAACGATGTTACCGACGCCAACACACCCTTTACCTTCGAAGTGGATTCTGCAGGCATATTCGGCTCTATCCACGAAGCCGCGCTCTACGATTATCCCGAAATGACCCTCGTGCGCACCGCGGGCCGTACCCTCAAGGCAAATCTCGCTCCGCTGCCCGACGGCGTGAAGGCCTATCTGCCCTCGGCCTTCGCCACACCCTGGCGCAGCATACAGCTGGGTAAATCGGCATGCGACCTCATTAACTCGGGCCTTATCCTCAACCTCAACGAACCCTCGAAAATCGCCGATACTTCGTGGATAAAACCTCAGAAGTATGTGGGCATATGGTGGGGCATGCACCTGGGCACCATGACATGGACCATGGGCCCGCGCCACGGCGCCACAACTGAAAACGCCATCAGATATATCGACTTCGCCGCCGAGAACAATCTTCAGGGCGTGCTCTTCGAAGGATGGAACGAAGGCTGGGACACCTGGGGCGGCAAACAGCACTTCAACTATGCCAAGGCATATGCCGACTTCGATATCGACTCTATCGCCGCTTACGCAACTTCCAAAGGCATAGAGCTGTGGGCCCACAACGAGACAGGCGGCAACATACCCGAATACGAGGCCGCCATGGACAGCACCTTCGCCTACTACAAATCGCTGGGCATACACACCCTCAAGACCGGATATGCCGGCGGGTATGTCGGCGGCCAGTACCATCACTCCCAGTACGGCGTGAAGCACTATCAGCTTGTGGTGGAGACCGCCGCTAAATACCAGCTGATGGTCGACGCCCACGAGCCAATCAAGGAAACAGGCATACGCCGTACCTGGCCCAACATGATGACACGCGAAGGCGCCCGCGGCATGGAGTGGAACGCATGGTCTGCCGGCAACACGCCCGAATACCTGTGCACACTGCCATTCGTGCGCCTGCTCTCGGGCCCGATGGACTACACTCCGGGCATCTTCGACATCAACTATGAGCGCGCCAAGGCCGACCCCGGACGCATAGAATGGAACGGCCGCAACGACTACTGCAAGATCAACACCACCGTCGCACGCCAGATAGCCAACTGGGTGATCATCTACTCGCCCCTGCAGATGGCCGCCGATCTTATCGAGAACTACGAGGGACAGCCCGCGTTCCAGTTCTTCCGCGACTTCAACGCCGACTGCGACTGGTCGCAGGCCCTCCAGGGCGAAATCGGCAAATATATAGCCGTGGTACGCCGCGCCGGCGACAACTACTACCTCGGCGCAGGCACCGACAGCGAAGCCCGCACACTCACCGTGCCTCTGTCGTTCCTCGGCGAGGGCACATACACTGCCACTGTCTATGCCGACGACCCGGCCGACGCCACCAAGGTGGTGATAAGCTCGCGCGATGTCACAGCGGCCGATACTCTCACCGTAGAGATGGCAGCCGCCGGCGGTCAGGCCGTGACATTCCTGCCCGGGCGATAAGCGAGAGGTCCTGACACACGAAACCCGGGTAAATCACACCAACCGAAGTGAATTACCCGGGTTTTTACTATTCTGTCGGATCACTCGGCCATGAGCGAGTCGGCCAGGGCGCCGATGGCAGGGAGGTCGGAGGTATGGAGGCGGCTGTTGAGGGTGAGGACAGGGGCGACTACGGTCATGCTCTTCATGCGCGACAGCGTGTCGGCCATGAGGCGTGCGGCCTGCGGTGCCCACGAGCCGTTCTCTACCAGAGCCACACGACGGCCGCACAGACGTTTGCTTTCGATGTGATGCAGAAAACTGCACATGGCCGGGAAAAGACCGCCGTCGTAGGTAACGGAGCACAGCACCATATGGCTCAGACGGAAAGCCTCGGCCACGGCATACGATACGTCGTGGCGGCACAGATCGAGAAGCGTCACCTCGCCGGCACCGCGTTCCTGAAGCACCGCGGCTATGCGGCGTGCGGCCTCGGCAGTGCCGCCGTATATCGACGCATAGGCCACAAGAACACCGCGGGTCTCGGGCTCATAGCGGCTCCATTTGTCGTAGAGCTGCCAGTAACGGGGCAGATCGCTTGTAAGCACCGGGCCGTGCAGAGGAGCCACGATGCCGAAACTGCATCCGGCAAGTTTCTTCATCACAGCCTGCACGCTCGGCCCGAAGCGGCCTACGATATTGGTATAGTAGCGGCGCGCCTCGGCGTCCCAGGCCTCGGTCGCGCCCGACATGGCGAATGAGCCGAAAGCATCGGCCGAAAAGAGTACGCCGGCGGTCTCGTCGAGGGTCATCATCACCTCGGGCCAGTGTACCATGGGAGCGGTTACGAAGCGGAGAGTATGCGAGCCGAGGCAGAGAGTGTCGCCGTCGGCTACGATGTTGCAGCGCGAGGTAAAGTCCACGCCCTCGAAGAAATTGGTCAGCATCGCAGCCGCCTTGGCCGTACAGACAAGAGAGACATCGGGATAGCGGTCGATAAAGGCGCGTATGCTGCCGGAATGATCGGGCTCCATATGCTGCACAATCAGATAGGCCGGCCGTCGTCCGGCGCGGGCTACGGCGTCGGCAACCGATGCGAGCCAGTCGGAGCAGCGCCGTATGTCCACGGCATCGACAATGGCAATACTGTCGTCGGCAATGAAATATGAATTATACGAAATACCCTCGTGCACTGGGTATTGTCCTTCGAACAAATCGATGTTATCGTCTTCTACACCTATGAAAGTGATATCTTCGGTAAGCTTATGCATGGCTATGTAATTCGATTTACGACTGCAAAGTTACTTAAAAAGATGTTAAGGGTAAAAACGATAATAGTGCAGGCGATGTTATTTCTTTGCATAACCAAAAAGCAATACTACTATGGATTGTAACTGTAATAAAGAAAAACGCTCCTACCACTTCAATGTCACCGAAGTAGTGGACGGCAAAATCGAAGAGGTGATGAGTTTCAACTTCGGCGGCCACCACGATCTTGGCAAAATGGCCGAAACCGTAGCCACCAAGGGCGACATTACCGACAAACACGCCAAAGAACTTGTGCTCGGCATCCGCCTGCTCCACCATGTGCTCAAAAAATGTGCCGATGACAGCCCTATTTTCTCCGATTTCTACCCTGTATTCGAAGAATTCAAGAAGGCCGTCAAAGAGCATTACAAAGACTGACGTTCAACCCTAAAAAACATGGCGACCCCGCTGCAAAGCCCGGGCCGCCATGTTTTTTTATATCTCCGCCGCATTATAGATGCGTGCAGGGAGCAAGAAATAGAGGATCCTATCTGGCGTTGGGATGGAGCTTTTGTGTACGTCACTTTCAAACGACCGGTGAAATCCTCTTCTGATATGTCACAGGTAAACACAAGGGGCGATGTCGCTCAAAATGTCGCTCAAAATGTCGCCCAAAATGTCGCCCAAAATGTCGCCCAAAATGTCGCCCAAAACTTAGATGGACGGATTATCCAAATAATAAAGTCAAATCCCTGTGTCAAACGCGAAGACATAGCGAATCAGCTATCAGTCAACAAGAAAACAATTGAGCGCCATCTACGGAATCTTGGCATAAAGTGGGAAGGCCATGCGAAAACTGGGCATTGGATCATACCTTCGTCTTAAGATTGCAGTAACCTCCATACTTTAAGTCGGATTTGCGTATTATGACCATCTTACCAAGAGCGAGAAGCCGCTGAGCCGATTTTTTTGGATATGAGGGGATTTTTAGCTAAGTTTGCAGACGCTTTTGCGCATACCGTAGTATTAACCAATTCATCGTAATTTTGGACATAGATCCGTTACCGGCCACAGAGCCGCTTATATCAAGTTTTAATCTCCTCATGGACATTGCCGTAGCTACTCCTGCTTTCGGAGCCGGACAGATTGCGGCCCTTGTCGTAGCCCTGATATGCCTGTTTTTCTCGGGCTTTGTCAGCGGCAGCGAGATTTCCTATTTTTCACTTACCGAGGCCCAATGCGAGGAACTCGACGAGTCGCCCAAAGGTGCTGCTATCCGCCGCCTGCTGTCGAATCCGCAGCGGCTGCTGGCCACCATCCTCATAGCCAACAATCTGGTCAACGTCACCATCGTCGTGCTGTGCAATTTCGCCCTCGGTCCTGTCTTCGAGGGCATGAGCCCTGTGCTGAGTTTTGTGCTCCAGACAGTTATCCTCACATTCCTCATACTGCTTTTCGGCGAGATTCTGCCCAAGCTCTACGCCAACAACTACCCGCTGACGTGGGCGAGATTCGCTCTGCCGGGCCTTACATTCGCCTATCGCCTGCTCGGCGCACCGGCCCGGCTGCTTATGAAGTCGGGCACGATAGTCAACCGCGTGGTCAGCAAGCAGGCCCACGACATAAGCACCGACGAACTGTCGCGTGCCCTCGAAATAACCGAAGGCGCCAGCGGCGACGACAAGGAGATGCTCGAAGGCATCCTGAAATTCGGCGACACCACAGCCTCGGAGATCATGACACCGCGCGTCGATATCACCGATCTCGACATGAGTCTCACTTTCGACGAGGTGATGAAAGTGGTCCTCGACAGCGGTTACTCGCGTCTGCCGGCCTACGAGGGCAATCAGGACCAGATAAAGGGCATCCTCTACTCGCGCGACCTGCTGCCATACATAGGCAAGGAGCCGCCGGCCGACTTCCGCTGGCAGACCCTGCTCCGAAAGGCATACTTCGTGCCCGAATCGCGCATGATCGACGATCTGCTCGAAGACTTCCGCAAACTGAAGCTGCACATGGCCATTGTGGTCGACGAATTCGGCGGCACACAGGGCATAGTAACCCTCGAAGACGTACTCGAGGAAATAGTGGGCGACATCGACGACGAATACGACGAACCCGAGCATACCTTCAAGCGCCTGCGCGACAACACATTCGTTTTCGAGGGACGCACCCCGCTCACCGACTTCTTCCGAATCACCGACCTCGATGAAGCCGACTATAAGGAGGTGACCGAAGACTCCGAGACTCTGGCAGGCATGCTGCTCAACATCAAGGGCGACTTCCCCAAGGACAAAGAACCGCTTGTCTACGGCCGCTGCCGTTTTCTCATTCTCGAAATAAGCGACCACCGCATCGCCGAGGTGCGCGTCATGGTCATGCCCGAAGAACAGGCATGAGGCCCCTCACAGCCATACTCGCCGCCATCGCCGCCATCGCCGCGGGCTCCTGCAACCGTAGCGCCGACACCCCCATACCACGCCGCACAGCCTATCCGCGAATCGAGGCCTATGCCGATTCGACCGCGACGGCACACATCGGGCCGCTGGCATTCGACATCGCCGCGCAGGCCGATACCGCCATGCCGCGCCCGGGCTGGCTCGACATAGCCTATCCGCGCTACCGCGCCACCATCCACATAGCCGTAAGGCACCTCGGCAGCGGCGAAGAACTCGCCGACGCCATCGACAACCGTGTACAGCGCATGAGTCTGAACCTGGGCGACCGCACTGCCGTGGCTTCCGACTTCGAGAACAGCGCCGGCTTCAGCTGCCACACCGTCACGAGCCTCGACGGAGGCCCGACGCCCGTACAGTTCATGGCCTACAGCGCCGACGGCTACCTGCTGAGCGGAGCCGCCGCCATATCGGGAGCCGCCGGTCCAGCCGACTCCATAGCCCCGACAGTACAGGCGCTCGCCCGCGACGCCGAGACAATCCTCAAAAGCCTTCGACGGGAATGACGCCCTTTCTCACCATCGGCACCATCGACATATATCTGTATCCGGTCGCACCGGGCACTGAGCCGAGGCAACTCCGCGAACGGGCTGCCGTAGCCGCCATGATAGAGGCGGTATTCGGCCCCGGCACATCGCTCGCACACACCGACACCGGAGCGCCCGTGCTCCCGGGACGTCCCGAGACAATATCGGTGAGCCACTCGCGCACCACAGCTGCCATCGCCATCGACCGCGCCGGAGGCCATCCCGGCATCGACATAGAGGATGCACGCCCGCAACTGATGCGGGTGGCCGGACGGGTGCTGTCGGCCCGCGAGCTCGACGCATACGGAGCCTCGGCCGACACCCTTGCCGAAGCCTGGACCCTGAAGGAAGCCGCCTACAAGTGCGCCGGTGTGACCGGCCTCGACTTCCGCCGCGACATCGTGCTCCCAGAACCCGGCGCAGGCTTCATGACAGCGGCCGGAATGCGGCTCGACATACTCTATAGCGGCACTGTCGGAAGCGAACACCTCGCGCTTGTCTATCGGAAATAGATGTCGGCCAAGGTCTCGACGGCAGCATGGTCGACACGGCGGCTACCGTCGGCCTCTATTGCCACAAGCTGCCGCACCGGATAGAAATCTGGATTTTGGGAGCTCTGGAAGTCGGTGGAGCTTTCCGAGGCGTCGCCCTCGGCGCCGGCGGCATCCTCGACGGCCTCGTCGGAGTATTCGATAGCCTTGAGCAGGTCGCTGCCATTGACCATATCTATTGCCAGATTTTCGGGGTTGACCCTTATCTGCGGGTCGCCGTCGTAGGCCGACGGATTGTTAAGGCATTGAGCGACAGCACTTGCTACATAATCGGTAAATTCCTTGCGTTTCATATTTCTTGTTTTGGTGTATATATGCTATAACATTCTGAAAATATGTTTTTCACCATTTTCCGAAAAAAACAATCAAAAAAAGCGAAAAAAACGATCGCATTATCGGGGAAAAATACATATCTTTGGAGCGAATTAAACAACCTCTAAAACACTATCTGACACCATGATTATCGGAATTCCCAAGGAAATCAAAAACAACGAAAACCGCGTGGGCATGACCCCTGCGGGTGTCCGTGAGCTTGTAGGCCACGGCCATACAGTCTATGTGCAGCACACTGCCGGCGACGGCAGCGGCTTCGCCGACAGCGAATATACCGCCGCCGGCGCCGTTATCCTTCCCACTATAGAAGATGTCTACGCAGCAGCCGAAATGATCATCAAGGTCAAAGAACCCATCGAGCCCGAATACAAGCTCGTGAAGAAAGGCCAGTTGCTGTTCACCTATTTCCACTTCGCCAGCGACCGCGAGCTCACCGAAGCCATGCTCGCGTCGGGCGCCACATGTATCGCCTATGAGACCGTGGTCGGCCGCCAGGGCGGTCTGCCTCTGCTCATACCAATGAGCGAGGTCGCCGGCCGCATGTCGGTGCAGGAAGGCGCACGCTTCCTCGAGAAACCTCAGGGAGGCCGCGGCATACTGCTTGGCGGCGTGCCGGGCGTCAAACCCGCCAAAGTACTCGTGCTGGGCGCCGGTGTGGTAGGCCGCAACGCAGCCCTGATGGCCGCCGGCCTCGGCGCCGACGTCACCATCACCGATATATCGCTGCCCACACTGCGCCACGTGGCCGAAGTGATGCCTCGCAACGTGAAGACCCTCTACTCCTCGCGCCACAACATCGAGGCCGAGCTTCCCACCACCGACCTGGTGATAGGCTCCGTGCTCATACCCGGCGCCAAGGCTCCACATCTTGTCACTGCCGACATGCTGAAAATGATGCGTCCCGGCACGGTGATGGTCGACGTGGCCATCGACCAGGGCGGATGCTTCGAGACTTCGCACCCCACCACACACTCCGACCCGGTGTACACCGTCGACGGCGTGGTGCACTATGCCGTGGCCAACATTCCCGGCGCCGTGCCCTTCACCTCGACGCTCGCACTTACAAACGCCACACTGCCATACGCCATCCTTCTGGCCGACAAAGGCTGGAAAGACGCATGCAAGGCCGAACCGGGTCTTATTCCCGGCGTCAACATCGTCGACGGCAAGATCGTGTTCAAAGCCGTAGCCGAGGCCTGGGATCTTCCCTACACTCCGCTTGAACTATAACGGGGTCCCGGTAGTTTATATGTCAGGATAAGAGGAGACCCTCTTATCCTGACCTTGTACTCCGAGACTATTAAAAATCTAACCCTTGTCTATTTGATGAAACTATCGCACCGCTTCACCTCGCTCTGCCTTACTCTGGCTGCAGCACTCTGTGCATGGGCCGACGCCCCCGCCGGATACTACACCTCTCTCAACGGTAAAAAAGACGGCGAACTCAAAACCGCCATCTGCAACATCGTAAGCAAATTCACCCGTGTCAGCTCGTATTCCGACCTGCCCCGCTACTTCCAGACGACCGACGTATATCCCGACTCAAGAAGGTGGTGGGACATGTACTCCGACATTCCGCTCTACGCGCCTTCGTTCAGCGGCCTCAACCGCGAGCATTCCTTCCCCAAGAGCTGGTGGGGCGGCCTGACCAATGTCGGCGCATACGTCGACCTCAACCATCTCTACCCGTCGGAGATGAAAGCCAACACGGCCAAGAGCAACTACCCCCTCGGCGAGGTCAACCGACAGTCTTCAGTCAAATTCGACAACGGCATATGCGCCGTAGGATATCCCGTGGCCGGACAGGGCGGCGGCGCGGCGTTTGTATTCGAGCCCGATGACCAGTACAAGGGCGACTTCGCCCGCACATATTTCTACATGGTCACCTGCTATCAGGATCTCACATGGAAGTACACCTACATGGTGAGTCAGAATCTCTACCCGACTCTCAACCAGTGGTCCGTCAACCTGCTCATGAAGTGGCACCGCGATGACCCCGTGAGCCAGAAGGAACGCGACCGCAACGATGCCGTCTACGGCTTCCAGAACAACCGCAACCCCTTCATCGACATGCCCGAGCTGGCCGAATATCTCTGGGGAACCAAGACCGGCGAGACATTCAGCCCCGGCGAGGTGGTGATACCTCCACAAGGCGACCCCGAGCTGCTCGCACCGTCGCGCGACATGGAGCTGCAGTTCGGTCAGGTGGCCATCGGCGGCAGTGCGTCATCCCTGCTGTTCGTGCATGGCCTCAACCTCAGCGGTAAAATCGGCGTGACCATCTATGCCAATACCAAAATAGGCCAGGACCGCACACACGCTGCAATGTTCAAGGCCGATGCCGCAAATATCGACGCCTCGGCCGTATGCTCCGACGACGGCACATGGCTGCGCATCAACTACACCCCGACCGAAATCGGCACGCACGAGACCACGCTGCTGCTGAGCTACGCCGGCGGCTCGCGCCCTGTGATACTGCGCGGCGAATGCCTGCCCGTGCCCGTACTCACGGCATGCACGGCTACCGATCCGTCGGACATCACCTCCGACAGCTACACCGCTAACTGGACATATCCCGAAAATGAGGTGATCGACTACTTCATCGTCACACGCACACGCTACATCGGCGCCCGTCAGATTACCGAAGAACTTCCGGCCGAAAGCAACTCGCTCGAAATCCTCGGCTTCGACGAATCCGAAAAAGAATCGTACTCTGTGCAGAGCGTACGCCTCGGACACCGCTCGCCGATGTCGAACATCGTATTCGTAGACCATTCGGGCATCAACGGCGTCGAGACCGAACAGCCGCTCATCATCTCCACATTCCCCGGCATGATGCGCATCAACTGCTCCGACACCCAGACCGGATGCCGCATATTCGACACCGCCGGCCGCCTCGTCCGCTTCGTCGACACAGTCGAAGACAACACCGACATCGACATGCCCTACGGCGTATACCTCGTAGTCACAGACCAGCATCCCACCCCCGTCAAAGTCGCCATCCGATAGGCCGACACGCCCCCAATCATACCAACAGCGTAGCCGCGACATCGCAGCTACGCTGTTCTGTTCAATGCCCTCGAAATATTTGTCTCGCAACCCGCTCCCGCGGGTTTTCATCTTTGTGGGGGGCGACGAAACGCAGGGTCTCGCTGCGCTCCACCCTGCGTGCGGAGCCCCCACCACCTCACACAGACCCGCGGGAGCGGGTCGCGAGACAAGACCGGGGCTAAACATGGCGGCAAACAAAAAAATGATGTATCGAGAGAAAGCACCCGCGGCGAGCGGAAACCCCAACAATAGCACAACAATGTGAAAAAATGACACATTGAGGGGAAGCACCCGCGGCGAGCGGGTGTCAGGACAATAGCGCAGGGTGGAGCGTAGCGAGACCATGCGTGCGGTACCCCCACCCCTCACACAGACCCGCGGGAGCGGGTCGCGAGAAAAGACCGGGGCTAAACATGGCGGCAAACAAAAAAATGATGTATCGAGAGAAAGCA
>ENA-ORMR01000060-ORMR01000060.1-human-gut-metagenome-genome-assembly--contig:-NODE-60-length-133551-cov-40.479820_pt1 | contig 133551 bp, 97 predicted proteins | sample MGYA00242107_ERZ509003 | MGnify/ENA primary metagenome ERZ509003 (study PRJEB26280, sample SAMEA2338699) | human gut metagenome | biome: human gut; feature: human-associated habitat; material: faeces...
TGTGCAATTTAAGCAAAAATACACCAACCTGTGGATTCACATATGTTATTAAACAACCTCTAAGAACAGTGGATTTCGGAGCGTATAGATGTAATCCATAATTCATCATTCATAATTGGCATTAGTCCATGACGTGGCCGGCGTTTTCGGCCAGGCGGATTATTTCGTCGTATTGTTCGGGCGAGAGGTCGAAGAAGTAGTAGTTCACCGGGTTCTGTGGCGCGCCGCGGTAGCGCACTTCGTAGTGCAGGTGCGGCCCTGTCGATTTGCCGGTGTTGCCTACTTCGCCAATAAGGTCGCCGCGGTGCACTGCCTGGCCCGGCCGCACGAGCATTTTAGAAAGATGGGCGAAGCGGGTGGTGTAGTTGTAGCCGTGCTTTATCTCTATCATATTGCCGTAGGCTCCCTGCCACGATGCCGCGGCCACGGTGCCGTCGGCGGTGGCGTAGACGGGTGTGCCCGGAGGTGCCGAGAAGTCCATGCCCTCGTGGAACTTGGTGGTGCCGTACACCGGGTCGACGCGCACGCCGTAGCCCGATGCCATGGTGCGCAGATACTTTTCGGGCACCGGCTGTATGGCGGGAGTATGCGCTATGCGGTCCTTCTGGCCCGATACTTCCGTGGCCAGAAAGTCGAACGACTGTATCTGCGAGTATATCATGCGGTCGAGCTGGTCGAGCTTATTCTCTACGGTGCCGACAAGATGCGAGTCGGACAGCGAATCGAGCCGGTCGAAATTGCGGCGCCGCTCCAGGCCTGCCAGACGCCGCGAACGGCCAAGCGGCTCGGCCTGCATCATCACGCGGTAGAAATTGTTGTCGCGTTCGGCTATATCCTCCATCACGGCAAGAGCCTCGTCGGCCTGACGGTTGAGTACCTCCAGGCGCGCCTCGAGCTGCTCGTTCTGCTGACGCAGCCGCCGCTCGCGCGGAAACTCCAGAAGGCTGAACAGCACCGCCACCAGGCCTATGACCACTGCCGCGACCCAACCGAACTGCTGCAGAAGCACCATGGCGCGCCGGCGCGCCGAGGGGAAGACGCGCTCATACTGCCCGGTGACAGCATTATATCGGTAAAAAGTTTTTTGGCTCACAAGGTTGAAAATTTGCGAAAGCGCGAAATTTCAAGTAATTTTGCGCCTCGATAGCGCAAAGATAGCAATTTTTTCGCACAACGATGCGTTTTCCGCACCTCAAGCAAAACGACATTTATATATTATATGCTTACCGCCAAAGAAATACGACAGTCTTTCAAAGACTTCTTCCAGTCGAAAGGGCACCGCATAGTACCTTCGGCTCCCATGGTAATAAAGGACGATCCAACCCTTATGTTTACCAATGCGGGAATGAACCAGTTCAAGGATATTATTTTAGGCAATGCCGTGCCCAAGTCGCGCCGCGTGGCCGACTCGCAGAAATGCCTCCGCGTCAGCGGCAAGCATAACGACCTCGAGGAAGTAGGACTCGATACCTACCACCACACCATGTTCGAGATGCTCGGCAACTGGTCGTTCGGCGACTACTTCAAGGCCGAGGCCATCGACATGGCATGGGAATACCTCGTGGATGTGCTCCATCTCGATCCCTCGCGCCTCTATGCCACCGTTTTCGAAGGCGCTCCCGACGAGGGTCTCGCCCGCGACGACGAAGCCGCCAACATATGGGCCAAGCACCTGCCGGCCGACCACATCCTCAACGGTAACAAACACGACAATTTCTGGGAAATGGGCGATACCGGTCCCTGCGGCCCCTGCTCCGAGATACATATCGATCTCCGCTCCGACGAGGAGCGTGCCGCCAAGCCCGGCGCCGAGCTTGTGAACCACGACCATCCGCAGGTGATCGAGATATGGAACCTGGTGTTCATGCAGTACAACCGCAAGGCCGACGGCTCGCTCGAACCGCTCCCCGCCAAGGTTATCGACACCGGTATGGGCTTCGAACGCCTCTGCATGGCGCTCCAGGGCAAGACATCGAACTACGATACCGACGTATTCACCCCCCTCATAACCAAAATCGCCGATCTCAGCGGTAAAAAGTACGGCGACGACAGCCATGTCGACGTGGCAATGCGTGTTATCGCCGACCACGTGCGCACCATAGCATTCTCCATCGCCGACTCCCAGCTGCCTTCCAACGCCAAGGCCGGCTATGTTATCCGCCGCATCCTGCGCCGTGCCGTCCGCTATGCCTACACCTTCCTCGAGCAGAAGAAGGCCTTCATGTACCGCCTTGTCGACACCCTCATCGAGAACATGGGCGAGGCATATCCCGAGCTCCCGGCACAGCGCGACCTCATCATCAAGGTGATAAAGGAAGAGGAGGACTCCTTCCTGCGCACTCTCGAAAACGGTATCCGTCTGCTCGACGACGCCGCCAAGGCCGCCAAGGCCGAGGGCAAGACCATGATATCGGGCAAGCAGGCATTTACCCTCTACGATACCTACGGATTCCCGCTCGATCTTACACTGCTCATCCTCAAGGACTACGGCATGACCATCGATCAGGCCGAGTTCGACAGCGAGATGGCTGCCCAGAAGGCGCGTGCACGCAGTGCTGCCGCTGTCGAGGCCGGCGACTGGATTATCCTTGCCGACGGCGAGGAGACATTCGTGGGCTACGACTCCACTGTGGCCGAGACCCGCATACTCCGCTATCGCCACGTGAAGCAGAAAAACCGCGAATTCTATCAGATAATTCTGGCCGAGACACCTTTCTACGCCGAGATGGGCGGTCAGGTGGGCGACCGCGGCACACTCACCGACATCGCCACCGGCGAGGTGATAAACGTCACCGACACCAAGCGCGAGACCGGTACTGCCGTGCATATCGTCGAGAAAATGCCCTCCAACCCCGAAGGCGCTTTCGTGGCCGCTATCGACAAGGAAGCCCGTGCGGCTGTGTCGCGCAACCACTCGGCCACACACCTTCTCCATCAGGCTCTCCGCGACGTGCTCGGCACACATGTGGAGCAGAAAGGCTCCTTTGTGTCGGCCGATGTGCTCCGTTTCGACTTCTCTCACTTCCAGAAGCTTACCCGCGAGGAAATCGAGGCCGTCGAGCGTCTGGCCAACAGCCGCGTGCGCGAGGCTCTGCCCCTCGACGAACACCGCTGCGTGCCTATCGCTAAGGCCCGCGAAATGGGTGCCATGGCACTCTTCGGCGAGAAATACGGCGATGAGGTGCGTGTGATCCGCTACGGCGACTCCATCGAGCTCTGCGGCGGCACTCATGTGGCCAATACAGGCAATATCGGCATGATAAAGATTACTTCCGAATCGAGCATCGCCGCCGGTATCCGCCGTATCGAGGCCATTACTGGTCCGGCTGTCGAGAATCTCGTATACGAAGTGCAGGGCGCCCTCCGCGCTATCGGCGAAATGTTCAACAATGCTCCCGACATCGTTGCGGCCCTCCGCAAGCAGGTTGAGGAGAATCAGGAACTGCGCAAGCAGGCCGAAGAATACTTCGCGGAGCGTGTCGACAATATGGCCAAAAAGCTTCTCGAGAACGCAACCTATAACGACCACGGCGTACGCATTGTCGAACTCAGCGGCGTGTGTGTGCCCGAAGTCGTGAAGGCTATGGCATTCCGTGTGCGCGAGCTTGCGCCCGAGAATACTGTCGTGATTGCTGCTACACACGATGCCGCCCGCAAGCCCCTGCTCACCGTCATGGTCGACAATAACATCACCGACACCTACAACGCCTCCAAGGTTGTCCGCGAGGCCGCCAAAAACATCAAAGGCGGTGGCGGCGGTCAGCCCGGCTTCGCCCAGGCCGGCGGCAAGGATGCCGAAGGTCTCGCATCGGCCATGCAGGCTCTGCGCGACGCATTCAAATAAGATTCCATCATAATACTATTATAAAAATCAGCGTGGCCCGTCGGTCGCGCTGTTTTTATTTGGTTGCGAACTCTGTAGGAGTGGTATTTGTTGCTTCTTTAATACCAAACTACTGAATTATGAGTTACAAAATTGAAGAAATCGAAGGCATAGGTCCCGTTTATGCCGAGAAACTGCGCGCCGCAGGCATTTCCACAACCGAAGAGCTGCTTGAGAAAGGCGCCACCCGCAAAGGTCGCGAGGCTATCGCCGAGGCAACCGAAATCAGCGAACGGCTGATACTGAAATGGACCAACCATGCCGACCTGTTCCGCATCAAGGGTGTGGCCGGCCAGTTCGCCGAACTCCTCGAAGCCGCAGGCGTCGACACTGTCAAGGAATTCCGTCACCGCGTGGCAGCCAATCTCTATCCGCGTCTGGTCGAGGTAAACGAACAGCGCAATCTCTGCAACCGCGTTCCCTCGGTCGCAGAACTCGAGAAGATGATCGAGCAGGCGAAAACCCTTGAGCCCGTCATCACCTACTGACTCTCTTAATCCCTGTCCAGCGGCACAAGCCGTATATCGGAAACCGTGAGGCCGGCAGCGTCGATACGCAGGCGCGCCGGCTTCAGTTTTTCGCGGTATGACAGCATGGTTCGGCTGCCGGCAATCTCGGTGTCGACTATCGAGCCGTCGAGTTTGGGCGAATACTTCACTATCATGCGCACCGTGAACGGCTTGTCGGTACCGACTGTATTCTCGATGGCATAGTTGCGGCCCTGCTGCGGCTCTCCGCCCTCCCGGAGCGACTTTTCTCTGACTGCATGCGTGCCCGCGGCGCTGTATTGTGCCCGCGCCTCCGCGCAGTCGAGAGTCCAGCGGCAGCCGTCCTGCACGCCGCGTTTCGCCTCAGGCAGCACTTCGATGTCGAGTTTGCCGTCGGCCGATGCGCCCGGGTCGACTGTGAACGTCAGCATGAACGATGCCGCGGGAAGGCCGACGGTTTCACCGGTGCCCACACTCACGGGCTTGCATGAAGCTGCCGGAATAAGTTCGTCCATCCACTTGGTGCCGATTCGGCCGTCGGGGAACCGTACGAGCTCGTGTATTACCAGCGGACCGCCCCAGCCCTTTACCCACATCCATCCGGCCATGATATAGCGGCCGTCGGACACTGCCGAGATAGTCGGCACGCACAGTCCGTTGTAGAAGTCGGTGCCTGCGGCCACCATGTCGGTATAGGCCGAGTCGGGAGCGGCAGACTGCTTGGACCACAGATTGGTGAATCCGCCTATTATGTAGTCGCGGTCGCCCCAGTTGAAGAAGAACGTGCAGTCGCCGCCGGTAGGAAAGTTCTCGTTGACGCAGCGCCACCGGCCGTCGACCGAGTCGGCTTCCCATGTGCCGCGGGCGCCATAGTTGGCGAGCATTTTCAGCCGGCCCTGAGGATCGGTGTAGATGCTCGGATTCTCGCAGGGATGGAACAGAAGACCTGTCTTTGTGAAGTGGATGCCGTCGTCGCTCACGGAGTACGACGAGCCTGCGGCTATGCCGTCGAGCTTTGTCCGGTCATAGGTGTCGGTGTGTCCGTTGCGGGCCAGGTCGCCGAACATCTGCGGCAGGGTGGTGCGCTCATAGGGGTAGAGGCGGGTGGTGTGGTAGCCGTAGCTTATACACAGCTTGCCGTCGGCCACAAATGGTGTGCCGGTGCCGAATGTTTCCCACTGTTCCTCGATGGGGACCGCGGCCTCGTGCTCTGTCCAGTGTATGAAATCGCGGGTGCTCAGATGCTCGAAGTAATGGCCGCCGCGGCCGAGCTTACTCTGGTGTCCGCGCCTGTCGTAGAGATAGAAAAGATGGTAGGTGCTGTCGTTGTAGAGGCTCACCACGTCGCCCACCCAGGCGTTGAAGCCGGCCGGAGTCCAGTATTGCACCGCTACATTGTCGCCCGGGGCATCGGACCGTGTGAATTCTGCGGCCGGGAAAGTGATTGAAGCTTCTCCGACAAAGTCCGGGTCTATCGTCCAGCTGCGCATTTTTGCGGTGTCGGGATAGCCGAAGGGGAAATCGTTGTCGATAAGGCGTCCGTCGACATACATGGTCCAGCGCGGGCCGCTGAAGTCGAGCGTTATGTCGTGTTCGCCGAAAGGCTCGTCGAGCATGGCCAAAGGTATGCCTACGGGCATGTTCGCCGTCGAGCCGTCGACGGGCGACACCAGCCGGATCTGCGCCTCAAGCACCGGTACAGAACCGTCGGGCATGGTGTGGGCCGGATAGTTCTGGCGGTCGCGGTCGAGCGGATTGTGCTGCCGGAGTGTTACCTCGAGAACACCGGGAATTTCGAGTATGCGCCGGTCGCGGGTCGGCTCGGTGAGCTTGGCCTTGAAGCTGATGGTGAAGCCCCTGGTGATATCGGCTACCGGCGGCAGAGAATCGGTGATTACGCTGTCGCCGAGATGCGACGCGGGCACTGTGCTGTCGGCCCTTTTCCAGTAATCGGACAGTAGAGATATGGTGGCCGGCTCCGCGGGAGCAGCATTACTACACGATACCGTTGCGACACATGCCGCACCGGCGGCCATAGCGGCTATGATTGTTCTTGTCACCAGTCGTTTTCGTTCCATTTGCTCAGGGTTATGTTGTGGAAACGCGCGTTCCCGTTTTTAAGGAAGAAAAATAATTTGTCGCCTTTTTTCTCGGGCAGACGGTTCACGATGCAGCGCCGGCCGTCGATATTCATGTCGATAAACTCGTCTTTCAGTATTATATCCACTTTCACGGTGCGGTCGAGGCCTTTTACGGTATTTATGCCGGTGTTGTATATGAAGGCACTCTCTTTGTTGGCGTTGAGTTCGATCTTGTAGCCGCGGTGGTCCTTGTCGTCGGCCCGCACGAAGATTCCGGCTTCGTCGTAATTGCCTTCGGGTTCGAACTCGAAGCTTATGCGGTAATCGACCGGAAGGCCCGACAGCGCGGCTGTTCCTGTGCCGTTGGAGGCGTGGATGGTTACTGCCCCGTCGGTGCCGACGCTTGCGGTGGCGTTGTCGCCCGCGGTTTCAAAAGCCGGCAGAGGGATGGAGCGCATGGGCGGAAGAGCCTCTTCGAGGAATTTGGTGCCGAGAGTGCCGTCGGGGTGCTGCACGGCCTCGCGCAGAAGCATGTTTCCGCCCCATATGGCGCCGTCGAAGTCCTTGCCGTCGCGGCGGCAGGGCATGTAGGCCACGGCTATGCGGCGGTTGTCCTTATAGGGCGCGGTTTTGTACACGCTTGCCCACTGCTCCACCAACGATTGCGTCGTCGGATACTGCCACGGCCCGAAAGGACTGCGCGACATCACATAGTATGTGTCGCCGCCGATGCTGTAGAGCAGATAGTACCGGTCGTTCCATTTGAAATAGTCGGAGCACTCCGGGGTGGCTACCTGTCCGGCGAGCGGCGAATCGATTTCTTTCCAGTTTTTCAGATCATCGGATACGAGGTGGCACAGATAGCCGCCGAAGCCTTCGATCACCGGATTTTTCTTGTAGCCCGAGATAAAGAGATGGTATGTGCCGTCATCGTCGCGGAACACCTTCGGATCGCGGAAATCGCGGCTCACACACTCCTCGGGCGGGAAATAGAACGGATTGGGCTGTTGCTTGACGAAGCTCTTGCCTCCGTCGTCGCTGACGGCGTAGCTCAGATGCTCGTGGGTGCCATTGTCATCGAGCACGCGGGTGGAGTAGAAAGCATAGAAACGACCTTTGTCGGCTATCACCGAGCCGGTGCATATCGACTTCTCCCATTCCTCGTCGATGCCTACGGCCACGGGGTAGTGCGTCCAGTTCACCAGATCTTCCGATGTGCTGAGTGCCCACTGGTGTCCGCCAAGACCGCCGAGGCCTGCGTGGTGCCCCTCGTCGAGAAGCCAGTAGATGTAGAATGTGCCGTCGTGGTACATCGGCATGCAGTCGCCTGTGAAAAGATGGCTTTCCGCAGGCTTGAAATACTGAAGAGCCGAGGTGCGCTGTATCTGCGGATTGTAGTCTTTTGCAACCTGTGCCGTGGCCCCGGTGGCGCAGAGCATGGCCGCAATCATCAGTTTTCTCATAGTGGTATAAGCAGGATCTGTCGTAGGTTTTGTGGCTGCAAATATACAGGGAATATTCTGTAAATGCAAACATAAATGTAATATTCTTCTTTGCATTTGCATTATCATATATTTTGCATTTAGTAGCCTTAATGTTTGGCACGAACAGGTATAATGTGTATTTTTGCATCCTGAAAACACCATCTGATATGGAAAACAGGCTGAATTATAAGATTATCTACGACAGGCTCAGGCACGATATCGAGAGCGGTGCCTATGCTCCCGGAGCGCTTCTGCCTACCGAAGCTGTGCTTTCGCAGAAATACAATGTGTCCAGGCCTACGGTTGCCCGGGCCTACAATATGCTACAGGACGATGGTCTTGTAACCAAAAAGAAAGGTATGGGCACCGTTGTCAACGCTGTCGGAGCCGCAGCTTCCAGGCCCGTGTACGGCCTCTTGCTTCCGGGGGCCGGCGAGTCGGAGATATTCTCGATAATAAACGACAGGCTTCTTACCCTTTCGAAAGAAGAAAATTTCGACTGTATATGGGACGGCGCTACTGCCGGCAGCGCCAACATACGGCGTGAACTGATATCAGGCTGCTGTGCCGGATATATCGCCCGTAAGGTCGACGGCGTGTTTTTCGCTCCTCTCGAGCGCGTAGGCGATGCCGCACGGCTCAACCGCGAAATATGCGATATGCTCGACAGCGCCGGCATCCCTGTGGTGCTTATCGACAGAGATATATGCGATCTTCCCGGCCGTAGCGGCTACGATGTGGTGAGTCTCGACAATTTCAGCGCCGGATGCATCATGGCGCAGCATCTTCTCGAACGTAACTGCGACGATATACACTTCTTTTACCGGCCCGATTCAGCCGCTTCCGTAAAAGTGCGCCTTGCCGGTGTAAGAGAGACATTGCATGCCGCGGGGCTGCCTTTTCCCGATGCCAATATACATTGCGGCGATCCCGAAGCCCCCGATACCGTAGCAGCTATCGCGATTACAAAAGGCCGCACCGGCATAATATGTGCCAACGATTCCACCGCGGCCGTACTTATGTCTTCTCTCACCGGACCCGGCCGGGAAATATCGTCCGACCTGCTCATATGCGCTTTCGACGATATGAAGTATTCCCGCCATCTGCGGCATCCTCTCACCTCATTCCGCCAGCCGTGCACGGAGATCGCCGACACCTGTGTGGAACTGATGCAACGACGTATTGCCTCGCCGTCGGCACCTCCGCTGTCGGTGCTTCTGGAGGGAACTCTGATAGAACGTGAATCCACAACATTCAAATGACAGGCTTATGCACTACATTGGCATAGACATCGGCACCAGCTCTATCTGCGGGGTGGCATACAATCCGGAAACGGGAACAACAGATATTGTCAGCCGGCCGAACAGCGCATCGGTATCATCGTGCTGCTCCGATGAAAAACTTCAGGATCCCTCGGCCATAATGGCGTGTGTGCGCTCCATTGCCGACGAACTCATCGACGCTCATGCCGACGCCGTGTCCATAGGGCTTAGCGGGCAGATGCACGGCATACTTTACCTCGACAGCGACGGGAATGCCATCAGTCCTCTCTACACATGGCAGGACGGCCGCGGCAACCGTCCGCTGGAGTCGGACTCGAGCTATGCGGATTATCTTACATCCGTGTCGGGCTATCCGGTTGCTACGGGCTATGGACTTGTCACGCATTTCTATAACAGCAGAAACGGTCTTGTGCCGGACAATGCCCGGAGTCTGTGTTCCATAATGGACTATGCCGGTATGAGGCTCACAGGACGTCGCTCACCGCTCACCGATTATACCAACGGCGCTTCGCTCGGCTTTTTCGACAAGAGACGCCTGTGCTTCGACCACGAGGCGCTCGGCCGCGCCGGAATCGATGCCGCGATTCTCCCCGATCTTGCACCTTCGGCCACTCTGCTGGGGCAGTACCGGAATATTCCGGTATACTCGGCTATCGGCGACAACCAGGCGGCATTTATAGGTTCTGTGGCCGACCGCAGTTCGGCCGTACATGTGACTGTGGGTACGAGCAGCCAGATTTCTGTCTATACCCCCGAATATGTGGAGGTCGACACTCTCGATACGAGGCCGTTGCCGGGCGGTGGGTATATACTTGTAGGTGCAGAGCTCTGCGGCGGATATTCGTTTGCCATTCTCAAAAACTTTTTTGCCGAAACCGCACGGCTGATATGCGGGAAAGATATGTCCGACAGCGATATCTACGCTGCAATGATGTCGGTGCCCTATCTTGCCGACAGCGCGCTGAGTGTCGAGACTCTTTTCGACGGCACGCGTCAGGACCCCGGCAGGCGCGGAAGTGTCACCGGTATTTCATCGTCGAATTTCACACCGCAGGAACTAATCTGCGGCTTTGCCAGAGGCATATGTGATGCCCTCCATGCTTATTATCGTCTTTTGCCCCCTTCGCTTCAGGAAAACAAGACTCATATCGTGGCGTCGGGCAACGGTCTGCGCCGTAATCACCTCCCTCGGCAGGCTCTCGAAGATCGCTTCGGCCTACCCGTCATACTATCGGCATGTGCCGAGGAAGCCGCCCTCGGCGCCGCCCTGTCCATGCACTGACCACGCCCCTATCCGCACAAAAACGATTGTGTCCATAACTTGATGCAATCGTTTTTTTATTAGCTCTTGTTGTGGCGGTTTAATTTGTGAATAACAGTATTTTGTGTTAATGAGGACTGGCATTACAGCAGTTCTTGACAACTTCGGCATCCGAAATCAATTATTGATTACTATTGATATATTCTCGATTTACGCGATATACAAGTATCCCGCATAAGACAACGAAGATAATCGCTAATAGCCCGGCAAAACCTCTCATAAGCAATATATTTCTATAAGACAGTTGCTCCCTCCAAATCAACATAGCCAGCATGAGTGCTATAGTGATTGAGATGGCAACAACGGCACAGTATTTTATTTTTCTGTTTGCAGGTTTGTTGTATAGTTTATTTAGTTCGTCTCGCGGACCAATTTCAATCATTCCCATAAGGTATAAGTTTTTTATATCGTAATATTGTAATAATTAGCTTCTTATCTTTACTTTAGTAGTTTTCTGTTGTTACCGCTGTTTTCCAGTACGCTCATCTGATGAATGGCTATCTGATTCAGTTTCACAAGCCGCTCACTCTGCGTCATGCCTTGCTCGATGAAAACCGCGTTAAGGTTTTCCATATTTGACAGGCAGATAAGTTCGTTGATAGTGGCATAGTCGCGTATGTTCCCTTTGAGGTCGGGATTGGCTTCGCGCCATTGCTTTGCCGTTACCCCAAACATAGCCACATTCAACACATCGGCTTCATTGGCGTAGATGATGTTTGCCTGTGCGGGAGTAACCTGCGCCGGGACAAGGTTCTGCTTTATGGCATCGGTATGTATACGGTAGTTGATTTTCGACAGTTCACGTTTCGCAGACCAACCCAGCAACCGCTGTTCCTCAGTCTTCAACCGCTGAAATTCCTTGACAATGTAGAGTTCAAACTCAACAGAAATCCAGCTTGCGAATTTCAATGCAATATCTTTATGCGCATAAGTTCCACCATAACGCCCTGATTTAGCGATTATGCCAATGGCATTAGTCGCATCCGTCCATTTCTTTGGAGAGAGAGTAAATGCGTTCAGGCCGGCTTGTTGTCTAAACCCCTCGAATTCGGTGGGTTTAAAATTCGGATTGTAAAGCTGTTCCCAAATGCCTAAATACTCTATTGTGTTACGGTTGCGCAACCAGTTTGCAATCACAGCGTTAGGTTCATCGCTTTTATGCCTTGCCAAATCGGTCAACGATATATAATCGTTCCCATTGACGGCGATAATTGTTATATTGGTATTTTGAACTGTAATCTTTGCCATTGTTTCTGATATGGCGTATATGCCAATACACAAAGTTACACATTGTCTCTGACATTCAGCGTATTCACTTCATAAAAATCCATATCAACTGTTGTTATCCTCCGAAAAATAGATAATAGATCAGATAAAAAAAACTGGAGGCTGTGCGGTCCATAATGAACTGCACAGCCTCCTGAGACTTTTATATGGGAGGGGGATCAGCGGACGGCGACCTTGGCTACGGTGGTGCCGGCTTTGACTACATAGAGGCCCGGGACAACAGCGATTTCGGTGCGGGCGCTGCCGGTGGCGGAGGCTACGGTCTTGCCGTCGGGGGTATAGACGGCTATTTCCATACCGGCGGCGTTGCCGACGATGATGCAGCCCTCGCCTGCGGCGATGGTCACCGACGAAGTGCCGATGGCAGAAATCGACGAGGTTTCGGCCGAAGCGGCATCCGACAGAGCGGACTCGCCTTTGTCGTAGACTACCGATATCTGATAGCTGTGAACACCTGCGGGTACCTGGGTGTCGACGTAGGATGTTTCGGCGACGGGGCTTTCGTTCACGAGTGTTTTGTCGCGGTAGATGTTGTAGCCCAGAACGACGAGTTCTTCGGGTTTGGAGCTTGCGGGGATGAAGGTGATATCGTCGATCGACAGCATGTAGCAGTCGTTCGAAATGCAGCGTACCACGAAACGGAGCGCACCGGCGGGAAGGTCGACGGTGTATTCGGTCCAGTCGGCCGATATGCCGGAGAATGTTTCCAAAAGCACGAAATCATCGGTTTCCGTGCTGCCTGTGGAGTACAATATTTCAAATGACTCGGGATAGGAAGCTCTTTGTGAGCGTGCGAACAGCGATATTGTCTGAGCGCATCCGGGCAGTTCGGGCGATATCATCCAGTCATCGCACTGGGTGCCCTTTTCGTCGATGGGATATACCGATGCCATCATTTTCAACCCCGAATGGGCCGAGAAGCTTGCGGGATCTTTTCCGGTGGTATCGTAGACGAAGAACGACGAAGTGCTTGTGCCGGTCTGCTCTGCGAGACTGGCGTTTCTCAGACCGTCCTTATCGATGAGAATCCATTCGCCCATTCCCGTATATGTGCCGGCGGGATAGCTTTCGAAGTCTTCGGTCACGGGATTGCCGATGGCAGTGCTCAGGTCGGGAGCGGTCCACGACAGTTCTATCGATTTGCCGGCAGCCTGAGCTGTGAGGCCCGTAGCCTTGGGATAGATCGGGAAATCTACGGCGGTAGATGCGGAGATTCGGTTGTTGTCGGTGTTAAGGTCGGGTGCATATACGGCCACGGCCTCGAACTGGAGTTTCTCGGGCGATGCCACACCGGGCGTAAATTCGAATTCTATCGTGGCCGCAGCGTCGCTTGCGATAGCGGGGCCGCTCTTCTGCCCGATCATCTCGTCGTTGCAGAACAGCTGCACGGTGTAGTTTTCGGCGGTATTGGCGCCGAAATTCTCGACAGTGACGGCTACTACGGCCTTTTCGCCTGTTTTGACTTTGGCGGGTGCGCTGATGGCTGCCGCGATGATGTCGTGGGCCGGGCGGTCGAGAACGTTGATGTTGTCGATAGCCACGGCGGTGGTGCTTCCGGCTGTGGCGTCGAACATTATGCTCACTGTCTTGCCTTTATAAGCGTCCAGACTGCATGTGGCTTTCAACCAGCCGTCGAGGCCGCTTTCGTTCAGGGTAATGGTGCGGAGGTCGGTATAGCTTTCGTCGCTGCCGAAGTCCTTTACAAGAACCTTGAGGGTGGATGTGGAGCTCGATACCGCGTAGTAGTAGAACTGCAGAACGGGGCTTTCGGTGTCGCGGAGCGATATCTTGCCGGTGCAGAGTGTGGCCTCGTCGCCGCGGTAGCCGCCGATGAAGCCGATGCAGCCGCCGTCGTTGTCCTGCGACATCTCGCTGCTCAGCGACCATCCGGCATAAGTACCGTTTATGGTGTTGATAACATAGATGTATTCACCCAGATGTCCGCCGGGGAAAGAATCGGCATAGGGCAGAGTATAGTCGGGGCCTGCGAATATAATTTCGGTCTTGGCGAAATCTTCCGATTCACCGGCCGAGGTCTTGGCGTGCACGGCATATACTACCACGTCCTGCTTGCCGTCGGCCGCGATGGCCTGGTAGGTATACGATGTTTCACTGATGTTGTCGGCGACTTCGATCACATTGTTGTCGTCGTCCTGTGTGATGATATGGTAGGTGATGAGGTCGGGATTGATGGGGTTGCCGTCGACATCGCTTTCGGGCACATCCCACGATATTGTCACTTCGCCGGGAGTAGCTGTTTCCACTACATGAGCGGTTTTGGGTGCCTTGGGCACATTTACACCGATATATACACGCGCAGTGATAACCTTGCCGTCGCCGGCCTCGTTGACAGCATAGGCCGAGTAGGTGTGCGGGCCTTGCTCGACGCCTTCGTCGGTAAATGTGTATTCAGCGCCGGGAGTCGCATTGGCGAATTCCTTGATTACCTCGTTGTCGCGGCTTACTACCAGACGCGATATCGAAGTGAGATTGTCGCCCGATATTGCCTTGGCCGGAGCGGTGACGCTGATGTCGGCCTTGAGCTCGCCGCTCACATATGGGCTTACATTGAAAGCCGACGGAACATCGGGAACGTCGTTCGAGTAGCTTTCGGTTACGGAAATGTCGTCGACATAGAGATAGTATTTGTCGGCATCGCTTATGTCGTGTATGCCGAAGTAGTAGTCGCCGTCTTCCGATATGGAGGCGAAACCTTCGTAAAGGGCGGGAGTCTTGCCCGATATTACGGTGGGAGCGATAAGTTCTGTGGTCATACCGCCGATTGTAGCCGAATTGCCGAATTTCACTTCGAGTCGTTCGGGATCAGAATCGTTATGAGCCGAGGCATAGAATGCGAAGCGGTATGTCCAGCCTTTTTTAAGACGTACAGGAGGTGTAATCAGCCAGTCGTCCATCTGTGCCGACATGCTGTATCTCATTCGTACGCGCGATTCGTAGTATTCCCACTGTTTTCCGTCTTTATTTCCGTCGAGGATAGTGTAGGCGGCAAGCGCGTTTTCGGTATCGAAGCTCTCGGTATAAGGGACGGATGCCACACCGGTGACGAAGCTGCTCGACTCTACAGCTTCCGACAGAGCGCCGTTGCACTCGGCCGTTACGGTGTAGTGGTTGACGGTGAGCTCGCCGTCGGGCAGAGTTTCGGTAAATTCGGTGTTTTTGCTGCCCGACATCACGATCTGGTCGGCGGGATAGCGGCGTACGGTGTATGTCACGGCTTCGGGATCGAAATATCCGCCGTCCGACGATGCCGTGACAGCCTCCCAGCGCAGGGTCGCGCGGCCATTCTCGAAGATCAGTCCGGTTATGGTGACAGGTTTGGGTGTGACCATACCGACGAAAGTGCTTGTGGTTGCCTTGGGACTGTCGCCGTGTTCGTTGGAGAGACGCACGGTGAAGTCATAGTTGCCCGCTTTGGTCAGCGACACCGGTACCGAAACGTTTTCTTCCGGATTCGCATTTCCGTTTATCACCGAGGACTCGGGGCCTTCGATAATGAGGGTATATCCTACGGTTCCCGTCAGATCCCCTCCGGCAAAGGTAGTGGCCGGAACGGTGAAGGTAACCGTACCTTCGGTAGAGCCTTTCTCGAAATTCGCTTTCAGTGAATACGGCGTATTAGGAGCATTATCGTCGGCATCGGGTATGGGTATGTAGAGGCCTGCTATCTGCAGATCTGCAGGCAGCTCGTAGAGCAGGGTCGCTGCGCCGGTGGCGGGTTCGACTTCGTAGAGGCCGGCGTTTCCGGTCTCGGGAGCCGCTGTCCAGTAGAAGCGACCGGAGCGCTGGTCGATAACGGCCGATGCCATATAGAACGGTTTGACCCCGGTCTCGCCGACCGAAGTCATTTCACCGGTGTTCTTGTTCACGGTATAAAGTGTGCCCGACATGGTAATGGCGTAGAGAGTGCCGTCTTTGGCGACAGCGCAGGCATTCCATGCTTCGTCGAGGTTCTTGATGGCCTGACGTGAGGCATTGTCGGGGTTGAGGATGCCGAATACATAGCCCGTACCGGAATCGTTTTTGAAACAACCGTATATTTTTCCGGTGATGGCGTCGTAAGCCATGTCGGTGGATACGGCGCTTCCGTTGGCGTTTTTAAGGCCCTGGTACTCCCATGTTTCCGCATCGAATTTATAGATGGTGGTGAATGTGGTCCATCCGTAATCGAAGTAGCTGACCGAGTAGTATGTCGTGCCGTCGCATACACCGCCGCCGTTGGCGTTGAAATTCTCGTCGGTGGCTATGGTGGTTACCGAGGTGGTTTCGCCGTCGGTCGGCAGACTGATAAGAGAATAGGGACTCGACAGCGTGCAGCCGAAGACAGGGGCGCTCTCGGGAACGACAGGCGCCTTTTCGGGAGCAGTACGCACACGGAAGGTGTAGTCTGCGGCCGATTTCAGACCGGGGTCGGACGTGCGGCGCGATATTTCCGGCGGGGTCGATTCTTTGTCAGGCCGTTCGGTGGCCACTCTGCCGATGGCGCCGAGCGCATCCTGCACGCGCGACCTCTGGTCGGCAGGCAGGATTGCCACAACCGTCAGCGGCACAGCTACGGCCACAGACATGGCAATTTTGAGCAAATGTTTTTTCATAGGGAAATATTTAGATGGTGTTATGTGGAAATGATAGGCTGTCAGACCTTTTCGGAGCGGAGGGCGTCGGCATAATCGGCGATTTTTTTGAGTCGGCCGGGAATGGGAATGCCCTGGGGGCAGTGCGACACGCAGGCGCCGCATGCAATGCAGTGATCGGCCTGTCGCAGGCGCGGTATCGAGCGGTCGTAGTCGAAGAGGAAGCGCCGGCGTGAGCTGCGGTAGGCCGGGTCGCCGGTGTCGCGGGGCACGTTGCCTTCGTTGATGCACCGGTTGTAGTGGGCGAAAACGCCCGGTATGTCCACCCCGTAGGGGCATGGCATGCAGTATTTGCAGTCGGTGCAGGGTACATTGTCGTTTTGGAGTATCTCCAGTGCCATGCGTTGCAGGAATGCGTCTTCGTCGGCATCGAGCGGTTCGAGCGGCGAATATGTGCCGAGGTTTTCCTGCAGATGTTCCATATAGGTCATGCCCGACAGCACCGTGAGTATGCCTTCTTGAGTGCCGGCGTAGCGGAATGCCCATGTGGCGGCGGAATCGTCGGGGCGCCGCTCCTTCATTTTGGCGCTTACAGGTACCGGTACCGAGGCCAGGCGTCCGCCGAGCAGAGGCTCCATTATCACTACGGGTATGTTGCGGCGGTGAAGTTCGTTGTAGAGATATTCGGCGTCGGTGTTGCGGGGATTTATCTCTTTGGCGTGCTTCCAGTCGATATAGTTGAGCTGTATCTGCACGAAGTCCCAGTGGGCCTCGCCGCGGTCCATCATGGCCAGCAGATGGTCGAATACGGCCACGTCGCCGTGGTAGGAGAATCCGAGATTTCGTATTGTGCCTTTGGCTTTCTGTTCCTGCAGGTAGGCGAGGATGCCGTTGTCCTCGTAGCGGCCGCGGTAGGCGTCCATGCCTCCCATGCCTATGCCGTGGAGCAGCAGATAGTCGATATAGTCGGTTTTGAGATATCTGAGCGAATTTTCGAACATCTCCACCGACTTTTCCCGCGGCCATGTCGACTCGGCGAAATTCGACAGTTTTGTGGCGATATAGTACGAATCGCGCGGATGCCGGCTCAGTGCTATGCCCATGGCTTCCTCGGAGTGGCCCTTGCAGTAGGCCGGCGATGTGTCGAAGTAATTCACACCGTGTGCCAGAGCGTAGTCGGTAAGCTCGTTGACGGCGTCCTGGTCGATTTGGTCATCGTTCTCGTTGCCGGTCTTGAGCTTCATGGTCGGCAGGCGCATGCAGCCGTAGCCGAGTATGCTGACACTGTCGCCGGTGTTGTGGTTGATGCGGTGTGTCATTTCGCGCGGGCGTTCGGGCTTGTCGCTGTCGGGCGTGGTACGCACTCCGCAGGCGGCAAGCACGCCGGCTGCCGAGAATATGCCGGCGTTGCGCAGGAAGCGCCGCCGGCCTTGGTTCACTTGTTCGTTGCTCATATGGTGGTGTGTACTCTTATGCCCTCCACATGTATGGCGGCGGTGTTGGCGGAAATCTGTCCGGCAGTGCCCGAAGGGCAGTGGTATTCGCACGAGCCGCAGCCTATGCAGCGGCTTTCGTCGACGGCGGGGCGCATGTTGCCCTGTGGTGTTTTCACCATGGTGATGGCGCCTGCCGGGCAGTGGCGCGCACAGGTGCCGCAGTGCTGCCCGAAAGCGGCCGATATGCACAGGTCGGGGTTCACAACAGCCGTGCCTATCTTGATGGTGGCCTTGCGGTCGGTGTCGATGGGCTTAATGGCGCCTGCGGGGCATATATCGCTACATACGGTGCAGTCGGGACGGCAGTAACCTTCGGTAAAGACCATCACGGGCTGCATGAAATCGCCGAAGGCCGACGATGGTTTGAGTACGCCGTTGGGACAGCGGCTTATGCACAGCTGGCAGGCTGTACAGTGGCTGCGCAGGTGCGTCAGACTGACGGCGCCCGCGGGGACTGCCGGAGCAGCGTCTGCCACACGCTGTTTGGATTTGAGCGGAGCCAGTCCGCCGTCGGTGGCTTTGTCGGCTGCCTTCACAGCCAGAGAGCCGGCCACGATGGCGGTGCCCACAAGGAATGCACGGCGTGTGCCGTCGGGGGCATCGGCTTTCTTTGCCGCAGTTTTTCTCGGTTTGACCGAAAACGATATCGCATGCTGCGAGCATGCGCCTATGCAGTCCATACATGCCACACAGCGGCTGAGGTCGACCACATGGTTCTTTGTATCGATGCACTGAGCCTTGCAATGGCGGCCGCACGAGCCGCAGCGGTTACACAGATCTGTGTCGATATTGATGCGGATGAGTGAGTGGCGCGAGAGAAGGCCCAGGAGCGTACCGGCGGGGCACACCTTGTTGCAGTAGGCGCGACCTCCGGTCCAAGCCATGGCCGTGGTGACAACGAATGTTATCACAGCCACCGCCAGAACGCCGATGTTGAAGGCGGCCGCGGCCGGGTAGCTGTCGATGATGTAGTGGCCGTGTTCTGCCGCTGTATCTGCAGCCGCCGACATGCCCGAGCGCCACAGAGGTACGGCAAACTGCCCCACCATGCGGCCGAAAGCGCTGTATGGGTCGAGAATGCCGGCCAGAGAGGTGGCGATTACGCCGGCGAGGCCAAGCCCGAGAAGAATGGCGAATACCGCCAGAAAACTCATGCGAAGCCGTGTGGCCGCTTTCTCGAAACGGAATAGCCCGATACGCTTTTTCTTGCGGGAAGCGAAGACGTGGCGCAGGCGGCTGACAATATCCTGATATATACCCAGCGGACATATAACCGAGCAGTATACACGCCCGAAAAGCAACGTCAGAGCAGCCAATACTGCGATGGCAAGCACATTGAGCGCAAGCAGCGCGGGCACAAGCTGAAGTTTGGGCAGCCACGAGAAGTACTCGGCTACCATGCCTGTGAAATCAACAAAAACGAGAACGATGGCTGCCAGCGAAAGCACGGCAAGCACCACACGCAGGAGCTTCATCACGGCCGGAAGTTATAGCCTATGGTAAGAGCCACGTTGTTGTCGCGGTATTTGGCACCTTTTACTCCGTTAAGCATGTTGCACATGCCTATGGTGCCGCTAAGCTGGAGCACAAAACGGTCGAATTCGACGCCTGCGCCTATTTTCCACCCTATGTCGGCGCGGTTGAGACCGCCGTCGTGGCCATAGACACCGGTGCTTCCGCTTTCATTGACGCCCTGGGTCTTGAAGCTGTAATGCTCGCGGCCTATCACCCCGACCGAAAGCACCGGACCGGTGAATGCCGCCAGCGAGAACTGGCTGAAATCGATGCGGTAGCCTACCTGGAAGGGCATGCGGAAGCCGAAGCGGCGTATCGACGCTTTCGCATCTTCAGGGATGCCGTTGGTCTCATCGTAGGCAGTGGTGAAATCGATCCCCATGGTGTTGTAGTAGAGGCTGAGACCCGGTTCGAAGTACAGATTTTTCCACAGGGGAATATTGTATATGGCGCCGAGGTCGAAACCGGCACCGTTGTCGTAGAAAGGCACCGACATGCTTAATCCCGGAGCCAGTTGCGGATCCGATATCTTCATATTGGTGGGGCAGGAGATGTCGAGACCCAGGCGTATGCCCAGATAGGGGGCATTGTTATCGGATTCGAACGACACATCCTGTGCTGTCGCCGAAAAGGCGCAGGCAGCGAGAATGACGCCGATGATGAGAGCGATTTTTTTCATTGCTTGGAAATTGTGAAATGAAACGTCTGTGTATGGCCTCTGCCGGTGTTAAAAAGGCATTTTTGAGGCCGTGTAGGTTTGCAAAAATACTAAAAATGCCGATTTCGCCAAAACAGATGTCGCGAAAATTTTCGTGGTTAATGGATTTTTTATTATTTTTGGCGCGGCAATCCGTGGATTGCCTCTAATACTTCTCTTATTTACACAATTATGGACATGCTTGATCCCAACCTGATACCTGCCGGGCAGAATCAGGACCAACCAGTGAACGACGCAGCCGCCGAAGCCGCTGCAATCCCCGCCGAAGAGGCTGACACCCCACAGCCCCAAGCAGAGCTTGAGGTTGAAGAAATAATGACAGAAGGCGAAGAACTTGCCGAAGCCGAGAGCGCCGACACTCCCGAGAGTGTTCTGGCTGCTGCCGAAGCCCTGCTCGCGCTCGACGGTTCCGCTTTTTCCAACGACGATATCCGCCGTCTGCGTCAGCGGTTCGGCATGCTCCATAAGACAGAGGAAAGCGCCGAAGAGGAAGGCGCCGAGCCCAAGGCTCCCGAGGTCGATCCTGTGGCCGCACGCTTTGTCGAGGTCATAGAGCAGCTCAAGGCCCGTAAGGCCGAATGGACTGCCGCCGAAGAGGCGCGCCGTGCCGCCAACCTCGAGCGTAAGAACGCCATCATAGCCGAAATAATAGCTCTGGCCGAAGATACCGACAATGTAAACCGCACATTCCCCCGCTACCGCGAGCTGCAGGACGAATTCAACGCTATCGGCGATGTAGACCCCACCGAAGATACCGCCGTGTGGAAGCGCTTCCAGGAAGCACGCGAACGCTACTCCGACAATCTCAAGATAAACAAGGAATTGCGCGACTACGACTTCAAGAAAAACCTTGCCGACAAAGAAGTGCTCCTGGCCGAGGCCCGCGGTCTCGTTGCCGAGGAAGATGTGATAGCCGCCTACCGCCGTCTTCAGGATCTCCACAACAAATGGCGCCAGATAGGCCCGGTGGCCAAGGAGCTGCGCGACGAGATATGGAATAATTTCCGCGACGCATCGGCCGAAATCAACAAGCGCTATCAGGCTTTCTTCGAGGCCCGGAAGGCCCGTGAGACCGAGAACGAGGCCGCCAAAACCGCTCTGTGCGAGCGCCTCGAGGCCCTCGACTACACCGGTCTCAAGACTTTCGGCACATGGGAAGAAATGACCCGTATCATTATCGGGCTACAGGAAGAATGGCGCACCCTCGGCTATGCCTCCAAGAAGATGAACCGCTCGCTCTTCGCCCGTTTCCGCAAAGGCTGCGACGCTTTCTTTGCCGCCAAAGCCGAGTTCTACCGCAATACCCGCGACGAACTCGCCAATAACCTTGCCCACAAGCAGCGCCTCGCCGACGAGGCCGAAGCTCTGAAAGACAGCTCCGACTGGCGCACTGCCACCGACCGCTTCGTGGCCATGCAGAAAGAGTGGAAGACCATAGGCGCTATCCCCAAGAAATACTCCGACGCCCTGTGGAAACGCTTCACCGAGGCATGCGACTACTTCTTCGACCGCAAGAAGAAAGCCGGCTCGGGCACACGTCAGGTCGAAGCCGCCAATCTCAAGGCCAAGCGCGAAATCATAGGTCTGCTCGAGGCCCTTATGGCCGACGGCGTGGAGAAAGACGACGCCATCGCCCAGCTCAAGGAGCTGCAGAAGCGCTGGCAGGGCATAGGCCACGTGCCGTTCCGCGAGAAGGACAAGCTCTATGAGGCATACCGTTCGGCTGTCGATGCCGTGCGTGCGCACTTCGCCATAGCCGAAAGCCGTGCGCGCCGCGACCGCTTCGAGGCCTCCGTGCAGCAGCTCGAGGGCGACAACGACAAGCTCTACCGCGAACGCGAACGCCTGGTGCGCGCTCTCGAAGGCCGCAACAACGAGCTTCGCACCTATGAGAACAATCTCGGCTTCCTCCAGTCCAAGTCGAAATCGGGCGACTCGCTCGTGCGCGACATGAGCCGCCGCATAGAGCGCCTCAAGGCCGATATCGAAGAAATACGCGAGAAAATAAAACTCGTAGACGAAAAAATATCGTAACCATCTCATTTTCATTCCGGCGGGGATATGGCGGCTGTCATGTCCCCGCTTGAGTCACCCGGCAAATGCCCAGACAGAACCATATAATAGAGTCCGGTCGAGCTATCGCACTGCTGTTCAATGTAGGATGTGTGGTGGTGATCAACCTCGCATTCTGGCTTCTGATCAGCCGTGAGCCGTTATCTCTTTGCTCTCCGACATATCTGCGCGAGATGTGGGTTATGGTCAATGTCTGCGCCATCCCTGCGCTGGCCGTAACGCAGATGGGTCGTCACGAGCAGCGTACCATGCTGCTCGACAAGGTGGTGCGTTCTACTCTCATGACGGTGCTGGTACACTTCGTGTCGCTGTTGGCGCTCACGACATTCCTGCATCTCGACGACATGCGCATCCGCGATTACATATTTTTCTATTCGACCATGCTGGCCGGTCTGCTGCTCTTCAGGGTGGCCGGCGGCTATGCTCTGAAGACATACCGCCGCCACGGATACAACTTTACAAGAGTTGTGATAGTGGGCTGCGGATCGTCGGCCGAGCGCCTGGCATCGGCGATGCTCAACGACAGCGGCTACGGCTACAAGATCATGGGCTACTTCGACGACGGCGACATACCGAAATCCGGTATCGGCAAGGTGCGCCGCATGAGCGAGCTCGAAAGCTTTGTTGTGGAAAACGATGTCAACCAGATTTTTTTCACACTTTCCGGCAGCAACGAATGGCTCAAACATGTCATTAAGATTGCCGACGACCATTGCGTCGACTTCTATTATGTGCCTCAGATTCCGCGTACTCTCACACGCGGCTTCGAGCTGCACCGCGTGGGCCATATACCGGTGCTTACCATACGCCACAATCCCCTCAAAGGCTATTTCAACAGCTTTGTAAAGCGCTCTTTCGACCTTGTGGTGTCGTCGCTCTTCCTGTGCGTATATCCTCTGATCTATATTCCGGTGGCCATAGCCATCAAGATGAGTTCGCCCGGTCCGGTATATTTCAAGCAGGAGCGAACCGGCTATCTTGGCCGTCCGTTCTTGTGCCTTAAGTTCCGCACCATGAGGGTCAACAGCGATTCCGACAGCACCCAGGCTACCCGCCACGACCCCCGCAAGACGCGTCTGGGCGAATTCCTGCGGCACACCTCGCTCGACGAGCTGCCGCAGTTCATCAATGTGTGGCGGGGCGATATGTCGATTGTAGGACCACGGCCTCATATGCTGGCGCATACGGAGCAGTATACGGAGTTGATAGACAGATATATGCTTCGACATGCCGTAAAGCCGGGCATCACGGGCTGGGCGCAGGTCAACGGTTACCGCGGCCCCACCGACGAGCTGTGGAAGATGGAGCGCCGCGTGGAGTACGATGTGTGGTATATCGAAAACTGGTCGCTGCTGCTCGATATGAAGATAATGGTGCGCACGGTGATAAATGCCCTTCATTCCGACGAAAACGCTTTCTGAGCTATCGCTATGTTGACTATCTACAAGGCTTCGGCGGGCTCGGGCAAGACATTCACACTGGCTTTCGAATATGTCAAACTGCTGTTAGGGGTAAAACTTACCGACGGCACCGATACCTATGTGCTCAACAATCCGCGCTACACCGGTGCTCCCAGGCGCGTATGCCGCCATCGCGGCATCCTGGCCATCACTTTTACCAACGCCGCCACCGAGGAAATGAAGAGCCGAATAGTGCGTGAGCTCGCGCTGTTGGCCTCCGACGGCCGGTCGGACTACCGCGGGCGGCTGGTGGAGCTGTTCGGATGCACGCCGGACGAACTCCGTGCCGCGGCGGCGCAGGCGCTGTCGGAAATGCTCTACGACTACGGCAATTTCAATGTCAGCACCATCGACTCCTTCTTTCAGAGCGTGCTGCGCACATTTTCGCGCGAAATCGACCATCAGGGCGACTATGAGCTGAGCCTCAACCTCGACGACGTGGTGGCCCAGGCTGTGTCGCTGATGCTCGACGGCCTCAATTACGGCCGCGACAGCGGAATGGCGCGTCTCAACAGCTGGATACGCCGCTATGTAATGACGCGCCTCGACCAGGGCGGAAGCTATAATTTCTTCAACCGCGCCGGGCGCATGCTCGCATCGGTGTCGAAAGCTGTGTCCAAGGCTCTTGCCGACGAGACATATACCACCCGCGCTGCGGCATTCCGCCGCTATATCGCCGACCCGGCGCTGATACAGGAATTCGAGCGTCAGCTCGACAGCCGCATACAGGCGCTCATAGTCCCCGTCCGGATGGCGGCCGAGGCTTTCGTGGCTTACGCCGACGGCGCAGGCATTCCCTGCAATGTGTACTCGGCGCCCTTCCGCGCCCGCGTCGACAAGGCTGTCGCCGATGCGGGTTCGCTTACGGCGGCTGACTTCGGGCTTGCCATATTCCGCATGCTGTGCGACGAGCCTGTTATCGACAAATTCTATGTGAAGTCGCGTGTCAAGACCGTGAAGCATCTCGGCGGCGCGCTCGACCGCGCTTTCGAGCTCGCCTGCGCTTTTGCGCAGACCGCCGTGCCCGCTGTGGCAGAGGCGTCGGTGCTCGCCGCCATCAAGGCCTCGCTGCCCTTGCTGGCGTTCATAGGGCTTACCGAGAACTACATGCAGAAATTCCTGCGCGACAGCAACATGGTGCTCATCTCCGACACCGGCGAACTTCTAAAACGCATCATCAGCGATGCCGAGCTGCCGTTTATCTACGAGCGCCTCGGCATGAGGCTCGACAGCCTCCTTATCGACGAATTTCAGGACACATCGCACCTGCAGTGGCACAATCTGCGACCCCTGGTGGCCAACAGTATAGCCGAAGGCCACGACAGCCTCATTATCGGTGACGAGAAACAGGCCATATTCCGCTTCCGCAATTCCGACAGCGAACTGCTGGGGCACCTTGTGGGCATGCGCGATTTTCCCGACACACATACTCTCCGCGGCGACAAGCCGTCGGAAAACACCAACTACCGCAGCGCCGGGGCGATAGTGCGCTTCAACAACACTCTCTTCCGCCGTATAGCCGCCGGTCTCCGCGCCGGGTGCTACGGCAATGTGGTGCAGGCGGTGTCGGCACGTCATGCCGACACACCGGCCTATATCAGGCTCCAGCTTCTGGACGAGAAGACCATGGACCGCGACGGTATTTTCGAGCGTATGGCACAGGATATCAACCGTCAGCACGCCGCCGGCTACCACTGGCACGATATCCTCATACTGGTGCGCTCGCGCGATGACGCCAAGGCCATAGCCGAGTTCCTGATGTACCGGCATCCCGAGATAAAACTGCTGTCGAGCGAGGCCCTTCTGCTGTCGAGTTCGTCGGCGGTGCGCTCCATCATAGGCATGCTCAAGCTTGTGGAACGCTCCTACCGTGCACCCGCCGAGGTAGGGGAGCGACGCGACGTGCAGTATGCCTCGCGGTCGGACATCGAGATGATGATAAGCCGTTTCGCCTACTATCGCGGCGAAGGCTTCGATGCCTCGGGCGCTCTGGAGCTTGCCCTTGGCGAGGCAGCCGACGCCGGCGACTCGCTGCAGCGCGAGGTACTTGCCATCCGTGCCGAGAATCCCGCCAATCTGGTGGCGCTTATCGAGGCTGTCGTAGCCCACAAGATACCCGAGGCGCAGCGCCGGGCCGAATACGCCTATATTGCAGCCCTGCAGGATCTTGCCGTGAAGCACTGCGACGGCGCCGACCCCTCGCTGGCGTCGTTCCTGGCCGAGTACGACCGCAATTCGGGCGTGTGGGCCATCAAGGCGTCGTCGAAGCTCGACGCCGTCGAGATAATGACCGTGCACAAGTCGAAGGGCCTCGAACGCGCCTGTGTGCATATGCCCCTGGCCGGCTGGAAACTGCGCCGCAACACCGAGGATATATGGCTGCCGCTCGACAACGGGCTGCCGGGCTTCGATCCGGCCATTGTGCCGCCACTGCTCCGCATTACCACAAGCAAGAACAACGTGCTGCGTACTGCGTCCTCGTCGCCTTTCGCGGCCATCCTCGAACAGAACGAGCGCGACATCGAGTCCGACAACCTCAACCTTGCATACGTGGCCTATACGCGCGCCTCGCGCGAGCTGTCGGTGTACTGCAGCGAGTCCAATATCGGCAAATGGTTCGCCGACGCCATTTCCGCTCCCGATACCTCCGAGGAAACGGAGAATCCGTCGCTCATGCCCATATCGCAGTATTACGATCCGGCCACGAGGACCTTCGAGTACGGCGAGCCGACGGTATGCGAGGGCGGTACCGCAGAGGCCTATGAAAGCCCCGACGCGGGCGAATACCATGTGGTGTGCCGCGACGATGCCCGCGAGCTTACAGCCATCGACGATATTCTGGGCGAGGACCCCGACATCGGCGGAGAGGAGGACAAGGAAATAACCGACGGCGACCCCGCTTCATTTGCCGACAGCGCAATGGCCGAGGCCGCCCGGCGCGGACAGAATCTGCACGCCGTGCTGGCATCGGTGCGCACCCGCGACCGTCTTCCCGAGGCGGTGTCGCGTCTGGCCCTGCGCCTGGCTCTGCCCGACGCCGAAGCCCGTGGCTATCTCGCCGAACTCGAAGCTGCTTTCGATAGGGGAGGGGACCTCGTGGCCTCGTGGTTCCGCCCTGAGAACAAGGTCTTTGCCGAGCGTGCCATCTATCTGCCGGCCACTGGCGAGACCTTCCGCCCCGACCGTGTGGTGGTGACGCCCGACGGCCGCGTGACCGTGGTCGACTATAAATTCACCACCGAGGCCCGCGAGAGCCACCGTCGGCAGGTGGAACTCTATGTAAGCCTCATGAAGCGCCTGGGCCGCGAAAATGTAGAAGGATTCCTGTGGTATCCCTTGCTCGGATTGATAATAAATGTGTAACTTTGCCGTTTGATAATATGATGAAACACTACCTCACCTGTATTTTAGGCGCTGCGGCGATAGCTGCGGCGGCTACTCCTGCCGATGTTTCGGCATGCACAAGTCTGATAGCAGCCCCGGGCGCCACTGTCGACGGCAGCTCCATGATTACCTATGCGGCCGACAGCCATACCCTCTACGGCGAGCTTTACCGCCAGCCGGCCGCCGACCATGCCGCCGGCGCAATGCGTCCTGTGGTCGAATGGGATACCGGCCGCCATCTGGGCGAGATTCCCGAAGTGGCACACACATACGCTACCATAGGCAATATGAACGAGCACGGCCTCACCATAGCCGAAAGCACATGGGGCGGACGCGAGGAACTCGCCGGCAGCGGCCTCATCGACTACGGCTCGCTGATCTACATAACACTGCAGCGCGCCCGCACCGCCCGCGAGGCCATCGATGTCATGACCGGTCTGGTGCGCGACTACGGCTACGCGTCGTCGGGCGAGTCGTTCTCCATCGCCGATCCCTCCGAAGTATGGGTAATGGAACTTATCGGCAAGGGCAAGACCGATCCCGGTGCCGTGTGGGTGGCCCGTCGCGTTCCCGAAGGATATATAAGCGGACATGCCAACCATGCCCGCATTCACCGTTTCCCTCTCAAGGACAAGGAAACGCTCTATTCGCCCGATGTAATCGATTTCGCCCGCAAGCAGGGCTATTTCACCGGCAAGGACAAGGATTTCGATTTCTCGCGCGCATATGCCATTACCGATGCCGGCGCACTCCGCGGCTGTGATGCCCGCGTGTGGGCTTACTTCAATAAATTCGCTCCCGAAGGCTCGATGGATCAGTACATACCCTGGATCATGGAAGGCAAGGGCGAACCGATGCCTCTGTGGGTGAAGCCAGCGAAGGCTCTGAGCGCCAACGACCTCAAATGGATGATGCGCGACCACTTCGAGGGCACTCACCTCGACATGACCAAGGATATCGGCGCCGGTCCCTTCGATGTGCCGTACCGCTGGCGCCCGATGGGCTACACCGTCGACGGCCAGGAATACACCCACGAACGCGCCATCGCCACCCAGCAGACCGGCTTCTCGTTTGTAGCCGACATGAATCCTGCCCGCCACGACGCCATGAAAGGCATACTGTGGTTCGGTGTGGACGATGCCAATACCTGCGTATACGTGCCCGTGTTCAACAGCACCGACACCGTGCCCCGCGCCCTCGACAACCACGCCGACCTCTACACCCTGTCGTGGGACGCCATGTTCTGGGTGAATAACTACGTCGCCAACCAGGCCTATAACCGCTACTCGCAGATGATTCCCGACATACGTCGCGTGCAGGGCCAGCTCGAGAACGAGATGGACGCCGCCGTGGCCGATGCCTCGGCAGCAATAGCCGGCATGCCCTACGACAAGGCCCAGGCCGTGCTCCGCGACCTCACCGTAGCCCGCACCACCGACGCCACCGAGCGCTACCACAAGCTTGGCGACTATCTGCTTGTGAAATACCTCGACGGCAACATCAAGAAAGAAGAGGACGGCAAGTTCGCCCGCACGCCCGACGGCATGCCCGTGCAGCCAGTGTTCGGCGGCTACAACGAGCGCTATTTCCGCTCCATAGTCGAGGATGCCGGCGACCGCCTCAAGGTGGTGGAACCTCAGCAATAATACGAACTCATTAATACCGAAAGAATGAAAATAGAATCCGGAAAATATTTCGAAATAGCATATAAACTGTATCGTGTCAATCCCGACGGCTCGGAGACCCTCGTACACGAGGTTTCGGCCGAAGATCCCGACCGCGCCATCTACGGCATGACTCTGGGCTTTGTCGAAGCTCTTGAAGAGGCTGTCAAAGGTCAGGAAAAAGGGTTTAAATTCGATTTCTACGCCGAGCCCGACAAGGCTTTCGGACCCTATTCGGAGCAGGATATCTACACCGTACCCCGTCAGAACCTGCTTATCGACGGCAAATTCGATGAGAAGATGTTCACTCCCGGCAATCTGATACCACTGCAGACGCCCGACGGTTTCCGTGTCGACGGCCTGGTAGTGGAACTCAAGCCCGATGCCGTGGTGCTCGATCTCAATCATCCTCTCGCCAAGGACCGCGTGCATTTTGTAGGCGAAGTTACCGAAGTGCGCATGCCTACCCCCGAAGAACTCCAGCCGTCACACGGCTGTGGCGGTTGCGGAGGCGGCTGCTGCTCCGACGGCAGCTGTTCCGACGGCGGCTGCGGCGAGGGCGGTTGCTGCGGTGGATGCTGAAATGATATAAAAGACAGGAAGTTTGATAGCGGTACGTAACATACGCAAGACTTTCGGGTCGCTCGAAGTCCTCAAAGGCATCGATATCGACATTGAACCCGGACGCGTCACAGCCATAGTCGGCCCAAGCGGTGCAGGCAAGACTACGTTGCTGCAGATAGTGGGCACCCTGCTGTCGCCCGACAAGGGCGGCTCGGTGCTCTACGACGGCACCGAGGTGACGGCCATGGGCGACGGTGCCCTGTCGCGCTTCCGTAATCTCAATATCGGTTTCGTGTTCCAGTTCCACCGTCTGCTGCCCGAATTCACTCTATTGGAGAATGTGGCAATGCCGGCTCTGATAGCAGGCTGCAGGCGCGACGAAGCTTTCGACCGGGCCCGGCGCCTGCTCGAGCGTCTCGACCTCAAGGGGCGCGACGGGCACAGACCATCGGAGCTTTCGGGTGGCGAATGCCAGCGCGGAGCCGTGGCACGGGCGCTTGTCAACAAACCAAGGATAGTGCTCGCCGACGAGCCTTCGGGCAGTCTCGACTCGCAGAACCGAAGCCGGCTGCACCGCCTCTTCTTCGAGCTGCGCGACGAGATGGACGCCACTTTCGCCATCGTGACCCACGACGAAACTCTTGCCGCCGATGCCGATACCGTGATACATATGGCCGACGGACGCGTGGCATCCGTCATCAAATCTAATAAATCTCTCTAAACAACCAATCTGAAAATGAAATTTGTAAATTATCTCATTCTTGCCGTCGCAGCCCTTGCCTTCACGGCATGCAACAGCGAATCGGAACCCCAGACAACCTACATGGACATTGTCACCCTCGTTTCCTCCGACGATCAGGGTTCGGTTATGACTTTCAATGAAATCAACGATTCGCCACTGGTAACACTTACCACCACCCAGAAATTCTCGAAGGACAACATCGGTAAGCGTATTGTGGTCATGTACACTCCTGTCGGAACACAGGACCACGCCGTCAGCGGAAATGTCGACATCCTTTTTGCAAGTCTTACACTTGGCGCCGGCGCCGCACCCCTCCCTGCAGTGGCCGATACTCTCGACAACTGGGCAAGCGAACCCGTGGATGCCATGCAGGTATACCGCGCCGGCCAGTATATCAATATCGTAGCCACCCTCCAGACATCGACGAACCCCAAGAAGTTCCAGTGCTATGTCGACGAGACCACCGTCAACAGCGAATATCCCGAACTTCATATCGTATACCAGTCGGTGCCCGGCTACAATACACAGGCTACCAATTTCTTTGCCTCCTACAGCATCGAGAGTCTCTGGAACCGTCTTAATGTGAAGGGCCTCAAGGTGATGTTCGGCGAAGACTCGCAGGAGGAAGTGACAATAGAGAAAAACAATCAGAACTCATAAACCACGTATAATAGAGAAAAATTATGGATAAGAAACAGGAACTTAAAATAGAGCTGGCTCCCGAAATCGCCGGCGGTCACTATGCAAATCTCGCCCTCATAGCTCACAGTGGCAATGAATTCTTCCTCGACTTCATATGCGTAGCTCCCAACATGCCCCAGGCACGTGTGCAGAGCCGCATCGTCATGAGCCCCGAGAATGCCAAGACTCTGCTGTTCGCCCTCCGCGACAATATCGCCAAGTACGAGCAGACTTTCGGCGAAATCCAGCGCAAGGCTCCCGTAGCTCCCGCCGCTCCCAAGGGCGGTATCCCCAATCCGTTCGAAGCCTGACTTTACGGTCATGAAAGCCAATAATCTGGTGATATACAACTCGCTGTCGCGACAGAAAGAGGCTTTCGAACCGCTCAACGCCCCGCATGTGGGCATGTATGTGTGCGGTCCGACTGTATACGGTGACGGTCACCTGGGGCATGCACGCCCGGCTATCACGTTCGATATCGTATTCCGCTATCTCACCCATCTGGGCTACAAGGTGCGCTATGTGCGCAATATCACCGATGTGGGCCATCTGGAACACGATGCCGATGACGGCGAGGATAAAATAGCCAAGAAGGCACGCCTCGAGCAGCTCGAGCCCATGGAGGTGGTGCAGCACTACCTGCTCCGCTACCATCGCGCCATGGACGCCCTCGGAGTGCTTCCGCCCTCGATCGAGCCGCATGCTTCGGGACATATCATCGAGCAGATAGAGTACATCAAGACCATTCTCGACAGCGGTTATGCCTACGAGAGCGAAGGATCGGTGTACTTCGACGTGCCCAAGTTCAACCGCGACTACGGCTACGGCAAGCTGTCGGGACGCAATATCGACGAGCTACTCGCCACCACACGCGCCCTCGACGGTCAGGAGCAGAAACGCAATCCGGCCGATTTCGCCCTGTGGAAGAAGGCGGCTCCCGAGCATATCATGCACTGGCCGTCGCCCTGGAGCGAAGGCTTCCCCGGCTGGCACCTCGAGTGCTCGACAATGAGCGAGAAGTACCTCGGACGCCATTTCGACATTCACGGCGGCGGCATGGACCTCAAGTTCCCGCACCACGAATGCGAAATCGCACAGTCCGTGGCCCACAACGGCGAGCCCACAGTGCGCTACTGGATGCACAACAACATGATAACTATCAATGGCAAGAAGATGGGCAAATCGCTGGGCAACTTCATAACCCTCGATGAGTTCTTCACCGGCTCGCATCCGCTTCTGGAGCAGCCTTATTCGCCGATGACTATCCGTTTCTTCATCCTCCAGGCACACTACCGCGGCACTGTCGATTTCAGCAACGAGGCTCTGCAGAGCGCCGAGAAAGCGCTTGCCCGCATGAGCGACGGCTACCGCCGTCTGCAGGAGCTCAAGGCGTCGGAAACATCGACTCTCGAAGGCCTCGACCAACTCGAGAAACGCGCCTACGAGGCTCTCGACGACGATTTCAACACTCCGGTGCTCATCGGTGTGCTCTTCGACGCCGTGCGCATGGTCAACCAGGTCAACGACCACACGGCCACTGCCTCACAGGCCGACATCGACGCACTCAAGGCTTTCTTCGACACTTTCCTTATCGAGATTCTCGGCATTACCCCCGACGGCACTTCGGCCTCGGCCGGCGCCGATCTCAAACCCTACCACGACGCCGTCGACCTGCTCCTGCAGATACGCTCGGAAGCCAAGGCCAAAAAGGACTGGGCCACATCCGACCTTATCCGCAACCGCATGGCTGCCCTCGGCTTCACCGTCAAAGACACCAAGGACGGCGTAGAGTGGAGCCTCTGACCCCCTGACATACCCCCATACAGCAAAGTAGCTGCGGCCCCACCCAGGGCCGCAGCTACTTTGCTGTATAGTGATATGTGTTTTTGTCTTAGCGGAAGCCGTTTACGGCTGTGTACTGCTATCGGATGAGGAGCTTGGCGGAGGCGGGGCCGGTGGTGGCTATGTAGAGACCGGGGGCGAGTGGACCGGTGCTGCCTTTGCCTTCGAAGATTCTGATGCCCTGGAGATTGTAGACAGAGAAGGTCTTTTCGGCGTCGTCGCAGCGTATGCACAGGCCGTCTGCGCAGAGGCTGTGGGCGGTATTGTCGGTGACGGTGCTTATGCCGCTGATGTTGGGGTCGTAGCCGAGCTTACCGTGCAACTGCGTGTAGCGCTGTTCGATAAAATCGAGGACATTGTTGACGGCGATTTCGAACGAAGGTTCGTCGCGCGGATTCTCGTGCACCCGTTGGTCGAGTATGGGCCAGCGCATAAAGTTGAGCCGCTGCGCGTCCTTGAGGAGTTCGGCATGGTCTTTAATGAACTGTTGCAGGCTCTCGATGTTGAGTTTGCGGTCGTTGACAGCCATTGACCATATGCGCGATATGTCGTCGCGCGTGGCGGGATCGTCGATAAATATTCGACGCACCATGCGGCGTGTCACGCCACCGGCGTCGCTGCCGGCGGTAGTGAAGAGATAGGTGCTGTATTTTGTGCGGTCGCATACAGGATAGCAGCGCCAGTCGTTGTCGAATCCGAGATCGAAGTCCCACACCGGGCCGAAATAGAGCTTGGGATCGTTGCGTTTTTTATAGCAGTATATGCTCCAGCACTGGTCGTGATTGCCGCAAAGCTCGTTGGTGAGTATGTGCTTTACGAACGATTCCACGTCCAGAAGATTGCGGTAGCCTTTTTCAGGGTCGGTGAAATCGGTGGAATACAGCACATCCTCGATGTTGTTGAAATAGTTCTTTATATAGTTATATTGTTCTGTTGTGCCACCGTCATCGGGCGACTTTATGGTCACGGGCATGCCCTTGTTGGATGTAAACCATTCGCCGGCAGGTTCCTGGTCTGCATATCCGTCTATTTCGAGAAGATAGCCTCCCGTCAGGGCCTCGCCCGAGATGTCGGCGGTGTCCATTTCGTCGATGTCCACGCGGCCGGGGCGCACGTCGACCTGGTCGCCGAAGGTATACACGCCCTTGTATTCGCCGTTCAGCACTACTTCCACAAGTCTTACCCACGGATAGTATGTCATGCCGAAGCGGCGTGCTATCTCGAACGACACCACATTTCTCAAAAGCGATTTGTCGCCGTAGTTGTTGACCAGGGTCCATTTCTTGCCCTCGGCGGGGGCGTTGAGAGGACTTTGTTTTTTATCGAACTTGATTCTCCACGGTTTCTTGGGGAGAGAGCGCGAATAATTGCCGCGTTCCCTTACTCCGGCCGGCTTGTTGATGTCTACCTTGCCGTTTTCGTCGATAATTATGATATTCGATTTTATTTCGGTCTCCTTGTCGAACGGCTCCTGGCCGTCTTTGGTGTTTATCACCACCATCGGAAGGTTGGTGAAGCGGAATAGCCTCGAGTCATCGCCCTTGGCCTCATAGCCGTAGAATTCGAGTTCGGCGATGTTGCATCGGGCGTCGTGCGGCCCTATGTACCGCACATAGCGGAATGCCCTCGACACGTCGATATCGGCATAATCCATGCGGCCGATCACACCTTTCTCGGTAATCATGTATATAGGCACGGCATCGAGCCAGTCGGGCTGGTTGGCGCCCTGTATCACGCCGAGCACCACGCGGTTTTCGCCGTTGTATATGTCGTTGCGCGGCGACCAGCCTACGCGTGTTATCACATGTGCTGTTCCGAGATCGAGTCCCACCCAGGTATAGCTACGGTCGTGCGAGGCGTAGTAGGTCTGCAGGTCTCCGTCGAAGGCGTTCGGAGCGGCATCGACGGTGCAAGCCTGTTCGTAGTTCCATCCGGTGGAGCCGATGGGAGTGCCGGAGAGCTTTGTCTGGGCGCAGACTGCCGAAGCTACAAGTAGGAAGACTGCCGGCAGCAACTTTCTTTTCATAGTGTTTGTCATGGTGTGCTTATGTTAGGTGTACAAATATAGCGAGATTTCCCATAGAGAATGCCCCCGTGCGTGCCTGAGCAGCCCATGTATACCATTATGGCAGGTCTGAATACTTTTTTTCTTTTAGAAGTACCTCGGTAGCATACGGTGCGTTGAGTCCGGCCGTTAACTGAAAAAGGTTAAAATACTCGGATTTTTGTAGCATGTTTGGTTAATTGGTGATAAATTCCTATCTTTGTGTGCAATAAAGAACCAATCCTATTTTTTACATGAAACTTAAGGTTATTATCGCGGGGCTGGCACTTGGTGTCGCTCTGCTTCTGCCGTCGACCATGCAGGCCGAGGGTGTGGGCGTGGCCGTGATCAAGACCGACGGTAGCACACATCATGTCGAACTCGCCGCCATCGAGCGCATCGACATCGCTTCCGGGGCTCTTACCATCCGCCATGTTTCGGGCTCGAGCAGCGAGCACGCCTATGCCGACATCGAGCGCATGGATATCGGCGTGGCTCTGTCGGGTATCGCCGGCATCGTAGCCGACGGATCGGTAGCCGTATGGCCTACCTCGGTGCGTGAATCGGTAAATGTGTCGGGAGCTCCCGCCGGCACGCGTGTGACAGTGTACAACACCGCCGGCTTGGCTGTAGCTTCGGCTGTATGCGGCGACGGTGTGCTGTCGGTCAATCTGTCCACTCTGTCGGCAGGCGCATATATCGTTTCTGTAGGCAAGCAGTCAGTAAAAATTGTAAAACATTGAAAAAAACTAATCTATGAATAAAATATTTACTCAGATAAGCACTTTCGTACTGGCTGCCGTCGCATGCATGGGCGCCAACGCCCAGACCGAGGCCGACAATACGATGTATCTCATCAAAGGCGACCATGTGGTCGGCAAGTACAACGTCGAAGATGTCGACTACGTTAGCTTCAAACTTCCCGAAGGGGTTATAGAGGGTTCGCTGTGGATTACCATGGGCGAAGTCGGCAAAAACAATGTAAGCTACACTGTCAACACCCTTGAAAATACCACGGCCTACGCTCACGGTCTTATATCGTACTATCTGGCCAATTATTACGCCATGGATATGGAAGGCGATTATTTCGAGAACATCGCCCCCGAGTCTCAGCAAGTGATACTTCAGTCGTTGCTGAGCTATTACGGTTATGTAGGCATAGGCACCGACACCTACACCCATACCGACTGGGCCGACGACGGCACCGGCAGCCGTTTCGAAGTTACTCCCGGCAACAAATACTATGTCTGCGCCTGGGAAGTCGACCCCCAGACCCAGCGCCCTCTCGAGAGCTTTGCCTTCGAGGAAGTGAACACCGCAAAACCCGGTCAGAGCAACGCCACTCTCGATGTGACGTTCAAGCGCCAGAACGAGCAGGGTCTCGCTTTCGATATTCAGGGTTCCGACGATATTCTGTATGTCGTTACAGCATATGGTGTAAAATCAATTATGGATAGATTTGTCGAAGCCATGGGCATGGACTATCTGATGGGTACTTTCGGTGAGCGATGGACCATCGCCAGCCTTCAGGGCGACGGTGATATCCCCGGCATAGAGGCTGCCACATGGCCTGTCGACGGAGCCGGCGAATATGTGATGTATGTACGTGCTTACGATGCCAACGGCGATATGGTGGAAACATCGTGCACCGCTACCGCCGAAGAAGAGACATCTGCAGGACCTGAAATCAAGATATTCTCGCGCTCTAAAGGCGACGGCAAGGTAAGCGTGAATTTCGAGATAAGCCCCAGCAATGTATCTGAGGCCTATGTACGCCTTATGAAAGAGAACGATGTCGACGATGCCCTCAACGACGGCTGGGAATACTACGAACTCGCCTCCTCGAGCCAGGGCACCGATATTGTCGATATCATCAATACCACCGGAGAATACACATTCACAGCCGACGGTCTGAGCGACCAGGAATGGTATAGCCTCCTTATCTATGCCCGCGATAACGATGGAGCACGCTCTACGCTTCGCCTCAACTTCGCCACTTTCGATTCCGAGTGGTCCGAGCAGGGTCCGTACCATGCGCCTTCTGCAAAGGTAATCGCTCCCGCAAAGAGCCGACGCCCTGTGTTAAACCGTGTTACGCGATAAAAAAGACGGCGAAAAACACCGAAATTTTGTCGGGTAAGAAAAAATCGCTATCTTTGCAGCCGGTTTCGTAATCTCTGGCAGTACATGCAGACTGCGAATATTGCGAATAATGTTAACATTATAAATCGATTAGTACAATGGATTTAATTAAAGTTGCCGAAGAAGCATTTGCCACCGGCAAGCAGCACCCCGAGTTCGCTCCCGGCGACACCATCACTGTCGCATACCGTATCAAAGAAGGTAACAAAGAGCGTATCCAGCAGTACCGCGGTGTTGTAATCCGCATTTCGGGAGAAGGCGTCAAGAAGCGTTTCACCGTTCGCAAGATGAGCGACAACATCGGTGTAGAGCGTATCTTCCCCATCGAATCGCCCTTTATCGATTCGATCACCGTCAACAAATACGGTAAAGTACGCCGTGCCAAACTTTACTATCTGCGCAAGCTCACCGGCAAGAAAGCCCGCATCAAAGAGCGTCGCGTAGCTGTGAAGAAATAATTCTTCCCCGACACAAGACAGAAAAGCGTCCCGCCGCCTATGGCCCGGGGCGCTTTTTCTGTCAGACACATCACAATGGCAAGGTGAGAAAAAAGTTGGAAATCGGGTAAAAATAACTTATCTTTGCCAATGCAAACATAAAGACACACTACAGCAACTAACATAACTTACCAATCTATATTTATCAATTATGTCTAAAGTAACTGTTGTTGGCGCCGGTAATGTAGGTGCCACATGCGCAAATGTACTGGTTACCAATCAGGTGGCCGACGAAGTGGTTCTTCTCGACATCAAGGAAGGCGTATCCGAAGGCAAGGCCATGGATATCATGCAGACCGCCAACATTCTCGGTCTGAACACCCGCCTCACCGGTGTGACCAACGACTATGCCAAGACTGAAGGCAGCGACGTGGTTGTAATCACTTCTGGCATCCCCCGCAAGCCCGGTATGACTCGCGAAGAACTCATCGGTGTCAACGCCGGTATCGTTAAATCGGTCACCGACAATGTTCTCGCCCACTCGCCCAACGCTATCATCGTGTGCGTGAGCAACCCCATGGACACCATGACCTACCTCATCCACCGCGAAACCAAGCTGCCCCGCAACCGCATCATCGGTATGGGTGGTGCTCTCGACAGTGCCCGCTTCAAATATTTCCTGAGCATGGCTCTGGGTGCAAACCCCAACGAAATCGAAGGCATCGTTATCGGCGGCCACGGCGACACAACCATGATTCCCCTCAAGCGCTACGCCGCATACCGCGGCATCCCCGCTTCAACCCTCATGCCCGCTGAACAGCTCGACAAGGTAGCCGCCGACACAATGGTGGGCGGTGCAACCCTTACAAAGCTTCTCGGCACCTCGGCATGGTATGCTCCCGGTGCTGCAGCAGCACAGGTGGTTGCAGCCGTTCTCGGCGACCAGAAGCGTCTCATCTCGTGCTCGGCTCTGCTCGAAGGTGAATATGGCGAAAAAGATCTCTGCATCGGCGTTCCCTGCATTCTGGGCCGCAATGGTATCGAGAAAATCGTTGAATTCGACCTCAACGAAGAGGAAAAGGCTCTCTTTGCCGCTTCCGCAGCCGCTGTTCACAAAACAAACGCCGCACTCAACTAATCGGACATAAAAACCGTTTACATAACACGCGGGACGCTCTGCATCCCGCGTGTTTCATAATAGCAAACCGTAACATGAAGAAAACAGCAATGATTTTCGCTTCGGCAGCACTCATGGTCCTTGGTGCCTGCAGCACGAAGCAGTCCGAACAGACCGCCCCCTCCGAAGAGGGTGCCGACGCTCCCGCAAGCGAGTATGCCGTTCCGGCCGGAGTCGGAGGCAAGGTCATAGAGCTTACCGATGCCGCCGAATATGCTCCCGGTGTGAAGGTGTCGCAGCTTACCATTCTCGATTTCAACGCCGTGTGGTGCGGTCCGTGCCGCGCGCTCACTCCCGTGCTCGACGAACTGGCCACAATGTACGAAGGCCGCGTGACTTTCGTGTCGGTCGATGTCGACAAATTCGGCGAACTGTTCGAGGCATATAAGCTCGGCGAGAATATACCCGCCGTCCTCTTCCTCTATCCCGACGGAACTACCAAGAGTTACGTGGGCACAGGCGATCTTCTTCCCGCCAATAAATTCCAGGCTCTTATCGACGAGGCCCTGAAATAATGAAAGAGAGAATTTCAGCCCGTCTGGGGATAGCACGGCTCAACGACATGCAGGAAGCCATGTCAGCGCTTCGTGTGCCGGCGCGTGTGCTGCTGCTTGCCCCCACCGGCAGCGGCAAGACCCTTGCGTTCGCCATCCCATTCCTGCGCTCGCTGCCCGAACCGGGCCATGGTCTCGGCGGCCTTGTGATAGCGCCTACCCGCGAGCTGGTGCTCCAGACGGCCGAGGTTCTCCGTGTTCTGGCAGCCCCCGAGCGCAAGACAGTTGCGCTCTACGGCGGCCACAGCGTGCAGGAGGAGGTGGCGAGCCTCGGCGGTAATCCCGACATAGCCGTGGCTACGCCTGGCCGCCTGCTCGACCATCTTCGCCGCGGACATATGAGTGTGCACGGCGTGCGCGCTCTGGTGCTCGACGAGTACGACAAGTCGCTCGAACTCGGCTTTCACGACGATATGCGCGCCATCGTGGGCCGGCTCAAAAATGTGCGCACCACCATCCTCACATCGGCCACGCAGGGGGCCGGGCTGCCCGATTTTATCGACGCTGCCGGCTTCACCACCGTCGACTTTTCGGCCGAGGGAAAGCCGAGCATCGAGGTGCTGCGCGTAAGTTCGGAGGCACCCGACAAGATAGACACTCTCGATGCGCTGCTGCGTGCCCTGCAGCCACGCAAGACCATCGTGTTTGTGAACCACCGCGATGCCGCCGAGCGCGTGTACGGCCATCTTGACAAGGCCGGATTCCCTGTGGCGCTGTATCACGGCGGCATGGAGCAGAGTATGCGCGAGCAGGCTCTGGCCCTTTTCGAGAACGGCTCGGCGACCGTGATGGTGGCTACCGACCTGGCCGCCCGCGGGCTCGACATCGACAGTGTCGATGCCGTGGTGCACTACCACCTGCCGCCCACGCCCGAAAACTGGACCCACCGCAACGGCCGCACCGCCCGCATGGGCGCCGACGGTCGCGCCTACGTCATAGTGTCGGGCGCCGACCGCGTGCCCGATTATATCGCTTTCGACGGCGATTTCGATCCCCGCGACCACGCTTCCGATGCCGTACTCGGGCCCGCTCTGCGTACCCTCTATTTCAATGTCGGCAAGAAAGACAAGATATCGCGCGGCGACATCGCCGGTTTTCTCATAGCCAAAGGCGGCCTCGTAGCAGGCGAGGTAGGGCGCATAGTGCTCAAGGATCATGGCGCGTATGTGCCTGTGCCGGCAGCCAAGGCGCGCGATGTTATCAAGGCGCTTCAGCCGCATAAAATCAAGAACAAGCGCGTGCGGGTGACACAGGTCAAATAAATTTGGCACCGGGGCAAACCAAAACCGTCGTTAAATGGTTTTGAAATAAACGAAATTCATCGCATCGTGAACATCAGGAGTGCCATAGGTTCTTTGAGCCGGATATTGCTTTACACACTGCTTGCCGTCGGTCTTCTTGCCGCCGGCATTCTTGGTATGGTGTATTCGTCCTGGGTGCAGGACCTTGCCCGCAAGGCCGTTATCGGGAAAATCGATTCGCTGCCGGGCGACACGCATCTCGAGCTCGACCGCTTCAGCCTGCGTTTTCCGCTTCGCCTCGAAATCGAGGGTCTTGCCCTGACTCAGAACGGCGATACCGTGGTCGGCGCCCGGCTGCTTAAGGCCGACGTGCGTCTGCTGCCTCTGCTGCGGGGCAACGCCGAGGTCGACGCCGCCACGCTTCTGGGCGGCCGCTATGTCATTGGCACTCCCGACTCGCTCATGTATATGACCGTCGATGCCGATTCTCTCTCGGTAGAGCCTGCGTCGGTAGCGCTGTCCGATATGGCCATAACTCTTGGCGATGCCTCCATAGGCGGCGGACGTCTGGCCATGGTGATACGCCCCGACACCTCGGCGCCCGAACCGCCTGCGCCTCCCACACGCATGAGCATCCGCGCCGGCTCGCTCACTCTTCGCGATTTCGACTACAGCATGCGCCTCATGCCGGCCATCGACACTCTCGCCGCGCATATCGATTATGCCGTGGCCCGGAGCGGCGATATCGATCTCTTTAACCAGAAGATAGCTCTGGCTTCGTTCAAAGGCCGGGGTATGGACGCACGCTATATCGTGCCCGACTCGGCCGCAATAGCCGCCGGCGGACCATATCCTTCGGCAGCGGTCGCCGCGCCCGACAGCGCCGTGGTATCGGCACCGTGGACCGTAAGCATCGACACCATAGCCTTCGATGCCTCGAAGGCGCTCTATGCCACGGCCGGACTGCGTCCGATGCCAGGGCTCGACTTCGGGTATATTGCCGTGGACGATGTGAATCTGCGGCTGCACGATTTCTACAACCGCGCCACTACCGTGCGCCTGCCGCTGGCCCTGAGCGGCCGCGAGCGTTGCGGTGTGAGCCTCGATGTCACCGGTATACTCGACATTGACTCGGTGGGACTGCGCTTCCGCGATTTCCGCCTCGTCACCCCCGACGGCACCGCGGCGGCTTTCGGCGGCATGATGGGCATGGGCGACCTCGCTTCCGACCCCACGCTGCCGCTGGCACTGAGCCTCGACGGAGCATTCGCGCCGTCCGACCTGGGGCTGATGTTCCCGGCGTTCTCGCCCTATCTGGCCGCAATACCGTCGGCCGGCGACATACTTCTCGACCTTGGCGTCAGCGGTACCGCCGGCAAACTCGACATCGATACTCTCGAACTGCGGCTGAACCGGTGTCTTACCCTGAAAGCCGACGGTTCGGTAGAAAATATGATGAATCCCGATGCCCTCGGCGGCGATATAAAACTGTCGGGAAATATTATAGATGTCAACGGGCTGAAAAATAAGCTTCTCGACCCGGCAACGGCCAAAACACTCTCTATCCCGCCCATGACCCTGGCCGGAAATATGGCCATGCGCCGCGGCGTGGCCGACGGACGCCTCACAGCCCGCACCAAGAGCGGTGCCATAAGGCTCGACGGCCGCTGGAACAGCCGTCGCGAGGACTATACCGCCACTGTGGCGACCGACCGCTTCCCGGTCAATGCTTTTATGCCGCTGCTGGGCGTGGGCGAGGTCACAGCGGGCCTTAAGGCCACAGGCCATGGCTACAATCCCTTTGCAGCCGATACCGAACTCGATGCCGGTCTTGACGTGAAATCGGCCGTCTACCAGGGTGTCGCGTACAAGAATATCGAAGGAAAGGCACATGTGGCCGGCGGTCGCGCCGATGTTTCGCTCACCTCCGCCGACGAGGCGCTCGACTTCGCTCTCGATGCAGCCGGCAATCTCACCGGCGACAGCTACGACTGGACCGTCGACATGCAGGGCCGCAATATCGACCTCGAAAGCCTGGGAATGAGCACCGAACCGGCCACCATCGAGCTCTATGCCAAGGCCGATGCGACAATCGGGCCGGGCAAAAACAATATCAAGGCGCATGTGGTGCTCGACGATCTCTTTTTCCGCCGTCACAGCGGCACGATAAGTCTGTCGGATGTCGACGCACATTTCGCAGGTGCCGACAGCCTCACCTCGCTTTCGGTGACCAACCGCGACTTTCTCGCCTCCTTCTCGGCCTCGTGCGGCCTCGACACTCTTGCAAGCCGATTCTCACGTGCGTCGGGTATTCTGGCCGAACAGATGGCGTCGTACATGATCAATATCGACACTCTGTCGCAGGCCCTGCCGCCATTTGCCCTCGATATCCGCCAGGGCCGCAACGGTCTTGTCAACGATATTCTCGCGCCCTCGCGCATGTCGGTGCGCAATCTCCGTCTGAGCGCCGACAACGACTCCATACTTGCACTCAACGGCACCGTGCTCGGTTTCGATACCGGCTCCATGCGCCTCGACTCCATCTATATCACCGGCCGCCAGCATCACGAGCATCTGCACTTCGCCGCAGGCCTCGAGAACCGGCCCGGCAACATGGACCAGTGGCACAAAGTGACCCTGCAGGGCAAAGGCGAGGCCAACAGCCTGCTCATGCGCCTGAGCCAGCAGAACCTCAAGGGCGATACCGGCTACGACCTCGGGCTCGTCGCCTCGGCAGAGGCCGCAGATTCGACTCTCACACTCAATGTGAAACCATATACTCCGGTCATAGGCTACCAGCCGTGGACGGTGAACGACGACAATTTCATATCCTACCATATCCCCGACAAGCATATCGACGCCAACCTGCGCATGAAGGGCGGCAACAGCGCTCTGGCTCTGTATACCGAACACGTCGGAGACACCGGGCAGGAAGACCTGGTTGTGAAACTGACCGACATCCACATCGCCGACTGGATAGCACTCAATCCCTTCGCACCGCCGATGAAAGGCGATGTTAGCGCCGATATGCGCCTCAACCGTCAGGGCGACCAGCTTGTAGGCAAAGGTTCGGCAGGGATTACCGATTTTATCTACGGCCGCGAAAAAGTAGCCGACTTTAAAGCTGATTTCGACATCTCGGCAACCCCGTCGGGCACCATACGCGCCAATGCCGATCTGCTGGTCGACGGAGTAAAAACCATCACCGTAAGCGGTGCGCTTAACGACACCACCGCCACGTCGCCTATGGCTCTCGACTTCTCGATGATACATTTCCCGCTGGCTACGGTAAATCCGTTCCTTCCTCCAGGCGTGGCAAAACTGTCGGGAATGCTCAATGGTACCATGGATATCAGCGGTACTTCCGACCGGCCCATTGTCAACGGCTATCTCGATTTCGATTCCACGGCGGTGCGTCTGGCTCTCACAGGCACGCAGTACCGTTTCAGCGAGGACAGCATACCCGTCCGCGACAATGTGGTGGACTTCAGCCGGTTCGCCATATCGGGCTGTAACGAGAATCCGCTGACGGTCGATGGTACTGTCGACTTCAAGGACCTCAACAACATGAAATTCAACCTCGCCCTGAAGGCTGCCAACATGCAGATAGTGAACAGCCGCAAGGCCTCCAAGGGCGCCGATGTCTACGGCAAAGCCTATATCGATCTCGACGGGCATGTCACCGGCTCTATGCGCCTGATGAACGTCGATGCCAAACTCGGCATTCTCGCAGGCACAAACGTGACCTATGTCATACCCGACGCAACCAGTGCCATCGTCAACCGGTCGAATTCCGACATGGTGAAATTCGTGAGCTTCGCCGACAGCAGCGCTGTGGCCGTTGCCGACAGCCTCACTTATACGGGCATGGCTATGTTCCTCGATGCCGAACTGAGCATCGAAAGCGGCTCCATAATAAGTGTCGACCTGTCGTCCGACGGCAAGAACAAAGTACAGCTTCTCTCGAACGGTTCTCTCGACTACACCATGACACCTCTGAGCGACGGACGGCTTGTCGGACGCCTGAATATCGACGGAGGATTCGTGCGCTACTCGCAGCCGCCTATCATCTCCGAAAAGATATTCAATTTCCAGAACGGCAGCTATGTGGCTTTCAACGGCGACATGATGAATCCGACCCTCAACATCCACGCTGTCGACGTGCTCAAAGCCAATGTCACGCAGACAGGCCAGAACTCGCGTCTGGTGAACTTCGATGTCGCCCTCGGTGTCACCGGCACTCTCAGCCAGATGAACGTGGCATTCGACCTCTCGACCAACGACGATATGACCGTCGCCAACGAACTCGAATCCATGACGCGCGAGCAGCGCGCCAACCAGGCCATGAACCTTCTGCTCTACAACGTATACACCGGTCCCGGTACCAAGGCCAACGCCTCGCTCAGCGGCAATCCGCTTTTCTCCTTCCTGGAGTCGCAGGTCAACTCGTGGGCCGCCAACAATATCAAGGGCGTGGACATCAGTTTCGGTATCGACCAGTACGACCGGACAATCGACGGCTCGACTTCGTCGACCATGCGATACTCCTACCAGGTGTCGAAGTCGCTCTTCAACGACCGTGTGAAAATAGTGGTGGGCGGCAACTACAGCACCGACGCCAACGCCGACGAGAACTTCTCGCAGAACCTTATCAACGATATATCGTTCGAATACTTCCTCAACAAGACACGCACCATGTATCTGCGCATATTCCGCCACACCGGCTATGAGAGCATACTCGAGGGCGAAATCACCCAGACGGGTGTCGGCTTCGTATACCGGCGCAAACTGCGCCGCCTCGGCGACATGTTCCTGCCACCGTCGTTTGTGCGCCGTCGTGAGGAGGCCGCCCGGGCAGCCGAGGAAGCGGCCCGTAACCAGGTAAGTGAAACCGATAAAACCGTGAAGCCGTGAAGTGGATACGCTACATATACATCGCTGCCGTGGCCGCCGTGCTCGCGGCGTGCTCGACCACGGCGCGCATACCCGCCGACGAGGTGCTCTACACCGGCGTCAAGAAAGTTGAGATGGCAGAAGATTCGGTGAAGATACCGCCGGCGCTCACTTCGGCCGTGAAAGAGGCTGTCGACGTGGCGCCCAACAACTACTGGAAACTTTTGGGATGGCACTATCCGTTCCCGCTCGGGCTGTGGGTGTACAACAACTGGCCCAATCCCGAGAAAGGCCTGCGCCACTGGCTCTACGAGAAACTGGTGGCCGAGCCCGTTCTGGTGTCCGACGTTCGCCCCGAGGTGCGCACACGCATGATAGAGCAGATTCTCGACAACAACGGCTACTTCCGCGGCACCGCCACCTACGAGCTGGTGAAAGGCCGCAACAAGAAGAAAGCCAAGATTCTCTATACGGTCAATCCCGGTCCGGCCTTCCCGGTCGACACCGTTATGCTGCTGCCCGACAGCACTGCGCTCTATTCGCTTATCGATTCGCTGGCACGGACCGACGACTATCTGTCGATGAAGTCGCCGCGCTTCTCGGTCGATTCGCTTGCCAATGCCCGCAAGCGCATTACGAACTCCCTCCGCAACCGCGGATATTATTTCTTTCAGCCCGACTATATCGAATATCTGGCCGACAGCCTCGAGAACCCAGGCAAGATAGCCCTTAAGGTCGATATGGCGAGCAATGCGCCCAAATTCGCCCTGCAGCCCTACCGCACAGGCAAGGTGACCATACGCGTAAACCGTTCACAAGGCGGAGGCAAGCCCGATACGGTGAAACTGTCCCGCTCCACACTCATACAGATGATGCCATCGAGGCTGCGACGCAGGATTTTCGACGAAAATGTCACTTTCCGACCCGGCCGCACATTCTCGGTGCGGAATATGGACCGCACACAGGCCAATCTGGCACGTCTGGGCATATTCAGCGGCATAGAGATCAATGCGCGGCCCGATACCTCGGCGCGCGACAGCCGTGTGCTCGACGTCGACATCGACTGCACCTTCGATACTCCGCTCGAGACATCGCTCGAAGTGAACGCATCCTCAAAATCGAACAGCTACATAGGCCCGGGCCTTACTTTCGGTGTAACCAACAAAAATATATTCGGCGGCGGCGAACAGCTGTCGGTGAAGCTCACCGGTACATACGAGTGGCAGACCGGCCGTGGCCGCGGCTCGATATTCAATTCCTACGAGGTGGGCATCACCGGCTCGCTGGCGTTTCCGCGGCTGCTTGCGCCGCGCTTCATACCGCGCAGCCGCTTCCAGCTCAACTGGACACGCCTGCAGCTCAATGCCGATCTGCTCAACCGCCCGCACTATTTCAAGATGGCGCAGTTCAATGCGTCGATCAACTACGACTGGCGAGTGCGCCGCCACGTGCAGAACACCCTCACTCTCTTCAAGCTCACCTACACCAACCTCATGCACACCACCCATGAGTTCGACTCGATAATGGCGGCCAATCCGTCGGTGGCCCAGAGTTTCCGCAGCCAGTTCATACCGCAGATGAGCTACACCTATGTCTACGACCGGCAGATAAATCCCGACAACACCATAAACTGGCAGTTTACCGTGCAGGAAGCCGGCAATATATTCTGGGCCATCTACCGCGCCTGCGGCAAGAAGGGCGAGAAAGAACTCTTCGGCACGCCGTTCTCGCAGTTCGTCAAGGGTCAGACACAGCTCGTGTGGGGACGCCGCATATTCTATGGCGACCACTGGCTGGTGAGCCGCGTGGCAGTGGGGGCCGCTCACGCCTACGGCAACTCCACACAAGTACCCTATGCCGAACAGTTCTATGTAGGCGGCGCCAATTCTATCCGTGCGTTTGCCGTGCGCAGCATCGGCCCCGGCAGCTACAAGGCTCCGGATGGCATGCCTGAAGATTATTTCGACCGCACCGGTACATTCAAATTCGAGGCCAACGTTGAATACCGCTTCCCGCTGATGGGTCCTCTACACGGCGCCCTCTTCGTCGATGCCGGCAACGTGTGGCTGCTCAAGAACGACCCCATGCGCCCCGGCGGCACACTCGAGGCAAAGAATTTCCTGCGCGAGATAGCTCTCGGCACCGGATTCGGACTGCGCTTCGACATATCGATGCTTGTGGTACGCGCCGACCTCGGCATAGGCATACACGCGCCGTACAACACCGGCCACGGAGGCTACTACAATATGGCTAATTTCGGCAAATCGCTGGCTTTCCACCTCGCTATCGGGTATCCGTTCTGAAAATTCCGTATCTTTGCAAAAAAAGTTCTAAGATATGGAGAAGTGGAAAACGCTTTCGAGCGAATATCTCTACCGCCGTCCCTGGCTGACAGCCCGCCGCGATGTGGTGCAGCTGCCTAATGGGCAGATACACAACGAATACTACGTACTCGAATACCCCACATGGGTGAATATAATCGCTATTACCGAGGAAGGCAAGTATGTGATGGTGCGCCAGTACCGCCACGGACTCGGCGACATCTTCACCGAGCTGTGCGCCGGTGTGGTGGAGGATGGCGAGGAGCCGCTGTCCGGCGCACGCCGCGAACTCGAGGAGGAAACCGGCTACACCGGCGGCCGCTGGTCGCTCCAGTGCGTGCTGTGCCCCAACCCGAGTGCCAATACCAACCTCAACTACTGTTTCCTTGCCGAGGGTGTCCGCAAGACCTCGGGGCAGCATCTCGACCGTACCGAGGATATCGAAGTGCTGCTGCTCGACCGCAAAGAGGTGTGGCAGATGCTCGTGGACGATAAAATAAAGCAGGCGCTGATGGCCGCTCCGCTGTGGCGCCATTTCGCTCTTGCCGGCCGTACCGATGAAGCGTAAGTGGTTCGGCGCCGATGCTCCCGCGGCCACTCTGTGGCAGCTCGGCGTGGCTCTGCTGCTTCTGTGGCTGAGCCGCTTCGCTTTCGCGGCCTATAATGCCGACATCTGTCAGGTCGGCTCTTTCGGCGAGGCTCTCAGGCTTGCCGCGGCCGGTCTGCGCTTCGATCTGAGCGCATTGGCATACTTCAATGTGCTTTTCATAGCTATGCGTATACTGCCGTTCGGCTTTGTCTACGGCAGAGTGTACAACCGTGTGGCCATGTGGGTCTACGGAGTGTGCAACTCGCTTCTGCTGGCCATCAATCTTGGCGATATACCCTATTTCCGCTTCACGGGCGCCCGCCTGCGCTGGAGCAATATCCTCAATATCACCACCGATTCCGACATATGGCGCATAGTGCTGCAATATGCCGGCTCGTACTGGTGGGCTTTCGGCGCCGTGGCCATTGTGATAGCGCTGATGATGTATCTTGCCACGCGTGTGAGGCTTCGCCGACCGCAGGGACGTGCGGGAAAGCTGTGGCTCCGCATTGCCGTGGCGGTGGTTTTCGCCGCATGCACATTCGTGGCTATGCGCGGTCGGGTGGGCGCGGGAGTGCCTCTGGCCATACCCGATGCGGCTTTTGCCGTGTCGAAATCGCCGCAGATAAATGTTGTCCTCAATTCGCCTTTCTGCATACTGCGATCGCTCAACCGCCTCAAGAGCAATGCTGAGGCCGAGTATGTCTTCTTCGACGAGAGCACGCTCGCTTCCATACGCAACTCCGAGCATGCGGGCAACGGCCCCCTGCGACGCCGCAATATCGTGACGATAGTGATAGAAAGCGGAGGCTCGGCATGGCTCGACAGCATAGGCCCCCGCATAGGCGGCGAAAAGCACGGTCTGATGCCTTTCCTCGATTCGATAGCGGGGCAGTCGGCGGTATTCGTGCACACCATAGCATGCAGCCGCTCGTCATGTGGCGGTTTTACGGCGGTGTCGTGCGGCTTTCCGGCCTTCGATCCGTTCTACTACATGCTTTCGCCCTATAACAAGAACACTCTCGACGCTCCGGCCCGGCTTCTTGCCGAAAAAGGCTGGGACACAACTTTCTACTACGGCTGCAAACACGGCTCCTTCAATATCGACCAGACTGCATTCGCATCGGGCTACAACCGCATCGTCGACCGCGAGAAATATGGCGACGACAGCGACTACGACGGCATGTGGGGCATATTCGACTATCCTATGGCCGAATATATAGCAGCCGATCTTGGCAGCCGCCCCGAGCCTTTCCTGGCCAACTGGTTCACGGTGTCGGCTCACGGGCCGTTTACCATTCCCGACGGTTGGGATACAAGCGGATACCTGCACCCCGAGGCATCGCCCGAACGTGGTCTCGAGTACACCGACCGGGCGTTGCGGCGTTTCTTCGAGCTTGCGTCGGCACAGCCGTGGTACGATAACACTACCTTTATCATCACCGCCGACCACGGCAACCGCGATTTCAAGGGCACGGACTACGATACTCCATATATACAGAGTCATATCCCCTTTATCGTCTATACTCCCGACGGCTCGGTTGAGCCGATGTTCTGCGACGACCGCGCTTTCTCGCAGCACGACATAGCGGCTACCACTCTCGCGCTTGCAGGCTACGACGAGCCTTTCGTACAGCTCGGCACCGATGCGTTCGACCCCGATGCCCGCAGCTTCGGCATACAGCGCATATCGGGCCGCTATATGGTCGTGGGTCCGCGCTATGCCATATTCACGTCGCCCGACGTGAGATCGGTGGAGGAAGTCTACGATATTGTCGCCGATCCGGTCATGAAGGCGCCCCTCGCGTCCTTCGACACCGATGAGGCCGACACTCTGCTCCGTCAGGCCCAGGCCTTCCTCCAGGACTATACCGGGCGCCTGATTCACGACCGCCTCTCAGCCGACTGATTTTTCAAGATCAGTCTCGCAACCCGCGTGAGCGGGTTGCGAGAAGATAGACGCGTTTGTGCGACTCCTGCGGAGTCGTTTTTTGAGGCTATGGCATAATTTAACCCGGGTTGCGGACGGCCTTCGGCTCCCTTAACCCGGGCCTAACATCTCTCACCGCTACGCGGTGGCGTCGGGTATGGAGACATCCGCAGGAGGTTGATTATGAATAGCCCGGCATGCCGCCGTGCATGCCGGGGTTTAGGGCGTCCTCACGGAAAAAGCCTCTGGAAGAGGCTGATTATTTTTTCGTGGGCGCCCTGATAATCGGCCTCCTGGCGGAGGCCATCATGTTATTGGGCGTCTTTTGTCCCGGCATGCACGTTGGCATGCCGGGCTACTCGAAATCGGCCTCCGTCGGAGGCCTCGGAGAGGCCGCATCCGTATACAGCCCCATGCGCGAGCGCATGGGGGGGGCGTGGTTGTATCGAACGAGGGTTCTGCAACACCCTCTTGGGGAGAGGGGAGACGAAAAAAGCAGCGCCCGGCGAGGTGCTGCTTTTTCGATTCGGCGGAGGGGGTGCCGATTACTTTTTAGCCTGTTCCAGAGATGCTTTGCGGAATTCCTTCATGAGTTTTTCGAGCTCAAGGGAAGCCTTGCGGGCGCGTGTGCCGGCTGCCTTGTTTCCCTTTTCAACCTGGAGAGCAGCGTCGGCCTTGAAAGCCTCGTAAGCTGCATGGATTTGCTGTACTAACGATTCCATGGACTTTGATTGTTTGATGGTGAATAAATATGTGAATTAGTCTATATAAACAGTAGTGTCCTCTATTCCGGCGTCGGCAAGAGCTTTGCGGCGTTCGAGGCATGTGCCGCATCGGCCGCAGTGGTGCTCGAGGCCCTTGTAGCAGGAATAGGTGGTGGCATAGTCGATGCCGAGGCGCTTACCGCGCAGGGCTATATCGGCTTTGTTGAGATAGGTGTAGGGGGCTTTGAGGGATATACCTTCGTAGGTGCCTTCGGCTATGGCTCTCGCCATTGCGTCGATGAAGCTGCCTCGGCAGTCAGGGTATATGGCATGGTCGCCGGCATGGTTGGCAATCATCACGCAGTCGAGGCCGTGACTCTCGGCGAGGCCTGCGGCTGCGGCGAGCATGATACCGTTGCGGAAGGGTACGACGGTCGATTTCATGTTGTCGAAATCGTAGTCGCCGTCGGGCACGGCATCGGCGCCTTCGAGAAGGGAACTGTGGAAGTATTTGCCGATGAATGAAAGGTCGATCTCGACGAGCTCTATACCGAGCTGCCGGCAGTGAAACCGGGCGCATTCGAGTTCGCGCATGTTGTGGTTGGAACCGTAGGAGAAGTTCACTGCCATGTCGATTTCATCGGCATACTCATGGAGCATAGTAACAGAATCCATGCCGCCCGAGAGCACCATAAGAATGTGTTTCTTCTGTTTCATCATAGGTTACGCTTAAAAATCGGAGGGAAATGAAGCGGCCAGACGGGCTTTGACGAGGTCCTGATGGTCTTCGTCGCCCCAGTTGGCGAACGGGATGATGGAGATGCCTCCGCGAGGCATGAATATGCCGCGTACTTCGAGGTATCGGGGGTTCATGAGCTTCACGAGGTCTTTCATGATTATGTTGATGCAGTCTTCGTGGAAGTCTCCGTGGTTACGGAAGCTGAAAAGGTAGAGCTTGAGGCTTTTGCTCTCGACCATCTCGGCTCCCGGGATATAGTTGATGATGATTCGTCCGAAATCGGGCTGCCCGGTCTTGGGGCAGAGCGATGTGAATTCGGGACAGGTGAATGTGACAAGGTATTCGTTCTCGGGGTGCTTGTTGGGAAAAGTCTCAAGCATCCCGGGAGCATAGTCGGTGGGATATTTTACGCCGGCTGCGCCGAGCAGTGTGCAGTGTTCTATTTCTTTTTCTGTTCTTGGCATATTCCGGATGATACGATTGGTATTGCGGGATGCGAAAGAGGCCTTGAAGAGGATAAAGTTTTGCAAACATACGAAAAAAAACTTTCTCTCCAAAAAAATGACGTGGAAAATCGCGTCATTCATTAAAAAAATTACCGCCGCGGGCATTTCGGTGCGGAAACAGTGTTCGGCAGCCTAAGCCTGCGGCGGGTAGGGTTTACTTGCCCGATGAAAGAGCGGCGTCGACATCGGCGCGGAGGGCATCGTCCTGCTTGTCGCGGCTGAGTATGGTGCCGTCGGGGCCGAAGAGGATGATGCACGGTATGCCGTTGATGCCGTAGAGATCGGTGGGGATGGTCTGGGCGTCGATGATGCAGTGCCACGGAAGCTCGTGCTGCTCTATGGCGCGGAGGGTGTCGTCGGGTTTGTCCCACACGGCCACGCCGAGCACTTCGAGGTTGGCATCCTTGTATTTATTGTAGATGTCCTTGAGTACGGCGGTCTGGCGTATGCACGGTCCGCACCAGCTTGCCCAGAAGTCGACGAGGGTGTATTTGCCTTTGCCCACGTAGTCGCTGAGGCGCTCGGTCTTGCCGTTGTAGGTCACTTCGAAGTCGGTGAACTTGTGTCCCACGCTTGTGGCCTCGCGCTTCTCGGCGTTGGCGAGCATGGCCTGTACGCGCTGCGATTTGGCGAAGTCGGGGTAGCGTGTGAGCTCGGCGCGAAGCGAGGGTGCGTCGAGCTGCGAGGCGTCGCCTTCGAGGAAGTAGAACAGGCCCAGAACGTTGTCGGCGTTCTCGCGTGTGGCGCTGTCGAGGGCGGCGTTGTAGCGGTCGTAGATTTTCTGCTTCTCGGTGTCGGAGGGAGCCTGCTGGAATGCGTAGGCGAGAGTCTTCATTTCCTGCCCGAAGGAACGCATCTGGTCGTTGAGCATGGTGCCGAAGAACTCGCCTTCCTTGCTGCGGGCTATGGTGCCGCTTTCGAGTACGAAGCCCGGCAGGCGTGTGCCTTCCACCACCACGCGGGCGAGGATAGGCTCGTCGATGTCGCCGGTGAAGACAGCCGCTCCGTCGGTCACAAGCACGCTGTCGACGGTGGCGCCGGTGTCGAAGTTGATAAGGCGTGCCATGGCGCCTTCGTCGTCGGCACTAAGGGGCACGATGACGCGATATGGCTCGGCCGTAGCCGATGCGGCTGCGACCAGAGAGGCTGCAGCCGCTAAAGCGATGGGTTTCAGATTCATTTCTTCTCCTTGTTCTTTTCGAGACGGCGTTCGATAGCCTCGATGGATAGATCGTAGGCTTCTTCGAAGGAGTCGGCGGTCTTGGTAGCCACGGCTTCGCCTGCGTGCGGGGTAGTGACTTTCACGATCACTTCCTTGTTCATTGCGGTTTCGGGTTTTACGACCTTGAGGGTTACGTCGACAGTGGTGATGTCGGGATATCGGCGTGCGAGTTTATCGGCTTTCTTGTTGATGAATTCAACGAGCCTGTCGGCAATTTCGAAGTGGATTGCTTGAATTCTTACATCCATGGTTAATCCTCCTTTTTTTGTGCACGAGGGTGTGCGAGTTTGTAATTGTTTTGTAGTTCTTTGTAGGAGAGGTGAGTGTATCGTTGAGTGGTGGAGAGCGACGCATGGCCCAGAAGCTTCTGTACGGCCATGAGGTCGGCTCCGTTGTTGAGCATGTCGGTGGCGAAGGAGTGCCGCAGCACATGGGGCGATCGCCGTGTGGCGCGTGCGCCTTCGAGGGCCGAGTGCACGGTGCGGTATACGAGCTGATAGTATACGGGGCTGCCGTCGGGACGCACGAAGAATGTCTCGGGCGGTCCGGCGGGGAGGAGCCCGTCGCGCAGTGTGCGGTAGTGTTCGATCATAGTGCTCAATTCAGTTCCGAAAGGAATTATTCTTTCCTTATTACGCTTTCCGAGCACTTTTAGTTCGCCGCGTGCGGTGTCGACAGCGTCATCGCGCAGGCCTATGAGCTCGGCGGCTCGCATGCCGGTGGAATAGAACATGGTCAGGATAAGTGCGTTGCGGGCTTCGGTGAAATCGTCGGCGCCGGCGTCGAGACTGTCGATTATTTCCATGGTCTCGTCCTGCCGCAGGAAGTCGGGCAGATCCTTGGGCAGGCGCGGTGTGGCCAGCCGCTCGGCCGGATTGACGGCGAGGCCGTGGCGGCGGCACAGATAGCGGAAGAAAGCGCGCACCGACTGTATCTTGCGCACTATCGATACTGTCGAGATGCCCGATGCGGCCAGCGAGGCCACCCACATGCGGAGTTCGGCCAGAGTGGTGTCGCGCGGATCGGCCTCGCCCAGCCCCAGAGCCGTGCGGCGGTATTCGCGCAGCTGCTCGATATCGCGGCGGTAGGCTTTGACAGTGAGAGGCGAGCGGGCCGCCTCTCCGGCGAGGTATCTGTAGAACGATTCGTACACCTTCGGGTCGGTTTTATGTGCGGGTATGCGAATTTAGGCGATAATTGCGGTATTTGCAAATTATTGCAGATATTTTGCGCGATATTTGCGTGCGAGGTTGGTGGGTCGGCCGTCGGACAGCGGTGTCACCGGCCGGCGCGAAGCGGCCCAGGTGCCTTCCCACTGTTTGATGGCCTGTGTGGCGGCTTTCTCGTCGAAAGGCACGCCTTTCTCCATGGCTTCGATAACGGCGTCGGTGAACATTTTCCATCGCTGGCTGTAGAAGTCCGCCAGGAGGCCGCTCCACTGGCGGTTGGCATAGTCGTTGAGCTTCTTGTCGGGGTAGCCCCAGATGGTTAGGAGTGTGCGGGCGTTTTTCTCGTAGGTGTCCGCTTCCTCGGGTGTGGTGCCGTGGCGGCGGGCGTCGGCTATCCACTGAGCGAGGGAGAACTGCGGATCGGTGGCCATGAGGGCGTCGAGGTCGGCGATGATGTCGGCCATGCGTGCGGCCTCGGCTTTGGCGGCGGACAGGTCGCCGGCGAGATAGGCGCGGTTGAAGCGGTCGCGTGAGTGGTTGAATTCGTTGCCGAGCGCCTGGCGGGTTACGTTCATCACGTCGAATTGGTAGGCGGCGTTGTCGTCGATGCCTTCGGCCTGGAGCAGCAGGTCGAGTACATGCAGCAGATTGGTGTCGGAATAGTGGTAGCGTGGCGAGGTGTAGGATCCGTTGGGCTTGTCGAGGGCGGGGCGTGCGTTGGTGAGGCAGGAGTTGCCCACATAGGTGCGGCCCACGTAGATGCTGTCGGCCATAAGCTGCCATGCTTCGATGACCGACGGAGCCTTGTCGCCGCCTCGCGAGCGTGCCCACACGCCGGCCCATTCGTTGGCGCTCATGTGGGGCGCCCAGGCCTTGGCGAGCATGAATTCGTGCATCACGGGGTTGCAGTCGAAGCCTTCGAGGGTGCCTCCGAGGCCGGTGAGGTTGTCGCCGCCTTCGGTCATTACGGCGCTGATTTTTTTATCGACGTCGTGCATGTTGCCGTTGATCATGGTGTTGCCGCCGAAGTTGCCCAGATAGCACCATATGTATGGCTTGCCGAAGTAGCGGTCGTTTCGGCGCCATATCTCCACGTTGTCGCAGAAGTAGTCGAGCAGCAGCATGTTGTCGCCCTCGACGCCGTCGAGGAAGGCTTCCATGCGCGGTTTGGTCCAGTGTTTGCGGTCGTAGTAGAAGTTCCATGTCATCTGCAGCCAGCGGGCCTCGGGGTCTGCGGCGCGCAGGGTGTTGAAGATGCCCTTGGAGGCATTGCGGAGGAAGTTTTCGCTCCAGTCGGGCGAGTCGACCTCGTTGAAGGGGTCGATGCCGTAGATGTGGTCTGTGCCGTAGAGGGCTGTCTGTGTGTCGATGAAACGTTTCTGTATTTCGGCGTAGAGAGGGTCGGAGGGGCTGAGGAAGTAGCAGCGGTCGGACTGCGGAAATTCGCCCCACACGCTGTGCTCGGTGATGTCGGCCTGGGGATAGTGCCGGGCCAGTGCCGCGGGCACGTGCCCTGCGAAGGCGGGGAGCACTGGTGTCATGCCCAGCTCGCGCTCGCGGGCGAGGATGCGCTTCTGCAGCTGCTCCTGTGCGGCGAGCCACTCGGGGCTGAGCGGACCCTGGAAACAGTCGATATTGTTCATCCAGTGCCATGGCAGATGGCCCGGGCCGGTGAATGACGAGCGAATCTCCTCGTCGGAGAGGCCCATCGAGCGCCAGGTGTCGTACCAGCTTTTCTCGGCGCCTGTCATGGCCAGAGGCATGTTCACGCCGTTGAGGGCCATCCAGTCGATGAAGCGCTCCCATTCGGGCCACTGCCAGTAGGGCATGGTATAGCCGAAAGTGCAGTAGTTGAGGAAGAAGCGTGTGCCCACGGCAGCGCGTGCCCCATATGGAGCCTCGGGAAGCACTACGGCGTCGGGTACCTGCACCGGCTCGGTGGCGAACCACGATACGTTGGCGCCGAGCTGGCGGCGTAGATAGTTGTTGAGGCCCACGGCCATAGAGCCGGCGTTGTTGCCTTCGATGAGCACCTTGCCGTCGCGGGCCGAGACGGCGAATGTGTCGGCGGGGGAGTCGATGGTTTCAAAAACTATGTCGCGGGCGATGGAGGGCGCTATGCGCGAGGCCAGAGCGGATGCCGTGTCGGCGGGTCCGGCTGCAAAAGCAGGCACTGCCGCCAGTGCGGTTATGAGTGCTGCCATGATTGTTTTCATTGTGTATTAGAGTTCGGGTTGAATGTGCTTACAAAAATAGTCAAATAAACTAAAGCGCCAAAATATTTCTCAAAAATGCTTAAAATAAAGGGAAAAGGGGTGCCCGGGGTGTTATTATAGTACCATTACTGTAAAATCTACTCTATAAAAATATGGCTACTCAAACGTTTCAGGCAAAACTTCTTTCGGTGCAACGCAACCTGCTCAACTTCGCTTATTCTCTTACTTCGAATCGCGACGATGCTTACGATCTGCTGCAGGATACGACACTGAAAGCACTCGATAACGAGGATAAATATGTGGCTAACACCAACTTCAAGGGATGGATGTTTACCATAATGCGCAATCTGTTTATCAATAAATACCGTCAGAATATGAGGATGTCGGTGGTGGTCGACCGTTCCGACGATATGTATCAGCTCAATCTTTCGCAGGATTCGGGGCTCGACACGCCTGAGGGAGCTGTGTCGACACACGAAATCAACAGAGTTATCGACGGTTTCGCACCCGAATACCGTGAGCCATTCTCGCTTTTTATAGCCGGCTACAAATATGCCGAGATTGCCGAGCGCATGAATCTGCCTCTGGGGACGGTGAAGAGCCGTATTTTTCTCGCCCGTAAAAAGTTGCAGGTCCTTTTGGCCGATTATCGCTATGATTCGTGAGCAATAAAGATGTCGCCGGCACGTTTATTATATATGTTTCGCAAGTTTTCAACTTGCTCACAATTAAAAATATAGTTGAAAAAGTAAATGGTTTAAAAAGTTAAGATATTAGTTTGAGGAGTTGGGAACAGAAAGAAAGCCTGTCAGATTATGGTTCGAAAAGGACTATTATCTTAACTCTTTTAACTATCTAAACTTTATAAACCTCAACTTGAGCTTGCGAAAGTTGAGCTACATGATATGATAATACGTGCGCTGATAGCCTTGATTTTGGTCGTTGGGGGTGTGCAGCATGCCTTTGCCCGCAACGATAAGAAGGCGGCCGCCGAAGCGGCTGCCGTGGCTGCTATGCGCGAAGCCGCCGAGAACACTCCGAGCGTTGTGCGCGACCCCTACCGCAGCTTCGAATGGCGTGTCGACGAGGAGGGCGACACCGTGGCTGTGATCAATCTGCGCGAGATAACGGTATATCCGCCCATGAAGTTCAAGAACCGCAAGGAGGAGGAATTTTTCTGGCGTACCGTGCGCGATGTGAAGCTTACCTTGCCCTATGCCAAGCTCATAGCCGAAACCCTGGTCGAGACCTACGAATATATCGAGACCTTTCCCACTCAGAAAGAGCGCGAGGACTATCTCAAATCGATGGAAAAGGCTCTGTTCGAGCAGTACAAGCCTGTGCTCAAGAAGTTTTCGCGCCGGCAGGCGCGTGTGCTTGTCAAGCTCATACAGCGCGAGACGCACCAGTCGAGCTACGATATAGTCAAGGCTTTTCTGGGTACTTTCCGCGCCACATTCTGGCAGGGCTTCGGCAAGCTTTTCGGGGTGAGCCTCAAGAGCGAGTTCAAGCCCGACAAAGACAAGGACGACGCCGTGCTCGACCGCATTGCGCGCCGGGTGGAGCAGGGGACGATTTGATTCCTTTTGAGGACGGGTTTATGGAGTATTGAGTTGATAGAGTTAAGATAATGGTGCGTTGGAGTCGGAGAAAGCGATGGATCTGAAGAAAGAATACGAGGCATATCTGCTGTTGGAGAGAGGGCTGTCGGAGAATACCCGCATGGCCTATCTTGCCGACTACGACCGCATGGCCCAGTGGCTCGAACAGGTCGGCCTTGCAGCCGATACGGCCACGTCCACCGATCTCGGCGGCTTCCTCGATACGCTCCACGAGCTTGGTGTGGCAGCCCGCTCGCAGGCCCGCATGGTGTCGGGCATCAAGAGTTTCTATAAATTTCTGTTGGCGGAAGGCCTGCGTGCCGACAATCCGGCCATGCTGCTCGATGTGCCGCATCCCGGCCGCAAGCTGCCCGAGGTGCTGAGTATCGACGAAATCAACGCCATGGTCGGCTGCATAGATCTGTCGGCGCCGCTTGGCGTGCGCAACCGTGCCATCATCGAGATGCTCTATGGGTCGGGACTGCGTGTGAGCGAGCTGTGCGCCCTCGAACGCAGCCGCCTCTATTTCGACGAAGGCTTCGTGCTTGTCGAGGGCAAGGGCTCGAAAGAGCGCATGGTGCCCATGTCGGAGCCGGCCATGGAGTACACACGTCTCTACCTGGATACACGCGATACCTCGGGCCCCGACCCTATGGACGGCGAGGAAGCCTATGTGTTTCTCAACCGCCGGGGCTGCCATCTAACCAGGGTGATGATATTCTATATCGTGCGCGATCTCGCCGCCATGGCGGGTGTGCGGCGCACCATTTCGCCCCATACGCTGCGCCACAGCTTCGCCACACATCTGCTCGAGGGCGGAGCTAACCTGCGCGCCATACAGCAGATGCTCGGCCATGAGTCGATAGGCACCACCGAGATATATCTGCACATGGACAACACCCGCTTGCGCGAGGAAATACTCAGCCACCACCCCCGCAACATGCGCGGAGTTTAGGCGGTTTTGACTCCGATTTTGCGTATCGTAGTTTTTTAGTTATTTTTGCATTGTAATTTAACAGAAACGCAAGAATGAACGACGATATAAAGCGCTCGATGCAGGAGATTCTCCAAGCTGAGAGTGAAGCAATTATGGCCATACCGGTGACCGATGCCTACGCAGCGGCTGTCGATGCCATCGTGGAACGCGTGCACCGCCGCGGCGGCAAGCTCGTGACCGCCGGCATGGGCAAGGCCGGTCAGATTGCCATGAATATAGCCACTACATTCTCATCGACGGGTACTCCGGCAGTGAACCTCCATCCGAGCGAGGCTCAGCACGGCGATCTCGGTGTGGTGCAGAAAAACGATATAGTGCTGCTGATATCGAACAGCGGCAAGACTCGCGAGATAATCGAACTTGTCGACCTTCTCCACGGTTTATATGACGATATACCCGTGATAGTGATCACCGGGACGCCCGGCAGCCCCCTTGCGGAGCTTGCCGACGTGTGTCTGCTGACGGCCGACAAGCCCGAAGTATGTCCTCTCGGCCTCACGCCCACCACCTCCACCACCATGATGACCGTAATCGGCGATGTGCTTGTGGTGAATGTGATGCGCCGAATAGGCTTCACACGCGCCGACTATGCCAAGCGTCACCATGGCGGCTATCTGGGCATAGCGTCGCGCACTCCCGGCGATGTAATCAAGTGATTCGTGGGGTTATGGGTTATGGGTTATGGGTTATGGGTTATGGGTTATGGGTTAACTCGCCGGTACTATTATTATCATTAACCGTTAACCATTAACCATTAACCATTAACCGTTCACCACATCAGAAAGAAAATGAAAAAGATAATATGCATAGGCGAGCTGTCGCTCTACATGGTGCTCGACTCTCAGGGGCAGCCTCTCGGAGCTATTCCCGGAGGCCGTGTGGCCAATGCCGCCGCTATTCTGGCCCGCAATAAATTCAATGTGGTGATGGCCTCGGAGGCTGCCGCCGACCCTGTTGGCGACATAGTGGTGAAGGCCCTTACCGATGCCGGCGCTGATGTGAGCAGCGTCGACCGCTTCACCGAGGGACATACACCGATCAATGTGTTTGTGGGCGAGTCGGAAAGCCATCCGGCAACCATTACGCGCTACGAATCGTACCCCGACGAATGCTTCGACATCGTATGGCCCCGCATCGACGAGAACGACATCGTGGTCTACGGCGGTTTCTATGCCATCGACAAGCGCATGCAGGCACGTCTGCAGCGTTTTCTCGCCTACGCCGTCGAGCGCAAGGCGGTGATGGTGTACTTGCCCGGCTTCCTGCCGCAGCTCGAACCGCGCATTACCCGCGTGATGCCTCAGATTCTCGAGAATCTCGAGATGGCAAATGTGGTGATAGCCCGCGCCAACGATCTGGCGCTGATATTCGGCGCCGACAGTTCGGAGAGCTGCTACCACGATCATATCGACTTCTACTGCCGTTCGCTCATCGCCGTGGAGCCTGCCTGCCGCCGCATAAGCTACTACAGCGGCAAGGAGATGAGCTCGGTGGAAATACCCGAGACCACATGCGAGGGCATGATATGGAACGCGGGTGTGGTTGCCGGTGTGGCCGATGTGATAGCCACCCGCGGCTACACCGTGGCCGACCTCGACGCGCCGGGCGCGGCACTGCGCGAGGAGGTGCTCGGCCGTGCCGCCATATGCGCCAATGCCGCCGCTAAAAATATCCGCTTCCCTTATCTCGGATTCTGACCGGGTGGCAGCTGAAGCTGCCCGGCTGTGACAAAAAGCAATTTCTAATTCCTAATCCATAATTCCTAATTCATAATATCCGAAAAATGTCTTCTTCGAATAACGCTCCTCTCACACCGTTCCAGCGGGCCCGCGACATGCGTGTGGCCGTGGTGCGCACACTCTGGAACAGCCATATCACCGAGGCTCTTCTGGCCGGTGCTCTCGACGTGTTCAAAGGCGCCCTCGACAGCGACATGGTCGATGTGTTCGAGGTTCCCGGTGCAGTGGAACTCACCTTTGCCTCGTCGAAGCTTATCGATAGCGGCCTCTACGACGCCGTTGTGGTGCTGGGTTGCGTAATCCGTGGCGGCACACCCCACTTCGACTATGTGTGCCAGAGTGTGACCCAGGGCATAACCCACCTCAACAGCGAGTGCGACATACCGGTGGTTTTCGGCGTGCTTACCGTCGACACCGAGCAGGATGCCCTCGACCGCGCCGGAGGCAAGCTCGGCAACAAGGGTGCCGAGGCCGCACAGGCTGCCCTGCTCATGTTCGATTTCGTGGAGAAGGTCGAAAACATTTAGCACCGGCGGGTGTTTTAAAATAAAGTTAAAACACCATCGCTATGGCTAAACCTGACAAAAAATCGAACGGAACGTGGAAATGGCTCATACTGGCCATTTTCGTGGCAATCGTTGCTGTTGCCGTAATCTACTATATCGGCTGGTTCGACAACAACACCCATGTAGACACTCCTGCGGGAGATAATGTAGAACAGCAGTATGCCATCGACGAAGCCGGCGCCTCGGAGCCCGGAGAAGCCGACTGGCAGAATGCCGAAGGCCAGAGCCTCGATGAAATCATTACCGAGCCGGCCTCCGAAACAAAAACACCACCTTCTGAATGAAGAATCTCTTGTATGCGATAGCGGTAGTGGCGGCATTGTGTGCCTCGTCGGCATGTTCGCGCACCCCCGTCACACCGATGTCGGAACTCGACCGTGTCGAGGAAGCCTTCGGACAGGGCCGCTATGCCGCTGCCCAGGCCATGGCCGACAGTCTGGTGATAGGCTCGAAGTTCGGCTCTCTCGACACGTGGGATCTGTGCCGCCTGTCGCTGGCTCTGATGAACCTCGGCGAGACTGCTGGCGACTCGGAAGTCAACACCGCTTTCGCAGCCCGCTGCGTGCGGGCCGCTTTCACCCGCGACAGCGACTCGACCGCCCTATACATAAGGGCCATGAACAATGAAGACCGCGCACGCCTGTTGCTGCTGGTGAATATAAACGAGGCATCGCACAGCGCGCCTGCCGATGAAGATTCGCTATACTATGAAGAATAACGACTGGCGCGACAGCCTGGCCGCTCTGCGCGGCACCATGGGTGAGCCCGATCCGGAACCCGAACCCGAAATGCCGGCGGAGGCTGCCGCCACACCCGCGCAGGGCCGCCTCGACATAGTGCTCGAGAAAAAAGGGCGCGCCGGCAAGTGCGCCACCATAATATGCGGCTTCACGCTGCCCGACGACGAAGTCGACAGCATAGCCGCCGCCCTGAAGCGCTCGCTGGGCTGCGGCGGCTCGTCGCGCGGCGGCGAAATACTCATTCAGGGCGACCGCCGGCAGGATGTGCTGCGTCTGCTTGCCGAACGCGGGTTCAAGGCCCGAATTTGTTAAAAATTCATGGTTTTTGCGTGCATTTTAGTGCTTTTCACTATTTTTGCACTCATAAACCATGAAACGCAACACATTATCACTTACTGCATTGATTGCGGCGTCCGTGCGATATGCCTCCACACTTCTCGCCATTATCTTGTTCTATTCGGGGGTGTGCAGCGCACAGTCGACGGCAGGCCGTGCGGTTGGCCGTAATGTCAACGACCGCGAATTTCGCCCGCTGACTACCGACAATGGTCTCAGCGATCAGCTGGTAAATGTTATTTTCAAGGATTCCCGCGGTTTCGTATGGCTCGGAACCGGTGTTGGCGTCGACCGTTTCGACGGCAATAATATGGTCAACTATACCTTTCCCGAGACCGACGGCCCTCCGCGGCGCATCACCGCCATCACCGAGGGCAACGACGGCCGCGTGTTCATAGGCAGCTACAGCGGCCTGTTCGAGGCTGCCGACGGAGGCTCGCTCGTGCCTGTGCTGCCGGAGTGCATCAATTTCCGCGTCTACGCCATGGTACACGACCGCGCCAGCAAGCTCTATGCCGGTACGGCGCAGGGACTTTTCATCTACGATGTGCTTACGGGCAAGGTAGAGCAGAAACTGATACACCGCGACGTCCTTTTCAGCGACAACGAGGTGACGGCTCTTGCCTTTGCCTCGGGCAACGCCCTGTGGATGACCACCCAGCACACCCTTCATCGCCTCAACCTTGCCGACGGCACCCTCTCGTCGATACCCATTGACACCGACGGCCCGGTGAAAAGTATCATCGACCTTGGCGACAAGCTCTATCTCGGCAGCTACGGCTCGGGGGTGATAGTGTACGACATCGCTTCACGGACTTTTACCAAAATACCGCGTGTGGGCAACGATCTGGTGACGGCGCTGTGCGTCGACCCCTCGCGCCCGCAGTCGATCTATGTGTCGACCGACGGCGAAGGAGTGTTCCGCCTCGACAATGACGGCGCCGAGCCGGTATTCAGCTCGCGGCACATACGGTCGAAATCGATCTATTCCATGCTTGTCGACGAGCGCGGCCTCTTCTGGATGGGCTACTACCAGAGCGGAGCCGACTATACGCCATTCTACGACGATATTTTCGACGTGTACTCTTTTCCGGGCCATATCGACACACGGTCGACGGCCGTGCGCGCCGTGAGTGTCGACGGGCCTCGCAAACTTATAGGCACCCGCGAGGGACTGTACTATATCGACGAGGAAAAAGGCCGCTCTATATCTTTCCGCAGTCCGCGGCTGCGTTCGAACATCATATTCTGCATCACTCCGGTCGACGGCCGCTTCTACATCGGTACCTACAACGGCGGCATGTATGTGTTCGACCCCGCCACCCTCTCGCTTGCCGACTTCGAGGGCGGTACGGCCGACCCCTTCGTCACCGGGACTATATTCGCCGTGGCAGTCGATGCTAACGGCGAGCGGTGGGTGGGCACATCGGACGGCGTGTTCCGTTTCGCCGACGGCCGTATGGTGTCGCACTTCACTTCCGACAACTCTCAGCTGCCTTCGGGCAATGTGTACGACATATATTTCGACAGCGCCGGCCGCGGCTGGATGTGCACAGAGAACGGTATGGCCGTGTGGAACGGCCGCACCATGCATTCCGACCGCTTCCCCGAAGGCTTTGTCAACCGCATGAAGATACGCGATGTATTCGAGGACAGCACCGGCAAACTGTATTTCGCGCCCGACCGCGGCAAGGTGTTCTGCAGCAATATGGAGCTTACACAGTTCGGTTTCATCGACCTGGAGAGTCCCGACATGGTGGCGGCCACCACTTTTATCACCGAGGATGTGGACGGCAACAAATGGTTCGGCACCGAGAAAGGCCTCATCCTCATAGGCGGCAACGGCCGGCGCCACTATTTCACCAATGCCGACGGTCTGCCCGACATGGTGTTCACGCTCTGTCCGCCGGTGGTCGACAGCGAGGGAAATCTGTGGATGGGCAATAACTCGGGCCTTGTGAAGCTCGAGCGAAGCCGCTTCCGGCGCAGTCTCGACGAACTCGACCGGCGTCCGGGTATTACCGACGTTATGGTCAACGGCCGCAGTGCCGCCGGGCGCCTGGTGCGCTCCAAGGGCGAGACCATACTCAATCTCAGCGACGGCGAGAGCGGTCTTACCGTCAACTGGAGCGACCTCGCCTATGCCGATCCGCGCTATACACATGTGGAATATCGCCTCGACGGCTTCGACGACAGCTGGCATCTGAGCGGAGGCGGCAGCCCCATTACATATTTCTCGGTGCCGACGGGCCGCTCCATACTGCGGCTGCGCATGCCCGGCGACGAAAAGAGCGAGACAGCCATCACCATCAACCGCGGAGTGCGCATCAACTGGACCGTGTGGGCCCTTATAGCCATGACGGTGATCTGTGTGGCCCTTGTAGCATGGTACATGCACCGCCACCAGCAGCACCGCCGCATGCTCGAAAGCCTCAAGGCCGAGGCTGCCTCGCTTGTGCAGAGCGCTTTTATGGCCGAGGAGGAAAAGAAGAAAAACCGCTACCGCACCACGCGCCTCAGTGCCGAGGAGTGCCGCCGCATTCTCAAGGTGCTCGATGCGGTGATGAGAAAAGAAAAACCATATACCAACACCGACCTCAAGAGTTCCGACCTCGCCTCGCTTGTGGGCTGCAGCAGCCACGACCTGAGCTATGTCTTCAATCAGCACCTCGAAAAAAGTTTCTATGATTATGTGAACGAATATCGTGTCGACGAATTCAAGCGGCTTGTCGAAGTGGTCGACACCTCGCGCTACACACTGTCGGCGCTCGCCGAGCAGTGCGGTTTTTCGTCGCGCGCATCGTTTTTCCGACACTTCAAATCTATTACCGGATGCACTCCGGCCGAGTATCTGCGCGACCTCAAGTCGTAGCCGGCGGAGCCTTTATGATTCACTTTCAAGCAGTCGTTTCGAGTCTCAAATTCTTGTGATACTCCGAATCTCAAATTCTTAAGCATCTTAGTCATAGCGCGTTGTCGCACTCTTTGTCCAAAATAATGGTCAGAGATGTTTAAGCCTGAAAAAAACTTTTCCGGGCTATTGACTATCGATAATTTTGCAATGTGAACAAGAAAACACGGCGGCACCGTCCGCCCGAACGCACACTCAAAATCTAATACTTGAGAAAATGAAAAACAGCGACACCCGACACGATTTACTCACCCGCAGCTATGTGGACCACTACCGGCGCGTACTCGGATTTATCGCCTCGCGAATCAACTGCGAGGAAGATGCCGAGAATCTGGCGCAGGATGTATGGCTTCGTCTGCTCGAATACGACAAGGCTCTGTCGGAGGACAGCATTCTTTCCCTTATATATACTGTGGCATCCAATCTTGTCAACGACTATCTGCGGCGCCTCTACCGCAGCCGTGCCGCCGTCGAGGAACTACGCGGTTTTTCGGGCGAGGCCGACTGGAGCGGCGAATCGGCCGTGATGGCACGCGATATCGCCCGCCTCGAGAAAAAACGGGTTGAGTGTCTGCCCCCGCAGCGTCGTATAATCTATATCATGAGTCGCTACGACAACAAGAGTGTCGACGATATCGCGGGCGAGCTGTCGCTCTCTTTCCGTACCGTCGAAAATCACCTCAGGATGGGTCGTCGCGATGTGCGCACCTACATGGCCGAGGCCATATGACCGTGCAGACTCCTAAAACCGAATAATCCTAAAAACAAATCAATCATATCATTAAAAACATGCGAATCAGATTTAATGCAATCTTGCCGTGGCGCGGAGCCTTCCTCATAGGACTGGTAGCCGCATCGCTGCTTGCAGGCGGTCCGGGCGCAGTGGCCGAGCCGCTGCCTCAGGCTAAGACGCAGGCTGGCACCCATACTGTCACCGGCGAGGTGTTCGATGCACAGGGCGAACCTCTCATCGGCGCTTCCGTGACCGTGAAGGGAGTTCCAAACTCAGGCGCTGTCTGCGACATCGACGGACGCTTCAGTATCAAAGCCAAGAAAGGCGACATCCTTGTCATTAACTACGTGGGCTTCAAGGAACAGGAAGTGCGCGTGGGCGATACTCCTCTGGTTATCACCATGGAAGAGAACACATCTGTACTCGACGAAGTGGTGGTAGTGGGTTATGGCGTGCAGAAGAAAGCCACCATGACAGGTTCGGTAGCCGTTGTCGACGAGAAAGCCCTCGAAAACAAAGGCACACTCTCCAGCCCTATGCAGGCTATCCAGGGCCAGGTGCCCGGTGTTATCATCACTCGTAATTCTACCGCCCCCGGCGACGAAAGCTGGAACATGACCCTGCGCGGCGCCGTGTCGGCCAATACCGCCACACCTCTTGTAATCATAGACGGCGTCGAATACGAGAGCATCAACGATCTGCGACTCATCAACCCCTCCGATATCGAGACGATGAACTTCCTCAAGGATTCGTCGGCCTCTATCTACGGTAGCAAGGCTGCCGGCGGCGTTGTGCTTATCACCACCAAGAGCGCCAAGGCCGGCAAGGTGAAAGTGGACTACAACGGTTCGTTCACATACAAGCATATCGGTCTGTCGGCCGAGCTCATGAGTCTCGACGAATGGGCAGACGCCGTGCTGATGGCACGCCGCAACGACGGCCAGCCCGAGAGCGACGTATGGATCCGCTACGCACAGCTCGCCAAGGAGTACAAAGGCAAGTGGATCAACGGCAATCCCCTCAACATGGCCAATGTCGACGATATGGTGTTCTTCGACACCGACTGGCAGGATGTGATGTGGGGCGACTCATGGAGCACACAGCACGAAGTATCGGTGAGCGGCGGCACTGAAAAGAACACTTACCGCTTCTCGCTGGGCTACATGTACGATGACTCGAACCTCAAATGGGGCAATAACCACAACCAGCGTATCAACCTCCGCCTCAACAACGGCATGCAGCTGGCCGAAAACTTCACCCTCCAGAGCGTCATAGCCTTCAACCGCCAGGACCAGGTGGCTCCCACACAGATCGGATCGGCTCTTACCGTCAACGCCACACAGCCGGGCTATCCTACATCGACCATCGACGGCAAGCCCTACGCATGGGGCCGCGACTGGCGCACCCCCAACTGGCTCTGCGAGCTCGGCGGCGACAACAAACTCAAGGTCAACGCCATCAATATCAGCGAGACACTCCGCTATGAAATCCTCAAGGGCTTCACGGCAAACGCCGTTCTCGGTTTCAACCACTCCGAGGCCGTGCGCGACATCAAGACCGAGCCCATCGAGTTCTTCCAGTACGACAACACACCCGAGGTGACTTTCCCCCTCCAGAAGGACACCTACTATCGCAAGACGAGCAACCAGACCGACTTCTACTCGGTACAGGGTTACCTCAACTACGACACGACCTTCAACAACGCCCACAACATGACCCTCATGGCCGGTCTGCAGTACAACCTCAAGCAGTACGACGGCTTCGGTGTCAACACCCTCGACATCCAGCCCTCGCTCAACGTGCCCAACGGCGTGGGTGAAATAACCCTCAACAGCGTCGGCAAGTGGGAAGAAGCTATCATGTCGTACTACGGCCGTGCCAACTACGACTACAACAGCAAATACATGATCGAGGCCCAGGCCCGCTACGACGGCAGCTCCAAGTTCCGTCCCGAAAACCGCTGGGCATTCTTCTGGGGTACGTCGATAGGCTGGCGCATCACCGAGGAAACCTTCATGCAGGGCGCCCGCCAGTGGGTCAACGAGCTCAAGCTCCGCGCATCCTACGGTAATGTGGGCAACCAGAGCGGTATCGACCGCTACGACGGCAACCTCCTCTACAACATGAGCTCTACCGGCGGCAACCTCATCGGAGGCTCGCTCGTAGGCACCATCAACACCAACGGCAAACTCGTGTCGACCGACCGTACATGGGAACGCATCCACAACTACAACGTCGCCCTCGACTTCGGCTTCTTCAACAGCCGTCTGCGCGGTACTGTCGAAGCATTCTGGAAGCACACCAACAACATGCTCATCGGCGTCACATATCCCGCCATCCTCGGCGACACCGCTCCTACAGGCAACAAGGGTAAATTCAAATCGTGGGGCTACGAAGGCCAGGTGAACTGGAACGACCGCATCGGCGACGTTTCCTACCACGTAGGCGGCACATTCACCTATGCCGACAACAAGCTCGTGGACCGCGGCGGCAGCGGCGTTATCCAGAACGGCATGCGCTCCGACCGCGAGGGCTATCCTCTGCGCTCTATCTTCGGTCTGCGCTACTGCGGCAAGATACAGAACGAGGAACAGCTCGAGAAATACAAGGAACGCTACCAGGAGACCTCGCAGGTGGGCAATATCCGTCTCCTCCGTGTGGGCGACAACATGTTCGAGGACGTCAATAAGGACGGTCAGCTCACTGCCGAAGACTATGTATACCTCGGTACCGACGACCCCAAGATCCAGTTCTCGTTCAACTTCGGCGCCGAATGGAAGGGCTTCGACATCAACGTCATCTTCCAGGGCGCAGGCCGCCGCACCGTATTCCGCCGTCAGGGCAACGGCAGCGCCGACCCCTGGCAGATACCTATGCGCGCCGTGTACATGAACTCGTCGAACCACTTCGTGGGCAACATCTGGAGCCCCGAGAACCCCGACGGCCGCTATCCCACCCTTACCAACACCGGCGACATCAACAGCTATAACTACCAGTGCTCGAGCTGGCTCGTGAACGACGGTTCCTATCTCCGTCTCAAGAACATCACCATCGGCTACACCATGCCCAAGTCGATTATCGACAAGCAGAAAGTGCTGACCAACGTGCGCTTCTACATCACCGGCACCGACCTCTGGGAGCACACCAACATCCACGACGGATGGGACCCCGAAGCCGCCTCGACTGTCAGCAACATGTCGCGCTATCCTTTCAACCGCACCTGGACATTCGGTGCCAACCTCACCTTCTAATTCGGAAAGAAACTCATGAAAAAGACATTCAAATATATGGCTTTCGGATTGGTGGCTCTTGCGTCGGCATCGTGCCTCAATCTCAACCCGCAGGATCAGCTCGCCGAGACCGATCTGTGGGGTAAGCCCGGCGACTTCGAAAGTTTCGCCAACGTTTTCTATAACTGGATACCCGACTTCGGCACCGTCTACGACAATATCCATGCCGACAAGCGCTCCGACCTTGTGCGCGACAAAGGCGGCATCAACGTGTTTGCCAACGGTACCAACACCGTGCCTCAGGGCGACGGCGACTACAGCGGCGCCTACAGCAACATCCGCCGCTGCAACCTCCTGCTCGAAAACGCCGCCGGCTACGCCAACCAGGCCGAGATCGCGCAGTACATCGGCGAGGCATATTTCTTCCGCGCATGGAACTACTTCAACCTCATGCAGAAGTTCGGCGACGTAATCATCGTAGACCACACTGTCGATGTCGACGACGCCCTTATGACCGCCAAACGCAATGACCGCTCCGAAGTCACCGACTTCATCATCGCCGACCTCCGCAAGGCCTGCGAGCTTATGAAATCGACCTCCGACCTTCCCGAAGGCCGTGTGGGCGTCGAAGGTGCCTATGCCTTCATGGCCCGTGTGGCTCTCTTCGAGGGCACATGGCAGAAATTCCGCTCCAATACCGCCCGCGGCAAGGAACTCTGCGGCATAGCCGCCGACGCCGCCGACGAGGTAATCAAATCGGGCAAATTCGAGCTTTTCGCTCCCGCCATCCTCGGCGACTCCGCTCAGAAGTATATGTTCATCCTCGAGAACGTGCAGTGCAACCCCGCCGGTCTGCAGAAAGATGCCAACAAGGAGTATATCATCAAGCGCTGCTACGATCCCACTCTCAAGGTAATAGGCCGCAACCTCAACACCGAAATCCTGGCCAACGCCCAGTATGTCAGCTCCAAGTTCGCCGACATGTATCTGTGCCAGGACGGTCTGCCTATCGAGAAATCGAAGCTTTTCCAGGGCTATGAGACCGTGAAGAGCGAATGGCAGAACCGCGACAACCGCATGCGCTACACCCTCATGCGACCCGGCGACTCGTTCTGGACCATCTCCGAGAAAGGCAGCCGCCTCGACTGGAGCGGCAGCGCCGAAGAACTCGCCCATGCAGCCTACACCAACTTCCTGCCCAACTGGGGCAGCGGTTACTTCCCCCAGAAGTGGGCTACCGAACGCCAGCTCGGCGACGACAAGAACGGCAGCTACGACTGGCCCGCACTCCGCTACGCCGAGGTGCTCCTGACCTATGCCGAGGCCGTGTACGAACGCGACGATGAGATCAGCGACGCCGACCTCAACAAGAGCCTCAACCTGGTTCGCCGCCGCGTGAACAAGAAAATGCCCGCTCTCACCAACGCCTTTGCCAGCGCCAACGGCCTGAGCATCCGCGAGGAAATACGCCGCGAACGCACCATCGAGTTCTTCCAGGAAGGTTTCCGCATCGACGATCTCCGTCGCTGGAAAACAGCCGAAATCGAGATGCCCATGGACTTCACCGGCATCCGCCATACCGGCGAATGGCAGGTGCGGTGGGCTAAGCCCGGCGTTCCCACCGACAGCGAAGGCCATCTCATCATCGAGAGCGGACGTGTATGGGCCGAGAAGAACTATCTTCATCCCCTGCCTGTCGATCAGCGTCAGCTCAACCCCAATCTCGGTCAGAATCCCGGATGGGAATAATGTCCGGATTATGAATTGATAGTTCATGTCTCTGATTTAATTATTAATTAGATAGATTTCTATGAAAAGCAAATATATATTGTTGACGGGTATGCTGGTTGCCGGGGCCGCTCTTGCCTCCTGCGACGACGACAAGCAGCTGACCCTCAACGCAGAGGAGGCCAAACTGCTCGAAACCATCACTTTCGACCTCACCGAGGAGCTGCCTCTGCCCGTGGGTATGGACACTACCATATCCTACACATACGGTCCTGCCGAGGTCGACGATCCGACCGTAGTATTCTCGTCGGACAACGAGGCCGTGGCCACCGTCGATCAGAACGGTACCATCCGTGCCGTCAGCGTCGGCACCGCCATCATCTCGGCCCAGACCCCGCTCGGATTCCAGGTGTACAACGCCAACGCCTCGGTGCGTGTCAACGTCATTCCCGAGCTCATCAAAGTGAGCAGCATCGATATCACCAACACCACCCCCGCCGGTGAGGACGGTCTTATCTATGTGACCGACGAACTTCAGCTCGCCGCCACCGTCGGTCCTGAAGATGCAACCGACAAGCGTCTTGTATGGAGCAGCGCCGACGAAAGCATCGCCACCGTCGACCAGACCGGCAAGGTGCTCTGCGTCAAGGAAGGCGAAGCCAAAATCTACGCCACATCGACCGACCGCGGCGGTGTGCGCGGCGAATATGCCTTCACCATCAACAAATACATCGCCGCCACCGGCATTTCCATCAAGCCTCTCGACGGTCCGGTATGCATAAGCTACGGCGCATTCAACCTCGAGGCTACCTACGAGCCCACAGGCGCTACCGTCGGCTCTGTCGTATGGTCGTCCGACAACGAGGCCATCGCTACCGTTCACCGCGGCACCGTGACACCTCACGGCTTCGGTACCTGCAACATCACCGCTACCTGCGCCGAAAACGGTGCGAGCGCCAACGTACAGATAACAGTAGAACCCGGTTTCTACGTATGGGATGCCGAGACCGGCTATCCCGGCTGGATCTCCAATAACGAGAAACCCGAAATCATCGACGGCAAATGGCGCCTGACAATCAATCCTCCGGCTCCCGGCGGCAAGTGGCGCCGCGACATCAAGATCGACTGCTCGGCCAATAATCCTTTCGAAATGCGCATTAAGGACTATCCCGTATTCGCCCTGCGCATGACCAAGATCAACGGCGGCAACTCGACCGGCGACTTCGTCGACATCAATCTCGGCAACGCCTCCAACCCCAACCCGAAGAACGGTATCGATCTCGGCGACGGCACACAGCTGCTCATCTACAACCTTGCCACACGTCCCAACTATGTGAATGCCTCGCAGCTTCTCTTCCGTGTGTTCCAGGTGAAGATAGCCGATATCCCCTACGACGCCATCTCGGTGGACAAACCCTACTATGAGGTATACTGGCTCCGCACCTTCAAGACCGAAGCCGACGCCCAGGAGTTTGCACGCGAACAGGTTGCCCGCGGCGAATAATAAGTTTATTTAAGTCGAAAAAGTCAATAAAGTTAAGATAATGGTTTCTCCGGAAACCTTATCGTGAAGAAACCATTATCTTAACTCTTTTCAACTTAATACTCTTTCAACACAAACTACACAATCACACAGAAAATGAAAAAGTTTTTTTCGATAATAATGGCCGGTGTGGCTATGCTCGGTGCAAGCGCATGCTGCGAGATCGAGGACGGTTTCACCGACATCGACAGCTGGGAGCGTCCTCTGCCCACCTACGATGCCAAGGTCTACACCATCAGGCATCAGGGTCTGCTTCACTCCGACGAGGATATAGCCTATACCCGCGCGCATCTGGGCCAGCAGCCCTGGAGCGATGCTTACCAGAAACTGCTCACCAGCGGATACTGCAATGTCAACTATAAGGCCAGCCCCGTGAAATATCTTGCACGTCTCGATGCCGGCAACTGGGGCGACGGCGGCGGCCGATGGGATGACGCCGGCCTGCGCGACGAGTTCTATCCCGGTATCCACAATAACTACACCAATTTCTTCCGCGACTGCGCGGCCGCATATCAGCTCGGCCTCAAATGGCGTCTTTCCGACGACAACCAGGCTGCCGAGACCGCTATCCAGATAATCAAGGACTGGGCCGAGGTCAACCAGGGCATCCTCCTGGGCCGCAATAAGTGGAAAGACGATGTGATCGACTCCAACGAGTATCTGATCATGTTCCAGATACACCAGATTGCCTGCGCCGTCGAACTGGTGCGCAACTACAACAACTGGGGTTCCACCGAGGAGTTCACCAAGGCTGTAGCATGGCTCAAGACCTATTTCGCACCCTTCTGCTCGCGTTTCATAGCCATGAACAACACCGACCACTGGTGGATGAACTGGGACCTGGCATCGATGACAGCTCTTCTGTCGATAGGCATCGTGGCCGACGACCAGGACATGATCAACGAGGCTATCCTCCACTTCAAGCAGGGCGAAGGCCCCGGCTGCATAATGCGCAAGGGCGTTATCACCATGGAGGAAGACCCCTCGGGCACAGGCGAGATGCTTGCACAGGGCAACGAAGCCGGCCGCGACCAGGGTCACAACACCCTCTGCGCCGTAATGGTGGGCACATTCTGCCAGATGGCGCTCAATATCGGCGAGGACCTCTTCGCGTTCGAGAACCACCGCGCCATTGCGTTCGCCCAGTATGTGGCCAAATACAACATGGTGCGCCCCGAAATCGGCAGCAACTACGACACCGGTTCGCTCACCAGCGCTTCGTTCAAATATGCCGAGAACACCCTTCCCTTCAAGGAGTACACCTACAACGGCGGCACCATGACAGCCATATCGGCTGCCGGCCGCGGCACGGTGCGCCCCGGATGGGACATCTGGGCCGGCTACTGCAAGTCGCACGGCGTCAAGGCCACCTACATTCAGGAAATGGCCGACCTCTTCCGCCCCGACGGCGGTGGCGGCCACTACGGCGGCAACTCGGGCGGCTTCGATCAGCTTGGCTTCTCGACTCTTATGCATCACCGCGCCGAGTAATTGAAAAATATTCGCTAACTTTACGGCTCCCGGGCCCCACGTGCGTCGGGAGCCGTTTCTATAACCCGATCAATGAAACACACCATTGCATCTATACTTGCTCTTAGCGCCGCCATGAGCGCGGCCGCCACCGTGGTCACCTATCCGGCAGGCGATGGCGTCGAGACTCTTGCCGATTTCACCGTCGCCGTGCGGCAGGGCGGGGGAGAATGGCTGCCTGTGGCCGTATATCCTGTGAAGGTCGACGAGGTGCGGGGCACGAAGCACTGCGTAGAGACGGCCTCGATGGCCTATTTCGATTTCGACGGCACTGTCGAGGTGTCGGTGACGTACAATAAGGGAGCTGTCGACAGCGCCCGCGTGCGGCCTCTTTCCTATAAGATCATGCCTCAGGTGAGCGGCGAGACCCTCACCTTCACACTGTCGCAGCCGTCGAATCTGTCGGTAGAGGTCAACGGCGACATTTTCCATAATCTGCATCTCTTCGCCAACCCGCTCGACACTCACCGTCCTACAGCCAAAGAGATAAAGAAAGCAGGCCGTAAAGGCTCTAAACTGCTTTATTACGGCCCCGGCGTGCATCAGTTGCCCGGCGATACGCTGCGCGTGGAGTCGGGGCAGACCGTGTATGTCGACGGCGGTGCGCGCGTCTACGGCAGTTTCATCGCCGAGGGCGTGAACGACGTACGTTTCTACGGCCGCGGCGAGGTTCACCCCAAGGGCCGCGGTGCGGGTATACATGTCAACCGTTCGCGCAATATCGATGCCGAAGGTCTTGTCATGACTCAGCTTCCTGTCGGCGGCAGCGATTCGGTTACGGTTACCAACGTCAAGGCTATCAGCTACTATGGCTGGGGCGACGGCATGAATGTGTTTGCCAGCGACAATGTGCATTACGACCGCGTGTTCTGCCGCAACAGCGACGACTGCAACACTGTCTATGCCACCCGCAAGGGTTTTGTGGGCGGTTGCCGGAATATAGTCATGGAGAATTCGACTCTGTGGGCCGACGTGGCGCATCCGATAATGATAGGCCTGCACGGCGTCGCCACCGAGATAGGACCCGACGCTCCCGCCGATACGATTCAGAATCTTCTCTACCGCAATATCGATATTCTCGACCATGCGGAGCGGCAACTCGACTATCAGGGCTGCTTCGGCATAAGCTGCGGCGACAACAATGTGGTGCGCGATATCGTGTTCGATAATATCCGGGTGGAGGATTTCCGTCAGGGTCAGCTCTTTAACATCCGCATATTCTTCAATAAAAAGTACTGCGCCGCACCCGGCACGGTGGTGGAGAACGTGCTGTTCAGAGACATCGACTACCGTGGCCGCAACAGCGAGCTTTCCATCATTTCCGGCTACGACGACAGCCGCAAGGTATGCGGCATCACTTTCGAAAACCTCACCATCAACGGTGTGAAAATCAGCGATAATATGCCCGGTAAGCCCGGATGGTACAAAACCGGCGACATGGCCCGCATATATATCGGCGAACACACCGAAAACATAGTATTCAAATGAAACGGTTCTTTCTGACTCTCACCGCCGCTGCAGTGCTTGCGCTGAGTGCCTGCGCTGCCATAAAGCATCCGTCGCTGCTCTTTACGCCCACGCGTGTCGAGGCGGCCAAAAAGGCAATCTCCACCGACACGGCAATGGCCGCCGCATGGCAGAAAATCCTTGCCGAGGCCGATGCCCAGCTTCAGAAGGGCGATGTCCGCAAACTCGAATATCCCGCCCTGGCCTATCAGATGACGGGCGACAGGAAGTATTCCGATAAAATACGCGAGGTTCTCGGCAAGACCGCCAAGGTGAAGAGCTGGGCCAACAGCGAGATGATGGCGCGCACGCCGGCATGGCGAAGCGAGCTGCAGATGGCTCACCGCGCGTTTCAGCTCGCACTGGCCTACGACGCCGTCTATGCCGACATGACACCGGCCGAGCGCTCCTCCATAGCCCGCGGACTCTATAATCTGGCTGTGGAGCCTCTGCTCGGCGACTGGATAAGCGAGCCGACACGCATACACTCGCTCAACTCCATGGGCCACAACTGGTGGACCTCGTGCGTGAGCATGGGCGCCATTCTGGGCATGGCCATAGGCAATGAGGTGCCCGAGGCCGCCGTTGCAGCCGAGGCTGCCGTAGAGGCTTTGCCCGAATGGTTCGATTTCGCCGGCGATGTCATACAGAGCAAGCCCCGTACGTTCGACCGCGACGGCGGCATGTACGAGAGCATCAACTATGCAAGCTTCGGCATAACCGAGGCGCTGCTCCTGCGCATGGCGTGGCTCAACAGCCACCCCGGCGCCAAGCTCGAGGATATCCCGCAGATGGAGCAGCTCGCATCGTTCTTCAGCCACGTGGCCTATCCGCGCACCGGCATGCTCTACAGCATTAATTTCGGCGACAGCCACAAGAATGTGACCGGCGAAAGCTCAATGCTGCTGGCCTATGCCATGGGCGCCGAAGACCCCGCCACACTGTGGTATCTCGAACAGCTCGAACCCGGACAGCACCGCGAGGGCTTCCCGCTGCACTTCCCCATGGGCTTTCTCTATACTCCGCGCGGCAAAAGGGCTCCGGCGACCCCCGGGCTGCCGAAGTCGCACCTGTGGTCCGACTTCGGATGGGCTACCATGCGCGACAGCTGGGAGCCCGACGCCACCATGCTCGCCGTGAAGAGCGGCGCCACGTGGAATCACAGCCATGCCGATGCCAACTCGCTCATCCTCTTCTATAAGGGAGTGGATATAATCAAGGATGCGGGCAACTGCTCCTACGGCAAGCCCGAATACCGCAAGTATTTTTTCCAGAGCGAGGCTCACAATGTGGTGCGCTTCGACGGCGAGGGTCAGCCCACATTTCAGCAGTACCACGGCACGATGCTGCCCGGCTCGGTGAGCGGCCTTGTAGACGGCGGCGACATAAAGTATGTGCTCGCCGACGGTACCGGCCCCATGAGCCATGCGCTCAACCGCAACTTCCGCCATTTCCTGTGGATCGGCAATGTCATTTTTGTGGTCGACGACCTCGGCAGTCACAAGCCGGGCCACTTCGAATGGCTGTGGCATCCGGGCGGCGAGGTGGTGAAGCGCGGCTTCGATCTGCACGTCACCAACGGACAGTCGTCGGTGGCCATCCGTCCGCTCTATCCGGCGCCGCTTGCCCCGAGCGGATATGTGCACGATTATCCCGAGAACCTTTACTGGGAAGTGTATCAGGGCCCGACCGAGGATCTTTCGGGCACCGAGGAGTACTGGAGTTTCCACATGCCTCAGACTGTGGACCGTGTGAAGGCCGTCACAGCCATCATGCTCAAGGACAGCCCCGACCAAAAGACTCTGCCGCAGATAGAGCGTCGCGAGGGCAAGGACTGGATCGGCCTGCGCGTTACCGATAAGGGCCGCGTTACCGATCTGTATATCAATCAGCTTGCCGACGGCCGTCTCATGCACATGAATTCGTGGATAGAGGCCGACGGCTGGACCACCGACGCCTATATGTTTGCCGTGTGCTATCCCGAAGGTACGAATCCGGCCGATGCCCGCGATATTTTCATCGGCCACGGCAGCTCGCTGCGTCGCGGCGACGATGTCCGTTTCTCCTCGCTGTCGAAGCTCAATGTCGTGGCGCACGACAGCGGCGACGCTCTCGAGCTTTATGCCGCCGGGCAGCCCCGCATGAAATTCGGCTATAAGTCGCAGGCTCCGAAAGTGACTCTCAACGGTCAGCCGGCCAAGGCCGTCCGCAAAAACAAACTCCTGACCGTCAAGAACTGACCCCTCCCCGCAATACACATCAATGGCGTGCCCGCTCCGAAGCAGACACGCCATTGCCGTGTGTACCGGCCTTTGAAGTTCAGTCGACTTCGAAAGCGGTGGTTATTATCTTGTGGAAGTATACCGGCGGTATCACCAGATCCTTCAAGGGGGTATCGGCTGCTTTTATGTATATCGCGCCTCTGAGCGAGCCGTAGTTGAGTGAGGCGAACTGTACCAGCGACATGGGGTCGAACAGTATATGGCCGTCTTCGCGGGTAACTTCTGCGACAGTTTCTTCCGATATCTCGAAATAACTTGTCATTACGGCTTTCATTATTACATCGTTGCCGTTGTTGACGGTAATAGTCATGGTATTTGCGAGCATGCGGTTTTCCTTGTCGTAGGCGAATCCGAGTTCTGTGCGCAGATTCAGGCTCGAATCGTCGGCAATAGGGCCGTCGGCGAGGACGGCGAACTGCTCGAGGTCTATTTTCCGATATTTATACTGCATAGTTCAATGAAAATATGCTTGCGTAGTTGTCGCAAGCAGTTTTGCCACTATAGGTAAGGCTTTTTGCGGCCATCGATGTTTTGGATATCGGTTGAAACGGCGATTCCAATATCGTTTCATATGGCCTGCTGATGCTGACGATTTCAGTTCCGAGAGCTTCTTCTATTTTGTCGATTGTCTCGAGGGTGAGGTTTTCGGTGCCTCGGAGAAGTTTTGCGACGTATGGTGCCGATACGTCCATTTTTTCGGCGAATTGTTTCTGCGACATGCCGTTAGTGCGCAGATAGTAGTGGATGGCCAAAGCTACATCCTGCGATTTTTTCAACCATCCCCGGTTCTTACGCCGTTCGCACGCTTTTTCGCGTGCGATTTTCTCCCGTGGTTGTGCCAGAGCTTTGAGTCTGTCTAAATCTAAATTCATGGGTTCTGTGACCTCTGTATGTATATATGTATTTAATTTAATATTCCTGAGCTAAGCAGCCATTGGCGTGTGCGCCTGATGTCCTGCAGCACATAGTCTTTTATGCCGGGCGATGACTGGATGGAGTCGTGCAGTTTGATTCCGGCTCCGGTCACGACATACCGGTTGGGCTGGAGTTTCAGGGCGTAAATCCGTATCATCGACGGCCGTCCGGGCCCGTAGGCTTTCATCGGGGCGAGCTCATATACATCCTCGAACTCCGAACCTCCCAAAAACTGAAACAAACTATCCAGGTCGGGTGTTCTCCCCATTGTGGCATTTGCCGAATATTCTTCCAGACGATCTTCAAGTTCGATGGCCTCATTGCGCACCTGCCGTACGGCCGATTCGATGGTAGGTATCTTGCTCCATGCGGGGCGGCTGAGATAGTCCTCATTCTCTTTAAAAAACTGTCGCAGATAGTCCAGATCGTTCAGCCTGTCAAATGCATAGTTATACTCGTTCAGCTTATCGCCGAATTTTATGCTTAGAAGATTGTAATTATCCTCAAAAACGGGAACTATCGAAAGTTCTTCCTCCTCGTCGTTTGTATTAACTTTTGAATTCATTTGATAATAGTTGTAGTAATAGTTTGCTGCAAAATTAGTGCACTGAATCGGAATGTGCAAATTTTTGGACCATAAAAATAACTCATAAGTTAATTATGGCCGTTTTTTTGTCCGGTGATTGCGATTTCGGCGGGGATTTGCTAATTTTGCAGTATGAATCAACGTCTCTCATCCACATGGCAATGGCTGCGTCGTTTTCTCTCGCCCTGGACGCTGCTGTGTCTCGCCGTGGTTGCCTTCATCCTTTTTTCGGGCGATAATTCGGTAATGCAGAGCATAGAGCATCAGCGCACTATCGACAGTCTGCGTGCCGAACTGGAGGCCAACCGCGACACCATGCTCTATTACCGCGAACTCAACCGCCGCCTGGCATCCGACCCGGCTCTCATGGAGCAGGTGGTGCGCGAACAGTATGGCATGAAGAAAGCCACCGAGGATGTGTATGTGTTTAAATAATGGCGGCTGTAAGTCCGTTGGCACAATATCGAATTTCAGACAATGAAGAATAGTATAGTGCGGCCTCGCCTGGCCGCTGTGGGTGCCCCGCTGGCACTCCTTGTGATTTTTCTGGCTACTCTGGTGCCTTTCTTCCTGATGGGGCAGCAGTGGGCCCGCGAAGCCTTCCCCTATGTGTACAGCGCCGGCGCGCTGGCTCTGCTGCTTGTGCGCCTGTTCACGCCCTTCAAAGGCTCGGACATGCGCCTGAAACGCTGGCACCGCATCGAAAGCTGGACTGCCATAATATTCTGCGTCGGGGCTTTCTTTCTCTTCTATAATCCGCATCAGCTCCGCGACTGGCTCGCATTCACTTTGGCCGGCGCCGTGCTCCAGGCCATCACATCGATAGCTATCCCGGCACGGGAGAAAAAACTGAGCTGATGGCCAAGAAAATAGTTGAGACGCCGCTGATGAAGCAGTACGTCGAGATGAAATCGAAGCATCCCGACGCCATCCTGCTGTTCCGCGTGGGCGATTTCTATGAAACATTCTCCGACGACGCCATCGAGGCTTCCGAGATACTTGGCATTACGCTCACCCGCCGTGCCAACGGCGCGGCGCAGTATGTGGAGCTTGCCGGCTTTCCCCATCATGCCCTCGACAGCTATCTGCCCAAGCTTGTCCGCGCGGGCAAGCGTGTGGCTATCTGCGAGCAGCTCGAAGACCCCAAGCTCACCAAAAAACTGGTGAAGCGCGGCATCACCGAGCTCGTTACTCCCGGTGTGGCCATGAACGACAATGTGCTGTCGCGGCGCGAGAACAATTTCCTGGCCGCCGTGCATTTCGGCAAGATCCGTTGCGGCGTGGCGTTCCTCGACATCAGTACGGGCGAATTCCTTGCCGCCGAGGGCACCCAGGACTATATAGACAAGACTCTGGCCGGCATGGCCCCCAAGGAACTGCTCGTGCAGCGCGGCTACAAGAAACGTGCCGCCGAGTTCTCGCAGCAGTATATCACTTTCGAGCTCGAGGAATGGCTCTATACTCTCGATGCGGCCAACGAACGTCTGCGCAAGCAGTTCGGCACTGCCTCGCTCAAGGGTTTCGGTATCGACGGCATGCCCGAGGCCATAGTGGCTGCCGGCGCTATCCTGCACTATCTCGACCTCACCCAGCACACCCGTACCGGCCATATCACCTCCATTTCGCGCATCGAGGAGGGCAAATATGTGCGCCTCGACCGTTTTACGGTACGCAATCTCGAACTCTTCGAGCCTCTCGACCCCGATGGAAAGAGTCTGCTCGGTGTGATAGACCGCACTGTCACTCCCATGGGCGCGCGATTGCTCCGCCGCTGGCTTCAGCTGCCGCTGAAGGATCCCAAGGCCATCAACGAACGGCTCGACGTGGTGGAGTATTTCTTCCGTCACCCCGAACAGCGCGAGGAAACCACCGACCTTCTCAAGGCTATCGGCGATCTCGAACGCCTGGTGTCGAAGGTGGCCACCGAGCGTATAGTGCCGCGCGAGATGCTTCAGATACGCAATGCTCTCGACGCCATCGTGCCTCTGAAAGAACTGTGTTCGGCCTCCGACCTGGCGCCTCTTGCCGCCATAGGAGAGCAGCTTGCACCCTGCGACACCATCCGCGAACGCATACGTCGTGAGCTCAACGAGGAGCCTGCCGGCGCTCCCGGCCGCGGCGATATCATAAGCAGCGGTGTCGACGACGAACTCGACCATCTGCGCGAGGTGGCTTACCAGGGACGCGACTATCTCGCCCGGCTGCAGGCCCGCGAGATAGAAGCTACGTCTATCCCCTCGCTCAAAATCGGCTACAACAATGTGTTCGGCTATTATATAGAGGTTACCAACACCCACAAAAGCAAGGTGCCCGACTCGTGGATACGCAAGCAGACCCTTGTCAATGCCGAGCGCTACATAACCCCCGAACTGAAGGAATACGAGGAGCAGATACTCGGTGCCCAGGAAAAAATAGAGGCCATACAGGCGCGTCTGTACTCGCATCTTGTCAGCGCTACCTCGCGCTATATAGCGTCGCTGAAGCTCGACGCCTCCCTGCTGGCACGCCTCGACGTGCTCTGCGCCTTCACCCGCGTGTCGATGGAGAACCGCTACAACCGTCCGGTGGTCGACGACTCGCTCGACCTGGTGCTCACCGATGCACGTCATCCGGTGATAGAGCGTCAGCTCCCGCCGGGCGAGCCGTATATCAGCAACAGCGTTGAGCTTTCGAACGAAGGCACGCAGATAATGATGATCACCGGCCCGAACATGTCGGGTAAATCGGCGCTGCTGAGGCAGACGGCGCTCAATGTCATAATGGCGCAGATAGGCTGCTTCGTGGCCGCCTCGAGTGCCCGCATCGGTACGGTCGACAAGATATTCACCCGAGTCGGCGCCAGCGACAACATATCGCTCGGCGAATCGACATTCATGGTCGAGATGAACGAGGCGGCTTCGATAATGAACAATATGAGCCGCCGCTCGCTCATACTCTTCGACGAGCTTGGCCGCGGCACATCCACCTACGACGGCATCTCCATAGCCTGGGCCATCGTGGAGCATATACACGACTACGGCACACTGCACCCCAAGACTCTTTTCGCCACCCACTACCACGAGCTGAACGATATGGAAAGTTCCTATCCGCGCATTGTGAACTACAATGTGTCGGTGAAGGAAATCGACGGCAAGGTGGTGTTTCTGCGCAAACTCGCCCGCGGCGGCAGCGAACACAGCTTCGGCATACATGTGGCCAAGCTTGCCGGCATGCCCTCGTCGATAGTGAGCCGTGCCGACGCCGTGCTTGCGCAGCTCGAGAAAGCGGCCGGCGAGAGCGGCGACGGCGGTCCCAAAAGCCGCGGAAAGGCACGCATCGAGGCTCCGGGCCGCGAGACTGTGGCCGGAATGCAGCTGTCGTTTTTTCAGCTCGACGATCCTGTGCTGAGCCAGGTGCGCGACGAGCTTCTCGGCGTCGACATTAACAACCTCACGCCGCTCGAAGCTCTCACCAAGCTTCACGACATACGTAATATTCTTACCGGAAAACATTCATGACACCGATTCGACTCATTCCTGCGGCTGCCGGACACATGGCGGCCGCCAGAGCGTTGTATCTCGACGCTTTCCCGCCCGAAGAGCGGCGCCCGTGGGAGCAGATAGCCTCGCCGGCCTCGCCGACAGGTCCGCGGCTGTATATACTGCAACTTTCCGACGGCACTGCAGCCGGCTTCGTCACCGTGTGGTGCTTCGACGCATTTATTTATGTAGAGCATCTGGCGGTGGATCCTGCCGTGCGGGGCGGCGGAATCGGCGCATCGGCTCTGGCTCGTCTTGCCGAAATGTATGGCAAACCGCTCGCGCTGGAAGTCGAACCGCCCTCCGACGACAATCCCATGGCCGCTCGGCGCATCTCTTTTTACCGCCGTTGCGGCTTCGAAGTGCTCGATTTCGACTATATTCAGCCGCCCTATGCCGAAAATTTGCCTGCCGTGCCTCTTTTTTTGATGGCGACCGAGGGTGCCCCCGAACCGTTTTTGATAGCCGAAAAGCTCCATCGGGAGGTGTATGGCGTATCTATTTAGGCAGATATTTTCGCAATAACGGACAAAATACATTTTTTGATACATTTTTTTGCAGAAAAATTTGGAGGAATCAAAAAACAGGCGTACCTTTGCAACGCAAAAGCGAAAGAGCTGAGTCCTCTCCTGCCAAGCGAAACAAAGCAATGGTGCGGTAGTTCAGTTGGTTAGAATACTAGCCTGTCACGCTAGGGGTCGCGGGTTCGAGTCCCGTCCGCACCGCAAGAGGAGAGAGGAGAATGAGAAATGTTAATCTTCGGATTTCGTTTCTCATTCTTTTTTATAAAAACCGAGGGTATGCGCCGCATCCCGCAACCGGCCTTGTAGTTCAACGGATAGAATAGAGGTTTCCTAAACCTTAGATAGGGGTTCGATTCCCCTCGGGGCTACCATTTCAAATTATGAATTAAGGATTATGAATTAAGAATTGCGTCCTGCGGCGCGATTCTTTTTTTAGCGGTTTGCGAAAAATGCTCTCCCGAGAGAGCACTTTTTGTCAAAAGTGTTGTTTCGAAAGAGCATTTTTGTTATCTTCGCCAAAAATATCGTTATGGAAAATCTTATTAGAACTTCCCGGCGTCTTGTCGGGATGGTGCAGATGGAAACTTTCCGGTATCTTTATGATGAGATTAACTGGGAGGATCGTCTTATAATGATCAAAGGCGCACGCGGTGTGGGCAAGACAACAATGTTGCTGCAGCGAATACGGGAAAAATTCGGTGCTGCGGGCACGGCATTGTATGCGTCGTGCGATAATCTGTGGTTCGCGGATAATAAGATTGTCGACCTTGTGGCCTATCACTATGATCATGGCGGCACTCATCTGTATCTTGATGAGATACACAGGTACTCCGGGAACTGGCAGCGGGAGCTAAAGAATATATATGATTCTTATCCTGATTATCATGTGGTATTTACAGGCTCCTCGATGATACATCTTGATTCGGCTCTGGCCGATCTCAGTCGGCGGTGCTTGCCGTATAGGCTTTTCGGACTGTCGTTCAGGGAGTATCTGAAATTCGAAGGGGTGGCGGATTTTCCTGCTTTGTCGCTGGAAGATGTTCTTGATGAGTCGCACAAGGCGGAGCTTGAGATAGTTGGCTGTATTCCCGGTAAGATTTTGGCTCATTTCGAGAAATACCTTGGCAGGAGTTATTATCCGTTCTATAATTCGGGAAGTGCGGGCGAATATTACGGTCGGATTGAGCGTCTGATTGATACGTCGATAACTCAGGACATTCCCGCGGTAGAGAACGTAGAATATGAGACTCTGCATAAGCTTGGCCGGCTGCTCTATGTTATGTCGACCGATGTTCCCTTTACGCTTAATGTGCAATCGTTGAGCCAGAAGATTCAGGTTTCCCGTAATACTGTCATTAAAATGTTTGAATTGCTTGACAAAGGCGGCATTGTGAGATGTATCCATAGCGGATGGCGCTCACCGAAGTCTGTGGCCAAGCCTGACAAAATACTGTTTGACAACACCGATGTGATGGCAGCCTTGAGTTCGCTTAATGATATTGGGACTGTGCGTGAAACGTTTGTGGCATCGATGCTCTCTCAGCGACATAAGATTTATGAGCCGCCTACGGGCGATTTCCTGGTTGACGAGAAGTATCTTCTTGAAGTTGGCGGGGCGGCCAAGACATTCCGGCAGGTTGCCGATATTCCCGACAGCTATATAGTTGTCGATGGCATTGAGACCGGTTTGGCGAAGAAGATTCCGCTGTGGCTGTTCGGATTCCTGTATTGACGGGGTAGGGTGCGTAAACTTTGGGGGTGGCGGTGCGGTTATATAGAGAAAATCGCAATCTTATGGAATTACAGGTCAAAGAATCGATACTCGACTGCATCGGGTCTACGCCCATGGTGCGCATCAACAATATATTCCGTTCGCCGACGGTGAATATCTTTGCCAAGCTTGAGGGCTTCAATCCTACCGGAAGCATCAAGGATCGTATCGCGGTCAAGATGATAGAGCAGGCGGAGCGTGAGGGCCGTCTGAAGCCGGGGCAGACCATTATTGAGCCGACCTCGGGCAATACCGGCATAGCGCTTGCCGTGGTCGGTATTGTCAAGGGCTACGATGTGGAGATTGTGATGAGCGAGGCTGTGTCGGTGGAGCGTCGTAAGATGATAAAGGCTTATGGCGGCAAGGTAATACTCACACCCGGCGACGAAGGCACCGACGGTGCCATACGCGAGGCGCGTCGACGCCGCGATGTCGACCCGGAGAAGTATTTCATGCCCGACCAGTTCTCCAACTCGGGCAACTATATGGCGCACTTCCAGAGCACCGCTCTGGAGATATGGCAGCAGACCGGCGGCGAAATCGACTATCTCGTGTCGTCGCTCGGCACTTCGGGCACTATCATGGGTCTTACGAAGTTTCTCAAGGCCATGAATCCGGCCATGAAGACCATATGCGCGCAGCCCATAAAGGGGCACTACATACAGGGCCTCAAAAATATGGAGGAGGCTATCGTGCCGCAGATCTACGATCCGTCGCTCATCGATGTGCAGGAGATGATAGAAAGCGAGGAGGCCTTCGATATGGCGCGTCAGCTGATAAGCCGCGAGGGCGTCTTTGCCGGCATGAGCAGCGGTGCGGCCATGCTCGCCGCCGTGCGCACCGCCCGCCGCATCAACCGCGGCAATATCGTGGTCATCCTCCCCGACCGCGCCGAAAAATACCTCAGCACCGCGCTTTTCGCTCCCTTTGCCGACTGAATCATCTGATGAAAAGTCTGGCTGTGCACCCGCGGTGAGCGGGTGCGCGGATAATAGCGCAGGGTGGAGCGAAGCGAGACCCTGCGTGTGGTGTCCCCCTCCAACGAGCCAAACCCGCGGAGAGCGGGTTGCGAGAAATTTTCGGTGGACTCCATCGAATCGTAGTCTGAGATTGTCTCGCAACCCGCTCGCCGCGGGTTTTTGTTTTTGTGTGGGGTGATGGATCGCGGGGTCTCGCTTCGCTCCACCCCGCGCTATTGTCTCCCGACCCGCTCGCCGCGGGTCTGCGCGCCGAAAAATACCTCGGCACCTCGCTGTTTGCACCCGCTCGCCGCGGGTCTCCGTGTCGCAACCGTGCCGAAAAATACCTCAGCACCGCGCTGTTTGCTCCATTTGCCGACTGAACCGGAGGGGGCGTGTTTTTGTTCTTGTATGAAAACACTGTTTTGTTATGAAAAAGTTTATTTTGGCACTGTGTGCTGTGTTTGCCGTGACGGCGGGTGCGTTCGCCATGAACCTGAAGGAGGCCTTCGAGGCTCTCTCCGATATACCCAATATCAATGTCAGGGCTGCCGACTATAATCTGCCCATGGTGATAGACGGCGTGCACAACGGCCGTGTGGCCGCTGCCTATAATCTTAATGAGGCTCAGATAGCCGAATCGGGCACGGCGGCCTTTGCGCTACTCAATCGTGTGCCTATTGCGCGTATGATAAACGGAGGATGTAATGGCGACGTGGCGGCGTTCGTATATGCCGAGCCCGACGGCAATGGTGCCAACGATGTGCTGATAGCTGTAATGAGCGGCTATCGTGGCTCGGTGGTATTCGTGTACGGCACAATTGATAATGCCGTGAGGGATGCGGTTCAGAATGCCGATTTTGAAATGAAAGGCAACTTCCTGAAAATGGATGCCAATCTGCCCGAAGGCTCCGAACTGAGCATAGTGATAAGCAAAGCCCGATAGCGCGACTTTGGCAGGAAACTTGTGGATAAAAGAAAAGCCGGCGAAAAATCGTCGGCTTTTGTTGTGTGGGCGCTGAGGGATTCGAACCCCCGACCCTCTGCTTGTAAGGCAGACGCTCTGAACCAGCTGAGCTAAGCGCCCTTTCGGGATGGCTTGTGACAAGAAAGAAATTGGTTAGTGGGCGCTGAGGGATTCGAACCCCCGACCCTCTGCTTGTAAGGCAGACGCTCTGAACCAGCTGAGCTAAGCGCCCTTTCTTGTCAAAAGCGATGCAAAGTTAGGCAGTTTTTTTGACACCTCCAAATTTTTGCGCAACTTTTTTTGAAAAAGCGTGAAAAAATATGCTGAGACACGCCCTGAGGCCGTCCGAGAAGGCATCTGAAGAGCGGGAGAGTACCTCGTTTCAAGTGTGCTGGAAAGTATTTGTGAAAGTGAAACGGCAGAAAATGCGGCAAAAAGTTGCGTGGCTGACATAAAATGCGTACTTTTGCGCATCATTTCCAAATCAAGGTAAATTTCAGATGAAAACATCAGAAGTGCTGGCAGATTTGCGTCTGCGTTTCCCCAACGAGCCGGAATATCATCAGGCCGTGGAAGAAGTCCTCTCCTCAATCGAAGACCTTTGCAATCAACGCCCCGAATACGACCGCATGGGGCTGATAGAGCGGCTCTGTATCCCTGACCGTATTTTTGCATTCCGTGTATCGTGGGTCGACGACAAGGGCCGCGTGCGCAACAACATGGGATATCGCGTGCAGCACAGCAACGCCATCGGCCCGTACAAGGGCGGTATCCGCTTCCATGCTTCGGTCAATCTGTCGATTCTCAAGTTCCTTGCTTTCGAACAGACATTCAAGAATTCGCTCACCACACTCGCCATGGGCGGTGCCAAGGGCGGCAGCGATTTCTCGCCCCGCGGCAAAAGCAATATGGAGATCATGCGCTTCTGCCAGGCTTTCGTGGCCGAGCTGTGGCGCCAGATCGGAGCCGACACCGATGTTCCCGCAGGCGATATCGGCGTGGGAGCGCGCGAGGTCGGCTATATGTACGGCTACTATAAGAAGATGGCCCGCGAATTTACCGGCACATTCACCGGCAAGGGCATATCCTTCGGCGGCTCGCTCATGCGCCCCGAGGCTACCGGCTACGGCAACTGCTACTTCCTGCTCAACATGCTCGCCACACGCGGTATCGACATCAAGGGCAAGCGTGTGGCCATCTCCGGTTCGGGCAATGTTGCCAACTATACCGCTCAGAAGCTGCTGCAGCTTGGCGCCAAGGTGGTGTCGATGAGCGATTCGAGCGGCTGCATCATTGCACCCGACGGTCTCACCCAGGAGCAGTTCGATTTTATCTTCGATCTGAAGACATATCAGGCCGGACGCCTGTCGGAGGTGCCCGAGCAGTATCCCGACATCCAGTACCACTCGGGCCAGCGCCCCTGGAAACTGGTGCAGTGTGACATCGCCATGCCCTCGGCCACTCAGAACGAGCTCGACGAGAGCGATGCCGAGGCTCTGCTCGCCGGCGGATGCTTCGCCGTGAGCGAGGGCGCCAACATGCCTTCGACGCCCGGCGCGGTGCACCGTTTCATCGACGCGCGCATACTCTACGCCCCGGGCAAGGCTGCCAATGCGGGCGGTGTGGCAACATCGGGCCTTGAGATGGCTCAGAACTCGCAGAAGCTGTCGTGGACTGCCGAAGAGGTCGACGCCAAGCTACAGTCCATTATGGCCAATATCCATGCCAAGTGCGTGCAGTACGGCCGTGTCGACGACAACTACGTGAATTATGTCCGTGGCGCCAACATCGCCGGCTTCATCAAGGTCGCCGACGCCATGATGGCACAGGGAATCCTATAAAGGTCTTATCAAGATTAATGGTCTGTCTCTGAAGAAGGTAATCAGCCTCCTTCAGAGGCTTTTTTCTTCTGCAATTAGCCCGGCATGCGCATGCCGGGCTATTCATAATCTACCTCCTGCGGAGGTTATTCAGCCGTCGTAAAAAGGAGTCTTGTTTTATCACTTTCTCCTACCGGCCGAAGACGGTGGTGAAGACGCTGCGGGCGGTGTCGATGCAGTCGCCGTCGGCGGTGGCCGCGTAGCTGTTGTGGCTCAGTGTCCAGGGCTCTTCCATGGCGTAATAGTCGAGCTGAGCGAGCGGTTTGCCGTCGAAAACATCGGTAAGTGTCTGCCAGAAGGCCTGCCAGCGCGGATAGTAGAAGTCGCGCAGCATGCCGTTCCACTCTTTGTGGGCATAGTCGCGGAGTCCGCCTTCGTTGGCGCACACGCGCGGTCCCCACGTGCTTATCTGCACGCGGGCGTTCCACTCGTAGAGGTCTTTTTCGGCTTCGGTGGTGCCGGCATTGCGGGCTTTGGCTATCCACGAGCCTACGCGGAATTCGGGCCGTGTGGCCAGCAGACGGTCCTGGAGCAGCAGCATATCGAGGAAGCGGGCGCTGCCGGTCTCGAAAGCCTTGCGGTCGAAGCATTTGTAGGCACCGATGGCGGCATGGTATGTGCGGCGTCCTTCGTCGGCTACGGCCTGGCGTACTATGTCGACGAGGTCGTACTCGAAGTTGTTTATGCCTCGGAAGTCTTCGGCGGCCTCGAGCATCAGTCGGGCGGCGCGGGCGGTCGATGTGGGGTCGTAGTAGTTCTTCATCTTCGACCAGCTCGACACCTGGAATACGTCGAGCCCGGGTCGTGCACAGAATATCGACTCGTGCGGACCCTGCTGTATGTTTCCGGCCGGGGCGTTGTAGATGCCGTCGGCGAGGATGAGCCATGCGTCGTACACGCGGCTGTCGAAACGGCCGTAGCGGGCCTCGATATAGGAGCGGAGCCACTCTTCCTTGGTGGGCACGGTGTCGGTCCAGGGCAGATCGGACATCAGTTCGTACATCACCGGATTGTTCTCCGAGCCTTCCATGGTGAATCCGGTGCCGAGGCAGTGCTTGCCGAGGGGATGGGTGGCTATCTGACGGTAATTGTCGAGGGTCTCGTCCATGCGTCCGTGCAGGCCTACGTTGGCGCCGAAATTACCGAGCATGCACATGAGCCAGTTGTGCTCGCCGAAGCCTCCTTCGCGTTTTGCCGGCGATTCGATGCCCCACATGGGCTTGCACTCGGCGAAAAGGTCGAGAATAATCAGTTCGCCCGGCTCGAGACCGTCGAGCATAGGCTGCCGCGGATTTTTATCCCAGCCCTGCACCACCCAGCGGGCATGCGGATTGACGCGTTTCATGGCTGCCATGATGGCGCGGCCTCCGGCTGTGAAGTCGAACTGACCGGCGTCGCGGCATTCGTGGAAGGGATCCATGGAGTAGAATTCGGCCTTGCCGAAGAGTTTCTGCTGTTCTTTGTAGTACAGATCGGCAAGATCGTCGAAGCGCGGATCGGTAGGGTAGATGAACGACGGGCGGGTAAAGCCGTTCCACAATGGCGATTTGACCACGTTTAGGCCCAGTTTGGCATCGGCATTGCTCGGCATCATGCCGCTGTAGCCCGGCAGTACGGGCTTGATGCCGTATTCCTTCATGCGGGCCAGAATCTTCTTCTGCAGTGCTTCCTGAGCCGTGTACCAGCTGTCGGGCAGAGGGCCGCCCCAGCCTTCGAGATTGTTCATGGCCCACCAGGCCAGAAATGCCGGTCCGGCCACGAAGGCGTTCACCTCGTCAGTGGTATATCCAAGAGTCATGAGCATGTTGCGCCACACGCATTCCTGGCCTACGGCGGCGAGCGGCATGTTCACGCCGTGTAGCGCCATCCAGTCGATTTCGCGCTCCCAGCGGTCCCAGTCCCAGAAGGGCATTGCGTAGGAGTATGTGCAGTAGTTGAAATCGTAGCGCAGCTTTTTGTCAGTGCTGCGGCGCACTGTCGAGTCGGGGAGCACCGGCCGGTCGGGGATACGGGCATTCATGCAGTTCCACGTCAGATGCACGTGGGCCACATTCTTAAGGTACCAGTTGAGGCCGGCGGCTATGCTTATATAGTTGTTGCCCTCGATGCGCACCTTGGAGCCCTGGCGGCCGACCTCGAAGAAGTCGCGTCCGTCGGGAGATGCTTTGATGCGGGTAACGAATTTTTTAGAGGCTCCCGGGTCGATGCGCTCGAGCAGTCCGTCGACAGGATTGGCGGCCTGCACCAGCATGGCCGCAATGGCCAGCAGGCACGACAGGATAAAGATGCGTCGTTTCATGGTTTTGCAGTCGGTGATTTGATTGTCGACTGCAAAAATACGAAATTAGTCGGTATATGTGGCAAGAGTATGCGGACCGAGTGCGATATTGAGGTATCGTTTGCCCACGGGCACGGCCAGGCGCTGCCTGCTGTCGGTGAGATTGGCGGCGGCTACGACTGTGGAGCCGTCGGGGGCTGTTGCCACGAGCACAGGCGTGTCGCCGCCCTGCCAGGCTGTGATGCGGCTGCCTTCGGGGATGAATTGCGAGTAGTGGCGCACGGCATAGTATTCGGGCGTGAGGGTGTAGGTGCCGGTGGTCGAATCGACGCGTATGAGGGCGTTCTGCTTCCATCCCCATCCGCTGCAGCCGTCGTCGGCGAGGATGAAATTCCAGAAAGTATAGTCCTGGGCGCCGTTGCCAAGGTAGTGGTTTATGCGTTCGAAGGTGTGCTCGGCGGCTTTCCAGTCGAACGATCCCCAACCGCACTCGCCCTCGGTCTGCACATAGCGGTAGCGGGGATATTTGGCGCGTATGGCAGGCAGTATCTGTCCGCCTTCCCACTGGAAGCCGACGCCTTTGACGGTGGCCGGCATGAGGCTGTCGGAGAGTACCTTGTCGATAACGTCGTAGCGGTTGGTGTTGATGGTGCCGAAGTATATGTCGACCTCCGGGTGGCTCCTGGCGAGCGTCGGGCCGAGATAGCGGGTGTTGAAGAGCACTATGCCTTCGGGAGTCCACGCGCAGCCCGGGTAGGGAGTGTAGCTCCACGACTCATTCTGGAACATGACCATGCCGATAGGTATGTTTTCGCCGGCATAGGCGTCGATGAACCGGCCGAAGTAGCGGGCATAGGCGTCGAGATAGCGGGGATCCATTATAAAATAATCGTTCTCCGACAATTTCGGCGGGAAGATGCCTTTGGGCGCCTTGTAGTCAACGCGGTTGAGGTCGGGCTGACCGGCGAAGAGCAGGGCGTCCTTGCGCGGGTCCATGGTGTTGGTGGCGTCGGAGCGCACTGGGTAGTCGGCGTTGATTTTCATCCATGACGGCGGGCACCACGGCGATGCCCAGAATGTCATGCCCGGACAAAGAGCCTGGGCGCTGTGGATGAAGGGTATGATGGCCTGCCGGTCGCGGTCGATATTGAAGTATGCGAGGTCGAAATCGCCGGCGACCTCGTCGCAGCTGTACCAGTCGCGGGCGTAGTCGTTGGCGTTGACGGGTATGCGGCCCATGGTTATGCGCAGGTCGCCTTCGGGCGAGAATACTTTGTGCATCACCTCGGCGCTGTCGGCCGCGGAGAGCATGCGCAGGGCGTCGTAGCCGCGTTCGTTGAAGCATGTGCCCCAGCGGCCGAATTCTATCGGCTCGGCGAGCGGTTCTACTGTTTTTCCCGACGGACGGCCGGAGAGTTTCACCTTTCCGGAGGCTTTCCAGGGTTCGTTTTCGCTTGTGGTGACGCAGTCGAATGTCCGGGCGCAGACACCGGCGGTACAGAGCACGGCGGCTATGGCACAAATTGCTTTCATCGGTATTTTATCGGTATATTTATAGATTTCCGGTAAATATACGAATAAAAGCGGCGCGGCACTCAATCAGAAGGAGAACATGCACATTATTTCTGCGCGGCGGGCGTAGCGGTGCTCGCGGCTGAAGTTGCCGCGCTTGCCGATGTTGAATTCCGCGCCTACCTGCATGCGCGGGGTCATGTTCCAGAACACATTTGCCGTTGCCACCCATCCGTATTTGTATTCGTCGGGCGATATGCGGTGGTCGGGCAGATAGCGCATCTGGCTCATGCTGCCGCTGACAAAAAGATTGGGCCTGAAATTATACTGCAGTCCGAGGCAGTAGCCCGCCGATGCCGGGGCATAGAGATATCCCGGGCGCTGCGGGTCGGCCACGAGGTCGTAGTTGCCCAGGAGGTCGCCCCCGAGGCTTGCATAGCCATGACCGTAGTTGCCGGTGACATAGGTGGTGATGCGGTCGGTGACGTGTGCCACCGAACTGAGCATTACACCCCATCCGACGCAGTTGTGGTTGGTGGCCGCGGGAATATCGCGGTACGACAGCGAGCGCACTATGCCGCCCAGTCGCACGTGCTGCCCCGGTGCCCACTGGTACTGGGCGAAGGCGGCGAAATCGGGCAACCAGTTGTCGACCTTTGCCGTAGTGGTGCCGTCGGCGCCGATGGCCGTTGCCGGTGTTTCGGCCGAAACGGCGAGCACCCATTTGTCGCGTATTACCGGCATATAGCGCACCAGCACTGATGTGGGGGTAATTTTGTTGGTCGGCCCCTGTGCGTCGATTACCGGAGGGAGCGCCGCCGGGTCGGAGAATGTAGAGGCGGCGTAGCCTACGGTGAAGTCGTTGATGATGGCGTAGGCTTTCTTGAGTTTGAAATCGCGGCTTTGGTAGCCCGTGAAGTTGGCCTCGATGTAAAGCTGGTAGTCCCCAAGAGCTTTGTTGCGGCCCAATACACGGAAGTAGAGGCAAGTACCAGACGGCGTGGTGTCGAAATGCTTCATGCGGGTCGGGTCGGGGTGTATCGGTATGAGGTACGGAGCGAAACCTGCTGCCGGAACGGCTCCTCCCCAGTCGTAATATGCGCGCATGCGCACGGCGCCACCTATGCCCATGGCGAGTTTTGCGTCTTTGCTCAGAAATAGGAAGTAAGGTGCGGCCGGGTCGGAGAAGTGACGGAACTGTTCGTAATAGAACGCCGAAATCTGGCTGCGTATTGAGTCTTCATAAGCTACCAGGGCACTGTCGGCGGGTTTACCGTCGAGATACACGAATTTATGGCTCGTCAGCAGCGAGTCGACCTGGCGGTCCGCCATCGTTCGGGCGGAAACTGTTTGCGCTGTAAGGAATAAGCCAAGCGCCAATGTGATGAAAATACGGTGCACGATGTAATGAGCTTTTTACATCTCTTAACATCGTGCACCGTCTAAATGTTCAGTCGCTTATCCGCAGTAGAAAAACTCGCGGACGATAGTCAGCATCAGTTCCGGATTGCCGAGGGCTTCGGCGTAGCGGCTGCTGTCGAAGGCCCGTAGGCGTTTTTCGACAGCCTTGAGAGCGCCTGCCGGGAATACGCCGTGCTCTTCGAAGACCTTTTCGCGGGCTTCGAGGCAGTCGGCCGAAGCGGCGCAGCTGGCGGGAAGCGTCGGCAGCGAGGCGAGGCGTGCGGCGTTTTCGGGCTTGTGGATGTCGATGTCGACATATTGACGCTTTGCGACATCGAGGGCGTCGGGCATCTCGAATCCGTGGCGCACGGCTACAGCAAGAGCTGCGATGAGCTGGTAGATGTCGGCCGAGCAGTCGGCCGAGCGTATCTCGAATGTCTGCTTCTGGCGGGCGTCGACTTCGGGGCAGGGAGTATCGGCGGTTTTGCCGTTGGCGGCGGCGCACATGTCGGCGCCGGTGGTCCAGCCGAGAGGCACGCGCACGAGGACGGAGCGGTTGCGGTCGCCCCAGCAGATATTTGTGGGCGCTTCCTGGTGGGGCACAAGGCGGAAGTAGGAGGTGGGGTTGGCGTTGCCGAAGGCCGTGATGGCCGGTGCGAGGTCCATGAGTCCGGCTATGGCGCGACGTGCGTCGTCGCTGAGAGTGCCGTCGGCGGCGAGCATGGCGCTCGAGCCGTCGGGGTGTGTCAGCTTCATGTGTATGTGGAGGCCCGAGCCGGCTTTGCCAACGGTGATTTTCGGGGCGAATGTTATGTCGAGACCTTCGCGGCTTGCCAGATTGCGGATGACCCACTTGGCGAGCATCAGTTGGTCCGCGGCCTCGCGGGCATCGACGGGCAGGAATTCGATTTCGTTCTGCTCGTAGACCTTGCCGTCGAGGGTGAAGTTGCCCACCTCGGAGTGTCCGTATTTTATCTGGGCGCCTGTGCGGGCTATATAGCTCATGCACATGGTGCGGAAGTCGTTGAATTTTGCAAAGGGCGCCGATTCGTGGTAGCCGCGCTGATCGGAGGCCGGGAAGGTGCCGGGATCGTCGGCTATGACGTAGTATTCGAGTTCGCCCATGGCGTTGAATGAGAGTCCGGTTACGTCGGTGAAGGCGCGGCAGGCCTTGTCGAGCACGTTTTCAGGCGCAGATTCGAGCGGCTTGCCGTCCTTGTCGAAAAAGGAGCAGAGCATGGTGAGGGTCGGCAGGGGAGCGAAGGGGTCGACGAAGGCCGTGCGGAAACGGGGAACTACGTAGAGGTCGGAACTGCCCGCCTCGATGAAGGGGAAGAGCGACGAGCCGTCGACACGTTCGCCCAGAGTGAGGATAGTCTCGAGGTATGCAAGGCTGTTTATGACGAAATTAAGTGTCTTGAGGCGCCCGTCGGCGGCGGGATACATGAAATTAACCATTTCGATACCGTTTTTGGTAACGAAATCGACGATGTCGGCCTTAGTGAATTCGGCCGGTGCTTTCTGCAGGAACGCCACCACGGCATTCTTGCTCAGTTGTAGGTCCTTGGTCATGGTCATATGCCTGCAGCGCAGGCTTTGTATAGTTTAAAGTTAACAGATATATGTAGCTACGAAGCGCCTACCCCCGCGGGCAGGCGCTCCGCTTTCTTTTTTGGTTTTTATACTTTGATTACGCCGATGCCGGGGCGGTCAGTGGGTGTCACTTTGCCGTCGACTATCTTCATGCCGTCGAAGATGTCGTTGGCGATGAGCAGATTGCCGTCGAGGTCGGCCCAGTCGACCATAGGTGCGAGCTGCGATGCCGCCGACACGGCGCACGATGTCTCGGTCATACAGCCGAGCATCACCTTCATGCCCAGTGCGCGGGCGAGCACGGCCATCTTGTAGGCTTCGTGCATGCCGGTGCTCTTCATGAGCTTGATGTTGATGCCGTCGTAGGCCTGGGCGGCGCGGCGTACGTCGGGCAGACGCTGCAGGAACTCGTCGGCTATGATGGGCAGCGGCGAGCGCTCTCGCAGCCATGCGGTGTCGTCGATAGCGGCCTTGTCCATGGGCTGCTCCACGAATAGGCAGTTGCGCTCGGCCAGCCAGTGGCACATCTCGAGGGCCTTCTCCTTGTTGTTCCAGCCCTGGTTTGCGTCGACGCAGATAGGCACATCGGTGTGGCGTCGCAGGGCTTCGACAATCTCCTTGTCGTGGTCGAGACCCATCTTCACCTTCACAACTTTATAAGGGGCGGTTTCCTCTATTTTTTTGCGCATTTCCTCGGGGTCGGCGTCGTAGCTGATGGTGAACGACGTGTTGGGGCAGTTTTCGGGATTGAGGCCCCATATCTTATACCACGGCTGATTCATGATCTTGCCGGTTAGGTCGTGGAGGGCGATATCGACCGACGCCTTGGCGGCGCGGTTGTTGGGCGCCACCGATTCCATATAGTCGTGGATGTCTTCTATGCGGAAGGGGTCGGAGAACTGGCTCAGGTCGAGTTTGCCGAGGAATTCGCACACCGAAGCCACGCTTTCGCCCAGATAGGGCGGCATGGATGCTTCGCCGTAGCCGACAACACCGTCGTATTCGATCTCCACCTGCACGCCGGGTGTGGTGGTGCGCTGGTTGCGTGCCAGGTTGAATGCGTGGCGCAGTTTGAGCTCGTAGGGGCGGAACGACAGATTGAGCCGTCCGGACTTTCCGGTGGAGCGTGTGGCGCTGTCGAGGGCCGACAGCGATATTGGCGAAGCGGCTATCATGGCGCCGAGCATGCCGGTTTTGAGGAAGTTTCTTCGGTTCATTATTATTAGGTGAAAGGTGAAAGGTGAATGAGGCTGTCGTTACCTCACTTTTTTGTGTCGAAGTACCACGGATGGTCGATTACACGCGTGATACCGGGAGTGCCCTCGTTGCCGGCTATGCGCACTGCGTGGAGGAAGGGAGTGGTGAGGTAGCTTTCGGCGGCGGGGTCGACGCTGTTGCGCTTCACGCGGCCTGAGGAATGCACGTATTCGCCGTCGTGGTCGTAGATGGCCACGTGCGTCACACGGCGGGTGTCGGCGTCGCCGAAGAACAGGAGGTCGCCTTTGCGGCATTTGCGCCAGTCGGAGGCCTCGATGCGTGTGCCGGTCACAGCCTGCTGCGAGGCATCGCGCATGAGTATGCGTCCGTTGTCGAGATAGCTCACTTTGGCAAGCCCCGAGCAGTCGAGGGCCTTGGTCGATGTGCCGCCCCACAGATAGGGGGTGCCCATCATCGACGATGCGACGGCTATGATACGGTCGGCATCGAAGGGCTGGTCGGCCCAGTCGCGGGCCGGGGTGAGATATTTTGTGTTTACAAAGCCCTTGCGACCGTCGGGCAGCTCGAGCAGGCAATAGCCCTGAAGTGTGGGGGCGCCGGCTACGGTGAGCACACTGCCGTTGACAAGATCGGTGACGATGCCGTCGATGCTGTCGTCGGCTCCGGGCTTTTCGTACATGCGCACCTGGAAGGGCGATGTCACAGCCATGCGTTCGCCTGTGCGCCAGCGGGCCATGTCGGCGGCCGATTTGCCCACCACCGACGACGACGGTATCCAGCCGGTATAGCCGTCGGGGGTCTGGATGAGCCACCAGCCCGAGCCTTTTTCAATCACCCGCAGGGGAGTGCCCATCACGGCCTGGGTCGACATCTCGGCCGAGTGGCGCCCTGAGGTGCGGATGGAAGCCGCCGGTATGCGCACCTGGGCCCATGCTGTTATGGTGTCGGTGCCTGCCTCGACGAGGGCGCGTGCCGCGCGGGCATCGTCCTCTTTTTTTCCGGCCATTGCTGTGGCGCATACGCCGACGGCGCACAGCAGGCATACCAGTAGTCTGTGGAGTTTCATTTTGCGGGTATTTCAACGGGTTCGACAGAAATCAGCTGGAAGTAGGAGTCCCATCCGGGATAGAAGAGGTTGCCTCGCGAGCATTCCACTTCGCCCGCCTGGAAGTCGACAGTTTCGCTGCGCACGTATTTCTTGGGCGGGAAGAGTTCGCCGCACACGCCTTTGTTGGTGGAGAAGCGGTGGGCGTCGATGCCGTGCGAGTAGAAGGTGCGGGCGTCGGCATCCTGTGTGTTGCCGTAGCGGCCGAACGAAACGTCGACGGGTACCCATCCGACGCCTTCGAAGTATACTTCGGCCCAGTCGTGATAGTTCTTTTCGCCGGGATGGAGCATCCATCCGCTCTCCCATCGTGCCGGAACACCCAGCGAGCGCATCAGCGATATGTAGAGCAGCGACACCTGTCCGCAGTCGCCGTGGCGCTCGCGCAGCACATAGGCGGGTATGCAGTCGATGGTGCTGTATTCGCGTGCACCGGCCCAGGGGAACTGCATTATGTAGTCGGCCACCAGTTCGCTCTGGCGGTAGGGGCTTGTCTCGTCGCCGACGATGGCGCGGGCGAGCGAGTCGAGGCGGATAATATGGGGAGCTTCGAAAGCGGTGTAGCGGCGGTAGAGCTCGCTGTTTTTATCGTAGGGCTTTATATTGGCCTCGATCTCCTTGCCGGACACGAATTTGCCTTTGGTTATGTAGGTGCCCACGTACTCGAAGCGTATTGTGTCGCCCGGTGCGGGAGCCGGCAGTATCATCGATATGGTGTTGTGCACCGAGCGGTCGCCCGACAGAATGTAGTCGGTGGGCTCGGCGGCCACGATCTTCACATCTTCCTGGCGGTCGCAGAGCTCGCCTTCGACAGGCACGGGCATCCACACGCGTATGCTGTCGCCCTCGAGGGCCTTGTTGTAGGGCACTTCGATGCCGAAGCGGTAGGTCACGCGATGTGCGAGGCCCCTGGGGTTGGAGCCGCGGTAGTAGGAGAGCACGGAGTCGACATAGGACAGGCGTGTCTCAGAGGCGTCGTATCCGCGGTCGGTGACGCCGCCGTTGTATGCCGGATTGAGCAGGTCGAGGTTGCGGGGCGATTTGCGGTGTATGCGCATCACGCCGTCGATTTCGCGGCCTTCGATGTAGTGCCGGGCGAGGAAGGTGTCGATATCGGCGTCGGTGACTTCGGGGTGACGCTTGCGGATCGATTCCCTGGCTTCGTCGAGAGTCAGTGAGAAGTCCGATTCTATACGGCTTTGGATGGCGGCCGCCGAGTCGGATTCAAGCCATGTCGGATCTTTGTGCAGACCGGAAATATCGGCCCGTACTTCATCGGAATGTTCTGCAAGCAGGTAGGCGCCGATGGCTCCGGCGACTATCACCAAGGCTGCAATAATTGTTTTTTTCATCGGTAATTGTGATAGATAGTCTATGATAGATCGGGACCGAAGGAGAAATAGGATAAGAGACGCCCGATGATTGCCAAAATCTCTTCAAAGATACATATTTTTAATTGCTCGGCAAAAACAATTTAATTTTTTTGCTGTTTTTTTACTATTTTTGCGGTCGCCCGATTCCAGCTAATAAGGCTGTGACGGTGTTTTTTAGACTCATTCAAAATAATCACGATATGAAGCTTACATCTTTCTTTATTGCTGCTTTTGCCATGTTGGCAATTTCTTTTGCGTCCTGCAAGGATAACACCGGTGTTTCCGAGGCCGCTCCGCTCACCGTGGATTCGCTGATGTCCGATGCCGATGCTCTGCTGGGTGACACTGTTACTGTAGAAGGTCTTTGCTCGCATTTGTGCAAGCACGGCGGACGCAAGGCCTTCCTCGTGGGCGCCGACAGCACCGTGGTGCTCCGTTGCGAGGCCACTTCCGCCATGGGCGGCGCGTTCGGTCCCGACTGCATAGGCGATACCCTCACAGTGCGCGGCGTGGTGTGCGAAAACCGCATCGACGAAGAAGCCGTGGCCAAGATGGAAGCGCAGTATCTTGCCGCCGATTCGGCCGCACGCTCCCATGAGGCATGCGATACCGAGAAAAAGGCCCAGGGCCAGGCCAATATCAGCACATTCGAAGCCCGCATGGCCGACTACCGCGCCAAAATCGCCGAACGCGCCGCGTCGGAGAACAAGCCCTACCTTTCATTCTACTACCTCGAAGCCCTCAGCTACGAGAAATAGATTTTTAGGCTGACAGGCAGATAGGCTGACGGGCTGACAGGCTTTTTTTTAGGCTGACAGGCTGACAGGCGGGCGGTCTGTTGAGCTGATGAGTTGGCTGAGAGGCTTTAATGTGGGAGAGAGACCTCGGAGAGGTCGAATCTGTGTACAGCCCCATGCGCTCGCGCATGGGGTGAAGCCGCCCCGAAAGAATCCGCGCCTCGGCGAGGCGCTGCTGTGTATCGAACTATCTACAGTAGCGCCTCGCCGAGGCGCTTTTTGCGTATTACATCTTTGACCCCATGCGCACGCGCATGGGGCTGTATACAGATTCGGCCTCTTCGAGGCCTCTCCGGCCCTGCACCCTGTGTCTTGCGCCCCCGACCGCCAACACTCTTTCCGCCTAAAAATCCCATCCCCCTGTCCGCCTAAAAGAAGCCTGTCAGCTTGTCTGCCTGTCAGCCCAACAGCTTGTCAGCCTAAATTGAGTGTGTGGGGCCGGAATGGCGTATTATTGGTATCAAATACCGAAAAAATGATGAAGAGGATTCTGAGCGTGGCATTAGCTGCGGGATTATTAATGACGGCCTCGGCTGCCGAACTGACGCTGACATCGCCCGATGGCCGCAAGACCGTCGTGTTCTCCAAAAATGGCAAAGAGCTTAAGTATAATATAGATATCGACGGTGCAGCCGCCGTACTGCCCTCGCGTGCCGGTCTCGAACTCGACAACTGGGCATGGGAAATGGCCCTTGGCAAACGTACGCTCGAGCAGCCCGAGAGCTGGATGGACCTGCTTACGGTGGACAGTGTGACGATGCACGCGCCCGTCGACAGCACATGGACGCCGCTCTATGGCGAACGCTCGACCGTCCGCGACCGGTTCAATTCGGGCACTCTTCATATGAGCCGTAAGGACAAGAGCGGATATCGGCTCGACGTGCAGGTGCGCGCCTACGACGAGGGCATAGCATTCCGCTATTTCTTCCCCGAACATCCCGATGCCATCTTCCACAAGGTGGTGGCCGATCTCACCGACTATGCCATGCCTCAGGGCACCATGGCATGGAGCGAGAAATGGGCCCAGGCCACTTTCGACTACACTCCCGTCGACTCGATAGTGCGCCCGGTAGAGCGCGCCCTGACTATGGAACTGCCGTCGGGCAAATGGATTGCGCTCCTCGATGCCGATGTCGACGACTGGTGTCTCACCAAGTTCCGAGCGCGCTCCGGCCATCCCGGCACTCTCGAGTCGGTGATGTATTCGCCTGTCGATATCGTCACCTACTACGCTACTCCGTGGAAGATAGTAATGACTGCCGACACTCCCGGCCAACTGATAGAGAACAACGACATCGTGCTCAACCTCAACCCGCGTGCCGAGGGCGATTTTTCGTGGGTGAAGCCCGGTAAGATAATGCGCTGCACCTCGCTCACCACCGAGGCCGGTCTGCGAAACATCGATTTCTGCGCCGAGCATCACATACCCTACATGCTCTACGACTGGAAATGGTACGCCGGCCCCACCTCCCACGACAGCGACGCCACCCGTGTTATCGACGCCATCGACATGCAGCGTGTGATAGATTACGGCAAGGAGCGCGGCGTGGGCGTGTGGCTCTATGTGAACCAGCATGCACTCGCAAAACAGATGGACGAGCTGTTCCCGCTGCTCAGTCGCTGGGGACTTGCCGGTGTCAAGTCGGGCTTCGTGCAGTATGCGAGTCACCGCTGGGCCACATGGCTCCACGACATGGTGCGCAAGGCCGCCGACAACGGCCTGATGATGAACATCCACGACGAATTCCGCCCCTCGGGCTTCTCGCGCACATATCCTAACCTTCTCACCCAGGAGGGCATATGCGGCAACGAGGAATTTCCCGACGCCACACACAACACCATACTGCCCTTTACGCGCATGCTCAACGGCGCCGCCGACTACACCATATGCTACTACGACAAGCGCCTGCGCAACACCCATGCGCATCAGCTTGCCGCATCGCTGATATTCTACAGTCCTCTTCAGACCATCTTCTGGTACGACAACCCCTCGCTCTATGGCGGTGAACCGGAAATAAGCTGGTTCGAGGACCTCGAGACCGTCTTCGACGATACGCGTGTACTCTCGGGCTATCCCGGACGCGGCATAGCCATGGCGCGCCGCAAAGCCGACACATGGTGGGCTGCAGCCCTGGCCAACAACGAGGGCGGCCGCCAGACCATCGACCTGTCGTTCCTCGAGCCGGGCCGCAAATATGTGGCGACCGTCTATACCGACGGCGGCGAGAAAGTGACTACACGCACACACGTGGGCGTAGACACCCGAAAGGTGAAGAGCACCGACCGCCTCACTTTCGACCTCGCTCCCCGCGGCGGTGTGGCCATAAAAATAACTCCACTTTAAGTGTCGGAGTATCCTGAAACGTATAAATAGGTACAAGAGGGCCTCCGAGGCCCGTGATGAGATATGATAGATTGGATAAGTGTAACGGTAAATTTTCTCATGGACAGATTGAAATTCCTTGTGATACTGATTTGTACCTCGCTGACTGCGACAGCCGGCGAGGTGCAGGCGGTATCTAATCCGGCCAACGTAAAGGGCCGCACTTATGTCAACCCCATAATCGAAGCCGACTACTCAGACCCCGATCCGGTGGCCGCTCCCGACGGCCGAACATTCTATATGACCGCCTCGAGCTTCCAGTGCGCTCCCGGCCTTCCCATACTCAAGTCGACCGACCTTGTCAACTGGACTATAGTGAACCATGCGCTGCCCGCGGTGCCTCCGGCCGCCTACTACGACGCCGCACCTCGCCATGGCAAGGGCGTGTGGGCGCCGTGTATGCGCTATCATGACGGTGAATACTACATATACTGGGGCGACCCCGATTTCGGTATCTTCATGGTAAGGACCGCCGACCCCGAGGGCGCCTGGAGCGAACCCGTGCTTGTGAAGGGCGGCAAAGGCATGATAGACCCCACTCCGCTGTGGGACACCGACGGCAAGGCTTATCTGGCCAACGCCTGGGCAGCCTCGCGTGCCGGGTTCAACAGCGTGGTCACAATAAGCGAAATGGCTCCCGACGGAACCCGCCTGCTTGGCACGCCGCGCATAGTATTCGACGGCAACGACGGTGTCAACCATACCATCGAAGGCCCCAAGCTCTATAAGCGAGGCGATTACTACTACATTCTGGCTCCGGCCGGCGGTGTGGTCGACGGCTGGCAGCTTGCCCTCCGCTCCAAAAACATATACGGCCCCTACGAAAAGAAAATAGTTATGGCCACGGGTGCCTCGGGCATCAACGGCCCCCACCAGGGAGGCTGGATAAGCACGGCAGCCGGCGAGGACTGGTTCATCAACTTCCAGGACCGCGGTGCCTATGGCCGTGTGCTCCACCTCAACCCCGTGCACTGGACCGACGACTGGCCTGTGATGGGCGTCGATGCCGACGGCGACGGCTGCGGCGAACCGGTGGCGAAATACACCAAGCCTGCCGGACTCGAGCCTTCGGCCGGCACGACAGCCACCGAAAATCTCTTCCAGTGGCATGCCAACTATCAGGATTTCTACGGATTCCCCACTCCGTCGGCCATGATGCGCCTCTACGGGCACAAGATGTCGGCCCCGGGTGCAAATATGTGGGAAGTTCCCAATCTATGGCTTCAGAAATTCCCCTGCGAGTCGTTCCGGGCCACTGCAAAGGTGCAGATCTCGGCCAAAGCCGCCTCCGAAGGCGTGTCATCGGGCATAGTGGTGATGGGCTGGGACTATCTGCGCTTCGGCCTCGCCAAGCAGAGCGACAGCTTCGTGCTCCGGGCCGTGGAATGCACCGATGCGGAGCAGGGCGGTGCCGAGCGCACCACCGACATATGCAGTGTGGCGCCCACACGTGTCTACGAGGCCGGACTGCAGCCCAACATGGAGTGCGACATATGGCTGCGTGTGGAAGTGCGCGCAGGCGGCAAATGCACCTTCTTCTACAGCCTCGACGGGCGCCGCTACAACCGGGCCGACTGCGCCTTTACCGCGCGTGCCGGCAAATGGATAGGTGCCAAAATAGGATTTTACAGCATTACGCCGGCGGGTGTCCCCGACCGCGGCTGGATGGATATAATAGATTTTGATCTCGAAAAGCTATGAAAAATACAGCGATACTGGCTTTTTCCCTCATTCTCGCTTCGTGCGCCTCTACCACCTCGACAACCGGGGGCGATGCGGCCTCTTTCGACCTCGACGAGGCTATACAATACTGTAACTCGCAGGTGCACCGGAGTCTGCGCAACCTCTGCAACGATTCGACCGACTACTCCATGTTTCCCCGCAACATACAGGGCAACGACAGTACCTGGGCCTGCCGCAAAGGCACGCCCGACGAGTGGTGCTCGGGTTTCTGGCCAGGCGTGCTCTGGTACGACTACGAGCTCACCGGCGACACACTGGTGCGCCAAATGGCCGACCGCTACACCGAGGAACTGGCCTACCTGTCGGAGCGCCCCGTATTCGACCACGATCTCGGATTCCTGATGATATGCAGCTACGGCAACGGCTACCGCCTTACCGCCGACAGCACCTACCGCCGCGTGCTCCTCAACAGCGCCGATTCGCTGGCGACGCTCTACAATCCCCATGTGGGTACGCTGCTGTCGTGGCCCCGCAATGTGGAGATGTTCGGCGGCCATAATACCATTATGGACAATATGATAAACCTCGAGATGCTCTTCTGGGCATCGAAGCATGGCGGCGACAAATATCTCTACGATATTGCCGTGAAGCATGCCGAAACGACCATGGAGCATCATTTCCGCCCCGACGGCACATGCTACCATGTGGCCGTCTACGACCCCGAGGACGGTCACTTTATCAAGGGCGTGACACACCAGGGATACTCCGACAGCTCGACATGGGCCCGCGGACAGGCATGGGCCGTGTACGGCTACACGATGGTCTACCGCGAGACGCGCGACAAGCGTTTCCTCGACTTCGCATGCAAGGTCACCGACGCCTATCTGAGCCGTCTGCCCGAGGACAAGGTGCCCTACTGGGACTTCGACGACCCCGCCATACCCCAGGCTCCGCGCGATGCTTCGGCCGCCGGAGTCGTGGCCTCGGCTCTCCTCGAGCTGCAAGGGTACGTGGGCGGTGAGAAAGGTGCCGAATACCGCAGGAACGCCGTCGAGATGCTTGCCTCGCTCAATTCGCCGGCGTATCGCTCGGGTAGCAAGCGCTGCTCCTTCCTCGACCATTCCACCGGTCACCATCCGGCCGGCAGCGAGATCGACGCATCGATAATCTATGCCGACTACTACTACATCGAGGCCCTCGCACGCCTGAAAAAACTCGAGAAAAACGGCTCGGCCCTTGCCAGCCTCTGACATAAAACGCCCCAAATCGCCAACAGCATCACCGCAGCGGACTGCACTCCGGCCGATTGTGCCCGAGGACTGTCCGCTGCCGTATTTTGGCAAGATTATACACTTTTTGCAAAAACAAGGACATTGTGAAAATGCAGAAAACGCTACTTTTGTACGCAATTCACAAAAATGTCGTAAATTTGAGTTTATAAACCTTTTTAATCTAATGAAGACCAGATTTATTCTCATGCCGGCTGTCGCTCTGCTGCTTGCCTCGTGCGGCGCCAACGACAGAATTGACATCACTGTAAGCAATTCCGAATACGGCGGCTCCATAGCGCAGACAGCCTCGACACCGGCGCCACCGCTGATGCAGCGGCTCGGCGCACAATATGTGTATGTGGTCGACGCCGACGGCACCGAGGTGCCCTCGCAGATCACGGCCGACAGCATGCTTATCTTTTCGGTAGATATACCCGCGGGAGGCTCGGCCGCTTTCTCCGTGCTGCCTTCCGACACTATGCACGTGTATGCGCCGGTGGCCACGGGCCGTCTGTACCCCGAGCGGGCCGACGATCTCGCCTGGGAAAACGATGTGGCCGGATTCCGTGCCTACGGACCCGCCACCCAGCGCAAGGGCGAACGGGCTTTCGGCTACGATATTTTCTTCAAGCATCACAGCGACGAGCCCATGCTGCCTGTGCTCTACCGCGACGAGACCGACCCGGCCGTGTGGGCGCGTGTCGACTCGCTCCGTGCCATCGATCCCAGGCTTGCCGACGAATATATCGACAGTTTCTCCTACCACATCGATCACGGCCTGGGCATGGACTGCTACGCCGTGGGGCCGACCCTCGGCGACGGTGTGGCCGCCTTTGTCGACGGCGACACCATATACTACGCATGGTGCTACGACACCGCCGAGGTAATCGACAACGGTCCGGTGCGCTTTACGGCGCGTCTCGATTTCGCTCCGCGGGCTGTCAAAGGCGACAGCGCCGTGGTTGAGCACCGCATCATCAGTCTCGACAAGGGCATGCACCTCAACCGCCAGAAAACATGGTTCGAGGGCCGCTCCGACACACTGCTCATCGGCGCCGGTATGCCTATGCGCGATGGCTGCGAGGTGCTCACCGGCGAGGACTACACCGTAGTGACCGACCTCACCCAGGGTCCCGACAACGGTAAGGCGCTGCTCGGCGTGCTCATGCCATACGGCAAATCGGGCTTTACATCCGACGGTCACAGCATCGTGGTTAAATTCCTGGCTCCGGCCGATACCCTCGAGCACTGGTGGGGATTCGCATGGGACCGTCAGACCATACAGTCGCCCGACCGGTGGGCCGGCTATATGGAAGAGGCCTCGAAAGCAGCATACCATCCTGTAGAAGTAATTGTAAAATAACATATAATCAATGGAAATACTTAAATTCGAACCAATATTCAAGAGTGTTATCTGGGGCGGCAAGCGCATCGCCGAATTCAAGGGCATAGCCTCGCAGGGCGACCATATCGGCGAAAGCTGGGAGCTGTCGCCCATGCCCGGCCACGAATCGGTGGTGTCGCAGGGCACATTCAAGGGTGCCACGCTGCCTTCGCTCATCACAGAGCACGGCAATGAGATAATGGGCGAACGCCTCATGAAGAAATACGACGGCAAATTCCCCCTGCTTATCAAGCTTATCGACTCGTCCGATGACCTCTCGGTACAGGTGCATCCCGACGATGCTCTTGCCGCCAAGCGCCACAATTCGCTGGGCAAGACCGAAATGTGGTATTCCATAGCTCCGGCCGAGGGCGCATACCTCTATGCCGGTTTCTCAAGGCACATCGACGCCGCCGAGTTCCGCCGCGAGGTGGCTGAAAACGAGATCATTCCCTCGCTTCACAAATACTTCACCCATCCGGCCGACGTGTTCTTCCTGCCCGCAGGCCGTGTGCACAGCATAGGCCGCGGCAACTTCGTGCTCGAAATACAGGAGGCCTCCGACATCACCTACCGCATATACGACTACGACCGCCGCGACGCCCAGGGCAATCCCCGTCAGCTCCACGTGGAGGAATCGGTCGACGCTATCGATTTCGACGATACCGTCGATCTGCCTGCCGATAACGAGCCCGGTGTCGTAGGTGAACTGCGCACTTTGGCCGACTGCCCCTACTTCAAGACCGAGGTTGCACGTGTTGACGGCAGCATGACTGTGTCGCTTGCCGCACGCGACTCGTTCACCATTCTGGTGGCTACCGCCGGCGAACTCACCGTGAAGAGCGCCGACGGCGAGATATCGCTGCGCCAGGGCGAAACCGCGCTCGTGCCCGCTTCGACCAGGGAAATAAGCGTCGAAGGCAAAGGCACATTCGTATCCACCTACATCCCCTGATGTGGAACAACTCCTAACTTCTAACTCGTAACTCTTAACTACTATCATGTATAAAACCGACCAACGCATTGTAGTGACCCTCGACGCCGGGGGCACGAACTTCGTGTTCAGCGCCATGCGCGGATACGACTTCATTGTCGAGCCTATAACCTACGCCTCGAACGCACACGACCTCGACCTTTGCCTCTCCACGATGGTGAAGGGTTTCACCGAGATTATCGAAAAACTCGATGAGAAGCCCGTGGCAATCAGCTTCGCATTCCCCGGCCCCGCCGACTACAAGGCCGGCATCATAGGCGGCTACCTGCCCAACTTCCCCTGCTTCCGCGACGGCGTGGCCCTGGGCCCGTTCCTGAAGTCGAAATTCGGTCTGCCCGTATTCATCAACAACGACGGCGACCTCTTCGCCTACGGCGAGGCTACCGGCGGCGCTCTCCCCGAGGTAAACCGCCGCATAAAAGAACTCGGCGGCACACGCCAGTACACCAATATGCTCGGCTATACTTTCGGTACCGGTCTGGGTATCGGTTCCGTTATCAACGGCAACCTCAACCTGGGCAATAACTGCTGCGTGGAGACCTTCTGCCTCCGCAACAAGCTCAACCCCGGCATAATCCTCGAAGAAGGTTCGTCGATCCGCGCCATCAAGCGTGAATACGGCAAGCTTATCAACGATGCCAACCACGGTCTCGAGCCATACGACATATATCTCATTGCCGAAGGCAAGAAGGAAGGCGACCGCGAAGCCGCCATCAAGGCCTTCGAACTCTTCGGCGAGATTACCGGCGACGCTTTCGCCACTGCCGTAACTCTTACCGACTCGCTGGTAGTTGTCGGCGGCGGTCTCACCGGCGCCATCAAATATATCAAGCCGGCGCTCCTCCGCGAGATGCGTTCCACCCTCAAGACCATGACCGACGAGACCGTGAACCGCGTGCAGCTGCGGGTATTCGACCTCGACGACGAGCTCGAGTTCGCTAAATTCGTTGTCGGCGACCCGCATCCCATCAAGGTCTACGGTACCGAGGACATCGTGTCGTACGACCCCATGAAGCGTACCGGTGTTATCGTGTCCAAGCTCGGCGCATCCAAGGCCATATCCATCGGCGCCTACGTCTTCGCCCTCCACTCCCTCGACAACCGATAATATTCTGTCGCAATAAAACGGCGGCATCGGCAGGCAAGTCATTAACCGACTTACCGGCCGATGCCGCTGCTGTATGTTATATGGCGGATGTCACATGAGTTTATAGGCGTACACGCCCATAAGCGCTACAAGCACGGCGCCACCGCCGAGACACCACCATGCGAGCCCCTTGCAGTCGTTCTTAAAACAGATATATGCCTGCATCGATGCTGCCACGGCTCCTATGATACCCGGTACAAAGAAATGCATCGGGCCTTTCAACACGATAAAGGTGATAAAGAACAAAAAAACTCCGACAGCGCGTATCTTTCTGAACTTATCCCATGCGTCTCCTTCAGGTCGTTTCATGATTCTCGGCGGTTTTTATTTATGAACATCCGGTCGCGGGGCGATGTTCGGCAGACATGAAAATATAAAGGAGACTGTGCCTTAAGTCCTTTTGGCACAGTCTCCCTGATGAAAGGTTGAAATGGCGCTCTATCGTATGATCACTTTCGTGACTATGCCGTTCTTGCGGCAGAGATATATCTGACCGTGTTCGGGATTATCGATGCGGATGCCCTGAAGATTGTAGTACTCGGCTTCGGTATCAGCCGCTTCTATGGTTTCCAGGCCGCTCATGGCCACATCGACCGATGTCTTTGCAGCTCTCGAGAGACCGCGGCCGTAGACGGCCACAACTGCATATTCATGAGCTCCGGCGGCAGGAGCAGCGTCGATCCAGCTTGTGGCTGCAACATGGCTGTCGGTAATGATCTCGGCATCGCGGTACACGTCGTATCCGATGAGGTCGCGGTCGGGTTCGGCATTTTCAGGGGCAAACTCGAAGTCGTCGGCGAAGAAGAGGAAGCCGTTGACCGAGCATTTCCTGATTGCGAAGCGTTTTGCACCTGCGGGCAGCTCGATGATGTAGCGGGTCCATTCGTCGGGCACCTCGCAGCCCTGGCCTATCTTGATGAAGTCGGCCGGATCGGTGCTGCCGGTGCTGTAGTATACTTCCATGCGTTCGGGATAGCTGGGATGATAGGATCTCGCCCAGAACGATACATCCTGAGCCTCGCCGCAAAGAGCCGGAGTTATGGCCCAGTCGCTGCATCGTGCGCCCGAATATGTCATCATCGACGCAAGATATTTCGTACCGCTGTGGGCGTTGAACGAATTGTTGAACACCGTGCCGTTCTCCCAGTTGCGGTCGTGAATCCAGAAGTTCTGCTGCGAGTAGTCAACAGGCATGGAAATGCCGTTGATGGCGGCGATGGTTTCTTTGTCGACATCGACAAAAATCCAGTCACCGTAGGTGGTGGCGAAACTTTCGCCCTCTTCGAAGTCTTCGGTCGAGGCAGCCGCGGGCGACAGGCTCAGATCGGGTTCGGTCCACGAGAGGCTTACGCCGCCATTGCCGTCGGGCTGGCCTTTGAGGTTGGTAACGGCGGGGAAGGCCGATACTTTTGGTGTCACAGATGCTATGTCGCTGGTATTGTCTGCGATATCGAGGTCTCCGTCGGTCTCTACGGTTGCCACAAGAGCTACGGGGCGCTCGGCAAGAGGATGCATGGTCATGGTAAATACAACGGGAGCAGATGTGCCTGCGGAGAGATCTGCAATGCGGCCCGAAGCTACTTCCGCGCCGTCGGCGTAAAGCCGGACGCTGATATTGTCGAGTGTCTCGATGCCCTTATTGCTTACGGTGACGGTGGCGCTGTAGTCGCTGCCGGGGCTGACACGTGCGGGGGCCGAGATGCCTGCGGAGGCGTTGCGCGCCAGTATGCGGCCTATGTGCATGTTGTCAATAAAGTTCATGGCGTCGTTCACTGCATTGGCCTTTATCTTGATCTGGACGGTCTTTCCGTTGTAGTCGGCCAGCGATACATTTACAGGAATCCATCCGTAATCGTCGGAGAGGTCTTTTATTACCAACGGTTTGCCGATGCGGGTGTATTCTTCGTCGCCAAGCTCGCGTACAAAGATCTCGAGTGTGTTTTCGACTTCGGGATAGCCCGGAACCGACTCGAACTTGTAGGTGTGGAACTGGATGGCGGCATTGTCGGCCGGCAGCCTGATCTTGGCGGTGGTGAGTTCGGCGTAGTAGTCGATGTACGCCACGTTCATGTAGAGGAATCCGTTGTCGGCATCCTGCGATGTCAGTCCGTTGAAGGTGACGTCGGTGGCAAGAATCCACTGCGTAGACTCATTGCCGCTGTTGTAGAATGCGTAGCTTGCGTATCCTCCTGCGAAGCTTTCGTTGACCTCCTCATAGGGTGTGCCTACGGCCATAAGCGGCGTTGTCACGCCCTGGCTGAGGCCTCCGGAGGTCTTGGCGCATACTATGTACTGCACGAAGGTCTGTTTGCCCGGCTCGATTTCCTGACTGGTGTATTCGGTGGCTTTGATGTTCTCATAGACCGGCTGATAGTAGATGCCGAATCCGAGATCTACGGGCACACAGATAGAGTAGGAGATGAAATCGGAATTGAGAGGATTGCCGTCGATATCGGTTGTGACGGCATCCCATGAGAAGTGTACTTCGCCGGGAGTGGAAGTCTCTTCCATTTTAACATTTGTAGGTGCCGCCGGGCGGTTTACACCGATAAATGCGCTTGCGGATACCGATTTGCCTCCGCCGTTTGCGGTGAACGCCTGCACGGTATACAGGCGGTAGCCTGCCGAGGAGGGTGTGTCGACAACAAAGAGCGGTGCTCCGGGAGCGGGGGCCATGATTGTATCTAATGGAAGGCCGTCGCGTTTCACCACTATGCGGTCGAGCGCTTCGAGAGGAGTGCCTCCGAGGGTTACAGCCGGAGCTGTGAAGGATATTTCGGCACGTAGTGCGCCGGAGGCGTCGGGTTTGACAGTTAGGCCGGTAACAGTGCCGGGAACAAGCGTGGCATCTACTTCTTCGATGACGATATCGTCGGCGTAGAGGTAGTTAGTCGACTTGGTCGTCATGGCGTGGATGCCGAGATAGTACTGTCCGTCGGCTTCAGGTACGATAAGCGAACCCATTTCCACTTTTTTGGAGCCTTTTACGGTTGTCGGAGCTACAATCTCGCCGGTCATTGCTTCGGCAGTGGGAGCATCGCCCCAGCGGGCTTCGATGGTCTCGGCGGTGTACGACGCTTTGGCGGAGAAGCCCAGGCGGTATGCGTGGCCTGCCTTGAGATTGAGCGGTGGAGTGAAGAGCCAGTCATCCTTAGGATTGGAATAGCTGTAGTTGCACCTTACTTCGAGACCGCTGTATGAGCTGTACAGTTCCCATGTCTTGCCGTCGCCTTTCACGTCGAGCACCGAGAACCCGCCGAAGCGGTCGGGAGTGGCGAAATCGTTGGTGTAGGGCGGTGTGACAGACCCCATGGTAATCGGGCGTGTCTTTATCTCTGCCGAACTCTTGACCGAGGCATGCGACTGAACGGTATAGTAGATGGTTGTGGGGTCGGAGGCGTCGGCGAATTCATCGGTGCACGAGGTACCTTCGATAGAATCGGCAATTACGACGGGAGTCTCGTTGACGTAGCGCCGCACGGTATATGTCACGGAGTCGGGATCGATGAACCCGCCGTCGGAGCTTTCGGTTATGGCATCCCAGCTGAGATCTATCTTGCTTCCGTCCTGTGCCATTGTCACGACTGGAGCTTTGGGCACGCCACGGCCTATATAGGTACTGGTGAATACCTTGGGACTCTTGCCGGCTTCGTTGTATACATATGCCTCGATATTGAAGTTACCTGGCCATGAAATTTTGACATCTTCGCTCACTGTGGCTCCGTAGGAGGTAGTGCCTTCGATTTTATAACCGTTGCCGTAGGTGATGGTATAATTGAGTTCTCCTTCGGCAGGAGTGCCGTCGAACGTGCATACGGGCGATTTGAACCCTATGGTGCCGCTTAACGATCCGCGCGGGAAGTCGACAGTGAAATCCCCGGGTTTGGCCGGAGCTTTGGGCTTTGCCAGGGGCTCAGGAATACACAGACCGGTAATCTCATCATTCTCAGGAAAATCATATATTTTAGTAGCAGCGCCGGTGGCAAGGTCCACTTCGCAGAGATAGCCTTCTCCGTCGACTGTGTAGACGGTCCAGAACATACGGTTGGTGGCAGGATCGATCGTGGCGCCGGATACACCGTGGGGAAGTTGCCCTGTATTACCGACAACTGTTATCGCGCCGGTTGTCTTGTCGATTTTCACAAGGCTTGAAGACGTGACTGTGTACGAATCGCCACTTCCGTCCGCTTCGAAAACGACGGCATAGAGCTGGCCGTCTTTGTCGCAGGCGATGCTGTTGAAATTTGTCTTGCTGTCGACATCGGCGATCTTGCTGTAGCTTACATACGAGGGGTAATATGTGAATTTTGTAAGCTGCTGGCCCTCGCCGACATTGTTGAATGTTATGGCGTATATGTCGCCGGTTGTCGGGTCTTTGGCAAGACCGCCAATGGAGCCCAGAATCGGCGACGTGTCCATCGGCGAAAAGCAGTTCTGAAGAGTCTGGAGGTCATATCCGCTCACACTGCCGTACATGCCGCTCCACGGGAATTCGCCGTAGGTGTGTACATAATATATGCCGTCGGCCTCGACGCCGCCATATCCGCCCGGACCTTTGATAAGCATTGTGTTGCCGTTGAGGGTTATGTCGTATAAACCCTGGGGCTGGTTGCTGTTGGTAAAAGAATCGTTGTAGACTACCATGCCGCGCAGAGGGGGTATGTCGGTGGCTTCTCTGGCAGGATTATGGGCGGGAGCCTGCGCAACACTGCCTTTCACTGCGCGGAACAGCCCTCGCCCGGGTTCCGGAACTCCTACTGTACGCATTTTTTGTCTGATGGGTTTTGCATCGGGCATTTCAGGCGCTTTTTTAATGGCATGCCGTTCGATGCCTGCTGGGGCTGCCGATTTTTCGGCTAACGGCGGTGCAGCCATGGCCGACAGGGTGGCTGCCAGGGCCAGAGCCGTCGAAGAAATCAGGAATAGATACTTCTTCATAGGATTGGTGGTCGGTTTCGTGATGTTGATTTCAGAGGGCGGCGGAAACCGTTTTTGACTGCCCTATGAATAATACAGATCCGGATATGTGTATTAGACTTTGCAAATGTATACATATTTTTGCATTACAACAACAAAATGCCATGATTTTTGCGAATTATTTTACACTGAGCTGTTAAATGCTGCGTATCGCCGGCATCTGAGTGCTTTCTTCGTGGCGCTAAGTGAGCACCCGGCGAAAAAATATTGTGTATGTTGCGAATAATGTATACCTTTGCGCGACACCAGGCGATGTGTCAATCAATATCGTAACAATCATTTCGAATATGAAAAAAATATTTTTCACCTTCGTGCTGGCTTTATGTGTGCCTTTTTTGGCTTGTGCACAGTACGCCGACGTCCTCGAAAAGGCCAAGACCGGCGATGCCGAAGCTCAGTTTTCGCTTTATTTAAACTACACTTTCGGTAATACTGCTAATTTAAGCGATCCTGAGGCCATACAGTGGCTTTCAGAAGCCGCCAAAGGCGGTTTAAGCAAGGCGCAATTCTCATTGGCCGAAGTATATAAGAGAGGGCTTCACGGCGTTGAGAAAAACGATGCACAATATATATACTGGCTCACGGCAGCCGCCAATCACGACACGTTTGAAAATAAACAGCTTGGTAGCGGGCGGATTGCTTTGGACGATGCCATACATGCCCAGCATATTTTGGCGGGGATATATCGTGACGGCAATAGTGGTGTCAAGAAAAACATGGACGAATATCTCAAGTGGGAGACCAAATCGGCCGAAAATGGTAATCCTGCCGCTGCTCTGGTTCTTGGTAATTATTATAAAAAGAAAGGTAAAAAGCAGGAAGCTATCTATTGGTTGAAAAAAGCTATTGAATTACAGCCCGGCGATAAGGCTGCCGTGACAAGTATTGAAGCTGCACGGTCTCTTGGTAAACTTGGAGTGAAAGGGTATTGATAAAATGGCTCGTTACATATACATACTTATCATAGCACTGATTGTGTTTCCGTTCAATCAGTTCGGACTTCCAGTCATTTCCGCTCCCATAGCCCTGTTGCTGGGCTTGATTTTCGCTTTCATATTCCCGAATCCGTATCCTAAATTCAATAAGAAGACATCGAAATACTTGTTGCAGGTTGCTGTGGTGTGTCTCGGTTTCAACATGAATCTTCAGGAATCGCTCAAATCCGGTTCGGAAGGCATGTTCTTCACCGTTGTATCGGTTGTTGGTGTTATGGCTCTGGGCGTGCTGCTCGGTTATATGCTGCACATCAACCGCAAGACGGCCTACCTCATATCGTCGGGCACGGCTATCTGCGGCGGCAGCGCCATTGCGGCCGTAGGTCCGGTGGTGAAAGCCAACGAGAACGAAATGGCTGTGTCGCTTGGTGTTATCTTCATTCTTAATTCTGTGGCCCTGTTTATTTTCCCGCCGCTCGGCCATCTGCTCGACATGACGCAGCAGCAGTTCGGCACCTGGGCAGCCATCGCCATCCACGACACTTCGTCGGTGGTCGGTGCCGGCGAGGCATACGGCGAGGAGGCTCTGCAGCTGGCAACTCTTATCAAACTTACACGTGCGCTGTGGATTATCCCTCTGGCGCTTGTCACCATGTTTATCTTCCGCGATAAGACCGCCAGGATTTCGATACCCTGGTTTATCTTCATCTTTGTGCTCGCAATGGTTGTGAACACATACGTGCCTCTGCCCGAGTGGTTTGTATCGATTATGGTATGGATAGCCAAGCGCGGTATGGTGGTGACACTTTTCCTCATCGGTGCTTCGCTGTCGCTGTCCTCGATTAAGTCGGTGGGCATCCGTCCGCTTGTTCAGGCCGTAGCCCTTTGGGTGGTAATCAGCCTGGTATCTCTCTTCGTAGTTCTCGAAACCGTGTGAGAATAGCCAGCCTCGACGCCGTCCCCGCGTTGCCGGCTGCCATAGGTGCTGCTACCGGGGTTATGGCTATGGAATATCCATGGTTATGGATTTTTGCGGGCTTGTTTTTTATATTGTTGATATTATGCAGGGTCAGGATTGTTCCGGCCCTGCTTTTTATTGTCATGCTGTCGGTTACGGCAGTTCGGGTGGCGATGATGGCTCCGGGGCCTGTCGACACTTCGCTGTTCGACGGTCGCGAGCGTGTGTGGCGCGGTACTGTGAAGAGTGTCAGGGCTACCGACCGTTCGCAGCGCTGTGTGCTGGCTGTCGACAGTCCGGCAGTGCTCAGATGTCGCCTCATGATTGCCGACATAACGCCCGAGATCCGCAGCGGTGATATCGTGTCGGTGAAGGGTGTGCTTGAAAGTGCGGGAAAATACGATGCGGCGCCTTCGCTGGGCTATCGTGGCGACCGCTCCGACCGCGTGGTAGCCAATATGCTCGATTTTACCGGAAACTGCACCGTCGTCGGGCATTCCCGCAGCCTGTGGTACCGCTTGCAGGATGTGCGCGGGCGCTTTGCGGCATATGTGAGCGAATCGCCTCTCGACGCGGCTACCTCACGTCTGCTTGCAGCCTCTGTGCTTGGGGGTGGCGATGTGGGCGACGACCGCAAGGAAGCATTCCGCGCCGGCGGTCTGTCGCATCTGCTCTGTGTGAGCGGTTTTCATGTTGCGGTCTTTGCCATGGTGGTCGCTTTCCTGCTGTTTCCGCTCAGGCTTGCCGAGCATGCCGGCCGCAGCCGCTATCTGATTGTGATAATGGCAGTGTGGCTCTATGCCATTGCCACGGGGCTGATGCCGTCGGTGTTTCGTGCGGCGGTGATGCTGACGGTTTACAATATGGCGCTCTTTTTCCAGCGCAATTCGCCGCCTTTCAACTCGCTCTGCCTGGCTGTGGTGATAATTCTTGTCGTCAATCCGCTGTGGATGTTCTCGATAGGCTTCCAACTGTCGGTGCTCGCCGTGCTCGGACTGTTGATACTGCCTCAGAAGCTTATACCGGTGGGGCGGCGCAATCCGTTCTATGTGTTCGCGGCTCTTTTCGCGGTGCCGCTGTCGGTAGCTCTGGCTACGGCGCCGGTGCTGCTGGTGCATTTCCACAGTCTTCCGCTGCTCACGGTGCCTGTCAATGCCTTGGCCTCGCTTGTTTTCCCCATATTCATGATTCTTGGCATGGCTGTAGTATGTCTGTCGGCTATAGGATTGCCTGTGGTCGGGGCCGCGCGGGCGGTCGACGTGCTTGCGGCCGCCATCGACAGTATCTGCGACATGGCCGTGTCGGCTCCGTGGGCATATCCGGGCGGTATCGTCCTGGGCCCGTGGCGCCTTGCGGCATTGTGTGCGGCCTTGGCAGCCTTCGTACTGCTGCTGTACAGCCGGCGTGGCTTGCCGCGGATTCTCTCCGCGGGGACTCTGCTGCTGTGCTGTGTGGCCGTATGGATGCTTCCGGGCGTGACGCCTGTGCGCGATATCGCCATCCACGGCAATTCGTCGGTGGCTGAGATACGCGTGCGTTGCGACGGCCGCGGGTTTGTTATTCCGCTTGCCTACAGCAAACGGCCTATAGGGCCGTCCGACAGTTATTTTATGGAGGGAGGAGTAGCGCCCGACAGTGTGGAGTTCGGCAGCCATGATATAAACCATCCGGTGGTTGTGCGTGCCGCCGACATGCTCCATGTGGCCGACCGTCGGATTCTTATAGCGTCCACCGACAGTTCGGGTGTGCCCGGCCGCGTGGATGCGGTCGTGCTCCGTCGCCGCTATCGCGGCAATCTTGATTCGCTGATTGTGCGCAACAATCCTGGCGCCGTGGTTCTTTGCCCCGATATGGACGCCGACCGGCGCGAGGCATATGCCGCCGCAGCCGCCGCGGCAGGGGTAGCAGTGTACGATCTTTGCCGGGAGATCTTCGTGTCAGATTTTTAGCATTGTCATGCCTTTGCGGAAGTAGGCCGAGGCGAAGTCGAGCGGGCGGAGCACTTCGCCGTCGCACACTACGATATCGATGTCGATGGTCACGCGGCCTTCTTCGACTGTGCTGCTGCGCTCCCGACTTTCGTAGTGCTTGCACAGGCTATGGAAATAGTCGCAGTCGCCGACGGCCTCGAGGATGAGGATGCGGTTGGTGTAGCGTGGCCCTGCAGCCGACTTTTCGGGGTCGGAGAGGTAGGGGCCGGTATCGTGCTTTATCTCGGCAAGGGCGCTTATGAAGTCCACCGCCTTGTCGATATGGTGCGCGGCCATTTGCGCGTTCGAACCTAAACAGACCGTAAGGGTATTCATAGTCCTTTCATGCTTAGCGATATACGGCGACGGACGGTGTCGATGTCCGTGATTTTTACTGTCACTTTCTGCCCGAGTTTCAGCACGTCGCCGACATTGTTGATGCGCCGGTCGGAGATCTGCGATATGTGGAGCAGTCCGCTTTCCTTGATTCCGAGGTGTATGAAGGCACCGAAGGCGGTGATATTGGCCACTGTGCCGGGCACGACCATGCCCGCGTGCAGTTCGTCGAAATCGGATACTTCGGGCACGAAAGCGTCGGTGTCGGCATCGGTGCGCGGGTCGCGGCCCGGTTTGCGCAATTCTGCAAGGATGTCGAGCACGGTCTGGCGGCCGGCTCCTGCGGCCACAGCAGCTTCCACATCGAGACGGTCGACCAGGGAGCTGTCGGCCACAAGGCGGTCTATGCCGATTCCGGCACGTGAGGCCATGGCTTTGACAACGGGATAACTTTCGGGGTGTATGCCGGTGTTGTCGAGCGGATTGGCACCGTCGCGCACACGCAGGAATCCTGCTGCCTGCTCGAAGGCTTTTGCGCCAAGGCGCGGAACCTTGAGAAGCGACTTGCGGTCGGCAAAGGGACCGTTTTCCTGCCGGTATTCGACAATACGCGAGGCCATGACCGGTCCTATTCCCGATATATACTCAAGCAGCCGGGCCGAGGCGGTGTTGAGGTCGACGCCGACGGCGTTGACACAGCTCATCACCGTATAGTCGAGGGCCTCGCGCAGTCCTGTCTGGTCGACATCGTGCTGATACTGACCGACGCCTATCGACTTGGGGTCGATCTTGACCAGTTCGGCCAGGGGGTCGATGAGCCGTCGGCCTATCGACACGGCGCCGCGTACGGTCACGTCCTTGTCGGGAAACTCGCGCCGGGCGATGTCGGAAGCGGAGTAGACCGAAGCGCCGTTTTCGCTCACCACATATAGCGAATCGGATTTCACAAGGCCGCTGCGGCGCAGGAAATCCTCGGTCTGGCGCGATGCCGTGCCGTCGCCGAGGGCCACTGTGTCGAGGCGATACTTGTCGATCATGTGCGAGAGGGTGCGCGTGGCGCCCTCGGTGTCGCGGCGCGGTTCGGTGGGGTATATGACGGTGTCGTCGAGCAGCGTGCCCTGTTCGTCGATGGCCACGACCTTGCATCCGGTGCGGTAGCCGGGGTCTATGGCGAGTATGCGATGGCCCGGCAGCGGGGCGGCAAGTAGCAGTGCACGAAGATTGTCCGAGAAAATGCCTATGGCCACCCGGTCGGCTTCTTCTTTCATTTCGGCGGCAAGCTCGTTTTCTATCGAGGGGCGTATGAGGCGCTTGTAGGCGTCGGCCACGGAGTCGTCGATGAGCCGGCCGCAAGCGCCGGTGGCTTCGCGGGGACCGAAGTTGGCGCACAGGGCGTCGACCACGGCTTCGTCGTCGGCTATGGTGTATTTCACCTTGAGGAAACCTTCGCGTTCGGCACGGCGCAGGGCCAGGTACTGGTGCGAGGAGCAGCGTCGGAGCGGCCGGTCGAAATCGGCGTATTCGGCGTAGGGCGACGCTGCTATTTCGGCAGCCTTGTCTTTGGCTACGCTTGCCGAGATATTGCCTTTGCGGCGCAGTTCGCGGCGCACTATATTGCGCAGGCGCGGGGTCTCGGCGGCCCATTCGGCTATTATGTCGCAAGCGCCGGTAAGATCGTCGGCCGGTGCGTCGAGCCGTGCGGCGCGTCCGGCCATAATCTTTTTGGCAAGCGGCTCGAGGCCTTTCTCGCGGGCTATGGACGCGCGGGTGCGCCGTTTTGGCTTGTACGGAGCATAGAGGTCTTCGACCTCGGTCATTGTAGCCGCTTCCTCGAATCTGCGGCGCAGCTCGTCGGTGAGTATGCCGCTATCGGCAAGAGACGCTATTATGGCGTCGCGGCGTTTTTCGAGTTCGCGGCGCCGGGCCAGAGCCACTTCGATGTCGCGCACGGCCACTTCGTCGAGCGAGCCGGTGCGCTCCTTACGGTAGCGGCTTATGAAAGGCACGGTGGCGCCGTCGTCGAGCAATGCAATGACTGCTTCGACACCTTTTATCGGCAGGCCGGTAGCATCGGCCACAGCCTGTGCTGTAGAAATCATTTACGGAGTGTGAAAAGTGTTATTTCGGGCGTGGCGCCTATTCGCGCCGGTATGCCCACTTCGCCTGTCCCGATATTTACATACAGACGGCGCAGACTGTCCGTATCGGCGTACATACCTCCCCACGTGGGGTAGCGGAATGCCGCGGGCGATACTCCGAAGGCCGACATCTGCATGGCGTGGGTGTGGCCGGCGAGTGTGAGAGCTATGTCGGTCGAATCGTTGTCGCGGATATCCATAACCCAGTGGGCGGGATTGTGCGACAGCAGTATCTTGAACACGCTGTCCGACAGCTTGCCGGGATAGGATGCCGGCAGGTCGCCGTAGATGTGGAAGGGAGGGTCGCCGACGTTTTCGACACCGACAAGCGCTATGGAGTCGTTGCCGCTGCGCAGCCACGCGGTCTCGTTGCGCAGCAGCTGCCATCCCATGGCTCTTTCGAGGCTGTCGAGCATGGCCATGTTGGCGGCTTTTGCGGCGTTGTCGGGCCAGTTGTAGTAGTCGCCGTAGTCGTGGTTGCCGAGGATCGAGTAAACGCCTCCGGGAGCCGACAGACGGCTCAGCGCGGAGGTGAAGGGCAGCAGTTCGGGAGTGTGGCGGTTGACGATGTCGCCGGTGAATACGATAATGTCGGGTTTCAGGGCGTTGACGGTATTCACGAGCTTGTCGATAAACGTTGTGTCGCTGCCATATGTGCCGGTATGGAGGTCGGAGATCTGGGCTATGGTAAGACCGTCGAAAGCAGCCGGCAGCCGGCTGTCGCGTACCTCGACATGGCGTACGTCGATGTTATAGCGGTTGATGAGCGCACCCCACCACATGGCCGCGAAAACGATGCAGCCAAGCACCGCCCCGCATATGCTCACGGCCTTGATGCGGTGTCGGCGGAACAGACACGGTATTTTGGCGAAGAGATCGAAAATGCAGAACAGATACTTCGGCAGATAGACCGAGAAGTAGGCGAAGAGCACCCACATAATGGTCTGGAGGCCGTCATCGCCGCCGCTGCGCTTGGGCCAGCACATGGCCACTATAAGAGCCGCCTGGCACAATACGGCTGTAGCGAGTGTGAATACCCGCCAAAACCGCGCGCCGCGGGTGCAGCGCCGGCGCACGGCGCGCACTATATACCAGTCGACAAGCAGTCCGATGATGAGCACCGGAATAATGAGAACGAGGGGAAGGCGCATGTCAGATAGCCGATGAACAGTCGAGGGCGCTGCGCTGGTTCTTCAGCGGGTTGGCATACATCTGCAGCATAGTCCGGTACATGAACTCGTGCTCTTCGGGCGTGATGTTCTCTTCATCGACCTTATCGAGCTGGGCGGCTATGTATTTCTCGAACGAAGCAACATCCTCGTCGGTGTACTCCGAGGCGTATTCGTCGGTGCCGTGTATCTTGTCGAATGCTATGTAGTTGCAGGGGAAAATGCGGTAGCCGCAGTGGATGGCGCGGTCGAGCACGTTGCACACCAGGCGCACTGCTTCGGCGCGGGTGTCGCCCACACGCTCGAGTTCGGCATTGATGCACTGGCCCATGCGGAAGTGCACGCGGCCTTTCTGTTTAAGAATACCGGTCTCCATGCTGAAAAGATCGTCGCGCTTAGTTTTCTTATAGTCCGGGTCGCGGCGTTTAAGCAGGAATTCGCGGACTTTAAGATAGTCGTTGGGATCGTATTCGTAGGATATGGCTACAGGCACTATATTCAGTTCCATAAGATTCTGCTTGCTGTCGCCGGCGCCGGCCAGCGACAGCATCTTGATTACGCTCTCCTGCGTCAGATCGTTGGAATCCTTGGCACGGCCTTCGCGCTGTGCTATCCATACCGATTCGTTGAGAGTGTTGACGGCGTGGTGTATATATGCCGAGAGGTGCTGGGCGTTGTCGAGCGCCTCGCGCACACGGCCGTCGCGCTTGACGATAAAGCTGCGGTTGAGTTTCACCAGGTCGGTAATCCACTCGTATATGAGCAGATTGTTGCCTATGGCTACCTGCGTCAGGGGCAGCTTGGCGCGGATGAGGCACAGGTTGAGGAAAGAGGCGTCGAGTACGATGTCGCGGTGATTGGTTATGAATACATGGCTGTGCGAAGGATCGTAGTTTTCGAGTCCGTCGGCCGAAAGACCTTTGGTGGTATGAGCCACAAGCATTTCCAGGAACGGTCCCATGACTTTGATCTGAAAATCCATCTGAGTTTCTACCGTCAGAAGGTTTTTCACGAATTCAGGATAGTCCACGTCGGGCATCACATATCGCACGGCATGCTCGAATCCCGGCTCCTTTACCAGAGCGGCGATTTTTTCGCGAAATTCATGGTCGTCGTAAGGCCGTATATCGGAAAAGTCCTGTTCCAAGGGCTGTTTGTTATCAGTGTGTTCCATTTTGTTAGAGGGAGTAAGTACATTCTTGCCCAATTTCGCTACAAAGATAGCTACTACTCCATTAAAAGACAAACAAAATGTATCTAAATAAGTTTTAAATTATCAAAACGAATTTTTAGCCCTTAAAAGCGAAAAAGCAATAAATTCTATGACATAAGCCAATCCTTAAAATCAGCAACCTTGTTCTTACTGATGAAAACTTGTTCCGGGACTTTGGTTTTAAGGTTTATGAGCATTCTGTTGTCGAACCATACCGTCATGTCCCTGATACCCTCCTTTGATACAATGAACTGCCTGTTTGCCCTGACGAAAAGCTCCGGATCCAGAAAAGACATAATGGAATCAAGAGATTTCTGAAGGTAATAGAAGTTGCCGTTTTCAATATATACATATGTCTTGCCCCCCGTGGAGTAGAAGCAGATAATTTCACTTACCTTGACAGGAATAAGTCGATCTTTGAAGGGCACAAGTATCTTTGAGGAATACTTTCCCCCTCTCATGGAGTTCGACAGACGGCTTAACTCCAGATTGTTGTCTGCCGGCCTGAAAGATTTATATTTGATTAGAGCTCTCTGCACCATTCTTTCATCAATTGGTTTCAGGAGATAGTCGATACTGTTGACCCGAAACGCCTCTATGGCATACTCGTCGAATGCCGTCGTAAAAATAATCGGAGCGTTAACCGTGATAGAAGAAAAGATATTGAAAGAAGAACCGTCGGAAAGCTGTATGTCCATGAAAATAAGATCCGGGGAATCGTTCGAGGAAAGCCAGCGTACTGTCTGGGTTACACTTTCAGTTTGTCCCACGATAGTTATTGTAGGGTCTGTCTTATTCAATATAGCGATGAGGTTCTCTCTTGCTGCCACCTCATCCTCAACAATAAGCACCTTCATCATGCAAGCAAAGGAATCTTGACGGTAAAACAATTATCTTTACTGAAATACTCAATCGGTTTTCCTATAAGAAGCCGGGAGCGGGACATTAGGTTTTTAAGGCCTATTCGGGAGCTTTCCACCTCTTCAAGTCTCTCATTAATTCGGTTTGAGACGATGAGTTCCCCCTCAGAGTCGTATTCAAAAAGGACGTCGATAGGATTCTCGCTGTCGATGGCATTGTGTTTCACCACATTCTCCACCAACGAGAGCAAGGTAAGGATAGGAAGCCTGTTGTCAAGACAGCTCTCAGGAATGTTGAAATGGCAATTGAAGTTATCACCAAAGCGAACTTTCTGCATATATATGAAAGCATTTATGAAATTGAGTTCATCGCGTAAGGTGACAAGAGGTCTTTCTTCGCTTTTGAGGATATATCTGAAAATTTCGGAGAGTTTCTGCACGTATTCGAGAGACATTTCCTTTCGGTCATTCCTAATCAATGATGTCAGTCCATTCAGAGAATTGAAAAAGAAATGCGGGTTTATCTGTCCGGTCAGCGCCAGGCAACGGCTCTGGAGATTCTCATACTTAAGTATTTCTATCTCATGAAGCTGCCTCTGTTTCTCTTGAAACATATTGTATATATACCCGATGACGGCGGTAGAGATTGCTGCGATCAAGAACTGAAACAGCAGAAGTCCAGTGAAACAGTCGTAATGAATTTTCACTGCCAGAGAGAGCACGACAAAAGTACACCAGGCAATGAACATAACTGCTATGTTATATCCCAACCGTCCTGTTTTTGATTTATACTGTGGCCGGTTCCATATATTCCGATATAAAAGGAAGACGCAAAGCTGATACATTATCACAAAACGTAGAATCCATACGAAGGACTGAGGTATCGCCTCTCCGTTCGCCAGCCAGCGGGGCATGTCAAAAAACACGCCATTAATATGGGGATACAGAATAAACACTGTCAGCAACAGCGCCACGCCGAGCAGACGGGAATTCTTTATGATGTTAGTTAAGATAGTCATAATTTAGAGGTTGTTTAATAACAGGTTTATCTGATCTATCTGAAAGAGGCTGTTTTTTGAACATTAGTATATTCCTGGTGTCTTTTTGTTAACTTGCCCATTGCTCATCGGTCGCACAGCAACCGCTATGCTCCCTCTTCACGATGTGCAATTTAAGCAAAAATACACCAACCTGTGCATTCACTCATGTTATTAAACAACCTCTTAAAATTTCGCAAATTTAATAAATATAGAAATATGAAACAAAGCCAATCAATAATGGTAAGAGGCCGCAGATTAAACAGGTCATTTATATTCGTTATCACCCTCATGACGTTTTTTTCGTGTTCGTGTACGAATATATCCCGTTGGTGTTGATTCGGTGAACAGTTGTTCCGGAGTTTTATAATTTTGCATAAAACTGATCTCATGAAATATAGATTCTGTGGAAAAAGCGGCCTGCAACTGCCGCTCGTGTCACTCGGCATGTGGCATAATTTCGGAGATTCCGACCGATATGCCACGATGAAAGAAATCGCGTTCAAGGCATTCGGAGAGGGAATCACTCATTTTGACCTTGCCGACAACTACGGGCCGCCCCCGGGAAGTGCCGAGCGTAATTTCCGTCGCCTTATGCAGGATGGCCTGAAAACACATCGAGACGAGATAATTGTCTCGTCAAAGGCCGGACACCTGATGTGGGACGGTCCTTACGGGGACGGAGGATCGAGAAAGCATATCATGGCAGGCATTGACCAAAGCCTCACGCGTACCGGACTTGACTATTTCGACATATTCTACAGCCACCGCTACTGTGAGGAAACTCCGCTGGAAGAAACGGCTCAAGCCCTTATTGATATAGTACATCAGGGTAAGGCACTATACATCGGCCTGTCGAAATATCCGGTGGAGAAAGGTAAAGAGATGTGCCGGCTTCTGGAAGAACAGCATGTGCGGTGCCTTATTTACCAGGACAGATACAATATGCTTTCACGAAAGCCGGAAGTCGAACATTTCGACCTCGTTAGAAAGGAAGGTCTGGGATTCATCGCGTTCTCCCCGTTGGCACAGGGACTGCTGACAAACCGCTACCTTAACGGCATCCCGGAAGATTCCAGAGTAGTGAAAAGCGGCGTATTTCTGCATCGTGAAGACATTACCCCGGAGCTGATAGCGAAAATCAGCCGGCTCAACGATGTCGCGGCTCAAAGAGGACAGACTCTGGCGGAGATGTCGCTGTCGTGGCTTCTTAGCAATGAGACGCTCACATCGGTGATAATCGGAGCCAGCTCAGAGAAACAGTTGTGCGACAATATCAAAGCTGTCGACAATATGGTTTTTTTTCAGGAAGAGTTACAACGAATCGACAATATAATAAACAACGCACTATCATGAACAGCAGATTAATCCTCGTGACGATATGCCTGAGTTTGGGCATAATGTCCATGAAGGGGGAAGATGCGAGTGTCAAGAGCCCAGACGGCAGACTTGAGGTGAAAGTCTCATGCAGTCCGACAGACAGTACCGCGACATACAGCATTACATACGACGGCAGGAATGTGCTTCTGTCCTCTCCTTTGGGATTTGAGAGCAATGCCGGGAATTTTACCGACGGACTCACAATGGTGTCACATAACGAGAGTCCGGTATCGGATCATTATAAATTGTCAAGGAGTAAGAAATCGGATATCGACTTCAAGGCCAACAAACTTCTTTGCACTTTCAAAAATAACAAAGGCGGGGAGATGAACGTGGAGTTCGTAGTCGCGGACAACGACGTGGCGTATCGTTATGACATCCCTGTTCAGGGAAAAACAAGAAGCATCCGTATCATGGACGAGAAATCGTTGTTTGTCTTTCCCGATGGCACGACCTCGTATCTGTCGCCTCAAAGCGACCCGATGATCGGCTACAGAAGGAGCAAGCCGAGTTACGAGGAGGAATATGTTCTTGACGCCTCGCTTGACAGTCCCTCCAAGTATGGCCGGGGCTATACGTTCCCATGCCTGTTCAATGTGAAACCTGAGAATCTTTGGGTCCTGGTCAGCGAGACGGGCGTTGACAGCCGGTACTGTGCATCAAGAATTGGTGAGTATAGGAATGGAGGTTACAAGATCGAGTTCCCTATGCCTGAGGAAAACAATGGCAACGGCACCTCTGAGCCGGCGTTCGTTCTGCCGGGCAAGACCCCGTGGCGCACGATAACCGTCGCCGACAATCTCGCTCCTATCGTGGAGACCACTGTGGCGTGGGATGTAGTAAAGCCAAAATATGAGCCAAAGTTCGATGTGAAAGGCGGCAGAAGCACATGGAGCTGGATTCTTTGGCAGGACGGAAGCTGCAACTATGACGATCAGGTCAGGTACATAGACCTTGCAGATGAATTAGGTTATGAATATATTCTGGTTGACGCCTGGTGGAACAAGAATATCGGTTACGACCGTATGGAAGAACTTATCAGATATGCCAAATCGAAGAATGTAGATGTATTCCTGTGGTATAATTCCGGAGGATACTGGAATGACATCGAGCAGACTCCTGGAGGCCGTATGGATAATTCCATCGCTCGAAAAAAGGAGATGGAATGGATGCGTGACAATGGCGTCAAGGGTATAAAGGTTGATTTCTTCGGAGGTGACAAGCAGGAGACCATGAGACTCTATGAGGATATTCTGTCAGATGCCAATGAATACGGACTGATGGTAATCTTCCACGGCTGCACATTGCCGCGCGGATGGGAGCGAATGTATCCAAACTATGTTGGCAGCGAGGCGGTGCTTGCGTCGGAGAATCTTGTTTTCAGCCAGCATTTCAACGACATGGAGTCATGCAACGCCACATTGCATCCATTCATACGCAATACTGTCGGATCGATGGAATACGGTGGCTGTTTCATGAACCGTTTCATGAACAAGGGAAATGAGAAAGGCATTTATAGAACAACTTCAGATATATTCCAGTTAGCCACGACTGTATTGTATCAGAATGCTGTACAGAATTTTGCTCTTGCCCCTAACAACCTGACCGATGCGCCTGAATTGTGTATAGAATATCTGAAGACAGTCCCGACCGAATGGGATGAGACGCGACTGGTTGACGGAATGCCGGGTAAATATGTAGTCGTGGCGCGCAGGCACCGCAATGATTGGTATATCGCAGGTGTAAACGCTACTTCGGATCCGTTAAAACTGAATCTGAACGTTGGTATGCTTGCAGGAAAGGATGTTTCTCTGTATAGTGACTCTTTTACAAAAGAAGCTAAGGACAGAATTAAAAAAGCCGGTAAGAAATCGAACAAAGAAATAGTTTTCAAGAGTACGGATTTTATACCGGATAAGAAGATTGTTAAGGTTAATGACAAGGGGATTATTACGGTGACGATTCTCCCCAACGGAGGCATTGTTATTACTTCCGCTTCCGAATAACTGTTACCTCTGTTGTTAAAGAATCCAGTCACTGCATAAGTAAGCGTTTTGCTGTAAAGTTAAGGTTAACTTAATATATGATACAAAACTTAAGGAACGGATTTTATTTCGAAAATGCTTCTGACGGTGTCATTCCGAAACGTTTCTTAAAGCATGTCGCGAAATGGGTGGGATTCCTGAAACCGGCATTGAGATAGACATCGGAAAGGGGGCAATTTTTACCTTCTATAAGTTTCTTCGCGTATTCAAGACGCTTGTCCATAATCCATTGATGCGGCGTGCGACCGAAAATTCCGAAGAATTCCCTCTTGAATCCGGACAGACTCCTGCCCGAGAAGTGTGCGAACTGCTCCACATTCATGTCGCACAGGAAATTCTTATCCATGAATTCGCGCAGGTCTGATTTCCATTGTCCTGAGAAATCGAACAGTACGGGTGCAAGCTCAGGCAAAAGCTGCAGCAGGACAATTACCGTCTCCTGCACTTTCGATTTTATCAGCGATGTCGGTATCGGAGTGTCGGATGAGAAATACTGGTCAAGCGACATGAACAGTCCCCTTAGGAACGGATGTGGTGAAAGAGTGACGGCAAGTTCCTGTTTCAATGACTTGTCGGCCCTGACGATGGGAATCTCGATCCTCTCCTCGATATTCCTGAGGTCGTAAGAGTTCAGATGGAAGAAAAGACCTTTGAAAGGCTCTCCGTCCGCGCCGGGTTGTTTATACTCTTTCACAAGGTGATTGCGTCGTACGAATACGGCCTGCCCGTTCTCCACATCCACCTTGCGGTTGCCGCAGCGCAGGGTGAGTCTGCCCGATATGATGTATACGATTTTATGTTCCTCCACCATGTCGTGGCAGATCATCTTCGATTCTGTTATACAGCGGTAGAACGTGTTGAGATAATTCTGATGTATTTCCTTACCGGCGTATGCCATGTCATTTCATTTTAATTTTCAAAGATAGCGAAAATCGGGCAGACACATCATCTGAGTTCCATTTTCATAAGCACGACCCCTTGCCTTGGCAGCACGATACGGTCTCTGACGGTGCCGCGGTCAACACTTTTCCATTCCGGGGAACCTGACATTTCCAGTTCTCCCGCCCGCTGCAGTTCTCTCAACTGCGTGTCATCCGGGTTCTGAGGACATCCCATGGCAATCCATTTCGAGTATGAATTGCTGTGGCTGTCGTCAATACAGTACTGGGTCACTAATACCCGCTTCGTGTCGTTGCCGACGTTTACTTTCAAGTCTATATCCGCAGGGGTTACATCCGTGTCGTTCACGTCATGGTAGTTCCAGAGAAGGACAGATGCATTTCTGCCGTCGCGCGATGCAAGCACACCTACATCGGGCATGTCCCTGACACTGTTCCTGACGATAGAATCCACCGGAATCATGCCGGTAGAAGAGGCTTCCACTAAATCGCCGCCCATCTGTCCGAACATTCTGAACACATTGAGAACCGGCTTGACTACTCCGTTTGTCGACAGATCGCGGAACCCGGCAAACCAGGGCTGGTCTTCAAACTCGAAAGCCCATGTCACGGCTCCTGCGAGATTGGCGTCATATTTACGGGCAAGTTCGTACAGCCGGGCGTATGAATCGGCCACCGTACTTGAATACATCGTTCCGTTTCTGTAGTTATACTGCGGAGTGTATTCAGATGAACATGCCGCGCACCCTTCGGGATCGAATTCTCCGATAATGACAGGAAGTCCTTTGAATTCCGGAAATTCACTTATGAGTCTCAATCCCGCATCTACATCATTGAGTTGTGATCCTAATCTCATAACTACGGTTTTACCGTCAAGGCGCGGACTTCCTTTGGCATGGAAGCCGATATAACCTAAGGGTGCTCCTTTTCCGCCGGTAGCGTAATTGGTCCCGTCTATGCAATGCTGAAGGAATTTGCGCAGATATTCACGAGCGTTTCTATCGGCCGGGCCTGTGGAATGCGGACCGCCGATTACGGCTTCCGGGAGTGCCTTCAGAAGACCATCTGCGGCATAGTCGTATATTTTGCAATAATCCTCAAAACTTCCTCTGAGGTAGCCGTTCGGCTCATTCCAGACTTCCCAGTACCATTTTGAGACCTCATCTTCTCCATATCGCTCCTTACAGTGTTGGGCCCAGTTATAGACGAGGTCCCTCCATTTGTCGTAATCATTCGGAGGATAGGCCCATCCTGTGAATATTTCGTCGTATCTGGCATCCGGGGTCCAGTGGTGACGATAGGGTTGCGGGTTCGTGGACAGAGCCTCCGGAGTGAAACCGATCTGTACAAGAGGCCGCATGCCGCGTGCTACGTATGTGTCGAAAATACTGTCGATTATGTTCCACTGGTAGACCGGCCGTCCTTTCCTGTCTTCTGTGTAGATATTTGTGGAACCCCATTTAAGAGCGGCCTCACCGTCGCCGGATGTCAGTAAGTTATGGGCGCGGACATTCACGGGCACCGGACTGAGGCGGGAAATCTCTGTAAGTAGCCTTCTGCCGTCTTTCATATAGGTGTAATTAGGCTCATCATATCCGAACCATGCCCAAAGAGGCTTCATCGGTTCGACAGGTTTGGTCATATCCACATCTACGCAGACTTTGTCTGCCCAATACTCTTCGAGTTTTTCGGCCTGATCTTTGGTTATAGTGATGATTGCTCCGTGCTTTGGCGATGTGAAGTTGGTGGTTTTCATCGGACCCTCGTTAAAATGACCGAGGTCTTTGAAAGTCTTGAAGTCAGTGGTCTCGGCAATCCCGAAATTGTGGGGATTTATGCTGAATATGTCGTACATAAGCACCCATTTGTTTTCGCCATTGCGTTTCCATACATTTGGGGCCTCACAGGCTCCCGGCTCCGTATCAGCCCATTGGTCGGAATACTTATAGCCACGGTTTATCTTGTCGGAGAATGCCATCTTGATTCCACCGGGCTGTTCCTGCGCCACGTACATCAGGCAGTAACGGCCGTCGGGCATCCGGGATATGTCGGCGTCGAGAATCTGGATTTCTGGATCGGGATATTTGAACAGTTCCTTAGGTTTGGTTACAAGCCGCGTGAATTCCGGATCTGTATAGCTGTAGTAGAGTTTGGTCTTTCCGTTGCCGAGGCGCATGGTGAATATCATCATCTTGTCCTCTTCGGGATCGTAGATAGTCTCCGGAGCCCATGCGCAGCCTACATCGAGTCCGGGAAACATCTTGTCGATATGCGCTACGCTTTTGGTCCAGTTTATGAGATCGTACGATTTCATAAGGATAAAACCGTGGTTGTTACCCCAGCCGTATTTGTCCTGATCGCGCTCCCACTTGGTGTCGCGGAATCCCATTTCCTTTCCGCTCAGATTAAGATCGGTCATGGCAAGGTAGAATGCTCCCTCCGGTCCACGGTATATGTGAGGGTCGCGGATGCCGTGCTGGGTGGCGAGTGTATCGCCCGACATCACGGGGCGCCCGTTGTTTAGGGCCGTGAACGTGTATCCGTCGCGGCTTGTGGCCATATACAGGCTGCTCGTGGGATCCTGATGGAATACGAACAGATAGGCATCTTTCTCAGTATCTGTGGTTTTGTTCACATCCTTTGCCGATGCATGCCATGGCAGCAATGTCGCAATGAGGATGGAAAGCTTTAGAAATGTTTTCATGTGTATTGACGGTTTAGAGGTTGTTTAATAACATATGTGAATTCACAGGCCAAAAAGTCAGAGATGGATTTATAACTGAGTTGAAGGAGCATAGCGGTGGCTATGTGACTGAAACGAAGAGATAAAGACACTCTGAATTTTTGGAGGCGAAGCCTTTGTTTTCATTATATTATAAGGTTTTGATACAATCTTATATAAGGCGCTTTATAACATTAGTACAGTCTTGGTGTCTTTTTGTTAACTTGCCCGTCGCTCATCGGTCACATAGCAACCGCTATACTCCCTCTTCGCAATGTGCAATTTAAGCAAAAACACACCAACCTATGCATTCACATATGTTATTAAACAACCTCTTATTGTATTGTTATCAGTTCAATGCCCTCGCTTTTGCCAAGATTGCGGCTATATTGTCTGTCACGTGAGTTGTTCCAATGCTCGAAAACACCAAGGCTGCCGGTTTTTATTCCATTGGGACGATAGTCGCCCAGTCTGTCATTCTTGCCTTTGGCGGCTTCTTTCAGATAATTGTCGCAGTTTCGGCTTGAGCCTTCAGGAAACTGCGGTGCCCCGCTGAATCCGAGTTCGTTTCCAAATTCGGCATAGAGAAAATCAAGACAAACGCATTCTATAGCTACAGGGTCGAGTGACATAAATAGACTCGAACTCCATCCGCCCCCAAGAGTTTTCCATTTGTCGCGGTCCGGTCGTGGCGCACCGACATTGGTCTGCATTCCATAGAGACCGTCGACTATATAAAGGAGTGTTTTCTTACCGAGATTGGGAGACCCCATAAGATCGACGTATGCGCTGTAATCGCCCTCATTACCGCTCATCTGGCTGACAGTGACAGAACCGTGCATCTTCGCCGGGAATGGGATGGAACCGAAATGGTTCTTGGCGCATAGTGTTACTCCGGATATCTCATGGCCTTTCAGAAGAGCGGCGTTTATCAGGTAGTCGGCCTCCACAACTGCACGCGGCAGGACAGTACCTAAGGAAACAGTAGAGTCTGTGTATGAGATGGCGTTATCGACCCAGTCGGCCGCATCGATGCCCTCCGAACCTTCGGCGCTCATCCACCTGACCTTCGGGAAGAGTTGATGAACAGGTCCGTATAGCCTGTCGGGAATAGCACGAGGTTTCCAACCTATGGTGGCATCATAGACTATAATGTTTTCCTGAGGCACACCGGCTCTCCGGGTGAGTTGCTGCAGCAGCGCGACCGTGGCCTGGGGCGATTGGTCGATGTCGTTGTCGCTATCATCGGTAGCGAAGGTATTGTTCAAATTGATTTTCACCGCGATTGTCTCGCCCGGTCTGTAACCTCGGTTACCTTTTCCATGTGTTTTGTTGTGGTAATGGAAAATCTTGTCCCATGCTTTCCTGATATCGTCTGAACCCGCGAGGGCACAGATCGAATTCTCATACATGTTTTCAAGAAGAGTCGGGTCGATGTTTCCTTCGTCCCACCATCTGCCTGTGGTACCATCCCACTTGGTAACCTCAGAATCCATCGCCCAAATTACACGTCCGGGGAAAATACCTTTTCCTTCACCGACGGGGTGGTTCGGGGTCACTGAAAGACCCTGTGCCAAAACGGATGTAACAAGAAAAAGAGCGAATAGGGATAGAACAGTTCTTTTCATGCCGGCTTATAAATATGAATCCAACAATACATGGCCGGCAGTTCCAGGCCCGAGTCTCCTGATTGTCTGTAGTCCATAAAATAGAAGAGGCTGTCTAACAACCAAAGTTAGGCAGTCTCTATTTTTATACACAAAATCTGA
>ENA-ORMR01000063-ORMR01000063.1-human-gut-metagenome-genome-assembly--contig:-NODE-63-length-132065-cov-42.015650_pt1 | contig 132065 bp, 125 predicted proteins | sample MGYA00242107_ERZ509003 | MGnify/ENA primary metagenome ERZ509003 (study PRJEB26280, sample SAMEA2338699) | human gut metagenome | biome: human gut; feature: human-associated habitat; material...
ATTGAATTTCAATTATTTCAAAGTACTCTTATGATTTTTTAGTGGACACTAATGAGTTTAGATAACTTGTTCATGTTAAATTAAAAATGATTGGAAAAGTTTATAAATGATTTGTTATTTAGTTTATCGGTTATGGGTTAAAGGTTAAGGATTACAAATTAGAAGTTACAAGTTAGTAGTTGGTAGTTAGTAGTTGGTAGTCCCAACTTGTAACTTCTATCTTCTAATTCCTAATTTCCTAATCTCCTATCCTCCTACTTTCCTGTTTTCTTGGGAGAGATGAAGTAGGTGACGGGGTGGTAGTCGCGGATGGCTTCGGTGTCGGCAATGACGGTGTCGAGGCCTGTCATGCCGGCAGCCTTGGCTTTTTCGAAGAAAGTGAGGGCGCCGCGCGGGTCGCCGCGGCGGGCGGCGAGGATGCCTCGGGCGTAGTCGGCGATGGCGCTGTTGCCGGCCTTGAGGAGGTGGCTCTGGGCCTTGTCGTACTCGCCGCGCTCAAGCTCGATGTTTGCGGCGTTGAGGTTGAGCATGGGGTCGTCGGGGTATACGGTGACAGCCGTCTCGAATACGTCGCAGTACTGCTTCGAGCCTGTGGGGTAGCTCTGGGCGAGGGTGTAGAAGTCGACGTTGCGCAGGCGTGAGGGGTCGGCGGCGTATACACGCTTTATTTCCTCGAGCGAGGTATATACCTTAATTGTATAGCGCACGGTGTAGTCGGAGTGGCGCAGCCAGGGGTATATGTCGGCGAGTATTATGCGGTAGTCCTCGGGGTAGCGGGTCTGGATGGCCAGATTCTTGTTGTCGAAGCCGAGGGGGCCGTCGATAATCTCTATTATCTCGGGGCGGTGACGGATGTCGAACTGCATGGAGTCGGTCATGTAGCGGCGCAGGCCTGCCCAGTCCTCGGGCTCGTAGCTCGATGTTACGGTGGTGTCGGGGAAGCTGTAGAGGTCGCGCACGTAGCGGCGGAGGGTCTCGGTACGGCCCTGTGCGAGGCGCACGTTGTTGTCGTAGGGGCCTTCGGGCGATGCGAAGCCTTTGATGTGCACGCGGGTGATGGTGGCATCGGTGTCGCGGCGCACGTACTCGATGGAGTTGATGATCTTGTCGAGTTCGGCGCGGTTGTTCATGTAGTTCTCCTTGAGTTCGGTGCGGTTTACCACGAAGGTCACGAAGGCGCTGCCGTCGATGGATCGTGTCACGGGGCCGGCGTCGACGGGTGGCGCGAAGCGGTAGGGTACCTGGAGGTCGGGGCGCCTGGTGTCGATTTCGGCCATGGGCACCATGCCGTTGGGCGATGTGCCGGGCATTGCCTCGGGGCGGTCGCAGCAGTTGGCTGTTGCGGCGCGCATCTCGAGTGTGGAGTGCTCCATCCAGGGTGCGAGGTCGAATTCGCGGTTGTAGCGCACCTTGGCGGGCTTGCCGGCGCGGTATATGTCGGCGTCGCCGCCTTCGAGGAATCCGTTGCGGAGGTAGTAGTACCAGCGGTTGCGTCCGGCCACGGTCACGGGTTCGAGCTCGAGGCTGTCGGAGCGGTCCTTGGCCATGAGCACGGGGGTGAGCACTATCTCGCGGTCGCGGCCGAGGTGGAATGCGGCGGGGTCGACGGCGAGGTCGAGCTTCACGCGGCGTGCTGTCTCGTCGACGGTGAGGCTGAGTTCGGTGAGGTTGATGGTGGTACTGTCGGCACGCAGGTCGATAGCCCATGCGGCCTGTGCGGCTACTGCCGCTGCGGCAGAGATGCCGAGAATGCGTTTGATGGTCATGACTGTTGCGTGCTTAGAAGAGATATATAATGTTTACGGCGGCTTTGGTGGGGCCGAAGTAGTTGTGCGGTGTGTTCGATTTTATCTTCTTTCCGCAGTCGGCGCAGCGGTAGGTGTCGTAGCGGGTGTAGATCCAGCCGATGCCTATCTCGGCCTCGATGTTCCAGTGACGGTCGAGAATCCATGAGTAACCGTAGCCTATGCCCGCGCCTACCATCCATCCCTGGCGGCGGTGCTCCTTGAGCTCGCGGAAGTCGGTGCCGAGGAATTTGAAGGGAAGGTCCATGTGGCCGAAGTTGTACTGGCCCCCAAGCGCGTGGGCGGCGAAGAAGTGTCCGGCAAAGCGCTGGCAGAGCCAGTAGCGCGCCTCGGGCTGGAGCACCCACTGCTTCCATAGGTGGTTGTTCACTTTCCATGCGTTGAGCTGTCCGGAAAGGTCGAGAGTCCATTTGGGAGCGAGACCCACCTCGACACCCACCGAGGGGGTGAGCACGGCGTCGTAGAGCAGGTTGGTCTTTAGCGCCACGTCCTGGCCCCGGACCGGAATCAGGGCTATGAAACATAGCAGCAGGGTTGCAAAGGTCTTAAGTTTCATTGGTCTGCGGTATGCGGAAGTATGATATTTTGGTTTGTGCGTAGCCGGAACGGAAGCGCCGTTCCTGTCGTGAATTGTCAGCCGCTTTGCGGCGTAGGTTAAGCCGAATGCATCAGAATCGCTGTTCGATGCACCCGGATAGTGCGCGAAAAGCGCAAGTATCAGTATAACAGGTGTTTATGAAATGGGGGGGTAGAAGCCTAAGTAGACTCCAGCGTTCACTCGGCCATGAGGGCTCTTAAAGATTATAATTGATCGGTTTGTCATATTCGGAAAAATTGCCTGAGGATACATTGAAAAAAGTAGAGGAAAGAATTCCCGGCAACTTTTATTCTTCGGGACAACAAAGTTACGAACTTTTTTTCATTCTGCAATGTTTTTGTCTGTTAGGGCGTTTAGATGTAGTTAAGAAAAGATTTATGGCAAAAATCCACGATCGTGAGCGCCGGGGGGCTTCTGTGATGCATTTTGAGGCTTTTTTTCATGGTTTTTTGTGCCGGAATGTATACATTTGCAAGCGATAAACTAATTCTTAACCTTATTTTATATCGAGAAAAACGACTTCCATGAGACGAATTTTAACCTTTGTTATGATATTTTTAGGACTTGGGGCGCTCCATTCGTGCACCGCCACCAAGGAAACGCCGGCCGAAGCGCCATTCGAGGTGCACTGGAGCGTTGAGAACCTCGGCCCCGACTCCACAGGGCGCCACTACCGGCAGAGCCTCCGGCTCGTGGGCGATCTGCGAGGGGTGGAGCGGCTGGCATTCAACCAGTTCGCGAGGCGCATGACGCCCTCTGACCCCGCCGATACCATCATAGAGATAGTGCCGGGCTACTATGCGCTTGGCAGCAGCCGCTTTGCCGGCGCCGACGGCAGCGACACCCTCGATGTGGACATCGTGACCTCGGGCGCGCTCTACTCCCTGCGCTATGCTCCCGAGGGCTTCCATGCCGTGATGGCCGACGGCCGCGTGCTGCCGGTGCGTCTGGTGCAGGCCGACATCCTCGCCGACCCAAGAGGCTACACCTCGGGATCGCGCGACTATATGCCCTACGGCGACGCCGTGTATGCCCGCAACGAGGAGATAGCCGGAGGGACGGCCGGAGTGTACGACGTGGTGCCGTCGTTCAAAGAGGTGCGCACGGGCGCCGGCTCGAGCGTGGTCGACCTCGACAATATTGAATTCGCCGAGCCGGCCGAAGCGCCGGCCGACGGCGAGTACCGCGTGACGGTAGGCGGCGGCCGTATGCGCGTGGAGGCGCCGCGCGCCATGTGGCCCCGCCTGCGCCTGCGTCTGCGCCATAATTTCGGCAGCGGCCGCCGCGAGCTGCCCGACGCCGTGATCACCGACCGCCCCGCGCTCGAGTACCGCGGCCTGATGGTGGATGTGGCGCGCAACTTCCAGCAGCCCGAGGAGATACACCGCGTGCTCGATATGATGGCTGTCTACGGACTGAACACATTCCACTTCCATCTCGTCGACGACGAGGCCTGGCGACTGGAGATTCCCCCGCTGCCCGAACTTACCGAGATGGGCGGCCGGCGCGGCTACACGCCCGGCTCCGACGGCACCTTCCTGCCTCAGATCTTCGGCGGCGACGGCAACCCGGCCTCGGCCACGTCGAACAACGGCTATATATCGCGCGCCGACTACATCGATATCATCCGCCACGCCGACAGTCTGGGCATAGCGGTGATACCCGAAATCGAGTCGCCCGGCCACGGCCGCGCGGCCATCAGGGCCATGGAGCTGCGGGCGCGCCGCACCGGCGACAATTCGCTGCTGATGTCGGAGGCCGCCGACACGTCGCGCTACACCTCGGCGCAGTCGTTCCACGATAATGTGATGAACCCCGCGCTTGAGGGCACATATAAATTAATGAATACCGTTGCCGACGAGATCGCCGCCATGCACCGCGAGGCCGGCGTGCCGCTGAAAGCCATACATATAGGTGGCGACGAGGTGCCGCGCGGCGCCGGGAGCGCCAGCCCCTCCGTGGCCGCCATGATGGAGCGCGAGGGGATGACGACGGAGAAAGAGGTGCACGCGGCATTCGTGCGCCGTGTGGCGTCGGATTTCGCGGCCAAGGGCATAGCCATATCGGGCTGGCAGGAGATAGCGCTCAGACATCCCGAGGACTACAACGAGGCCGTGCGGCCGCAGGTCTATTCGGTGAACTGCTGGAGCACGCTCGCCTCGCAGGGCGCCGGCGGTGTGGTCGAGGCTGTGGCAAAGGCCGGGTATCCGGTGGTGCTGAGCAATGTGAATCATTTCTACCTCGATATGTGCTATAGCCGCCACCCGTATGAGCGCGGCCTGACCTGGGGTGGCACTACCGACGAGTTCTCGGCCCTGGCCGGATATCCGGCGCGCCTGTGCCCCTTCGAGGGTGTCAATCTGAAGGGCGTGCAGGGCCAGGTGTTCGCCGAGACCATCCGCGACCGCGGCAACCTGGAGACCATGCTGTTCCCGAAGATGCTCGGTCTGGCCGAGCGCGGCTGGAACCCCGACAGCACCTATTCCGAGGCCGATTTCCATGCGGTGATACTCCGCGAGATTCCCAAATGGGAGGCTGCCGGCCTCACATACCATGTGCGGCAGCCGGGTCTTATCGTTGAGGACGGCCGATATGTGAAGGTGAACAGCCCCTACCCCGACGCCGTGGTGCGCGTGAGCTTCGACGGCAGCGGCCCCGACGAGAATTCGCCCGAGCTGAAGCCCGGCGAGGTCTTCGACCTCACTACGCTGCCCGAAGCACCGAAGCAGATCCGCGCACGGCTGTGGCTCAACGGACATCCGTCCGTGGCGACGCTTGCGCGACCAGTGCAGCCCGCGCCCGGGGGTGAACCCGGAGGTGAATAAAGTAATGAGTTTATAAAGTTAAGATAATGGCCCCGGCTGGCCGGGGAAGCGCATAGCGCTTTTATATAGACACAGCCTATGGTTTGGGCGCCCAGCGGGCGGCCAAACCATAGGTCATAGAAACAACATAAATGGACAACCGCATGGCGGTTGAATATGTTTCGGCCTGATATTCAACCGCTGTGCGGTTGGTCGGGCCGATTTTGCTATTTAGCCTATGGTATGGGGCGGTGCCCCATACCATAGGCTGTGTCTATATAAAAGCGCTACGCGCTTGCAGCCGGGGCTATTATCTTAACTTTATAAACTCATTACTTTATCCACCCGTAATCTGCGCAAAGTAGCAGTGCTTCATCGAGCCGTCGGACTCGCGCAGGTGGAAGCCGTTGCCCTCGCAGTAGCGGAACATGCGGCAGTCGGCGCAGATGCCGGTCTTCATCCACGCGCGGTCGCGGTAGGGCTGATAGCGGTTCTGCCATATGTCCCAGAAATCGTCGCGGTAGATGTTGCCCTGGGTGTAGTCGGCGCGTATGCTGGGGCATGCGCCTATGGAGCCGTCGATGAGTACGGAGCCTACGCTGATGCCGGCCTCGCAGTGATAGAAGCTGTCGCGGACGTCGCCCTCGTAGTTGCCCAGGAAGCCCTCGCAGCAGTAGCTCGGGCGTATTCCGCCGGCGGCTCGGCGCGCCTTTATAAACTCCATGAGGGTGATGAACTGCCGCTTGTCGAGCGAAAATTCGGGGTAGTTGCGGGCGCGGCCCGAGGGGAAGATGGTGAAGAGGCGCCATCGGGCCACGCCGAGGCTTTCGAGTGTGGCGGCGATGGAGTCGAGTTTGCCGAGGTTGCGCTGATTGACGCATGTCACCACATCGAAATTGATGTCGGGCGTGGCTGCCGCCATGGCGATGGCGTCGACGGCGCGGCGATAGGAGAGGGGATTGCCGCGCATCCAGTTGTGGTCGGTTTCGTCGCCGTCGAGGCTGATGGTGAGGTTGTGGATGCCGGCGCCGCGCAGACGTGCGAAGCGGTCGGGAGAGAGGAGAAGTCCGTTAGATACTATTCCCCAGGGGAGTTCGCGGCGGTATAGCTCGAGGCCTACCGTCTCGAGGTCGGTGCGTACCAGGGGCTCGCCGCCGGTAATGACTATGTTGAGGCGGTGGCGGTCGACGTGGGGCAGGATGCTGTCGACCACGGCGAGGAAGTCGGCGGCAGGCATGTCGGGGTGCACCGACGACACCTTGCAGTCGCTGCCGCAGTGGCGGCAACTGAGGTTGCACCGCTGTGTGCACTCCCAGAAGAGCTGCCGCAGCTCATGGCGCCGGATTCTGTCGTGGCGGAGCCGGCGGTCGATCTCGAGCGCCAGACGCCGGCGCAGCGACAGGTTTTTCATTTCTTGTTTTTGAGTTTGAAGTTTACGGTTTCGTCGGCAGTTCCGACTACCCACGGGCCTTTCTCGCCCTTGAATTCGACTTTGATGTCGACGGAGTCGGCTTCAAGAGCGTCGGTCTGAGGCTTGCATACTATTCGGATATCCGGGAGTGGGAATCCGCTCCTGTGTAACAGATAGCTGCCATTGTTGTCGGTGAGGACAGTGTCGCCGCGCTCTGTATAGACCTGCCCTTTGCCGATGCGGCGCAGGATTACGCGGGCGTTTTCTACGGGAGAACCGCTTTCGGCTGTCACGCTGCCTTTGATTTCGTAGTAGCCGGTCGGCGTGCCGTACATGCATACCATGCCACCGCCGTTGTCGGGATCTTCAGGGTCGTCGCAGGCGGCGAAGCCCAGCAGTGAGATTGCGCCGGCGAGCATGCTGCGGACGATGTTGCCGGCCTTGATACTGATCTTTTTCATGGATTAATTCTCTGGAAGGATTTTCTTGTATTTGAGGGTGAAGTCGACGGTCTCGCGGGCGGTGCCGCTGTTCCATATCCCCTCTCGGTCCTTGAATTCGACGGTGAGGTTTACGGAGTCGGCTTCGAGGGTGTCGGACTGAGGCTGGCATACTATGCGGATATTCGTGTCGGGCAGCCCGCTGCTGCGTAATCGATAGCGGCCTTCGCTGTCGGTGCGGACGGTGTCGCCGTGTTCGGTGTATGGCCCGAGTCTGTTGATGTGGCGCAGGATTACGCGGGCGTTTTCTATGGGAGAACCGCTTTCGGCTGTTACGCTGCCTTTGATTTCGTAGTAGCCGGTCGGTGTGCCGTACATGAGCGGCAACTTTTCGTCGTCGGGGTCATCGCAGGCGGTGAATCCCAACAGCGAGATTGCGCCGGCGAGCATGCTTCGGATGATGTTGCCCGCTTTGATACTGATCTTTTTCATGGATTAATTTTTCTGTTTGAATTTGAGGGTGAAGTCGACGGTCTCGCTTGCGGTGTCGCTGCCGGAGCCCTTAAAATTCAGCTTCATTTCCACGGAATCGGCTTCGAGGGCGGGGTCGGCCGGCCGGCACACGATGCGAATGCGCAACTCGGATACGGCCGTAATGTCGGATTTTATCAGATAGTCGCCTTTGCTGTCGGTGGTGACTATGTCGCGCGGAGAGGTGTAGGCGTCTTTGCCGTTGAGCCTGCGCATGATTACCTGTGCGCCTTCTACGCTGCTACCGGTTTCGGTCCTTACGGTGCCTTTGATTTCGCAGTGTTTGGTTTCGTAGTATGAGGTCGGTGTCCCGTACATGAGCTCATCGTCGCCGCAACTCGAGAATCCGAGCAGGGTTAATGCTCCGGCAAGCATGGCCCGGACGATGGTTCCGGCTGTGATGCGGATCTTTTTCATGGATTAATTCTCTGGAAGGATTTTCTTGTATTTGAGGGTGAAGTCGACGGTCTCGCGGGCGGTGCCGAAGTCCCATTTGTGGTCGCCGCCTTCGAACTTAAGTTTCATCTCGACGGAATCGGCTTCGAGGGAGGTGTTAAGAGGCTGGCATACCATGCGTATGCGCATCTCGGAGATGGCAAAGGTATAGGATTTAATCATATAGCTGCCCTTGCTGTCGGTGTAGACAGTGTCGCTGGTTCCTGTGTAGGAATAGGGCGTGTCGCGGTACAACGGGCGCATAATGACCCGTGCGCCTTCCACGCCGTCGCCGTCTTCCGATTTTACCGAGCCTTTGATTTCGTAGTATGAGAGCGGAGTTCCGTACATATCTCCACTCTGGCTGCAGCTCGAAAATCCGAGCAGCGATAGCGCTCCGGCGAGGAGGCTGCTGAAGAGGTCTTGTACGCTGATGCTTATCTTTTTCATAGAATTAATGGTTTTTCGGAGGCCGAATCGGATGATGCCGGAGCGGCGGCTTTCCTTTTATTGTAAATGAGCGGATTTGTGCATAATTACTGCATGAGGAATTGCGATTTAACTGTAATTAACAATTAATCTTATCCCTATGGGGTCCGAGGGTGAGTCGTGCTGATTTTTTTTGATGGAAAAGAGCTAAAATGTTTGGTAGTTAGCGAAATAATTGCTAATTTTGCGGCGTTGAAAAGCATGCAGACGCGTCGCTACGTTGTTAATATCCTGATGGATAAGACAATGGGCGGTGTTGTAGGCGTGTGGCGCCCGCGGGTGAAACTGCGGGCCGGTCGACACAAAAACGAGAAAAACGAACAAAGAAATACTATAAGTAACAACACAAACAAACTAAGATGCCCAGTATTCAGCAATTAGTACGCAAAGGACGCGTCCGTCTGGAAGACAAGAGCAAGAGCCCCGCTCTCGACTCGTGCCCCCAGCGCCGCGGCGTATGTGTGCGCGTGTACACCACCACCCCCAAGAAACCTAACTCGGCAATGCGTAAGGTTGCCCGTGTCCGTCTCACCAATGGCAAGGAAGTGAACTCCTACATCCCCGGCGAAGGCCACAACCTGCAGGAACACTCGATCGTGCTCGTTCGCGGCGGCCGTGTTAAGGACCTCCCCGGTGTACGCTACCATATCGTTCGCGGTACACTCGATACCGCAGGCGTTAAGGACCGCACACAGCGTCGTTCCAAGTACGGAGCCAAGCGTCCCAAGGCCGGTGCAGCCAAGAAGTAATCTGCCTTTTACCAGGCGGGTGAAGCGAATCTGAACGCACCGCGAGATTAAACAAATTATTTTAAACTCGTTTTTGCATTTCTTGCAGCTAACCTTTTGGTTGAGTAAGCCCGCGGCAGAGGCCGCCATGGCTGAAGAATGACGAAGCAAGCAACCAAGCAATCAAAAACAACAACACCGAGACAACTCTAATGAGAAAGTCAAAGCCTAAGAAACGGATCATTCTCCCCGATCCCGTTTTCAACGACGTGCGAGTGACGAAATTCGTCAACCACCTCATGTACGACGGTAAGAAAAATACCGCCTTTACCATCTTCTACAACGCACTGGAGACTGTGAAGTCCAAGCTGCCCAACGAAGAGCTCAGCGCCCTCGAAATATGGAAAAAAGCGCTCGAGAACGTCACTCCGCAGGTAGAAGTGAAGAGCCGCCGTGTCGGCGGTGCTACCTTCCAGGTGCCTACCGAAATCCGCGCCGACCGTAAGGAATCGATATCAATGAAGAATCTAATTCTCTATGCCCGCAAACGTGGCGGCAAGACGATGGCCGACAAGCTGGCCGCTGAAATCGTCGACGCTTTCAACCAGCAGGGCGGTGCTTTCAAGCGCAAAGAGGATATGCACAAGATGGCCGAGGCCAACCGTGCTTTCGCCCACTTCCGCTTCTAAGCCTATTCTTTAGTTGATAATCCAATAGATATTCCTAAAAAAATGGCAAAATCCGACGAACTTCTCAAGTATACCCGCAACATCGGCATCATGGCCCACATCGACGCCGGCAAAACCACCACATCGGAGCGTATCCTCTTCTATACCGGTCTTACGCACAAAATCGGTGAGGTGCACGACGGTGCCGCAACCATGGACTGGATGGAGCAGGAGCAGGAACGAGGCATCACCATCACCTCGGCTGCTACCACTACTTTCTGGAAGTATAACGATGAGAAATACAAAATCAACCTGATCGACACCCCGGGACACGTCGACTTCACAGTCGAGGTGGAGCGTTCGCTCCGTGTACTCGACGGTGCTGTTGCCGCTTTCTGCGCTGTAGGTGGCGTTGAGCCCCAGAGCGAGACCGTATGGCGCCAGGCTGACAAATATAACGTACCCCGTATCGGCTACGTAAACAAGATGGACCGCTCGGGTGCCAACTTCTTCGAAGTGGTACGCCAGCTGCAGGATGTGCTCGGCGCAAATCCCTGTCCCATCCAGATACCTATCGGAGCTGAAGAGACATTCAAGGGCGTTGTCGACCTCATCCAGATGAAGGCCATCTTCTGGCACGACGAGACCATGGGCGCCGACTATGAAGTCGACGAAATCCCCGCCTCGCTCCAGGAAGAAGCCGAACAGTGGCGCGACAAAATGCTCGAAAAAATCGCCGAGTACGACGATGACCTCATGGCCAAGTACTTCGACGATCCCTCCACCATCACTGTCGAAGAAATCAAACGAGCCCTCCGCAAGGCCACCCTTTCGATGGATCTCGTGCCGATGATCTGCGGTTCGTCGTTCAAGAACAAAGGCGTGCAGTGCCTCCTCGACGCTGTGTGCGCTTATCTTCCCAGCCCTGTTGACAGCGGTGCCATCGAAGGCCACTCGGTCGACAATCCCGACGAAATTCTCACCCGCGAACCCTCGAGCGACGCCCCCATGTGCGCTCTCGCGTTCAAGATCGCAACCGACCCCTATGTAGGCCGTCTGTGCTTCTTCCGCGTTTACTCGGGCGACCTCAACGCCGGTTCCTATGTGTTCAACGCCCGCTCCGGCAAGAAGGAGCGCGTGAGCCGTCTGTTCCAGATGCACTCCAACAAGCAGAACCCGATGGAAAAGATCGGATGCGGTGACATCGGCGCAGGTGTAGGCTTCAAGGATATCCGCACAGGCGACACCCTCTGCTCCGAAGACGCACCCATCGTGCTCGAGGCCATGGAGTTCCCCGAACCCGTGATCGGTATCGCCGTAGAACCCAAGACTCAGAAAGATCTCGACAAGCTCGGCGTAGGCCTCCAGAAGCTTGCCGAAGAAGACCCCACCTTCCGCGTACAGACCAACGAAGAGACCGGCCAGACCGTGATCTCCGGTATGGGCGAGCTTCACCTCGACATCATCATCGACCGTCTGCGCCGCGAATTCAAGGTAGAGTGCAACCAGGGTCGTCCTCAGGTTACATACAAAGAAGCCATCACCCGTCCTGTCGAGCTTCGCGAAGTATTCAAGAAGCAGACCGGTGGCCGCGGTAAGTTCGCCGATATCATCGTGCGCGTAGAACCCGTCGACGAAGGCTTCGAAGGCAACCTCCAGTTCGTAGACGAAGTGAAGGGCGGTAACATTCCCAAGGAATTCATACCCTCTATCCAGAAGGGCTTCACCACCGCAATGAAGAACGGCGTGCTCGCCGGCTTCCCCGTGGAACACCTCAAGGTGACCGTAATCGACGGTTCGTTCCACCCGGTCGACTCCGATCAGCTCTCGTTCGAGCTCTGCGCCATCCAGGCATTCAAGAAAGCCTGCGAAAAGGCCGGTCCCGTGCTGCTGGAGCCTATCATGAAGATCGAAGTCGTTACCCCCGAGGAATCGATGGGCGACGTTATCTCCGACCTCAACAAGCGCCGCGGACAGGTAGAAGGCATGGAAAGCAGCCGTTCGGGCGCCCGCGTGGTCAAGGCCAAGGCACCTCTTGCCGAAATGTTCGGCTATGTGACCGCCCTGCGTACCATCACCTCGGGCCGCGCAACCTCCACCATGAGCTTCTCGCACTACTCCGAAGTATCGAATTCGATCGCCAAGGAAGTGCTTACCGAATGCCAGGGCCGTGTAGACCTTCTTAAGTAAAATAAAAACAACAACACTATATGAATCCCGTTATCCGTATCAAACTTAAATCTTACGACCACTCCCTCGTCGACAAAAGCGCCGAGAAGATCGTAAAGACAGTGAAGAGCATCGGCGCGGTTATCAGCGGTCCTATCCCCCTGCCCACCCACAAGCGTATCTTCACCGTCAACCGCTCCACCTTCGTCAACAAGAAGAGCCGCGAGCAGTTCCAGCTCAGCAGCTACAAGCGCCTTATCGACATCTACAACGCCACTCCCAAAATCGTGGACGCTCTGATGAAGCTCGAGCTCCCCAGCGGCGTAGAAGTGGAAATCAAGTGCTGATGATAGCAATCTCAAAGACACCTCATACAAACAACAATATCAAATTAACAGAGAAATGCCAGGATTAATTGGAAAGAAAATCGGAATGACATCCGTTTTCAGTGCCGACGGCCGCAATGTGCCGTGCACTGTTATCGAAGTAGGTCCTTGTGTCGTTACTCAGGTTAAGACTGTGGAAGCCGACGGCTATGCCGCCCTTCAGCTCGGTTTCGAGGAGCAGAAAGAAAAGCACCTCACCCAGCCCGAGCTCGGTCACTTCCGCAAAGCCGGAGTAAGCCCCAAGCGCCACTTGGCCGAGTTCAAAGGATTTGGTGACAGCTACAAGACAGGCGACACCATCGGTGCGGACTTCTTCACCGAAGCCGACTTCGTCGACGTAGTGGGAATCTCCAAAGGTAAAGGCTACCAGGGCGTCGTTAAGCGCCACGGCTTCGGCGGTGTGGGCCAGAGCACACACGGCCAGCACAACCGTCTGCGCGCTCCCGGTTCGGTAGGCGCCTGCTCCTATCCCGCGAAAGTATTCAAGGGCATGCGCATGGCAGGCCAGACCGGCAACGCACGCGTTACTGTACAGAACCTTCAGGTCATCAAAGTAATACCCGAGCACAACCTCATCATGATTAAGGGCTCCATCCCCGGCAGCAAGGGTTCAATCGTATTAATCGAAAAGTAACATGGAACTCGCACTTTACAACCAGCAAGGCCAGGAAACAGGCCGCGTGACACTCAATGACGAAGTATTCGCCATCGAGCCCAACGAGCACGCCCTCTATCTCGATGTGAAGCAGTACCTCGCCAACCAGCGCCAGGGTACTCATAAGAGCAAAGAACGCAGCGAAGTGAGCGGTTCCACCCGCAAGCTCCACAAGCAGAAAGGCGGCGGCGGCAGCCGTATCGGCGACATCAACTCGCCCGTCCTGGTAGGCGGCGGCCGTGTGTTCGGTCCCCGTCCCCGCGACTACCGCTTCAAGCTCAACAAGAAGCTCAAAGACCTCGCACGCCGCTCGGCACTGTCGCTCAAGGCAGCAGCCGGCGAAATCATCGTGGTCGACAGCGTGAACTTCGAAGCTCCTAAGACTAAAGAATTCATAAATTTTGCTAAAAATCTCAAAGTGGACGGCAAAAAGGTTCTTCTCGTTTTAGCAGACAAGAATAATAACGTATATTTGTCGATGCGAAATGTGCCCGACGCCAAGATTATCAACGCGTCGGACATAAATACGTATGCCGTCCTCAACAACAACGTCCTTATCCTCGACAAGGCCGGTGTTGAGGTCATTAACAACATCTAAGCACCACGGAGGAAACAACATGGATATAACAATCAAACCGATCATCACCGAAAGAGCAACCAAGCTTTCCGAAAAGCGCAATTGCTACACATTCCGCGTGTCCCCCGAAGCCAACAAGTACCAGATCAAGGCACTTGTCGAAGACATCTACGGTGTGAAGGTGACAAGTGTCAATACCGCAAACATGCGCGGCAAGAACAAATCGCGCTGGACAAAGAGCGGTCTTCTCCGCGGCAAGACAGCCGCCTGGAAAAAGGCATACGTCACAGTAGCCGAAGGCCAGTCCATCGAATTCTTCAGCAACATCTAAGCAACAATGGCAGTAAGAAAATTCAAGCCCACCACCCCCGGGCAGCGTCACAAAGTTATCGGTGTTTTCAAAGGTACCATCACTGCTACGACACCGGAAAAATCTCTTACAGTCGGCAAGCGCTCCTCCGGCGGCCGCAACAACGAAGGCCACCTTACCACCCGATACCTTGGCGGAGGTCACAAGCGCCAATACCGCATCATAGACTTTAAGAGAAACCGCGACGGAATCCCCGCAGTAGTAAAGAGCATAGAGTACGATCCCAACCGTTCGGCCCGCATCGCCCTTCTCTACTACGTGGACGGCGTCAAGACCTACATCATCGCCCCCAACGGCCTTGAGGTAGGCACCAAAGTGCTCAGCGGCCCCGAAGCCGCTCCTGAAGTCGGCAACGCACTTCCCCTGAGCAAGATTCCCGTCGGTACCCTTATCCACTGCATCGAACTCCGTCCCGGCCAGGGCGCCTTCATGGCACGTTCGGCCGGTACTTTCGCCCAGCTCATTTCCCGCGAAGGAAACTACGCTATCATCAAATTGCCTTCTGGCGAAACCCGCAAGGTGCTCGCCGAGTGCAAAGCCACTGTCGGCACCGTCGGCAACAGCGAGCACTCCCTCGAGCAGAGCGGCAAGGCCGGCCGCAGCCGCTGGCTCGGTCGCCGTCCGCACAACCGCGGTGTTGTAATGAACCCTGTCGATCACCCCATGGGTGGTGGTGAAGGCCGTGCATCCGGTGGCCATCCCCGTTCGCGCAAGGGTCTTTACAGCAAGGGCCTTAAGACTCGCTCGCCCAAGAAGCAGTCGAACAAGTACATCATCGAGAGAAGAAAAAAGAAGTAATCTGATAAGATAGCACAATATGAGCCGTTCATTAAAAAAAGGCCCCTTCATCAGCATCAAGCTCGAGAAGAAGGTAGCAGCCATGGATGCTTCCGGCAAGAAAAACGTCATCAAGACCTGGAGCCGCGCTTCCATGATCGCCCCCGAGTTTGTGGGACATACCTTCGCCGTTCATAACGGAAACAAATTCATCCCCGTGTACGTGACCGAAAACATGGTAGGCCACAAGCTGGGTGAATTTGCTCCCACCCGCACATTCCGCGGCCATGCCGGCAACAAGAAAAAATAAGGGACCCGTATAATCATCGAATAAAAAGACGAAACATAAAATGGGTGAAAGAAAAAGACTAGCAGCCGACCGTCGCAAGGAGGAACAGAAGTCCGTGGCATTCGCCAAACTGACCAATGTGCCCACCTCCCCCCGCAAAATGCGTCTGGTCGCCGACCTGGTGCGCGGCAAAGAAGTATTCCGCGCCCTGGGCATCCTCAAATTCAACAACAAAGAGGCTGCCGCACGCCTTGAGAAGCTCGTACGCTCCGCAGTGGCAAACTGGGAAGAAAAGAACGAACGCAAAGCAGAAGAAGGCGAACTTTATATCAGCACAATCTTCGTGAACCCCGCTCCGATGCTCAAGCGTCTCCGCACCGCCCCCCAGGGCCGCGGCTACCGCATCCGCAAGCGCTCCAACCACGTAACAGTCGTGCTCGACACTATTAACACCGAAAAAACCACCGAGGCATAATATGGGACAAAAAGTAAATCCTATTAGCAACCGTTTGGGCGTTATCCGCGGATGGGACTCCAACTGGTCTGAAAAAGGCAAATACCCCGACAACATTCTCGAAGATTACAAGCTCCGCGAATACCTCAATGTCCGCCTTGCCAAGTGCAGCGTGTCCCGTATCGTGATCGAACGCACCCTCAAGCTCATCACCATCACAGTATGCACATCCCGTCCGGGCCTTATCATAGGCAAAGGCGGCCAGGAAGTGGAGAAACTCAAGGAAGAGCTCAAGAAAATCACCGACAAGGACGTACAGATCAACATCTACGAAGTAAAGCGTCCCGAACTCGACGCCGAAATCGTGGCAGCAAGCATCGCCCGTCAGATCGAAGGCAAAGTGGCATACCGCCGTGCCGTCAAGATGGCAGTGGCATCGACCATGCGCGCAGGCGCCGAAGGCGTCAAAGTACAGGTGGCCGGCCGTCTCAACGGCGCTGAAATGGCCCGTTCGGAAATGTTCAAGGAAGGCCGTACTCCTCTGCACACCCTGCGTGCCGACATCGACTACGCACTGGTAGAGGCCCACACCAAGGTAGGTGTGATCGGTGTAAAGGTATGGATCTGCCGCGGTGAGGTTTACGGCAAGCGCGATCTCGCTCCCGCCTTCACCAACACACAGAAAGAAGGACGCCCCGCAGCCGGCGGCCGTCGCGGCGGTTTCCGCGGCGCACGAAACAAACGTTAATCTACGCTAACACAACATAGACATGTTACAGCCTAAGAAAACCAAATTCCGCCGCATGCAGAAAGGCCGCATGAAAGGAATCGCCCAGCGCGGCAATTCCCTGGCCTTCGGCTCCTTCGGTATCAAGACCCTCGAATCCAAATGGATCACAGGCCGTCAGATAGAAGCAGCCCGTATCGCGGTAACACGCTATATGCAACGTCAGGGTCAGATCTGGATCCGCATCTTCCCCGACAAACCTATCACCAAAAAGCCTGCGGAAGTACGTATGGGTAAAGGTAAAGGTTCGCCCGAAGGATTCGTGGCTCCCGTCACCCCCGGCCGCATGATAATCGAAGTGGAAGGCGTAAGCTACGAAATCGCAAAAGAAGCACTCCGTCTGGCCGCCCAGAAACTTCCGGTAGTGACCAAATTCGTGGTACGTCGCGACTACGATCCCACCCAAAACGTGTAATTAAGCTATGAAGAAAGAAGAAATACGCGAAATGTCGACCCCCGATCTGCAGGAGCGTCTGGCCCAGATGGAGAAGGACTACATGCAGCAGCGCATCAACCACGCTGTGACCCCCGTCGACAACACCGCAAAGATCACCGCCGACCGCCGTATGATAGCCCGCGTGAAAACCGAGCTGCGCCGTCGCGAACTTAACATCAAATAAGCAAAGCGAACAATGGAAGAAAAACGTAACCTTCGCAAAGAGCGTATCGGCGTCGTTTCCAGCAACAAGGGCGACAAGACCATTACCGTGATGGTGAAATGGAAGGAAAAACATCCTATCTACGGTAAATTCGTCAACAAGACCAAGAAATACCACGCCCACGACGAAAACAACGAATGCTCTGTAGGCGATACCGTCCGTCTGATGGAAACCCGTCCTCTGAGCAAGACCAAACGCTGGAGATTAGTAGAAATCATCGAAAAAGTTAAATAACAATGATACAGACAGAATCACGCCTCACCGTAGCCGACAACAGCGGCGCCAAAGAAGCCCTGTGCATACATGTGCTCGGCGGCACCGGTCGTCGCTACGCATCGGTCGGCGACATCATTGTGGTCACCGTCAAGAGCGCTATCCCCGGCTCCGACGTTAAGAAGGGCACCGTATCGCGTGCCATGGTAGTACGCACAAAGAAAGAAGTGCGTCGTCCCGACGGCAGCTACATACGCTTCGACGACAATGCCTGCGTACTGCTGAAGAACGACGGCGAAATGCGCGGCACCCGTATCTTCGGTCCGGTAGCCCGCGAGCTCCGTTCCAAAAACATGAAAATCGTCTCCCTCGCTCCCGAGGTACTTTAAAAGAACAATTAACACAGCACCACTATGAGCAAGATGCACATCAAGAAGGGTGACACCGTCTACGTCCTCGCCGGAGAAGACAAGGGCAAGACCGGCCGTGTCCTGGCTGTGCAGCGCGAGAAAGACCGTGCCATCGTCGAAGGCGTAAACATGGTCACCAAAGCCACCAAGCCCAGCGCACAGCATCCCCAGGGAGGCCTCGTGAAGAAAGAAGCCCCCATCCATATCTCCAACCTCAACCTGGTCGACCCCAAGACCGGTAAGCCTACCCGCATCGCCATCAAGCGCGAGAACGGCAAGGCCGTACGTATTTCTAAAAAATCCAACCAGGAAATCAAATAATGGCAACCACACTGCAAAAAGACTACAAAGAGCGCATTGTGCCCGCCCTCGAGCGTGAGTTCAACTACTCAACCGTCATGCAGGTGCCCCGCCTCGAAAAAATCGTAATCAACCAGGGCATCGGCGCCGCCACCCAGGACAAGAAGCTCATCGAGACAGCTATCAACGAGCTCACCGCCATCACAGGCCAGAAAGCCGTCGCCACCCTTTCGCGCAAAGACATCTCCAACTTCAAGCTCCGCAAGAAGATGCCCGTAGGTGTCCGCGTGACACTGCGCCGCGAGCGCATGTACGAATTCCTCGAGCGTCTCATCCGCGTGGCTCTTCCCCGTATCCGCGACTTCAAGGGCATCGAAGGCAAGCTCGACGGCCGTGGCAACTATACCCTCGGCATCACCGAACAGATTATCTTCCCCGAGATAAACATCGACAACATCAACAAGCTGATGGGTATGAATATCACATTTGTGACATCGGCCCGCACCGACGAAGAAGGCTACGCCCTTCTGAAGAACTTCGGTCTTCCCTTCAAAAACGAAAAAAAATAATACCTGATTATGGCTAAAGAATCAATGAAAGCCCGCGAGGTGAAGCGCGCACGTCTGGTGGCTAAGTACGCCGAGCGCCGCGCAGCCCTCAAGAAAGTCATCAACGCCGCATACGACGGCGACGATGAAAAGCGTCAGGCTGCATACGAGGCTGCCCAGGAGCTCCAGAAGCTCCCCAAGAACTCGTCCTATATCCGCAAGCACAACCGCTGCTCCATCACCGGCCGTCCCAAAGGATATATGCGTCAGTTCGGCATCTCGCGTATCCAGTTCCGCGAAATGGCTTCCCAAGGTCTCATTCCCGGCGTAAAGAAAGCAAGCTGGTAAGCTCTCTCCGGCAGGCTCCCCTCCATATCGAAAAGCCGGCGATGCTCCGGATCGGCCCAAGGCCGCAATCAGACATCGCCTTCGAGAGCATTAAATATTGTTGGGCAATCGGGCCCAATCAATTTAAACAAATTCAAACCAATGACTGATCCCATAGCAGATTATCTCACAAGATTGAGGAACGCGATCAAAGCCAACCACCGAGTGGTGGAAGTTCCCGCCTCAAACTTGAAAAAGGAAATCACCAAAATCCTGTTCGAACAGGGCTATATACTTAACTACAAGTTTATAGACGGTGAAAACAACGCACAGGGCACTATCAAGATCGCTCTGAAATACGACCCCGTCGACCGCGTCAACGCCATCAAGGGTCTCAAGCGGGTATCCCGTCCGGGTCTCCGCCAGTACACCGGCTACAAAGACATGCCCCGCGTACTCAACGGTCTGGGCATCGCCATCCTGAGCACCTCGCGCGGCGTCATGACCAACAAAAAAGCCTCCGACCTCAAGATCGGCGGCGAAGTCCTCTGCTACGTATATTAATCAACCTAAAGCAACGAAACTATGTCAAGAATAGGTAAAGCTCCCATCGCCATCCCCGCAGGAGTAACTGTGACGGTTGATCCCAAGACAAACGTAGTAACCGTCAAAGGCAAGTACGGCGAACTCCAGCAGGCCGTCAATCCCGACATTACAGTAACTGTAGAGGACAACCACGTGCACCTGACCCGTCCCAGCGACGACCGCGAGCACCGCGCACAGCACGGTCTCTATCGCGCTCTGATCCACAACATGGTCGAAGGCGTGCACCAACTCTACCGCAAAGAAATGGAACTCGTGGGCGTCGGCTACCGCGCCACCGCAACAGGCCAGGTGCTCGAACTCGCCCTCGGCTACTCCCACGCTATATATCTGAAGCTTCCCGAGGAAATCAAGGTAGAAGCCAAAACCGAGCGTAACAAGAACCCGCTCATCATCCTGGAAAGCCGCGACAAGCAGCTTCTGGGCCAGGTGTGCGCCAAGATTCGCTCCATGCGCAAGCCCGAACCTTACAAGGGCAAGGGTATCAAGTTCGTCGGCGAAGTAATACGTCGCAAGTCCGGTAAGAAGGCCGGTGCCAAATAACATTAACCGCAGACTATCATGATTTCCAAGATCGAAAGACGAAATAAAATCAAAGCCCGCATCCGCGGCAAAATCTCCGGCACCGCCGAGCGTCCCCGCATGACCGTGTTCCGCTCCAACAAGCAGATCTACGTTCAGCTTATCGACGACCTGGCAGGCCGTACTCTGGTGGCCGCTTCGTCGCGCGGCATCGACCAGAAAGCAACCAAATGCGAAATCGCCGCCCTCGTAGGCGCTGCCGTAGCAGCCAAGGCCCTCGAGGCAGGTATCACCGAAGTGGTTTTCGACCGCAACGGCTACCTTTTCCACGGACGCGTTAAATCCCTCGCTGATGCCGCTCGCGGCGCCGGCCTCAAATTCTAAGTAACTATGGCAAAAAGAAACAATAGAGTCAAGTCGACCGGCGACCTCGAGCTCAAAGACCGCCTCGTAGCCATCAACCGCGTCACCAAGGTGACAAAGGGCGGCCGCACCTTCACCTTCGCCGCTATCGTAGTGGTAGGTAACGAAGACGGCGTCGTAGGCTGGGGCCTCGGCAAAGCAAACGAAGTACAGGCCGCTATCGCCAAAGGCGTTGAGGCCGCTAAGAAAAACCTTATCCGCGTACCCGTCCACAAAGGCACCATTCCCCACGAACAGGTGGCCAAGTTCGGCGGCAGCCGCATCATCCTCAAGCCTGCATCGCACGGTACCGGTGTTAAAGCCGGTGGTGCCATGCGTGCCGTGCTCGAGAGCGTGGGTATCACCGACGTTCTTGCAAAGAGCAAGGGCTCGTCCAACCCCCACAACCTTGTAAAGGCAACCATCGCCGCTCTCGACGAAATGCGTTCGCCCGCTCAGGTGGCCCAGAACCGCGGTATATCTGTAGAACAGGTCTTCAAAGGCTGATACATAACCACAGAACAATGGCACAGATAAAAATCAAACAGATCAAGAGCCGCATCAACTGCCCGGCAGTTCAGAAGCGCACCCTCGATGCGCTCGGCCTTAAGAAAATGAACCACACTGTGGTGAAAGAAGACACCCCCTCGGTGATGGGAATGGTAAACAAAGTACGCCACTTAGTTGAAGTGACCAACGCCTAATACTTTCTAAACAATGGATCTTAGCAACATACAACCCGCACCCGGCTCCGTAAAGCGGAGCACCCGCATCGGCCGAGGCGCCGGCTCCGGCAAAGGCGGCACATCTACCCGTGGCCACAAAGGCGCAAAATCGCGTTCCGGCTACAAGCGTAAGATTGGTTTCGAAGGCGGCCAGATGCCCCTTCAGCGCCGTCTGCCCAAGTTCGGCTTCAAGAATATCAACCGTGTGGAATACAAAGCCATCAACCTCGACACCATCGCCCAGCTCGCCGAAGCCCGTCAGCTTCAGAAAGTCGGCGTCGAAGAACTCCGTCAGGCAGGCTATGTACGCCGCGGCCAGCTTGTGAAAATTCTTGCCGGCGGTGCCATCAGCGCCGCCCTCACCGTCGAAGCCAACGCATTCTCCGAAGCTGCCAAAGCGGCCATCGAAGCCGCCGGAGGCACAGCTAACAAAATTTAATCATGAGATTCATCGACACGCTCAAAAATATCTGGACCATCCAGGAGCTGCGCCAGAGAATCCTCATAACACTCCTTCTGGTACTCATCTACCGTCTGGGCTGCTATGTGGTTCTCCCGGGCATCTCGCCGTCAGACATCGACGCTCTTGCCAACTTCACCAACAAGAGCGGTCTGATGCAGCTGCTGGACATGTTCTCAGGCGGCGCCTTCTCCCAGGCGTCGATATTTGCGCTGGGCATCATGCCGTACATCACGGCATCGATCGTCATCCAGCTCTGCGGCATGATTCTCCCCTCGTTCCAGAAAATGCAGCGCGAAGGCGAGAGCGGCCGTCAGAAGCTCAACCAGTACACCCGTCTTCTCACCGTCCTGATCCTTGTCCTGCAGGCACCGGCCTATCTGGTGAACCTTCAGGTGCAGGTCAACGGTGCGTCGAACGGCACCACACTGGCATTCGGCTTCTGGACCATAGTCTATCTCACCATCATCCTCGCTGCCGGCTCGATGTTTATCATGTGGCTTGGCGAGCGCATCACCGACCGCGGTATCGGCAACGGTATCTCGTTCATCATCCTTGTGGGTATCATAGCCCGACTCCCGGGAGCACTCTACTATGAATTCCACAGCCGCCTTCCGGGCGACGGCGCAGGCCAGGGTGGTCTGGTGATGTTCATCGTCGAAATCGTTCTGCTCTTCGCCGTCACTGTCGGCGCAGTACTTCTGGTGCAGGGCACCCGCAAAGTGCCCGTGCAGTACGCCAAGCGTATCGTGGGCAACCGCCAGTACGGCGGCGCCCGCCAGTACATCCCTCTGAAGGTCAATGCCGCCGGCGTAATGCCTATCATCTTCGCTCAGGCAATCATGTTCATCCCCATGACACTTGCCGGTTTCCGCGGAGGCGACAACGGCTTCGTACAGGCATTCACCGATATCAACGGTTTCTGGTATAACGCCGTATTCTTCGTACTCATCGTTGCGTTCACATACTTCTACACCGCCATCACCGTGCGTCCCACCCAGATGGCCGAAGACCTCAAGCGCAACAACGGCTTCATCCCCGGCGTCAAGCCCGGCAAGAAGACCGCCGAGTACCTCGACGCCATCATGAGCCGCATCACCCTTCCCGGTTCTATCTTCCTCGGTATCGTAGCCATCCTTCCGGCTTTCGCCCGTTTCTTCGGCATCAGCCAGAACTTCGCCCAGTTCTTCGGCGGCACATCGCTGCTGATTATGGTGGGCGTAGTGCTCGACACCCTCCAGCAGATCGAATCGCACCTGATGATGCACCACTACGATGGTCTGATGAAAGAAGGCAAAATCAAAGGCCGCACCACAGGACAGGCATACTGATGCTCCAATCATTTTAAATAAAAGCATTAAATGATATATCTGAAGACACCGGAAGAAATCGAGACCATGCGCTCGTCGGCCCTGCTGATATCGCAGTGCCTTGGCGAGATCGCACGGAACATCGCGCCCGGAGTCACCACACGCAAGCTCGACACCATTGCCCGGGAGTTCATCCTGGACAATGGCGGCAAGCCTGCCTGTCTCGGATACGAAGGATTCCCCGCCACCCTCTGCATAGAGGTCAACGAAACGGTCGTGCACGGATTTCCCTCCGACCGCATTCTTCTCGACGGCGATATCATCGGCGTCGACAACGTAGTCGAAAAAGACGGATTCATGGCCGACATGTGCTTCACCTTTCCGGTAGGCACCGTCAGCCCCGAGAAAATGGCTCTGCTACGTACCACCTACCAGTCGCTCTACGTGGGCATCGAGGCCGCCCGGCCCGGCGCGCGTATCGGCGACATCTCCAACGCCATCCAGACCTACTGCGAGCACCGCGGCTATTCGATGGTGCGCGAGATGTGCGGACACGGCATAGGCCGCAAGATGCACGAGGCCCCCGAGGTGCCCAACTACGGACGCCGCGGCATAGGCCCCCGGCTGGTCGACGGCATGGTGATATGCATAGAGCCCATGGTCAACATGGGCAGCCGGAATATAGTGATAGAGCGCGACGGCTGGCAGTGCCGCACCCGCGACCGCAAGCCCTCCGCCCACTTCGAGCACACCGTCGCCATCGTCGACGGCCGCACCGAAGTGCTCACCACTTTCGACTACATACCCTCCGGGATAATGGAACAATTCATTTAAAGCCTCAAACTCCTATATGGCAAAACAATCAGCAATCGAACAGGACGGCACAATCGTCGAGGCGCTCTCCAACGCCATGTTCCGTGTCGAACTCGAAAACGGGCACGAAATCACCGCACACATATCCGGGAAAATGCGCATGCACTACATCAAGATACTTCCCGGCGACAAGGTGCGTGTGGAAATGTCGCCCTACGACCTCTCAAAAGGCCGGATTGCTTTCCGCTATAAATAAACTGAAAAAAACACAGATATGAAAGTAAGAGCAAGCGTCAAGAAACGCACTCCGGACAGCAAGATCGTTCGCCGAAAAGGACGTCTCTACGTCATCAACAAGAAAAACCCCAAGTACAAACAGCGTCAAGGATAAGTAATATATGGCAGTTAGAATCGTGGGAGTTGACCTCCCCCAGAACAAAAGAGGTGAAATCGCCTTGACTTACATCTACGGCATCGGTCGCAGCGCTGCTAAAAGCATCCTCAGCAAAGCCGGTATCGACGTAAACATCAAAGTGAAAGACTGGACCGACGACCAGGCAGCCAAAGTGCGCGAAGTCATCGGCGCCGACTACAAGGTAGAGGGCGATCTCCGCAGCGAGATCCAGCTCAACATCAAACGACTGATGGATATCGGCTGCTACCGCGGCATCCGTCACCGCAACGGCCTCCCCGTGCGCGGCCAGTCGACCAAAAACAACGCCCGTACCCGCAAGGGCCGCAAGAAAACCGTTGCTAACAAGAAGAAAGCTACTAAATAATAGAACCACATGGCAAAGAAAACAGTCGCAGCTAAGAAACGCAACGTCAAAGTCGGTGCAGAAGGCCAGCTTCACGTTCATTCTTCGTTCAACAATATCATTGTCTGCCTTGCCAACAGCGAAGGTCAGGTTATCTCCTGGTCGTCGGCCGGCAAGATGGGCTTCCGCGGCAGCAAAAAGAATACTCCCTACGCTGCTCAGATGGCCGCACAGGACTGCGCTAAGGTCGCATACGATCTTGGCCTGCGCAAAGTGAAGGCATACCTCAAAGGCCCGGGCAACGGCCGCGAATCCGCCGTCCGCACCATCCATGGCGCCGGCATCGCCGTTACCGAAATCATCGACGTCACTCCGCTGCCCCACAACGGCTGCCGTCCTCCCAAGAGAAGAAGAGTTTAAATCAGTTCATACGGCCGGTTTTCCGCCCCACAGCGGAAGCCGCGCCATGCTCTGCTTTCTATTTCAGTAACAATACTCTCTAAACATACTACAACACAAGCGTCTGCACCACGTTCGGCTCCACCGTCGCCACAAGCCTGCCATGGGCGGCCGACGGCATAGCAGGGCGGCGCGCCAGGGTGCCTCCAAGGCGAATAGACCATATTTAAATCACCTCTCTATGGTCGCGGCTGCGCCGGCGAAAGCACAAAGAGCCGCCTTGACGGACAGAACGCAACAGACGAAAAACTGATTTCAAACAATGGCAAGATACACAGGTCCCAAGACCAAAATAGCCCGCAAATTCGGCGAACCCATCTTCGGCGAAGACAAGGTCCTCGCCCGTCGCAACTTCCCCCCGGGCCAGCACGGCCAGAACAAGCGCCGTAAAACATCGGAATACGGTGTTCAGCTCCGCGAGAAGCAGAAAGCCAAATATACCTACGGTCTGCTCGAACGTCAGTTCCGCAACCTCTTCGAGGAAGCATCGCGTCTCAAAGGTATCACCGGCGAAATTCTGCTTCAGCTTCTGGAATCGCGTTTGGACAACATCGTATACCGTCTGGGCATCGCTCCCACCCGTGCGGCAGCCCGTCAGCTGGTGCTCCACAAGCATGTTACCGTCAACGGCGAAGTCGTAAACATCCCCTCGTACAAAGTAAAACCCGGCGACATCGTAGGCGTTCGCGAACGCAGCAAATCGCTCGAAGTTATCGCCGACTGCCTCGCAGGCTTCAACCACAGCAAATATCCCTGGATTGAATGGGACGAAGCTTCCAAGAGCGGTAAATACCTCCACGTGCCCGCACGCGAAGATATCCCCGAAAACATCAAGGAACAGCTCATCGTCGAGCTCTACTCCAAATAATAAAACCTGATCCATGGCCATATTAGCATTCCAGAAACCTGAAGAGGTGGTTATGGTAGAAGCCACAAACTTCTACGGTAAGTTCGAATTCAAGCCTTTGGAACCCGGCTATGGCATCACCGTCGGAAACGCCCTCCGTCGCGTTCTCCTTTCCTCTCAGGAAGGCTTCGCGATCTCGTCGATAAAAATCGACGGCGTCAAAAACGAATTCGATGCCGTACCCGGCGTTAAGGAAGATGTCACCAACATCATCCTCAACCTCAAGCAGGTCGACCTCAAGCAGAAGGTAGAAGATACCGAGTTCGAGCGCGTCACCCTCAACGTTTCAGGCAAAGAAGTGTTCACAGCCGGCGACATAGCCAGGCAGCTTCAGGGATTCGAAGTAATGAATCCCGACCTGGTGATATGTCATTTGGATCCCGAGGCAAGCTTCACCCTCGTACTCACTATCAACAAGGGCCGCGGCTGGGTTCCCGCCGAGGAAAACGTGACCCCGCAGGACGATATCAACACTATCGCCATCGACTCCATCTACACGCCCATCAAGAATGTGAAGTACACGGTCGAAAACTACCGCGTAGACCAGAAGACCGACTACGACAAACTCACCCTCGAAATCAGCACCAACGGCTCCATCCTGCCCAAGGACGCTGTCAAAGAGGCCGCCAAGATCCTTATCTACCACTTCATGCTCTTCTCCGACGAGAAAATCACTTTGGAAACTTCCGAGCCCGATCCCGGCGAAGAATTCGACGAAGAAGTGCTCCACATGCGTCAGCTTCTCAAATCGAAGCTCGTCGACATGCAGCTCTCCGTCCGCGCACTCAACTGCCTTAAGAGCGCCGAAGTGGAAACCCTCGCCGAACTGGTGGTATTCAACAAGACCGACCTGCTCAAATTCCGCAACTTCGGCAAAAAGTCTCTCGTCGAACTCGAAAGCCTCCTTACGAGCCTCAACCTTTCCTTCGGCATGGACATCTCCAAGTACAAACTCGATAAAGATTAATCACCCCGATGCGACACAATAAAAAATTCAACCATCTCGGCCGCAAGAAAGCTCACCGCGACGCCCTGCTGGCCAACATGACGGTATCGCTCATTCTTCACAAGCGCATCCACACCACTCTGGCAAAGGCCAAAGCCCTGCGCATCTACGCCGAGCCCCTGATCAACCGCGCTAAGGAAGACAACACCTCCAACCGCCGTCTGGTCTTCAGCCACCTCCAGAGCAAGGAAGCCGTCAAAGAACTCTTCGGCCCCATCTCCGAGAAAATTGCCAACCGTCCCGGCGGTTACACCCGTATCCTCAAGACCGGTTTCCGTCTGGGCGACAACGCCAAGACCTGCTTCATCGAACTGGTAGACTACAACGAAGCCATGCTCGCTGAAACCAAGGAAGCCAAGGCCAAGACCCGCCGCAGCCGCCGCAAGGCAGCTCCCGCCGCCGAAGCCGCTCCCGAAAACCCCGTTGAGGAAGCCGCAAAGGAAAATCCCGAACTTCCCGCCGCCGAATAATCATCGGCAGCAGTACGATAACAGACAGCGCTCGGACGCCAAGTCCCCGGGCGCTGTTTTTAGTTTTATCACATAGTAGCCGGCCCACATTCGGGACGTGCATCTGTTTTTTTGCGGTATGGATAAAGTCCTTGATATAAGAAAATTAAGATGTGTCGCCGCAGCGATCTTTCTTGTATGGATTGTTGCGCAGTGTATTGTTGTGATTCATTATTGGGGAGTACCGCAGTATAGCGATGCAGGTAACTATCAACGGCTTGCGTTCCAATGTTATAGCGAAGGGACATGGTATCCTACAGTCGCTCAGCTCAACAGCGAGCCCTATGTGATAAATCCCGGATATGTCAATTATCTGATTATAGTTCTGAATGTTTTCGGCACTCTTGATATTGTTCCGTTGTTCAACATAGTATTTAATGCTGCCCTTGCACTGACAGTTTTTCTGATAATCAGGCATCTGGCCGGTGAGGTATGTGCGCATGCAGGCGTGATAATGTACTGTCTCATTTGGAGCAATACCATAATTGTGGCCACTACTATGTCGGAGCTGCTTTTCGGATTGCTTGTATACGTGTCGATAGCTCTGGTGCGCGATCGTTGGCCGGCTTTGCTTGCGTCAGGAGCGCTTGTAGCGGCGGCGAACTATGTGAGGCCGGTCGCAGTATTGTTTGTTGTGCCAGTAGTCGCCTATATGTTTATATGTCGATTTGGGCGTCGGAGTATGATCTCCTATGCCACCGGCTTGGCATTGGTTCTGTCTTCGCTGTGTCTGTTTAATTATCGTGTTAACGGACATGCTATAGTGGCGGCTTCTACGTCGGGCATCAATATGCTTATCGGAGCATCCGATCAGGCAAACGGAAGTTTCGAATGTACGGTTTTCGACGAAGGAAATGCAGGGTATATACCGAACGAAACCGGCCTCGATGTTTTCGGCAAGGATTCAGTGTGGCTGAAGAAGGCTGAGCGTTGGGTGTCGGAGCATCCGGCAGACTATATCGCACTGATGCCTGAGAAAGTTTTCCGCCTGTGGTGTAGCGATGACTATAGCGATATGTCGCTGATTCCCAAAAATGAACTATATGCCGACTGCAACAGAACGGAGATGATTGTCAGGATACTCTCGAGATCTTTGGTGTACTATATCGTATTGGTGCTTAGTGCGTTCGGCCTGTTCGCCTACGGTCGCCGTCTGTGGGGTGTGGCAGGTCTTCCGCTGATTCCGCTTATAGGTGGCTGCTGCATCCATGCTCTTATGTATGGTGCCGTGCGCTACCATTACCCTTATATGCCGATATTGATTTTTTATGCTTCGGTCGGACTGATATTTTTGGTCGGCAAAATACGAAAAAAGAAGATATGTTTAGCGATCTTATAGAACTGATGCGCCTCCGGCAGTGGGTGAAGAATCTTTTTGTGATGCTTCCTCTCTTTTTTTCGGGGAATCTGATAAACATTGAGTGTTGGAAGCTGTGTTTTGTGGCTTTTGTCGCGTTCTCGCTTATGGCGAGTTCCATCTACTGCATAAACGATATAAAAGATAGCGAAGCCGACTCGCTGCACCCCCAAAAAAGTTTCCGTCCTATTGTCTCGGGCCGGGTGTCCAAAACCACGGCGACCGTTCTTGCTGTATTGCTCGCGGCAGCTGCCTGTGCGCTTGCTTTTCTTGGTCTTGGCACACGCGGAGCCGGCGGCGCGGCTATTCTGCTGGCATATTTTGTGCTCAATATTGCCTATTGCTTCCGGTTGAAACACTACAGCATTGTCGATGTGATGATTATCGCCGCAGGCTTCGTGCTGAGGGTGTGGATTGGCGGATATGTGTGCTCCATCTGGGTATCGCCCTGGATCGTGTGCCTCACCTTTCTGCTTACGCTCTTCATGGCTTTTGCCAAACGACGCGACGACGTACTCATCTTCGAGCGGTCGGGTGCCCGTACTCGCGACAATGTGTCGGAGTATAATCTATCGTATCTCGACCAGGTACTCGGTCTGCTGGGTTCCATCACCATGGTCTGCTATGTTATCTACACTTTGCAGCCCGAAGTGGAGGCCCGTCTGGGGTGCGAATATGTGTATCTCACATCTGTCTTCGTGCTTGCGGGTATACTGCGCTATCTGCAGCTCGCTCTTGTGAGGGAGCGCAGCGGCAGTCCCACGGCGATACTCATGAAAGACCGCTTCGTGCAGATGTGCCTTGTATTGTGGGCGTTGAGTTTTATCGTAATCATCTACCTGCTATGAGTGCCGCTTCGCTTGTCTTTTTCGATTTCGACGGCACTCTCACCACCCGCGATTCCCTGCCGTGCTTTGCCCTGCATTCGCTCGGCAAGCTCCGTACGCTTATCGGCGCCCTGAAGGCCTTGCCGTGGATACTGATGTGGAAGCTCGGTGCGGTGTCGAACAGCGTGGCCAAGGAGCGCCTGTTTTCCTTCCTTTTCAGGGGTATGGCCGGCCCGGGGTTTGCGGCCTGCTGTGAGTCGTTCGCGCCGGAGATAGAAAAGATGGTCAGGCCGGAGCTTGTCGCCCGTATGGCACGGCATATCGCCGCCGGCGACGAAGTGTATATCGTCTCCGCCAGTATCGGCGACTGGATCGTGCCATGGGCCGAAAAGAACGGTGTGGATAAATCGCACGTCATAGCTACCGGCGCGGCGGTGGAAAACGGTATACTGACAGGCCGTTTCAGTACTCCCAACTGTCACGGCCCTGAGAAAGTGAGACGCATACAAGCCGCCCTCGGCGATATCGGAGTGCGCTCTGTCGTGGCATATGGCGATTCCGGGGGCGATTTGCCTATGCTTGCATTGGCCGACCGTGCCTTCATGATAAAACGCAAGCGTCCGGTGGAGCTGCTCAAGCAATAATTTAGCCGCTCTTTGTGGTGGCTTTATGCTGTGAATGCAGCGAAATGGGTGGATAAATGATTTTATTTCGGCGTGAATAGTGGAATGTTGAAAATAATACTGTATATTTGCCGGCGTAATGCCCGACACTCTCAAAGCGGACGAAACCGAAAAAATCATATTCTATGCACTTTAAATCTTTACTTCTGTCTATTCCGGTGTTTGCAGGGATGCTGTGTGGCATTCCCGAAGCTTCGGCCGCCGATATTCCGGCCGGAGCAACCATTATCCTGAGCGAGGATTTCGCTAAGTTTACCGGCGGGTCGTTCGGTGCGCCCGACGAATACAACGATCTTGCCTGGGCCGGCATCAGCGACTACACGCAGACCCCCGGCTGGGACGGTGAGGAAATCTATGCCGCCGGCGGTTCGTGCTATATCGGCAAGGGTTGGTTTATGCCCGGCAGTCTCAAGACGCCGAAGTTCGACGGCACCGTCAACGACGGCAGCTACACCCTCTCGTTCCGGGCATGCGGCACCGCCGCCGATAATCTTGGCGTGAACCGCAAGGATGCATCGGGCGAGCGCGTGAAAGAGACCGTCGCCCTCACTACCGAGTGGCAGGATTTCAGCATCGACTTCACCGGCGGTTCAGCTACCGACATCATCGAGTTCGTCCCGGCTGCCGAGGCCATGTATATCGACGATATTGTGGTATACTATGCTCCGGCGGGAGTGTCGGCTCCCGATGGCGCCGTGTTGTTCGAGCCCTTCGACTCGTTCAGCGAAGGCACCGAGGCCGAACCTGTGGCGTTCAAAGACGACAACGGTGTCATTCCCGACGATGCCACCCGCTATCCCGGCTGGCGCGGCCGCGGTCTCTTCCAGGCCGGAGGCTGTGCCTATCTGGGCAGTTTCGGCGCCGACAATCCCCAGCCGGGCTATCTGCAGACTCCCGAAATGAATCTTTCGGGCAACGGCGGCAAGTTCACCGTCTCGTTCAAGGCCCGCGAGTACGACTTCGGCTTCGGTTTCGGCGCCATCAATGTGACGGTCTACGACGCAGTCACCGGAAGCCAGGTGTATAACAACTATGCCGACATCACCTCCGAGTGGTCCGATTGCAGCGTCGGATTCAGCTGCGGCATGGAGCGGTGCTATCTGCGTTTCTCGTCGGCGCTCGGCGAGGCTTATATCGACGACATCGCAGTCGTACAGGCTGCCGGCAGCATAGCGGCACCTGTGGCTCTGGGCTGGTCGGGGCTCACCGATGGCGGTTTCACGGCCTACTGGAGCGAGGTCGAGGGTGCCGACAGCTATCTTCTGAGCGTGTATACCGGCAGCAGCAATCGCAGCTATATCATCGAGGACAAGGCCGTGGACGGTCTTTCGGCCCGTGTCGACGGCATCGACATCTACAAACCGTGCTACTATGTGGTCAAGGCCGTGTGCGCGGCCGGTGTGTCGAACGAATCGAACCAGGTGATGGTGCTCGGTCTCCCCTCGCCCGAGCTTATGGAGGCAAGCGATATTACGGCAGGCGGCTTCACCGCGCGCTGGGGACTCGTTGACCGTGCTACGGCATATCTCCTCACCGTCTGGCAGACCACTACTGTGGCCGAGGCCGGAACTTTCGATATTATCGACGAAGACTTCTCCGGATTCTCAGGCGGTACATTCGCTGCTCCGGCCGAATCGTCGGCTATGGACCAGACTCTCGACCAGTATATCGGCCGCGCCGACTGGACATGCCATCTGCTTGCGTGGGTCGACGGCGCACTGGGCATCGACAACCGCTGGATAGGCGAATACGGCGCTTCGTGGGTGCGCTCGGCGGTCTTCGACATGAGCGGCAGCGACGGCAAAGTGGATATGGCCATGCGCCACTATGGCCAGGATATCAAGGACTTCACCGTGTCGATGTGCGATGCCAAAGGCAATATCATCGACTCTCACGAAGTCGCCTCTATAGCTTCCTGGAGCGATGACAGTTTCACGCTCGAAGGTGCCGACGGCGAATGCTATATCCTCATCAGCCTTCCGTCGTCGCAGCCGGGTGTGCTCTATCTCGACGATCTCCGTGTGAGCCGTGCCGTTGCCGCCGGCGACGTAATAACCGTGCCCGTCATAGGCAAAGAGGTGGCCAAGCCCTACGCCGCCGATGCCACGATGGCCTCGGCAGAAGTCAGGGTACCATCCTGGGCCGAGAACGAGGCATACAGCTACAGCGTGCGTGCGCGCCGTCTCCACTACGACAGCGACTATGTGGGCTATGCCTACAGCAAGCCCGAGACCATGCAGGCGGTCGACCGTCCGTCGCAGTCGGGTGTGGCCGGTGTTGATGCCGGCGGGGCTGTTTCCGTTGTCTGCGGGGCCGACGGTGTCGTAGCCATTGTGGCTCCCGACGGTGCTTCGTTCGTTGTCAGCAGCGTGTCGGGCACAGTTGTAGCTTCCGGCAGCGGCAGCGCTACCGTGCAGCTGCCTGCGCACGGTGTCTACATAGTGTCGGCCGCCGGTAAGGTGTCGAAATTCGTGTGGTGATAATCTTTTTACCGGGCTCCGCGAACTTCTATCCGCGGAGCCCTTTTTGTGCGCCGGAACCGACATGTGGTGCCTGCTATGAGTTGTCCGGCAGACGTTTAAAGAAGCCGAGAGACGAAAAAGACAAATTTTTTGGCTCGATGTGTAAAAAACACACTTTTATGTCGGCGTATCACAATAAAAAATCCGTATATTTGCAGTTTGAAAGTCAATACTATAGAAACTATGAACGACGTAGCCCGCTTACTTGCTGAGAAACTACTTAAAATCAGTGCGCTGAAACTTCAGCCCGCCAATCCTTTTATCTGGGCCTCGGGCTGGAATTCGCCCATTTATACCGATAACCGCCGTACTCTGTCGTACCCCGACGTGCGTACCTTCATCAAGCTCGAACTTTCGCGCATGGTGATGGAAAAATTCCCCGAAGCCGAGGCTGTGGCCGGCGTGGCCACCGGCGCTATCGCACAGGGCGCTCTTGTTGCCGACGAGCTCGGTCTGCCCTATGTATATGTGCGCTCTACTCCCAAAGATCACGGTCTGGAGAATCTTATCGAAGGCGATCTCCGTCCCGGTCAGAAGGTTGTCGTAATCGAGGATCTGGTGTCGACCGGCAAGAGCTCTCTCAAGGCTGTCGAGGCTATCCGCGCTGCCGGCTGCAAGGTTATCGGCATGCTCGCTCTCTTCACCTATGGTTTCCCCGTGGCCGAGGAGAATTTCGCACAGGCCGGTGTGGAGCTGATCACTCTGAGCAACTACAATGCTATGCTCGAAGTGGCTCTCGAAACCAAATATATAACCGAGGAAGACCTCGAGACCCTTCACCGCTGGCGTACCGACCCCGCAAACTGGGTGCCCGAGCGCTAAGGAAATTATGAATTATGAATGATGAATTATGATGTTTGAGATTCATGGTTCGAGGTTCATAATTCATAATCCATAATTCATCATTCAAAAGAAATGGCAAAATATTCGTCTAAACCGACTGTCGTCGACCGTCCTGCCTCCGACCTTGCAGAGCGCTTCGCCGATTTCCGCGGTCTCCAGACCAAACTCGACGAGCTCCCCGCCGATCAGCGCGCGCGCATCGGCGACGTGGCTTTCTCCGAAGATACCATCACCATCACCACTCCTCAGGTGGGCGAGATATGCCTCAAGGCTGTCGACCGCACCCCGGAGCGCGTGGTGCTCGCCGCCGAGAAATCGCCGGTGCCCATGAAGCTCGAGATCACCTTCAAGCCTGTCACCCCCGACACCACCGAGGTGCAGGGCGCTATCGATGTCGAAATACCTATGATGCTCAAGCCGCTCATAGGTCCGACTCTGCAGAAGGCCGCCGACCAGTTCGGCGATCTCTTCGCCAACCTTGCCTGACAGCCATGCGCCTCTCTCTCCCCGCATTACTTATATGTGCCGCTGTGGCATGCAGCGGTTGCCACACTCTCGACGACGACCGGGTTCCCCCGGCCGCCGTCAATATTTCGTTCCCTACCGTAGCCGAGTGGAATGTCTACGGAGTGGCGTCGGCTCTCGACCATAAGCGGTTCATTCCCGAGCAGGGCCTGCCGAAAGGCTTTTTCTACACCGCCTCGACCTACTGCGGCTTTGGCGGCATCCTTCTGGTGGGTGATGTCATGGGCAGTCCGCAGGCCTACGACCTTGCATGCCCGGTGGAGTGCAAGGCGACGGTGCGTGTGCGCATCAACAGCGAGAATCTAGCCGAGTGCCCGCAGTGCCACAGCACCTACGATGTGTTCTCGCTTCTGGGCCATCCCGTTGCCGGCGAGGCTGCCGACAAGGGCTACGGCCTGCGCCGCTATCGCGTGGCGCCGGGCCGCACGGCCTATATGCTTATAAGCAATTAGGAGGTTAGGAGATTAGGAGGTTAGGAAGACAGGTTATTAGGAGATTAGGTGGTTAGGATATTTCTTAATTCATAATTCATAATTAAAAAGAATTGAAGCGGCATTATACGGCTTTGTGGTTGCTTTTTCTGGTGGCATTCGCGCTCTTTGCGGCTGCCTCGGCATTCGATATGCCCGAAATCGCCGGCCATAAATTCAAGTCATCGGAGATCGTGCCGTCGCTGCTCGCCGTTTCTCCTGATGCCGATCCCGAGGTGGCTGCCGATACTGTCGCCGGCGACAGTGTGGCTGTGCCCGCGCCGACATTCCCGGTGCCCTGCGATACCACCGCCAAGACCATACTCTTTATCGGCGACTCGATGCTCGAGGGTCTTGGCCCGCGCCTTGCCGCCTATGCCGAGAAGAACGGCCATACGCTCTATACCGTCATATGGTACAGCTCCACATCGGAGGTGTGGGGCCGGTCCGATAAACTGCGCCACTATATCGACACCATTCATCCCGACTATATCTTCGTATGCCTGGGGGCCAACGAGCTTTTCGTGTCCGATATCGCCACTAAGCGCCGCGGCTATGTGCGCAAGATGATAGCCGACATCGACACCATCCCCTATGTGTGGATCGGGCCGCCCAACTGGAAGCCCGACACAGGCATAAACAGCCTGGTGGCGTCGGAGACAGCCGAGGGCACGTTCTTCCTCAGCGACGGCATGCACTTCGACCGGAGCAAGGACGGCGCGCACCCCACCCGCCAGTCGGCAGCCCTGTGGATGGACAGTGTCGCCCGCTGGATGCCTGAGCACTGCCTGCACCCCATACGCATGGAGCTGCCCGACAAGGCCTCGGCCCGCGCCCGGCGTATCTTCGTACACCAGCCTTCGGAAAAATGAACGAACTGCTCCACAATATCGGCCGCTTCCTCACCTACGACGCCTCGGCGCCCATGCTCTTTTCCTCGGGCACGTTCTGGGCGCTTTTTCTGGTGTTTATGCCCGTCTACGGGCTGCTGCGCAGCCGCTTATGGCAGATGGCTGTGTTTGTGGTGGCGTTCAGTTTCTTTTTCTACTATAAGAGCAGCGGCGTGTTTGTGTGTCTGCTTGCCGCTACGTCGCTGGTCGACTGGACGTTGTCGCGGATTATGTGCCGTCCCGGGCGAAGCCGTGCTTTCGGGCGCATATGCGTGGTAGTTTCGCTGCTGACATCGCTTGGCATACTGGCATATTTCAAATATGCCAATTTCTTCCTTTGGAATATCAACGCCATGGTCGGAGGCAACTTTCAGCCCCTCGATCTTGTGCTCCCGGTGGGCATATCGTTCTATACCTTTCAGTCAGTCAGCTATATAATCGATGTGTACAAGGGGAGGGTAGAGCCCACCGCCACGTGGCTCGAATATGCTTTTTTCCTGTCGTTCTTCCCGGCGCTCGTGGCCGGCCCCATAGTGCGCGCCGACTATTTCCTGCCGCAGATACGCGAAAACCGGCATGCCACCCGTTCCGAAGTGTATACCGGCCTGTGGCTGATAATACTCGGTGTGGTCAAAAAAGCCATAATCGCCGATTACATAGCCCAGTACAACGATCTCATCTTTCAGACCCCCGGCGGATATTCGGGCTTCGAGACGTTGATGGGCATCATCGGGTATACCATGCAGATATACTGCGATTTCTCGGGATATTCCGACATGGCCATCGGTATAGCACTCATCATGGGCTTCAAACTGGCGAAAAACTTCAACTTCCCCTACAAGGCCCGCAATCTCACCGACTTCTGGCGCCGCTGGCACATATCGCTTTCGACATGGCTGCGCGACTATATCTACATCCCTCTCGGCGGCAACCGCAAGGGCACGGCGCGGACCTATGTCAACAATTTCGCCACTATGCTCATAGGCGGTCTGTGGCACGGCGCAGCATGGAAATTCGTGTTCTGGGGAGCCATGCACGGCGCCGGTCTCGCCGTGCACAAGGCGAGCAAGCCCTGGCTTGGCCGCATCGGCGATTCCTGGCCCGTCAAGGCGGTTTCGTGGCTGCTCACCATGACGGTGGTGGCGCTGCTGTGGGTATTCTTCCGCGCTGATTCATGGACCGATTCGTGGACCATTATCTCCGGCGTATTCCGCGACTTCTCGCCGGCCTATATACCCGCTTTCGCATCGGCCCGCACGCTCTGGCTCGTGCTCATGCTGGTGATCGTGGTGTCGCACTGTCTGCCCACGCGCTTCTGGGATGCCGCCCTCGCATGGTTCGTGCGCACGCCCTGGGTAGTCAAGTTGCTGATATTCGTCGTAGTGGTGCAGCTCGTTCTCGAGCTCCGCTCCTCCTCGGTCACACCCTTCATCTACTTCCAGTTCTAAACGACCTCTCGATTTTTGCATATTCGGGGAAAAATACTATCCATAAATTCGAGACCGGCAGTGCCGCCAATATCTCTCTGACTGCGCTTCTTGCACTTATGCGATGCACCGATATGCTCGAAGCCGTCGAAGATATATTCCCGGCCTTGCCACCGTCGCCCTATCTCGACATGCGCGCCGGTAAGCTCAAACAACGTGTAAAACCCTCAAAGAGCAAATCCACCGGCCAGAAGTAGTCTGCCGGTTCTAAAAGTTTTTTGGGGACGTATTTTTGCTTTTATTTTGATGTTTTATAAATAAATAGTATTTTTGCGAGTGCTGACTGCTCATGCAGAATCCCGGTCAACGGGAATAGCGGGAGGGTTGGCATGACATTATTAAGAAAGCGTTTACTCGACGCTCTTTCTTGACGCCTTGAAACTTCGCAACTTTCAGAATGAGTCAGGAATGGGGCAACAGGTAGATGCCTTGTGGATATGTATTATCTGATGATTTTTGGTACGCGAGTGCTGAATGTTGTCGTAAGCATATTCTGCGTGAGGCTTCTGCAAGTTTGTCCGTTCTACTCATTCGGGCAATGCGAAGGCCTCAAGGCGTGGAACGGGCAAGCAGTTTGGCTCTCACGCTTTTTGTTTATGTAAGGCCATGGAAGAGAGTGTATTGGCGGAGGAATATCGTATGGTTTGGAATGCCGCAAATATCGCATTACTGCTCCGAATGTTGAGTGGTGGAAGTATGAAAAAAGATCTTGAGTCTTTTGATTCCGGCGCCTTAAAATGGGTTCCGGAGGTCAGTAATAAAGATCAGGAAATAAAATGTAATATAAATGACTCAGCATATAAGAGCCGTTGCAAAGCTATGTTGCTTTGCTTCCTACTGGCTGTCATTTGTTCGTTGAGATCATATGCGGAGACAGTGACAATAATCGACGATCATGTGAAGTATGAAATTGATGAAGAAACTCAGACAGCTGTAGCGGTAGCCCTTGGCTTTGAAAATTATCCATATAAGGGCAATCATTACTATCGTGGATATACCTACTATACAATAAAATCTAAGGTGTCCAAGGATGGTAAGGAATATCATGTGAAATCTATTGGCGATTTAACAACATTCAATGAGGCGAATTATACTTGTGAAAAAGCAATGACGGTATCCTCGACTATAATGATTGAAGAGGGTGTGGAAACAATTGATTATAGCGCTTTTAGTGGGATAGATATAGAATATAAAATGATCTATGGCGGAGAATTGAAAAAATATCGTTTATTCTCCGATATCAAAATATCTCTCCCGAAAACTATAAAGCGGATAAATAAATATGCATTCTCAGGTGTAACTATAAACAATCTTCAATTACCTTCAAATCTTGAGGAAATAGGAGAAGGATGCTTTAGATTCTGTAAGGGGATTAATAATCTAATAATCCCTAACAGTGTGAAGGTTATTGGTCCGGCTGCATTCTCAAAGTGTACGGATTTGACTACTCTCACCTTGTCGAATTCGTTAGAAGCCATTCCGGCAGACGCTTTTTATGGATGCTATAAACTGGAATCCGTCGATGTACCGAGGTCGGTAGAGACTATTGGAGCGCATGCGTTCTCCGGTTGTAAAGGTATGAAGCAAGTAGGACTTCCGTCGTGGTTGGCATCAATAGGCGATGGCGTTTTTCAGAATTGTGAAACGATTGGGTCGATTAATATTCCTCAGAGTGTGGCTTATATCGGTAAGGCGGCATTTGCCGGGTGTTCGATGTTTAGATCGGCTACAATTCCTGCAGGGATCACTAATTTGCCCGATAGTGTGTTCTGTGGCTGTCGGTCCTTGACTGAGATATCATTGCCTGCGGGACTCAAATCTATTGGAGAAAGGGCTTTCTACGGCTGTTCGATATCCAAAGGTCTGCTTCTGCCTGAAGGGCTTGAGTCAATAGGCGTATCGTCTTTTGTCAATTGCAAATTTCCACAACTTGTGATTCCGGAATCAACTATTGAGATCGGGCAGTATGCATTTTCTGGGAACGCGGCTCTTGTTTCCGCGAATATTGGACCGGGTATCAAAAGTCTTCCGGCTGAGACTTTCCGGAACTGTACTTCGCTTAAAGAGCTAAGTCTTTCCTCAAATCTGACTGAAATTGGAGAATTATGCTTTGATGGTTGTTCTTTACTCAAAGAAATAACATCGGATAATCCTGTCCCGCCTGCTGCCAAAAACAATACTTTTGCCGAAGCTGCATATGATAATGCTTTGGTGCTGGTACCGGCGAATGTATTGACCACTTATAGAAGTGCGCCGGTCTGGAAGTACTTTTCGAACTATGATGTAATCGTGAAGTCGGCGCAAGCTATTGTTGTCAGCCCTTCCCGGCTATCGGGTGTTTGCGGCGATAGCGGTAACTTTTCTTTGACTGTTATCCCGGAAGACGCCGCTATTTCAGATATCACGTGGTCTTCGTCGGATTCAGAGATTGTTTCAGTATCCGTTGATGGCTCTTATGTATTAGGGTCAAAAATTGGTGAGGCTACAGTGACGGCTAGTGCACAGACCGAAGGCGGTGCCCGGACGCTCTCGGCAACGTGTGAAGTTACAGTCCTGCCGACTATGGCTTCGGCTGTGATACTTGATAGATCGGAACTGACTCTTAAAGTGGGAACAACTGATAAAATTTCGGCAAAGGTGCTTCCCGAGACTACGAGCAATCAGACTATTGTTTGGAGTAGCTCAAACGATGATGTCGCTGCTGTTAGCGCCGATGGCATAGTCACTGCCATTTCCGTTGGAGAGGCGGTTGTTATGGCCCGGTGCGGGTCGGTTACGGCAGAGTGCAGAGTTACGGTAGAGCCGATTGAAGCAATATCCATAGAGTTAAATCTGACTCGACTGGAACTACCTGCAAAAAGTGTATTCGGCCTAGTCGCATTTGTCTTTCCGGAGAATACCACAGATAAAACTGTGGTGTGGAGTAGTGATGACAGCAGTATTGCAAGTGTTGATGAACATGGATTTGTCACGGGTGTATCGGTAGGTTCTACAACTATCAGAGCGATTTGTGGAAATGCTACTGCCATATGTATGGTTAAGGTTACACCTCCGTTGATAGAATCTATATTTCTCAATTACAGTGAACTTGAAGTTTCTGTGGGACAATCTGTTAAGCTTGAGACTTCGATATATCCCGAGGATGCGGCCTATACGGTAATCGAGTGGATGAGTGATAACGAGGAATGTGTAAGCGTAGATGCCAATGGCGTCGTGACGGGTCTTAAAGAAGGTCGCGCTATTGTGTCGGCATATTGGTGCGACATCTTTGCCAATTGTGTGGTAAATGTACGTGCTGAGAAGATAGAATGGGATCAGACCATTCATTGTGCAGTTGGAGATAAAATCGAACTCACGGCAGAATCTTCCGCTCCCGAGTTGGTGAGATATAGAAGCATCAGGCCGGATGGCGGCTATCAGGTGGCTGATATAAGTTGTGAGAATGGGAAATGGTATGCCTCGTTCAACGGAGAAGGAGCACACGTGCTCGAAGCATATCTTGAAGGCAACGAGGACGTTAAGGCGGAGAGGCGTTTCAACGTAGTATCATCACACGACGGGCTGTTTTATATAAATGGCATTTATTATAGGTATACGGATGATACCTGTGCTTCATATAAAGTCGTAAGAGGATACAATATGTATGTCGGAGATTACATGATTCCGGCTCGTGTCAACGGTATTGCCGTTGATAGAATTGATAATTTCGCTTTTTATTCGTGTGAAGAACTTGGCTCGGTTACAATTGACGATGGTATAAGAGCCATCGGGATACAGGCTTTTGGCAATGGATCTCTGTCAGCTATAACTATTCCCAAATCGGTTACGGAGATGAGCGATTATGTATTCAATGCCTTGAAAGGCCGCCTGCTTGATATCTATTTGCAGGCTATGATTCCTTTGGTGGTCAAGGATAATATATTCAATGGTTTTGTGGACTACAATGCCTGTGTCCTGCATGTACCATATGGTACAACTGAAGTCTATCGTCAGGCCAACGTCTGGAAAAACTTTATCCATATAGTTGAAGATCAATTGTCTGGTGTTGGCGTGTATGATGCGGATGCATGTAGAGTGACTGTAGAGGACGGAGTCGTGTCGATCGACGGCGTTCAGGCGGGAGCTGAAGTCCGTATTATTAAGATTGACGGTACAGAAATATTCAGGAGTATCTCTGCTGGTACGACAATTAGCTTCGCTCCCGAATCGGCCGGATTATATATTGTCAAGACCGGTATAAAGACGCGCAAGCTGATTGTTAGATGATTATTTCTTTAAAATAATCTTTGGTAAAGCGTTCCGGGAGTCGAACCGGAACGCTTTTTTCGCTTATCGGGAAGATGATAGGGGGCATAGGGTGGGGAAGTAGGGATTTTTGCGTAATTTTGTGGCGGAAAATTGTTTTGCAATGGAAGATATAGAACTTATACTGATAAATATATCGGGCTACGACCGGCCCGGCGTCACTTCGGCACTCACCGACATTCTGGCTCGCCACCAGGCCAATATACTGGATATCGGCCAGGCCGACATACATCATTCGCTTTCGCTGGGCATATTGTTCCGCACCACATCGGACCGCTCGGGCGACATTATGAAGGATCTTCTCTTCAAGGCCTACGAACTGAGCGTGAAGATACGCTTTACACCCATCAGCATCGCCGACTACGAGGAGTGGGTGTCGATGCAGGGCAAGAACCGCTGGATTATCACCATACTGGGCCGTAGGCTTACGGCGCGCCATATAGCGCTCGTTACCGACGAAATAGCGCGCCAGGAACTCAACATCGACAGCATTCAGCGCCTCACCGGCCGCGCGCCTCTGCGCGAGAACGAGGAGCCTCGCTCGAAGTCGTGCGTGGAATTTTCGGTCCGCGGCAATCCGCGCGATATCCAGGCCATGCGCGGACGTTTCCTGCAGATATCGCAGAGCGAGGAATTCGACATCTCGCTGCAGGAAGACAATGTGTTCCGCCGCTGCCGCCGTCTCATATGCTTCGATATGGATTCGACCCTGATAGAGACGGAGGTAATCGACGAACTGGCCGACCGCGCCGGTGTTGGCGCCGAGGTACGGGTCATCACCGAGAGCGCCATGCGCGGCGAAATCGATTTCTGCGAGAGCTTCACACGGCGTGTGGCCCTGCTCAAGGGCCTCGACGAAAGCGTGATGCGCGAGATTGCCGAGAATCTGCCCATTACCGAGGGCGTGGAACGCATGATGCAGGTGCTCAGGCGCACCGGCTATAAGACGGCCATCCTCTCGGGCGGTTTCACCTATTTCGGCAACTATCTGCGTCAGAAATTCGGCTTCGACTATGTGTATGCCAACGAACTCGAGATTGTCGACGGCAAGCTCACCGGCCGCTACGTGGGCGATATCGTCGACGGCAAGCGCAAGGCCGAGCTACTGCGCATCATTGCCCAGGTGGAGAACATCAACATAGCACAGACAATCGCCGTGGGCGACGGTGCCAACGACCTGCCCATGCTTTCGACCGCCGGTCTGGGCATAGCCTTCCATGCCAAACCCAAGGTGAAGCAGACCGCCCGCCAGTCGATATCGACCATCGGGCTCGACGGCGTGCTCTATTTCCTGGGATTCAAAGACAGTTTCATATCGGGTTCTGGACTTTGAACAATCGGCCGCCGGCCGTGTTATTATTTCAAAGTCATAACTTTTCAACTGTTTATTTCATCTATTGTGCGAGTCATGAGGGCTGCTAAGTGCTGTTTTATTTCTCTCTTCATCCTTCTGGCTATGCTCCCTGCGTCCTCCGGGGCGCAGGGATCGCATCAGTCGGTAGGCCTTGTGCTCAGTGGCGGCGGCGCCAAGGGTATAGCCCACATAGGCCTTATCAAGGCGCTGGAAGACAATGACATCCCTATCGACTATATCACCGGCACGTCGATGGGCGCAATCGTGGGCGGCCTCTATGCCTGCGGTTATACTCCCGAGGAGATGATGGCCCTCATCAACAGCCGCTATTTCAGCTACATGGCGGCCGGCAAGACCGACCCTGCGCTGCGCTATTACTTTTCGCGCGAAGCGCCGTCGCCGCAGATGTTCTCAATGTCTGTAGGACGCCGCGACAGCACCGAAAGCAATATTTTCAATCCTCAGTCGCTGATTTCTCCCATGCCCATGAATTTCGGCTTCATGCAGATATTTGCGGCATATACGGCGCGTTGCGGCGGGAACTACGACCGTCTTTTCGTGCCGTTCCGCTGTGTGGCATCGGATGTCGAGGCCAAGCATAAGAAAGTGATGGGCTCGGGGCGCCTCGAGGAGTCGATACGCGCTTCGATGAGTTTTCCGCTTGTATTCCAGGCTGTAAGAATAGACAGCGTTACCCTCTACGACGGCGGCGTTTACGACAATTTCCCGGTAGACGTGATGCTGAGCGAGTTTTCGCCCTCGATTCTCATAGGGTCGGATGTATCGGCGCCATCCAAGGGGCCTGCCAACAGCTATTTCGATCAGCTCGACCTGCTTATGAGTCGCGCCCAAAGCTACGATGTGCCTGCCGAAGCCGGTATAAAGGTGCGTATCGACGTCAGTCGCTTCGGGCTACTCGACTGGGGCAAGGCCTCCGAGATATACAGCGCGGGTTACCGCAAGGGCATGGAGATGATCGACTCGATAAAGAGCCGTGTGCATGTCCGTACGAGCCGCAAGGCCCGCGATCTGCGCCGGGCCGTGTTCAAGAGCACGGTGCCCGAACTGCGCTTCGACAGTGTCGCCGTTACCGGCGGCAAGAACAGTCAGAACGAGTATATCCGCTATCTCTTCCGCCCCTCCAAGGGCTGCGATACCATCGGTGTGGACCATGCGCGCCTGTCGTTCTACCGGGCGCTGTCTACCGGGCGCATGGAGATACTGCGTGTCGGTGCCGAATGCACCGATGACAGCGCCGGCCTCTTCCGCCTCGATGTCGATGCCCGCGCCAAGAGCCGGTTCTCGGTCGGTGCCGGCGGTTTCATTACTTCGAGCAACAACAGCTATATCTATCTTCGCGCCGGATATTCGTCGCTCAGTTTCAGTTCGGCCAGTACCGACCTCAGTGCCTGGATCGGCCAGAGCTATATGGCCGGCATGCTGTCGGGGCGTCTCACGTTGGCGTCGGGCGTGCCGTCGGCATTCACATTCCGTGCGGTGGCCTCGCGGCGCAAGTACTATGAGAACGAAGAACTCTTTTTCCGCGATGACGAGCCTACCTTCGTTACCTCGCACGAATACTACGGCAAGCTCGGCTGGGCTTTTGCCGCAGGGCGGCGCGGCAGTTTCGAGATAGGCGCGGGCGCGGGCAAGCTGCGCTACACCTACTATGTGTCATCGGCTGCGGAGGGCATAGGCCCCGGACGGCATCATGTCGACTATGTGCTTGGACAGGCCTTTGCCTCCTACGACGAGTCGACGCTCAACGGCATCTGCTATCCTACCACGGGCCGCTCGCTCGCCGTAAAGGCCGCGGGGCTGCTCGGCACCGCCCGCTGCGGTCAGCCGGGCTACGAGGGCAGCGACCGACAGTCGTGGCTGCAGCTCGATGTGGAGCAGAAAAATTACTTCGACATACACCGCCACTGGGCGCTGGGCATAGAAAGCCGGGCGCTGTTGAGCACACGGCGTCTGCTGGGCGCCTACGATGCAAGCATCGGCTCGGCGCCGGCCTACACTCCAACTCCCGCATCGGATACATCGTTCAATCCGGCCCTGCGGGCCAACAGCTTTGTCGCCGTAGGGGTGGTGCCGGTATATAAATTCAACAGTTCGCTGTCGGCGCGGCTGTCGGCCAACGCCTTTGTTCCCCTACGGAAGATATGCAGCGACGATACCGGCCGGGCCCGCTATGGCCGCTGGTTCGGTTCGGCTAAATTTTTCGGCGAGGTCGATGTGGTGTATTCCCTCCCGTTCGGCGATGTGGCAGCCTACTGCAACTATATTTCCTCGCCGGGCCGTTTCAACGTCGGCATATCGCTGGGAATCTATCTCCCGGCGCCGAAGTTCCTGTGATGTGTCAAACGCAATCAATCATCTATCGATATGGATATTAAGGATAATAAACTAAAAATATGTGTAGCCGGCGCCGGTAACATCGGTTCGGCCATGGCCCGCGGTCTGGCCAAATCGGGCATGGAAGTGGCCGTGTATAACCGCAGCGAGGGCCGTCTGGCGGCGCTTGCCGGCATAGAGGGCATATGGTGCACCACTTCGTTGCGCGATGCCATGGCAGGCTGCGACATCGCACTGATATGTGTCGAAGGCGACGCGGTGATCCCTGTGGCCCGGCAGATGGCTTCGTGTTTCGGTTCGAACGCTCCTCTTGTGGGCTCGTGCGCTGCCGCTGTCGCGCTGTCTGAACTGTCGCAGGCTCTTGCGACGCCATCGGGCGCGGTGCCCGGAGTTTTCCGCCTGCTGCCCAATATTGCGGCCACGGTAGGCTGCTCGGCCAATCTGCTGTGCGGCAACGGACTGTCGGCACATGTGCTCGACCGGCTGAAAGAGGTGTTCTCGTGCACCGGCACCACTGTCGAAGTGCCCGAAGAGCTTTTCCCGGCGGCTATGGCCCTTTCGTCGTGCGGCATAGCATATGCACTTCGCTATGTGCGCGCCAATATGCTCGCCGGGGTGCAGATGGGGCTTTCGCCGGCTGTGTCGCAGGCGCTTGCCTCGGCCGTGCTCGCCGGCACGGCACGTCTGCTCGAGGCCGACGGCGCTCATCCCGAGGCGCTTGTCGACCGTGTGACCACTCCCGGCGGTGTGACCATCCGCGGCCTCAACGCCATGGAGCAGGGCGGTTTCAGTTCGTCGATAGTTTCCGGACTTTTAGCCACTCTTAAAAAATGAACAAGGCCATTTTACTGGGTTATGTGGGCAAAGACCCCAAGATAAGGATGGTGGACAGCAGCACTGTCGCCGAATTCAGTCTGGCAACCTCGGAGCGCCGTCCTGCACGCGGTACCGGGGAGGCCGCCGAGATTACCGAGTGGCACAATATCGTCATGTGGGGTCCGGCTGCCGAATTTGCCGAGAAATATATCCGCAAAGGCTCACGGCTGCTTGTCGAGGGCAAGATACGCACACGCTACTGGGAAGACCATAATGCGATAAAACGCACCGTCACAGAGATATATGTAGACAGCTTCGAACTTCTGCCGAAAGGTTGACAAACAGACATAACATTTACAGACACATGAGAATGAACGGACGCCGTACCAGCGGCAATGTAGAAGACCGCCGCGGTCGTATCAGCGGCAGAAGCCTCGGCATCGGCGGAGGCATAGTGGGCGTTATAGTGGTGGCTGCCATTACGCTGTTGTCGGGCGGCAGTATCGGCGACGTGCTGGGCGGTGTGCTCGGCAGCGGTCTTGCCGACGGGCAGAGTGCGGGCTACTATCAGCAGGACTATCAGCCCACGGCCGAGGACGAACGTCTGGCAACATTTGCCTCGCAGGTGCTCGCAGGCACCGAGGATGTGTGGACCCGCGAATTCGAGCGCCGCGGCTGGGGCGAGTACGAATGCCCCAAACTGGTGCTGTTCAGCGGTTCGGTCAATTCGGGCTGCGGAAACGCCACCTCGCAGACCGGTCCGTTCTATTGTTCGGCCGATCAGACCGTGTATATCGACCTCGATTTCTTCAAGCAGATGGGCACAAACATAGGCGCCGACGGTGATTTTGCCTATGCCTACGTTATTGCGCATGAGGTGGGGCACCATGTGCAGTATCTTCTGGGCACGCTCACCGAAGCCCACGATGCCATGTCGCGCATGAGCGAGACCGAGGCCAATAAAGTGAGCGTGCGGCTTGAGCTGCAGGCCGATTTCTATGCCGGAGTGTGGGCCGCGCTCGACAACGAGATGTTCAACTCCATCGAGGAAGGCGATGTGGAGAACGCCATCAACGCCGCCTCCAAAATCGGCGATGACTACCTGCAGCGCAAGGCCTATGGCCGCGAGATGCCCGACAGCTTCAACCACGGCCTCTCCGAGCAGCGTGTGCGCTGGCTATCGCGCGGTCTCCGCACCGGCGACCCCACCCAGGGCGACACCTTCTCCCCGGCATACGCTTCGCTTTAGGGTGAAGCGTGAAAAGTGAAAGGTGAAGATAATAGTACTTAGGCTATTGTCGTCCCTTTCGCTGAAACTCACACCTTCACCCTTCACCTTTCACCCTTAACATAAAAAGATGGAAAGATACATGCGGCGGGCGATGGCGCTCGCACTCAACGGGCTAGGATTCGTGTCGCCCAATCCTATGGTAGGCGCTGTCATTGCCGGTCCCGACGGTCGGATTATTGGCGAGGGATGGCACAGGGCCTATGGCGGTCCGCATGCCGAGGTCAACGCCGTGGCTTCGGTATCGGACGACGATGCCGTCCTGTTCCATGACTCGACCATATACGTCACCCTCGAGCCCTGTTCGCACTATGGCAAGACACCGCCATGTGCCAGGCTGCTGATCGACTGCGGTTTCCGCCGCGTGGTGGTGGGCGCCGGCGATCCCAATCCACGGGTGTCGGGCCGTGGCATTGCCATGCTCCGCGATGCCGGTATCGAGGTGGTGGAGGGCGTGCTCGCCGAGGAATGCCGGCTGCTCAACAAGCGATTTATGACCGCACACTCTCTCCGCCGTCCCTTCGTCACCCTCAAGTGGGCCCAGAGCGCCGACGGATTCATGGATGTCGAACGGCGGGAGGGCGAGCCGGCAGCGCGTTTCTCGACGCCTCTTTCGAGTGTGACGGTACACTCGCGCCGCGCCGTGCACGATGCCATCGCCGTCGGTGCGGCCACTGTCATAGCCGACTCGCCGCTCCTGGACACGCGCCTGGTGGCCGGCCGCTCGCCGCGCCCTGTGGTCTTCGACCGTCGCGGGCTTGGAGTGGGGGCCGGACTTCTCGACGATCCGCGGCGCACCATCTATATAGGCACCGACAGACCGCTTGCCGACACGCTCGCACACCTCTATGCCGACGAGAATATCACATCGGTGCTCGTGGAGGGTGGCGCCTCGCTGCTGCGGTCGTTTATCGCGGCCGGTATGTGGGACGAAGCTTTTGTCGAGGTGGCACCCTTTGAACTCGGAGCGGCCGGCCGCGTTCCCGCGCCCTCCATGCCATGTGCGCCGGTTAATGCGGAAGTCTGCGACTCCAACACCATCTTCCACTACGTGCCGGCATCGTTCTTCGAGCGCTTCCCCGCCGCCCTCGACAAGCTCTAATCCGCAAAACAGGCCTTTTTTGCGGATTATATTCCTCAAATCAGGCCTGATTTTGGGATTATCCAAAAATATTGTTAAAATTTCACCGCGGCCGGTGGTTAATGTTTATTCGCACTCGGGGTGTGGTGGAGTTAAAAACATATAAATGCACCACATTTGCGCCCTTTTGGGCAAAATGGTTTGCCCCATTGCGGCCAAAATTATAATTTTGCACCTTGTAACACTGTAAACTCAATGAAGAAATTCACTGCAATATGCTTCGCGGCCATCGTCGCCGTGCTATTTTTCGCAAGGTGCAATTCATCGGATCCGACATATCCCGATGAGGATCTTTCGTCGGGCGTAGCCGTATATTCATTCGCCCTCACCGCCGATGACAGTGTGATGGCACACCTCGATACGGTATTTTTCTCGATAAATCTCGATAACGCCACTATCTTCAATGCCGACTCGCTTCCTTACGGCACCAAGGTCGACAAGCTCATACCCCGCATACGCATGCTCGAGAGCGTGTCGGTGATGACACTTACCGTGCCGGCCAACGGAGACAATCCGCAGAGCGAGCACGACTATCTCACCAGTCCTACCGACACTATCGACTTCACAAACCCCGTATATCTCGACGTGCGGTCGCTCAACGGTTTGGTGAGCCGCCGCTACACAATCAAGGTGAATGTGCATACCCGCGTCACCGATTCGCTGGTATGGGACAAGGCCGCTTACCGCAGTCTGCCCACCGCACTGGCAGAACCCACGGCACAGCGCACCGGCAGCACGGCCGACGGCCTTTACTGCCTCAGCACCGACGGCAAGGCATGGAGCATGGGCCATGCGTCGCATGCCTTCTCCGATAACTGGCAGTGCTACACTCCGGCAGTGCCTGCCGGCGCCGACATCGAGTCGTTTAACGGTGCTTCCGACGCCCTCTATATCCTGGCCGGTGGCGCACTTTACCGCTCGACCGACGGCGGCCGCTCGTGGACCGATACCTCGTGCCGGTGGAATAATATCTACGGTGCTGTCGGCGAAACCTTGCTCGGCAATGTCCGCGGCACCAACGGATGGACGTATACCAGTTACCCGGCAGAAAAGTGCGACGGTATGCCGCTGCCTGCGGATATGCCAGTGACCGGTACTTCGCAACTTGTCGACTATACTTTCGACTTCAGCCAGTCGGGTCAGGCTGTGATGGTCGGCGGCGTCAAGGCCGACGGCGATCTTACCGGCGCTGTATGGGCCTACGACGGCGGTGTGTGGGCGAAGCTCAACGGCAATTACGCACGTCCGCTGCGCGATGTCACCCTGCTGCCCTATTTCTCGTTCCGCATATCCAACACCCTTGTGGCTACCGAATACTCCCTCATCATGGCTGTCGGAGGACGCAATGCCGACGATGAGGTGTGCGATACCGTATATGTGACCACCGACTACGGTATGACCTGGTCCAAGGCAGCCGATCTGATGCAGCTTCCCGACTATGTGCCGTCGTTCTACGGCGCACAGGCTTTTGTCGAAGAAGCCACTCTGAGCTCCCGCGCTTCTTCGGCATGGACCGACATGCCCTTCGCCTACAGTCTGCCTGCCGGCGCGGTGTTCGTCGACACTCCCCGCAGCCGTGCCACCAGGCCCGTCACTTCGTGGGAATGTCCGTTTATCTATCTCTTCGGCGGCTATAACCGCGACGGCGAGCTGCACAACTCGCTCTGGCGCGCCACTCTCAACCGCTTTATCTTCAAACCGATACAATAAGCAACTGCAATGAACGCCGCTGTCTGCCAAGCATTGTCCGGTGCCCGTCGCCTCATGGCGTCGGTGCTTTTGGCGTTGTGTACGCTGACAGGGTCGGCTCAGTCGGCACCATATAAATTCGATGTGGGCGCACAGCTGGGCATGAGCGGCTATATAGGCGAGGCCAACCGTTCGGGTCTGTTCTCGCATCCCGGCTTTACGGGCGAACTGTCCATGCGCTATCTTCCCGATACCCGCTGGGCTCTTCGGGCCGTGCTGTCGACGCTGTCGCTGAGCGGCAATACCGCCGATATGACTGATGTCCTCCCCGGCGGCGCGCAGTACAGCTTCTCGTCGCAGGTCTATGCGCTCGATGTTCGCGGCGAGTTCAACTTCCTGCCATACGGCATAGGCGAGACCTACAAGCGCCTTCGCCGCTGGACGCCCTATCTCGCCGTCGGCCTTGGCGCCTGCCTGTCGTCGTCGGGCGGCAAGACCTCGGTTGCTCCCACAATCCCGATGGGCTTCGGCATAAAGTTCAAAGCCGCACAGCGTGTCAATCTCGGCATAGAGTTCAGCATGACAAAGGCCTTCGGCGACCATGTCGACGGGCCCGATCTTGCCGACCTCAACCAGATAAAAACAGCGTTTTATAAAAATACCGACTGGTTTTCGCGCCTCACGGTGGGCATATCCTATGAATTCGGCCCGCGATGCGAAACCTGCCACTATGTAGACTAACCCCGAATCTCTCCTGATATAATATGACCGAACAACCGACACTCGACCTCAACCGCATACCCGCGCACGTGGCTATCATAATGGATGGCAACGGCCGTTGGGCGCAGTCGCACGGCATGGAACGCACCGCCGGCCATGTCGAGGGTGTGTCTACGGTCCGCCGCATCACCGAGGAGGCCTCGTCTCTTGGCGTGGGCTATCTCACCCTCTATACCTTCTCTACCGAGAACTGGAACCGCCCCAAAGAAGAGGTCGACGCGCTGATGCACCTCATAGTCACCGCCATAGAGCGCGAGACACCCGACCTTATAAAGAACAATGTCCGCCTGGGCGCCATCGGCGAGCTTTCGCGCATGCCTGCCGAAGCCGCCGCGCGGCTTGAGCGGTGCATGGCCGACACGGCGCACTGCACCGGTCTCAAACTTATCCTTGCGCTGAGTTACTCGTCGCGCTGGGAGATCGTGGAGGCAGCCCGCTCGCTGGCACGCCGTGCCGCCGAGGGTGCTCTTTCGCCCGAAGATATCGACGAGACGGCATTGTCGATGTCGATGGCCACCGCCGGCATTCCCGACCCCGACCTGCTGATACGCACCGGCGGCGACATGCGCATAAGCAACTTTCTCCTCTATCAGATAGCATATACCGAGCTGATATTCACCCAGTCGTACTGGCCTGACTACAGCCGGCAGGAATTCAGAAACAATATCGCCGAGTTTCAGCGGCGCCAGCGGCGCTTCGGACTCACCGGCGAACAGATACTCGAGAGTTGACCCGGGCCACACCGGATACACGAACCGACCATTACTCACCCATGCAACAACGAATACTTCTACTTCTGGCACTGTTTATCGCTTCTGCACTCTCCGTGAAAACGGCGGCGCAGACGCCGGCCGACACTATCTACAACCCGACGGTCCTCTACACCGCCATGCCGCGGACATATGAGATCGCCGGTATCAGTGTGGAGGGCGCGCCAAACTACGAAGACGTACTCATCCTCGGTTATGCCGGTCTCAAGGTCGGCGACCGCGTCACCATCCCGGGCGATGACATCACCAACGCCGTCAAGCGCCTCATGCGCCAGACTCTCTTCGCCCAGGCCCGCATAGAGCTCGAGAAAACGGCCGGCGACAAGGCGTGGCTCAAGATAGTGCTCCGCACTCAGCCCCGTATCTCGGCCGTGAACTATCTCGGTGCCAAGAAAGGCGAGTCGAAGGACCTCCAGGAGCGCCTGCAGCTCGTCAAAGGCAACACCATTACCCGCAATATGGTGAACCGCACAAAAGCCATAGTCGAAAAGTACTATAAGGACAAGGGCTTCGGCAATGTGACGGTGAAGGTCAATCTCCGCGAGGACCTCTCCAACGACAACGAGATGTTCGTCGACATCGTTATCGACAAGCATCAGAAAGTGAAGGTGCACAAGATCTACGTCGACGGCAACGAAGTGCTTTCCGACCGCGCCATCAAGCGCACCATGAAGAAGACCAACGAGAAAAACGATATTCTCAAGCTCTTCAGTCAGAAGAAATTCGTGGAAAACGACTATCACGACGACCTCAACCGGATTCTCGAAAAATATAACGAGAAAGGCTACCGCGACGCCAAGATTCTGTCGGACAGCGTGGTGCCCTACAACGATAATACCGTCGACGTATACATCGACCTCGAGGAAGGCAAGCAGTACTTCATCAAAGACATACAGTGGGTGGGCAACACCATCTATCCCACCGAAATCCTCGACGCCTATCTCGACATGAAGCCTGGCGACGTGTACAACCAGAAACAGCTCGAAAAGCGACTCACCACCGACGATGACGCCGTGTCGAGCCTCTACATGGACAAGGGCTACCTCTTCTATCAGCTCGTGCCTATCGAGCGTGAAATCAAGGGCGACTCCATATCGCTCGAAATGCGAATGATGGAAGGTCCGCAGGCCCGCATCAACAATGTGACCATCAACGGCAACGACCGCCTCTATGAAAAGGTGATCCGCCGCGAGCTGCGCGTACGCCCCGGCGCCCTCTTCAGCAAGAGTGACCTCATGCGTTCGCTGCGCGAAATCGCCCAGACCGGTCACTTCAACCCCGAGAACATGGTGCCCGACATTGTGCCCAACGAAGAAAACGGTACTGTCGACGTGGCGCTCAACCTCGAGTCGAAGGCAAACGACCAGATCGAATTCTCTCTCGGCTGGGGTCAGACCGGTATCATCGGCAAGCTGCAGCTCAAATTCACCAACTTCTCGATCAAGAATCTCTTCTATCCGAGCACCTACCGCGGCATCATTCCGCAGGGCGAAGGACAGACATTCTCTATCAGCGCCCAGACCAATGCCCGCTACTATCAGAGTTACGCCATTTCGTTCCTCGACCCGTGGTTCGGCGGCAAGCGGCCCAACAGTCTTTCGGTGTCGGCCTACTACAGCCGTCAGACCGGTGTGAACTCCTCGTTCTACAACCGCTCGTGGGCCAACTCATCGATGTGGGGCTATGGCTACGGATACTATCCGGGCATGAACAACTACTACAACGACTACTATCAGAGCAGCTACCAGAATTCGCTCGACCCCAACAAGGTACTTCAGATGGTGGGTGTGAACGTCGGTTTCGGCAAGCGCCTCAAATGGCCCGACGACTGGTTCACTTTCACGGCCGAAATCGGCTACAACTGGTACTACCTCAAGAACTGGGACTACCTCTTCCTGATGAACAACGGTACCTCGAACTCGCTCACTCTCGGACTCACTCTGGCACGTACGTCGATCGACAACCCCATCTACACCCGCAGCGGTTCGTCGTTTCAGCTGAGCCTGCAGATGACCCCGCCGGCCTCGCTCTTCGGAAAGAAAGACTGGAAGAAACTGTCTGAAACAAGCCAGGACGCCTCGCTCGAGACCAAAGTGCGCGACCAGGCCAACAAAGAGCTCTATCGTTGGATCGAATACTGGAAACTGCGCTTCAAGAGCCGCACCTACACTCCGCTGTCGTCCAACCAGCAGTGGACCCCCGTGCTCATGACACGCTTCGACTTCGGCCTTCTCGGCAGCTACAACAAGTACCTCAAATCGCCGTTCGAGACATTCTATGTCGGCGGCGACGGCATGAGCGGCTCCTACACCTACGCTACCGAAACCATAGCCCTGCGCGGCTACGACAACGGCTCGCTCACACCGTGGCGCTCCGAAGGCTATGCCTACACCCGCATGGGCCTCGAACTCCACTTCCCACTCATGCTCCAGCAGTCAACCACCATCTACGCCCTGGCCTTCCTCGAGGCCGGCAACGCATGGACATCGGTGAGCCAGTTCAATCCCTTCGAACTCAAGCGTAGCGCCGGTGCCGGTGTGCGTATACAGCTGCCTATGGTGGGTCTGATGGGTATCGACTGGGCCTACGGTTTCGACCGTGTCTTCGGCGAGCGCGGCGGCAGCCACTTCCACTTCATTCTCGGCCAGGAATTCTAATGCAGAGGTTCGTCGAATAAACCTTTTAAGTTCTCGCGTGTCTATATAAGTATAAAAACTCTCAATCCCTCTTATATATGAAGAAGATAGCCCTCCTGCTCCTTATCGCGGCAGCTTCGGCCCTCGCCGCCTCGGCTCAGAAATTCGCTCTGGTCGACATGGAGTACATTTTTAAGAACGTGCCGGCCTACGAAATGGCCAACGAACAGCTCAACCAGCTCTCGCAGCGCTGGCAGAAAGAAGTCGAGGCTGTCGGCAAGGAAGCCGAGACCATGTATCAGAATTATCTCTCCGACAAGGTGTTCCTTACCGAAGAACAGGTGAAGAAACGCGAGGAAGAAATCGTGGCCAAGGAGAAGGCTGCAACCGAGCTCCGCTACAAATACTTCGGTCCCGAAGGCGAGCTCTATCAGAAACGTCAGACGCTTCTGAAGCCTATACAGGACGATGTGTACAACGCCGTGAAGAAAGTGGCCGAGGAACGCGGCTACCAGACCATCTTCGACCGCGCTTCGTCGTCCGACATCATCTATGCCTCGCCCCGTATCGACGTGAGCAACGAGGTCCTCGCCAAATTGGGATATTCAAATTAAATTCCCTATCTTTGCAATCAACTAAGATAAAACAAACTAAAACCATATAATTTAATATGTTCAAGAAAATCCTTCTCGCCGTAGCAGTGGCTCTGCCGCTGAGTGCTATGGCACAGAAATTCGGCACTGTAGATATTGAATCGGTATTCGACGCCATGCCCGAAACAGCCGCTATGACCACTCAGCTTCAGGAAACCTCCAAGAAGTATGAGGATGAATATGCCAAGCTCCAGGAAGAGGTCAACAAACTCTATGCCGAGTTCCAGTCCATACAGAACGACACCAACACTCCCGAATCCATCAAGGAACGTCGTCTTCAGGAAGTACAGGACCGCTACGCCAAGGTACAGCAGTTCCGCGAAACCGCTCAGCAGGATCTCGCTCGCCTCGAGCAGCAGCTTTCCGCTCCTATCCAGCAGAAGCTCATGGATGCCATCAAGACCGTGGGCGCCGAAGGCTCCTTCACATTCATCATGCCCGCCGGCGGCACTCTGCTTTACTCCGGTTCCGACGTTGTCGATGTAACCCCCCAGGTCCGCACCAAGCTCGGCATCTGATAGTATAGCATAATAATCTCAAAAAACAGCAGCGTAGCTGCGGACCGGGTTGCCGGAACCGCAGCTACGCTGCTGTTTATATGGGTCTAAAAGATATATCAGTAATCGAACATTTCTTTCAGAATCTCCGAAACGGCATGTTTTTCGGCTTCGGAAATCTCTCCTATCGGGGCCGATAATCTCGATTTGTCGACAGTCTTCAGTTGGTCGAGAGCCGCATAACTGTCATTGTCGAGACCGCTTTGGGGAGTGGCTTTTATCAAAATTCTGGTCGGCAGACCTCTTTGGGCCGAGGTAAGAGGTACTATGATTACAGTTTTGAGATATAAATTTATCTCGTCGGGAGATACAATCAGGCATGGTCTTGTTTTCTTCATCTCGGCTCCCACTGTCGGATCGAGATTGACCACATGCAGTTGAAATTTTTTCATATTATTATCACATCAGTTCCATTGCTTCGGTATCGAGATAGTCGGGTAAAAGACTCTCTTCTTCTCCCTGTGCATATTTTGCGAATGCTTCCGCCCAACCTGCGCGCATCGCTTTGGGCTTTGAGATGATGATACGGTTGTCCGAGAACTCGATGTTAACAGGCGAGCCTTTGGTAAAGCCGCCCTCCGCAGCGATATACCGCGGAATTATGACTCCGACCGATGTGCCGACTTGAGAAACCTTTGTGAGCATAATTCTCTATCCTTTTTTCTGATTAACGATACAAAGGTAGGCAAAGTTTTCCGGAATAACAATAATATAATAATGAAATTATAATAATATTGTTGGTGTGTTTTATCGGCGCGTTGGGAAGAGGCGGGCGACGATCTGGGCGATGGCGCCGTCGCCGGTGATGTTGCAGGCGGTGCCGAAGCTGTCCATGGCTATGTATAGGGCTATCATCATGGCGTTGTCGGCATCGGTGAAGCCGAGTATCGACGACAGGGGTCCGAGCGATGCCATGATGGCGCCGCCGGGGACGCCCGGAGCGGCTATGATGGTGATGGCGAGCATGGCTATGAAGCCGGCAAACATGCCGAAGTCGTAGGGCATGCCGTGGAGTATCATCAGGGCCAGCGCGCACGACACTATCTTGAGGGTCGAGCCCGACATGTGGATGGTGGCGCAGAGAGGCACCGTGAAGCCGGCGACATCGCGGTCCACACCCATGGCAACGGTACGCTCGAGGGTCACCGGAATGGTCGCGGCCGACGACTGTGTGCCCAGGGCGGTGAAGTAGGCCGGCATCATGGTCCACAGGCATTTGAAGGGGTTCTTGCGCGAGAACAGCGACGCTATGCAGTACTGAAGCACCAGCACGCCCACATGGAGGCAGAATATCACCACGATTATCTTAACGAAGGTGAGCAGTATGGGCCCGACTTTGCCGCCCATGGTCATGTCCATGAATATGCCGAAGATGTAGAGCGGCAACAGGGGGATTATGGCCTTGTCGATAACCAGGCGGATGATGTCGCGGAAACCGTCGAGACCCTTTTTCAGCGCCTGGGTTGACGGAAGCATGGCACAGCCGAAGCCGAGCACGAATGCGAGCACAAGGGCTGTGGTGACGCTCATGAGCGGCGGCACTTCCACGGTGAAGAATGGCGCAGGCGAGACGCCGGCGGTGCTCGCGGCGGCGATATAGCTGTCGGGCTGTATCATCGACGGAAAGAATGTAACCGAGGTCAGATAAGCGAGTGCGCCCGAGCCGAAGGTCATGGCATATGCTATGGCTACGGTGGCCAGGAGCATGGCGCCCGCACGGCGGCCGATGTCGGCGATGGCCGGAGCCACGAAGCCCACTATGAGCAGCGGGATCACGAAGCCGAGAAACGAGGAAAACAGGGTGTTGAAGGTGGCGAAGCAGCGAGCCGCCCACATGGGCAGCACCATGCCTGCGCCTATGCCGAGGGCTATGGCGGCAGCCACACGCGGCAGCAGGCCGATATGTTTAAGAGGGTGTTTCATAATATCTGTTAAACTCCAGATTGGTGTATTTTTGCTTAAATTGCACATTATGAAGAGGGAGCATAGCGGTGGCTATGTGACCGATGAATGATGGGCAAGTTAACAAAAAGACGCCAAACCGGTGCTAATGTTAAATAGACGCCCGCTTTCAGGTTTAATCAGAATATCTGCCATGCAGGTATCAAAGGCTTCGCCTCCAAAAATTCAGAGTGTCTTTATATCTTCGTCTCAGTCACATAGCCTCCGCTATGCTCCTTCGACTCAGATATAAATCCATCTCAGACTTTTTGGTCTGGAGTTTAACAGATATTATGAAATACCCTCTAATCTTCATGGTTGTCGGGGGTGCCTGCGGGCACCAGGCGTGCGCTGCCTTCCCACAGGGCGTAGATAGGTATGAATACTAAGAATAAGGTGAAGGGGTCGCCGGTGGGCGTTATCAGGGCGGCGACTATCAGCAGCACTACGATGGCATGGCGCCGGTAGCGGCTGAAGAAGCCTCGGGTGAGCAGTCCCATCTTGCCGAGAATCCATGCAAGCAGCGGCAACTCGAACACGGCTCCCATCATCAGCAGGATGGTGAAGAAATTGTCCATGTAGGAATCGAGCGACACTACCGGGCGTATGGCCTCGCTGAGCCGGTATTCGCCCAGAAAGCGCACGGCAAGCGGAAAGACCAGGAAATAGCCCACTGCCATGCCCAGATAGAACATGATGTTGCCGAAGATAAAAGCGCCTGTGATGCCGCGCTTTTCGTGCTCGTAGAGGCCGGGCGACACAAAGCCCCACAGCAGATAGAGAATGACGGGGAATGCCACCACGAATGCCACCCAGCACGAGGCCGACATGTGGACGAAAAACTGAGAGGCAAGCTCCAGGCTCACCACATCGAGCGAGAACGACGATGTGTCGGTGCCGGCGATGGTGTCGAAGAGGCGGTATGTCACGAAGTCGGGATGGCACGGGGCCATAATGATGTTGCCGAAAATCCAGGGCATACCCATGAAAGCGGCGATGCCGAGCACCGCCACCACTATAAAGATGCGGAACAGCACCCCGCGCAGGGCGTCGAGGTGGTCCCAGAATGTCATTTCGGCCTGGGCCATTCAGCTACGGTCCTTGTCGCGGCCGGCGGGTTTGTCGTCATCGTCGTCGAGGGGCCGGTTGAGCTCTTCCTGAGCCTCGCGCATGCCTTTTTTGAAGGAATGCACGCCTTTGCCGAGTCCGCGCATCAGTTCTGGTATCTTCTTGCCGCCGAAGAGCAGCAGAATTACCAACAGTATAATAATCCATTCCCATCCGCGCAGGTTGCCGAGGAAAAGGGGGATAAAAAGCAATGTGTTCATGACGGTGTGTGTATTGTAAGCGTAAAGTTAGTGATAATTCGGCGAAAATTCATAACTTTGCGCTGTTTTTAAGGTAATTTATAAACCAATCCGAAATGAAAGCATATGTATTCCCGGGTCAGGGCGCACAGTTTGTCGGCATGGGCAAGGAGCTCTACGACAACAACGCCGAGGCTCGTGCTCTCTTTGAGAAAGCTAACGAAATTCTTGGTTTCAACATAACCGATCTCATGTTTGCCGGTACGGACGAGGATCTGCGTAAGACCGCCGTCACACAGCCCGCTATCTTCATCCACAGCGTGCTGCTGGCCAAGAGCCTCGGCGACGAATTCCGTCCCGATATGGTTGCCGGTCACTCGCTGGGCGAATTCTCGGCTCTGGTAGCCGCCGGCGCACTCAGCTTCGAGGACGGTCTCCGTTTGGTAAGCGCCCGCGCACAGGCCATGCAGAAGGCATGCGAGATCAAGGAATCGACCATGGCCGCTGTTCTCGCCCTCCCCGACGAGAAGGTCGAGGAAGTATGTGCCGGTATCGAAGGCGTGGTAGTCTGCGCCAACTACAACTGCCCCGGTCAGATCGTGATTTCGGGTGAGGTTCCCGCCGTAGACGCCGCCTGCGAAGCCCTCAAGGCCGCCGGTGCTAAGCGCGCTCTCCGTCTGAAGGTGGGCGGCGCTTTCCACTCGCCCTGCATGGAGCCCGCACGCGCCGAACTCGCTGCTGCCATCGAGGCCACGGAGTTCCATGTGCCCGTATGCCCCGTATACCAGAATGTCGACGCTCTTCCCCACACCGATCCTGTAGAAATCAAGGCTAACCTTGTGGCTCAGCTCACCGCTCCGGTACGCTGGACACAGACCGTCCGCAACATGATCGCCGACGGTGCCACCGAGTTCGTAGAGCTCGGCCCGGGCAAGGTGCTCCAGGGTCTCGTGTCGAAGATCGATCCCTCGGTAGCCGTTTCCGGCCTCCAGTAAGCTTTTTAGGCTGACAAGAAATCAGACAGGCAGACCTCTCCGAGGTCTGCCTGTCTGATTGTGGGGGGAGTGGTAGCTAAAATAGCTAAATTAGCTATAGTAGCTATCTTAGCCGGAGAGTCATTCCCGGGTGAGCTCGATGCGGCGCCAGAGGCTGTCGGGGACCATGCGCCACAGCGCTGTCACCACGGCCCAACGCGAGTCGATATAGGCTATGCGCTTGCCGCGGAGCATGGCTTTTTCGAGGCGGGGCGCCACATAGTCCACGCTCATCTCCATGGGGTAGTTCTTGTGCGCGCCCAGCAGCGGTGTGTCGACAAAGCCCGGGCGTATGTCGGTGATGCTCACATTGACGTGCTGCTGGTGAGCCAGCTGGTCGATGGCCTGGAGGAATGTCCACTGGTAGCGCTTCGATGCCGAGTAGGTAGCCGATACACCGATGCCTTTCATGCCTGCCACCGATGTTATGGCGGCAATGTGGCCGCGGTGCAGGTTGGCGGTGTCGCGGTAGTACTTGTAGGCGGCGGTGATTATTTTGGAGAAGCCTTTCACGTTCACGTCGATGGTCTCGTTGTCGCGGGCATCGTCGAGGCCGGGGTTGTACCATCCGCATCCGGCGGCGTAGAGCAGATAGTCCATGCCGTCGATAAGCTCGATGAGGCTGTAGAATTTGTCGACGGCATCGGGAGCGGCCACGTCGAATGCCATGTATTCAACCCGGTCGGGGTAGAGGTCCTTGATGGCTTTGAGTTTGTCTTCGCGGCGTGCGGCGATGCCCACACGCCATCCCAGGCGTGCGAAGTCGGTGGCCACGCGCATGCCCATGCCCGACGAGGCGCCTATTATTATAATTTTCTTCATATCTTTCAGGCTCTTATGGCGGAGGGAGCAGTCCTTCCGTCTGATTGTCTGAATTAATAACGGCCTCTTCGCTCTTCTTGTTCAGATGAGTGAGCGGCAGAGTGTATACTATCGAGAAGCTCCCGGTGATGGAGCTGCCTCTGGTGCCAAAGCCGGGTATGTACCACGGATCGCCGTATTTGCCTTTTGTGCAGTGCGAAAGTGTGTGGTATTTGAATTCCCATCCGGCCGATATGGGTCCCCATATCTTCACCCGCACGCCCAGGCCGAACTCAAGCCATCCGGCGGTGGCGTTCTGCGAGGGTATGTTGAATCGCGATGTCTCGTCCCAGTAGGGGGCGTCGAGCACCACGTTGTCGACGGCGTAGGAGAACGGCGAGAAACCGTAGCGAATGCCGGCGTAGAGCTGGTAGTCGGGGTTGGAATTGAACAGGAAGTTGTAGTTGGCGCCTATCTTGAAGAAAACGCTCATGGGCGAGCGGTACCGGTAGTTGTTGTTGGGGCCCTCGTGCGATGCCGTGCCCAGGCCGATCTCTACAAACGGCTTGTAGCGGTTGTGGAGCGACAGTTCGGCCCATGCCGATGCTATGCCGTGGTCCTGGCCGAAGATACGCATCACCGGATCCCAGATGTTGAGGCCGACCGATGCGGCGTAGAATAGCGGCTGCTGCATTTTCGGCACCACATTGATGGCGGTGGAGTCGGTCCATTCGGCGCCGGTGACGGTGTCGACGAATATCACCCTGCCGCGGTCATCGGTGTACGATATCGACTGGGCACGCCGCTTGGCATTGATGCGGGCTGTGTCGGTAGCGGTCTCGTTGACGGCCTGAGTGGCCGTAGCCGGCGTGTTGAGGGGCGTCATGCGGCGTTTGCGGTCCTGTGCGAGCACGGTGACCACAGCCAGAAGCGCTATCAGTGCGATAATCTTTCTCATTCCTGAGGCTCCTCCTGTTCGGCCGTTCTGAAGTAGATGTAGATTCGGGTGGCCTCGACATTGGTTATGAGCGAGTCGGCCACCACTACCGAATCGATGAGATGCGTGGTGGTGTTTACTTCCTTTATAAGGTAGCGGTACATGGCGCCGCATTCTTCCGATGCGAAGTAGGGTATGGATTCATAGCCGAACGACACAGTGTCGTTGAGCGCCGGATTGTCGAGTCCTTCCTGAGTGTAGTGGAAGCACCATGCCGTCGTCTGGGCGGTGGACCGCATGGGCAGGTAGACCTGCGATATGGCCGTGCTGCCGGTGGTCAGGGCCGAGTCGCCCAGAGCGCCGACGCCGCTTATGCGCAGCCCCGGCACCGATATGCCGTCGCCGGTGGCGCTCGAGCGGAAAGCCGCCAGCGGGATGGCGCTCTGGTTGTCGAGGCATCCGCTGGTGTTGCAGGCCGCTATGACCAGGGCCATGAGTGCTATGAATGCTGCCGTGGTTTTTCTCACCGTTTCAACAGTATTTCGTCGGTAGGTTTGCGTTTCTTTTCCGGAGCGGAGAAACCGCCTTCGGGGTAGCCTACGGGCACTATCACCACCGGTACTGTACCCTGGGGCAGGGCGAGGTCCACGGTGAGACGGGCCGGGTCGAAGTGGCATATCCAGCAAGTGCCGAGGCCTGCTTCGGCGGCGGCAAGGCATATGTGCTCGGTGGCTATGGCTATGTCGATGTCGCTGTGGTTCTTGCCGTCGTGGGGACGCACCCATGCCTCGGTGGGCACTGCGCATACCACGATGTAGTAGGGAGCCGTAGTCACCCATTCGCGCGGATAGGCGGCGGCGACGGCGGCACGGCCGGCAGCGTCGTCAGGCCCTATTACGGCGAAGCGCCAGGGCTGGCGGTTGCAGGCGCTCGGAGCGAGGCGTGCGGCCTCGATGAGAGCGGATATCTGGTCTTCCGACGGCACACGGTCGGAAGCATATGATCGGCATGAGTAACGCTCGGAAAAAATGTCCAACATTTTTTTAATTATGAATTATGAATTAAGAATTATGAATTCTTGCGAAATTATGAATTATGGATTCAGTTTATTCCTAACCTCCTGATTCCCTAATCTCCTAACCTCCTGATTTCCTAAAAGGTTTCTTCGATTTCGTATTCGTTTCGTTTGGGAGAGTTGCGGACCACGAGTTCGCCCACGAAGCCGGCAAGGAAGAGCTGGCTGCCAAGCAGCATCAGTACCAGGGCAAGGTAGAAATAGGGCGAGTCGGTGACAAGGATATAGGGCGCGCCGGTGTGCATGTGCCACAGCTTCATGCCGCCGACCACCGCCACCGATATGAAACCGAGGAAGAACATCAGGCTGCCCAACAGGCCGAAGAGGTGCATCGGCTTTTTGCCGAATTTGCCTGTGAACCACAGGGTGGCAAGATCGAGGTAGCCGTTGACAAAGCGGTCGAGGCCGAATTTTGTCTTGCCGTATTTGCGGGCGCGGTGCTGCACCACCTTTTCGCCGATTTTGTGGAAGCCGGCGAGCTTGGCCAGGTAGGGTATATAGCGGTGCATGTCGCCGTAGACCTCGATGTGTTTCACCACGGCCTGACGGTAGGCCTTGAGGCCGCAGTTGAAGTCGTGCAGATTGTGGATGCCGCTCACTTTTCGGGCGGTGGCGTTGAAGAGCTTGGTGGGTATGGTCTTCGACAGAGGGTCGTAGCGCTTCTTCTTGAAGCCCGACACCAGGTCGTAGCCATCCTCCTTTATCATGCGGTAGAGTTCGGGTATCTCGTCGGGCGAGTCCTGCAGGTCGGCGTCCATGGTTATCACCACATCGCCCCGGACCATTCCGAAGCCTGTGTTGAGGGCCGGGCTCTTGCCGTAGTTGCGGCGGAACGATGCGCCGCGCACATGCTCGTGGTCGGCCTCGCGCAGGCGTTTTATCACCTCCCACGAGTCGTCGGTCGAGCCGTCGTTCACAAATATTATTTCGTAGCTGAAACCGTTGGCGCTCATCACGCGCTCTATCCACGCCGCCAGCTCGGGCAGCGATTCGGCTTCGTTGTAGAGAGGTATTACTACCGATATATCCATGGTTACTGCGGTGTTTGTGAGCCGTTGCCGCGGTGTGTCCGCGAGCGGTGGCGCACAGTCAGTATTATAGCGTCGGCGAGGCCTATTACGGCGCCGCACAGTATGTTGAAGACTATCAGATTGGCGGCTATGTCGGCTGCTGTGGGGACGCCGAGGGTGCTGCGGACTGTTTCGATCTGCGTGGCCAGAGCCTCGCCCTGCGGCGAGCCCAGCGCACGGAACGTATCGACGGCTATCTGCATCTGCGAGGCCATGAACCCGGGAGCCACAAAGCGCAGCAGCACGTACACGGCGGCCGCCTGCAGCAGCGAGCCCAGCAGGAACGACATCAGCCCCTGCGCCCACAGCTCGGCAAGCGACAGCGTGTAGCCCGCTTCGCGGTAGTGGGCGTGCATGAGCCGGTAGAGAAAGAAGGGCAGATAGATGCTGCCGGCCCATACCAGCAGGGTGGCCAGGCCGAAGCTCGAGCCCAGGCCCGTGAAGATGGCCAGAAGTATGAGGTACAGGCCGAGGATGGCGCCGTTTTCGGCCGCCACGGTGATGATGGCCCTCGGAGGCCGTGTATGCTGCATGCTGTTCATCGAATTCTTCTTTGACCTACAAAGTTACAAAAAAAACATATAGCAGCAAATCTGCTGTCGGCCGACGCCGTTTTCGGCCGCCGCACGGCCCTGTGGGCGCGGTGCGGCGCAGCCCGGCGGGAAAGTGTCTCTTTTTCAGAATGGCGTGCTAAAAAAACGTGTCGCGAAACAAGGCTGTTACGTCTTTTTTGCATAATTTTGCGCCATATTATCACATCTTTGCATTTAGTTTATTATGAAGCGATTGTTGAGACAAATTATCGGAGTAGCGCTCACGGTTGTCATGGCCGTCTTCGCTGCCGCCGACCTCGCGGCGGCCACCCCTTCGACCAAGGGCATCAAGGCCGCCGCAGGGCATCAGTATCTGCGCAGGAATCATTCGGAAATTTCTCGGAACGGGATGCTGCGGCATAGCGTGGGCCGTAGTCGGGCCAAAAGTCTGAAGGCCGTTGCGGCACAGACTTCCGACATCGATATCCCGGTGCTGTACGGCAATGTGATCGACAGCTGGGAACTCGAATCGACCGGCCTGTACCGTCTGCCCGCGTCGGCCGACGGCGCGTTCGAACCTGTAGCGCTCGATATTCCGGGCGAGGAACCGGGCGTGGAAGTGAACGGCATCTACTATTCCACGTGCTATGATTATTCGGAAGACGCCACTTCGGTCATAGGCTACGACGTATATACCGGCGAGGAAGTGTACTCCGCCGACGGCACCTACGACAATGTCCCCATTTCGATGTGCTACGACGCTACCGACGGCAAAATATACGGTATTTTCCACAAGACCGACGAGGACGGCGGCGGCATCCAGTTCGGCACTATCGATTATTCGGGCAGTGTGCCCGTCACCACCCATATAGCCGATCTCGACGAAGACGAGCAGTATTGCGGTATGGCAGTTAGCTCGCAGGGCAAACTCTACGCTCTCCTTGCTGTGCTCGACAATACGTGGCAGGTGTGCGACACCCGCCTTGTCACCGTCAGCAAGACAAACGGCGAAATGGCCGACGTCGGCATGGTGGGATACTACACACAGTACCAGACCGACGCGTGTATCGATCCGGTTTCCGACCGCATGTTTTTCACCACATGCAATTGGGACGGCAGCGCGCTCATAGAGATAGACCTCGCCACCGGCCGGGGCAGCGAGCTTTTCACATTCCCGGGCGAGGAGCAGATCGTCGGTCTGTTCTGCCCGGCGGCGCAGGTGGCCGGAGGTGCGCCAGGAGCCGCTACCGGTCTTGCGCTCGATTTCCCCATGGGCGCACTCTCGGGAACGGTGTCCTTCACCTGCCCCTCCACACTTAACGACGGCACCCCGGCCTCGGGCCCGGTTGAGTGCCGCATACTCCTTGACAATAAGGTGGCCGAGACATTCCAGACCGCTTACGGCGATGCCGTGCGCCGCACTCTTGCAGTGGATGAGGCCGGTATCCACGATGTGGCCGTCGTACTGGTCAACAGCGAAGGCGAAGGCCCGGTGACACGCATCAGGACATTCTTCGGCGAGGATGTGCCGGCTCTTCCATCGGAAGTGACTGCCTCCTATGCCGACGGCCGCATGACCATAGCATGGGAGACGGTAAGCGCGGGCCTCAACGGCGGATATATCGACGCATCGGCTGTGCGCTATACCCTTGTGCGCACTCTGCCCGACGAGGCCACTGTTGCAGAGTCGACCACACAGACCGTCTGCACCGTCGACATGCCCGAACCCGAAGCCAGCACACAGTTCTCGTACACGCTGTCGGTTTACTACGGCGATGTTCTGGTCGGTTCGGTTGTTTCCAACACTGTGGTCCTTGGCTCGCTCATGCCGCCGTATATGCAGGATTTCTCCGGTGAGAATCCGCTTGAAGATTTCACTATCCTCAATGAAAATGACGATAATTCCACCTGGAAGCTCTTCGGCGACTGCATGCGCATAGACTATACATCTCTTCCCATGGACGACTGGCTGATTCTGCCGGGCCTTAAGCTTACGGCCGGCCGCACATATAAAGTCGCATTCCGCGCATGGGCTCAGAGCCTTGGCACACCCGAACGCATCGAAGTACGCTACGGCGCAGCGCCCGAGGCATCGGCTATGGCCGGTACTGTCGTTGCTCCCGTGACCATAGCGGTGCTCAGCGAGGATGCCGGAATTCTGTCGGGCACTCTGACGCCGGAAACCACAGGCATGTACTACATAGGCTTCCATGCGATATCCGACGCCGATACTTACTATCTCTACCTCGATGATGTGGCTGTGACTCCCGAAGCCGAGACCGCAGCGCCTAAGTCGCCGTCCGATTTCACGGCGGTAGCCGATCCTCTGGGGCATCTTTCGGTCAAAATTTCCATGAAGGCACCGGCCGAGGACAATGCCGGACAGCCGCTTGCCGCTCTTAAATCGGTAGTCGTGACATGCGACAAGGCCGTGGTCCATACCTTCGAGGCTCCCGCGCCGGGCGAAGAGCTGTCGTTCGTGCACACTCCCGCTGCACCGGGCACATATACCTATGCGGCTGTTGCCGTCACCGATGGCGCCGAGAGCGAGCCTGCGGAAGCTACTGTGTTCTGCGGTACAAGTCTGCCCTCCGATGTTACCGGTGTCAAGGTAAGAGAAAACGGCCATACCGGCGAGGTGACACTCGAGTGGGACGCCGTGACCACCGATGTTACCGGCCGCGAGATTGATCCCGAGCTCGTACGCTACAACATCTACACCGTCAAAGGCACCGAGCTTACGGCCTTACGCCAGAATGTGGCCGGTACGCAGCTCACGCATCAGGCCGTCGAAGGCGACGGACAGGACTTCGTGCGATTTGCCGTATACGGCGTCACTGCCGCCGGCATGGGCAACGGCATGAATTCCGATATGATACCCGTGGGCAAACCCTACACATCGTTCTCTGAAACCTTCGCCGACCGCAATATGAACCATATTTTCGGCGTCAATGCCATCAACGACGGCTCCATGGGCCTCTACGAAGATAATTATCTCGACAATCTCAACTCCTGCACCGGCGATAACGGTTTCCTCGTAATCTACGGTCAGATACCCGGTCAGGGCGTAGAGCTGTCTTCAGGCAAAATATCGATCGACGGTCTCGTAGAGCCACGGCTCACCATGTGGGTATATAAATTCGACGATTCCGACGAAAATACTCTCAAAATCGAGGTCCGCAAGCCGGGCACAGCCTTTACCACCGCTCTCGACCTGACCGCCGGTAAACAGGCTGCCGCCGGTTGGAATCAGGTAGTGGTTCCTCTGTCCGGTTTCGAGAGCGATGCCGTGCAGTTCCGCCTTACCGGTATCATAAAGAACTATGGTTCGATTGCACTCGACGATATCGAAGTATCGTCGGCCAGCTCATCGGTTGCCTCTGTCGCCGGGCTGCAGACGCCCGAGATTTGCGGAGGTGTCGGGACTATCGACATCGCCGGTGCCGACGGTCTGCCGGTGTCCGTCTTCGCGGTCGACGGCAGGGCTATATTCTCGGGCACTGCCGCCTCGCAGCTTTCGGTAAGCGTGGCTCCCGGTGTCTATATGGTCACCGCCGGAAGCACCACAGCCAAAGTATACGTCCGCTAAACAGTTAGCTACTCTATAATAGCGGGGTCGCTGCCGATTCCCACGAATCCACAGCGGCCCCGCTCTATTTTTCTATGAGTCATGCGATATATTCCGCTTGACAGCGAATACCTATAATGGGTTGAGCATAAATTTCCATATAGGGATTATTTCTATTTCCACCCCGTCTTTTTGAATCACGTCCTCGTCGCTATAGGTGACTATTATATTTCTGCGACATGCCAGGCGCGATTGTACCTTTATCAGTGCCTTGGTTTCCCGCTCAAAAGTCCCTTCGGCATCATTCATAGTATAACATACCTGTATGGCAGTTTCAATTTGTGGAATATAGAAATCCACCTCTACGCCATGATTGTAGAAATATACAGCCTCCTCCTTTGTGCCGTAGGTCGAGAGCAGTTTCAATGCCACAAGGTTCTCAAGCAAAGATGAGCGGATGTCAAGCGCCAGCAAAGAAATTATACCGTTGTCGATAAAATAGTATTTTGGATTCGAGACTTTATCCACGAGATTGTCGGCGATATTTGTCACAGGTAAAATCAGATATGCGTCAGTGGCATAGGAAAGGTAATTTATGACTGTGTTTTTACCGATTTTCGTACCTGTGGAGGCGACAATGTTTGCAGCTCGGGTAAACGACAGCGGCTGTTTGATACTTTCTGCCAGTTTACGGATAAGAACCCTCAGCGCAAAAATATTTTCAATCTTGTTGCGGGCTGCTATATCGCCAAGGAATATTTTTTGATACAGGCTTATGAGATAGTCGCGCTTTACAGGAAGAGTGGCGCATTCCGGGAATCCTCCGAATTCGAAATACTCCTCAAAAAATTTCATAAGTTTTCCGCGTGAAGCTGTTGTCGCTGTCAGCAATTCATTAGTCGGATCCAGGCTGTTTATCGCAAGATACTCGTTAAACTGCATCGGGAATACTTCGCGAGTCATGTATCTGCCTCCGAGAATGGCACTCACATCCTTGGAGAGCATCTTGGCATTGCTTCCCGTAATGAATACTGTAAATTTGTTGTCGGCTATCCGTCGTGCAAAATGTTCCCAGCCATCGACATTCTGGATTTCATCAAGAAACAGCATCGGACGTTTGTCGCTCAATCCGGCATGAACTTCCAGAATCATGTTCAGGTCAGCCGGTTCCATACCGGCCAGACGCTCGTCTTCAAAATTCAGATATATGATTTCATCCCATGTGTGCCCTTCGGCGATAAGCTCCTGTATTTTGCCGTAAAGCAGATAGGATTTACCGGCGCGGCGTGCGCCAACCAACACTTGACGGTCAAAACCATCAAGCGATATGTTTCGTTTGGTAACATCGTGGCGCATAACCTCTTCGCGGTTTTCGAGCATTACTTCCCGCAGTACTTCTGGCTTTATCATATTCCCTATTGTCTTGTGTACGGGACAAAAATAGGCATTTTTTGTCTTGTGTGCAAGACAAAAAATGGGGTTGGGGCCATATTTGTTAACTTATGTATTGCTTTGGCTCGGTTGCTGCGGGGCCGAGAACCGGCAGGGGTGCTTTTTTGTTGTATATAGGTGAAAAATAACTCGAAAACACTTATCTTTGCAACGATAAAAAAAATTAAGTAAAAAAATGGACAATAAAGAATTCGACCGCCTCAGCTATGCTCTCGGGCTCAGCATGGGGCATAATTTCCGTGCAATGGGCATGGAAAAGCTCAGCATACAGGATTTCGCCGACGGTGTAGCATCTGTATTCTACGGCGAAGCCCCCAAAATGACTATCGACGAGGCCAAGGCCGAAGTACAGACATATTTTGCCGAAGTGCAGAAGAAACAGCAGGAGCAGGCTATGGCCATGGCCGCCCTCAACGCCAAGAGCGGCAAGGAATTCCTTGAGGCCAACGGCAAGCGTGCCGAGGTGAACACCCTTCCTTCGGGCCTGCAGTACGAGGTTATCGAGCAGGGCAACGGTCCCAAGCCCGGTCCCGGCGATCAGGTGACCGTACACTATACCGGCAAGCTTATCGACGGAACTGTGTTCGACTCGAGCGAGGACCGCGGCGAGCCCGCCACATTTGGTGTAACTCAGGTAATTCCGGGCTGGGTAGAGGCTCTTCAGCTGATGAATGCCGGTTCGAAATGGCGTCTGTTCATACCCTCCGACCTTGCTTACGGCCCCAACGGTGCCGGCGGCGTGATCGGTCCGAACCAGACCCTTATTTTCGACGTAAACCTTATCGAAGTAGTAGGCAAATAATGCGTGGCATAGCAGCGATGATACTTGCGGTCGCCGCCTCGGTTCTCCCTGCGGGAGCCGCGACGGCGCCTGCCGATTCCACACAGCGTGCCGTGGCATCCTTCATATCGTCGAACTTCAAGCTCGCCATGCAGCAGGCGCTTTCCGACCTCGGTTCGCAGGGCCTGGCTCTCGACAGCGCCGCTGTGCTTGCCATGGTTAAGGCCGATCTCGACACCCCCTACGACCGCGACGCGCACACGGCCGCCTACGAGGCTGTGATGCTTGCCGTGGCCGATGCCCGCAAGGCCGTCAACGACCGCTTCATGGCCGAGGCGGCCGCCCGTCCCGGCGCTGCGGTGCAGCCCTCGGGCCTCGTGTTCGAGACTATGACACCGGGCAACGGCCCGCATCCGACGCCCGAATCGGTAGTGTTGCTCCGCTACCGCGGAGTGCTGCCCGACGGCACCGTGTTCGACGAAATTACCCCCGAGGAAGACCCCATGGAGACAGTGGCCTCGCGGCTTGTGCCGGGCATGACCGAAGGACTGTGCCTGATGCAGGCCGGCGGTAACTATATCCTCACCATACCGGCCGCGCTGGCATACGGCGCGCAGGGCGCCGGCGGCGTCATACCGCCCGACACGCCTCTGCGCTTCGATGTAGAACTCGTGGACATAAAGAACTGACCCGTTTCTGCGCTTCGGGGTACAGCTTGTAGAAATCAATTAAACATCCTCTATAGATATGAAAAAAATGATTCTGGGCGTGTGCGCCCTTATGGCTATGGCCGCTGTATCGTGCGGCAAGTGCGGCGACAGCTCGTGCTCCACAGCCAAAACCGATTCTCTCTCGACCGTCTACGGCGAATACGTAGGCACAGTGCTTGCAGCCGACATGCAGACTAAGGACCGCGAGAATATCGACGCCAACAAGAAAGCATTCATGCGCGGCATGCAGATCGTATTCGGTGCCGACGAAGACAAGAACACCCAGATGGGTATGCAGGTGGCCCTGCAGATGCTCGGCGAAATCAGCCAGCTCGAATCGCAGGGTGCCGTTATCGACCGTGCCAAGGCCATGGCAAGCTTCAAGAAGGCCTTTATGTCGGACTCCGTGAATATGATGCAGTCGCAGACCATGATGATGGAGCTGCAGCGTCTTATCGGCGAGGCCCGCGAGGAAGCCGCTGCCGAAGCCGCCCGCAAGAAAGCCGAGGATCCCGAGGCAGTAGCCAACGTGAAGGCCGGCAAAGAATATGTGGAAGATCTGCAGAGCAAGGACAGCAACGTAGTGCTCGCATCCTCCGGTCTGGCATATAAGATCGAGGATCCCGGCCAGGGCGACAAGCCGACTGCCAACTCCACCGTGGTTGTCAACTATACAGGCCGTCACCTCAACGGCGAGGTATTCGACAGCACCGACGGCGGCACTCCCGCCACCTTCAACCTCCAGGGTGTTGTTCCCGGTTTCCGCGAAGGCCTCATGCTGCTTGGCAAGACCGGCCGCGCCACTCTCTACATCCCCGGCGAACTCGCCTACGGCCCCAACGGCCAGCCCGCCGCCAAGATCGGTCCCAACGAGATGCTCGTGTTCGACGTCGAACTCCTCGACATCGATCCCGAATAATCATACTTACCGTACTTTCTTTTGCCCGGACGCCGCCGCGCCCGGGCTTTTTTTACGGCTTTGGCACGATTGGAGACACCGGTCCGGCCGCTTTTGAGTAATTTTACGCCATAACAACCTCATATCACATGAAAACCATCCTATCGAAGTACTTTTTCTTATTTCTGCTGGGCCTGTTGCCGCTTTTGGCGGCCTGCACCGGTAACAGCGATGTCCTCGAGACCAGTGTCGAATTCAGCTCGTCGCCGCAGGGCGTGGCGCAGGAAAATCCACGCTTTTCGTGGATTCTCAATGCCGACGGCCGCGGTATAATGCAGAAATCCTATCAGATAAAGGTAGCCCGCAGCGAGGCCGCTCTCCGCGATGGCGAAAATCTCGTATGGAACTCGGGCACGGTCGATTCCGACGACTCCCATCTGGTGTCCTATGCCGGTCCGGCTCTCGAAGGAAGCCGCACCTACTGGTGGCAGGTGACCGTGCGCACCACCGACGGCAAGGAGTACACGAGCGCTCCGGCGCACTGGACCATGGCCCGTGACGCTGACCGTCCATGGACCGCCGCCTGGATAGGCCTCAACGATTCGACTGACATTAAGGTGGCCGACAACCGCACCACTCTGCCGGTGCGCTATCTGCGCAAGGAGTTCGGCCTCCGCGACAAGCCTGTGCGCGCCATGCTGAGTGTGTCGGGCATCGGTTCGTCGTACTGCTATCTCAACGGGCGCCGTGTCGGCGACGATGTCTTCGGCCCGCTGCCGGCACTCTACGACGCTTCCGTGCCCTTCCTCACCTATGATGTCACCGACATGCTCGCAGCCGGCGACAACGCCATTGGCGTGGCTTTGGGCAATGGCCGCTACTTCCCCATGCGTGCCGAGGGCATGCTGGGCTGGGGGCTGCCGCGCCTTATCGCCGAGCTCGAGGTAGAGTACCCCGACGGCACGGTCGAGACCATAGTTTCCGACCCCACATGGCGTGCGACCGCCGACGGCCCCGTGCGCGCCAACAACGAATACGACGGCGAGACCTTCGATGCCTCCATGGTCCTGGGCGACTGGACCGCCGCCGGTTACGACGATTCGGCATGGCAGCCGGCAGTTGCCATGGACGCCCCTGCCGGGCGCCTGAAGGCCCAGATGTCGCCCTGCATCAAGGTGATGGACCGCATCAGCCCTGTGTCGGTGCGCAAGGTGGGCGACAACCGCTATATCGTCGACATGGGCCAGAATATGGTCGGATTTCCGCGGGTGCGCTTCAGCGGCACCAAGGACAAGCCCGTGACCATGCGTTTCGCCGAGGTGCTGCAGCCCGGCGACAGCACCAGCCTCTATACCGACAATCTGCGTTCGGCCCTGGTCACCGACACATATATCCCCGCCGCCGACGGCGTATTCGAGTGGCAGCCCGAGTTCGTGTACCACGGCTATCGCTTCATGGAAGTGGAAGGCGTGGCTGCCGAACCGACCCCCGATGATATCGAGGGTCTGGTGATATACGACGACATGGCCACCACAGGCTCGTTCGAATGCTCCGACGAAATTCTCACCCGTCTGCATCGCAACGCTTACCACGGCATACGCGGCAATTACCGCGGCATGCCCACCGACTGCCCCCAGCGCGACGAGCGCCACGGATGGCTCGGCGACCGCACCACAGGCGCCTATGGCGAGAGCTTCCTCTTCGACAACGCTCTTCTCTACCGCAAATGGCTGGCCGACATCGAGGAATCGATGAGCGACGCCGGCAGCATTTCCGACGTCTCGCCCCGATACTGGACGCTCCACCAGGACGACGTGACATGGCCTGCCGCATATTTCTATATCGCCGACATGCTCTACAATAATTTCGGCGACGATTATTCGATCCGCAACCGCTATGCGTCGATGAAAAAATGGGTGGAGCATATGATGGCCGACCACATGACCGACTACATCATCACCACCGATACCTATGGCGACTGGTGTCTGCCGCCCGAATCGCTCGAGCTGATACACTCCAACGACCCTGCGCGCCGCACCGACGGCCGGTTGCTGTCGACATCGGTGTTCTACAGCATTCTGCAGCTCATGCAGAAGTTCGCCGACATCAACGGCTGCCCCGACGACAAGGCCCGCTATGCCGGCATCGCCGAAAAGATGAAGGACGCCTACAATGCCGAGTTCTACCACTCCGACACCCACAGCTATGCCAACAATACCGTCACGGCCAATCTGCTGTCGCTGCGCCTCGGTCTCGTGCCCGAGGGCGACGCTCAGGCCGTATGCGACAACGCCGTGCGGCGCACCGTCGAAGAGTGCGACGGCCATGTGAGCGTGGGTGTTCTCGGCATTCAGCACCTTATGCGCGGTCTTACCGAGCACGGCAACGCCGACCTCGCTTTCAGCATAGCCTCGAACGACACCTATCCGTCGTGGGGATATATGATACGCCGCGGCGCCACCACCATCTGGGAGCTGTGGAACGGCGATACCGCCGACCCCGCCATGAATTCGCGCAACCATGTGATGCTCCTCGGCGACGTGCTTATATGGATGTACGAGGATCTCGCCGGCATAGCCAATCATCCCGACACTGTCGGCTTTAAGAAGATACTCATGAAGCCGGTGTTCCCGGCCGGTCTCGACGCCGTAAGCGCCTCGCACCGCACGCCCTACGGCACAGTGTCGAGCAGCTGGACCAAAAGGGACGGCGATTTCGAGTGGACAGTGACCATCCCGGCCAATACCACCGCCGAAATCGTGCTGCCCACCGCCCTCGGCGCATCCCTGCAGGGAGATACCACCGGCGTCATATCCGTCGCCGAATCCGACGGCAACACCCACACCACCCTCGGGTCCGGTACCTACACCTTCGGGAACCGTTAGCGCCCGTAGATTTGAATCGGCTATTCTCTCAGGCAGACCCGCGGTGAGCGGGTCGGGAGACAATAGCGCAGGGTGGAGCGTAGCGAGACCCTGCGATTAGGTCCATATACGTTAACAAAACCCGCAGTGAGCGGGTTGCGAGACTTCGAATTTGTCAATTCACCACGGAGAGGTCGAAGATTTTAAGCCCGGGTTAAGGGTCGCCGACAGGCGCCCGCAACCCGGGTTTTATTGATGCTCCCATAGAAACCGACCCTGTAGGTGTCGGACTAACACAACTTATTCGCGGGAGGACAGTAGGGCGGCGGTGCGGGGGAGCATCAGGGGGCGGAGGCTGGAGTAGGGGATGGTGCAGGAGGGCATGCCGTCGGCGTAGCAGGCTATTTCGTACTGCTGGTAGGTGAACACGAGGCCTTCTGCATCGAAGACCGGCGGATAGGCCGGTAGCCTGAGCGTGTCGGGGTTGATGAGGAGCACGTCGGCCAGGGTGGCGCCCTCAGAGGCATTTTCCTTGAAGTACTGGTCCCACAGGGCTTTTTTCACCAGTTCTACGACTGCGGGCATCTTTGCCGGCTCGAAAATATTGGCCTCGGTAAGCCGCTCGCCGGTGTTGGCGTTGAATGTCTGGCCTACGCCGAGGCTGCCGCCGTGAGCGCCGCCCAGATATATGTAGTCCGAGAAAGAGTAGGACAGCAGGCTGTCGGAAGAATAGACCGGGCGGAAGGAGCTTTGGAACTCGTACTCGATGGCTATTTTTTCGCGGGCGAACTCCGCGAAATCGTTTTCGCTCATCTTCGCTATGGCGGCTCCGCACTCGTCGAGGAGGGCCTGTCCGTTCTGCAGGTCGCCGGTCGACAGGCGGTGGCCGGTGCCGAAATCGTCGGCCACGGCGCGTGCCAGGCGCTCGCCTATCCATGCCCGCACGCTGTCGGCGAGAGCCGATGTGTCGTTGGCGGGATACAGGCCTTTGATTTCGATTTTGGCTTTGCACCCGGCGGTAACCACGGAGTCGGCCCAGCCGATAGAGTCGGTGGCGAAGACCGGTGCGTGGTGTTCAGGGGTAGATGTCGCTACGCTGCAGGCCGCCAGCGACAGCGCCGCTATCGCCGCCGGCAAAATATTTAGACGGTGTTTCATAATTTCCATTTTCGCTTATTCGGTGTTAGAAGCACAAATATAGCGAAAAAAACAGGGCAAGCGCACCGGCTTGCCCCGCTCATTAACTTTCTAATCTTACAGGTTCATGATTTTGCCGGCGAAAAGAATGCTGTTTGTGCTCTTTTCGGTAATGAGGAATATAAACGGACGGTCGAATGTAACAGGTCTAAAGCCGGGACTGGCATTTACCAGATGCCCAGACGTGATAGTGGCGGCCTCAGCACCCTGCTCGTTAAACTCGACAGATGTTTTCTGGCGAACCAGAAAACCTACCTCCGAAAGCGGTTCATTGAAAAGATTTACCCGTCCCGGTGCCAAAAGACTCTTCACACCCATGTCGTGGAGTATGTCGTTCAGATCTATCTCTTTGTTCTCTGCGATCTTGAATCTCGGCAGCGAGATGTCTATGCCCCGGTTATGCGGCTCGTACGACCAAAGTTCTTTCAGGGCATCGGATTCGATAAGTTCTTCAATATCGCCTGAGGGCAGGATAAATGTGGCATTGAAAGCTCCGGCGCCGAAGGGCAACTCAACTGCTTCATAGTCGGCAGTACGCTCATACAGGTAGCCTCCCTCGCGGTTCATCATGTCGATCTGCGAGTCGCCATTCTGTCCGTGGAAGGTCGCTTTCTTTGTATTTTTAGTTTTGAAAACATATTTCCACTCCGCTTTGAAATAGGTGGCATTGATGAGAGCACTGTATACAGGTAATTTAACAGTGATATCACGGATGAGGCCGCGCGTCTTGTCGTTTACCCACGAATTGATTTCTTCTTTCACATTCGGCGACTTACCGGTCATATCGCGCCTGAAGATGTCGGCTTTGTAATACTCCTGTGCGATGTTGCTGAAAGTGGGTGTGAGAGTGAACTCCTGCTCGTACCACACCGAGTTTGCGAAGGCTAATTGCGCTTTCGGGTCGAGCGAGGGCAGTTTGGCTGCAAGAGTGGCATAGAGTTCGTTGAGTTCGTCGGTACCGGAGTAGCCGAGAACCGAAGCGATCTCTGCTGCGGTCTCGTCGGACGCAGCGTTCGAAAGCATGCACAGCAACATGTTGGCGCTCAGAGGCGAGCATGCCACATTTTTGCCTTTATAGTCATCTGCAAGCGCCACATTGCGGAAGAAATCGATATTAAAATCCCGAACCGCCGCCGCAGCCTCATTAGCCTCTGCCGTCAGCTCTATCACCGGAGTCACACCGCTGTCGGTGCCTCCACCGTTGTCAGCAGGCTCATCGCCGGAGCATGCAGTCAGCAAACCGGCGAGAGTAACAGACATAAAAATAAATATTTTTTTCATAACTCTTCTCAATATATCATATAAAAATGAACTCCTGTTGAATAGTCAACGGCCTTTTAATCAGAGGTCCATGATTTTGCCGGCGAAAAGAATAGTTTTTGTACTTTTCTCGGTAATGAGGAATATGAACGGACGGTCGAATGTAACAGGTCTAAAGCCGGGACTGGCATTTACCAGATGCCCAGACGTGATAGTGGCGGCCTCAGCACCCTGCTCGTTAAACTCGACAGATGTTTTCTGGCGAACCAGAAAACCTACCTCCGAAAGCGGTTCATTGAAAAGATTTACCCGTCCCGGTGCCAAAAGACTCTTCACACCCATGTCGTGGAGTATGTCGTTCAGATCTATCTCTTTGTTCTCTGCGATCTTGAATCTCGGCAGCGAGATGTCTATGCCCCGGTTATGCGGCTCGTACGACCAAAGTTCTTTCAGGGCATCGGATTCGATAAGTTCTTCAATATCGCCTGAGGGCAGGATAAATGTGGCATTGAAAGCTCCGGCGCCGAAGGGCAACTCAACTGCTTCATAGTCGGCAGTACGCTCATACAGGTAGCCTCCCTCGCGGTTCATCATGTCGATCTGCGAGTCGCCATTCTGTCCGTGGAAGGTCGCTTTCTTTGTATTTTTAGTTTTGAAAACATATTTCCACTCCGCTTTGAAATAGGTGGCATTGATGAGAGCACTGTATACAGGTAATTTAACAGTGATATCACGGATGAGGCCGCGCGTCTTGTCGTTTACCCACGAATTGATTTCTTCTTTCACATTCGGCGACTTACCGGTCATATCGCGCCTGAAGATGTCGGCTTTGTAATACTCCTGTGCGATGTTGCTGAAAGTGGGTGTGAGAGTGAACTCCTGCTCGTACCACACCGAGTTTGCGAAGGCTAATTGCGCTTTCGGGTCGAGCGAGGGCAGTTTGGCTGCAAGAGTGGCATAGAGTTCGTTGAGTTCGTCGGTACCGGAGTAGCCGAGAACCGAAGCGATCTCTGCTGCGGTCTCGTCGGACGCAGCGTTCGAAAGCATGCACAGCAACATGTTGGCGCTCAGAGGCGAGCATGCCACATTTTTGCCTTTATAGTCATCTGCAAGCGCCACATTGCGGAAGAAATCGATATTAAAATCCCGAACCGCCGCCGCAGCCTCATTAGCCTCTGCCGTCAGCTCTATCACCGGAGTCACACCGCTGTCGGTGCCTCCACCGTTGTCAGCAGGCTCATCGCCGGAGCATGCAGTCAGCAAACCGGCGAGAGTAACAGACATAAAAATAAATATTTTTTTCATAACTCTTCTCAATATATCATATAAAAGTGTACATCTTTTGAATAGCCGCTTCTACTGATTGAAAGTGGCAGAGTCGGATTCACGGGAGCAGGTATTTCATCTTCTTGAAGAACTTGGTCAGGGTCATATACATCACCTAAGAAATATCCGTTTGAGTCGCCGCACTCTCCCCAGTTAAAATGAAAATAATAAGTATTTCGGATATCTTCTTTTCCATTGAGTAAAATGGCCTGAGTATGGTATTCATAGTGCTTGCCACCATCACATATCCATGAGTGTCCGTTGTCCTGATCGGTACTGCCTCTGAAAATAGCAACAGCTCCGTAAGTTTTCATATTTGATATTAATCTATTAAAATATGTGGCACTAAAGCTAGTAAATGGAGTAAAGGTTTTGGACGGCAATAAGGTTTTATATAGTGAATATACTGCATCAGTTAAGGTATAAGTCTCCGGGAATCCATTATTATCTTTATATTCTGCATTATTTCGATGTCCTAATTCTCTGCAAAGATATGCAAGTGCAGTATGGCTTTCTTGTGTTGCATCGCAATTTTCCATATGCGTTCTAAGAGAAAAGAACTCGTTGTAACATGAAACACGATGTTTCTTAATCTCAGACCAGTTCAATTGCACCCGATCGACATCATGACCGGGGTATGTTAATTCAATACTTGTCGGTTGTTCGAAATAGGAAAACACTTGAGCCATTGCAGTTTGGTCACACCCGCACAAGCCATTGGGGCACAGTATGCCTTCGGGATAGGATTGACCCCATTCGACTTTAAGTCGAGGTCTGGCCTCTCTGACAACGGTATAAGGCTTTTTATATGGCTTTATATCGATAGTGTCAATAGTAAAAGAGGCATTGGTCGTGTATTCCTTCGATTTTTCGATGAAAAGGTTGAAACCGGGGTTATTCGTTGTTTCTGCAGGATCGTAAGAGCCGGCTTCGACATAGGCAAGCACAGGCACGGCCGCCTTGGGGGCGGAAACGATAATGAAGCCTTCGTTATCGGAAAGGTTGACGGAATAGAACAGCGTATCGGTGCTGTTTCGGCTATTGGTTCCGTATCCTACCTTGACATTGTCGATGTCGGACGCAGAACGTGACTGAGGTGCGTCGGAGTCGGCGCTGAGGAACGCGATTGCGATATCGCAAGCTTCTTCGACACTCCGGATATCTGATTTGGCAGATACAGATACCGGTTCAATCTGAGTGGATACCGGCTCATCGCCGGAGCATGCCGAAAGCAGGAGGGCAGAGGCGAGACATGCGCCGATGAATGCCACTTTTGGTTTAAGAGAGTAAATTTTCATAAGCTGAAATTTGGTTTAGATTTGGCTATTTTAGGATATTCCGGAATAGAATGGTTTATTTTGCAATAATAAACATAAAATTTGTAAAGGTCAAGACGCAATAGTTTGTTTTAAATTTTATTAACAAATGAAGGTTTGGCCGGTGGAAGTATTGAAGCTAATTGGCGAAGTAATAGCGTTCTAAGACGAGATGCAGCCAAAGCAGGGGTCTCGCAACCCGCTCACGCGGGTTTTGCATTTTTTTTTGGGGGGGAATGAATCGCAGGGTGGAGCGAAGCGAGACCCTGTGCTATTGTCCGACCACCCGCTCGCCGCGGGTGCATGTCTGTGGAGATGATGGTGCAGGGTTTGGCGGAGCCAATGTGTTAAAGTTGCAGAGATAATTTTCGGCAAAGGGCTTGGAATGTCTAAATAATTCTTACCTTTGCGGTGCGATTAGGGCACGGCGCGATTCGTGCCGCCCATATGTCTTAAATCTAATGAATTAACACACAAACACAAATTATCATATAAACTTAGTCATGTTGGAGAAAACTAATGTAAAGGTTCTCGACAAGGTGGTTGTACGCTTTTCGGGTGACTCCGGCGACGGAATGCAGCTCGCGGGCAACATCTTCACCAATGTATCGGCCGGTCTTGGCAATCAGGTGTCCACATTCCCCGACTATCCTGCCGAAATCCGCGCCCCGCAGGGCTCGCTGAGCGGTGTGTCGGGTTTCCAGGTAAGCGTAGGCACGGGCGTGCATACTCCCGGCGACGCCTGCGACGTGCTGGTGGCCATGAATGCCGCCGCCCTCAAGACCAATCACCGCTTCCTCAAGCCCGGCGGCGTGATCGTGGTCGATATCGATTCGTTCCGCGAAAGCGACCTCAAGAAGGCCCAGTATGCCACCGACCGTCCCTTCGAGGAGCTCGGCATCAAGGCACAGATAGTGGAAGTGCCCGTAACAACAATGACTAAGGCAGCCCTGGCCGACAGCGGCCTGGACAACAAGAGCGTACTCAAGTGCCGCAATATCTTCGTGCTCGGTCTGGTGTGCTGGCTGTTCGACCGTCCGCTCGAAGGCGCGCTCCGCCATCTGAAGAAAAAATTCGCCAAAAAGCCCGCAGTCTACGAGGCCAATGCCCTGGTGCTGCAGGCCGGCTACGACTACGGCCACAACATCCACGCCTCTGTATCGACCTACAAGGTCGAGACCGAAGATCCGCGTCCGGGCGTATACACCGACATCAACGGCAACACCGCCACGGCGTGGGGCCTGATCATGGCTTCCGAGAAATGCGGCCGTCCGCTGTTCCTCGGCTCCTACCCCATCACCCCGGCCACCGACATACTCCATGAGCTTGCCAAGCGCAAGGACCTGGGCGTGAAAGCCTGCCAGATGGAGGACGAAATCGCCGGCGTATGCTCGGCCATAGGCGCTTCCTTTGCCGGCAACCTCGCCGTGACATCGACCTCGGGCCCGGGCCTCGCCCTCAAGAGCGAAGGCATCGGCCTGGCCGTGATCGCCGAGCTGCCCCTTGTGGTTATCGACGTGCAGCGCGGCGGTCCCTCGACCGGTCTTCCCACCAAAACCGAGCAGACCGACCTCATGCAGGCTCTCTATGGCCGCAACGGCGAGTCGCCTGTGGCCGTGGTGGCACCGGCATCGCCTACCGACTGCTTCACCATGGCATTCGAGGCCTGCCGCATAGCCGTGGAGCACAGCACTCCGGTGATACTGCTCAGCGACGCTTTCATAGGCAACGGCTCGTCGGCCTGGCGTATACCCGATGCCGATGAATATCCGGCCATCAAGACACCCGACGTGCCTGCCGAAATGCTTGCCGACGGCTCGTGGCGCCCCTATGTTCGCCGCGAAAACCTCGGCCGCTACTGGCCCGTGGGCGGCACCGAAGGCGCTACCCACCGTCTGGGCGGCCTCGAAAAAGACGCCGTGACCGGCGCTATCTCCACCGACCCCGCCAACCACGAAAAGATGGTGATGCTCCGCCGCGAGAAAATAGCCCGCATCGCCGACGACATACCCGCACTCGAAGTCCTCGGCGACCCCGATGCCGACACACTCCTTGTGGGCTGGGGCGGTACCTACGGCCATCTGCGCACTGCCGCCGAAGAACTTTGCCGCCGGGGCCACAAGGTGGCGTTCGCACATTTCCGCTACATCAACCCGCTGCCCGCCAACACCGGCGAGGTGCTGGCCCGCTACAGCCGCGTGATAGTGGCCGAACTCAACACCGGCATGTTCGCCGACTATCTCCAGGCACGTTTCCCCGGGCGGCAGTTCTTCCGCATCAACAAAATCCAGGGACAGCCGTTCAGCGTGGGCGAAGTGGTGGAAAAAACCGCAGAAATTATGAATTCCTGATTCATAATTCTTAATCCATAATTCATAATTCTACAAAAATGGACTCCATACAATATACAGCAGCCGACTACAAAAGCGAACAGGCGGTGCGCTGGTGCCCCGGCTGCGGCGACCATGCCATCCTGAACACTCTCCACAAGGCCATGGCCACCCTGGGAGTACCGCCCTACAAGACGGCCGTGATATCGGGCATTGGCTGCAGCTCGCGCCTGCCCTACTACATGAACACCTACGGCTTCCATACCATCCACGGACGCGCCGCCGCCATAGCCACGGGCTACAAGGTGGCCAACCCCGAGATGACAGTATGGCAGATATCGGGCGACGGCGACGGCCTCGCCATCGGCGGCAACCATTTCATCCACGCCGTACGCCGCAATATCGACATCAATATCGTGCTGTTCAACAACAAGATCTACGGTCTCACCAAGGGCCAGTACTCGCCTACGAGCGACCGCGGATTCGTGTCGAAATCGAGCCCCTACGGCACGGTCGAGGATCCGTTCATACCGGCTGAGCTTGTGTTCGGCGCCCGCGGCAACTTCTTTGCCCGCAGCATCGATGTAGAGCTGGCCACTTCGCAGGAAGTGCTCGCAGCCGCCGCACGCCACAAGGGCACATCGGTGGTGGAGATACTCCAGAACTGCGTGATATTCAACAACGGCATACACAACGAGATAACCGATCGCGAAGTGCGCGCCGACCGCACAATCCTGCTGCGCCACGGCGAGAAGATGATCTTCGGCAAGAACAAGGACAAGGGCCTGGTGCGCGACGGATTCCTGCTCAAGGCCGTGACAATCGGCGAGGACGGCTACACCCTCGACGATGTGCTGGTGCACGACGCCCACACGCAGTCGAATTTCCTGCATCAGCAGCTCGCCATGATGGACGGCCACTCGCTGCCCCTGGCGCTCGGTGTGATCCGCGATGTCGAGGCCGTGACCTACGACGCCGGTGTGACCGCACAGGTCGAGGAAGTACGCGCCCGCAAAGGCTTCGACACTCTCCGCGACATGATTCTCGCAGGCGAGACCTGGACAGTGGAATAATTGCAATACCATATTAATGACAAAGGCCATGCACATGCTGTGTGGCCTTTGTTGTATGTGTCAGTATCGGCGACACTTTTATCATTGTCGTATACATAGGTCTTGCCGGTTCCTGCTATCTTTGCGGCATCAAACCAATAAAATCTTTTATCATGAATTTTAAACCGTTATTGCTTGCAGTGATGGGTTTGCTCGCCACATCTGCCGTGGCCCAGAGTAACTATACATTCAATGGGCTGGATATGAACATGAGCACTCTTCCAATGTTGTCGAATGCGCAGACACGTTCAATCAGTCCCGAAAACTTCACCGGTGAAAAAGGCAAGGGCGGAATGGCCGACCCTGTTCGCGACAAGGATACACGCAATGTGGCAAATGCCGCAGTCAACGCCCGCGACCTCGGTGTGGGATGGAAAGTGAACCCCTACATAATAGTCAAACCCGGCGAGACAATCACCATAGCCGAAATAAATGGTTCGGGAGCCATTCAGCAGATTTGGATGACTCCGACGGGCAACTGGCGTCTGTCGATATTGCGAATGTACTGGGATGATGAGACTGAGCCGTCGGTAGAATGCCCGGTGGGCGATTTCTTCTGCAGCGCATACAATGAATACGCACAGTTGTCGTCGCTCGCTGTATGTGTCAATCCGGGCAGCGCTTTCAACTGCTACTGGCAGATGCCTTTCCGCAAGAAGGCCCGTATCACCATCGAGAATATCAACAATGCCGAGGAGATGCGCCTCTACTACCAGATAAATTATACTCTCACCGATGTGCCCGAGGATGCGGCGTATTTCCATGCTCAGTTCCGTCGCTCCAATCCGACACAAGGCTCACTTCATACGCTTCTTGACGGTGTCAAAGGCAAGGGCCAGTATGTAGGCACCTATCTGGCTTGGCGCGTCCACGACAACTGCTGGTGGGGCGAAGGTGAGATTAAGTTCTATATCGACGGCGACAAGAAATTTCCCACTATATGCGGTACGGGTACTGAAGACTATTTCTGCGGATCATATAACTTCGAGAATCAGAAAACACATCAGTATCAGGAGTATACTACGCCCTATGCCGGCATGCATCAGGTGCTGAGGCCCGATGGCCTTTACCGTGCGGTAACCTCGTTCGGCCTCTATAGATGGCATATTCTCGATCCGATACGTTTCGACAAGGATCTGAAGGTGACGATACAGGATCTCGGATGGCGTCATGACTGGCGCTACAACAATCAGAAATCGGATATTTCGTCGACTTCGTTCTGGTATCAGACCGAGCCCCACGCCAAATTCCCCTCACTTCCCGCAAAGGACGATATCGAAATCCCCCGGTGGTGATTTAGGAAATTAGGAAGATAGGTGATTAGGAAAATAGGAGATTAGGAAGATAGGAGGTTAGGAGGGTAGGAGATTAAGGAGAAAAGGAGGATAGGAAGTTAGAAGGAAAGGATAGAGGCGATGATTTTTTCTCTCATAATTTCCTGCCTCCCTAACGACTTCCTAACCTCCTTTTCTTCCTAACTTCCTAACCTCTTACCATCTCCTAATCTCCTACCATCCTAACCTCCTATTTTCCTATCTTCTTGACCTCCTAAATTCCCTAATCTCCTATTTGAATTCCTTGTTTCACCAAAATTTTGTATTTTTGCGGTCTGAAACAAAGCGTTAACTACAAATGAATCTTTATTCTCAAATCGAAGCCGATATCAAGGCCGCTATGCTGGCCAAGGATAAGGTGCGCCTGCAGGCGCTCCGCGGCATCAAGAAGGAATTTATCGAAGCCAAGACAGCTCCCGGCGCCAACGGCGAACTTACCGATGATGCTGCCATGAAGATACTGGTCAAGATGGCCAAACAGCGTCGCGAGAGCGCTTCAATATATCAGGAGCAGAACCGCGCCGACCTCGCCGAGACCGAACTGGCCGAACTGGCCGTTATCGAGACCTATCTGCCCAAGGCTCTCACCGACGAGGAGCTTACCGAGGCTCTCAAAAAGATCATAGCCGAAACCGGCGCCACATCGGCCGCCCAGATGGGCAAGGTGATGGGTGTGGCCACCAAGGCTCTCGCCGGCCGTGCCGACGGCAAGGCAATCTCCGCCAAAGTACGCGAACTCCTTTCCTAAACTAACTACAAAATGCTTACACTCCAGCAGATAAAGGCCGATCCCAAGTATATAATCGGACGTCTGGCCGTCAAGGGTTTCGATGCAGAGAAGCCCATTAACCGTGTTCTGGCCCTCGACGATCTCCGCCGCGGTCTACAGCTTCGCAACGACAACGCCGCCGCCGACCTCAAGCGCAAGGCCGACGCTATCGGCAAGGCTATGAAAGAAGGACGCCGCGACGAGGCCGAAGCCGCTAAGGAAGCCGTGGCCGTGCTCAAGGAAGAGCAGAAAGCCATAGCCGACGAGCTGGCACGCACCGAAGACGCTATCCGCAACGAACTTCTCAATATTCCCAACATTCCGTGCGAGGCCGTGCCCGAAGGCAAGACAGCTGCCGACAATGTGGTGGAACTGACCGGCGGCCCCATGCCCGACCTCGGCCCCGACGCCCTGCCTCACTGGGACCTCGCCAAAAAGTACAATCTCATCGACTTCGACCTCGGTGTGAAGATCACAGGTGCCGGTTTTCCCGTGTATCTCGGCAAAGGCGCCAAGCTGCAGCGCGCCCTAATCCAGTTCTTCCTCGACGAGGCTTCCGCCGCCGGATATCTCGAGGTGCAGCCTCCCTATGTAGTCAACGAGGCTTCGGGCTACGGTACAGGCCAGCTTCCCGACAAGGAAGGCCAGATGTACTTTGTGAATCTCGACAAGCTCTATCTCATACCTACCGCCGAGGTGCCTGTGACCAACCTCTACCGCGATGTTATCATCCCCTCCGACAAGCTCCCCGTCAAAAACTGCGCCTACTCGGCATGCTTCCGCCGCGAGGCCGGCAGCTACGGCAAGGATGTGCGCGGCCTCAACCGCCTGCACCAGTTCGACAAGGTCGAGATAGTACGCATCGAGAAACCCGAGAACAGCTACGCCGCTCTCGAGGAGATGAAAGCCCATGTGCAGGGTCTTCTCGAAAAGCTCGGTTTGCCCTGGCACATACTCCGTCTGTGCGGCGGCGACATGAGCTTCACATCGGCAATAACATTCGACTTCGAGGTATACTCCGCCGCCCAGGGCCGTTGGCTCGAGGTATCGTCGGTATCCAATTTCGAGACATATCAGGCCAACCGCCTCAAATGCCGCTATCGTGGCGACGACAAGAAGACTCACCTCTGCCACACTCTCAACGGCTCGGCTCTGGCCCTGCCCCGAATAATGGCCGCTCTTCTGGAGAACAACCAGACTCCCGAAGGCATCGTGGTGCCCGAATGCCTGCGTAAATACACCGGTTTCGACATCATCGACTAACCTTTGGTCCGGCCGATTGTTTTTTAAGATGCAGGCAATGTCGCCTGCATCTTAACATATAGAACAGTATGGAATCAACCCGTCAAGCCAAAATCGCCCGTCTTCTTCAGAAAGAACTCAGCGAAATATTCCGGCGCCAGACCGCCAAGACTCATGGTGTAATCGTGTCGGTGAGCGCCGTGCGCGTGTCGCCCGATCTCTCCGTGGCCAAGGCATATCTGTCGGTATTCCCTTCGGAAAAAGCCAAGGAAGTGATAGAAAATATCGAGGCCTCGCGCCAGACAGTGCGCTATGAACTCGCGCAGATAGTACGCCATCAGCTCCGCAAGGTACCCGAGCTGCAGTTCTATCTCGACGACAGCCTCGACTATATCGAAAACATCGATTCATTGTTGTCGAAATAGGGTTAAAGAAGTAATGAGTTGAAAAAGTTAAGATAATAGCCACGCCGCAAAAACCATTCTCTTAACTCATTAAACCCAATACTCTATCCACCCTTCCCAAAAAGACTAATATCTTAACTCTTTAAACTTAATACTCCTTCGACCCGCTCTCAACGGAATGCTATCCTTTCGCATTGCCCTGCGTTATCTCTTTGCGCCGAAATCGCACAGAGCCGTCAACGTCATCTCGGTCATTTCGATAGCCGGGGTGGCCGTTGCCACTATGGCCATAGTGGTGGTGCTGTCGGTTTTCAACGGTTTCACCTCGCTTGCCGGCGACCGCCTGGGGCGTATCGATCCCGACCTTAAGGTCGTGCCGCTCGAGGGCAAGGCATTCGCGCAGGCCGATTCGCTTGCAGCCGCCATCGCGGCGCTCGACGGTGTGGCTTCGGCCATGCCGGTGCTTGCCGAGCGTGCCCTTCTTGTGGCTCCCGACCATCAGCAGCCCGTACGCCTCATCGGCATCGACCCGGTGGAATACGGAGCCGAAGGCATCGACAGCATGCTCATCGACGGTGTCTATGCCACCCATGCAGTCATAGGGCCCGATACCATAGCGGCGGTGCAGCTTTCGGTGGGTGTGGCGCTCAACAGCCGGCTGCGGCCCGGCGACGACTCGCGCGCTTCGGTCTATGTGCCGCGCCGTGTGGGCCGTATCAATCCGGCCAATCCCGCGGCTGCCTATCGCAATATGCCGGTGGTGGTGAGCGGAGTATTCCAGATCGACCAGCCGGAGTACGATAACGACTGCGTCTTTGTGCCTCTCGATCCTCTTCGCCGCCTGCTTGAGTACACCGGCGGTGAGGCATCGTCCATCGACATATCTGTTGCTTCGGCCGCAAAACTGCCGGCCGTGCAGGCGGCGGTGGAAGCCATTGCAGGCGGGGCGTTCGCCGTCCTTACCCGCGACCGTCAGCAGGCCGATACTTTCCGTATGATCGCCATCGAGAAGTGGGTCACTTTTCTCATGATGGTGTTCATACTCCTTATAGCGTCGTTCAACATCGTGTCGACCCTGTCGCTGCTGGTAATCGAAAAGCGCGACAATATGCTTACACTGCGCGCGCTCGGCGCCTCGCAGGGCGCGGTCAGGGCCGTTTTTGCGTGGCTTGCTTGCCTCATTACGGCCGCCGGCGGTGTCGTTGGCGCTGTTTTGGGCGTAGGGCTGTCGCTGCTTCAGGAACACTTCGGGCTGATAAAGCTCGACGGCGACCCGTCGGCTCTGTCGGTCGACGCCTACCCGGTGCATCTGGAGTGGGGCGACGTGGGTCTGGTGCTCGTCACTGTCGTGGCCGTCGGACTGGCTATCGCAGCTCTTACCCGCATTTTCACAAGGAAAATAAATACTCTCTAATTCAAAGAAACTTTGCAAACCGTTCTCTTCCACGAAACCATTTTCGGGCCGATACATTCACGGCGGCTCGGTTCGTCGCTTGGCGTAAACCTTATGCCGAACGACGGTAAAATATGCTCGTTCGACTGTATCTACTGCGAGGCCGGCTACAATGCCCAGGGCCACGGTACAACCGGACTTCCTTCGCGCGAGCAGACGGCACGCCTGCTCGAGGAAAAACTGATATTCCTCCGCGAGAACGGCAAGCCGCTCGACGTAATCACCTTCTCGGGTAACGGGGAGCCTACGCTTCATCCCGATTTTGCCGGAATTGTCGACGATACCATCGCCCTGCGCGACAAGTATTTCCCCGAGGTGAAAATCAGCGTTCTCACCAACTCCACCCGCATTGCCGACAAGTCTGTGGCCGATGCGCTGTGCCGGGTCGACAACAATATCCTCAAGCTCGACAGCGCCTTCGAGGAAACCGCCCGACTGCTCGACCGTCCCGCGCGGGGCTATACCGTTGCCAAGACCATCGACGGCCTCCGGCAATTCGCGGGCACGGGCATCATACAGACCATGTTTACCCGCGGAGAACACGATGGCGTGGCCATCGACAACACCACCGACACTGAGGTCGACGCCCTCATCGAGGCCTACCGCGCCATCTCCCCCCGCGAGATAATGATATACACCATCGACCGCCCCACACCCGAAACAACGCTCCGCCGCATCACTCTCCCCGAACTCGAAGCCATCGCCGCCCGCATCCGCCGCGCCACCGGCCTCCCCGTCCAGGTCTCCGCCTGAAAACTACTTACGTCTTACGCATCTATTCGGCAAAGAGGGGTTGTATAACTTGCGAATTATGAGTAAATTTGCAATTTAAGAATAAAAGATATGCCTCTGACGAAAGATGAGATACGATTGCTGTTAAGCGATATTGAGAATGAGCGTGTGGAGCGCACATTATCCGTCGATAATACAAAAAAGATGTCGGAGGCGATATGCTCGTTTGCCAATGATATCCGCAATACTAAGAAGCCGGGTTATTTCGTGATTGGTGCCGATGATGACGGCAATCTCGATGGACAGACGTTTACGGATGAACAACTCCGTTCATACGCCGGACTCCGCAATTCCGGAACGATTCTTCCGCCACCGGCAATGATGGTTTATAAAGAGGTATTCCCAGAAGGAGAGGTTGCGGTTATAGAGGTTCAACCAAGTGAAGATACACCTGTTCGATACAAGGGAGTAATTTGGATTAGAATCGGAGCGAGGAAGGCTGAGGCGAATACAGAGGAGGAACGAATACTCACCGAAAAAGGACAGATACACAGTTCCTCTTTCGATGGTCGTCCATGCCGGGAAGCGACTATTGCAGACATAGATGTTGAGCTATTCAGGAATGAGTATTTGCCAAAGGCTGTATCGCCTGCGACATTAGCCAAAGACAAGCGCACCCCTATTCAGCAGATGGCATCGTTACGTCTTTTTGACACGCGATTTAATTGTCCTACCTATGCGGGAATCCTATTGTTGGGAATCGACCCGCAATATTTTATTCCGGGCGCATATATCCAATATGTGAAGTTCGCAGGAGCTACACGTGCCACAAAGGTACTGAAAGAAAATCGCTTCAAAGGCAATCTACTTTCCATGCTGAAAGAACTGGAATATTTCATCAAGTATTCCATCGAGAACAAACGTCCGGAATTTGTCAGTGTATTGCGTGAGGAACCTCGCATTAATTATCCATGGGAAGCCATCCGAGAGCTTGCCATGAATGCCGTGATGCACCGTGCCTACAATGGCAATAATTCTCCGATTAAGTTTTATGAGTATAGTAACCGTATAGAGATTGACAATCCAGGCAATCTTTACGGCAAAGTCAATCTGGAAAATTTTCCCGACGAGACCGATTATCGCAATCCCAATATAGCTGAGATAATGCTCAATCTTGGTTATGTAAATCGCTTTGGGAGCGGTATTAATACCGTTTCAATGCTACTTGAAGATAATGGAAATGCCCCGGCAGAGTTTCTTCTCGGAGATTACACTACATTCAAGGTTATTGTCAGGAACGCCGATATCATAGAAAATGGCACAGTGGGCCCGACTGAAAGTGGCACCAATAACAATGACGTTGGCACCAATGATGGCACCAATAATGGCACCAGTGAAGATGCCAACCGAAAGGACGCCATTGTCGAGATGATGAGACACAATAAGCGTATTAGCGTCAGGCAGATATCCGAGGCATTGAATATTCCTCGCAGAACACTGTTCAGAATTATAGATGTGCTGAAGTCGGAAAATAGAATCAAGCGTGTTGGAAATTTGAAATCCGGCACATGGGAAGTTATCGGGTAGGTTCCTATAGTCATTCCTGTGAGCAAGGTTAAGTTGCTTTCAGAATCGAGTTTTATCCCGACGGCAGACATTTCAGCGAAAGCTGTCAATCATTTGAAAGGTTTGACCGGCTGTCTGCCATGGTCAAAATTTGTGGGCGTGTTGCAGGATTGGGGCGAATTGAGTATTTTTGCGAGGAATGAATACGAAGCAACGAATACTCTGGGCCGACGACGAAATCGACCTGCTCAAGCCCCACTTGCTGTTTTTGCGTAACAAGGGCTACGATGTAACCACGGCCAACAATGGCCGCGACGCTCTCGACATGGCTTTCTCCGAGCCGTTCGACCTTATAATCCTCGATGAGAATATGCCCGGTCTCACCGGTCTGGAAACGCTGTCGATGATAAAGCAGCGTCTGCCGCATATCCCGGTCATAATGATAACCAAGAGCGAGGAGGAGAATATCATGGACCAGGCCGTAGGCAGCAAGATTGCCGACTATCTCATCAAGCCTGTCAATCCCAACCAGATACTCATAGCCATCAAGAAGCATCTGCATGCCGACCAGCTCGTGCAGGAGAAAACGCAGCGCGACTACCGCGAGGATTTCGGCAATCTGAGTATGCTCATCAACAGTGCCGACACTATCGACGACTGGTATGCCCTCTACGACCGTCTTGTATTCCGCGAAATGGAACTCGCGGGTGCCGGTTCGAGCATGGACGAACTGCTCGAAACGCAGAAAAAGGAGGCCGACTCCGAGTTCTACAAGTGGGTGCGACGCCGCTACGAGGACTGGGTGGCCGACGGCTGTACCGGTGCCGACGCGCCTCTGATGAGTCCGCGCATTTTCCCCACCACGGTCTTCCCGCTGCTCGATGCCGGCGAGAAAGTATTCTTTATCCTCATCGACAATTTCCGCCTCGACCAGTGGCGCACCGTCAAGCCTCTGCTCGGCGACATGTTCAATATCGACGAGCACCTGTACACATCTATCTTACCCACCGCCACACAGTATGCCCGCAATGCCATTTTCTCGGGCCTGATGCCGGCGCAGATCGAGAAGCTTTTCCCCGACCTGTGGGTCGACGAGGACTCCGAAGAGGGCAAGAATATCAACGAGTCGCCGCTCATAGCCACACAGCTCGAACGCTATCGCCGCAATCATAAATTCTCCTACAACAAGATCAACGACAGCGCCGCCGGCGAACGTCTGCTCCGCGAGTTCGACCGTCTTGAGGCAAATGATCTCAACATCATCATATTCAATTTCATCGACATGATGTCGCATGCGCGCACCGAGTCGAAGATGATCCGCGAACTCGCCGGCACCAATGCCGCCTACCGCGATCTTACCGAGGCGTGGTTCCGCCATTCGTCGGCTATGGAGATTTTCAGGCGTATAGCCGAGAAGGGTTACAAGATAGTACTGACCACCGACCACGGCACCATCTGCGTCAATAACCCCATCAAGGTGGTCGGCGACCGCAACACCAACACCAATCTTCGCTATAAGCTCGGCAAAAATCTGGCTTACAACGCCCGGCAGGTGTTTGAAGTCAAGAATCCGCACCGTTTCGGGCTGCCCGCGCCTAATGTATCGACCACATATATCTTCGCCGCCCGCGACGATTTCTTCGCCTATCCCAACAATTACAACTACTACGTGCAATACTACACCGGTACTTTCCAGCATGGCGGAATATCCATGGAGGAAATGCTGGTCCCGCTAATAACTCTCTCTCCTAAAAACAGTTGAATATTATGAAGACTATAGAAGTACCCTCGCTGGCAGCTCTTCCCGAAGCTGCGCGCCAGTTCGCCGCCGAAATGGGCGACAATACCGTTTTCGCATTCTACGGCGACATGGGCGCCGGTAAGACCACCTTTATCAACGCTCTGTGCGAGGTCCTGGGCGTGGATTCCTCGGAAACCGCATCGCCCACTTTCGCCCTCATCAACGAATACCGCTCAGACACTACCGCCGAACTCATCTATCACTTCGATTTCTATCGTGTGGAGACTCTCGAGGAGGCTCTTGAGCTGGGCATCGAGGACTATTTCGACTCGGGTGCTGTGTGCCTCATCGAATGGCCCGAACGCATTGCCGCCGCACTTCCCAACGACACCGTGTCGGTGAAAATTACCGTCAACGACGACGATTCGCGTACCCTCACCATCAGCGAATGATCATAGAGTGGCTCGACTCCTGCCGCTCGACCAACTCCGAGCTTGCCGCGCGCACCGATGCGCCCGGCGGCTTCACTGTGGCCACTCGCTGCCAGACTGCCGGCCGCGGTCAGCGCGGCAACACATGGGAGGCCGAGCCCGGTGCCAATCTCACGTTCTCGCAGTTGCTGCGCCCCGAGGCTATTGTGGCCTCGAGGCAGTTCGAACTGTCGATGATAGTGTCGCTGGCCATAGTCGACTTTGTGGACGGCGTCTTCGCCGAGGCTTCGCTGCCCTTGCGTGCCGCCATCAAGTGGCCCAACGATATCTACGTGGGCGACAAGAAAATATGCGGTATCCTTATCGAAAACACCCTCACCGACCGTAATATCGACCGCGCCATCGTTGGCATAGGGCTGAATGTAAACCAGACTATCTTCCTGAGCGATGCTCCCAATCCGGCATCTCTGCGCACATTCACCGGCCGGGAATACTCTCTCGAGCCCATGCTCGAAAGCCTGTGCGGGGCCATCAACCGTGCTCTTGCCGCTTATGAGGCCGCTCCCGACCCCGAGGCTCTCACGGCCCGCTACATGAGCCGTCTGTGGCGGCGCGACGGAGTGTGGCCTTTCGTCACGGCGGACGGCGAGCGTTTCGTGGCATCGATAGAGTCGGTAGGCACCGACGGCATGCTCACACTTTCCGGCAACCGCCGCTTCGCATTCAAGGAAGTGGCTTTTGTGCTTTGATATGGAACAGCCGACCACACGCCGCTCTGCCGACTGCCGCTATCTGATACCCATGATTCTGACGGGTATCATCGGGTTTCTGTTCGCATACTGTTCCAACTGGTTTGCCGATGCCATTGAGTACAAGTATATCCATCCGGTAGGCGATTACGAGTTCCAGTCGGATACTGTAGGCAGTCTGGCAGATATATGGGAGTCGCAGTGCAACCACTATTTCGGCACCAACGGCCGATTTGTGGTTCATTTTATCGTGCAGATATTCTGCGGACTGGTCGGAAAGGTGTGGTTTGCCCTCTTCAACGGACTTATCTGGTTCCTGCTGCCGTATCTCGTGGTGCGCTTTGCTACCCGGGGCTCGAAATCGCTCTCTGTGTCGGTGAGCGCCTGCGCCCTTATCCTGATAATGCTGCTTCAGGTGCGGATCGATCCGCCATTTCAGATCAACTATGCCTGGACTGCCACCGCGATTGTCGGCTGGCTCATGATATTTTTCAGCGGTCGCAGCTATTCGGCATGGATGCTGATATTTATAGGAATCTACAGCTTCCTCTGTGGCGAGTGCAACGAGAGTTTCTCCATCCCCATATGCTTTGCCATGGCGGCGTATGCCCTGCGTCGCCGTTTCCGCCTCACGCCGGCCCAGTGGGTGGCTGCGGTAACATTCGGTATAGCAGCGATAATACTGGTGGCAGCGCCGGGCAACTGGCTACGTCTTGGCGAGGTTTCCTATGCCACCCGTCATACTCTCGGAACTTACTATTTTTTTATTCCGGCATTGTTTGTGCCTGCATTGTGTGCCTGCGTAGCGTGGTCGCGCCGGCATTCAGCCGAAATAGCGTTTACGCCCGAAGTCCTGTTTTTGGTGGTGCTGGTAGCGGTTAATTATTCACTCGGCACAGTCACCGGCTATCAGTGGGGTGCGCGTATGGTGTTTATGGCCAATCTGTGCATTGTTATGGCCGCACTGGCTCTTGTCGCGAAAAAACATCTCTCGGTTGTGGCGAACGCCGTGCTTGTGCTTATTGCTTTGGTATCGGTGGCATGGCATGCGGTGGATACAAAGAAATTCAACGATACCGACAACCGTATCTACGAAACTTACGCGGCGTCGGCCGACGGTGTTGTCTATCTGCCCGACACTGTTTTTTCCGAGCATATATGGTGGGTCAGGAACGCTCACCAGGGCCATGTGCTCGAGTCGCGTCTGCGCACTCCGGGTTTGGCGGATATTAAAATCCGCCCCGAGGCACTGCGAAACATCCCTGCCGATGCCGATACCAATGTAATTGTCGAAGTCGCTCCGCAGGCGTGGCTTATGGTGCAGTCGAAGAAGCATCCCGCAAGATTTATCCTTCATAAGAAGATACTCCCCGGAACGGTAGCTCGTCATATGGCCGACCGCGAGATTGATTTCAGTATACCGCGCGATGTAGTTTTCGAGGAAAACGACATGCAGTGGATAGGCTTTTACCGCAATATATGGCCTCTTACAGCTACGGAAATGGAAATGACAGAAAACAGACAGTGATGGAGCCTAAGGTATCGGTAATAGTATGCACTTATAATCACGAGGACACCGTCGGTGCCGCTCTCGACTCCATACTGGCCCAGCGCACCGATTTCGACTTCGAGATTGTGGTGTCCGATGACTGTTCCGCCGACGGCACCGCCGACATAGTGCGCTCATATGCCGCACGCTATCCCGACCGAGTGCGGGCCATTTTCAATGCCGAAAACAAGGGTGTGGCCGACAACTACTTCGACACGCTCTACGAATGCCGTGGCCGCTACATAGCCGACCTCGCCGGCGACGATGTGTGGACCGATACCGGTAAACTCGCACGTCAGGCGGCGCTGATGGACTCCGATCCGTCGATAGTGCTGTGTCATGGCGCATGGTGTTTCCTGCATCCAGACGGAAGCATGAGCGAGCCGAGCGGCTATGCCAAGCCGGCGTCGGCCGGCGTTGTCGAGGCCGGCGAAGCGGTGCCGCTGCTCCTGCAGCACCGCCGAAGCGAGTTTTTCATACATCTGTGCACTTCGATGTACCGTCGTGATACCGCGATAGCGCTCACGCAGAAATACTCCGAGTTTTTCTATGGCCGCGACCTCCCTTGCGAGGACCTGCAGCTCGAAGTGCTTATGGCCGCCAACGGCCGCATAGCCTACGACCCTGCGCCTGTGCTTGCCTACCGCGTGGGGCACGACAGCGTGTCATCGCCTGTCAATATGGCTAAAAATGCCGTTTTCACGGCGCGTATAGTGGCCCTGACCCTGCGCCTTGCCGACGAGCTGTGTGCCGACAAGAGCGCGCTCGCGCCGTATTTCGACGGTGCCATGACCTATGCCGCTTCGCGTGCCTTGATATCGGGGTCGGCGCAGGCGGCCGCCGAATGCAGCCGCACGGCCTCTCTCCTGGCCCCGCACCGTCTTCCGGCAAAGGTGAGAGTCGCTTTGGCCTTGATGCGGAGCCGCTTCACCCATACTGTATCCCGTTTTGCCTACAAACTGATCCCACGATGATAAAAACCGCCATACGTCGATTCAAGGCGCTGTTTACCAGGGTTCACGAGCTGCATAATTCGCTCGATGCATTTCCCTATTACTTCAGGCGCGCCGAATACGAAAAAATAATCTTCGGCGACGCCGGCAGTGGCGTCACTGACCGCGATTATTGCGGCCGGCCCGTTGTGGTGTCGCTCACCAGCTATGGGCGGCGGCTCATCGACGTTTGCTTCACCATCGAGAGCATCATGCAGCAGTCGTGGCGACCGAACCGCATAGTGCTGTGGCTCGCTCCCGACGATATGGCGCGGCCGCTGCCCGAAGCGCTTGTGCGTCAGCAGGCCCGCGGTCTGGAGATACGCCGCACCCCCGATATTCGCAGCTATAAAAAACTGTTGCCGGCTCTTGAAGCCATGCCCGACGCCTGCATTGTCACTGTCGACGACGATATGATCTACGACTTCGATCTGCTCGAGCGTCTTATAAAGGGTCATATTGCCAATCCTCATGCCATAGTAAGTACCAAAACCTATCGTGTGGCCTTCGACCGTCGTAACCGTCTTTTGCCATATCGGAAGTGGGACCGGAGCAATGACGGACCCGGCGAAAGAAGTGCCGCCCTTTTTGTGCTCGGCGGAGCCGGCACACTCTATCCCCCCGGCAGCCTTGCGCCGGAGGTCGCCGATACAGCTCTGTGCATGAAGCTTTCACCCGGCGCCGACGATGTATGGTTCAATATCATGGCGCGGCGCCAGGGCACGCCGGTTGTCAAGATACCGGTGCGTCACCCCGAAGCGAAGGAATACATCGACAACCGCAACATGCTCGATACCGGCCTCGCTCGGCAGAATGTCGACAACAACGCCAACGACCGGCAGCTCGCCGCCGTGCTCGCTCATTTCAATCTTGATCCTTATTCACTTTTCATGAAAAAATAACCAATGAACCGATTCACATTACTGTCTGCCGCCTTTGCAGCGGGAGCTTTGTCGGCCGCCGCTGTCACCGTCGACAGCCCCGACGGCCGTCTGCGCCTCACCATCGACGCGGGTGGCGCTACGCCTCTCTATTCCATAAACTACGACGGCAAGGCCATTGTCGAGCCTTCGCCTCTGGGATTCGATACCAACATCGGCAATTTCTCGAAAGGTTTTCGCATTGTATCGGAGAAAGTCGACACCGTGCACCGTGTGTTCTCGCAGGATAAAATCAAGAAAAAGAACATCGACTACAAGGCCACGCGCCTTACCGTAGGCTTCGCCGGCCCCGACAAGCACCGCTTCTCCATGGAGTGGGAAGTTGCCGACAACGATGTGGCTTTCCGCTATCTCATTCCCGCTCAGGGCGACACCCGCGCTCTGGTGATAGAGAAGGAGGCTACCGGATATCGCTTTCCATCGCAGTCTACTGCTTTTGTCACATCGCAGAGCGACCCGATGATAGGCTGGAAGCGCACCAAGCCCAGCTATGAGGAATATTATGCCGTCGATGCGCCCCTCGATTCTGCTTCGACCTACGGCCACGGCTATACTTTCCCGGCGCTGTTCCGTATCGGCGGGGATGGCTGGGCGCTGCTGTCGGAAAGTGGTGTCGACGGTTACTACTGCGCTTCGCATCTCAGCGACTACGACAACGGCCTCTACACCATAGCATACCCCATGCCGGGCGAAAACAACGGCAACGGCTCGGCCTCGGCGGCAATAGCGCTCCCCGGCAAGACGCCCTGGCGCACCATTACGGTCGGCGCCGGTCTCGCTCCCATTGTCGAGACCACAGCCCCCTGGAATGTTGTTGAGCCGCGCTATACCCTCGACCGTCCGGCTCAGACCGGACGTGGCACATGGAGCTGGCTGCTGTGGCAGGACAACTCTATCAACGACAAGGACCAGCGAGCTTTCATCGATTTCGCATCAGAGATGGGCTATGAAAATGTGCTTATCGACAACTGGTGGGACAACAACATCGGCCGCAAGGGCATGGAGGATCTTATTGCTTATGCACATTCGAAGGGTGTGAATCCCATTCTGTGGTATTCGTCGAGCGGATACTGGAACGATATCGAGCAAAGTCCTGTCAACCACATGGATCGCCCGATAGTCCGCAAGAAAGAGATGAAATGGATGCGTGACAACGGCATACGTTCGATTAAGGTCGACTTTTTCGGTGGCGACAAGCAGGAAACGATGCGGCTCTATGAAGACATCCTCAGCGATGCCGCCGACTATGGCATAGACGTTGTTTTCCATGGCTGCACGCTGCCGCGCGGATGGGAGCGCATGTACCCCAACTTTGTCGGCAGTGAGGCTGTGCTTGCTTCCGAGAACCTTGTATTCGGTCAGGATTTCTGCGACAAGGAGGCTCTTCATGCCACCCTGCATCCTTTTATCCGCAATTCGGTTGCCATTATGGAGTACGGCGGAACGGTGCTCAACAAGCGTCTCAACCGCGGCAACGACGGCGGCACACGCCGTGTTACCGGCGATGCATTCCAGCTCGCAACTTCGATACTTTTCCAGAATCCGGTGCAGAATTTCGCTTTGGCACCCAACAACCTCACCGATGCTCCTGCCGAAGCTATCGACTTTATGAAGGCCGTGCCGACCACATGGGACGACACCCGCTTTATCGATGGTTACCCCGGCCGGTATGTGGTGCTTGCCCGCTGCAACAAGGGCCGCTGGTATATAGCCGGCGTCAATGCCACCGACAAGCCTCTCAAACTGCGTCCCGACCTTGCGCCTCTCGGACTCGAAGGTAAAACAGCTGAGCTCTACGTCGACGCTCCCGGCCTCAAATTCACCAAAACACTCTACAAACCCAAATCCACAATCGAAGTCGCTCCCAACGGCGGTTTCGTCCTGGTCTTCTGAACGCCGGGCGCAAGCACCCGCGGTGAGCGGGTGCCTGGACAATAGCGCAGGGTGGAGCGAAGCGAGACCCTGCGATTGGTCACCTTCTCAAGAAACTAAAACCCGCGAGAGCGGGTTGCGAGACAACTACATTCTCTATAAAATGAAGCCTAACTCCTGTGCGACAGACGTTAGGCTTCATTATAATTATGTAATGATTGTTTGCCGGAACTATCAATAAACTATTTTGACGGGGGAGAGGAGGCCGGTTGGCTGAAGGTCCGACTGTGGCGAAGGGCTGCGGAGATTCCATGTTTTGCGTTGGTCGGCGGGGAGGCCGGCGTCGTAGACAAGGCGGTTGAACCATGTGCCGGTTACCTTTATCGACAGTTCGTTGGTGCCTTCTCGCAGATACTTGGATATGTCGGTGGTGTAGGGTTCGCACCAGAGTATGCCTGCTGACTGGCCGTTGACGGTGATATCGGCAATGTCGGCCACACGGCCCAGATCGAGGGTATAGCTTGTGCCGGGCCTGAGGTCTTTTATGTCGAAAGTGGTTGTGTATGTGGCTGTGCCTGCAAAGGCGCGGGCCTCGGCGCCGAGCGTGTCGATGTCGCACCAGGGCTTGAGTTCGTCGAGGTTTATGCTTTCGGGTGCGCCCCAGCCTGCGGGGAATGAAAGCGTCCATGGGCGGTCGAGGTCGATGGATGCCGTTGCGTTGCGGTGTGTGGGCTGCCCTGTCGGTTTGTCGGTGAAGACTACAAAGCATGAGCCGGCTGCCGGCAGGTCGAGTTTCACCCGCGTGCGGCCGTCGGCCTTCTCATATTCGGGTACGGTGACCGATCCGTCGACGGCGCTCCATATCTGCGGATAACCGTTGTTGCGGAAATCGGCTGTAGCCTTATAAGCACTTCCCTTCGGGGCTGCTACGAAGTACCAGTCGGCATCGTCATCGCGGAAATGCGACCACATGGCATCGCCGCCGGTCATGTCGGGAGCTATCCCGCAGAGTTTCAGCGCATCTTCGATGGATGTGCCCGAGATTACCCGGCCGTTGCCTACCAGGCGTACTCCATTTTTGCCGTTCCACAGTTGCTTTACGGCTTTTTCGAGGCGCTTGGCGGCTTTCTTTCCGCCGGTTAGAGTGGAGATTCCCTCGGGAGCGTTGCCTACAATAGTTGCGCCGTCGCGGACAAGGCGGTCAAGTGCCTCGACGGTCTCGGGCAGCATGCGACGGTTTTCGGGTATCCAGATCAGGGCATAGCTTATGCCTTCGGGGGTGACGATGCGGCCGTCGGCAACACTGAGACGGTGTACGAGCACATCGGGGTTACAGTAATCGTATTTGTATCCGGCAGGGAACGGAGCGTTTTGGTCGGGCTTGTGGTCCATTTCGTCGCCGAGATACCACAGTACGTCCGATACCGGGCGGCCGGTTTCCATCATATAGCTGCAGCGGGCAAGATAGTCGGTGAAGCAGTGCATATAGGGCCACCATGTCTGTCCGCGCAGGAACGGAGTGCCTATGCCCTGGCCGCCGAACGAGGTGCCCGGAGGCAGAAAGCCTACCTGTGGATTGTGGGTGTAGGTGTGGAACACGAGGTGCGACACGCCCTCGGCCATGTTGGCGTCGGCGACCGATTTCAGGTATTCGAATTTCTCCTTCCATGTCACGGCGAACGAGGTGAACGCCTCGGCGGCCACGCGCTTCTTGCCGTATATGCGGGCGGCGGAGGCGGTAGGCTTTATCGGCTTGAAGTTGACGGAGCCGACATAGTTGTCGCCCATAGGCTGCCAGAACTCGCACATGGGCACGTCGGCATATTTGAAGTATTCGAGTATATCGCCGGGAACGACGTCGCCTATGGCTGTCTCGTAGGTTATGGTCATGCCGCGGTCGTGGGCCTGAGCGGCCATGTTGCCGTAGAAATTTTCGACGGTGAGGCCGTTGATGGTCCGGCGCCAGTCGCGCAGGAAGCGTGTGGTGGTCTCGTGGTCGGCTACTACGTATCCGAATATTGCAGGCAGCCATTTGCGGAGCTCGTAGCCCGTGGCTGATGCGAATTCCTGTTCCATGTCGGTGGTCCAGGTCTGTGTGGCGCATTCCCAGCTGTCCATGAGCATGCCTTTGAGCAGGGTGCCGGCAGGTCCGTCAGGAGCCGACAAACGGCCGATATAGTTGTCGAAATGCACCTTCGAACCGTTGCGGGAAAGTTTGTCGCATTCCCAGCCGGTACCCTCGACCGGCGCGGGACCGTTGCGGCGTCCGGTATTGATGTGGCCTATGCGCATCACCGTCCATCGGCCGGCCGGTGCTTTCCATGTCAGATTGCCGTCGGCGTCGGTCATGGATGTTATGTCGATGATTCGGTCGGCGTCTACGAATGCTTTTTCCGACTGGTGCGGGCTTGCAGCTGTGCGCTCTATGGCCCGAAGCGACAGACCGGCCTCGGCCTCCCAGTTGTTCTTGCGGGCCGCCGTCGATATGCGCAGGCGGTCGAAACGTGCGTCGTGGGCATTTTTTATCTCGATGGTATAGACCGAGCCTTTATGTTCGTCGAGAGCGAGGGTGACCGGATGTTCGTCCTGCCAGGCGCCCTGAGGTATGTCGGCGTCGAGAACGGTCTTGCCGTCGGATTTTACCGCTATGTGCACGCCCGGCTCGTAGCACCAGCCGTGATTCATGCTTTCGACGCAGGGCAGCTCTATGGACCGCAACGTTACAGGATGTTCGAAAGTCACATCCATGCGGTATGGAGTATCGGATGGTGCAAAGTTATAGCCTTTGTGAACTCCGCTAAGCCATTCCTGCCAGGGTGCATCGGTATCATTTGTGAATGTTATACTGAATCGGGGCAGCTCACCGGCTTCCGGTGTAGGAAAGGCAAGCACGGCGATGTCGCGGTAGTCGCGCCAGTCCTCCGACGAAGGTTTTGGCTTGGGGAGCGATATATTCTGTATAGTGCCGTTGCCGGTGACGTCGACAGTGCTCATCACAGCCTGGCGCATGGCGTTTTCCGGTTTTATCCACGGACCGCCGGCCATGGCCCAGCCTGGACAGTTCTGCATGGTGAACCGCAGCCCCAGACGCTCGCACTCGGCGGCGGCGTGGTGCACGGCGTCGTCCCACTTCGGGTCGAGGCATTTGATAGGGTCGGTGACGCCGGGCCACACATTGTCGTTGAAATGGCCGTGGAAAAGCTGCACGCCCGAGAAGCCGGCGGCTGCGATAGCCTCGAGATCGGCGGTGATGCCTTCTTTCGACACATTTCCGCTGATGAAGTGGAACCATGTCTGCGGATGGTTGTCGGCAGGCGGATTCTGGAAATTATCGTGGGTCAGTGCGGTTGCCGGAAGCACGGAGGCCGCCAGCATGGCCGCAAAAAGATTCAAGGTTTTCATATCTGCATATTGATGATGCGCAAAAGTACGCAAATAAGCTGCCCCCGCTGTCCTCATCCCTGCCAAAATAGGAAAAACCTCCGCGGTTACCTGTCGTAAAGGACTTCTGAAATTTTGCAACTGATGTTAAATTCGTCAATATTTTGAAACAGACCTGAAGCGTTTCTGCAACTGCTCCAGACGCTCGATTAGAATATCAAACGACAGTTTTTCTCCATAGATCATGGAGTCCTTCATTACTTCATAGTCCATACGCATCATATCGCGTAAGATACCGGTAGGACAAAATGAGATGGTAGAAGGATTGTTAAGTTCGTAGTCTACAGCACCGACGTGATAGAATCGTTTGCGATGTGCGATGATTTCCTGATACAGGTTCATATTCGCGAGCGCCTCTGCTGCAAATGGAGTGTCCATCAATTTCTCTAAATCATAGAGATGCCTGCTCATTCGTTCGGTTCGAGGATTGTGTCGCTGATATTCTTCGTTGAGCAGAAAGGCTTTTTCAAGGAATGTGCGTGTAGGAGTTATAGTCGGAATATAGGCTACGGTTTCATCATCAATCATAGGAAAAGCATCTCCGACGAGCGTTGAGATACGCTTGACTTCAAATGGCTCTTTCATTGAAAGACAACTAATCTCAATCTTGACGACAGGGCGTACATACGCATCGGAATTGACTTTGACGGGATAATGAATCTCAATTACTACCGGATCGCTGTCGTGGTCGATTGGTGTTCCGTCTTTTTTTGTTGCAACCGGCACTACCAGACATTCTGTTAATCCGCAGTCAATAAGTTTCGTCTTCAAGTTTTCGGTAAACTCACCGAGGACATAATCACGATTGGTTATTCGCAGATTTTTGACTTGATTGTTGGTTGTGCCTTTGGCGCACTCTTTACCAAGTTCGTTAAGATAAAAATCGCGGTGAAGTGCTATGTCTATATCTTCAGAGAAGCGATCTATCAGATTCCAGCCTTTACTTAAACTTGTGCCCCCCTTAAAAAGCATATATTTTGCTGGAGGAAGAGAAAACAATACTTTTAGTATGGCGGTTACCCACCAGTCTTTTTCGACAGCACCCTGACTGATACCTTTGCTTTCTGCAAGAGAGAATGAGGTATATTGAATCTCATCGGTTACGGCGTCAATCCACTTGCTCATTTTTCCTAATTAAATTTTTGGCATTAATAATAATTTTACGAATCCATGCGGGTGCAAGTTTGACATCATCTTCCCATGTAGTTTCTTCAGGATACTCTTTAAGCACACCATAAACTGTGTCAAGTGTATCTTCGGTCACATTATTTTTGCCAATGGATTTGAGTGCGAGTACTAAAACAGGCATTATTTCCCCTTTGTATGAAAAATTGGTTGGCACTCCATACTTAAATGTCAGTGTTCGATTGCCGATACGTAGCTTTCGGGATGCTCCGTTGGTTATATATACAGCATTTGTCGGCACCTGCGTAGAGAAACCCAGATAGTTTTCGGCAACAGGGCCACACGGCAGTATTTTGGCATGGTCCCGCTTTGCAATTATTTCTGCAATTTCATATAATGAAGGCATAAGAGGCCCGAATCTTGTTAATTTAGGTTTTAGATATATTCCCTGCGAAACTCTGACCAACACCCCGTCTTTGACTAATTGTCCCAATACATTTGAGGCGTATTGGACATCTATGGGCAGGAAGCTGTCCGGAAGGAATATTGTTCCTTTCTTACTTCTGTTTATTTTTGATACTATGGTTTCCTTAAGTCTCATGAGCTTTCTTAGAGTGAAAATATTTGAGAAATTTTCACTTTTATATGGCACAAAAATAAATCTTTATTTCCGAATAAACAAGTATTTAGCTTGGAATATATTAAATGCCACGGATGATCGTGATTTATGGGTGTGATAAAAATCTTTGCGGAATTTTTCGGGGGTTGGGGATAATTGTATAATTTTGCCTTTGTTGGATCTTTTTCTGAATTCGATATGAGACATCTGTTATTTGCCTTGTTTGTAGCCGTGTCGTGGGTCATGGCGTTCCCCACGGCTCAGATTGCCGAGAGAATAAATGATAAGGGCAAGACCAAGAGCCTTGTTGTCTGTCTGCTCGAACGCGATAAAGGCACGTTCTCGGTACTTAAGGAGCGGCTTCCAAAGAAAGCGACGAGTACCGCATTGTGGCGCAATTATATAGGCTGCTGGAAGTTCCAGAACGACTCCTTGTTCCTCGACAGTATACTTGTGCCGAATCCGGCTGAAGATTATCCCGGTTTTATCCCGGCTAAGATCGATGATATCTATGGTGCCCGTCGTACGCCGTCGGGATATTTTGCCGATTGGGTTACCGACACACTTCGTGTCGTGTCGGGCGATATTGTGCGCTACCGGCACATGGGCTGGGAATCTGTCTGGACAAAGGAGGAATTCATAGCGGTAGACAGCGGACGGGTGAAAGACCGTGTGGTATACTGGAACCGGCTTGTCAATCCGGGAGCCCGCGATGCCGTGAAGGACGTTGTCGACTCTCTCGATTTGGGTAAAATACCCAAAAAAATTGTAGTACAAGTAAGCTGCCTTGAATTCGACAGCAAGGGCCGTCCTGTCGTGGGTAAGGTCGAGATCGAGCGCGGCAGCGGCGAAACAGCAGCCGACAGTCGCGTAGTCAGCGTTTTCGAAAAGCCCGAAGTGCTTGCCCGCCTTCTCCCCGTCTATCTGATACGCGGCCGCTACCAGTCTACCCCTATCACAATCGCCATCCCACCCCGCCCCTGAAAGGCTATGGAAAAAGTATGGGGCAGAGCCTGGAAGCGCTGCCCCATGTCGGGTATTGACTCATGGGCGGGGTTATTCGGGGAGCATGGACAGCTCCACGTGGTCGGCGTTGCGGATGTAGCGGCGACCGAAGTCGCGGATGGCGGCCGAGGTCATGGCGTTCACGATATCCTCGTAGCCGCTGTCCATGTCTGGACCGTACTGGTCGAAGACCTTGACCACGGTCTCCCAGTAGCCGTTGCTCTCGCGGTTTTCGGCAATATTTTTCATGAGATAGGCCTTCACCTTGGCGAGTTCTTCATCGGTAGGACCGTTTTCGATCAGATCGTCGACAGTACTGCGCACCACACCGAATACTTCCTCCTCGTGGCCCGGTTTCACCTTGATATATACCGGCATGATGAAGCGCGAAGGGGTGTCGGGGCCGTTGAACCCGGCTGTGACGGAGCAGTGTGAGTTGATGCTGTATGTGAGGCCGCGCTTTTCGCGCACCTCACTGAGCAGACGGCTCTTAAGGATCGAGCCGAATGTCTGGGAAACGAGTATGTGCTCCAGGTCGTAGGGGCATTCGCCGTTGAAGAAAGAATATGTTATCGAGTTCGGCTCGGCACCCATCGGATGGCGGAATGTCTCCTTGCCCTTGCCTTTGTAGAAACCGTAGCCGAAGTCGCGGGCGCGCTCCGTGCGGCCTGCGCCCGGGAGCGATGCCACATAGGCGGCTATCAGAGGCTTCACGCTGTCGGCGTCGAAATTGCCGGTGATGATATAAGTGAAATCGCTCATGTCGCCGAAGCGGTCGCGGTGCAGGGCTACGATGCTGTCGTAGTCGACCGACGCGAGGTCGGCTTCGTGGAGCTTGGCGCCGAGAGGATGCCGGTTGTACACAATAGAGTGGATGGTATCGCCCATAGCTATGGTAGCGGTCTGGTTGGGGCGGTTGAGTCGCGAGCGGGTGGTGGCCATCAGTGCGCCGAACGCATTGTTGTCGCGGGTGATGTCGGTGGCCTTGATATAGAGCAGCTGCAGTGCGGTAGCGATGTCGGCGGGAGTGGTGACGGCGATAAGCTCTTCGGCGGTATTGCCTATCTTGACTGCCGATTTCACCGAATGACCGGCCAGAAGCTTGCGGAGATCCGACGACGAGTGGCCGCCGTAGCCGCTCACGGCAAGAATGTCGTCGCACATCTTGTACAGTCCCTTTTTGGCCGGATCATAGCTCATGGAGAAACCGCCGGGGCTAACGGCGTGGATGAGCACTTCGTCGGGTTTGGAGCTGTTGGGACGCAGATATACCCTGATGCCGTTCGAGAGAGTGAGCACACGGGTATTGAACGGACCTGCGGCCTCCGACACTATGGTGCCCGCTGCAGGCTCTGAGGCCATGAGAGGACGGCCTGCGAAGGTATCGACGAAAGGCTCTATCGAGGCGATGTCGATAGCGGCTGCGTCGGCAAGAAGATTGTCGGCGCTGAGAGCGGCGGCATCGGCTTCGGTGGCATAGACAGATGTTATGCGGTTGCGGCCGTCGGGACGCACAAGGGCTGCCATGTGGGCATTCACTTCTTTGAGGCCGGTGGTGCGTTCCACGCCTTTCATTATCTTGTACATCTGCTCGGTCGACGTGGCGAAGCCTCCCTGAGTGAAATGGCGCACATAGCGGCGCGCCAGAGTCGTGTTCGTTTCAGCCGAGGCGTTGGCCAGTTCGCTGTCGCGCTCGCTGCGCTCCGACAGCTTGGCCCGCTGCAGTTCGGTATCGGTGAAGCCGTGAATGGCGGCGCGCAGAAGTTCGGTGTTGAAGCAGTCGAGGGCGCGGCGTGCGTCGGCGGCATTGCGTGCGGTGGCGCGAAGCATCAGAGCGTCGCGTGTGCCCGACAGCAGGAAGCGCTGGTCGCCGATGCCGAGATTGGACCACGGGCAGTCGGGTGCGTTCTCGATGCCGTCGAAGCGCTCTACGAGCATGCGCACTATGAGGCTGTGGATATAGTCGGCGCGCACTTCGGCTATGGAACCTGTCTCGCCGGGTGCGGCTACGGGTTCCTTGATGTAGAGCTGTATCATGTTGTCGGCTTGCTCGGGGTCGGAGCCGACGACGGCAATGGGGCGTTCGTTGTCGGGCACTTCGGTCGGAGTCGCCACCATGGCACCGGGGCCAGCGGCGAGGCCGTCGAAATGGCGGTGTATGGAAGCCTCGATGAAATCGGGGTCGATATCGCCCACCACAACAACCGCCTGGTTCTTCGGATGGTACCATTTGTGGTAGTATGCCCGCAGGGTGTCGGGGTCGAAGCCCTCGACTACCTCCGCAAGGCCTATGGGCATACGGCGACCGTAGATGCCGCCCTGATATATGTCGGGGGCCAGACGGGTGAGTATGCGCGAGCCGGGGGTGGACCGCTGGCGCATCTCGCCGCGGATAACGCCGCGCTCGGCGTCGATATCGTCTTTATTGAGAAGGAGGCGTCCGCTCCAGTCGCCGAGTATCATTACGCAGGAGTCGAGAGCCGACTGGCGCGATACGGGCACCTGGCAGATATTGTATACAGTCTCGTCGGTCGAGGTGTAGGCGTTGAGATTGCGGCCGAATTTCACTCCGAGCCCCTCGAGATACGATATGAGCGTGTTGCCGGGGAAATGCTCGGTGCCGTTGAAGCACATGTGTTCCAGAAAATGAGCCAGGCCTTCCTGACCGTCGAGCTCGTTGATCGAGCCGACACGCTGGGCTATGAAGAAATCGGCCTGTCCGGCGGGTGTGCCGTTGTGGCGGATATAGTACGTAAGGCCGTTCGGCAGTGTTCCGGTACGGACGGCCGGGTCGACAGGTATGGGATTGGCCGCCGACAGGGCCAGGGTCGCCGACATGGCGAGCAGAGTAGCGAATATTTTCATATCATTTAATTAAAGTTTCGTAAGTTTTCAACTTACTCATCGTGAAGGGTGAATGGTGAAAGGTGAAGATAATAGTTATTTATAAGGAAGTATCATCTTCACTCAGGCGAAGCCTGAATTTCACTTTTCACTTTATTCACTTCAACTTGAGCTTGCGAAAGTTGAGTTATTTAAAATATTACAGATAAAGAGAATGTATAGTCGTGATGGCGCATCTCGGCAGCCGCCTGCACCATATAGCGGCCCGCTACGGTGTGTGCCGCCGAAATACGTGCTGCACCCCGCGTGCGGTATGTCGATGCCAGGCGGTATGCCTCCATCTCGATATTGTCGAGCTGCACGGTCTCGCTGTCGGAGCCTGCCGAGCCGTAGGCCATGTCGCAGGAGAATGGACTGTAGAAACGCACCGACGCACCCGCTCCAAGCAGCCACGAATGCGGCAGAACGAAGTCGGCGCCGGCACCGAGCGAGATGGCGACGGCATTGACGGTGCTGTGGCGCCATGGCTCGATGTAGGTGGTGACGCGCCGCTGCCACGCGGCGTCGGCTACGGCTGCCACGCGGAGGGTGCCGCTCTTCAGACCCCACAATCCTTTAATGCCGGCCGAGGTGCCGTTGTCGGCATACATTTCGTTGGAGCCTATCTGCGGGAAAATGCCTGCGGCTGCATCGCCGAACACGTTCTCGCTGCCATGGCGCCGGTAAGCTGCCGTGCGGGCGCTCACGCCGCCGTAGAAGCGGTCGGCGCGTGCGAGCCATCCGGCCTCGGCCTCGATGGTCTTGTGCCAGGCCGAGGCCATGGGCAGTTTATTGAGGTCGGAGAGAATATTGTCGAACGAAAACCGGCTCATGGCCACCGACACGAAAAAACCGCGTCCCGACGCCGGGTAGATATCGGCACTGACACCATAACGGTAGCCGTCGTAGTATGTGGAAAGCGCCGTGCCGGCAAAACGGCGGTAGTGTGTGCCCATGCCGGTAAGGTGGAAAATCTTGTCGACACCCATCTCGCTTTTGAAATCGATGTCGTTGCTTTGCTTGTATTTGCGGAAGTTGAACGAAACACCGGCATAGTAGTCGCCCGCGATCCTGTAGGCCGCTCCGGCGGCGGCATCGAGGGTGCCGACCACGTTCCTTGGGCGCGGATCGACATCGCGGTACTCGAGAGTGGCCAGATAGCTCAGTTCGGCGCCCCAGGCCCATCGGCCGCTGTGGTCGGCGTAGCCCCCGCTGAACGAATACTGTTCGCGGTGCAGGTCGCCGCCGATGGAGTCGGCGAGAATATAGGGATATACGATGTCGTAGTCGGCGGTTTCGTTCCACACGGCGTCTTTCAGCAGCCCGTTTGCATACTTTGCCGCGCCCCATAGTGTGGAGGTGCGGTATTTGGTGTATGTATCGGCGCCGACGCTCCAGTTGTGGCCTCCGCGGCCGAAGCGGACGTCGCGGTCGGTGTCGTCGCTCTCATGGCTGTAGCCGGCGCCGACGCGCGTCAGGCCGCAGTCCATGCGCCACTGGTTGACGGCAGGATTCTGCCACGGCAGCGAAGCCACATGCCACAGTCCGAGGCGCTCTTCGCCTACGGCCGCGGCCGGATCGGCTGCCCACGCATGTGCGGCGCCGAGGGTCAGCAGTAATATCAGAGCCTTCAGTCTCATCGCGGCATGGATGTTACGCCATCGTAGGTGAGCTGAGTGCAGGGCGTGCCGTTGATATCGACAGCGGTGCCCTGAAGCTCGATTTCGGAGGGTATGCACATGGCGTTGAAGTCGTCGGTAGAGTTGTTGGTGTCCTTGAATACGGCGCGGCCGTTGTCGGCCACATAGAGCAGCTTGCGGCGCACGCTGCGGAAATAGCGTGTCTTGTCGTGGTCGATGGTGCCACAGCCGGTCCAGCCGCAGTCTATCGACGGGTCGCATACCTGCCAGGCGTACTCTGCGGCCACCGAGGTGGTCACGGCGTCGACTATCCATTCGTTGGGCAGGCGGTATGCGCTCTGGGTCATGGGGAATGTGCCTGCTATAGTCACCTGGTCGTAGTCGTAGGAATACCAGTAATCCTTGAGGTATGTGTCGCGGTCGACAGGTATGCGGGCTATGCCCCATGTGCGGAAGCCGCGGTTGTGGAGCACCCAGAACGAAAGGGTGTAGCAGTACCACTTGTCTAGGTTGGCCACCGGACCGTCGATGTCCATGTTGTTCGGTTTGGTGGATATGTCGTACCACTCGAAATCGGCGTGCGACAGGTCGAAGGAGTTGGGGTTGGCCACACGGTGGTCGATGCCGGTATCGGCCAGCAGCAGGTATTCGCCGGGCTGTACGGGCACATCTTTACCCGTACCGGGCACGGTGTAGAGAGCCTGTACCGTCATGGCTTCGCCCATGATGTCGGGCGAATAGTTGAATTTCTGTGTGGTGGTGAATTTCGACTCGAAGAGTGTCAGGCCGTCGGCGTAGATCACGTGGTCGGTGTTGTTGTAGAGCTTCACGTAGTCGTCGCCGTAGTACTGGTTGCCCGAGCTCTGGAGTGTGCCGGTGAAGAATACCTCGGCAATGATAAGGCCGTCGGTCTCGCGGTTGTTGTAGGCCTTGAGCACCACTTCGGTCTCCGCACCTGCTATGTTTATCGACGACAGATTGGCGCGGAGCGTGGTCTCGGCGGCGCCGGGCACGAGCACTCGTGCCGAGAAGGAGGCATCGTAGAGCCCCGGTATAAGCTCGATGTCGGAGCCGGGGACGTACTGTGTGGTCTTGTCGGACGATACGTTGCGGAAAGTATATATCCTGTCGACAACATCGGCCCCGGCGGGCAGTTCGGGCATGTCGACAGTCACGTGTACCACAGTGCGGGCAAGCTCGCCGCTGTTCATATCGTCGGCGCAGCCTGCGGTGACAACCATGATTACTGTGGCTGCTGTCATGGCGATGGTTTGGATAAGTGTTCTCATAGTGTTAATATGTTATTAAACGACCTCTTATAGTGTCAGACTGGCCTCCATGCCGAAGTATGCTCCCGATGTGCGGCGTATGGTCAGGCCGTTGACGGTGTATTCGGGGAGGTAGTCGATAATACGGTTTACGAAAGCCGATATCCTGAGGATGCGGCCTATCTGTTTGGTGGCCTTGAGGTTCACATATATGGCGGGAGGTACTGTCTGGGTGGCGTAGGCCTGCTCGTTGTAGCGCTTCACCAGGTACTGTAGCATGAGGTCGTTGCGGTCGGCCTCGGTGTAGGGGTGGAGCTGTCCGTCGGCGGCCGATATGTACTGTGCCGGCACGCCGTTGTCGCGCAGGCGGGTGGTCTTGAGGTACCACATGCACTGGATCGATGTGGAGAATACCAGGCCCCAGCGCGGTATCTGGGTGTCGAACATGAAGTTGGTGTTGAACTGCTCGTTCACGCGGCCGTCGTTGGTATCGTAGAGGCCCACATAGATGTCGCTGACGGCGGTGTTTCCCACCACATCGTTGACGGTGGCGAAGAGCATCTGCGAGTTGGAGTAGCGGCTGCGGAACCATGCGCCGTTGACAATGAGCGACGTGCGCAGCGCCGGCCACCGCACGGTGTTGAGCTGGTATTCGATGCCTTTCTTGTCGATGCGGCTGCCGTTGGTCACCCGGCGGTAGCCGTCGAGTATGCGGGTGTCCTCGTAGGGCAGATCTTCGAGTGCGGGTGGTGCCGTGAGTGAGCCGGGTACAATGCCCGAGGCATCGTAGCGGCGTAGGTCGTAGGCGCCGTAGACGGTCGAATAGCGGTAGCCGGAGTTCATTTTCTCGCTGAAGAAAGTCACCGACAGGCGGTTGCCGCCCCAGTCGGCACCGAGACGCACTTCCCATTTATGGTTGCGGGCGGCCTTGAGGCCGTAGTTGGTCGGGTCGTCGATATAGGTGCGCAGATTCACGCGGCTGTTGGCCACAGGATCGGTCACATCGTAGTAGTTGAGCTGTATCATGTCGTTGTAGTGCACCTGCGGGTAGAGGTAGTCGACTGTAGGCATCTTTGTGGTGAGGCCGTAGCCTCCGGCCACAAGCAGCGACAGCGGCAGCCCCGCGGCATCGAACGAGGGGAAGCGGAAGAGGCCGTTCAGGCGCGGGTCGACATACACCTTTCCGGCAAGCCGGAAGCGGCTGTCGAGGCCCGCGAGCTGTATGGTGCGTGCTCCGAGCTGCATCTCGAGGGTAGAGGCGCCGAGCAGGGCCGTCACCTTGTCCTCGGCATAGGCCGACACCACATGCAGCGCCGGAATGTCCTTGTAGGCACGCGGGCGGGTGGTCCACGAAGCGCTCAGAGGGCGCGTGAGGTCGTAGATCTGTCCGTCGCCGTAGTTCTTGGCCATGCTCCACTCGGCGCCGGCCTTGTAGCTGTGCGCCCAGGTGCCGAAGTCGAGCTTGCCGGCGGCGTGGACCTTGAGGTTGAGGGCGAAGGGGCGTCCGTCGCTCACATAGTCGGCCACATACTCGCCCAGGAGGTAGTGGCCGTCGTGCACGCCTTCGGCCATGGTCGTGGGCGCTACCGAGGCGCGCTGCGGGGCCACCTGCTTGCGGCGCGTGAGACGGTCGTGCTGGTAGCTTGCGGCGGCGTTGACACCCACGGCGTCGAGCCAGTGTATGCGCTGCAATTTCAGCGATAGGTCCGATGTAAGCGCCCAGCGGTTGTATGAGCTTTCGAACTCGTCGATTTTGTTGTAGTTGAGGTCGGGGTCTGCCTTGGCATTGTCGAAGGAGCCTGTGTAGTCGGCTCCGACCGTCCACTCGGCGGCGACGGCCGACGGTGTGTCGCCGAAGAAGAGATGGGCGCGCAGCGAGCCGTTGGCGCGCTTGTAGTTCTCGCGGGCGTCGCGCGGATCGGAGCGCGAGTCGAGATAGCCGGCATCGGCATTTATCACGTTGCGGCCCAGGGCCACGCCCTTGCCGACAGAAAAGAGTTTGCTGTATTCGTCGACCTTGAAACGCGCCGTCAGCGGTGTGGCACGGCGTATGCGCTTTATGTTCACCACACCCGATGTGAGGTTGCCGTACTCTGCCGAGGGTATGCCGCGCACTATCTCCACGCTTTCGATGTTGTCGGTAGATATTGTGCGCATGTCCACACCGCGGTTGGTGATATTGCGGCGCGCCTCGGGGTCGGTGGACGAAGCCGACGGCACGCCCTGCAGGTTGGCGTCGCCGTTGACGGGCGCGCCGTCGACCATGAAGACAGTGCCGAGCGATGTTATGGCATAGTCATCGGACATGTCGGTGCGCTGGCCTGTGGCGCTCACGGCGCCTGTCTCGCGCAGGGTTATGGTGTTGGCCTTGCCCATGTCGGGAGTCTGCGACATATTGCCGGGCAGGAGTTCGAGCAGGTCGGTGAAACTGGTGGGCTGCAGGTGTTCCATGGCCGAACGGTCGATGCGCGAGGCGCTTGTCATGCCGTGGCCTTCGCGAGCGCTTATCACTACCTCGCGAAGTTCAGTGGCTGTGGGCGACAGTTTTACGTTTATGTCGCCCCGGTGAGGCACACGGACGCGCAGGGTATCGGCTGCGTAGCCGACAAACGAGAAGATAATGCGATAGTTGCCGGGCTCGAGGCGCATGCTCCAGCGGCCGTCGGTACCGGTGACGGCAAACTGGCCCGACGGTGCGGCCACGACACTGGCAAACTCCACTCCCTCGCCCGTGGCGGCGTCGGTAACCCGTCCTCCGACGGTCTCGCCGTACGCTGTGATGCCTGACAATAAGACTATTAGATATGCAAGTATATGTTTCATGATTTACGATGCAAAATTACAGCGGCCTTTCCGACCCCGAAATAACCATTTTTGAGTATTTCGATACCCTCTGTATGGTATGCGGAGGCATCGTTTTTTAACTAAAAGTGGGTATTTCGCCGATTTTTGAGCTTGTGTAATTTTGCAGCGAAAACAAAAACATTCAACCATATTCTATGAAGAAACTCATACTCAGCATTTTCGCCGCAGCGTCGGTAATGACGGCGGGCGCCTGCCGGTACTACTCCGGGCATTGAATACTCATGGGCCAAGCTTATCGACGGCTCCACAAACGCCGGCGACCAGTCGACCTCTGTTAGCGTTGGTACCAAAGGCGGCATATACTGGTTCGGCACCTACGGTTCGACCGAAACAGACCCCGCTGTCAACTTCGACGGCACCTTCCTGTTCGACGGCGCGCCCTACAACGCCGGCACCTCGCAGAACAATAACTTCACACTCATCAAAACCGACGCCGACGGCAACCTGCTGTGGAACGTGCACTCAACCTACGGCGACTTCGGGAACAATGCCGGCGGCAGCGCGGCCACTTCCGACGGCGGCGTGGTCGTGATAAGCAAGGTACGCCATACCGACGGCCTCACCGACAGGAATGTGACATTTGTCGACGCCTACGGCTCTGCTACCGAAATCGACTGGGCTTGTGCCGATCCGGCCCGTCGCAACTACATAATGCTGGTGACCAAGATTTCGGCCGACGGCAAGATCGAGTGGAATCGTCAGATAAAATTCTCGACCGAGCCCGGCCCCAAGGCCAGCGGCAACTATGCCGGCTACTGGTCGAATGTATTCAACACCACCGGTGTGACTGTCGACGGCAACGACAACGTGTATGTGGCCGTGAACTTACGCAACCCCATGTACGTGGGCAAAGCCGACGGTACCACCCACACCATTACTCCGCTCAACAATCAGAACTGGACCGGCGACCCCCAGAGCGCTGTCGGCGATTTCCTCATTCTCGGTCTGGACAAGGACGGTTACTACCGTAATTCTCTGACTTTAGAAGGCGAAGCATCGACAGCATATTGCCAGAAGGTGGAATATGCCGCCGGCAAGGTATATGCCCAGGGCTATATCACCGGCAACGGTACCGACCTCAAGGCCGGCAGCTACACACTTGCTCCCTCGAAAATAATGAGCCCCGTATTGCTGTGCATCGACACCGATTTCGACGTGAAATGGGCCAAGTGCTACCAGGGCGAGAAGGTGCAGAATAAGAATGGTTTCCAGAATGTGGGTATATCCGTTGTAGGCGACAATCTGTGGTTGTGCGGACAGTTCAACCTCAAATTCACCGACCCCGACAATGCCGACAATGTCCTTACATCGACACAGGGCAATATCCGCGAAGGCTTTATACTTAAGGTGAATACCGCCGACGGCAAATGGCTTGCAGCCCGCACAAGCCGCGACGATGACTGGAACGAGCCCTCCGCACTGGCAAAGACCGGTCTCACCGGTTATTTCCGCGTGCTCCAGAACGCCGAGAAGCCCGAAAAGATATATGTATTCGGCTATGTGATGAACGCCAATGTGGGTGTCTTCCTGCGCCAGTACGACGCCAACACACTCGAAGGCAATCTCGAAGAAGGTCAGAACAATATCGTTACAAAAGGCGGTGTGCCCACCTGCCAGACCATAGCATATGATGCCGCTAACGGCGCTGCCTACTTCACTGCCCGCGGCAACCAGGCCTTTGCCATGATCGACGGTACCGCGACTGCCGCTCCGGTAAAATGGGGTATTCTGGCTGCAAAATATCTGCTGCCTGCCGACATGAAGACCTCCGGTATCGAAGACATCACTGTCGACGATGATGAAAACGCCCCGGTAGAGTACTACAATCTCCAGGGCATCCGCGTGGTCAATCCCTCGCACGGCATATATATCCGCCGCCAGGGACGCACGGCCACCAAAGTGGCCTTTTAGGAGATTAGGAAGATAGGAAATTAGGAAGTTAAGAGATTAGGAGGTTAGGAAAATAGGAGGTTAAGAAATTAAGGAAATAGGAAATTAGGAGATTAGAATATAGGAAGTCAGGCGATTGGGATTAACAATCCTACAGTCTCCTGACTTCCTGTTTTTCCTAATATCCTTCTTTTCTTAACCTCCTATTTCCCTAACCTCCTAATTTCCTACCCTCCTAATTTCTTAGCTTCCTATTTTCCTAATTTCCTAATCTCCTCCTCAAAGAGTGGGGAGATTGAGGATGGTCTGGAGGATGTCGACGGCCTGGGAGACGGTGGGGACATGGGCGAAGGCGAAGCTGCGGCGGCCGTTACGTTCGCGGATTTCTACGCGCGAGGCATTGCTCTGCAGGTAGTTGAGCATGCGGCCGAACATGGGACTCTGGTAGTATGCCTTGTTTGTCTCGTCGACAAAGAACGTGAACATCGAGCCCTGTTTCATCACCACCTTCTCGATGCCGAGTTTGCGTGCCAGGCGTCGCAGTGTGGGCACGCGCAGCAGCTCGCGGGCCACGTCGGGGATGCGTCCGAAGCGGTCCTCGAGCCGTGCCTCGAATGCCTTGAGGTCGGCGGGACGCTCTATGCTGTCGAGCTCCTGGTAGAGGGCTATGCGCTCGCTTTCCTGAGGCACATAGAGCGCCGGCAGGAGAAGTTCGAGATCGCTTTCGATAACGCAGTCTGCAACATAGTCCTCGCCCTCGGTGCTGTCGGCGGCGGCGTCCTTTACGTCGGGGAACTCTTCGGTGCGCAGCTCGGTCACGGCCTCGCGGAGCACTTTCTGGTATGTTTCGTAGCCGAGATCGGCGATGAAGCCGCTCTGCTCGGCGCCGAGCAGATTGCCGGCACCGCGTATGTCGAGGTCCTGCATGGCGATGTGTATGCCCGAACCGAGGTCGGAGAAGCTTTCGATAGCCTGCAGGCGGCGCCGTGCGTCGGGCGACAGCGGTTTTTCGGGAGGCACCATAAGATAGCAGAATGCCTTGCGCGAAGAGCGGCCTACGCGTCCGCGGAGCTGATGCAGCTCGCTCAGGCCGAAATTCTGGGCGTTGTTTATGATTATGGTGTTGACATTGGGCATGTCAATGCCGCTCTCGATGATGGTGGTGGCCAGGAGGATATCGTAGTCGTGGGCCGTGAAGTCGTTGATGGCTTTCTCGAGCTTTTCGGGTGGCATCTGTCCGTGGGCCACTATGGTGCGGGCGTCGGGGACGAGGCGTTTTATCATGGCCTCGAGATCGTAGAGGCCTTCGATACGGTGGTTGACGAAGAACACCTGTCCGCCGCGGGCCAGCTCGAAGTTGATGGCTTCTGCGACTGTCTCGTCGGAGAGGGCGTCGACCGAAGTGATTATAGGATAGCGGTTTGGCGGCGGGGTGGATATGGTGGAAAGATCGCGAGCACCCATGAGCGAGAACTGCAGCGTGCGCGGTATTGGGGTGGCGCTCATGGTGAGGGTGTCGATGTTGACCTTCATCTGCTTGAGCTTTTCCTTGACGGCCACGCCGAATTTCTGCTCCTCGTCGATAACAAGCAGTCCGAGGTCCTTGAACTTCACCCCTTTGCCGATGAGTTTGTGGGTGCCTATGATTATGTCGATCTTGCCGGCCTCGAGGTCGGTGAGGATGGCCTTGACGTCCTTGGGCGAGCGTGCACGCGACAGGTATTCCACCCGCACGGGAAGTTCGGCAAGACGGTTCTTGAATGTGTGGTAGTGCTGATAGGCCAGCACGGTGGTGGGTACGAGCACGGCCACCTGTTTGCCGTCGGTAGCTGCCTTGAAGGCCGCGCGGATGGCTATTTCGGTCTTGCCGAAGCCCACGTCGCCGCATATGAGGCGGTCCATGGGTCGGTCGCTTTCCATGTCGGCCTTCACGGCCTGCGTGGCTGTGAGCTGGTCGGGGGTGTCTTCGTAGATAAAGGATGCCTCGAGCTCGTTCTGCAGATATGAGTCGGGCGAAAAGGCGAAGCCTTTCTGGTCGCGCCGCTCGGCGTAGAGTTTTATCAGGTCGCGGGCTATGTCCTTGAGCTTGCTCTTGGTCTTGTTTTTCATCTTCTCCCACTGGCCCGAACCGATGCGGTTTATCTTGGGCGGGACGCCCTCCTTGCCGCGGTATTTTGCGAGCTTGTGGAGGGAGTGGATGGAGACGAAAAGAATATCGTTGTTCTGATACACGAGCTTTATCACCTCCTGCATGCGGCCGTTGATATTGGTGCGCAGCAGGCCGGCGAATTTGCCCACGCCGTGGTCGATGTGCACTATGTAGTCGCCCGGTTCGATGGCGCCGAGTTCCTTGAGCGAGAGGGCGAGTTTGCCCGAGCGTGCGCGTTCGCTCTTGAGGGTGTATTTATGGAAGCGGTCGAAAATCTGGTGGTCGGTGAACACGCAGATTTTGGTTTGGTGGTCGACAAAGCCTTCGTGGAGGGTGCCGTCGACGCTTTCGAAATCGATTTTGTCGCCGCGGTCGGCGAAAATAGCTTTGAGGCGTTCGAACTGGCGGGGATTGTCGGAGAGTATGCACAGCCGGTAGCCCTCGGCGAGGAAGCGTGTGAACGAGTCGCTTATGAGGTCGAAGTTCTTGTGGTATATGCCCTGGGGCGAGCATTCGAAGTCGAGCAGGGCGCCGCTTTTGGCCGCTACGGTTGCGGCGGCGGTGAATTCGATGCGCCGGAAGGTCTGCAGCCGTGCCGCGAAATCGTCGGGGTCGACGAGTACGGCGGCAGCGTCGGCGTCGCCCTCTTCGGTAAGAAGGGTGAAGGCCGATATTTCGGTCGAGGCGACCGCCTTTACCCGCTCGAGGGTATAACTCTCGTTGCGCAGGGCCACGAGTGTGCCTGCGGGCACGAAATGGAGAATCGACAGCATGCCCGCGCCGCCGCTCACGTCGGCCGTGATGTCGATGGCGTCGAGTTTTTTCTCGGAAAGCTGTGTCTCGATGTTGAAAGAGCGGATAGAGTCGATTTCGTCGCCGAAGAAATCGAGGCGCACCGGCAGTTCCTCGCTGTATCCGAAGATATCGAAGATGGAGCCGCGGATGGCGAACTGGCCCGGCTCGAAGACGTAGTCCACTTCCCTGAAGCCCTTGTCTTTGAGCCAGTGCTGCAGCTCCTTCATGTCGACGGGAGTGTCTTTGGCTATGTGGCGTGTGGCGCTGTCGAGATCTTCGCGCGAGGCCACGCCCTCGGCCATGGCTTCGGGGTAGGTGACGAGGAAGCGCAGGCCGCCGGCCTTGACGCGGTTGAGGGCTTCGGTGCGGAGTATGCGGTTGGGCGCATCGGGCTGTCCGTATTTTATGTCGCGGCGGAATCCCGAGGGCATCATGGCCACGGCGTCTTCGCCGGCGAGGCGGCAGAGGTCGAAGTAGAGGTAGCCGGCATCGTCGAGCGAATCGCCTACCACCATTATGGGTGCGCCGCCGGCGGGTGCGGGGAGACCGCACAGCATCACGGCGGCCGACGAGCCGGCCGCTCCTATGATCTGCGAATGTTTCTTAGAGGCCAGGGAGGCCAGGGCTTTGCGCCGCGCGCCATCCAGGAGAGCGGCGCTGATTTCCTTGAGTGTCATAAGCACCGCAAAATTACTAATTTTATAGTGTAAAGTCGGGGTCTATAGAGTTTAAAAAGTGTATAAAGTTAAGGTAATGGTACTTGATTGCGGGTTGAAAGTGTAAGGAGTGCAAAAAGTTAAGCGAATGGGTTTTGCCTCTGAAACTATTGTCTTAACTTTTTACACTCAATACTTTATAAACTCCACATCATCTTATATTTAGTTCCTGGACGGCGGATTTGTAGATGGTGTCGCCGTCGGCTTCGAGGCAGAGGGTGATGCCGCTCCACTGGCGGGCGGGGTCTTTGCCGAAATAGTCGGGATCGTAACGGAAGGTGTACTCGCCGGTCTGTATCACCGGGCCCGAGAGAATCACTACGCGCGGACGCACGGCCGCGTGGCTGTCGGACAGCGTCATGCGGCTTTCGTCGGTGAAGACAGGCTCGACGGTGAATTCGTCGCCGGGCCGTGCGCCGTTGAGCTTGATATGGCTGTCGGGATTGAAGACCATCATCTCGCCGTTGATTTTAGCGTTGAGGTACTGCATCTTCTTGCCATGCGACTCGCGGTAGCGGGCGCGCGTCATATCGGCCATTTCGCTGTCCTGATACCAGAACATGTCGTGCGGATCGTCGCTTTCGGTGCCGTCCTCGCGCCAGCGCGACATGTACACGCCTCCGGCAGGACGCGGGTCGGCCAGGGCCTTGGCTATAAACCGGGCTATATAGCGCTGAGTCGCCGGGCAAAGGTCGAAATGCCCTTTCCCGGCATCGCAGAGGAATGATATGCGGCTGTCGGGGTACATCATGCGGAAGGCCAGTGCCGGACGCACGCGGGCTTCCCACCACTCGTATTCGCCCTCTATCATCAGACCCGGTATGCCGTCGATATTACGTGTGCGGCCCCACTCGATGTTCTCGCGGCCGTAGCCGCAGAGGTTGGTGCGGGGAGCGTCGCCGTGGTAGGATATGATGCAGAGTGTGCGGTCGGGATTCCACGCGGCGAAGTTCCACGGGAATGTGGCCTGGGCCGAGTGGCCGAAGGGTATCACCGGCGCGGTGGCTATTTCGGGGTGCCCGGTGCCGGTGGCAAAGCCGGCTATTATTTTCTCGAAGCGCTCCTGGCAGCCTTTGCTCACGTCCCAGTTCTGCGAGCCGCTCTGCACGAAGGCCATGGCCACGCCCAGGCTGTCCATGGCGCTGCAGAACTCCCCGCTGCGGAAGAGTACCTCCTCGGTCATATTCTGATGGCAGTAGAGCAGGGCCTTTACCTCGGCAGCCCCTCGCGGCAGCCTCAGATACGCCCGCTGCCCCTCCTCGCCGCTTACATAGTCGAATGTCACGCGGCCGCGCTCCATCGGCCCGGGGTGGCCGGAGGCACGGGCGGGTATGATGCAGAGGAGTGCGAAAAAGATGAGTGCGATTTGTTTCATGCCGGTTGAGGTTTTTGTTGTATTATACGCCAAAAGCAGTGTATACACTCATTTTTAGTAAATTTGCAGCATGAAAAAGATACTGACATTATTGGCGGTCGCGGTCACGGTATTCGGCGCATCGGCAGTGGATTTCGACAAATATTTTGCCGACAGCACCCTGAGGGTGGACTATGTTTTCGGGGGCATGGCCGGCAATGCCGCCGTGATGCTCGATACATCGGTCAAGACACCCGGGTGGGCCGGCCGGCGCCATCATCTCGACAGTACGCCGCTGGCCGGAAACGGATCTGTGACAGTGCGCAACCCCTCGACCGGCGATACGCTGTATATGAACACATTCTCGTCGCTTTTCCAGGAATGGCTGGCCACAGACGAGGCGCAGCACACACCGCGCTCTTTCGAAAATTCGTTTCTGGTCCCGCTGCCGAAGGACGAGGCCGATATCGAGCTGACGCTCTACGATAACCGCCGCGACACAATAGCACGACATATCTTCCGCTATAGTCCTGCCGACGAACTTGTGGCGGTGCGCGGCGACACCGCACTTCCGCATGTATATGTGCACCGGGGCGCCGACCCGGCAAAGGCCATCGATGTGGCCATACTTGCCGAAGGCTACCGGGCCGAAGAGATGGATTCCTTTCTGGTGCACGCCCGGCGGATAGCCGATGAAATACTGTCGTACGAGCCCTATGCCTCGCACCGCGACAGATTCAATTTCGTGGCCGTGATGTCGCCGTCGGCCGACAGCGGAGTGAGCATACCCCTCGACCGTGACTGGAAAAACACGGCTTTCGGCGCGCATTTCAGCACCTTCCATTCGCCACGCTATCTCACCGTGCCGAGGGTGCACGCCCTGCACCGCGCTCTCGAAGGCATACCCTACGAACATGTGATGATTCTTGTGAATACCGACCGCTATGGCGGCGGAGGCATATACAACAGCTATCACATATCGGCAGCCCGCAATGCTCTGACGCTTACGGTGTCGGTGCATGAATTCGGCCACAGTTTCGGTGGCCTTGCCGATGAATATTTCTACGACGGCGAGGAAGACAGCACTTATCCCATCGACATCGAGCCCTGGGAGCCGAACATAAGCACGCTTGTGGATTTCGGCTCGAAATGGGAGGATATGATCGACCCGGGAACACCGGTGCCTACGCCGTGGACAGACAAGGGCGGCACACGCGAAGAGCGCATGAAGGAGGCGCCCGCCACCGCCAGTCCGGAGGTGACAGGAGTGTATGAGGGAGGCGGTTACCGCTCGCACGGCGTATACCGGCCGGCGGTGACATGCCGCATGCGCGACAATTATTATCCGTCGTTTTGCCCGGTGTGCCGTCGGGCCATTCTTCGTGTGATAGATTTTTATACTTCGGAATAATGCCGTAAATTTGCAGTCGGAAAATAAGAAGTTTATATGAACCCTACATTCGATATGGTGGCCAAGACTTTCCAGGGACTGGAAGAAGTGCTGGCCGAAGAGCTCCGTGGACTCGGCGCGGAAAATGTGATGCCCGGTAAGCGCATGGTAAGTTTTACAGGCGACAAAGCCATGCTGTACAAAGCCAATATGTGCTGCCGCACGGCATTGCGCATACTCAAACCCATCTACACCTTCCGTGCCTCGGACCCCGACAGCCTCTATGAGGCCGTCAAGGGCTTCGACTGGGCCACATTGCTCGATGAGTCGAAGACCTTTGCCATCGACACGACGGTGTATAGCGACGAGTTCCGCAACTCCCAGTTCGTGACATATCGTGTGAAGGATGCTATCGTCGACTGGTTCCGCGACCACAATGACGACGGTCGCCGTCCAGGCGTGCGCATCGAGGGCGCCGATATTATGCTAAATGTGCATATCTCGGGCCACGACGTCACCATATCGCTCGATTCGTCGGGCGAGTCGCTGCACAAGCGCGGCTGGCGCAAGGCCCAGACCGAGGCGCCCATCAACGAGGTGCTTGCCGCCGGCATGATACTGATGAGCGGATGGCGCGGCGAAACGCCCTTTGTCGACCCCATGTGCGGTTCGGGCACATTTGTGATCGAGGCAGCACTCATTGCCGCCGGCATCGCCCCCGGCATATACCGCAAGCATTTCGCCTTCGAGACCTGGCCCGATTTCGACCCCGAGCTTCTCGAAAGCATATATAACGACGACTCGGCCGAGCGCGAGGTGACCGTGCCTATTGTCGGCGCCGACATACAGCGCCGTGCCATAGAGATATCGCTCGAAAACGCCAGAAACGCAGGCGTCGACCGCTACATCACCTTCGAGAAGAAACCGATGGAGGACTGGACGGCAGCACCGCAGCCGGGCGGCGTGCTCATGACCAATCCGCCCTACGGCAAGCGTATCACCGCCGACGACATGAACGCGCTCTACAGCACCATAGGCACGAAGCTGAAGCATGTATTCCAGGGATATCATGCCTGGATAATAGGTTATCAGGACGAGTATTTCCACGAAATCGGCCTGGCACCGTCGCAGAAGATAGCCCTCAACAACGGCGGTCTCGACTGCGAGCTGCGCGAATATGTGATCTTCGAGGGCACAAAGCGCAATTTCCGCGCCGGCGGAGGCAAGATCAAGGAAGAGCGCCAGGCTCCCGAACGCAAGGCCGCGCCCAAGGGCCGCAAAGACGGCGAACGCCGCCGCGACGACCGCAAGCCCCGCCGCGACGACCGCAAGGACGCCGACCGTCGCCCCTACACCCGCAAGCCGCGCACCGACGAGGAGGCTCCGGAACAGAAGGAACGCCGTCCGTTCGACATGAAGCGCCTTGGCCGCACGCCGTCCATATCGGCCGACAAGGAAATAGTGGTAAACCGCCCGGCATGGCGCGTCCGCAAGAAAAATAACAAAGAATGATGAATTAAGGCATCGACACAATTCATAATTCATAATTTAGAACAGCATAATTCATAATCCATAATTCATAATTTTTAAAGATGAATGTACTTTTGCTCGGCAGCGGCGGTCGTGAATGCGCCCTGGCCTGGAAACTTAGCCAAAGCCCGCTGATGGGCAAATTCTTCATTGCTCCCGGCAATGCCGGCACAGCAGCCTATGGTGTCAATTTGCCGCTCAAGCCCACCGATTTTCAGGCAGTGGCGCAGGCTGTGAAAGACAACGGTATCGACCTGGTGATAGCCGGCAACGAGGATCCTCTCGTGCTGGGCCTTCGCGAATATCTCGCATCTTACCCCGACACAGCTGTTTCGTCGGTGCTCATGCTCGGTCCGGGCAAGGAAGGCGCCGCTCTCGAGGGCTCGAAGGACTTCGCCAAGGGATTTATGGCGCGCCATGGCATACCGACGGCACGCTATTTAACCGTCACAGCAGACAATGTGGAGGAGGGCGACCGTTTCCTCGAAAGTCTCTCTGCCCCCTATGTGCTCAAGGCCGACGGCCTGGCAGCCGGCAAGGGCGTGCTGATAGTGCCGACCCTCGATGAGGCCAAGGCCGATCTGCGCACCATGCTCGCAGGCCAGTTCGGCGCCGCCTCGGCGACCGTGGTGATAGAGGAATTCCTGTCGGGCATAGAGTGCTCGGTATTCGTGCTCACCGACGGTTCGGGCCGCTATATCATACTCCCCGAAGCAAAGGACTATAAGCGTGTCGGCGAAGGCGATACCGGCCTCAATACAGGCGGTATGGGCGCAGTCAGCCCGGTGCCCTTCTGTACTCCCGAATTTATGGAGAAGGTGCGCACACGCATCGTGGAGCCTACCGTCGAAGGCCTGCGTGCCGAAAACATCGACTACCGCGGCTTCATATTCCTCGGCCTCATCAACTGCGGCGGCGACCCCTATGTGATAGAATACAACGTGCGCATGGGCGACCCCGAGACTGAGGTGGTGATGCCGCGCATCGCCTCCGACCTTCTGCCTGTGGCCCTGGCTGCCGCAAAGGGCAATATCGAAGGCTGCACCATCGAAGCCGATCCGCGCACGGCGGTGACCGTGATGGCTGTGTCGGGCGGCTACCCCGGCGACTATGCCAAGGGTCTGGCCATCGGCGGCTGTCTCGCTCCCGAAAATTCCATAGTGTTCCATGCCGGCACCAAGGCCGATCCTGAGCTTGTCACCGCCGGCGGCCGCGTGCTTGCCGTGACATCCTACGGCTCCGACATACTGTCGGCTGCCGGACAGTCGTATACTTCTCTTGCCGACATACACTTCGACGGAATGTATTTCCGTCGCGATATCGGTAAAGATCTCATTTAATGCTCAAGCCGGCTCTTCTCACAAGCATACTCCACAGCCGCGGTACCGCTGTAGTACTGGCGGCTGTGGCTGTGTTGTTTTTCTGGCTGTACTATGCCTCGGGGCTTACCGTGCATATATCGGGTGACAAGGGTGTGGCGCTACCGTCGGCCAACGAATGGATAGCGCCGGGCGCTCTGGACTTCGCGGCATCGATAGCCGCCTACGGTCTGTCGCTATTCCTGATGATACTGATATGCCGGATATACAACGTGCTCCGCTCTATGACATGGCTCCATGTGGGGCTTTTCAGCCTCATGCAGGCGGCCACGCCCGGGCTTGACGTGCAGATCTACACCGGCAGTGTGATGCTGCCTGTGGTCGAGGTGTGCGTGCTGTTGCTGCTGGGCACCTACCGGCAGCCGCGGGCTTCGGGACCGATATTCCTCATATTCTGCCTGCTGTCGTTCTTTGCCGCCACTCAGTACTGCTATATAGTATACATGCTTGTGTTTCTGATGGGTTGCGCGCAGATGCAGGTATTCAACGGGCGCACTCTCGTGGCCGCGCTCATAGGTGTGGTCACGCCGTGGTGGATAATGCTGGGCTTCGGCATAATCACCCCCGCCGACATCCATCTGCCCAGTTTCGCGGGCGTATTCACGCTCATCGACTTCAGCGACACCTTCATGCTTCTGTCGACCGTCGGTCTGACGGCACTGCTGATTGTGCTGTCGCTTGTACTGAATGTATTCCGCACCATAGCCTACAATGCGCGCGCCCGCGCTGTAAACGGTGTTTTCACGGTCCTGTCGCTTGTTACGCTGCTTGCCTGCTGTGTGGACTATCATAATCTCATATCATATATACCTCTTCTCAATTTTTGCGCCGCGCTGCAGGTGTCGCACTATTTCGCCACTCACCGTGCCGAGAAATCGTGTTTCGCCATCCTGCCTGTTATGGTTGCATATATCGCCATCTACATATGTCAAAGAGTGATATAAATCTTATTGTCGAGGCAAACGTGCCATTTGTGCGCGGGCTGCTCGACCCCTATGCGACGGTAAAATATCTGCGCCCCGAGGAGATAACTCCCGACGAGGTGCGCAGCTGCGACGGTATGATTATCCGCACTCGTACTCGCTGCGACGAGGGTCTGCTGGTGCGCTCGCGCTGCAAGCTTGTGGCTACGGCCACCATAGGCACCGACCATATCAACCTCGATTACTGCCGGCGTACCGGCGTGACGGTGGTCAATGCGCCCGGCTGCAATGCCGCCGCCGTGGCCCAGTATGTGATGTCGTCGGTGCTCAATGTCATCAACCGCCCGCTCCAGTCCTACACCATGGCAATTGTCGGTGTGGGCCATGTGGGCTCGATAGTGGAGCGCTGGGCAAAAGCATTCGACATGCGTGTGCTCCGCTACGACCCGCCGCGGCAGCGTGCCGAGGGCGGCGATGACTGGGCAGATCTCGACACCGTTCTGCGCGAGGCCGACATAATTACTTTCCACACCCCGCTCACACGCACCGGCGACGACAAAACCTTCCATATGGTCGATGCTGCCTTTACCGACGGACTCCGCCGGGCGCCTATACTTATCAATACGGCCCGCGGTGAGATTTTCGACACCGAAGCTGTTGTCGCGGCCAAGGATGCCGGCAAGATCGGTCCGCTGATTGTGGACTGCTGGGAGAATGAGCCGTGTATCGACGCCGGGCTGCTGGAGCGTGCGGCCATAGCCACTCCGCATATAGCAGGCTATTCCCGCGAAGGCAAGATACGCGCCTCGCAGACGGTGCTCGATGCCGTGACTGCTTTCTTCCAGCTGCCGCGTGTGACCATCGACGCTCCGCTGCCGCCGGCTCCCGCCCGCACGGTGAGTGTCGACGGCGTGATGTCGACATTCGACCCGATGCCTCTGACGGCGGCTCTGAAAGCCGATCCATCGACTTTCGAACAGCAGCGCAACACCTACCCTCTGCGCGGCGAAGCCCCCGAGGCGTAGAACACAGAGTTATACCATACAGAAAAAGGCCCGGAAGATGCTTGAAGCGTTTTCCGGGCCTTTGCTGAAGCAATCAATCGATTTCGTGGAAGAAGGAGCGATCCACACCGCATATGGGGCATGTGTAGTCCTCGGGTAGTTCGCCGTCGGTTTCGGCGATATAGTGGCAGACGCCACATTCGTAGCGGCGCTTGGCCGCGCCCGTGTCGGCGGCCGTCTCTTCGCGGTATGTTGGTGCGTTCTTGGGGGCTTTGCCCTTTATCACCCGATGGTAGTATTCGTAGGTCATTGGTGTCCCCGAGCCTTCGACGGTGTCGGTGAGGCGTGCGAGCACGAGCACATGTGTGCCGCAGTCGATGAAATTCTCCGCTTCGAGAATCAGCCGGCCTGCGAAATTACCTTTTACACAGGGTACATACGACACTACATCGTAGCCGAAGTCGGCATATTTGTCGGTATCGCGGCCCGAGAAAAAGCCGAATTTGCCTATTATTGCCGGATCGGTGTCTTCGGCGATTATCGAAAGCGAGAACCGTTTGTTTTCACGGATTGCATCGAGGGTGAAGTTGTTTTTGTTCAGAGAAATCACAAGAAGAGGATTCTCCGATGTCACCTGGAAGCAAGTGTTTATCACACATCCGACGGGACGCCCGCTTTTGAATGCGCCGACCACATACAGACCGTAGGTCAGTTTGTAGAGCACGCTATAGTCCATGGCGCGGTATCAGTAGTTTTTGGCTTCGATTTCGAAGAAACTTCTCGAATGTTTGCATACCGGGCATACTTCGGGAGCTTTTTTACCGATAACGATATGACCGCAGTTGCGGCAGATCCATACGGCATCGCCTTCGCGTGAGAATACGATTCCTTCTTCGATATTGGCAAGCAGACGGCGGTAGCGTTCTTCGTGGTGGCGTTCGATGGCGGCTACTGCGCGGAAGCGGAATGCGATTTCGTTGAATCCTTCTTCCTCGGCTTCGCGGGCCATGCGCTCGTACATGTCGGTCCATTCGAAATTCTCGCCTTCGGCGGCTTCGCGGAGGTTGGTCATGGTATCGGATATTTCGCCGCCGTTGAGGTATTTGAACCACAGCTTGGCGTGTTCCTTTTCATTCTGGGCTGTTTCCTCGAAGATGGCGGCAATCTGCTCGTAACCGTCGCGACGTGCTTTCGATGCGAAGTAAGTGTATTTGTTACGTGCCTGCGATTCACCGGCAAACGCTTCCATGAGGTTGCGTTCTGTTTTTGTTCCTTTAAGTTCTTTCATTTTACTTTGGTTTATGTGTTTGATGTGAGTTCTATGCAGTCGGGGCAGAGCCCTTTGTAGTATACTTCGACGTTTTCGATGCGGAAGCCCGAGGGCGGCATGCTATCTAACAGTGGAAGGGGCATGTCGAATATTTTTCCGCAGCGGCGGCACATGAAGTGACCGTGGCGCGGCTGGGGTGCAAGGTCGTAGTGCTTGTTGCCGCTTTCTATCTCGAGTTCGCGCAGGAGGCCGGCGTCAGCGAGAGAGTGCAGGGTGTTGTACACTGTTGTGCGCGACAGCGAGGGGTAGAGCGGCGAGAGGTCGGCGTATATGCGGTCGGCAGTGGGATGCAGGCGCCCCCGGACTATATGGGCCAGAATGGCTATGCGTTGTACCGACGGCCTTATTCCGGCCGAGTGCATCATTGCTGCCAGGTCGCTGTCGGTGAGTTGTGTGTCGTGAGCTGTCATTCTGCATTAACAAAATTGTAATGATTACAAAAGTAGTAACAATTACAATATTTTCCAAATAATATGACAAAAAAAGATGCCCCCCATTCGGGAGGCATCTCGGGATTATGAGCTAAATGTAGATTTAGAGCTGGGGGCCTGCTGCTACGAGAGCCTTGCCTGCAGCGTTGTTCTCGTATTTCTTGAAGTTCTTGATGAAGCGTTCGGCGAGGTCTTTTGCCTTAACGGTCCATTCTTCGGGGTTAGCGTAGGTGTCGCGGGGATCGAGGATCTTGGGATCTACGCCGGGGAGTTCGGTAGGAATCTCGAAGTCGAAGATGGGGAGCTTCTTTGTGGGAGCCTTGAGGATAGCGCCGTCGAGGATGGCGTCGATGATGCCGCGGGTATCCTTGATGGAGATACGCTTGCCGGTACCGTTCCAGCCGGTGTTCACCAGATAAGCCTTGGCACCGCTCTGCTGCATGCGCTTAACGAGTTCTTCGGCGTATTTGGTGGGGTGGAGTTCGAGGAATGCCTGGCCGAAGCAAGCCGAGAAAGTAGGAGTGGGCTCGGTGATGCCGCGTTCAGTGCCGGCGAGCTTGGCGGTGAAGCCGCTGAGGAAGTAGTACTTTGTCTGCTCGGGATCGAGGATGCTTACGGGAGGAAGCACACCGAAAGCGTCGGCGCTGAGGAAGATAACGTTCTTTGCGGCGGGACCGTGGCTGATGGGCTTAACGATCTTCTCGATGAAGTCGATGGGGTAGCTTACGCGGGTGTTCTCTGTCACGCTCTTGTCGGCGAAGTCGATTTTGCCTTCTGCGTCGACGGTAACGTTCTCGAGAAGAGCGTTGCGGCGGATTGCGTTGTAGATGTCGGGTTCGCTTTCCTTGTCGAGGTTGATAACCTTGGCATAGCAGCCGCCTTCGAAGTTGAAGACGCCGTTGTCGTCCCAGCCGTGTTCGTCGTCACCGATGAGGAGACGCTTGGGGTCGGTGGAAAGGGTGGTTTTGCCTGTTCCGGAAAGACCGAAGAAGATAGCGGTGTTTTCGCCGTTCATGTCGGTGTTGGCGGAGCAGTGCATGGAAGCGATGCCCTTGAGAGGGAGGAAGTAGTTCATCATCGAGAACATACCTTTCTTCATTTCGCCGCCGTACCATGTGTTGATGATAACCTGTTCGCGCGAAGTGATGTTGAACACAACGGCGGTTTCGCTGTTGAGGCCGAGTTCCTTGTAGTTTTTGAGTTTGGCCTTGGAAGCGTTGTAGACGATGAAGTCGGGTGTGAAGTTTTCGAGTTCTTCAGCGGTGGGGCGGATGAACATGTTGGTCACGAAGTGAGCCTGCCATGCAACTTCCATGATGAAGCGCACAGCCATGCGGGTGTCCTTGTTGGCGCCGCAGAAGCCGTCGACAACATAGAGCTTCTTGTTGGAGAGCTCCTTAACAGCGAGGTCCTTGCATGCTACCCATGCTTCTTCGCTGGCTTTCTTGTTGTCGTTGGGATATTCGGGAGTTGTCCACCATACGGTGTCTTTCGATTTGTCGTCGAGTACAATGAATTTGTCTTTGGGCGAGCGGCCGGTGTAAACGCCGGTCATCACGTCGACAGCGCCGAGCTCGGTGACAACGCCTTTTTCATAGCCTTCGAGGGTGGGGAGGGTTTCCTGCTCGAAGAGTTCTTCGTAGGTGGGGTTGTACACTACTTCTGTAGTGCCGTCGATGCCGTATTTAACGAGGTCGGCTTTGATACCGGCGATACGGGCTTTCTTGATTTCTTCAATCTTGCTCATTGTGATTATGCTTGAAAAAATATGGATAATTTGTGTTTCTGTATCTTGTTATGTATGCTCGGGCCGAAGTCTGTCCGGCCTTGTTTACCGAGTGCAAAGGTAAGAAAAAAAGTCGGGATTGAGACTCCTTTTAGAAAAATTATGGAAAAATTTCCTTAAATGGCCAATTCCGCTTCTCTTTGCGATTGTAATAACTCTATATTAAAGCCCAATGTTTTGATTTTAAGAATTTTTGGCGAGAAATAGTCTATCGGTGACCCAGTCGAAGCAAAAGGTCGGAGACTATGGCTTTGGCCGTATTTGCAGCGGCGTCGGCTGTGCCGAGGATGGAGCGCATCTGTGCATATCCCTGAAGCTGTGCGCATCGGGCGTCCGACGATTCTCTGAGCAGCGGCGCCAGAGCCACGGCAGTATTGCGCGCGGTGCAGTTGTGCAGCAGGAGTTCGGGGATGATCTGACGGTCGGCAATAAGGTTGGGCAGCGACACATATTTAATATCGAGAATGGCTTTCATGAGATTGTAGGACACTCTCGACCCGTTGGCGCGGTAGAGCACCACCTGGGGTACGCCGGCAAGGGCGGTTTCGAGCGTGGCGGTGCCCGATGTCACCAGCGCGGCCCGGCAGTGTGCGAGAATCGATGTGGCGTGGTGTGCCCGAAGCACCGGGATGTCGCCGGCACCCGATTCGCTGTATGCGGCATCGGGTGTGCCCGGGGCACCTATTATCACCGGCTGCAGCATGGGGAATACGCTCATGGCGCGGGTCATGATGGCGAGGTTGTTGCGGATTTCGCTGCGGCGGCTGCCGGGCATGAGCGCTATCAACGGTTTGTCGGGCAGTGAGTATGCGGCCAGAAAATCCTTGCGTGGCACTGTGCGAGCCATTTCTGCGTCGACTTCGGCAACCGATGGGTTGCCAACGTATACGGCTCGTGCGCCGTGCTGCCGGTAGAATTCGGGCTCGAAGGGCAGTATAGAGAAAACCATGCGCACGTCGCGGCGTATGTCGCGGACTCGCCATTTCTTCCAGGCCCATATTTTGGGCGATATGTAGTAGTAGACGGGTATGCCGAGTTTGCGGGCGAATGCCGCCATCTTTAGGTTGAACGACGGGTAGTCGATGAGGATGAGGCAGTCGGGGTGTGCGAGCTCGATGCTGTGTCGTGCGGCATCCATGTTGTTGCGGATGGTGCCGAGGTTCCGGAGCACCTCGCTGAAGCCCATGAAAGCCATGGCGTCGCAGTGTATCACCGGCTTGCGTCCGGCGGCAGCCGCCATGCGGTCGCCGCCGAGAAAGGTGACGACCGCATGGCGGTCGCGGGCCCTGATGGCTTCGATGAGGAATGATCCGTGGAGGTCGCCGGATGCTTCGCCGGCTATGAGGAAGTAGTGCATTTTCGTTTTGAGCGGAAGAAAGATTGCATCAGCGCCACGCATTCGTCCTGCCGAACGCCGGTCACTACCTGCGCCCGCGGGTGGAAGGGAGTGGCGCCCGGGCGCAGCAGGGTGGTGTAGCCGCGTTTGGTGTCGGGAGCGCCGATAACAATTCGGCCGAGCTGACTCCATCCGATGGCTCCGGCACACATGGGGCAGGGCTCTACGGTGACGTAGAGCGTGGCTCCGGGCAGATATTTGCCGCCGAGAGAGCGTGCGGCTGCGGTGATGGCGAGCATCTCGGCGTGGGCGGTGACGTCGTTGAGGCGTTCGGTCTGGTTGTGGCCGCGGCCTATGACGCGCCCTGCGCTCACTACGACGGCGCCGACGGGTATTTCGCCTTCGTCGGCCGCAGCGCGGGCTTCGGCAAGTGCAAGCCCCATGAAGTAGTTGTCGTCGAGCATGGCAGGGGAATGGGGTGTGGGTTATGGGGTGTGGGTTAAGGGTTAAGGGTTAAAGGTTAATGGTTAATGTGGGGAGGTAGGGTGGAGTGGTGGAATGGGTGGCCATTAACTATAACCATTAACCCTTAACCCTTAACCTTTAACCCATAACGAACTATATTAAAAACCAAATAAAATGAGGCAAAAATTACATCCACCTTAGA